>ERZ808035.28-NODE-28-length-204692-cov-5.557457_pt1 | contig 204692 bp, 214 predicted proteins | sample MGYA00380189_ERZ808035 | MGnify/ENA primary metagenome ERZ808035 (study PRJEB31490, sample SAMN06133407) | mouse gut metagenome | isolation source: M5_1 | host: mice | place: China: Chengdu | collected 2015-05 ... | reverse complement strand
CCCTGCGCCATACAGCGAGCGCACGGATACAACGAGCGACCGGGGGCACGGCCGACGTGGCGGAGGGGCCAGAGCGGCGCCTGCACCATACAGCGAGCGCGCGGATACAACGAGCGACCGAGGGTGCGGCCGACGTGGCGGCACGGAAGCCGGGCGACGGGACGACGTCAGTGACAGCGCTTGCAGGGCTCGTAGCCTTGGGCCACGGCATCATCGAGGGCGATGGGAATCTTGCTCTGACTTAGGGAGCTGCACCATTCGTTGTGGTACCTCGCACCCGTCCTGGTGATGTACACCGTCTGGCTGTTGCGCTGCGCCTCCGCCTCCTGGTCGCGGCGGGCCTCCTCGGCAGCGGCTTTCTCGGCGGCGGCCTGCTCCGCCGCCTTGCGTTCCGCCTCGGCCCTCTCGGCGGCCACCCGCTCGGCCTCGGCCTTCTCGGCGGCGAGGGCCTCGGTCTTGGCCGTGTCCACGGCAAAGGCCACCGAGACCTTCACGGCGTCGCCCGAACCGTCCACCGTGAAGGTCGCCGGCGCGGCCGAGAAGACCGTGTCGGCCAGCGTGACCTCGGCTGACTGGACCGTCGCCACATAGGAGCCGGGCCCCAGGTCGACGGACGCGCCGGACCCGGGCGCCACGGCGAGGGACTCGGACACGGAGGCGCCCCCGCCGGCCGTGCCGGCGACGGAGACGGCCACCTCGGCGGGGCCGGTGCCGTCGGCGGGCCACTCGACGGGCACCGTCACGGAGACGGTCACCCGGGAGGGCTCGGCGGGCTCCTCCTCGCTCTCCCCCACCTCGGCCACGGTCACAGGTGCCGGAGGCTCGGCCGGCTCGGGCGCGGGAGCCGGGGCACCGCCGGCGAACGCGCCGGAGACCACGGAGAGCGCGAGGCACGTGCCCACGACCCACGGCGCCACCACCTTGGCCGAGAAGCCCCGGGCATGGCCCATGGCCCCCCGCACCACGGCGCGGACGTCGTCGTCGCTGACCGAGGCGCCGGCATCCCCTGCGGCGTCGCGGGACGCCCGGGCGCCACAGGCGCCCCCCGTTACTTTCCCGAAGGCGGACCTGACGAGGTCTGCCAGGCCGTTTCCCATGGGGTCCCCCCCTCGGTCGCAGCGTTCCATCGTTGATGGTCAGTTCAGGGTCAGAATATACTAAGTTTTCTGACCCCTGACACAAACGGTCAGGAACCTGTCGGCGACGCCACCCCGGGAGAACCCATGGCCCCCTTCACCAACCCGTTCGAGAAGCCGGCCGTCGAGACCCTGCGCTCCGTCGTGGGCTCCGACCCCTGCGCGGGCGTCGCCGACGAGGACACTGCGTTCACCCACGACGTCGTGGCGCCCGTCCCCGGGTCCGAGGACCCGGCCACCACGGCGAGGCAGCGGGAGGCGCTGGAACGCTGGCGGGAGCTCGCCGGCGGCGACGCCCGGGCAGCCGTCCGGCGCACGGCCGGCGGCGTGGAGACCGTGCTCGCGGCCGACGGCTCCGTCATCGGCGACGCCGTGGACGAGGCGGGGCTGCTCGCGGCCATCAAGGGCACGCGGCCCTTCCGCGACGCGTCCGCCATCGCCCGCGCGGGGGCCAAGGCCGCCGCGTGCGAGGCCGAGCGGGCCTGGAGCGACCGCCTCGCGGCCATCACCGAGCTGTACGCCCTCGCCCCCACGCCCCGGGACGCCTCCTGGTACGAGGCCAGCATCGCCGAGGCCCAGGGCTGGGCAGCCGATACCGCACCCTTCCCCGAGCCGGAGCCCTCCCTCGACGCCATCGCCGCCGAGCTGGGCGAGGAGGCCCGGAAGGCCGTGAACCCCCTCGCCTTCTGGAAGACCGCGCGGCTGCGCCAGGAGTACGTGGCGTCCCGTGCCCGCGACCGCATCGCCGCCGCCCGTCGGGCCTGGGGCGAGCGTCGGGACGCCTGGGTTGCAGCCCAGGACGAGAGGGCCGCCGCCCTCGAGGCCGCCCGGGAGGAGGCGGTGTCCCAGCTCCGGGCCGCGATGGACGGCGACCCCGCCTACGTGCGGGAGAGCGTGGTGCGCCGGCTCGACGAGCTGGGACTGCCCTTGGAGGTGTCCGTGGAAGTGGGTTTCTCGGCACCGGAGCTGCGGGTCTCCCTGGACCTCTCCGGCGAGGGCGGCATCCCGCACCTGCAATGCGCCACCCTCAAGAGCGGCTGGCTGCGGGTGAGGCCCTACGGTGCGCGCAAGGAGCTCGGCACGGGGGCGGCCCGCGACCTCGCCCGGGTGGTGGCGGCGGTGGGCTTCGACGTGAGCCCGGCCGTGGGGCGCGTCCGCGTGACGGCCACGCTGGACGGCGAGACGCTCGTCGCAAAGGACGTCGTACCAGCCGACCTGACGGCCACGGGGAGCCCGGTGGCTGCCGGGTAGGACCGGCCGACGCGCCACCCCCCCTCCCGCTAGGAAACAGCCGAGGTCACCGAGGTTGCAGGGTCCGCCCGCCCACCACTCCGGTCACCACTGGGAGACGGCGTCCACAAGCTCCTTGGTGCGGTCGATGGCGTCCAGGAGGTCGTCGACGTCGTCGGACGAGACGCCCCAACCGGCGTCGTCGCCGGCGGCGGCAGCCGAGTCGCCGGCCGCGGCATCGTCCCGGGGCGCCGCTGCGCCGCCACCGGCGCCGTCCTCCTCCTGCAGGACGAGGGCCACGTCCCGGGCGCCGCCCGAGCCGTCCATGGAGAACCGCACGGTCTCGGCGCCGAAGACCCGGCCGTCCACCTCCACGGTGCCGTTGGCCAGGGCCAGCTCGTAGACGCCGGGCGCCAACGTGGCCGTTCGCGGGTGGTCCGGGGCAGGCGCCAGGACGTCTGCGACCTCCTCGCCGTCCACCGTCATTCCCGTGAGCGCCACGGGTACCGCCGGCGCACGGTCGGCGGGCCACCCGGAGGGCAGCGAGAGCGACACCGTGACCTCGGCGCCTTGGGCATCGGCCGCAACCCCGGCGGGAGCCGCGGCGCCGGCAGCCCCCGTGGCGTCGCCACCGGCGCCTGCGCCCGCAAACCCCGCCGCCGCGATCGCCACCGCCGCCACGAGGGCCACGGCAAGGCACACCCAGAGCGCGGCCACCGGCACCGAGACACCGCGGCTGCGGCGGGCGGCCCCCTTGACGACGGCGCGCACCTCGTCGTCGGTGACGGGGCGCGCGCCGGCGGCGTCTCTTGTCTTCTCGGCCATGACGCTCCTCGACGACGGGCTGGCGGTACTCGATGCCGTCAGTCTACCCGGCCGTCCCTGGCTTAGGAGAACGTGCGGGCGGCCGGGGTCCGGCTCACCGTGAGCGGCTGCGTGGCCTGGGGCGACGTGGTCACCGTGTAGGTGATGGTGGTCGTCTCCTGGGGGTTCTCCTGCAGCGAGCAGGTCCACTCGTCGAAACCGTAGACGGAGTGCTGCGCCACCGAGAAGACGCCGCCCGTCCCTTGGACGTTGGAGATGGAGCCCCCGGCCGGGGCCAGCAGGTACAGGTGCGTGAGCATGTCTCCCTGGCTGCGCTTGTCGGGGTTGCCGCCGTAGACGTAGTAGGGCGCGGCCGCGGCCTCCTCCTCGGTCATGGCGTTGGTCACGGTGGTGGTCACCGGGTAGCTCGTGGAACCGTCGGCGTTCTTGACGCCCTCGCCCACCTGCGTGTCCATGTCCAGGTACCAGTCCATCTTGGACCACGTGTAGTCGTTGGTGTAGGTGCCCAGCACCGGCTTGGCCGGGTCGTCCTCGAGCTTTCCGGAGAAGCCCAGGGCGTCGATGGCGGCCTCCTGGGCCTCGTCGGCCATCCACACCTGGAAGTTGCGCGCCAGGGCGCCGTCGACGAAGGTCTTGGCCAGGTCGCCGCTGTCGGCATGGCCGAGACCGGCGAAGACCGCCTGGAAGGAGGCGCCGGCGACCCCGGCGAAGAACGCGTCCTGGGCCTCCACCGGGAGGTTCCAGTAGGTGTCGTGCATGAGCACGGTGGCGGCGTTGGAGCCGTCCACGTGCACGCCCTCCACGTCCACGGACTGCCCCGTCACGGCCAGGAGCGCCTGCAGGAACACCGGGTCGACGGCCACCACGCCGTCGACGGCCTGGCCCTTGAAGGCGAGCCAGCTCCGGGCGGCGGCCTCGGCGGCGCGGGGGAACTGCGGCGTCATCGTGGACGACCCGGGGTTGTCCACCACGCTGCCCATGTCGAAGGCCGCAACCTCCTCGGGCGTCACGGCGAAGCCGGTGCCCCCCTCCTGGCGCGCGCTCTGGAGCGAGGCGAAGTCGCCGTTGAGGACGATCTTGCCGTCGGTCACCGTCATGGTCCCCCAGGACCCGGGGAAGCCGCCGGAGGAGCGGGTCTCCACGTTGTTGAGGGCCACCACGAGGTAGGTCCTGGTCTGACCGTCGGCACCGAGCATGGCGGGGAGCTGGGGCAGCACGTCGTCGGCCTCGTCGAGCAGGGAGTCGGCCGTGGAGAGGGTGGAGCGGGCGCTGTCGATGAGGTCGTTGAGGCGCTGGATGTGGAAGGGCTGCATGGACCGCACCGTGTGGATGGTGTCCTGGAGGGGCTGGCGCACCTCGAGTACGGCGTCGATGAGCTTGCGGAGGATCCCGATGTCCACCTGGCCGCCATCCTTGACCAGCGACTTCACCGAGACGCCGTTGAGCTCGTTGGAGAAGGGCACGAGGCCGTTGTGCACGAGGATGTTGGCGGAGTCCACGAGCTCGCGGGCCTGGCGGACGTCCTGGCCGTAGACCGGTGCGAACTCTGCGAGGCGCCAGAGCGGGCTCGAGACGTGGTCGGCCATGGACTGGGTGCTCTGGGCGAGGGAGGCGGCCGAGCCGGAGAGCTGGTCGGACTTGCCGTTCATGAGGGCGTCCTTGTAGACGGCGAACTCCTGCTTGACGTCTTCCACCTCGGACTGGACCGCCTTGACGTCCTGGTACATGGCGAAGCCGCAGGCACCGGCGACGACGGCCAGCACGGCGACGACGATGAGGAGCACCTGCCACCAGCGCAGGCCGCGGCGCCGGCGCTTGCCGGGGGCGGCCTTGTCCGTACGGGACTTAACGCGGGAGAGCTCGTCGGCCGAGTGGCGCGATGCCGCAGGACGGGGCGCCTGGACGCCCGTGGCCTGCGCCTTGGGGGCGTTCTGGGCCCTGGAGGCGGCCTGCGTCTTGCGGGCGCCGGCGGCAGCTCCGGAACCGGCCGCGTGGGAGGCCGGGGCGGCGTGAGCGGCCCGATGGGCCGGGCCCCGGTTGGGGCGGCTGTTGGGGTTGGAAGGACCGGAGGCCATATGCTTGGCGGACACGGAAACTCCTAGGGGCGAGGCGCGGCACGGGGCCGGCGGTCATGACGGGTGGACGGCGCCGGCAACGCACGGTCCGGCGCCCGACCTCCCAGTATATGCACAGTTTTATGGGTAGTTTTTACGCCCTCTTTGAGGTTGCGGCGGTGGGACCGAATCTCCACGGGCGAGATTTCCGGCTCACGGACGGACCGAGGATTTGCACGGATGCCCGAACGCATTCCATCGCCCATTCGAATGCATTCGGCCATGTTCGAATGCATTCGCCACATTCCGCCATACATTCGAATGGTGGTGGAACGGGCGGCGGAATCCCGTCCCTTCTGCGAACCGGAATTCGTGTCAAACCCCCACCTATTCGAATTAATTCCGACATGTAGCGGAATAATTCCAACATGTGATGGAATCATTCCAGCATGTGTCGGCCGCCGTAAACGCCCGTAAACGCCAAGAGTGCCGTCACAAGGTCTCGGTCACGTACCAGATGCCCTCATCCTCTTTAAGGCCGACAAGGTACTCGTCCGGGGTCATGACCGGCACAGCCGAGCGCCTGAACCCGGCAACGTCGCGGGTGAGCAGGACATCCGCTCGGCAGCGTTCCGCCGTCACCGCCACGAGGCAGTCCTCGAAATCGCCCCACCCACGCAAGCAGGCATCCCTGATGCACTCGGCATCAACGGACGCGACCTGCAGAAAGTCGAGGCTCTCGAGAAACGCCTTCTGGAGATCGACGGGGTCGACGCCCTTGGACGAGACGTAAAAGACGTCCGTAAACGATTTGGCGCTGCACCACAGCTGGACATCTCCGAGTACGGCGGCAATACGCAGCTTGACCATGGAATCGAAGAAGCGTGGGCGGGCCGAGAAGTAGTCGATCAAGAGGCACGTATCAAGAAAGAGCCTCGTAGTCACGACGCCTCCCCTCCGCAAGGACGGTTTTGTAGTTTCCGCCACCCACAGGGACAGCGCCCGGGAACGTCGTGGCTGCCAGCGACCGCCGCAGCTCGTCGGCCTGAGCGGGGCTGAGCGCCCGCGCACCCAGTGGGCTGCGACGCTCTTGACCCTTGGACACACGGCCGGGGAGCTCGCCCGTCTGGATGAGGTAGTCGAACGCGGCGTTGACCAGGTCGCTCACAGTGGCCCCCTGAGCACGCAATCGGCTGAGACCCTGCCGGCGAACCTCGTCGGGCACTCGTGCGCTGATGGTTGCCATGGGTCCTCCTCGCGGACGGGGACTTTGAGGAAAGTGTAGCACGTATTACATCCCAATCCCGGCAAACGGACGTTCTGAACCGAGGACAGAGATTGGGAACGGTGATTTCTGCCAGAGGTGACGAAGCTCGTTCGCCTGCAAGATACTAAGTTTTTACTATTGATACGGGCAGCAATAGCAGGAAGCTCCGCCCCTGCATCAGGCGCTCAAAGGTGCTCAGACAAGAACGGCCACCATACGCCGCGTTCACAGAGGACGGAGAACGACCGCAACCAAGGGTCAGTCTACGATAGAAGACTTTGTGCTATTTCGACCACATGAGAGGTCGTCTTACGGACATCAAAGCGCATCGCCCACATCTCATGAGAGGCACGGCCCATGCTAGTTCGTCCTCCCTCACCCATCTCCATGAACAGCGTGAGAGCAGCCGCAATCTCGCAAGGGTCCGGATTCTCTCCCAAGAGAATTCCGTTGGAGTCGTTAACCTGCTCCACTACTCCCCCGCCGGCCGAGCTTGCCAAGATAGGAATCGAAAAAGAAAGCGCCTCAGTAACGGAAACCGGGCAGCCCCCTTCCGACGAGGACATCGTCGCAAAGAGGTCCACAGGGTTCAGCCGGTAATAGTCCATCAGCTCGGTATTGGTTACTTGACCGAGAAAAGAAGCATCCAATGACTCCTTCTCCGCAAATGCACGAATTACATCTAGCTCGGGACCGTCACCAGCATGCACCCACCGTATGGATCTATCGTCTATGAGAGAGATGGCCTCCGCAAGCAGATACACCCGCTTAAGATGAATAACATTGGAACAACTCATCACGGTGAACTTTTGCTCGGATGTCCTCGGCGGAGCGACATGGTCGTGACAGCCCAACCTAGCCAGCCGATACTGTCCCTTCGAAGTCTCCGGACCAAACGTATCGCGGAAATAGTCGAGTCCCACCTGACTAGAAAAGAGAACCTTATCAACCGACTCTCTTAGATACTGTCGAAAAGGCTGACGACCCGAGGCCGCACGAAAGTTGTAGAGATCATACCCATTTGTTCTAGTTAATATTTTGATACGAGGGTCGATCTCCTTCTGTAGCGCCAATCCGAGCGCCGAGCTGTTGAGCCAAAATGAATAGAACACAGTATTATCCGGATGGCCGAACAGTCCAAGGGAAGAAACCACTTCCTGCATATACAACGCCCTGGCCAAATAGCCCCACGCCTCTCTTATCTGAGGGGCAGAACAGCCAGACAGGTCACGCCTCAAAAGTGGGGAGAGGGCGGCCTTACACCCGTACCTTATTTGTTCTGACCTTTTCCACGCCGCATGACCCGTTGCGACTCGAATGCGGCTGAGGATAGTGCGGTCGCAAGCCGGGTTAATCTCACCACGGGTATTTGCAGGGACCACCACGACATCAAAATGGTCGAGAAGAGCCCTAAGTTCCGGCTCGACGAAAGGGAGCTCACCGACACCGAAAGGGTATCTGTCAGTCAGCATAACAAGGGTGCTAGCGCTCATTGAAATCATCTGCCAAGGCTTGGTGTTTTGGAGCACACAGGGTTTTCTTGCGCGACAGAATCCCCCTGAGACTGATTTCATTTGGACCGTCTGCGGGCCATTTATCATCGTCCAACGTGCTGATACGACAACCATACAGCAAGCAACAGATACCAATAATGAAGTAATTAATGCATACCATGAGCATTGTTCGTTCCATGAAGCCCATAGCTAAAAAGGCGGTAAAACCTATCGCCGTCGGGCCTAAATTATCTTCTTTTTTCATCTTCAACAGGAAGAAGAGGAGCGAGACAAGAAGAAGCCCACCCAGTACCATTCCAAAAGCTGCGACTGAAAAGAAGAACGAGTTGTCAATTACGAATTGGTCCACACCGAGCGCATTTGGCCTACTCGGCCACAAAGACTCAGCCGTCCCGAACGGCGACAAAAGCCCTTGCATGAGGAAGTCATGGGGGAACACAATTCGATTCGACATTACTTTATTAATCATTATAAGTAACTTATTGCTTGGATCATATAGCACCGCGGTGAGGAAGGTGAACGAAACTACTATAATATATGCAATAACAGCACCGTTGAGGACCCACCTTTTCAGAGAGTCCTTGCCAACAAGCGAAGCACACTGGAGCAGAAGGACGACGAAGATAACCAGGAGGAGGCCCCGAGAATCGGTAACGGCATAAACCGCGACTCCGATTAGCACAGAGGTAACGAGCGCGACCGCTTTCCTCCGCTTCTCGGTCAACACCATTAGAGACAGCATGATCTCCAGCGAAACAGATGCGAACGCATTTGGGTGGATGAAACCGAGCGAATAACGTGATATGCCACCCAACAACGTTGTGCGCCCTGCGACATTAACCACCTGATAGTTTTCTATACACCCAGAAAGAGCTAGCAATATAGTAATAACAGTAATCGGAATTATAACGATAGCGGAGCACCTTGCCAGTCGACGAACTGACACGCCCTTGGCGGCGACCACAAACAGAAACAGCCAGACCATCAGTGTCCATCGAGACACAAGCAGATTGATGAGAACGAGAACCCCTAGCACACCCACCAGAACGAGTTGTCTTTTCGTATACGTTTGTAATATTATTTTTATGATTAATAAAAAAGCGCTTGTACCAGTTAAAATCTTCGATAGGATTGCCCAGGGTGACTCGGATCCATTGGGCAGCGATCCATAAACCGTCCTGTACAATACGCTGACGAACAAGTAGATAGCGAAAGAGCAATAATACAGTGTCGTCATTTTTGGAGAGCCTACTGCCTTCCAAAAAAGAAAACGACCACGGTCTTCAGACCTCAGATGCGCTGGGTAACCACGTGTCACTTGTTAGCACCACTATCTTCTGATTGTCTAATTATCTTCCAGTAACAAATGGGGGATGCTATCGCCCCCACGAGCATAGTTCCCGTATAAGCCCAAGCCGCACCAATCAGTTGATATGCAGGCACAAGCCAAATTGAAAGCGCTACATTGACGATGATAGAGGCAACGCCGATCACCGTGTTGGCGGTAAGCCGTTTCTGCGTCACGAGCAGATTGCCGGCCGGAATCCTCAAGGCCGAGGTAAAGAAAAAGCCGACCATGAGGACTTGAAACGCCGGAACAGCGTCTAGATACTGCTCACCAAAAAGCAAACCGATAATGGGGCCGCCAAGAACAACGACTATTGTCGTCGAGACGCCCATCCCCACCAATAGCGCAGCGGTTAACCTTAGATAATTGCGCCGGGTCCACGGTCCATCGTCATAATGGCTGGCAAAAAAAGGATAGAAATACGTAGTCAACATGCCGGGGATGAAAAGCAGCGCGAACGGGATGGTGGTCGCCACCTTGTAGGAGGCCACCGCCACGTCGCTGGCCAGGAACTGGCCCACGAAGAAGGTGCCGCTGAGGGAGAGCGCCTGGCTGAGGCCGTTGTTGAGGGACGACACCAGCGCCACGTACCAGTACTCCCTCCTGCTGAAGGTGCGCCCGCGCCCCTCGGGCGTCGCCCTCGGCAGCGGGTGCCGCCGCACGAGCACGGCGAAGCTCGCCACGTAGGCGGCGTACTGGCCGGCGACGAGCCCGGGCACGCCCGCGACGAGGGCGCCGCCTACCGAGAGGCCCGCCAGGAGCAGCGTCTGGACGTTGGTCATGTAGGCGTAGGCCCTGTTGTCCAGGTTCGAGCGCAGGTAGACGAGGCGCAGATCGCAGAGGAGCACGACGAGGGGGTAGAGGCAGTACATGGCCAGCAGGGGCTGGGACCCCGGCAGGGCCCCCGGCGCCGAGAGGGCGTAGACGAGGATGAGGGCGGCCAGCGCCACGTCGGCCGCGCGGCCCCAGCGCTCGCCGTACCGGTACACCGCCAGCATGAGGGGGCGGTCCTCCATGTGCTCGCAGCAGAGCTGCAGCAGGGCGGAGGACGCGCCCAGGCCGTTGAACAGCGCGAATATGCTCACGATGTTGAACACGTAGGAGTAGAGGCCGTACTCCGCCTTGGGGATCAGCCACACCAGCGCGACCATGGTGAGGCTGGAGACCGCCTTGTTGACGGTCCCGGCGCCGAAGATATGGAAGAACCCCGTCCTGTAGAGCTTGGCGAAGGGCCCCTTGAGGCGGTCCAGGTCCGCCACGGTCAGAGCGCCCTGAGGGCGGCGGCCACGAGCTCGACGTCCTCGCGGCGCAGGTACGGGCCCATGGGCAGGGCCAGCACGCGGTCGCAGAGGCCGACCGTCACCGGGCAGCCGTCAGGGCACAGGCCCACGCCGTCGAAGGCCGGCTGCCCGTGCATGGGGCGCGGGTAGTAGACCATGGTGGGGATGCCCCGGGCCCTGAGGGACGCCTGCGCCGCGGCGCGGTCCACGCCCTCGGGCACCTTCACGGTGTACTGGGCCCAGGAGCTCAGGTAACCCTCGGGCACCCCGGGGAGCTCCCAGCCGAGGCCGTCCAGCGCCCCGCCGTACCAGGAGGCCGCGCGGTTGACGTCGGCCACCTCGTGGCCCGCGAAGGCGCCGAGCTTCACGGAGAGGACGGCGGCCTGCAGGGTGTCCAGGCGGCTGTTCATGCCCACGCGCACGTTGTCGTACTTCATGGAGCCCTTGCCGTGGACGGCGAGGCTCCTCATGAGGGCGTCCAGGCCGTCGTCGTCGCAGAAGACGGCGCCCCCGTCGCCGTAGCAGCCAAGGGGCTTGGCCGGGAAGAAGCTCGTGGTGGAGATGTCGCCGAAGGAGCAGGCGCGCGCGCCGCCGACCATGCCCCCGAAGCCCTGGGCGCCGTCCTCGAGCAGGAGCATCCCCTCGTCGTCGCACACCTCGCGGATGGCGGGGAAGTCGGCCGGGAGGCCGAAGAGGTCCACGGCGACGACGGCCCTGGGCACGAGCCCCGTGCTCTGCCGCACCCACGCCACGGCGCGACGCAGGGCCGAGGGGTCGAGGTCGAACGTGGCCGGGTCCACGTCCACGAACACGGGGGTGGCGCCCACCAGGGGGACCACCTCGCCGCTGGAGAAGAACGTGAAGTCCGGCACGAAGACGGCGTCCCCCTCCCCCACGCCCCAGGCGAGGAGCGCGAGCTCGAGGGCGTCGGTGCCGTTGGCGCAGGTGAGGCAGTGGGCCACACCCACGTAGTCGGCCAAGGCCGCCTCGAGGTCGGCCACCGGGGCGCCCCCGATGAACCGGCCGGACGAGAGGACCGACGCCACGGCGCCGTCGATGTCGGGCTTGAGCGCCCCGTACTGGGCCCTGAGGTCCCTGAACTCCATCACCGCTCCTCCTCCAGACCGTCGCCGGCCCTGCGGTAGCGCCTGCCGCACGAGGGGCAGGCAAGGCCGTCGTCGAGCCGCGCGCCGCACTCGCACACCCAGCCCGCCCACCGGGCGGGAACGCCGAGCACGAGGGCGTGAGGCGGCACGTCGTCCACCACCACGGCACCGGCGCCCACCATGCACCACTCCCCCAGCTCGTGGCCGCACACCACGGTGGCGTTGGCCCCGACGGTGGCGCCGCGGCGGACGGGGGTGCGCACGTACCGGGCGCTGCCCTTGGGGTAGGGCGCACGGGGCGTGAGGTCGTTCGTGAACACGCAGGAGGGCCCGCAGAAGACGCCGTCGGCCAGCTCCACGCCGTCGTAGAGCGACACGTTGTTCTGGATCTTGCAGCCGTCGCCCACGGTCACGCCGTCGGCCACGTTGACGTTCTGCCCCAGGGTGCAGCCGGAGCCTACGACGGCCCCCGCCTGCACGTGGGAGAAGCACCACACCCTGGTGCCCTCCCCCACGACCGCCCCCTCGTCGACGAGGGCGGTGGGGTGCACGAAGGCCCCGGGGAACCGCCCGTCACTCAAAGCGACCCCTCCCCGAACTCCCCGGCCATGTCGGTGGAGGCGAAGTCGCCCAGAGGCAGCCTCACCGGCCGACCGGTCCTCTGGCTCTTGTAGATGGCCAGCACGACCTCCAGCGCGTCGCGGCCGGCCCGGGCGTCGACGTAGGGGGGCCTGCCGTCGCGGACGGCCTCGGCCATGTCGGCGTAGACGGCGGTGTGGCCGTTGCCGTAGACGTTGCTCGTGGCCTCCTCGAGGCCGCGGTTGGCCTCGTCGCCCTCGCGCTCGTCGGCGAAGTCCCAGACGTCGATGTTGTTGGTCGACGTGCCGCCGATGCGCACGGTGCCCGTCTCGCCGATGAGGCAGAGGGTCTCCTCGAGGTTGCGGGGGTACACGTTGACGGTGCCCTCCACGGTGGCCACGGCGCCGTCGGCGAACTTGAGCACGGCGACGCCCGCGTCCTCGGCCTCCAGGTAGTCGTGCTGGCGCTGGCGCGTGGCGCCGTAGACCTCCACGACGTCGCCCCCCATCATCCAGCGGAGCAGGTCGATGCCGTGGATGCACTGGTTCATGAGGCAGCCGCCGTCCTGGGCCCACGTCCCGCGCCAGGGGGCCTGCTCGTAGTAGGCGCGGTTGCGGTTCCAACGGACGTTGACGGCGCCGTTGGAGAGCCGCCCGAAGCGCCCCCCCTCCAAGGCCCTGCGGGTCTCCTGCACGGCCACGTTGAAGCGGTTCTGGTGGCAGGCGCACACCTTCACGCCGGCCTCGTCGGCGCGCCGCACGATCTCGTCGGCGTCGGCCATGGACATGGCCAGGGGCTTCTCGACGATGACGTTGACGCCGCGGTCGATGAGGTCGAGGGCGATGGGCGCGTGCTCGCCGCTCTCGGTGGCGACGGCGGCGAGCTCGATCTCGGGGTGCTCTTCGAGCATCTGGCGGTAGTCGGTGTAGCGGGCGATCGAGTCGTCCCCCTCGAGCCCGTGCCTGGCCAGGAGCGACTCCATGTGCCCCGGGTCGACGTCGCAGACGGCCACGAGGTCGAAGCCGTTGCGCTCGATGGCGGTGGCATGGTTGGTGGAGATGCGGCCGCAGCCGATGATCGCGCACTTCATCTAGAGCACCTCGATGTTGTCGCGGTTGACGACGCCCCTCATGGCGTTCTTGGTGTCGAACACGGCCCGGGCGTTCTCCTGGACCATCCCGTAGTCCACGTTCGTGTGCCCGCAGGCGACGACGACCAGGTCGGCCGAGGCCACGGCCTCGGGCGTGAGCTCGGGGATGGAGTCGCGCGTCTCGCCCTTGAAGCGGTAGCTGGACACCCACGGGTCGAAGTAGCTCACCTCGGCGCCGCGTCGCTCGAGCTGGTCGATGACCTTGAGGGCCGGGCTCTCGCGGCAGTCGTCGATGTCCTGCTTGTAGGCCACGCCCAGCACCAGGACCCTGGAGCCGTTGAGGGCTTTCTGGTGCCCGTTGAGCACGCGGGCCGCACGGTCAACGCAGTACTCGGGCATGCGGTCGTTGACCATCATGGAGGCCTCGATCATCGAGGTGTGGAACCCGTACTCGCGCGCCTTCCACGACAGGTAGTAGGGGTCGAGGGGGATGCAGTGGCCGCCCAGGCCGGGGCCGGGGTAGAACGCCGTGAAGCCGTAGGGCTTGGTCTTGGCGGCGTCGATGACCTCCCAGATGTCGATGCCCATCTCGTCGCAGAGCTGGGCGAGCTCGTTCACCAGGCCGATGTTGACGTTGCGGTAGGTGTTCTCGAGGATCTTCTCCATCTCGGCCACGCGGGGGCTCGAGACGCGGGTGACGCCGCCCTCGAGCACGGCCTCGTAGACGGCCGCGATGCAGTCCAGGGCGTCCTCGCCGACGGCGCCGACGACCTTGGGGGTGTTCTTGGTCTTGTAGACGAGGTTGCCGGGGTCCACGCGCTCGGGCGAGAAGCCCAGGTAGAAGTCCCTCCCGCACACGAGGCCGGAGCCCTCCTCGAGGATGGGGCGGATGAGGTCCTCGGTGGTGCCGGGGTAGGTGGTGGACTCGAGCACCACCATGGTGCCCGGGGTGAGGTGGGGGGCGACCTCCCTGGCCGAGGCCTCCATATATGAGGTGTCGGGCTGCTGGTGGGCGTCCAGCGGCGTGGGGACGCAGAGTGCGATGAAGTCGCACTGGGCCACGCGGGAGAAGTCGCTGGTCGCCTCGAGCATGCCGGAGTCCACCAGCTGGGCCAGGTCCTCGGCCACCACGTCGCCGATGTAGTTCTGGCCGCGGTTGACCATGTCGACCTTCTGGGGCTGCACGTCGAAGCCTATGGTGCGGAAGCCCGCCTTGGCCTTCTCGACGGCGAGGGGCAGCCCCACGTAGCCGAGGCCCACGGTGCCGCACGTGATGGAACGGTCTTGGATTCGGTCGATCAAATCGCTATTCACTGTCATCATTCCTCTCAATGCTGAGACCCATACCGCACACAGCACTCACGCTCTAGGACCTATCGCCATCTGCTCGGTAGACCCATGTATCTCTGATATAAGTTTTTCTGCTATATGCTCATGTGTGTAGTCGCTGGGGTCGGCACCGGCCAGACGCGTATGCCCGGTTCTGCACCACTGCTCATACAGTTCACAAATATATGAGTACATTTCATCGACAGCCTTCGCCTGGCCACTAGCCTCTTCAAAAGCAGCCCCAGAGCCAGTCTTATCGAGAATTTGTTTAACTACAGAATTGGAAACATTGCCACTCACATAAGCACAAACCGGCCGTTGGGCACTCAGATACTCGTAGAGTTTCCCGGTCGCTATGCCTCTCTCGTCCCGGTTGTTCCAAGTAAGCAGCGCAAGGACATCGGCACTCCTCTGCAGCCGAAGAGCCTCTCCCCTCTCGACGAGACCCCGATCGACGATCTCTGTGCTATGAGAGCCTCGAAGAGCAGTAGAAAGAAGGTCGCTATCCGGCCCAGCATAGACAAAGCGCACCGTACCCTCTCGCGCAACCCCCGTGCGACACAGACGGTCGAGCGCATCAACCACGACAAGAGGATTCTGCAGCTTGAGGTCATACAAAGTGCCTGTATACACGACTGTGAAAGCGTCGTTGGGATTAGACGCCGCCTGATCCAGCTCAACCGTCTCGGCGTCGTATCCGTTTGTTATGGCTATGACTCTTTTATTAGATGAGTCAATACCTAGGACTTCGGCCCCGGTTTCATCTATATACGAAACGATATCTGCGGTCTCGGTAACCTCGGAAGCCCACTTCTTCGATTCCGGATCAGAGAAGTGGGTGGTACCGAACACTGGGTCTCGAAAGTCAGCAACCCAAAGCAGACGCGGATTCTTCTTCTTGAACTCTCTCGCGACCTCATGGGGCCAAAGAGGGTCAAACGTAGAAATAACCACATCAAACGAATCGGCGAGGGCTGCGTACTGCCCAACGGCCGCTTTCGCTATGAGATTGTTTTTTATATTTGCAGTTTTCCAATTAGCACGAGGTCTGGCTTCAGCCGTACCTGAAACGACTCGTTTTCTCTTCTCTCGATGATTCCGCTCGTTCCACAGCCAATATAGAGCCCTGAGCGTCAGGGGATTTCTCACCACATAGTAATTATTAAAGTAAATTGCATCTTTCTCCAATTCGTGGTCGATTTGGAAAAGCGGCCCGGCACCACGCTCTTTCCCGTACAGCTTCTCATCTGTCAAAACCGAGACCTCATGACCGGCAAGTGCGAGATATTTACCGAGTTTCGTCCACCGTATAGAGGCCACAGACTGAACCGGTTCTATAAAGGACGATATTATCAATATATTCATTATATGCCCTTGACCGCACCCTGAGCTCGCTCCACCGCGCACTTGAAGGCCTTGAGCCAGCCGTACCCAAACTGCTCATCGGGCTCCAATACCGCACCCTCTCCCCACTCATTCCAGGCGTTCACCACGACCATGTCGCTCTGACGCACACGCGGCATCTCGACCATCTGAGCGAAGTACTCCCCAAATTTCTCGGGCGTGGCGCCGACCGTCACCAAAGCACGGCGCCCCTTCCTCGGAGTGTTGTCAAAGCGGGTGAATCCGCACTTCACGATTTCTCGGCCCTCGTACTCGCGGTTCTTCCTGAGGAGGGACCGCCAAAGATAGTCGTAGTCGACGTAATCGGGACGCCCCAGCTTCTTCGCCAGGGCCCTCCGGCAGTACATGAGGGGGTCTATCTGATAACGGGCCGAGTAAAGCGGCTCGAATTCCATGACTGCACTGGAATGGGTACTGAAAGGCGACGGGTTGAACCCACTGATGAATTCAACGAGATAAAGCGAGCCGAACCCGCTGGAGGCCAAGACCCCATTCCAGACATCGACCATCTCGTCAAACCGGGGAATCCGAGACGGCGAATACACGTAGAACACCGGCCTGTTGCCGATCTTGACGTAGCGATTATCCCTGAAGAACTGCATAAGATACTCGATGTGGGCAAGCCACTCGTCTTTGCCCCCGAAGGTCTGGGGCATGATGACCTCGCCGCTCTTTCCGTCCCACACGCGAGTCCACGGCTCGTTCGCCCAGCAGAGGCAGAACGCCTGCGTGGCAGCGGGGAGGTCGAGTAACATCTCAACAGGCTTTTCCAGCAGTTTTTTCCCGTTGAACCAATAATGATAGTAAATAAAACCATCAAGACCGTACTCGCGGGCGAGGTCGTGCTGGTGGACGATAGCCTCCGGTGTGCTGAGGTCATAGTAGTTGTCGTCAAGCGGTCCGTCAGGTTGGTAATGGCCGTCGAACAGCGGCTTCGACTTTTGGACGTTGGTCCACTCGGTAAAGCCCTCTCCCCACCACTCGTCATTCTCGGGAATCCGATGGAACTGAGGGAGGTTGAGTGCGAACGTCTTAATCATTAGCCCAGCTCCCGCTTCAAAGGCTTGGATGAGTTGCGTCTCCCCACCCGATTGCCAGCAAAACGCGCGGCGCAGTCCACTGCAAAGGCCGCGGCTTCCCCCGGCAACCCCTCACGAAGCAGCGCTCCCAACACACTCTTGGCGAGGCGAGAACCCTCCCCAATCTCGTCGGACACAGCCAACTCCTCGTTGTACGCAGCCAGAAATTCGCCCACCGCCCGGTTGCGGCGGAACTGCTCGGAAGGTGTGAGGTTGTGAGAGTGAACGACCTCGGCGTCAGCGGCATACGCCACCTTGTAACCGGCCTTGAGCAAGCGGGCCGCCATGAGCATGTCCTCGTTGGTCTTGACCTCGTCAAAACCGCCTACCTCTAGGTAGGCGCTTCGGCGGTAACAGGAGCACACGTCGGAGGCAAAGTAAGTCTTGATGCCCAGGCGCGGCAGGTCGTCGATGGTGCGCACGTGTGACTCGCCCGGGTAGTTGAATTCACGCACTAGACACTCGAAACGTCGGGCGTCGCTCCGAGGCAGCTGACGGCCGCTCACAAGGGCGACCTGTGGGTCAGCATCCAGCGGCACCGCAAGGTTCTCGAGGTAGCGGTCATTGGCCGGCACGGCGTCCTGAGTGAGAAAGGCCACGTAGTCGCCAGAGGTCTCGCGCAGGGCGAGATCGCGGGTGAGGCCATGATTGAAGTCGGCGCGCTCAATGGCGATCACCCGCACGCCGGGATACGACGCCGCAATCTCAGGGGTGCGATCGTCGGAAGCGGAATCCACCACGAGGATCTCCTCGACGGGGCGTGTTTGCCCCGCAAGGCGGTCCAAGAGACCAGGAAGATCCCTCTCTCCGTTCAGTGTGGGCAAGACTACAGAAATCGTCGACACAGTGACATTTTCCTCTCGAGTTTTACCCTCTAAAGGTAATGCCGCCAGCTAACAGTTGCTTTGTCACATTAAAATATACTCAGCTTATTCAAGGTAAGCAGACAAAGGGTAAATCTGGGACGTCTATTCCGCCGCAACTCGATCCAACGGGTACTCCCGCATGTACGGCAGGATGAACCTGAGCATGTCGCGGCCGGGGGACTCCACAAGGTCAAGCCCCAGCAACCTCGCCCAAGCCGGAAAGAGACTCCGGGCGGTCCCACCCATGTACTCTGCGACCTCGGAAGACCGCGTAGCACCGTCGCCGTCCGCCAACCCCGCCATGGTTTCCAGATGGGCCAGGCTCCGTCCAACAGCCCCGCACGTGCAGGCTCGATCACTCTGGCCTGAAAGCGCTGCCGCACCGCAGGCAGCACCCTTGTCACATCGTCGAGCTGGATGACGTTGCCTTTCTCCGGGTTGCACCGCTTCGCCTCCCGTCAGGCCCGATAGCCCACGAGCTGAATCACGAAGGGGTAGCCGGCGGAGGCCTCGGCCATGGCATCGAGCGCCCCTGGAATGACCTCGACGCCCGCCAGCATCGACATGTCCTCGATGGCATTCAAGGCCACCCCCACAGACGCCGGCCCCAAAGTTAAGGGGAGCGCATGCCTCAGGAAGGCCGGCTCGTTGTGGTTGACTCGTTGCGGTTGATGAGTTCCCTCACCGGGCGACGGCGACCCCGCAAAGACGAACGCGAGGTCGTAGCCTTTGCGCACCGGCACCAAGACGGCACGGTCCCATAGCGGCGCCTAACGTTGCGAAGCGTCGTATAGACCTACATAACACCATCTAGGCAAGCCACTTGACTGCCCGCCGTGAGCCCCGACATGATTCTCGAAAAGCGATACTGAGATTCCTCGAAAACCGATAACGTGGCTGGTAGATGCAGTAAATCGCTCTAGAGTGGCAAATTCGTCCATAACAGGCCGGATATCAAATCACCCTGTCTGCCTCATCTGCCCCTTACCTCTTCAGCCCCATTAGAGCCTGCCCTTCGCGCGACAGTTGGAACTTCAAAGGCCTTTGCGATATCCGCTCTATGAGCCCCTTCTCCTCCAAGGTGGTCAGATGCTTTCTGGCCATTTGCTTCGTAAGCTGGAGGTACGATGCGGCATCCGCAAGCAATACCTCAGGGGTCCATGCAAACAGCTGAACCTGAGCGAACTGGAAGAGAAGGTCGGCCTCCCTGTCATTGACGTATCCGGCAGTCAACGCAGCTCCCGCCGCATCCCCGGCTGCCTTTATCTGCCCCTGGCCAAGTTCCAAGCTCTCCATATTACGCGCTTGGACCTCCAGAATGTACTCGAGCATCCGGATGACAAAGAACGTGAGCTCGCCATGATTCATGGGCATCTGAACATTCTTGAAAGCCCGGTAGTACGGCTCCTTGTTCTCGGCAATGACGCGGGAGAGCGAAAGCGCCGTACTGATAGAAAGCGGGGCACTCAGAGCCAGCGCGAGCAGGTAACGGCCCGTACGCCCGTTACCATCGTAGAACGGGTGCACCGCTTCGAACACATAATGGGCCATCACCGCCGAGTATAGTGCCGGAACCTCCTCACTCTCTTGAAGCGCGAGCATCGCTTCCATCATCTCGATGATGCGGGTCTCGGGATTCACACCGGTGTGAACGACCTTCTCCCGACCATCGACGATGTCCACCGGGTCTTTTCTGAACAGCCTGCCGTCGGGGGCATTACCGCCAAGGTCCTCCCCCGACATCACCTTGTCGTAGATGGCGCGGATATCCTCAGGGGTGCGGGGCATGGCCGATGTCTTTTCGCTCAGCCCGAGGTAGAGTTTGGCAAACTCCATGAAGCGCTTTGCTTGCATGGTGTTGGAGGCGCCTCCATGCCGAACCTCGTCGAGGGCGTCGCTCACCTGTCGACGCGTACTGCGCACGCCCTCGATTCCGTTTGAGCCAACGACCTCGTCGATGATGAGGTTGCGGATGAACGCCCCGCAGGCGATCGACGGGAGCTGCTTGAGCTCGGCGGAGACTTTGCGCTCTCTCCTGAGAACGCGCTCAAAGACCACGGATAGCTCGCGTGGCGTGGCGAGGAAAAGCTCGCCCCCATCGAAAACGATTCCCGTCCTGAAGGTCGATTCGGCAAGCAGCCTCTCACGCGCCTTCTCCTCGTTTGCACGGTACCTATCGGAAGACGCATCTTTATGGAACAGTTTCGTCAGGTAATCATAGGGCATGGTGAGCCTCCCAAAGCCATATCCAGTAGCAATAAGAGTCAGATTTGGCACATCTTATTTATACTAAACGCCAATTAGTATAAATAAGACCGTCTCGTCTGAGCTCTTAATAATAGTGGACTCGACAAATGGCACAAGATACAACTTTGGTCAGGATGCGCTTTCGCGTTCTATATCGGATCGATATTGTATATGCATTGTCAGCGCTCGAGGAGTCGTCAAACATACCCAACCCGCATGCCCGCACCCCATCCCCCCCTCCCACCTGAAAACGACTGAGGGCGACTCCCGGCACCGTTCCGTGCCAAAAGTCGCCCTCGAGTGCGTTCAGGGACGGCAAATCCGCCCTCATTCGCGTTCAGGTGCGGGAGAGGGTCGCCCTCAACCGCGTTCAGGTGCCGAGCTGGGACCCAGGTACCGAGCTGGGCCCCGCCCCGCCTACACCGTCCGGTGGTGCGGAACCAGCCGGCCCTCGGCCACCTGGCGCAGGTGCCGGCCGTACTCGCTCTTGCCGTAGCGGCCGGCGGCCTCCATGAGCTGCCCCGAGTCGATCCAGCCGTTCTCGAAGGCCACCTCCTCGGGCACGCACACCGGCAGCCCCTGGCTGCGCTCCACGGCGCGCACGAAGTCCGTGGCGTCGAAGAGGCTCTCCATGGTGCCGGTGTCCAGCCAGGCGAAGCCGCGGCCCAGGGTCACCACGTTGAGGGCGCCCTCCTCCAGGTACATACGGTTGAGGTCGGTGATCTCGTACTCGCCGCGGGCGCTGGGCTCCACCTCGGCCGCCATGCCGGCCACCCGGCCGTCGTAGAAGTAGAGCCCCGTCACGGCGTAGCTGCTCTTGGGCTCCGCGGGCTTCTCCTCGATGGACACGGCGTTGTAGTCGGCGTCGAACTCCACCACGCCGAACCGCTCGGGGTCCTCCACGTGGTAGCCGAACACCGTGGCGCCGCCCTCGGTCTCGGCGCGCCGCGCGGCCTCGAGCAGGACCCTCCTCAGGCCCTCGCCGTAGAAGATGTTGTCCCCCAGCACCAGGGCGCAGGGCTCGCCGGCCACGAAGTCCGCCCCGATCACGAAGGCCTGGGCCAGGCCGTTGGGCTCGGGCTGCTCGGCGTAGGAGAGCCTCACGCCGAAGCGGCTCCCGTCGCCCAGCAGGCGCCGGAAGTTGGGCAGGTCCGCAGGGGTCGAGATGACCAGGATGTCGCGGATGCCCGCCAGCATGAGGACGGAGAGCGGGTAGTAGATCATGGGCTTGTCGTAGACCGGGAGCAGCTGCTTGGAGGTGACCTCGGTCAGCGGGTAGAGCCGGGTGCCGGAGCCGCCGGCCAGGATGATGCCCTTCATGGCGCTAACCCTCCTCCCCGTCGATGCGCTCGCGGTCGCCGTACATCTCCTGGTAGTAGTCCTGGTAGGCGCCGCTGGTCACGTGGTCCATCCACTCGCCGTTGGCCAGGTACCACCGGATGGTGGCCACGATGCCGTCCTCGAAGCGCGTATCGGGGCTCCAGCCCAGCTCCTCACCGATCTTGGCGGGGTCGATGCCGTAGCGGCGGTCGTGGCCCAGGCGGTCGGCCACGTGCACGATCAGGTCGCCGGTGATGTCGGGGTCGTCGGTGGCCCGGGAGACCTCGGAGACCACGGTGTCCACGATGTAGGCGTTGCTGCGCTCGTTGTGGCCGCCCACGTTGTAGACCTCGCCGTCGCGGCCGCCCGAGATCACGGCGTCGATGGCGCGGCAGTGGTCCTCCACGTAGAGCCAGTCGCGCACGTTGAGCCCGTCGCCGTACACCGGCAGGCTCTCGTGGTGCAGGGCGTTGTTGATCATGAGGGGGATGAGCTTCTCCGGGAACTGGTAGGGCCCGTAGTTGTTGGAGCAGCGGGTGATGTTCACCGGCAGGCCGAAGGTGTCGTGGTAGGCCACCACGAACATGTCGGCCGAGGCCTTGGAGGCCGAGTAGGGCGAGTGGGGCGAGAGGGGCGTCTCCTCGGTGAAGAACGTGTCGGGCTCGTCGAGGGAGAGGGTGCCGTAGACCTCGTCGGTGGACACCTGCAGGAACTTCACGCCCTCGCGGAAGCCGCCCTCGGGCAGCGCCCATGCCTCGCGGGCGAGGTCGAGCAGGCACACGGTGCCCATGACGTTGGTGCGGGCGAACGCCGCGGGGTCCTCGATGGAGCGGTCCACGTGGCTCTCGGCGGCGAAGTTCACCACGTAGTCGGGGTCGTACTCGGAGAAGACCGCGGCCATGGCGGCGCGGTCGGCGATGTCGGCCTGAACGAAGGCGTAGCGCGGGTCGTCGGCCACCCCGCTCAGGTTCTCCAGGTTGCCGGCGTAGGTGAGCAGGTCCACGTTGACGATGCGGACGTCGTCGTGGGAGGCAAGCATGTGCAGGACGAAGTTGGATCCGATGAAACCGGCGCCGCCGGTCACGAGGTAGGTCTTCACGGGTTTCCTTTCTTGCGGGGTGGGGCCGCGCCGGGGCGCTAGAGCTCCACGTCCTCCATGTACCGGTCGAGCGCCACGTCCCAGCTGCGCATCTCGTCGCCGATGGTGTCGCGCAGGCGCTTGTTGTCGAGGATGGACCAGGCGGGCCGGGGGGCCGGGGCGCCCCACTCCTCGGTGGTGCATCCCACGACCTCGCAGTCGAGGCCCGCGTTGGCCATGATGCGGCGGGCGAACTCGTCCCAGGTGGTGGCGCCGTCGTTGGTGGCGTGGTAGACGCCGTAGTTCTCGGTGCCCAGCAGCGCCAGTATCTCGTGGGCGAGGTCGCCGGCGAAGGTGGGGCTGCCATGCTGGTCCGACACCACGGTCACCCTGTCGTGGGTGCGGCCGAGGCCCACCATCGTGCGGACGAAGTTCTTGCCGCGGGTGCCGTAGAGCCAGGCGGTGCGCACGATGAAGCTGCGGGGGCAGGCCTCGGCCACGGCCCGCTCGCCGGCCAGCTTGGTGATGCCGTACACGGTGTTGGGGGCGGCGGGGGCGTCCTCGGCCTGGGGCATGGGGTCGTCGCCGGCCAGCACGTAGTCGGTGGAGGTGTGCACGAGCACGGCGCCGGCGGCCTCGCAGGCGGCGGCCAGGTTGGCCGGGGCCTGGGCGTTGAGACGCTCGGCGAACCCGGGGTCCTCCTCGCAGCCGTCCACGTTGGTGGCGGCGGCGCAGTTGATCACGGCGTCGAAGCCGCCCCCGGTGACGAAGTCCATGACGGCCCGGGCGTCGCAGACGTCCAGGGGCACCACGTCGTCGCCGGCGACGTCGGTGGCCACGACCTCGCAGGCCGCCCACGCGGGGTCGATGGGGCCGATGGGCGACTCGCCGGCCGCGATGATGGAGACGAGCTCCGAGCCCAGCTGGCCGTTGGCGCCGGTGATGAGCAGTTTCTTGGGTGTCAAGGTGCCTCCTAGAGGTTGCGCTCGCAGGTGTACACGGCGAGGCTCGGGTGGTTCATGTCCTTCTCGGACAGGTTCACCTCGACGCCCTCCACGAGCGGCCACTCCACGGCGATGTCCGGGTCGTCCCACATGAGGCCGCCCTCGTCGCCGGGGTGGTAGACGTCGTCGCACTTGTAGCAGAAGACCGCGCGCTCGCTCATGACGTAGAAGCCGTGGGCGAAGCCGCGGGGGATGAAGAGCTGGCGGTGGTTGTCGGCCGAGAGGACCGCGCCCTCCCATGTGCCGAACGTGGGGCTGCCGGGCCTGAGGTCCACGGCCACGTCGAAGACCTCGCCCTCCACCACGCGCACGAGCTTGGCCTGGGGGTGGTCGATCTGGAAGTGCAGGCCACGGAGCACGCCCTGGGTGCTGGTGCTCTGGTTGTCCTGCACGAACTCGCAGTCGATGCCGCCGGCCACGAAGTCCTCGCGCTTGTAGGTCTCCATGAAGGCGCCGCGGGCGTCGCCGAAGGACCTGGCGTCGACGACGGTCACCCCCTCGATGGAGGTGGGGGTGAACGTGAAGTTGCCCGAGGTGATAGGCGTGTCCATGGCGGTCCTTCCCTGCTGGTCCGGGGTTGCGTTTTCCCTACCACCCTAGCCCCGCCAAGGCCCGGCGCGGCGCGCACCGGGGCCAAACATCGAAATCGTAGACGGAAAAGGCGGCACGGCGCCGCTCCTGCCGCGAACGGGCCGTCGGCGACGCTAGAATCACGGGTGCACACCGTAATGCCGGTCGGGGATCGGGCCCCGGGCCGGCGCGGCCCAGAGGAAAGGAAGACCCATGGTCATCGACGAGCACCTCGGCGAGCTTCTCAACACCCAGATCAACAAGGAGCTGTACAGCGCCTACCTGTACCTCACCTTCGCCGACTACTACGAGGAGCGCGGCCTCAAGGGCTACGCCAACTGGTACATGGTGCAGGTCGAGGAGGAGGTCGCCCACGCCAAGATCCTCCGCCGCTACCTCCTCGACAACAACTACGCGGTGAAGATGCTGGGCATCGAGCAGCCCGACCTGACCTTCGACAGCGACGAGGCCCCGCTCAAGGCCGGCCTCGCCCACGAGCACTACATCACCTCCTGCATCAACGACTGCTACGCCGCCGCGACGGCCGTCAAGGACTGGCGCACCGTGAAGCTGCTCGACTGGTACATCTCCGAGCAGGGCGAGGAGGAGATCAACGCCGAGGACATGATCAAGGACTACGAGCTGTTCGGCGGCTCCCCCGACGGCCTCTACAGCCTCGACACCAAGTACGCCGCCCGCACCTTCGTGGCCCCCACCAAGGCGATGTAGGCGGACCTGTTGGGCATTCCCGCAGAAGACCGCGCTGACAACCTGGCCGCGGCCGGCCACGGCCCGGCTCACATGGGGGGCGGAGGGGCCGTCGTGGGCCGCTTCGCCCCCTCCCCCTCCGGGCGCATGCACCTGGGCAACGCCTTCTCGGCGCTCATGGCCTGGCTGGGCGCCCGGAGCCGAGGCGGCTCGGTGGTCATGCGGGTGGAGGACCTCGACCCGCGGTGCCAGGCACCCGGGCGCGCCGAGGCCATCATGGACGACCTCCGGTGGCTGGGCCTGGACTGGGACGGCGACCCGGTGTTCCAGAGCCGGCGCGGCGACGCCTACGACGAGGCGCTTGCGCGGCTGGCCGAGCTGGGGCTCACGTACCCGTGTTTCTGCACGCGGGCCGAACTCCACGCGGCGAGCGCCCCCCACGCGAGCGACGGCACCTATGTGTACGCGGGGACCTGCCGGGGGCTCCCGGGCGCCGAGGTGGCGCGGAGGAGCGAGGTGCGGGCACCCGCCGTGCGGCTCGAGGTGCCCGGCGCGGACGACCCTGCCGGCACGGTGGAGGTGGACGACCTCGTGGCCGGGCGCCACCGCGAGGTGCTGGCCCGGGAGTGCGGCGACTTCCTCGTGCGGAGGAGCGACGGCGTGACGGCCTACCAGCTGGCCGTGGTGGTGGACGACGCCGCCATGGGCGTCACGCAGGTGGTTCGCGGCCGCGACCTCCTGGGGTCGGCCGCGAGGCAGCGCTACCTGCAGCGGCTGCTGGGGCTGCCCGAGGTGGAGTACGCCCACGTGCCGCTGCTGGTGGCCGCGGACGGCCGGCGCCTCTCCAAGCGCGACGGCGACCTCGACCTGGGCGCCATCCGGGCCCGCGGCGTTCGGCCCGAGACCGTGGTGGGGCGCCTGGCCCACGCGGCCGGCCTGACGGACAGCGACGCCCCGACGACGCCGGGCGAGCTGCTGCAGACCTTCTCATGGGAGCCGCTGCGAGGCCGCGGCGACATCGTCTGCGGCGGCCTCGTCTGCGGCGGCATCACGACCTGAACCGCCGTCCCACCACTCGGACACTTTTGTCCCAATGGTCGGGCACTTTTGTCCCGCAACGACGCTTTTACTCCTTTCGGCAAAACCTCCCACTAGTTTGTACTTTTGAACATTCCGCGGAGTGTCCCTCATTTATTGCTGTGCCGCGCCACCGCGAGATACTCTCTTCCCACCCCCTCCCGCACTGCCTGCCATGCACGGGCCAGTGAATTTGAAAAGGGGGCGCCCATGCCGTTTGCCAGAAGACTGAGCAGCGCGGACATCTACCACATCACGGTCCGCGGGTCGGGGAGGCAGATCGTCTTCGAGGATGACGACGATCGCCGCGAGCTCCTGAGGATCCTCGACGCGGCCCTGGCGGTCAACGACGTGCGGCTCCTTGCGTGGTGCCTCATGGACAACCATTTCCATCTGGTCGCCGAAGGGGACGCAGACGACATCTCGAGCCTCATGCACCGCGTGAACTCGACCTACGCCCGGGTGTTCAACCGCCGGCACGACCGCGTGGGGCATCTTTTCCAGGGTCGGTACCTGCGGCTCCCGGTGGAGGACGACGGGTATCTGCTGACCCTCGTCCCCTACGTCCACCGCAATCCTGAGCGGGCCGGGCTCTCCCCCACAAGCGCCTACCCGTGGAGCAGCTACCACGAGGTGATGGAGGGGTGCGGTCGCGTGGACGTGGGGCGGCTGCTCGACCTTTTTGGAGGGTGGGACGGTTTTGAGAAGGCCCACGCCGACCAAGGGCAGCCACCGCCTCCGGGGACCGTTCGTCAAAGGGACGTGCAGCCCGAGGCGCTTCTCGAGATGGCGCGCCGTCTGTTGGGCGGAACAGACCCAGAGAGTGTCAAGGCGATGTCGAGGAACAAACGGGACGTCGCCTTGGCGGCCCTCCGGAAAGGAGGGATGACCGTCCGGTCGATCGAGCGTCTCACCGGTGTGTCAAGGGGAGTCGTGTCCCGAGCCCCCTTGGGCTAAGGACGGTGAACCCATGGGACAGAAGTGTCCGACCATTGGGACGAAAGTGTCCGGGCGGTGGGACGCGTCGATGGGTTATGATGGGGTGCGCACCCGGAGAGCTGACCGAGAGGCCGAAGGTGCTCGCCTGCTAAGCGAGTATAGGACTCAATCCTATCTGGGGTTCGAATCCCCAGCTCTCCGCCAGTGACCGTCCCGGCCCGCAGGCCCCGAGCCTGCGGGCCGTTATCGTTTCCAGGCACCCCCGACAGGCCGCCGTCCCCATGCACGAAGCCGCATCCAAGCTGAACAAAATTCGTCCTTGACACCCCTGGAGCGCAGTTACATACTATTTCTCGCACGCGGCGTTACCTCAGCTGGATAGAGGGTCTGACTACGAATCAGAACGTCACAGGTTCGAATCCTGTACGCCGCACCACTCGAACCTCCAGGCCCTCCGGGGCCTTTTTTCTTGCCGGCCGGAAGCCTTCCCAAAACCCGGACGGACGGCTGCCGGCACGAGCCCTCACACCCAGAACGGGTCTCCCCGCACCGAGCACGGCACCCGGGCCGCCATGAGCAGCCCCAGCAGGTCGTCGAACGTGGCGCCGGGCGCGGAGAGGTCCCGCACCAGCGTCTGGGCCTCGCACCCCTCGGGGCATCGCAGGGCGCCCCGCAGCGGCTCCCCCTTGGGCACCGTGACCGCGCGGCGCCACGGGCCCCGCACCCCGGGGCCCACCCGCTCCAGCACCGCGACCGCGCAGCCGAGGTCCGCCACGGCCACGCACGGGCCGTCGGGGCCCTGCAGGCCGGCTGACAGGGTCACGACGGGCGCCGAAGGGCGGGCAAGGGCTGCGGGGCAACGACTCATGGGCTCTCCTCTCCGTGTTGACAGGAGTATACCCCAAATGCGAACATATGTTCTGTTTAGAGGCGGCGACCGGTGGTAGGAAGGTCTCGTTCGCAAGAAAAGAGGGAGGTCCTATGGCGGCTCACAAGGTTGACGGCGTCGGTCTCGCCTTGGCCGGCGGCGGTTGGCGGTCCTACGCCCAGGTGGCGGTACTCGCCGACATGGAGGCCAACGGCATCTCCGTCGGCGCCGTGGCGGGCACGTCCATGGGCTCGCTCGTGGCCACGCTCACCGCGGCGGGGCTCACCTCCACCCAGATCGAGGACCTGCTGCTCAAGATGGACGTCAGCGTGGAGGAGGCCGGCATCGTCAAGAACATGCGCCGCCACGTGATCTCGGCCGTCACCCGGCAGGGCTTCGTGGACAACGGCGTGCTGGTGGAGCAGGTCCGTCCCCTGCTCGAGGAGGCGGGCGTGACCACCTTCTCAGACCTCAAGATGCCCCTGGCCATCACCTCGGTCGACATCATCACGGGCGACCTCGTGGTGTTCACCGGCACGGACGGCTTCTTCGAGGGGCCGGGCGCCTGGACCACCGTCCCGGGTGACCACGACCTCGCCACCTGCATCGCCGCGTCCGGTGCGTACCCGCTGGTGGTGCAGCCAGTCCACTTCCTGGGGCGCACCCTGGTGGACGGCGGTTGCCGCATGAACCTGCCCACGCCGCTGTTCGACCGCTCGGCGGTGGACGCCGTGGTGGGCGTGCACATGCTCAAGACCTACAAGGCCGCGGACGACCTCTCCATCCTCAACGTCATGAGCAAGTGCATGGACTACGGCGCCCAGCAGCTCGAGATCCTCTACGCCCAGGCGGCCGACGTCTCGGTCAACGTGCCCGTTCCCGGCGAGGACACCTTCAACCCCGGCCACGGCGAGGGCGTGGTGGACTTCGCGCGGGAGTGGCTGCTCAAACACCCGGTGGACTGGTCCGCGGCGCACCCGAGCCTGCTCGACTCCGTGCGCCGCGGCGCCGCCGACTACCTGAGCCGCCTCTTCCGTGGGGGTGCCGAGGCACAGGAGGGCTAGGCGCCCGGGCGAGCAGACCCCGATCCGGTGGGAACGCCCGACCTGCGGGGACCGGCAGGGACGGCGGTCCGGTCGGCGGGTCGGGACAAACGTGTCCGGGCGGCGGGGGCTGGCGATGGGACGGGGACCTATTCGGCCTGCACGCCCTCCTCGGCGCCCCGACCCTCGCCCTTCCGCGGCCACAGGGCGTCCACCAGCAGCGACGCCGCCAATCCCACGAGGATCAGGCCCCACGCCGGGTGCCACGCCCCCGTGAGCAGCCCGACCACGAGGAAGGCCGAGAGCCCCGACCAGAAGCACAGGCCGGCCACGGGCCCGCGCAGCTTGCGGCCGCGCTTGCCGCGCACCACGGCGTTGGCCACAGAGCACAGGCTCTCCCAGGCGGGGATGACGGCCAGCAGGCACCCGCCCACGTCCCAGCGCTGCCCGAAGAGACCCATTCCCAGGAAACCGATGAGGGCCAGCGGGGCATAGGGGACCCGCGAGATGAACGCGCGCGGCTTGGAGCCGTGTCCCGTGGCCCTGTGGGCGTCGGCCCAGCTGTCATAGTGCTCGTCGTCGATCCATACCGAACCGTCCTCCTCGGTGCGCACGGTGTGCTCGCCGTCGGACGCGTTCACGTGGATGCCGCCGGGCCCCACCTCCACGTGGTCGCCGGTGCGGTGGTCACACACGTCGACGCCCTCCCAGCCCACGGAGACCGACGCGTCGGCCGACGTCACCCGCACGCCGTCGTCCCACGAGCACTCCACGGCGTCGTCGGCCGGACGCGCATCGGCGGTGCCGGCGTCCGGGGCGCCCTCACCCTCGTCCGCCGCGCCGTCGGCCGCAGCCCCCTCGGGCCCCTCGCCGCCGGCTGGCCCGTACACCAGCTCGTCCAGGGTCACCCCGTAGAGCCGGGCGAGGGCGATGAGGTTGTCGGTGTCGGGGCTCGACTCCGTGCGCTCCCACTTCGAGACCGCCTGCCGCGAGACGCCGAGCCTCTCGGCAAGCTGCTCCTGGGTGAGACCGTGCTCGCGCCGCAGTGTGGCCAGGCGCTGGGCAATGGAGACGTTCATGGTCGGTGCCTTCCTGTACGTGGCCGAGTGGATGGGACCACCGTGCCGCGCCGGCCGGTTGCAGGCCACCACCTTTGGGTTGAGAACCGAGAACGCCCCCGCAACTTTGGGTTGCGGGGGCGCGAAGACGCAGGTGAGATGCCCTGTTACGCGTTCACGCCCTCCTCGGGGACGATGACGGTGACACCGCCCATGTACGGCACGAGGGCCTCGGGGACCGTGACCGTGCCGTCCTCGTTCTGGTAGTTCTCGATGATGGCGGCCATGGCGCGGCCCACGGCCAGGCCGCTGCCGTTGAGCGTGTGCACGTAGCGGGTGCCCTTGAACTCGCTGGGGTCCTTGTAGCGGATATTGGCGCGCCGGGCCTGGAAGTCCCAACAGTTGGAGCAGCTGGAGATCTCCTTGTAGTTGTTGTAGCTGGGCAGCCAGACCTCGAGGTCGTAGGTCTTGGCGGCCGAGAAGCCCAGGTCGCCCGAGCACAGCGTGACCACGTGGTAGGGAAGGCCCAGGGCCTGCAGGCAGAGCTCGGCCTCGTGGGTCATGGCCTCGAGCTGGTTCATGGAGTCCTCGGGGCGGGCGAACTTGACCATCTCCACCTTGTCGAACTCGTGTACGCGGATGATGCCGCGGGTGTCGCGGCCGGCGCTGCCGGACTCCTCGCGAAAGCACGGGGTGAAGGCGGTGTACTTGAGCGGCAGCTTGGAGCCGTCGATGATCTCGTCGCGGTGGATGTTGGTGAGCATGACCTCGGCCGTGGGGATGAGGTACAGGTTGGGCTCCACGTGGTAGAGGTCGTCCTCGAACTTGGGCAGCTGGCCGGTGCCGTAGAGGGTGGCGGCGTTGGTGATCACCGGGGGCCACCACTCCTTGAAGCCGGCCCTGATGTGCATGTCGATGAAGAAGTTGATAAGAGCGCGCTCCAAGCGGGCCCCCATGCCCCCCAGCAGGTAGAAGCGGCTGCCGGCGATCTTGACGCCGCGCTCGAAGTCGATAATGCCCAGCTCGGGGCCCAGGTCCCAGTGGGCCTTGGCCTCGAAGTCGAACTCGCGCGGAGTGCCCCAGCGCCTGACCTCGACGTTCTCGCTGTCGTCCTTGCCATAGGGCACCGACTCGTCGGGGATGTTGGGGATGTGGCTCATGAGGTCGGTGAGAGCCTCCTCGACCTCGCCGCGACGGGCGTCGAGCTCGGCGATGCGCTCCTTGTCGGCGGCCACGGCGGCCTTGGCGGCCTCGGCCTCGTCGCGCCTGCCCTCGCGCATGAGGCGCCCGATCTCCTTGGAGGCGCTGTTGCGCTGGGCCTGCAGGCCCTCCACCTCGGCGATCACGGAACGACGCTCGGCCTCGAGCTCGAAGAAGCGGTCGCGGTCCCAAGAGCCGTTGCGGGAGGCCATGGAGGCGTCCACGGCGTCGGGGTTCTCGCGAACAAACTTGATGTCGAGCATGGTGACCCACTTTCGCTAGGGCTCGTTTGATGCGCCTTCGGGCGCCGTACCTGCGGCCGGGCAGGCGGCACCTGCGCGGCCTGACGCACCAGTATATACTTGCGCCTACGCGCCCGGCCCCACCGGACGGGCCCGCAGGCCCTTTTGCATGAGAGGTTTCCCCATGGATTTCGTGACCTGGCTCTTCGACACCCGCGCGGGCGTGGCCGCCATCTTCATCGGCGGCATCGCGCTGTGCCTGCTCATCGCCCTCATCCTCGAGCGCCGCACCAAGAGGATGTACTTCGACCATCCCAAGGGGGACGGCGAGGACGACGGCATCTTCTCGGGCATCTTCGGCGACGACGATGACGGGGAGTGAGCCGGCGGCGCACCACGTGTGAGCCCGACCCGACCGGCCCGTGCCGCAGCGCCTTGCGGCACGGGTTTCTTGTGCCGGGGTGGCACGGGCCATGCCGGAGGACCCTTTGGCATGGGACGGCGGAGCCAGAAGGCGCCCGGTCGGGGGCGAACCCATGCCGCAGACACCTCCGGCATGGGTCGCAGGAATCCAGCCGCCATCAAAACCATGCCGCAGAGCCCCTCGGCATGCAGCGGCGCCCCCAGAAGGCGCCCGGTCGGGGGCGAACCCATGCCGCAGACACCTCCGGCATGAGTCGCAGGGGTCCAGCCGCCACCAAACCCATGCCGGAGGACCCTTTGGCATGGGACGGCGGAGCCAGAAGGCGCCTGGGCAGAGGAAAACCCATGCCACAAGCACCTGCGGCATGGAACGGCGGCCGCCGGAAGGAGCCCAGGCGAAGGCAAACCCATGCCGAAGGCCTCTCCGGCACGGCCCCGAACCCCGAGCGCTCGCGACCCCGCCGCCTATTGCCAAAAAAACCGTTGCCCCGACGCCATGGACGTGTATAATGGCGATTCACGCGGGCGTGGCGGAATTGGCAGACGCGTACGGTTCAGGTCCGTATGAGGGTTCCCTCATGAAGGTTCAAGTCCTTTCGCCCGCACCATCGCACTTCCAGAGCCCCTCGGGGCTCTTTTTTTGTGCCGGGGTATCCGGCCCCCGGCGACCGGGCCCGACGGCCCACGTCAGGAACCGGTCGGCAACCCGTCAGGATATTGTCAAGTATTTTTTGAAAATCAGCAGTTATCTACAGTGATTTAGTGCATACTAGTCCTCATGAACACGGTGCTGTGCGACCTGGGTGCTTGGATCACATACGCCTCACGAGCCCCTCTCACACCGATCCCGAAGGAAGAGGCGGACCACATCCTGCAGACGGCGACGTGCACCATCCGGCAGGCAAAGGCCGTCAGGTCCCTGCCCTGGTACCGGGAGATGGAGCCGTTCGCCCGCAGCCTCGCCGCGGTGCCCGCCGACCAAGACATGCCGGTTCACCTCTTGGTCGGGCCGGGACGCGACCGCCGCCGACGTGCCGGCGCGGTCCCCCACCGCGCCCCGACCTTCGGGGCACCGCCGTCCCCGCTGCTCCGAGTCGAGGGTCCGGAGGTGGGCGGCGAACCGGTCCACGTGCTGACACCCGAGCTCTACCTGCTCCTCAGGGCCACGACGCTCGGGGTTGCAGGCACGGCGGCACTCGGATGCACGATGGCGGCCGATTATCTGTGCGACCCGGCCCTCGGCCAGTGTCTTCCGCGGGACCCCTTGACGACCACGGAGGCGATCGAGGGGCTTTGTCGGAGGGTCCCCGCCACCGTCAAGGGGAAGGCCGCACTCGAGGAGGCCCTGGAGGCCATCGCCGACCACTCGCGCTCCCCCATGGAGACGGCTCTGACGGTCATGCTCGCCCTGAAACCCTCCCACGGAGGTATGGGGATGCCAAAACCCGAGCTCAACGCCAAGATCGAGCTCCCGGGCGAGCTCAGGCGCGCCGTCGGGGGCCAACGGTCGATGCTCGTGGACCTCTACTGGCCCGACGCCGGCGTGGGCATCGAGTACGACAGCACCGAGTTCCACGACAACCGCGAGCAGGCCCTCAAGGACCGGCAGCGGCAGCTGGCCTCGGACCTGCTCGGCATAGACGTGGGGCCGTGGACCTCGGACGCCGTGCGCGACGAGCGACTCTTCGCCGCGGCCTGCGGCCGGCTTGCCGAGCGCCTCGGGGTGCCGTGGCACCTGGACGACCGGTACACCTGGCAGAGACGGTGCCTCCGGGCGGTCATGCTGGGCCCCCACCGGTTCTGGTGACGGCAGGGCCATGCCGCAGAAGGCTTCGGCATGGGATTCCGGGCCGGCCCAGCCGGCAACCGACCGAGCAACCCATGCCACTGGCCTCTCCGGCATGGGTTTCCGGGCCCGCCCAGACGGCAACCGACCGAGCAACCCATGCCGCAGGGCTCTCCGACATGGGGCGGGTTCGCGGCGCCCGCGCGGACGGGCGCACGGTCCGGCCCTGACGGTGCGTGTGACAGCGGGAGGGCCCGACCGACGTGACAGCGCACGCGCGCCCGCGCAGCCGGCCGACAGGATCTGCCCAGGCGCCCGGTACGTCGGGCGCCGCGGTACACTGGTGCGGTCAGGCGGCTCCACCACACCCCAACCGCACCCAAGGACTCGCCCATGGAGACTCAGACATCGCCGGCCCTGCTCCTGGGCCGCTACCGCACCATAGAGCTGCGCGACACCGGCGGCTTCGGGTCGGTCCTGGTGTGCTGGGACGTGCGCCTGCAGCGGCGCGTGGCCGTGAAGTGCCTGCCGCTGGACGCCGAGGGCGACGCGGCGTCGGTGGTGGACGAGGCGCTCGCCGAGGCCCGGGCCTCCAGCTTCCTCACCCACCCCAACATCGTCACGGTCCACGACTTCGCCGTGGACGACCGCTACGCCTACATCGTCATGGAGTACGTGGACGGCGTGACCCTCGCCGAGCTCATGGCCCGGGTGGAGGGCGGCGTCCTCATCTGGTGCGAGGTGGCCCACGTGCTGAGGTCCGTGGCGGCCGCCCTGGCCTACGCCCACGACAACGGCGTCCTGCACCTGGACATCAAGCCGGCCAACGTCATGGTGGCCCGGGACGGCTCGGTGAAGCTCGCGGACTTCGGCATGGCCTCCATCGCCAGCGCCGCCGGCTGGGGCGGTGCCCGGGGCGGCACCGTGGGCTACATGCCGCCCGAGCAGCTCGCCGGCGACCTCGTCGACGAGCGCACCGACGTCTTCGCCCTGGCCGCCGTCTGCTACGAGGCCCTCACCGGCCTGAGGCCCTTCGCGGCCGGCACGCCGGCAGCCTCCCTCAAACTCATCGAGAAGGGCGCGCCGCCGCTCTCCGACGCCGAGGAGGGGCTCGCCGGCCCCGCCACCCTGGCGTTCCAGACGGCCCTCGCCCCCTCCCCCTCCGGCCGCATGACCGACCCCGAGGAGTTCGCCGGCGAGGTGCTGCCCTCCCTCGGCGACCCCGACGAGGGCCGCGACTCCATCGTCTCCCTGCTGGACGACGAGGGCTCCGACGAGGAGCCCTTCGACGAGGGCGCCTGGCGCGCCCTCGACCCGCCGGGGCGCCGCATCCCCTGGCTCCCCGACGCGGCCGCCCGCCTGGCATCTGCCGGCTGCACGGCCGCCCTGGCCTGGCAGTGCGCCGCACCCCTCGCCGGCCTCGGCCCTGTGGCCGTGGTCTGCCTGATCGTGGCAGCCGCCGTGGCCGGGGCCGCGGTGCCCACGGCGGCCTGCGCCGCGGGGCTCGCCCTCACCGGCGTCGCGTGCGCGGCCGCCGGCATCGCCGCGGGGCTGCCCGTCCAGGCCGTCCTCGGCTGCGCCGTGGCCGCCGCCTGCGGTCTCGTGCCCCTGCGCCTCGCGGGGGGCCGCGCGCCGCTGGCGCCCGCGGTCCTGGCGGCACCCGCCTTGGGAGCGTGGACCGTCTGCCCGGCCCTGGCCGGCTTCGCGCTGGGACCCGCCGCCGCGGCCGGCACCGCCGCGGCGGCGACCGCCGTCACCTGGGCCGTCACGGGCCAGGGGGCGCTCTGGTCGGCGGACCCGGCCGCCGTGGCCCAGGCGGTCGCCTCCGTGCCGGCCGCCCTGGCATCGCCGGGCCCCTGGGCGGCCGCGGCCTTCTCGGCAGGTGCGGCCGCCCTGGCATCGGCCATGGGGCGCCGGGGGTCGGCGGGGACCGCGGCGGCCGGGCAGGTGCTCGCGCTCGTCGTCACGCTCGTGGGCTGCTCGCTGGCGGGGGGTCTGGAGTTTGGCGGGATATGGGGCGCACCGTCGGGCGCCTCCATGGGCCTTGCGCTAGGCTCTACGGTACTTATGATCGTCGCGATCACGTTGTTCGGGCCTCCCGAATTGCGTCGGGAAGGGGAAGACCGTGAACTTTCTTAACGTGTTCGAAGAGCGTATAGCCGGTATCTTCGGCTCGTCGTCCCAGGCCGCAGCGCCCCTCTCCTTCAAGAAGCTCGCCAAGAAGGCCTCGTCGGAGATGGAGAACGAGACCTACGTCATCAACGGCGTGGACACCGCGCCGGCACTCTTCACCGTGCTCGTGTCGCAGGCGGACGACGCCGCCATGCGCCCGCTCTACGCCAACCTCACCGAGGAGACGGCCCTGTTCCTGGAGGCCCACGCCCAGCGGCGCGGCTACACCTTCGTGGGCCAGCCCCTCGTGCGCTTCATGGTGGACCCCTCCCTCAAGCACGGTAAGTTCTCGGTCTTCGCCGAGAACGTGGACGCCCGCACGCTCGACCGCCTGCGTGAGGAGGAGCGCGCCTACACCGGCGCCCCCGCCGGCCAACCCCGCAAGCAGCCCCAGGCGGCGGACCTCGACCTCGGGCTCGGCCCCATCGGCACCCCGGCGGCGGACCCCTCCCAGGACGGCCTGGACGTCATGAGCCCCGACACCGTCCTCGACGTCGTGGAGGACGCCTACGCCATGGAGCACGGCCCCGCCGCGCCCCTGCCCGCCGGGTACCGCAGCCCGGGCACGCCCGTGCCCCCGGCCCAGCCCCGCGCCGGCTACATGGGCGCCGTCTCGCCGTCCGACGAGGTGCGCGCCCAGCAGGCCCGCGCCCGCCACAACGACCAGCGTCTTGCCGCCCCGGCCCCGGCCGCCACTCCTGCGCCCTCCCCCGCACCCGCGCCGGCCACCCAGCGCCGCAACGTGCCCCTCGTGAACCCCCACGCCAACCAGCGCCCGGCCTCCACGCCCGTGGGCGCCCTGCTCATCGACCGCCAGTCGGGCCGCACCTACTCGTGCACCTCCGACCGCTGCGTCATCGGCCGCGAGCGCACCACCGGCGGCATCGTCCTGCGCGACCCCAACGTCAGCCGGCGCCATGCGGAGCTCTCGCGCCACGGGTCCGGCTGGACCATCACCGACCTCAACTCCACCAACGGCACGCTGGTCAACGACGTCGACGTCGACCAGTGCGCCCTTCGTGACGGCGACCTGATCACCCTCGGCCTCACGAACCTCGAGTTCCGGGAGGGCTGATGATCGACATCGTCCTGTTCGCGGGCCGCATCCTCCTGGTGGTGCTGCTCTACCTCTTCCTCTTCGCCGTCATGCGCACCGGCATCGGCCTGGTGAAGGGGCAGCGCAAGGACTCCGCCATCTGGACCCTCGACCTCGAGAAGGGCCCCCGCAACCTGCGCGGCCTGCACGTGGACATGCTGGGGCCGGTGGTCATCGGCCGCTCCCCCAGCTGCGACATCGTCATCGACGAGCCCTTCGTGAGCGCCAACCACGCGCGCCTCACCATCCAGGGGCCCGCCCTGGTCCTCGAGGACCTCGAGTCAACCAACGGCACCATGGTCAACGGGCGCACCGTGACCGAGCCGGTGACCCTGCGCGACGGCGACGACCTCCAGGTGGGGGACGCCGTCCTTAGGGTGAGCCGCCGATGACGGACGAGCAGCACCTGCCCGTGCCCGCGAGCGTCACCCAGGCCACGGCCCCCTCCCGCCCCATGCTCGACCTCGAACGCAGACCCGGATCCGACTCCGAATCCGGGTCCAACCAGCGTCTCGCATGGGGGTCCCGCTCGGACGTGGGTCTCATCCGCGACCACAACGAGGACTCCTACCTCTGCCGGCCGCCGCTCTTCGCCGTCTCCGACGGCATGGGCGGCCACGCCGCAGGCGAGGTGGCGAGCTCCATCGCCATCCACACCATCGCCAAGGAGGCGCCCGCCACGGCGGACTCCGCCCTGCTCGGCGCCGCCATCGAGGCTGCCAACATGGACGTCCTCACGGCCCCCGAGACCGGGCGCGGCCGCGAGGGCATGGGCTGCACCGCCACGGCGTGCATCATCGAGGACGACCGCATGGCCGTGGCCCATGTGGGCGACTCGCGGCTCTACCTGCTGCACAAGGGCGCCCTCGTACGCGTGACCCACGACCACTCCTTCGTGGAGGAGCTCGTGGACGCCGGCGAGATCACGGCCGACGAGGCCCGTGTGCACCCCTCGCGCTCCGTCATCACCCGCGCCCTGGGCTCCGACCCGGACATGTACGCGGACCACTTCACCATCGGCGTCGAGGCCGGCGAGCGCGTGATCCTGTGCTCCGACGGCCTCTCGTCCATGGTCACCGACGCCGAGATCGAGGACATCTGCGTCACCTCGGCGAGCCCGCAGGTCTGCGCCGACGCCCTCGTGTCGGCCGCCCTCATCGCCGGCGGCCACGACAACGTGACCGTCATCGTGGTGGACATCAGGAACGACGGCAAGGAGGACATCCGCCGCCGGGCCCGCCGCCGGGCGGTCCTGGCCTGGGTGGGGGCGCTCGCCGCCTTCCTGGCCGTGGTGGCCGTGGTGCTCTCGCTCTTCATCAACAGCACGTTCTACCTCGCCGCCTCCGGCGACACCGTGGGCATCTACCAGGGCATGGAGGGCGACTTCCTCGGCGTGCCCCTCTCCCACCTCGTGGAGGAGACCGACGTCCCGGTGGCGTCGCTGCCCGAGGCCGTGCAGAACCGCCTGTCCGAGGGCATCTCCGTGGAGTCCGAGGACAAGGCCCGCACCACCGTGGACGACTACCGCCGCCAGATCCAGGAGGCGGCCGACCAGGCCAAGGAGACGGCCGAGACGCTCAAGAGCTCCGGCAACCAGGGAGGTGCCGCATCATGATGGGACACGTCTCCGCCTACGCCCAGGAGCGCCTCGAGCGCGGGGCCAACCGGCGCACCACCGAGCTGCTGCTCCTCTGTGCCGGCGCCGTCCCCGTGCTGCTCATCTACGCCATGTACGTGGTGGACACCGGCGCGGCCCTCTCCTTCGAGACCGTGGCCGTGCCCATCTGCCTGTTCGCGGCCTTCGCCGCCGCGCACCTGGCCGTGCGCATGCTGGCCCCCGGGGCCGACCCGGCCATCCTGCCCATCGTCTTCGTGCTGTCCGGCATAGGCATCACCTTCGTCACGCGGTTGGCGCCCACGCTGGCCATGAACCAGGTGACCTGGCTGTTCCTCTCGGTGGCGGCCATGGTGGCCACGCTGTTCGTGGTGCGCAACCTCGACGAGCTGGCCGACTACAAGTTCACCATCGGCATCATCGGCGTGGCGCTCATCCTGCTGCCCATGGTCTTCGGCACCGAGCAGGGCGGCTCCAAGCTGTGGCTCAGGCTGGGCTCCTTCTCCTTCCAGCCCGGAGAGCTGGCCAAGATCGCCATCGTGCTGTTCCTCGCGAGCTTCTTCGCGGCGAACCGCGAGCTCCTGAGCGTGTCGAGCCGCAGGATCGGCCCGCTTACCCTGCCGCGCCCGCGCATGCTCGCCCCGGTGCTCTGCATGTGGGGCCTGTCGCTGCTCATCGTGGTCTTCGAGCGCGACCTCGGCAGCGCCCTGCTCTTCTTCACCATCTTCGTGGTGATGATCTACGTCACCACGGGCCGCGCCAGCTACGTGCTCATCTCGGTGGCCCTGCTCGCCGTGGGCGCCGTGGGCTGCTACTTCCTGTTCAACCACGTGCGCGTGCGCTTCAACATCTGGCTCGACCCGTTCGCCGACGCCCAGGGCGGCGGCCTCCAGATCGTGCAGTCGCTCTACTCCCTGGCCGACGGCGGCCTCTTCGGCACCGGCGTGGGGCGCGGCATGCCCCGCCTCATCCCCGTGGTGGAGTCCGACTTCATCTTCTCGGCCATCGGCGAGGAGATGGGCCTGCTCGGCGCCAGCGCCGTGCTCCTGCTCTTCATGCTGTTCGCCGTGCGCGGCTTCGCCACGGCGGCGCGCGCCAAGAGCGACATGGCCGCATTCACCGCCACGGGCCTCACCACCTCGGTGTGCTTCCAGGCCTTCCTCATCGTGGCCGGTGTCACCAAGTTCATGCCGCTCACGGGCGTGACCCTGCCCTTCATGAGCCAGGGCGGCTCGTCGCTGCTCGCCAGCTTCATCATCGTGGGCCTGCTCCTGCGCTGCGGCGACCAAGGCACGGGCCACAACGTGCTGGTGAGCGGCTCGGGTGTGGCCGGCTCCACCGTCACCCCCGCGCTCCACGCCAACGGCGTGTCCCAGGTGCACGACGCCCTCAAGGACAGCCCCTACGCCATGGTGAGCTTCGGCATGGAGACGCCGGAGTCGGGCGTGCTGGGCCGCGTGGCCCTCTCGCACCGCCTCACGGCGCTCGTCACCTTCTTCACGGTGCTCTTCGCCCTCCTCATCGCCAACCTCACGTTCATCCAGGTCATCAAGGCCGGCGACTACCAGTCCATGCCGTCCAACAACCACACCATCGCCCGCTCGGCCAAGGTGCAGCGCGGCGCCATCATCACGTCAGACGGCGTGACGCTCGCAGAGTCGCTCAAGCAGTCCGACGGCACCTACGTGCGCAGCTACCCGGCCGGCAACCTGGCCGTCCACACCGTGGGCTACCTCTCCACGCAGTACGGCGCCACCGGCATCGAGAGCACCATGAACAACGCGCTCACCGGCCACGCCGACCACTCCAGCTGGCAGGGGGCCCTGAACTCCCTGGCCGGCATCGAGCAGCCCGGCGACTCCGTGGTGCTCACCATCAACTCCAAGATCCAGCAGGCGGCCGACGAGGCCCTCGCCGGCCGGGTGGGCGCCATCGTGGTGCTCGACCCGTCCACCGGCGCCGTCCTGGCCAAGTCGAGCGCGCCCACCTACTCCTACGACGACCTCGCCTCGGCCATCACGGGCGCCAGCGGCAACGGCGCCCTCGTCGACCGCTCCACACAGGCCCTCTACGCGCCCGGCTCCACCTTCAAGGCCGTGACGCTCTCGGCAGCGCTCAACTCGGGCGCGTTCACGCTCGACTCCACCTTCGACGCCCCGGCCTCCATGGACATCGGCGGCGCCGCGGTGACCAACGACGGCGACCGCGAGTACGGCACCCTCACCCTGCGCGAGGCCTTCGCCCTCTCGAGCAACGTGGCCTTCGGCCAGCTCGCCGTGCGCGAGGGTGCCGACGAGCTCGTGAGGTATGCCAAGGCCTTCGGCTACGACGGGTCCCTGGGCCTGGACTTCTCGTGCGTCCCCTCCGTCATGGCCAACCCCGGCGACATGAGCGAGTGGGAGACCGCCTGGGCCGGCTGCGGCCAGCCCGTGGGCGAGCACGCCGGCGCCAACGGCCCCCAGACCACCGTCATGCAGAACGCCGTGGTCGCGGCCGCCATCGCCAACGGTGGCGTTGTCATGAACCCCTACGTCGTCGACTCCGTGCTCTCCCCCGAGGGCACCCAGATATCGAAGACCGCCCCCAAGTCGCTCGGCCAGGCCATCTCGGCCGACACCGCGCGGGAGGTGACCGACGCCATGGTCTCCGTGGTCGAGTCGGGCACCGGCGGGGCGGCCTCGCTGTCGGGCGTCACGGTGGCCGGCAAGACCGGCACCGCCGAGACCGGCAGCGGCATCAACTCGCTCTTCATCGGCTTCGCACCTGCCGACAAGCCCACCCTGGCCATCTCGGTGTGCATCGAGGGGTCCAACGACGCGGAGGCCCGCGGCGTGGCGACCTCGATAGCCGGCAAGGTCATCGCCCGGACGCTCCAGATCCAGGCTACGGCATGATGGAGACGACAGACCCACCCACGCACCACTGACAGACATCGACGGCACCAGGCACAAACGCAGTTGAAACAGGACACCGGCAGGGCGCCCACATCTCGAGCACCACGGCCCCGGCACGTACGGAACAGGAGCGGAATATGCCAGAGCGGATCCTTGGCGGACGCTACAAGGTTCAGGGAAAGATCGGCATCGGCGGCATGGCCACGGTATACCGCGGCACCGACGAGGTCCTCGGCCGCACGGTGGCCATCAAGACCATGCTGCCCCAATACGCGGCCGACCCCTCGTTCGCCGCCCGCTTCAAGCAGGAGGCCCAGGCGGCCGCCGCCCTCCAGAGCCCCTACATCGTGGGCATCTTCGACTGGGGCAAGGACGGCGACACCTACTACATCGTCATGGAGTACCTGCGCGGCACCGACCTCAAGAGCGGCATCCGCACCCACGGCGCCCTCGACTCGCGCAAGGTGGCGCAGATCGGCTCCCAGATCTGCCAGGCCCTCTCGGTGGCCCACAAGCACGACATCATCCACCGCGACATCAAGCCGCAGAACATCATGGTGCAGCCCGACGGCACCATCAAGGTCATGGACTTCGGCATCGCCCGGGCCAAGAACAGCCACCTCACGGCCGACAACTCGGTGCTCGGCACGGCCCACTACGTCTCGCCCGAGCAGACGCAGGGCAAGCCCCTCGGCCCCACCTCGGACATCTACAGCCTCGGCATCGTCATGTACGAGGCCAGCTGCGGCAAGGTGCCCTTCGACGGCGACGACGCCATCTCGGTGGCCCTCAAGCAGGTGAACGAGCAGCCCGTGCCGCCCTCGCAGGTCAACCCCAACGTGGACCCGCAGCTCGAGGCCATCATCATGAAGTGCCTCATGAAGGACCCGCAGGCGCGCTTCCAGACCGCCGACGAGCTGCGCCGCGCCCTCACCGACTATCTGGCGGGCCGCGTGGTCTCGGTGTCCAACAACGCCACCACCATGATCCCCGCCGGCCCCACCAGCCGCATGAACCGCGCCGGCGGCACCCAGCAGATGAACCGCGTCTCCAACCCCGCCGGCTCCACCCGCGTGGCCGCCAAGGTGGACAGCGACGACGAGGACGACGAGCCCTCGGGCGGCACCGGCAGGAAGGTCGGCATCGTCGTCGGCGTGATCGCCGCCATCGCCCTCATCGGCGCCATCGTGTACTTCGCCCTGGGCAACCAGAGCACCACCCAGTCGGTGCCCAACTACATCTCCATGACCCAGGACGCCGCCGTGGCGGCCATCGAGCAGACCGACTTCTTCCAGGTGGGCTCGGTGACCCAGGAGTACGACGACACCGCCGAGGAGGGCACGGTCATCGACCAGGACCCGCAGTCCGGCACCCTCCAGGAGCGCGGGACCAAGATCAACCTCACCGTGTCCAAGGGCAAGAAGCCGGCCCAGGAGGTGACGGTGCCGTCCCTCGCCAACATGACGCCCGACCAGGCCCAGGACGCCCTCTCCAAGCTCGGGCTCGTTGCCAAGGCGGGCGACTCCGTGTTCAGCGACTCCGTGGACAGCGGCCTCGTGGTGAGCCAGTCCCCCGCAGCCGGCAGCACCGCCAAGGAGGGCGACACGGTCACCTACAGCCTGTCCAAGGGCAAGGACTCCAAGTCGGTGCCCGACGTGCGCGGCTACTCCGAGTCCAGCGCCACCTCCACCCTGCAGAACGCGGGCTTCGCCGTGTCGGTGGGCAACTCGGTCTACAGCGACACCGTGGACGAGGGCTGCGTGGTCTCGTACACCCCCGACGGCGAGCAGCCCAGCGGCACCACCATCTCGCTCACCATCAGCAAGGGCCCCAAGCCGGCACCGCAGCAGCCCACCACCCCCACCACGCCCTCCAACGGCGGGAACTCGAACGGCAACAACGGTGGCAACTCGGGTGGGGACACCGGCAACGAGGGTGGCAACTCGGGCAACCAGGGCGGTGACACCGGCGGCGATGACAACCAGGGCGGTGACACCGGCGGCGGCACCACACCGTAGGGAGGGGCACGCGCCTCCCGGAGCGCACCACCCGCACCGACCCACAGACCCCGAGGGGCCCGCCCATCCGACGATGCGCGGGCCCCTTCTCGTCCCATGGTCATAGCCGCCGCTGTCCCCCGCACCTGAACGCGCCTGGGGACGACCCCTTCCCCACCTGAACGCGATCGAGGGCGGATCTGGCATCCCTGAACGCGGTTGGGGGCGAATTCCGGCCCGTTCGACCACTCGGAGTCGCCCTCAACCGCGTTCAGGTGCCGAGGGGGATGCGGTGCCGGGGGCTGCGGTGCCGAGGGGACAGCGGGCACAGGCCCCGGCAGCAAAAAGGCCGGGGCCACCAAGCGGAGGTCCCGGCCTGCATGAATCGTGGTGCGCCTGGGCGGATTCGAACCGTCGACACCCGCTTTAGGAGAGCGGTGCTCTATCCCCTGAGCTACAGGCGCGTCGTGCAAATGACATTCTATCCTACTTCGTGCCCCGCTTGCGCTGCTCGCGGGCCAGACGTGCCTCCTCCTCGCGACGGAAGTCGTCGTCGACGATCTGCTGCATGCGCTTCTCGGTCATGCCGGCGACGGTGGCCTCGATCTTGCGGCGGATGGGGCGCACCTTCACCCAGTCGAAGATGAAGCCGCCGATGATGCACACGTACGCCAGGATGATGCAGACCATGGCGGCCATGCCCATGGGGGTGCCCGGGTCGCTGGAGGCGCCGGGGACGATGAACATGCAGATCCAGGAGACGGCCGTGAAGGCGAGGCCGGCGCCCAGGAGGATCCACCACAGGCGGCGCAGGCCGGCGTAGGCGGGGTCCTGGCGCTGCAGGATGTTGCAGACCACCGTCACGCGGTCGCGCTCGTCGCGCTCGCGTCGCTTCAGCTCCTTCTTCTCCTCCTTGGTGAGGGTGGCGGGGTTGGCCTTGGAGCGGGCCTTGGAACGGCGCTCCACGACCTGCACCGTGGAGCCGGCCTGCGACACCGGCTTGGCCCGGGAGGCGCCCTTGCGCGTCATGCCCGAGACGCCGTCGGTGCGCTGCTTCTGGGAGCGGTCGTTGTTGGGGTTACGCTGAGACATGCTGCTCCTTTGCGGGAACGAACGGCTCCCCGCAGACGATCTCGTAGGCCTCCTGGTACCGCGCGGCCGTGCCCTCGACCACGTCGGCCGGGAGGTGGGGCGGCTCCCCCTCCATGTCCCAGTTGGCCCGCAGCCAGTCACGCACGTACTGCTTGTCGTAGCTGGGCTGGACCTCGCCCTCCACGTAGGTGGAGGCGGGCCAGAAGCGGCTGGAGTCGGGGGTGAGGCACTCGTCGATGAGGACGATCTCGCCGTCGATGAGTCCGAACTCGAATTTTGTATCGGCGATGATGATACCGCGCTCGGCGGCATACTCGGAAGCGGCCTTGTACAGGGCTATGGAGAGGCTGCGCAGACGGTCCGCCACCTCGGGCCCCACGATCTCGGCGCAACGCTCGAACGAGATGTTCTCGTCGTGGTCGCCCAGCTCGGCCTTGGTGGACGGGGTGAAGATGGGCTCGGGCAGCTTGGAGGCCTCCACGAGGCCGTCGGGCAGTGCGATGCCGCAGACGGTGCCGTCCTCGTCGTAGGTCTTCTTGCCGGAGCCGGTGAGGTAGCCGCGCACGATGCACTCCACGGGCAGCGGCTGGGCCTTCCTCACGAGCATGGCACGCCCGTCGAGGTAGTCGGCCCACCGGGAGAACTCCTCGGGGAAGTCCGCCACGTCCATGGACACCAGGTGGTTGGGCACGAGGTCGGCGAAGCGGTCGAACCAGAACGCCGAGATGCGGGTAAGGACCTCGCCCTTGGTGGGGATCTCGTCGGGCAGCACGAAGTCGTAGGCGCTGATGCGGTCGCTCGCCACCATGAGGAGGTTGTCGCCGCAGTCGTAGATGTCGCGGACCTTGCCCGAGCTGTCCGGCCGCCTGTCCATGGTCTCCATATGGGTCCTCTCCCCCGTCCGTGGGCGTCGGCGCCCCTCTCTCCGGGCGCACTGACCCCTCATTGTAGAGGAACCCTAATGCGTCGACCCCAGGCCGAGGACGCGGTGGGAGGGCTGCTCGGCGGGGATGTGGACGATGAACACGGTGCCCTGCCCGAGCTCCGACTTCACCTCCACGAATCCGTTGTGCTTGGAGACGATCTCCTTCACGAGGGAGAGACCCACGCCGAGGCCGCCGCTCACGCGCTCGCGGCTGGCGTCGGAGCGCCAGAAGCGCGAGAAGACGCGGGGCAGGTCCTCCTCGGCGATGCCGATGCCGGTGTCGGCCACCGAGATGACCACGTCGGGGCCCTCGCGCCCCACGGACACGACCACGTGGCCGCCCTCGGGCGTGTAGCGCATGGCGTTGCTCATGAGGTTGATGACGGCCTGCTTGATCATGTCGGGGTCCGCCGCGCAGCGCAGCTCGTCGGAGGGGGCGCGGCCGATGTAGGTGAGCTCGAGCCCCTGGTCGCGGAACAGGCCCTCCTGGCCCTCCACGATGCCGCCCACCAGGGCGCCGATGTCGCAGGTCTCCAGCTTGACGGCCGTGGTGCCGTTCTCGATGCGCGAGAGGCGCAGCATGGCGTCCACGAGACGCGAGAGGCGGCGCACCTCGCTGGCGACGAGGGCCAGGTGCTCGTCGTCGGCCGGCAGCACGCCGTCCTGCATGGCCTCCACGTTCACGAGCATGGCCATGAGAGGGGTGCGCAGCTCGTGGGCCACGTCGGAGGTGAGGCGGTGCTCCATCTTGAGGTCGCGCTCGAGGCTCGTGGCCATGTCGTCGAAGGTATCCCCCAGCCGGCCGATCTCGTCCTCGCCGTCCACGTGGCAGCGGGCCGTAAGGTCGCCGTTGCGCAGGGCCTTGGCGGCCTGCGCGATGCGGCGGATGGGCTTGGAGAGGGATCGCGAGATGAACACGCCCATGATGCAGGCCAGGAGCATGGCGGCACAGGCCGCGGCGGCGATGGCCCCGTAGGAGTTCTTGCGGAACGCGGCGTCGGACTTGGTGAGCAGGGCGTCGGAACCGAACGCCCACACGCGCACGGTGCCCACGCGCTGGCCTCCCGCCTGCACGGGGGCCGTGACGGCCGACTCCGGCGCGGCGGGGGCGAGCGACACCGAGGGCGCGCCGTCCTCGCCGGTGTCGGCCGAGGCGGGCCACGTGTCGTCGTAGATGATCGTGCCGTTGGCGTTGAGGACCTGGATGCCCACGTCGGACACCTGGGCGCTCGCGGCGCTCACCACCTGGTTGGTGGAGGGGCCCCACCCGCCGGCCGCCTCGTAGGCGCGGGCGAGCATGGTGGCCGTGTTGGACGCCATGCGCTCCATGTTGTCGCGGGTGTAGCTCTGGAACTGCCCCTCCCACACCACGCCGAGCACCGCCACGAGCAGGGCGGCCGTCATGATCGCCGTGAGGGCGAACGACAGGATGAGCCGGCTCGAGAAGCTCGGCACACGCCCGACGTCCGCCCTGCCGGTCTGCCATGCGGCGCCCTGGCCCTCGGCGTGCTCCTGCGCGTCTTGGCCCTCGTGGGCGGTGCTGTGGGAGTCGGCGCGGGCCATGGGCTACTTCTGCTCCTCCGCCGGCTTCTCCGGGGCCTCGAAGCGGTAGCCCACGCCGTGCACGGTGTAGAGCCACTTGGGGTTGCGGGGATCGTCGCCCAGCTTGGCGCGGAGGTTCTTCACGTGGGAGTCGATGGTGCGCTCGTAGCCCTCGAAGTCGTAGCCGAGGACCTTCTCCACGAGCTCCATGCGGGTGTACACGCGGCCGGGGTAGCGGGCCAGGGTGGTGAGGAGCTTGAACTCGGAGGCCGTGAGGTCGACCTCCTTGCCCTCCACCATCACCTTGTGGCCTGAGATGTCGATGACCAGGTCGCCGAAGTCCAGGACCTCGATCTGGGGCTCGGCCTCCACGCGGGCGCGACGCAGCAGGGCGCGGACGCGGGCCACGAGCTCGCGGGGCGAGAAGGGCTTGATGAGGTAGTCGTCGGCGCCGAGCTCGAGGCCGATGATGCGGTCCTCGACCTCGCCCTTGGCGGTGAGCATGATGATGGGCACGTCCGAGGTGTCGCGGATGGCGCGGCACACGCGCTCGCCGGAGAGCTTGGGGAGCATGAGGTCGAGGATGATGAGGTCGAAGGTGTGCTTCTCGAACTCCTCCACGGCCGACTGGCCATCGCCCACGGAGCGCACCCAGTAGCCCTCGCGCTCCAGGTACGCCTGCACGGCGTCGCGGATTACCTTCTCGTCCTCAACCAACAGAATGCGCTTGGCGTCTGAAGCCATGGAGGGCCCCCTTGCTCGCAAAAAAACGGTGCAACGGCCCGGTGTCGCAGGCCGTTCCATATAACTGAACAAATATCAGTCTACCCCAGCCAAGGGATTTCCATCCAAATGGGGGCTCGGATGACAAGGGTGAAAGGGACCGGCCCTCCTAGGCCACGGAGAAGGCCCGCACCGACACCGCGGAGGGATAGCCGGTGGTGGGGTCCTTGACGGTGCAGAACGTGACGAAGGTGTCGCACGTGCCCACACGGGCCGGGTACTCGCCGTAGTCGACGGCGCGGTCCTCGGCGGCAAGGGTGCCGTAGGTGGAGTCGGCGAGGTCGGCCACCACGTAGCTGGCCCGCACCTTCACCACGACGATGTCGCCCTTGCCGGCCGGTGCCGCCAGGGGCTCGCGGGCCACGGAGACGAACGAGCCGTCCTTCTGCGACACGTAGGTGCCCATCTTGCCCAGCTGGCCGCCCGACTGGTAGTTGGCCTCGATCTGGAAGACGAAGCGCTCCCCCATACGCACGGCCGAGAAGGGTCTGACGGTCTGGGGCAGCACGAGCTGGTCGACCTGCTTGGAGAGGTCGGAGGCCAGGTCGTAGGCGGTGATGCCGTAGTAGACGCCCTCGTCCTCGCGCACGCGGGGCACCAGGGTGACCACGCCGTCGGAGACGGTGGGCTCGCAGGCGAAGCGCCCGTGGGAGGTCACCACGACAGACCCCTCGGACCGGCCGGTGCGCCAGATGTGGCAGGTGGAGTCCTGGGTGGACTGCGACCCGGAGGCCACCGGCATGACGAGCCACACGACGGCGTTGCCGGAGCACGCCACCAAGGGCGGCTCCCACTCGGTGTCGGCCGAGTAGAGCTCCACGGGCTCGCCGGTGAGCGCGCCGCCCGAGAAGGCCGAGCCGTAGAGGGTCCAGGAGCCCGAGACGGTGTCGAGCTCCACCCAGGCGTAGACCGAGTCGGAGCAGCGGGCCTCGTAGACCACGTAGGTGGCGCCCTGGGTGCGGGGACGCTCCACCACGGTCCGCGCCGTGCCGGAGGCCAGGGAGAACGAGCCGGCGCTCACGGGCGGGTTGGCGTTCTCGCCGGTGAGGGTGCAGGCGATCCACTCCCCCTCCGACGGTGTGAGCACGGTGCCCAGGGGCAGCGTCCACGCGCCGGTCTGGGTGAGGCCGGGGGCCGCGTCGGCGGCGGTGTAGGAGTCGAGGACGCTCGTGGCCGAGCCCTCGTCGACCACCACGGGGTCGGGGGCCTGGGTGTCGGACCGGCTCTTGGACGAGCAGCCCTGGATGGAGCTCAGGGCCGAGCCGAGGACCCCCACGGCGCCGATGCCCGCGGCACCCTTGATGAGGGTGCGGCGGTCGATGCCGGGCCGGCCGGCACCCTCGGGGCGCGGCACGGCGTAGCCGGCGGACGTACGGGTGGCGGCGGGCCGGGTCTTGGGGGTCTTTGGCTTGGTGCGGCCGGGCGAGGCCGGGCGGGGCCGGCTGGCAGCCGGGCGGGCGCCGCTGCGGCCCGCGGTACGGCCCGAGGGCCTGGTGCCGCGGGTGTCGGCGCTACCGGCGGCCCGGCGCGGCGTGGGCCGGCGCTGGGTCGATGCCATGGGCTACACCTCCGCCTGGGCTGCCCGGAGGGCGCGGGTGAGCTGGTCGGCGCAGGAGGTGGGCCGACGGCCGCAGGTGTTGCCCTCGAGGAGCCCCACGATCTCGTCGACCGGGCGGCCGGCGCACAGGGTGCCGATGGCCTTGAGGTTGCCGTCGCAGCCGCCCTCGAAGGACACGGAGCGCAGGGTGCGGCCGTCGTCCTCGAGCTCTATATGGATCGCACGGGAGCAGACCCCGCGCGGCACAAAGTCATGGGTGGTCATGAAGCTAAAACCCTTTCGTCAGGGGAGAAGTATACGACGGCCCGGGTTTTTCAGCTTGTATACACAGGCCCTGCGCACGGTTGTCACGGCATAATCACGGGACGGGGCCTTCGCGACCTGGAGTCCGGGGGCACGCATCAGCGGAGGCAGCTCGGGCCGACGCCCGTATCCGGCGATACGGCCGCCGCCCCTCAGATGCCTCCTTACGATGCGTGCCCCCGGACATGCGCTGTACCCCGGCGGTTGGGAGGGCTCAAGAGCGCTCCTTCAACACCCGCACCCGGACACTTTTGTCCCAATGGTCGGGCACTTCTGTCCCAACTTCGGCGGTCGAGCCACCGTCGCTTTGGTCGGGCTCTTTTGCTGTCACTTTGGTCGGGTACGGTCTGTCAGAGGGCCGGGAGGAGCCTCCAGACCGCGACGGCCACCGAACCCAGGGCCACGACGGACTTGAGGACCCGCTGGTCCACGCGGGCCGCCCCCCGACTCCCGGCCACGACACCGACGCCGTGGGCGGCCAGGGCCGGCCCCAGCAGGGCGAGCGACTGCGCCGAGACAGCTCCCCCTATGAGGTAACCGACGGCAGACGGCACGGCGATGGCGACGGAGTCGAGGAGCCCCACGGCGACCGCCCTGCGCGGCGAGAAGCCGAGGAGCATCAGGACAGGGACCACGAGGACGGGGCCGCCGGCGCCCGTGGCCGCACAGACGGCGGCGGTCGCGGCACCGACCGCGACGAGCGCCCCGGCCCCGACGTCGGGGGTTCCGTCGGGACCGTTGCCCGCGGCACGCCCGGCACGGAGGAGGACCGAGATACCCGAGAGCAGCACCACGACGTAGAGCGAGGTCGTGAGCACGGTGGACGGAAGCGAGAGCCCCACGAGCACCCCGACGACCGCCCCGACGAGGCTCCCCGCCGACAGCGTCGCGCACCTGCGCAGGGGCAGGTCGCCGGTGGCCCGGTATGCGGGGGTGCCCAGAAGCCCGCTGACCACGAAGGCGGAGAACGAGAGCGCGAGCGCCTCCACGGGCGCGAGCCCGAGAACCCCGACATAGAAGATGGGGAGCAGGAACCCGGCGATACCCGTGAGCCCGATACATGCCCCCACCAGGAGGTTCGCCCCCACGGTCAGGGCGACGGCGAGACCCGTCACGCCCGGCCCCTCAGCCCGCGACCGCGGCGGCCGGCGCCGCGGCGGAACGGGACAGGTACTCCCCGGCCTCCGCCATGACGCGCCCCTCGTCGATGGTCAGCACGCACCGGTCGCGCATGAGCATCCGGCCGCCCACCGCCATGTCGCGCACCTGCTCCGCGGTGCAGCACTCCATGAGGGACTTCACCACATCGCCGGTGGGGAACATGACGGGGCTGGCGAGGTCCACCGTGATGAGGTCCGCGACCTCCCCCTCGCGCACATGGCCCCCGTTCACCCCCAGGAAGCCGTAGCCGCCCTCCGTCGCCATGGACACCACCTTCGGTGCCGGCATGATGGCGGGGTCGGCGATGGCCACCCCCTGCGTCACGTTCATGACCGACCGGAAGAGCCTCATCTCCCCCCAGAGGGACACCCCGCCGTGGGCGGCGCCGTCGGTCCCGAGGCCCTCGACGACGCCCCGGTCCTGGAGCCCGGGGGCGTCGGGCACGCCCTTCGCGCAGTTGGAGAAGGGGCAGTGGCACACCTTGACCCCACGGGCTGCCACGATGTCCTTCTCGGCCTCGGAGAGCATGAGGCAGTGGGCGGCCATGAACCTCCCGTCGAGGACGCCGAGCCCGTCGAGGTACTCGAAGGGGCGCATGCCGTGCGCCTGCAGGGTGTGGTTGATCTCGGCCGGGTACTCGTTCATGTGCGCCTGCACCGACGCCCCCCGCTCGGCAGCATGCTCGGAGACGGTCAGGACGAGCTCCTCGGAGCAGCTCATGAGTGCCCTCAGGGAGTAGCCGACGCTGAGGAGACCCCTCCCGTCGTAGTCGTCGAACAGGCGGTCGTTGTCCGCGACGGCCTCCGCAGTGGTGCGGGCGATGGATGCGGGGAGACCGGGCTGGTCCATGGTGGAGCAGGTCAGTGTGGCGCGCAGGCCGCTCTCCAGGTAGACCTCGGCCGCGCGGTCCATGAAGTAGGACCCCGCATCGGCGAAGGCCGTCGTGCCGCTCTTGATCATCTCGAGGGCGCAGAGCCTGGCGGAGAGCCCCATGAGCTCGGGGGTGAGCGTGGACTCGAAGGGCAGCATGACGCGCGTCCAGATCATCGGGAGCTCGTCGAGCACGTGGCCGCGGAGCAGCTGCTGCCCTGTGTGGGTGTGGCAGTCCACGAGGCCGGGCATCACGAGCTTGGACCGGCAGTCGACCACCTCGGCGGCCTCGCGCCCATGTCCCGTGGGGGCCACCAGGGCGATCGCGCCGTCCGCGACGGCCACGTCCACATGCCCGTCGACGCCGGAGCAGTCGGGACGCAGCACCGTGGCGTCCCTGAACAGGATGTCGTACACAGGTCCTCCTAGATGACGCCGGTGGCCCCCAGCAGCAGCTGGGCGACGACCGCGGTGAGCACGAACGACCCGGTCATGAACAGCAGGCCCACGACCACCATCTTCCAGCCCTGCTTGGCGAAGAAACCGAGCTGGTCCGAGACCCCGATGCCTGCGAAGGCACCCACAAGGGTGAGCGGCGCCGTGAGGTTGATCTGGGAGACCGCCCCCACCACAAGGCCGCTGACGGGGCACCAGGGGCCTGCCACGGCAAGACCGAGGACCGAGACGTAGGCGACGATGGGGAGCTTGAGGGGGATGAGCTTGGTGCAGAGCATCCCCAGGAACGAGAGCCCCACGAGCACGAGCACACCGGGAAGCGACTCGACGACGCCCACCTGGAATCCGACGAGGTTGGCGAGCAGGATGCCCGCACCGGCCATGACGAACAGGAACGCCCACTCGATGTTCCTCATGAGAGGTCACCGCCCTCCATCTCGATACGACCCGGGGCACCCTGTCCCCCGTCGTCCCCGCCTTTCCCCGCACGGCGCCCGAGCCTCGGCTCGAGCCTCCGGTACAGCCATTCCGTGAGCGGCAAGGCCACGAACATGGCGAGGTAGATGCCATCGATGCCGGCGATGGTCTGCGACGCCGACGCCAGGGCGGTGATCTGGTCGGCCTGCCCGGGGTAGATGACGCCGAGCGCCGCTGTGGAGGCGGCCATCATGATGCCTGCCCCCACGCCGGACGCGAGGCCCAGCGACAGCGGGTCGAACAGCCCGACGGAGGCCACGATGGAGGCCATGAGCCCGAAGTAGATGGTTCCGAACATGCCGCCCACCACGTAGATGGAGAGGCTGCCGCGCGTCTCCGGGGAGTCCGCGCCGTAGGTGTCGGTCACCAGGGCGAGGTTCGTCTCGCGGTTGATGGAGCTCGCCGCCCCCACCGCCTCGCGCCTGAGCCCGAGGGCGAGCGCCACCGGCAGGGTGAGGAAGATGGTGAGGATGTCGCCGATGGCATGGGAGAACAGCGCCGGTCCCGCAGAGACCACCGTGCCGATGGACGCCCCGGCGTTGATGCCGAGCTTGGCGATGAAGGGGCAGATGGCGACGATGACGAGCTTGGAGGCCGCCTTAACCTCCCTGCCGTCGAAGACCTTGGCCACGCTCGGGCCGGAGAGGATGCCGAAGACGATGGAGTAGAAGATGGGGAACAGGATGAGCTGCCCCGGGCCCATGGGGATGGCGACCTGACCGATCGTCCCCGCCACGAGCGCGAAGGCGAAGGAGACCACGTAGATCTTCCATTCCGCCCTGACCCGGTCCCCCAGCGATGCGTAGGTGTGTTCCATAGAACCGCCCCCTCCCATGGTTCGGTCGAGACATGGCCGCCCCGCAGGGCCGGAACGACGCCTTCGTCCCGCAACCCTTGAGGCTGGGGCCATTCTAGGGAGCATGTGGTATATCAAAAAAGGACAAATGAGCACTTTGGGCGGTCAATTTGGGGACCCATGCCGGGCATGCCGTCCCCGACTGCCGCCAAGGACCCGGATGCGTTGGGAGGCCGCCATGACCCTCGACGAGCTCGAGAGCCGCTACCCCTTGTTCGCGGGGTTCACCGAGACGATGCCGCCGGACATCCGCGACCGCTGCGTCGTCCGCACCCACCCGAAAGGGTCCATCGTCCACCGCAAGGACATGGAGCTGGACTTCTTCGGCATCGTCGCGGAGGGCGAGAGCCGGGTCGTCAACGAGTTCGAGAACGGCTCCGTCTACATGATCGAGAAGAACGAGGCACCCGACTTCGTCGGGGAGGTCACCATCCTCGCCCGCATGGAGACGGCCTCCGTCACCATCCAGGCCCTCACCGACATGACCGTTGCCTACATCCCCCGTTCGGACGCCGAGCGCTGGCTGTTCTCGGACATCGAGGCCCTCAGGGCCGTGGCGGGCACCGTGGCATTCAAGCTCTACCGGTCGTCGCGCTCCAACGGCGCCAAGCTGTTCTACCCGCCGTCGTTCCTCCTCATGGACCACCTCGTGAAGCTGGGGGAGGACGAGGGGCTCGGCGGTCCGCGGTCACCCAGGTCCGTCACGGTGCGAAAGACGCGGAAGGAGCTCCAGGAGGAGCTCGGCATCAACGTGAAGACCCTCGACCGCACCGTCCGGTCCCTCAGGGAGGCAGGCCTCCTAGGGGTCGAGCGGGGCAAGATCACGTTCACACTCGAGCAGTACCGGCGGGCACTCCCCTGGCTGAGGGCGAAGAGCGCGGAGTGAGCCGCCCGCGTCGGCGTGGCGAGAAATCATCGATCAAGAAATATAAAGGGTGACGGATGGGTCGGACGGCCCCGCCCATGCCAAAAGTCCCTTTGGCATGGGTCTTGCAGCCAAGAGACGGAAAAACCCATGCCGGCGACCCCCACGGCATGGGTTTTTCAGTGTCAGATTCCCCAAACCCATGCCAGAGCCAGCTTCGGCATGGACAGAGATTATCGACCAGGAAATAGGCGAAGTGACAGGTGGGCCAGGCACCCCTGTCACACAGCCTCGAGCTGCTCCCGTTGATGCAGGTCCCGGACCCCCGGTGGCGAGCGCCCCTACAGCGCCATCAGGTTCTCGATGGCCTGGATGTACACGGCCAGGGCCTCGCGCAGGGACTCCTCGCTCACCGCCTCGTTAGGGCCGTGCATGGAGCCGGCCCACTCGGGCTTGTCGGGGTCGTCGCCCTCCGGACCGAAGGACACCGCGTTGGCGAAGTGCCGCGCGTAGGTGCCGCCACCCATGGTGAAGGCGTCGCCCTCCCGGCCGGTCACGCCCTCGTAGGCGTCGAGCAGGGCGCGCACCTGCGGGGAGTCCGGCTCGATGTAGGAGGGCTCCATGACGTGGGGCTCGCTCATGCGCATGCCGTGCTCCTCGGCGAAGCGGAACAGGACCGCGTGCAGGTGCTCGGAGGTCGTCGACGTCGGGAAGCGGATGTCCACGGTCTGGGTGAAGCGGCCGTCCACGGTGCGGGCCACGCCACCCACCATGGTGAGGGGGCCGAACTTGTCGTCGGCGGAGTCGAGGCCCACGGAGGAGCCGTCGGTGGAGGCGAGCAACCCCTCCATGAACGAGACGTAGCCACCCTGGATGCGCTCGTCGTACAGGCCGTTGTCCGCGATGTAGCCGATCAGCACGCCGATGGCGTTGACCGTGCCGTCGGGCAGGGAGGCGTGGCCGCCCACGCCGGTGGCCGTCACCTCCGCCAGGCCGTTGCCGAGGTCGCGGACCTCGATGCCGTCGGCCACAGGCAGGCTCGCCGCCGACGCCCCCACCACGGCCGTGGCGGTGCCGGGCACGGCGTTGGCCACGGTGCCGCCGTTCACCGAGACGAGCGGCGCCCCGGCCACGGGACCCGAGAAGAACGTGGCCGTGAGGTGGCCCTTCTCGCCGCAGCCCACGCAGAACTCGGCGTCGGGCGTGAACAGGAACCAAGGCTCGCCCTCGCGCTCGAGGTAGGCGGCCACGTCCTTCATGCCGGTCTCCTCGTTGGCGCCCACGATGCAGCGCAGCGTGCGGGGCAGCGGTCTGCCGGCGCGGCGGAAGTACTCGGCGGCCCACAGCGTGAGCACGAAGGGCCCCTTGTCGTCCACGACGCCGCGCCCCACGAGATAGCCGTCGCGCTCGCGCAGCTCGAAGGGGTTGGAGTCCCAGCCGGGGCCAGCGGGCACCACGTCCACGTGGGCGATGGTGGCCAGCACGCCGTCGCCGGTGCCGGGGAGGTCGGCATAGGCGATGCGCCCGTCGATGTCGCAGGTCTCGAGCCCGTGGCGCCGGGCCTGGTCGAGCGCCTCGTCCATCGCCGCGCGGGGGCCGGGGCCCCAGGGCGCGCCGGGGGCCGCCGCGGCGAGGTCCTCCACTGAGTCCACCGCTACCAGGGCCGCGATGTCCTTCTTGACGCTCGGCCACACCTCGTCGACGAACTCCGAGATCTCCTTCGAAACAGCCATGTGCGCTTCCTCTCGCCGGGGTTCCATGGGGGTCTACGTGCCCATTGAGCCCCACGCTGAAACACGGGGACCGTCAACGGCAGGCCCGAGGCTAGTCGAAGGAGAGCTCCCCCAGGCGGTCGAAGACGGTGCCCACGCGGGTGAGGAAGGAGCGCGGGTCGAAGATGGCGTCGAGCGCCTCCTCCGAGAGGGGGACCCGCGGGTCGGCGGCGAGCTTCTCGCGGAAGGTGGTGCCGGCCTCGCCAGCCTGGATCTCGCGCCAGGTGGCCATGGCGTTCTCCTGCACCACGGCATAGGCCTCCTCACGGCTCAGACCCTCGTCCACCAGGGCGAGCAGCACCTTGGACGAGAAGATGAGGCCGCGGGTCTTGTTGAGGTTGGCGAGCATCTGGGCCGGGTAGAGCACGAGGCCGTCCACGATGCGGATGAGGCAGTGGAGCATGTGGTCGAGGGCGATGAAGGAGTCGGCCATGGCCACGCGCTCGGCCGAGGAGTGCGAGATGTCGCGCTCGTGCCAGAGGGCCACGTTGTCGAAGGCCACCTGGGCGTTGGCCTTGACCACGCGGGCCAGGCCGCAGACCTTCTCGGCGGTGATGGGGTTGCGCTTGTGAGGCATGGCCGAGCTGCCCTTCTGGCCGGCACGGAATGGCTCCTCGGCCTCGAGGGTGTCGGTCTTCTGCAGGTTGCGGATCTCGGTGGCGATGCGCTCGCAGGTGGCCGCCGTCGTGGCGAGGACGCCGGCGAGGTAGGCGTGGTGGTCCCGGCTGATCACCTGGGTGGACAGCGGGTCGGCGTCGAGGCCCAGGCGCTCGCAGACGTAGGCCTCCACGGCCGGGTCGATGGAGGAGTAGGTGCCCACCGCCCCGCTGATGGCGCCGCAGGCCACGTTGGCGCGGGCGTCCTCGAGGCGCCGGAGGTCGCGGTGCAGCTCCCAGGCCCAGCTTCCGAACTTCATGCCGAAGGTCATGGGCTCGGCGTGGATGCCGTGGGTGCGGCCCACGCAGAGGGTGTCGCGCTCCTCGAAGGCGCGGCGCAGGCAGATCCGGCCCAGGCGGCGCACGTCGTCGATGATGATGTCGGTGGCCTGCACCAGCTGCAGGCAGAGGGCGGTGTCGCCCAGGTCGGAGCTGGTCATGCCGTAGTGGACGTGGCGGCTGGGCTTGGGCTCGCCCTCGGGGACCTCGGCGTCGATGTGCTCGCCCATATCGGTGAGGAAGGCGATGACGTCGTGGTTGGTGACGGCCTCGATGGCGTCCACCTCGTCGACGTCGAAGCCCGCGTGGGCGCGGATCCAGGCGGCCTCCTCCTCGGTGATGCCCGACTCGCCCAGCTTGGCGTGGGCCTCGCACGCCAGCACCTCGATCTCCTGCCAGATGGCGTACTTGTTCTCGAGGGAGAAGATGTGGCCCATCTCGGGGCGGGTGTAGCGGTCGATCATGGGGGCGTCCTTTCCGGGTGGCGGCGGCCGGCTGTCATCTGGGGACGATTCTACCGGCTGAACCGCGGCTGTGCGGACTCACGGGTCCCTTGGGCGCGGTGTATTCTTGTGCGGACCTCGGGAAGGGGGGCCATGGGCCACGACGACATGAACGGCGCCATCGCGCGCCCGGGGCGCAGGCCCATCCTCAACGCGGGCATCGCGCTGTGCGCGGCGGTCGTGGTGAGCCTCGTCGTGCTCACCTGCGCCCTGGCCGACCCGGTCGGGGCGGCGGGCGAGGCCTCCGTCTGCTCCCTCGCCTGCATGGTGGTCGCCTACGCCGTCCCCTGCGTCGCCGGCATGGTGGTGGTCATCATGCGCGACATCTGCGTGCCCCGACGCCTCCGCTACGCCATGGCCGCGGTGTCCTTCGGGTCCCTGTGCTTCCTCGCGGCCTTCCCCGCCATGGGCGTCATCGCGCTGCCCGCCACCGAGACGGCCCAGCAGCTCGACGCCTTCTCCAGCGACATCGTGCGGCGCGGCGCGTGGCTCATCGTGCTCCTCGGCCTCACCATGGGATTCGCCATGCCCGTGAGCACGGGCGCCAAGGGGGGCAGGGCCCCGCGGACGCCGAGGAGGAGGCTCATCCAGGTGGCGCTCGTCTGCCTGATGTGGATGTCCCTCTCGTTCCAACTGGCCTTCGCCGTGATGGCCAACAACGCGGGGATTCTGGCCATGGGGCCCGCGGTGACCTTCGTCACACGCTCCACCTGCGTCCCGTTCAGCGCCTTCCTCGTGGCGGCGCTCGCGGTGTCGTGGCTGTGGGGCATGGCCACGTTCGACTACCCCTCGTGGCTCCCCAAGCTCCTGTTCTGGGTGCCGCTGGCCGTCATGGCGGCGTTCTTCGCCTCCGACTTCCTCGACGTGTTTCGGCTCCACACGGCCCTGAGCATCGACTTCAACGAGTACCGCATCTCGGAGGTGGGCATCGTGTACACCACGATCCTGGGGATCCTCTTCGGCATCGGCCTCTCGGCCGTGGACGACTAGGTCACTCCCCCGAGGGAAGCAGCCCCTTGAACCCGAAGAGCCGCTGGCGCAGCGTGGCCGACTTGATGCGGCCCAGGGTCTCCGTGGCCGAGTTGGCCCTCACCAGGGCGTCGCGCAGGGCGGCGGAGGCCTCGCGGGCCTCGTCGCGCTCCTTCTCGATGGAGGCGTTCTGGGCCTCGAGCAACGATGTGAGCTGGGCTATCTGGGCGTCCTTGGCAACGAGCTGCTCTTTGAGGCCCTCGATGCGCGCCTCGTAGGCGCGGCGGCTGTCCTCGATCCACGAACGGTAGACCTCGGCCGTCTCGCTCTCGCGCGGGGCTGCGTCCGCCACGGCCGCCGGCTGGGCCTCCTCGGCCTTGGCCGGCTGGGGCTCGGCGCGCTTCATCAGGGTGTCCGCGATGAGGGAGGCTGCGTAGTCGTCGATGTCGAGCATGCCGCGCTCGCCCTTCTTGACCACGTGCTCGCCGCGCAGGCCCAGGCTGTCGATGGTGCGGATGACCGTCATCTTGGAGACGTTGCAGCGGGTTGCGAGTTCTTTGAGGGTGGCCACGGGGCTTGCTCCTTCGAGGGCGCGACGAACGTGACGGTCATTGTATCACCGCCGGCCCACCGTATCCTGCCGCTGTTAAGGCGTGTTACCTACCGTCTCCGTGCGACGGTATCCCGTGGCGGAAGTGACCGTGGACCGCATCGCCCCCTCTCCGTAACACCTCGTACCTGAATGGGATATGCATTCTATAACGCCAATATCAACCTGCTGTTATACATACACACTTAAAGGCACCGTCCCGAGGGACGGTGCCTTTGTCAAGACGATTGTGACACAGGTGCGTACCCGTAACGCCATAACATCATCTTTGAATAATATAGATACGTTTACCTGATTCCAGAACGTGACGATACCGGGGCCTCATGGGACCGCCTCCCGGGGCCTCAACGCCCCGCCACGAGACGGCGTCCCTCCACCGCGCGCACCGTCGCGCCACGGGAGGAGAAGAACCGCTCCAGCCACGGCCCCACGGGCTCGGGGCCGGAGTCGAGGGACGCGTCCCATGAGAGGGACTGGGACCCGCAGGCGTCGTGGAGGTGCACCGAGCCGGAGAAGCCGGCCTCGGCGAGGGCTCGGTTGCAGTCGACGACATCGAACGTGGTGATGACGGCCATGGTCACTCCTCCCCCACCGGACGCTCCAGGACCACGCGGTAACCCCAGGTGCGGTCGCGCCCCTGCATGTAGGCAGCACGCTCGCTCAGCATGGGGATCACCTGGACGAGGCGCCAACCGTCCCGTGCCCCCTCTGCCACGACCTCCATGCAGCGGTCCAAGGCGGCACAGGCGCCGTCGTCGTCACTCACCCCCTTGGGGAGCAGCCCCTCGCCCACGTTCGTGGCGAGGAGGTCGCGGAACAGCACGTCGTGGTGGCGATACTCGAATCCCGCCATGGCTACCTCCGTCCCTCATCATTCCGTGGAGTGTCCACGATTCTATATAAAGGAATGCCCCCATCCGCCGGATGTCGGCGGATGGGGGCATCGGTGTCCATGGTGGGCCCTGTGGGGTTCGAACCCACGACCTTGAGATTAAAAGTGCGCATAGCGGGATTGACGGTTGCCCTTCTACCAGCACATACACACCCGACGTGCATAACCGCGTATGCACAGGTCTGCACGCGTTTGCCGGGCGTCCAACCCCGTTCCACCGCACGTTAACCGATGGTCTCCCCCACCTTGCGGGCGGCCTCCTCCATCGCCCCGAGTGCCGGCCGGTAGTAGTGGCGGTAGGTGGACGTGTGCTCGCTCCTGCCGTGCATCTTGTCCACGAGGTCCGGTGCCACGCCGGCGTCCAGGGCGATGGTGTCGCTCGTGTGGCGCAGGGTCCCCGGCGGGACGTAGCGCAGCCCCGACTCGGCGAGCGCCTTCTTCCACACCCTGTTGAAGGCTCCCACCGAGAGGGCCACGAGCCGCTCGTCGGCCGGCACCCCCACGGCCACGGCCGACAGCATCACCCGGCACGGGGCGAACACCGGCACAGCGCGGGCGGAGCGGTCGTTCTTCGTGTCCTCCCTCACCCCGTCGGCCTCCGTGTAGGTGCGCCGGACGGTGACGGTCATGGACTCGGTCTCGGCACCGGTGGCGAAGTCGAAGAGCTTCGTGAGCGAGAGGTCGCAGGGGCGCACCGCCATGGCCTCGCTCTTGCGCAGGCCGGAGAGCCCGAGGGCGAGGTAGGCCCGGAGCTCGGGGCGCCAGCCCTCCGCGGCCTCGAGGGCGGACGCCACCTCGAGGCGGTCCCACGGCTGCACCTGCTCGGAGCGGGGCCGGGGCGTGGGCACGCGGCGCTGCAGCGGCCTCTCGGCGATGTAGCCCATGTCGTAGGCGGCCATGAGGACGGCCCTGAGGACCGTCTTGCAGTTCTTCGGGCTCGCCGCGGCCCTGATGACGGAGGCCACCTGGTCGTGGGTGACGCGCCCGACGGCGACGTCGCCGAGGGCCGGGAGCACGTAGTGGTCCATGGCGTAGTCGTAGCCGCGGAGCGTGCCCTTGGTCCTGGGGCACCCACGGTTGCTCGGGGAACCCCGGAAGACGCCGCGGTAGAACTCGGCCAGCGTCATGGAGTCGCCGGCGAGGTCCGAGGCCCCGAGCTCGGCCGCCATGCGGACCGCCTCGGCCTCGGCCTCGTCGGCGGAGACGCCATGCAGGGTGCGGGTGAGCACCCGGCGGCTCCCGTCGGAGCGGTAGCCCCTCATCACCTGGACCTTCACGCTCGACCCGTCGGCCGACCACGTGAGGGTCCCGACCTTGCGCTTGGCCATGGACGTACCTCCAATCGTGGATAGATTGACCACCAAGGTGAAGACGCCGAATTCGACGCCTTCTCCACCTATGTAAGGGCGTCGCAGGCAACAGCCGCAAGCGGCAGCACTGGAGCTATGAACGAAAAGGTGGTCAGTGTGGACGGCCCGGGTCGAGGATGAACACGGCGCCCAGGTCCCTCAGCATCGCGCTGGTATCGCAATGGGCGACACCGAAGGCGTCACAAACATCCGGGATCTTGACATCCCTCTTCGACTGAGGGGCCGAGACCTCCTCCGTCACAAGGACGAGCTCCCGCACCTTGGCCTTCGCGCATACCCATGGGTCTGCGTAGTCATCCGCACCGAAGCGTTCCAAGGCCTGACGTCGATAATCACGGCCCTTGGCCCACTCCTGCATCGCCAGGTACACCTCAAACTCTTCGCCAGTGGCGTCCGGGAAGCAAGCCTTGGGAATCTCCGACAGCCAATCCCAAAGCCCGTCCCCACCCCTTTTGATCTCATCGAAGACCATCTTGTGGCTGGTGAGCACGCCACTCTCGAACCCTTGTCTAACTATGTCCCAGAACCCCGGGCAAAAGTCGAACCCGTACGCCACCCGGCTGGCGCGGATGAGGATGTTGGAATCGACGATGAACGTCTTGTCCACTTCACATCACCCCGTCGAAGAGACCGGAGAACGTCTTGGGGTTCGTTCCCGTGAGCTGGAGCGCCTTCGTGTAGGAGATCTGGCCGGACTTCACCGCTATCACTATGCTGTCGGAGAAAACGCGGCCGAGCTTAGCCCCCTTCGTTCTGTAGTAGTCGCCGCCGGAGCCTTTCTTGGCCCGCATGCCCTCGACCATGGAAGAGTGCCTATCCAGAAGGTCGTCCAGCTCATCCCCACCCACGAGGCCGAGCCTGAGAGCCTGGATGGCGACGGCGGGGAAGCTTGCGCGGAACCGGCGCGACAGCCGCCTCACCTCGTCATACGAATCTGCCCCCGAGCGCCAGCGTTCGAGAAGCAGCCCCCTGGGGACCATGATCTCGGCGGCCACCTCCTCGCACAGCCTCTCCACGCCCTCCCCGACGGACCTGCCATCGGACGGCGACACCACGCCCGTACTCCCCAGCGCGAGATGAGCAAGCTCGTGGGCGAGCGTGAAAGAGCGGGCCACGTCGGCATCCGCCCCGTTTACGAAAATGAGCGGGGCGATGTCGTCGGAGAAGACAAGGCCGCGGAACTCGGAGACGTCGAGGGGTCTGTGGGTGTTGTCGCCCACGACGCCGCTCACGGCAACGGACACCCTGACGGCCTCGGCCGCGTTCCTCATCTTGCGGAATGCGCTCCCGGCGTCGGAAGTGCCGGACGCCCAGTCCGGGGATAGCCCTATGTGCTCGCGGATGGAGGCCACGACGTCGGCTACGGACGCCCCGGGACCCACGCTCCCGACGAAGGGCACGGGTTCGTAGCCCTCATCCTCGAAGTAGTCGTGCATCCAGCTCTGACGCCAGGACATCTCCTTCACGACGTCGTACAGCTCAGGGGACGGCTCGCTGCCCCGAAGGTCCGCACCCCGGAAGTCGGGGAGCCGCAGGCCCATGTCGGGGACGTCTTCGCCGTACAGGTCGGCGAATGGCACGTGCACCTTCTTCGCGAACTTGGCAGCCTGCTTCAAGGTGGGGGCCCGCTCGCCGGTAAGCCACTCGTCGAACCGAGGCCACTCGTTCTTGAACGACTCGTGGCTGCGCCCGCTCCTCTCGGCAGCCCAACGAATGACTCGCGGGTTCGGAGCGGCGATTGTCGCGGGCATGGTCCCCCTCCCTCATGAAGTTACGTGCGGTCGCTTGCAATGACTTTAGAACGGATTACCCTACAGGGCCCTGACTTCAAACACCCATCGGGCAGCGGTCCCCCACCCCGGCGGGGCGCACAGGATGGCATGCCTCCACAACCAACCTGTCGGGAACCCCGACAGGTTGGTTGGACCTACTCCCTCAGGTACCCCTGCTCGTACACGACCGTCCCGATGACGCGGACGGCCATCAGAGGTCGACACCGGTCATCGTCGGGGCCGTGCCGTCGGACAGGTACCTCGCCGCCTGCCGGACGGCTTCCTGGGCGAGCTCCTCATCCTCGGCCTTCAGGTCGTGGTAGATGAGCTTCCACGTCCCGTCATAGCCCGTGTTCGTCTCGACGTGGGTGACGCGGCGAGTGCCCCGCACGGTACGGATACGCACTATGGACCCATGGTGGTCATGCCATCTGATGATGTCGGCCTTGTTCACCGTGCCGTCGGCGAGGTAGTCGACCGACGCCGACAGCGCATCCGAGACGGCCCCGATGCGACCGGCGTCGAAGTCCTCCATGGACGTGTCCTTGACCATGTGGACCGACGCGACGTTCTTCGGCGCCCTCCCGGTCTTGGTGGGGTCCGAGTACGTGACGCGGGGCTCGACGTCGGAGAGCGACGGCCGGGAGCCCATGAGAGGGGCACACAGCGACGCGAGAAGCTCGCGCACGTCGGCGACGCCCTTCTCCGCGGTGAAGATGCCGACGTCGACGCCGTTCCTGACGAGGAAGTCACGGTTATCCCGCTGCCTCTGGGCCCATTCCTCCTCCCGACGTCTTGCTTCCTCGGCGAACCGGGCGGACCGCATCTCCCACTCGGGGTCCTCCCTCACCTCGAAGCGGACCCGGACCTCGCACCCGTCCCGTGGCTCGTCGACGACGTACTCGTCCGCCTCCACGGGCGCATGGTCACCGGCAGACTCATAGCCGTCTACGGCGGCGCGGACGATGGACCTGACGAAGTCGAACATCCCCATGGCTCATCCTCTCTCGTCGTGCTCGGCCTGGAACCAGCAGATGACCCCGAGAAGGTGCACATCCCCCATCCCGTCCTTGAAGACGATGTCCTCGTAATCGCCGGAGAGGGAGTCCGAGACAAGCATCAATGTGTCCCGCCCGCGGTAGTAGCGGCGCATTACGACGTCGCCCCCATCGATCTGGGCGGCGACCGCGCTGCCCGGGCGGGGCTCCATAGCGGGGTCGACAAGGACGCGGCACCCCTCGGGATAGACGCGGTCCATGCACCCTCCCTCGACGCGGAGGAGGTAGCCGGACCGATGGTAGCGGGCGACGTCGGCCGGGACCTGCACCAACACCGCGTCCTCGATGGCCTCCTTCGGGTCCCCGGCATGGATGGAGCCAAGCTCAAGCATCGGGACCATGGCCTCTTCGGAACCGGTGATAGGCATTGCCCCTCGCGGCAGAGAGTCGAAGTCATAACCGAATAGCTGAGCCACGGATACACCGAAAAGGGATGCGAGCCGTGCCGAGTTCTCCCCGCCGGGCTGGTTAGAACCGCTCTCCCACCGAGTAACAGCAACCCGCGATACACCCACTTTTTCAGCAACGTCTTCCTGGGTGAAACCGAGATCCTCACGTAACCGTCGAAGGTTGTCGGCAAACCCCATATCCCTCACCTCTAAACAAGTTGTGTTTCACCTGCTTACATGCTATGTCACCACCTTTTTACGGTAAATGTAAGATTCCACACACCGAGAATGTAATGGCGTGATACACTCTTGGCAACGAAAGGAGGTGCCCATGACGGAGCTCGCAACCATCCGCAAGGAGCTAAAGGCAAAGGCAAGAACGTACAGTCAGGCAGAGGCGGCCGCTGTTCTGGGGGTTAGCCGACCCCATTACAGCGAGCTGGAGCGAGACCCCAAGCGCCTGACCGCCGAGCAGATGGACAAGCTCGCGGACTACTTCGGCATGGAGCCGGAAGAGCTCTTTTTTATTTGCCGAGGGATGTAAGAAGTTGTTACACGAGAGGAGACCCCACATGAGCAAGACCAAGAAGCACGACAGGAAGGCCGCGGGCCGCGTCGACACCGCCGAGCTGATGGAGGCGCTGCGAGCGTGCAGCGACGCCGCCGGGCTCGTCGGCACCAGCGTCGTGCCCCGGGAGGACACCAAGAGGGCCCGCCGCATGGCCGCCACGGCCCAGGCGGCCGCCGACGCCTGCCTGGTCGGCTTCTGCTCCGGGCTGGGCTGCGCCGCTGCCATCGCCGAGACGCTGGGCGAGAACGGCCTCGCCGACATGCGGGCCGCGGCGCAGGCGACCCTCGTGGACACCATCGACGCCGCGGTCCGCGAGGTCATGGAAGGCGGTGACGGGCGATGACCGGGTGGCTGACCATGGGCCAGGCACGGGCGTACCTGCACTGCTCCACCGACTACCTCCTCGGGCTGCTCGCCCAGGGCACCGTCACCGCCTACGCCCGCCCCGGCGGCAAGTTCGCCCTCATCTCCCGCAGCGACCTGGACGACGTCATCACCTCCTGGCCCAAGGCCTACACCGACGGCGTCCACCGCGGCGGCGACGGCGGCCGTTACTACCCCGGGAAGGGCGGTGAGGAGTGATGGGCTGCGCCAAGCTCCCTCCCCTGAGCCGCAACTGGCTCAAGGTCACCGAGGCTGCCCGGTACATGCGCACCACCGAGGCCAACGTCGCCCTCCTGATCTCCCGCGGCGACATCCCCGCGTCCATGCCCGTCTCCGAGGCCATGGACCCCACGGGCCACGTGGCCAACTCGAGGTGCCGCCTCGTCCACGTCGACGACCTCGACGCGTGGCTGCGCAGCCACCCCGCCACGCCCCGGGTGGTGGCCTGATGGCCGCCCGCAGGCGCCGCCAGGCGCCCTCCCCGGTCCCCGCCGAGCTCCGCATGGCGCTCTGGATGGCCCTGGCCTGGGTCCTGTGGCTCGCCCTCGTGTGGGGGCTCCAGGCAGCCAACGCCCGCCCCGCCGACACCTCCTCCGCCATCACGGCCGAGGTCTGCGCCGCCCACGCCGCCGCCGACGGGTGGGACCTGTGATGGGCGCGGGCTACAGCGCCGAGTGGCTGGGCGCCAACCTCGAGCGCGCCCTCGACGAGCGCGGGCTCACCGCCTCCGACGCCGCAGACGCCCTGGACGTCGCCCGCTCCACCGTGGGCCGCTGGCTCCGCTCCGAGAGCTTCCCCACCGTCCACTACCTCGCCGACCTCTGCAGCTGGCTCGGCGTGGGCCCGGACGAGCTTCTGGGGGTGGCGCCGTGAGCTGGGAGGCGGACGTGCCGGGCGACGTGGTGGGGGCGGCCCGGCCCCGCTACGACCGCCGCTCCGGGCGCACCTACGTGCCGACGCGCACCACCGACGCCGCCCGGAGGGTCGCCGACGCCTGGGCCGCCGCCCACGGCACGGCCTGCCTCGTCCCCGAGGGGCCCGTGGCCGTGGAGGTCCACGCCTACCGCCCCCTGCCGGCGTCGGCGCCGGCGCGGGTGGTGGCCGAGCCCGACTGCCACAGGCCCGACGCCGACAACGTGGCCAAGCCGGCCCTGGACGGCCTCACCGGCCTCGCCTACGCCGACGACGCCCAGGTGGTCTGGCTGCTCGTCCACAAGCACGACAGGACCCGCCGGGACGGCGGCCTCCTGCACATCAAGGTCGACAAGCTCTGAGAAAGGAACGACATGACCGAGAACGAGAGGAAGCTCTGCATGGCGCTGCGCGCCCTGGCCGACATCGCCCTGGTGGACGACGCCCTGCGTACGCACGCCGAGGAGCGCGCCGCCGAGGCCGAGCTGGCGTTCAGGGAGCACTTCGGCTACGTCGACACCGAGGGCGGTGAGTGACGTGGCCGAGACCCAGCTCGCGACGGCCCCGACGGCCGCGGCCCTGACCATGGCCGACCAGTGGAACTTCGCCAACACCGTGGCCCAGGGGACCCTGCTGCCCACCGCATACCGCAACTCGCCCGCCAACGTCCTCATCGCCGTGGGCCTCGGCACCTCCATGGGCCTCTCCCCCGCCGAGAGCCTCTACCGCATCAACGTCATCCAGGGAAAGCCCACGGCCTCGGCCGAGCTCATCGCCGCCCAGGTCCGCAAGGCAGGCCACAAGCTCCGCATCGCCAAGGACGAGGCCTCCATGAGCGTCACGGCCACCGTCGTGCGCTGCGACGACCCGGACTACCCCATCTCGGTGACCCGCGACCGCCGGTGGGCCGAGGCCATGGGGCTCGCCTCCAAGGACAACTACATCAAGCAGCCCATGACCATGCTCACCTGGCGCGCCATCACCGCCGCGGCCCGCGAGGCCTGCCCCGAGGCGCTCTACGGGGTCGCCTACACCCCCGACGAGATGCACGACATGGACCCGGCGCCCCGGGAGGCGGCCCCCGTGACCGTGGTGGACGCGACGCCGGCCCCCGAGCCGCAGGCGGCGCCGCAGCCCGAGCCGCAGCCGGCCGAGCAGCCGCGGCTCTCCCCCGAGCAGGCCGCCTTCATGCACGAGGCCAGCGAGCGCCTCGCCCGGGCGCTCGACAAGGACGAGCGCACCGTGGCCCGGGAGCTGATGGACGGCCACGGCGACCCCAGGGACCACCTGGGCGACTGGGACGCCTACGCGGCCAAGGTCGCCCAGACCGTGGAGGCCATGGGCGGCGGAGCCATGGGGGCCGCCGAGCCAGCCGCCGAGGAGCCCGACGAGATCGAGTTCTGACCGACACGAGAGCGGGGCCGGGCGCACGCACGCCCGGCCCCGGAGACCCCGATGAAAGGATAAGGCACATGTCACGAGGAACCGAGGCCCCCGAGGTCGCCGTGGAGCTGGTGCCCGCCAGCCTCGAGGCCAACCTCGACGCTCTGGAGGCCTACGTCGCCGACGCGGTGGAGGAGCTCTCCGCCGAGGGGCTGGACTGCACCGACCCCACCAACTACCGCTGGGCCAAGGGCGCCCGCGCCCAGCTCAACCGCATGGCCAAGGCCGTATCCCGGGAGCGCAACCGCGTGAAGCGCGACTACATGCGCCCCTTCAAGGCCTTCGAGGACCGCTGCCGCGCCATCGAGCGCAAGGCCACCGACGCCGCCCGGCGCCTGGGGGAGCCCATCGCCGAGGCGGACGAGGCGTGGCGCGACGCCCGCACGGCCGAGCTGCAGTCCTTCTACGAGGAGGGCGCCGAGCTGCTGGCCCCGGTGGTGCCCCTGGCCCGCCTCATGGACGGCGAGAAGTGGATCCAGCGCTCCTGCAGCCTGCCCAAGGCCCAGGAGGAGCTGGCGGCCAAGGTGGCCCGGGTGGCCGACGGCTGGGAGGCCCTGAAGGCCGCCGGCCTCGGCGACGCCCTGGCAGACGCCGAGCGCGCCTACTTCGAGACCCTCGACGTGGCCGCCGCCATCTCCGCCGGGCGCGGGGCCGCCGAGGCCAAGGCCCGCATCGCCGAGATGGCCGCAGCCGTGGCCCCAGAGCCGCTCCCGGAGCCGGAGCCCGAGCCCGCCCCCGAGCCGGAGCGGGCGCCGGAGCCCGCCCACGCCCCGGCCACGTGGCGCCCGGACCCCGAGGACTACGCCCGCATGGCGGGCGAGCCGGCACCGGCCCCCGAGGAGCCCCGGAGCGACTGGCACCTGACCGTCACGGGGGCCACCCGCTCCGAGGTGCTGGCCCTCGTGGACGCCATGCGCGCCATGGGCCTCCACGGCTCCATCCGCCGCGAGGGGGCGGCGTCGTGAGCGGGCGGGCGGCCCCCACCTACGGCGAGGTGGTGGCGGGCTTCATGTTCCTGGCCGACGACCTGCGCCGCGTCTCTGAGGACGTGGACTGCGTGGTCTGGGCCGTGGACGGCCACCGGGACCTGTCCATGGAGGACGTCCACGCGCTGGAGGACGCCGCGGCGGACCTCCACCACCGGGCCTCCGAGCTCCGCGTCCGGGCTGCCCGGTGCGGCATGAGGGACATCGCGTGAGCGCCGACGGCGGGGCCCGGCTCGCCGGCGCGGTCTGCGACGAGCTCGTGGGCTACGCCGCCCGGGGCCGCCGCGAGAGCAAGGCCCTGGCGGACGTGCTCCACGCGTGCCCGACGGTGGCCACCATCGCCCGGGCCGGGGGCTTCGACTCTCCCCTGCGGGGCTCGTGCCCGTGGAGCGGCGAGGAGCGCCGGGCCCTGCGCTCCATGGCCGAGGGCGGCATGGCGGACGAGGAGATAGCCCTGGTCCTCCTGAGGACCCCGCACGCGGTGAGGACCGCGCGCACAGAGCAAGGCATCCACAAGGCAAGGAGGAAGCAGTGAGCATCAACCGAGTGGCCATCACCGGCAACCTGACCCGCGACCCGGAGATGCAGGTCTCCCAGTCCGGTACCCAGATCCTGCGCATGGGCGTGGCCGTGAACGACCGCACCAAGAACACCCAGACCGGCCAGTGGGAGGACCGACCGAACTTCATCGACCTCGTCATGTTCGGCAACCGAGCCCAGGCGGTCTCCCAGTACCTGCGCAAGGGGACCAAGGTGGCCGTCGAGGGGCGCCTGCGCTGGAGCCAGTGGCAGGACCGCGACACCGGCAAGAACCGCTCCAAGGTCGAGGTGGTCGTGGACGAGATGGAGTTCATGAGCCCCCGCCAGGACGGCCCGCAGGCGGCCCCCCAGGGCGCATACCCGCAGCCGCAGGCCTACCCGGCACCCCAGCCCCAGCAACCCGCCTACGCGCCGCCGCAGGCCGCCTGGGGGACGCCCGCGGCCCCTTTGCAGCCGCCAGCGCAGCCGACCCTGCAGCCGCAGCCGCCGGCGGGCCCCACGTACAACGACGACATCCCGTTCTAAGGAGCCAGACATGACAGACCCCATCCGCGAGGAGTGCGCCGCCATCGCCGCCAGGGAGCGCCGCGACGAGGTGCTCGACGCCCTCGCCGGCGCCCTCATGGACGCCGACCGCATCCACCAGCCCGGCGCCTGCATCTGCCGCCACGGCAGCGGCTTCTCCGTCGTCCTCGAGCCCCACGTCGAGCACGACACCGTCATCGAGGTCGACGGCAACGAGGTCGGCGTCTCCGAGGGCGCCCGCCTCGCCCTGCTCCACGCCCTGGGCGGCGTGCCGGCAGGCGACCCGGAGCCCGAGCCCGACAGCTGGGAGCGGCTGAAGGCGGACGCGGGCAAGAGCGTCTGCGAGTACATCGGGCGCGAGGAGGGCGAGTGCCTCGGATGCCCGTCCGCCCACGGCATCGACTGCAGGGCCGACGTGGCGAAGTCCCTCGACATCGTCCGCCGCGCCAAGGCCCTCGCGGGGGTCTCGTGACCGCGCGGGGGGGGCGCCCCGTCCCCGTCGACGTGCGGACGGGCCCCAAGGGCGGCGCGCCGACGGTCCGCTGCGGCGCCTGCGGGTGCCGGCTCTCCAAGACAGCCCGCTTCTGCCCGCACTGCGGCACGGAGGCGGACCGGGGCCCGGAGGCGGCCATGGCCGAGCGCAGGGACCGGGAGCTGCTGGAGAAGTATGCCCGCCGCATGGCCGGCGACTGGACGTGAGGGAGGGCGTGCGATGAGGCACTGCTGCATGACCTGCCGGTGGGCATGGGCGCCGGACCCCAAGTTCGGCCAGGACGAGGGTCTGGAGGCCGAGTGCCACCGCTTCCCGCCGCAGGTCACCTATGCAGGAGAACCGGACTGTTACCAGTGCATGTGGCCTGCTGTCGGATACGAGCACGGCTGCGGCGAGTGGGCCGCGGAGGAGGGGGTGTGACAGGTGGGCGTGACCATCCAGGCCGACATGCTCGAGGCGGCGAGGCTGCTGCCGGACGAGCAGGGGCGCGACCTGATCTACGCGCTCGTGACCTACGGCATCGAGGGGGAGCTCCCCGGAGAGGGAGAGCCGTGGTACCCGATGTGGCTCATCACCAAGGGCCGCATCGAGGCGAGCGTGAAGCGCAACCGCATCAACGCGGAAATGACCGAGAGGCGCCTGGCCAAGCAGGCCGAGGCCAAGGCGGGGGGCCTGCACCAAAGGAGCGCACCAATGGAGGACACCAATGGTGACGACCAAAGGAGCGCACCAGAGGACGCCACCAACGAGAACGATGGTGCGCACCAAAGCAGCGCACCAAAGCAACCCTCTGAGGTGAGGGGAGGAGTGGAAAGGAAAGGTAAGGAGGAGGGTGGTAAGGGGAGTAGGCCGCGCAAGCGCTTCCGCGCCCCCACCGTCCAGGAGGTGTCGGAGTACGCGGAGGAGCAGTCGCTCAACGTCGACGCCGTGCGCTTCTGCGACTACTACGAGTCGTGCGGGTGGACCGTCGGGCGCAACCGCCCCATGAGGGACTGGAGGGCCGCGGCCCGGCGCTGGAGCCGCAACGAGTACGGCGACACGTCGAGGGAGGTGTCCGCCGATGGCTGGTACGACTTCGCGTCGCTCAACGCCGAGTGAGCCGTGGGTCCCCTACCCTCCGGACCCGGCGTGGGTGAGGTCCCGCTCCCGGGTGCCCCAGGCCTACGGGTGGGTGGAGCCCAACGGCGCCTACGCCCCCGAGCTCGCCCGCGGCGGCCTGTGGCTCTTCGGGGAGGGCGGCTGCGGCAAGACCGCGCTCACCCACGCCATCCGGCTCTGGTGGGACGGCTCCCACGTGGCCCTCACCGAGGCGGACCACCGGGGCCGCGTGTGGTGCGGGGTCCGGGAGCGGTCGGTCTACGTGCTCGAGGACGAGATGGTGGACCGGCTGGAGCAGGCGGACCGCTCGTGGCGGGCGGACTTCTCCGCCGAGCTGGCGCAGTACGCCCAGGCGCCCCTGCTCTGCATCGACGACGCCGGCGAGGCAGAGCCCACCAAGGCGGCCTTCAAGGCGTGGTACCGGGTGCTCACGGCCCGCTCCGAGGCGGGGCTCCCCACGGTGGCCGCCAGCCGGGAGGGGCTGGGCGACTTCTGCGAGGCCTTCGCCCGGTCCAAGAGCGTCAGGCCGGCCAAGGCCGGGCGCCTGGGCGAGCTGGTGCGGCGCTCCATGGTGCCGCGCCGGGTGAGGATGGAGGCCGATGCCCCTGTCGGGGCACAGGGCGCCGGGAGACGGGAGCTGGGGGTGGTGCCGGGGTGAGCAGGCGCAGGAGGTTTTTCAAGGCCGCAGACGGGCGCCACGCGCCCCGCAGGCGGACGGCCCTCCGGGAGCGGTGGCGCGGCTGGCGCGCGGCCGACCTCCCGGTGGGGCTCTGCCTCGCGTGGGCGGTCCAGGACCTGCGGGCGGCCCACCCGGCTGCCTGCGGGATCTGCGCCCTGGCGGTGGCGGCGGCGTGCGTGTGGTGCGCGGTGACGGCGTGGATGGAGGCGGTGCACGGTGGCTGAGCGCGATGGGGCCCGAGATGGGGCAAATGCCCCATCCACAGAAAGCACACAGAAATCTTCAAGGCCGCTGTACCGCCGCTGGACCCCCGGGGAGCTGGAGCGGGTGGCGGCCCACCCGGAGATGACCGCGCAGGAGCTCTCGGCGATGCTGCCGGGGCGCACGGCCAAGGCGGTCAGGCGCATCCGGGAGCGCCACGGGCGCCACAGGGACGCGCCGCGGGCGCCGCTCTGTGCGGTGTGCGGGGCGCGCCCGGTGTACGTGGAGAGCCGGTCCGCGGCCCGGCTCGGGCTCTGCCAGGGCTGCTACGCGGACGAGGTGCGCCGCAGGGCCGAGGACAGGAAGCGGCTGAACGCGGCCCGCAGGCAGCTGGAGCGGGCCGAGGCGGCGAAGCGAGGGGAAAGCGAGGGCGAGTCATGACCATGCGAGTCAGGGAGGTGCCTGTCGGAGAGGTGCGCCCGTACCCGGGCAATCCCAGGCGGAACGACGACGCCGTGCCGCTGGTGGCGGCGTCCATCGAGGAGTTCGGGTGGCGCCAGCCCATCGTGGTGGACGCCGACATGACGGTGGTGGCGGGCCACACCCGCCTCAAGGCGGCGATCTCCCTCGGCATGGAGACGGTGCCGGTGGTGGTGGCCGACGACCTCACGCCCGAGCAGGTGGCCGCCTACCGGCTGGCCGACAACAAGGTCGCCGAGGCGGCGGGGTGGGACGTCGACCTGCTGGCCGGGGAGCTCGACGGGCTCGTGGGCTTCGACATGGGCCGCTTCGGCTTCACCGACGCCGACGCCGAGGGCTCCGACCCCCTGGCCGAGGTCTTCGAGGACGTGGCCGTGGAGCCCGAGGAGACCGAGACCCGGGTCGCGCGCGGCGAGGTGTGGCTCCTCGGGCGCCACCGGCTCATGTGCGGCGACGCCACCGACCCGGGAGACGTCGCCCGGCTCGCGGGGGGGGGCGTCGGCGACCTGCTCCTGACCGACCCGCCCTACAACGTGGCCCTCGGCGCCCATGACGGCGAGGCGGAGCGCGCGGCGAGGCGCATGAGGGGCGACGGGGCCATGATCGCCAACGACGACTGGGAGGGGGACGACGAGGGCTTCCGGGCCTTCCTCGGCGAGGCCCTGGGCAACGCGGCGGCGGCCCTCCGCCCCGGCGGGTCGTTCTACGTCTGGCACGCCGACGGGACCCGCGGCGACTTCCTCGAGGGCTGCCGCAGGGCCGGCCTCGAGCCGAGGCAGGTGCTCGTCTGGGTCAAGGGGACCTTCACCCTCGGCCGCCAGGACTACCAGTGGCGCCACGAGCCGTGCCTCTACGGCTGGAAGGAGGGGGCGGCGCACTGCTTCCGCGACTCCCGGCGCGAGTCAACGGTGCTGGAGGACGCGGCGCCCGACCTCGCCCACATGACCAAGGCCGAGATGCGCGCCCTCCTCGAGGAGATCTACTCCGACCGCGTGGCCACCACGGTGCTCCACGAGGACAAGCCGGTGCGCTCCGAGATGCACCCGACCATGAAGCCGGTGAGGCTCATGGCCTACCTCGTGGCCAACTCCAGCGGGCCCGGCGAGGTCGTGCTCGACCCCTTCGTTGGCAGCGGCACCACCCTCGTGGCCTGCGAGCAGCTCGGCCGCACGTGCTGGGCCATGGAGCTGGAGCCGCGCTACTGCGACGCCGTCATCGAGCGGTGGGAGCGGCTCACCGGCGGCACGGCCGTCAGGGAGGGTTGACCGGGAGGCCCCTGCGGGGGCCTTTTCCATGACCGGGGCGGGTGTGACACGGGCCGGATGATGGGCCCATGGCAACGAAGAAGAGGGACCCCAGAGACAACCTGACCTCGGCGGACAAGCTCACGCCGGAGGAGCGCAGGCGGCGCGGCTCCAACGGCGGCCGGCGCTCCGGAGAGGTGCGCCGGGCCAGGCGGAGCCTGCGGGACCTCGCCCTCGACATCATCGACCCCCCCGCCCCGCCCAAGCTCGCGGCCCAGGTGCGCACCATCGCCCCGGGCCTCGACGAGGTGACCACGGGGGCCGTCATGCTCGCCGGGCAGGTCAACGCGGCGGCCAACGGCAACGCCCAGGCCTTCCGGGCAGTGACCGAGCTGGCAGGCGTCGACGGCGAGGGCGAGGGCGGGGAGTCCCGTCCGTGGGCGGCCGACCTCTCCCTGCTTATCGGGCGCGACTTCGTGGACCTCCACCGACGAATTCACGCCGGCGAGGTCACCGACGCGTGGCTGCCGGGCGGCCGAGGCTCGCTCAAGAGCTCCTACGCGTCCCTCGAGATCGCATCGGCCCTCATGGCCGACCCCGACGCCAACGCGCTCGTGGTCCAGAGCCGCCGGGTCAACATCCGCGACGCCTCCATGGCCCAGATGCTCTGGGCCTTCGACGTGCTCGGGGTGGCGGGCCTGTGGCGCCCCACGGGCTCCACCCTGCGCATCAACAACGTCGAGACCGGGCAGGCGGTCGTGTTCCGCGGCGTGGACGAGCCCAAGAAGCTGAAGTCCATCAAGCTCCGCCGCGGCCACTGGCGCTACCTCTGGGTCGAGGAGGCCGACCTGCTGCGCGGCATGGACGAGGTGCGCTCCATCCGCCAGACCGTGAGCCGCAGCCCCGTGCCGGTGCGCCGCATCTACACCTTCAACCCGCCGAGGACGCGGGACTCGTGGGCGAACCGCGAGGTGGCGAGGGTGAGGGAGGACCCGGCGCCGGGCGAGGCCGTGGCCGACTCCTGCTACACCGACGCCCCGCCCGAGTGGCTGGGCGAGCAGTTCGTGGCCGACGCCGAGGCGCTCAAGGAGGCGGACCCCGAGGCCTACCGCCACGAGTACCTGGGCGAGCCCGTGGGCGTGGGCGGCGAGGTCTTCGACCGGGTGGAGTTCCGCGCCCTCACCGACGAGGAGGTGGGCGCCTTCGACCACCCCATGGCCGGCCAGGACTTCGGCTGGTGGCCGGACCCGTGGGCCATGACGGTGTCGGAGTGGAGCCCGGGGACCCGCACGCTCACGACGTGGCGGGAGGACGGCGGCAACAAGCTCCAGCCGCCCGAGAGCGCCGAGAGGGCCCGGCGCCTGCTCACGTGGCCCGACGGGCCCGGCGGGAAGCCCGTGGAGCACCGCATCCGGGTCATGAGCGACGACGCGGCCCCCGAGCAGATCGCCGCCCAGCGCGACGCCGGCCTCGACGCGAGGGCCGCCGGCAAGGGCAACATGCGCACGGCATCCTACCGCTGGCTCGCCGGCGTCCGCTGGGTCATCGACCCCGAGCGGTGCCCGCGCCTCGCCGAGGAGGTGCGCCACAAGCTCCACTGCCGCAGCCCCCAGGGCGAGTGGCTGGAGGAGGTCGAGGACGGCGACGACCACTACATCGACGCCACCCGCTACGCCCTCATGCCCGTGGTGCGCCGGGCCCGCACGGCCTACCGGGGCGCGACCGGGGGCCCACGATAGCGGCGTACCCGACACGGAGGAGGGGCCGTGGCCTACTCGATACCGACCTGCGTCACCAACCGCCTGAAGTCCCTGGGCTACACTCCGGACACCTCCATGGCCGAGCACGTGGCCCGGTGGTGGGAGTGGTACACGTCCACCGCCGGCTGGTACAACCAGTCCCAGGTGGTCCAAGGGCGCTGGTACAGGCGCACCGTGTCGAGCCTCCACCCGGCGAGGCGGGTCTGCCGGGAGTGGGCGGCCACCATCCTGGACGACAACGCCACCACCTTCACCGTGGACGACGGGGGCGAGGGCGCGTCGACGGCGGCCACCGACGCCCTGGCCGCGTGGGTGGCCGAGACCCGCTTCCTGCCCATCGCCCAGATGTGCGTCGAGCGCGCCTTCGCCACGGGCACCGGGGCCCTCGCCCTGTGGTTCGACGTGGTCGACGGACGCCCGGCGCGCGTCCGGGCCCGGCGCTACGACGCCCGCATGGTCCTGCCGCTCTCCTGGGACGACGACGGGGTGACCGAGTGCGCCCTGTGCACCCAGGCGAACGTCGGCGGCCGCAAGGTGGACCAGCTCCAGATGCACGTCCTCGACCCCGCCACGGGCACCTACCACGTCCGCACGGAGCTCTGGGCCAAGGACCAGCGCGTGAGCGCCCATGGCATCATCGAGGACTTCGACACGGGCACGGCCCGGCCAACCTTCTGCATCCTCAAACCGGCCATCGACAACACCCGCGAGGACGGCACCTACATGGGCCAGTCCGTCTTCGCCGACGCCCTGGACGCCATCAAGGGCGTGGACAACACGTGGGACTCCATCCAGCGCGAGATAAGCGCGTCCAAGATCAAGGTGTTCGCGACCGACGACATGTTCGACGTGGCGCAGAGCGAGAAGGGCCCGGCCCGCATCATCCCGTGGGCCCCCGAGGACGTGGTCATCCGCCTCGCAGGCGACGGGACGCACCCCACCCTCGAGACCTTCGCCCCCGACATCCGCCTCTCGCCCCTGCGCGACGCCCTGAACGTCGCGTGGGCCGAGGTGGGCGACATCGTCGGGTTCGGGAAGACCTTCCTGCGCATGGACAAGGACGGCTCGGCCAAGACGGCCACCGAGGTCTCCAGCGACAACGCCGCCTTCGCCCGCAACGTCCGCAAGCACGAGAACGGCATCGGCCCCGCCCTCGAGGGGCTCCTGGGAGCCCTCGTGGAGGTGTCGGGGTGGGCCCCGGCCGGCAGCCGCGTGAGGGTGAACTTCGACGACTCGGTCATCACCGACACCCAGACCGAGAAGGCCACGGCCCTGGCCGAGGTGGGCGGCGGGGTCATGGCGCCGTGGGAGTACCGCGCCCGGTTCTACGGCGAGGACGAGGCCACGGCCCGCTCCCTCGCCGCCGAGTGCGCGCAGCCCTCGGTCGACGACTTGCTCGGCGCCGGGACGATGCTCTGATGCTCTCCCCCGAGGAGATCTCGGCCGCCGCCCGGGCGGCCGGGGCCTGCTACGAGGAGCTGGAGCTGGCCGTCCTCGAGGCCATAGCCGGCTCGCTCGCCGCCGCCGTGGGGCGCGGCGACACCTACGCCGGCCTCGTCAAGGGGGCCAACGAGGCCCAGGCGGAGGCCCTGCGCATCCTCTCGGCGTCGCTCAGGCGCGTCCTCGACGCCGCGGAGTCCGACGCCCGGGCGTCGCTCCTACGCTCCCTCGAGGACGACCTCGCCCGCATGGGCGTCGACGCGTCCCGCCTCCCCGGGCTCGTCCAGGCGTCGCTCCACCAGAGCGGCCAGGAGGCCGTGCGCGGCATCACCCGGATCGTCCTGCGGGACAACCTCTCCATGGCCGCCGACGCCCGGAGCTCGTGGCTCTCCATCGCATCGAGGTACGTCACCGGCTACCAGGCCGGCGGCATGGGCTCGGAGGAGGCCGTGAAAAGGGCCGTGCGCGACCTCGCCGACCGCGGGGTCGCCGTGGTGGACTACGCCTCGGGGGCCCGGACCCGGGCCGACGCCGCCGTCAGGCGCCACCTGCGGAGCCAGATAAGCCAGACGGCCGCCGCCCGCACCGTGCAGGTCATGGACGGCGCCGACTGGGACCTCGTGGAGGTGTCGAGCCACATCGGGGCCCGCCCGAGCCACGCCGAGTGGCAGGGGCGCGTCTACAGCCGCAAGGGGCGGCACCCGAGGTACCCCGACTTCCTCTCCGGGACCGGATACGACGGCGTCCGGGGCCCCTACGCGGCCCTGGGCGACCGCCTCTGCGGCGTCAACTGCCGCCACTCCTTCGGGCCGTACCTCGAGGGCCAGCCCCGGGCCTACTCCCCCACCCCGGACGAGGACGCCGGGCTCGAGCGCGGAGAGGTCTACCGGGCCACCCAGCACCAGAGGGCCATAGAGCGCCGCATCCGGGCCGCCAAGCGGCGCGTGGCCGCCGACGAGGGGGCCGGCCTGGACAGCTCCCTCGAGCGCGTGCGGCTGGGGGCTGCCCAGAGGGAGATGCGCGAGTGGGTCAAGGGCCACCCGTACCTGCGGCGCCAGAGGGCTCGGGAGCAGGCCTCCGAGCTCGCCGGCCAGCCGAGGCCGATGGCGCCGTCGGCGAGGGCCCGGGCGATGCGGGACGAGCGCGTGGAGAGGGGCCCGAACACGGTCCACCTCCCTGCCCAGAACAAGCACGTCCCGGGGACGAAGGAGTACGGGGACAAGATGAGGTCCCTCAAGCTCAAGGCGGAGAAGAGGGGCGAGGACGCCTACCCGAGGCCGAGCTACTTCACCATGGGCGCCGACGACGTGGTGCGCCTGGTGGAGGGGGCGGTGGGCACCGGCAGGCCGTCCTACGGCCCGGAGGGCGAGTGGAGCGGCAAGGAGGTCTGCCGCGCCGGGTTCCCCGTGGGCGTCACCGTCGACCGAAGCGGGGCCGAGACGCCGACCGAGTGGTTTAAAATCCACTACAGCAAGAGGGGCATCCACGGGGTGCCCGCGAACCCGCCGGAGGAGGACGGATGACCATCGACGACATCGAGGCCCTGAGCGGGAAGAGGGTGAAGGTCACCTGCACGAACGGGTTCATCGCCGTGGGCCACATCGAAATGGAGACCGACAGCTACGACGAGGCGTGCGTCTACTGCGGCCGCGACGGGATTCTGGACGTCACGCTCGACCAGATCGCGTCCGTAGACGTGCTCGAGGGCTAGGAAGCTCGGCCTCTAGGACGCCCAGAAAGCACGACGGAGCACGGGCCCCCACGGGGGCCCTTTTTCATGCCGCGACACCGGGGCCACCATCGAGCCACGCCCGGCCAGCGGAGAAGGGCCACCCATCGGCGCGGAGAGAACCGCGTAGACAAACCCATGGAGTAAGGGAGGACGCGTCATGAGCCACCACGAGGACGACGAGACCAAGGCCAAGGGCACCGAGCCCGAGACCGGCGAGCCCCAGGGCGACGCCGAGCCCAAGGGCGCCGAGCCCCAGGGCGAGGGCGGCGGCGAGGGCGGGGACGAGCCCCTCGACCGCCACGGCGAGCCCGGCATCAGCCGCGGCAAGTACGAGCGAGAGGTGAAGGCCTACAAGGCCCGCATCGCCGAGCTCGAGGCCAAGGTCGACGAGTCGGCCAAGACCGAGGAGGGCCGCGCCAAGCTCAAGAAGGAGCTGGACGACGCCAAGGCCTCCTTCGCCGACCGCGAGCTGGGCTACCAGCTGCGCCTGGAGGGGTGCGTCGACGAGAAGGCCGCCAAGGCCCGCCTGGAGGACTTCGACGGCGACGTGGCCAAGCTCAAGGAAGCGTGCCCCTACCTGTTCCGCGCCCAGGGCCCCACGGGCTCCACCGGCGCAAAGCCCCAGGGAGCCTCCAGCGCCATCGACGACGCCATCGAGCGAGGCTTCAAGATCTAAGGAGAAGACATGCCTCTCGGAAGCTACGCAGTCAAGTACACCAACAAGCTCGACCAGGTCCTGGAGGCCGGCGTCAAGACCTCCGACCTGCTCGTGGACCAGTCCCTGCTCGGCGAGCTCGACGGGGCCGGCGAGATCAAGGTGCCCAAGCTCACCATGGACGGCCTGGCCGACTACAGCCGCGCCAACGGCTTCGTGGCCGGCGACGCGAGCTCCGAGTGGGAGACCCTCAAGCTCTCCTACGACCGCGGCCGCAGCTTCGCCGTGGACGCCGTGGACGACGAGGAGCGCGAGGCGCTGCTGTCCGCCAACCTCATGGGCGAGTTCGTGCGCACCAAGGTCGTGCCCGAGGTCGACGCCATCCGCTTCGCCCGCCTCTACGAGAACGCCGGCACCAAGAAGACCGGCTCCCTGGCGGCCTCCGGCGCCACCACCAAGGCCGTCCGCGCGGCCGAGGACGCCCTCGAGGACGCCGGCGCCGACATGGGCAACCTCGTCCTGTACGTCTCCAGCGCCACCAAGGGCGCCCTGCGCGACGAGGTGCCCCGCTCCTTCACCAACTCCGGCGACCCCGACTCCCGCATCTACCGCTTCGACGACATCCCCATCGTCACCGTGCCCTCCGCCCGCTTCAAGACCTCCATCGAGCTCCTGGACGGCACCACCACCGGCGAGACCGCCGGCGGCTACAAGGCGGCCGCGGGCGCGGTCACCATGGACTTCGTGCTCATGGAGAAGAGCGCGGCGAAGGCCATCCAGAAGCACGAGAAGCTCCGCTACTTCGCGCCCGACGTCAACCAGGCCAAGGACGCGCACCTGTGGCAGTACCGCCTGTTCCACGACCTGTTCGTGATGGACAACAAGAAGGGCCTCATCTACACCTACACCGCCACCGCCCCGACCAAGCCCACGGAGTAGGCGGTGGGGCGCATCGTGGGCGCCCCGGTCCCCCAGCAGGACCGGGAGACGAAGCCGAACAAGGCCCGCAAGCCGGCGGCCAAGCGGCCGGCCAAGGGCAAGGACAAGACCGGCGAGAAGCGGTGAGGGGGCGGCCATGGGGAAAGCGACGGAGCTCACCTACGAGCGCTACGCCGAGCTCGGCGGCACCCTCGCCGAGGGCGTGTTCTGGGCGTCCGTGGGGGCCGCGTCCGCCTTCGTGGCCGCCGAGATATGGCCCCACGGGCCGGAGGGCGAAGCCGAGCGCGAGGCCGTCGAGCGGGCCGTGGCCGCCTGCGTCGACTGCGACGCCGCCTGGGGAGGGGACGGCGGTGCGGGCCCCGCGTCCTTCTCCATCGGCAGCTTCTCCATGTCCGGCTCCCAGGGGGCGGCGTCGGCGGACTACGCGGCCGACATGGCGGCGGCCGCCCGGCGCCAGCTCGTGGGGACGTCCCTGCTGCTCAAGGTGGTGCGCTGATGCGCCCCATCCCCCGCCGGCTCCTCGCCGACACCGCCACCTTCTCCGCCCCCGACGCCTCCGCCCGATGGGCCGGGGGCTTCGGGGAGCCGGTGGAGTGGGTGCGCGTGAGGGTCGAGCTGGACGTGGACTCCGTCGGTGTCCGGTGGGCCGACGACGCCCGCCCCTCCTGCGTGGTCTACGTCGACGCCGCCAACTCGCACCCTGCCGCCCCGCCCGCGCTCGGCTCCCTGGCCGAGGTGGCGGGCCTCACCGGCACCGTCACGGCCGTCCGGCCCCGCTGCGGCCTCGGGGGCCGACCGCACCACTGGGAGGTGGACGTCCGGTGAGCGCCCCGAGCCCCGTGGCCGCGTCGGTCACCGTCGACATCTCCGGCCTCGAGCGCAGGTTCGGCCCGGACGCCCTGCTGCGGGCCCAGGGCCTCTTCGCCGAACGGGTGGGCTTCGACTCGAACTACTACGTGAAGATCGACAGCCAAGACACCCACGACTCCATGGTGCCCGCCTCCGACTTCGAGAATGGCCTGGTGGTCTGGGACACCGAGTACGCGGGGTACGCCTACAGGGACCCCCACGTGAGGACCGAGCACAACCCGAACGCCAAGCCGAAGTGGTTCGAGGTTGCCAAGGAAGCGCGCAAGGAGAGCTGGAGGGCCTACGCCCTCGCGGCCCTCATGGGAAGGGGGTAGCCATGGAGACGAAGCCGTGGCCCGTCCAGATCGTCGAGCAGGCGGCCGACGCCGTGGGGGCCGCAACGGGCCTCCCGTGCCTCCTGCGGCCGCTGGCGACCGACCAGGAGGGCGTCTGCCTCCGGGGGCTCGCCGCGGCGCCCGCCGACGTCTACATGGACGGCGAGGAGCGGGTCGTCTGGACGGTGCAGGCGTGGTGCCGCCGCAGGCGCGAGGACGAGGCCATCGACCTGGCCTGCCTCGCGTCCATGGCCCTCCAGCGGGCCATGGCCCACGCCCACGGCCCCAACTGGTTCGTGGACAGCGCCTACCAGAGCACCGCCCCCACCCTCACCGAGACACCCGGCGAGCTCTTCACCTACACCACGGCCGTGAGCTGCAGCCTCACGGTCCAACCGACCTTCTAGGAGGAACAATGGACCTCGGATTCCCTCTGAACTACACCAACCTCTACCTCATCGACGTGACCCCCGACGGCCCCGAGCGCACTTGGGCGCGCCTCGCCGCCGGCATCACCACCGTCGAGGTCAACGACTCCGACGAGACCGTCGACAGCTCCTACTACGACGGCGAGGGCGTGAGCTCCACCGACGTCACCGGCTCCACCATGGGCTACTCCATCTCCGGAGAGCGCCGCGTGGGCAACCGCGCCCAGGACTTCATCGCGTCCCTGCGCGGCTCCGCCGGCAGCGCCCGCAACACCCACCTGCGCCACATCGGTCCGGACGGCTCCTACCTCGAGGGCGTGGTGACCCTGACCGACATCAAGGCCGGCGGCGGCGACGCCAACGCCAAGGGCACCTTCGAGTGCACCGCCACCTTCAAGGGCCGCCCCACCTACACCCCCGGCGACAAGGACCAGGTGCCCGAGGGCGTCACCTGCCCCGCGGCCACCGTGGCCGTGGGCGCCACCACGGCCCTCGAGCCCGCCGTCACCCCCGCCGCCGCGTCCGGGGCCTGCGCCTACGCCGTGGACGACCCCGAGGTCGCCACGGTGGACGACGACGGCACCGTCCACGGCGTCAAGGCGGGCAAGTGCCGCGTGTCGGTCAAGGCCATGGCCGCCCCCACGGTGGCCTGCATCGCCGAGGTGACGGTGACCGAGGCCGCAGGCGACTGAGCGGCGCGCGACTCCGGGCACACCATGGGGCCGTCCCGACAAGGGGCGGCCCCTTCTTCGTGGCCGCCGAGACCGGAAGGAACGCCCATGGCATCCGTCATCGAGCTCCGCCCCGCGGTGGAGACCATCGCCTTCTCCGACGACCCCGACGCCAAGACCTACGCCGTCGACATCACCGACCAGGGGGTGATGGCGCTCCGGGGGCGCGTGGAGGAGGTGCGCGCGGCCCTCGACGCGGCGGGCGACGACGACCGCGAGGCCCAGGCCGCGGCCGTCCACGAGTTCATCGCGGCCGTGGCCGGCGAGCAGTGCTACAGGGACGCCCTGGCCTACGTGGCCGGCGGGAGGCCCAAGAAGGGCGCCACCTACGTCATCGCGCTGATGCCCCTTGTGGAGGCCCTGGGCGCCATGGTCATGGAGCGCGTCGCCGCCGTGAAGGTGGCCCACGCGGAGGCCCACATCGGCCGCGTCGAGGCGACCGGGGACGCGATCTAGGTGGCACGCCCCTGGCACGTCCACACCGTCTGCGGCCGGGCCGTGCGCGTCCACGACGACCTCGGCACCGCCCTGGCCGTGAGGGACATGCTGGGCGACGACGTGCTGGACGGGCGCGAGAAGGGGGCGCTGGCCATCCGGATGCTCGCCGTGGACCCCGACGCCTTCGCCGAGGCCTTCCGCGGCCGGCTCCAGGAGGCCCTGGACGAGGTCCTGGCGTCCGTCTTCGGCATCCGGGAGGGGCCCGCCCCCAAGGGCCGGCCCTTCGACTGGGACCACGACCGGGCCCGCATCGTGGCCACGGCCCGGGGCGCCTACGGGCTGTCGTGGGAGGGGCTGCAGGACCTCCCCTACACCGAGGCCTGCACCCTCATGGCGCTCTCCCCTGAGGACAGCCCCTTGGGGCAGGCCATCCACTACCGCCTCGCCGAGCGGCCGAGGCCCACCAGGCACAACCGCGAGCAGCTCGAGGCCTTCGACCGGCTCCGCCGGTTCTACGCCCTGCCCGAGGGCGGCGCCTCCGGCAGCGTCGAGGCCAAGAACGCGGCGGCCACCGCCGCCTTCGCGCGCCTCGCAGGAAGGGGATGAGATGGCGGACGACGGGCGCGTGACCATCAAGGCCATCCTCGACTCCTCGGGCATATCCCGGGGCGTCAGGGACATCGACAGGGCGCTGGGGTCCATCAAGACCTCGGGCCTGGACGGCGTGGGCAAGGCCGCCGAGAGGAGCGGCGAGAGCCTGGAGGGCGTCGGGAGGTCCGCCGAGAGCGGCATGGGCGAGGCGGCCGACGCCGCCGAGGCCGCCGCCTCGACCATCTCCGGCTCCACCCAGGACGCCGCAGAGACGGCGTCCGCGGCCGTGTCCGGCATCGGCGACGCGGGCGCCTCCCTCGGGGGCCTGGCCGACGCCATCGCCGACCCCGTCGAGGAGGGGGCCGGCAAGGCCGAGGGGTCGGCGGGCCGGCTCAAGGGCTTCTTCTCCGACTTCGTCTCCGAGACCAAGGCGTCCTTCGAGGGGCTCCTCCCGGTCATCACCGGCGGCAACCTCGCGGCCATGGTGGTGGACACCGCCAAGCAGGCCGTCCAGGCCGTCGTCGACATCGGCAAGCAGAGCTTCGAGGCCTACGCCTCCTACGAGCAGCTGGTGGGCGGCGTCCAGACCCTCTTCGGCGCCGGCGGCCGCTCCCTCGAGGAGTACGCGGCCCAGTCCGGCAGGACCGTGGAGCAGGCCAAGGGCGACTACGACCGGCTCATGGGCGCCCAAAACGAGGTCATGAAGAATGCCGAGCAGGCGTACAAGAATGCCGGCATGAGCCAGAACGAGTACATGGAGACGGTGACGTCCTTCTCGGCCTCCCTCATCAAGGGCCTGGGCGGCGACACCGTGGAGGCGGCCCGCTACGCCGACATGGCCATCGTGGACATGAGCGACAACGCCAACAAGATGGGCACCGACATCTCCTCCATCCAGGACGCCTACCAGGGCTTCGCCAAGCAAAACTATACAATGCTTGATAATTTGAAGTTGGGCTACGGCGGCACCCAGAGCGAGATGGCCAAGCTCATCAACGACAGCGGCGTGCTCGGCGACGCCATGACGGTCACCGCCGAGACGGTGAACGACGTCTCCTTCGACAAGATCGTGGAGGCCATCCACGTCATCCAGGAGCGCATGGACATCGCCGGCACCACGTCCGAGGAGGCGGCCACCACCATCGAGGGGTCCATGGGCATGGTGGGCGCCGCGTGGGAGAACCTGCTGATCGGCTTCGGCGACCCCGAGGCGGACATGGACGCCCTCATGGACGCCCTGCTGGACTCCGTGGTGACGGCCGCGTCCAACGTCGTCCCGGCGGTGGGCCGAGTGGCCGCCTCCATCGTCACGGCCATCCCCCAGGCCTTCGCCTCCGTCGGCACCAAGGTATGGGACGCCGTCGTGGGCTCCATCGACGCCGCGACCGGAGGGGCGGCGAGCCGCGTCATCGCCGTCGTGGGGGGCGCCCTCGAGGGCGCCGTGGGCCCCATCGCGGACTTCTTCTCCCCCATCGTCGACCGCGTCGCCGAGCTGGGCGAGGCCCTCGTCGTGGGCCTCCAGGGCACCTTCGAGGTGACCGGCAAGATCGTCGGCGAGGCGCTGCCGCCCATCGAGGCCGTCGGCGAGGCGTTCGAGGCGACCTTCGGCCACCTGATGGACATCCTCGGCCCCGTGGCGTCCCTCGTCGGCTACGCCCTCCAGGACATGCGCGACGCCGTCCTCGACTGGCTCCCCGACTGGGACGACGTCATGAACGTGTTCTTCGACCTGTGGGACGCCGTCGAGCTGGCCGTGCAGGGGGTGGGATCCGCCCTGGGCGCCCTGTGGGAGACCGTGGGGCCCATGCTGCAGGGCTTCCTCGACACCGTGGGCAGCTCCGTGTGGGCCCTCTGGGAGGGCGCCCAGCCGGTGGTCGGGGCCTTCCTCGAGGCCATGGGGGCCCTCGGCGAGGCTCTGGCCCCGGTGGGCCAGGCCCTCATGGACGGCCTCGGGGCGGCGTTCACGGCCGTCGGCGACGCCATCGGCGTCTTCTGGGAGATGGCGTCGCCCATCCTCGAGGCCATGCTCGGCTTCTTCTGGGAGCTGGCCGGCGAGCGGGTGGAGGCGGCAGTGGCCTTCATCACCGAGACCGTGTTCCCCACCGTCCAGGGCGTCTTCGAGTGGGTCAGGGACAACGCCGGCCCCATCGTCGAGGGGCTGTCCGGGGCCGTCCAGGCGTTCATCGAGTGGCTGCAGCCGGCCCTCGACGCCGTGAACGCCTTCCTCACCGAGGTGGTGCTCCCCATCGCCCAGGGGGTCTGCACGGGCATCGCCGAGGGGTGGCGGGCCCTGTCCGCCACCATCGGCCCCATCCTCGACGGCATCCGGGGCGTCGTCGAGGGGGTCTGGAACGCCATCTCCGGCGTCGTCAACGTCGTGGTGGGCGGCATCAAGGGCCTGGTCACCGGAGACTTCTCCCAGATGCAGGAGGGCGTCACCGGCGTCATGGACGGCATCTCCGGCATAGTCGAGGGGGTTTGGAACACCATCAAGGGGGTCTTCGAGGGGGCCCTCGGCGCCATCGGGTCCGTTGTGGACAGCACCTTCGGAGCCATCGGCGACGTCATCGGCGGGGCCATGGACGGGGCCATGGACGTCGTCTCCGGGGCCGTCGACGCCATCCTGGGCTTCTTCGACTTCGACTGGCACCTCCCCGAGCTCAGGCTCCCCCACATCGTGGTGGGCGAGTACATCGACGTGCCGGTGCTTGGCCGCATCCCCAACCCCGCGACCCTGCGCGTCGACTGGTACGCCACGGGCGGCGTCTTCGACACCGCGAGCGTCATCGGCGTCGGCGAGGCCGGCCCCGAGGCCGTCGTGCCGCTCAGGGGCCACAGGATGCGCCCCTTCGCCGAGGCCGTGGCCGGCGAGATGGGGGCCGGCGCCGGCGACGTGACCGTGACCGTCAACCTGACCGTGGAGCGGCTGGAGGGCACCGAGGGCGACGTGGCGCGCCTCGCCGACATGGTGGACCGGGAGGTCCGCCGCAAGCTCGACCGCCGCATGAGGATGGGGGCATACGCATGATCTTCGACGGCAAGGACCTGGGGCGCTGGCTCCGGGTCAACCCGACCCGGGCCATGACGCCCAAGGTGAGGGTGGAGACGGAGGAGGTGCCGGGGCGCGACGGGTCCGTGTTCCGCGCCAGCACCCTCGAGCCCCTCGACATCCGGGTGTCCGTGCGACTGGCCATCGACGCCACGGACCACCGCCAGGTGGCCCGCGTCCGGCGCCTCGTGTCCGCCGCCCTCGTCACCGACGGGCCCCGGGAGCTGGTGCTTCCCGACGAGCCGGAGCTGGCCTACATGGCCATGCTCACCGACTCGGGCGACCTGGACAACCTGTGGTGGACCGGCGGGTGCGAGCTCGGCTTCACCGCCTTCGACCCGGTGGCCTACGGTGCGCGGCGCACCCGCCGGCTGGCCGTGGGGGCGAGCTCCTTCGGCGTGTCGGGCACGTGGCCCACGGGGCCCGTGTTCGAGGCCGTGGGGACCGGCGCCGCCGTGCAGGTGACCGACGTTACCACCGGGGCGTACGTCCGCACCGCCGCTCCCGTCCCGTCCGGAGCCCGGGTCTCCGTCGACTGCGGGGCCCGCCGCACCACCGTGGGCGGCACGCCCGTGGCCGTGACCCTCGGGAGCGACTACTTCGAGCTCGACCCGCCCACGGCGAGGGTGTCGGTGGCCGGCTGCCAGTCCCCCGAGGTGTCGTGGCGAGAGAGGTGGGTGTGATGGGCCCGACGGTCTACGTGTACGACCGCTGGGGCACCCAGACGGGCGTCCTGGCGGGCCTGCTGTCCCTCGTGCGCATCGCCGAGGTCAACGGCGAGGACGCCCTCAAGGTCACGTCCATGACGTCGCTGGCCAAGGGCCAGCGCCTGGTGCTCGCCGACGGCCGGGGCGTGTGGCACGAGTACGTCGTCTCCGAGACCGAGGAGGAGCGAAGCGGCGGGGCCGTGGCCTGCACGGCCTACTGCGAGGGCTTCGTCCGGGAGCTCACCGGCGACTACATCGTGGACAGGCGCCCGTCCGGTTCCGCCGCCGTGTGCCTCGCGTCCCTGCTCGACGGCCTGCGCGTCCGCCCGGGCACCGTCACCGCCACGGGCGCGGCCCAGATGAGCTGGTACCACGTATCGGCCAGGGAGGCCCTGAGCGAGCTGGTGGCGGCCCTCGGCTGCGAGATGAGGGGGCGCGTCACCGTGGCCGGCGACAAGGTCACGGGCCGCTACGTCGACCTCGTGGACCGCGTCGGGACGGCATCGGCCCGGCGCTTCGAGTACGGCAGCGACCTCACGTCCGTGCGCCGCTCGGTGGACGGCTCCGACGTGGTCACCGCCCTCTACGGATACGGCAAGGGCATCCCCCTCCACGACGAGGGTGGCGACGCCACCGGCGGCTACTCGCGCAAGATAACCTTCGGGGACATCAACGGGGGGAAGGACTACCTGGAGAACGACGCGGCCAAGCGCACCTGGGGGCTCCCCGGCCCCGACGGGGCCACCGTCCACGTCTTCGGCAAGGTGGAGTTCGACGACTGCGAGGACCCCGCGGAGCTCAAGAGGCTCACCCGGGAGGCCCTGGGCAGGATGAGCCAGCCGGCGGTGACCTACGAGGCCGACGTGATGCAGCTGGCCCGGGGCGGCCTCGACGCCGACGGCATATCCGAGGGCGACACCGTGGCCCTCGTCGACACCTGCTTCGAGCCGCCGCTGCGCCTCTCGGGGCGCGTCCTGCGCATCGAGGAGGACCTGCTGGACGCCACGTCCACCCGGCTCACCCTGGGCAACGTGGCCCCCACCCTCGACCCGTGGCTCGCCGCCCAGGCGTCCTCGAACAAGGCCCTGCTCGACCACGCGGCGTCCTGGGACTCGGCCACCCAGGTGGACACGGCCTACCTCGACGCCGTGGTGGACCGGTTGAACGCCCAGTTCGCCGCCGGGGGCTCCTACAAGTTCGAGTCCTTTGAGCTGGGCACCATCTACAGCTCGGTGCCCCTGGACGAGGACGGCAGGCCCACCCGCACGCCGGCCATGGCCATGCAGCTCACCGGGGCCGGCTTCCGCATCGCCGACAGGACCAAGAGCGACGGCACCTTCGACTGGCGCACCTTCGGGACCGGGGCCGGCTTCACCGCCGACGAGCTCACCGTGGGCACCATCACCGGAGGGGCCAACAGCTGGAACCTCACCACCGGGGACCTGCTCTTCAAGAAGGGGTCCATCGCCGACTCCCTCGGGAGGAGCGTGTGGGACCTCACAAAGGGGTCGTTCACGACCAAGTACCTCGAGGCGGCGAACGCCAAGATCTCGAGCTCCACCATCGCCGACTGCACGGCGACGAACCTCAAGGTGGAGTCGGGCGACATCTCGAACCTGAGGGCCGGCCAGGTGGGCGTCAGCAACTCCCTTTACATGAAGACCGGCGTCACCGTGGGAGGGAACCCGGGAGCGTCGTTCGTCAACTCCTACGGCAACTACCTCGACGTCGAGGCGCTGAGGGCGACCGACGACGCGACCAACGCGACGACCGGCATCGGCCTCGCGACGTTCGACGAGCCATTCCTGACGGCGTCTACCTACTACGACCACACCATGCTCTACCCGCCCACCTCGGCCATCAAGAACACGTACCTCAAGCGGCCGAACGAGGTGCTCATCCTCAGGGCGGGCGCCCAGTGCTACATCGAGAAACGAGCCAACAGGGGGCTTTACCTGAGCGACAGCGAGGTGATTCTCATGTTCGACTCGACCCACTACGTGAGGGTCACGTCGTCCGGCGTCCAGTGCCGGTGCGGCAGCAAGGGATTCGGATGGTACAACGGCGCGTTCAGCGACAGCCTGACGTGGAGCTAGGGAGGAAGCATGGAAGAGGAGACCCGCGAGGAAGTGACGGCCGAGGCCCCCTCGGGCTCCGAGCCCACGAGCGCGGAGAAGATAGCGGGCCTCGTGGAGGCCATGGGGTCGCTCGCCAAGGTGTCCGAGGACCTCGTGAGGAGCACCCAGGCCCTGGCCGAGACGGCCCGGGCCATCGTGGAGAGAGGGGCCTGACATGGCCACGCACCGACTGAACCTGGACATCAACAAACGCGCCACCTCCTTGCCCGACGAGGTCGTCGTGCGCGTCGGCGACGTGGGGTCCCAGACCGTCGTGGCCGAGCTGACCGACGACGGGACGCCCTACGCGGTGCCCGCCGGCTCCACGGTGCGCCTGGACGTCATCAGGGCCGACGGGTGCCTCGTGAGGCAGACCGGCAGCGCCGCCGGGTCCTCGGTCACCGTGACGCTCCCCGACGCCGCCGTGGCCGTGGCCGGGCTCGCCCGCATCGCCTACATCTCCATCCTGCAGGGCGAGGACGTGGTGGAGTCCACCGACGCCTTCTCCCTGCGCGTGGAGGAGGGCACGGGCACCCGGGCGCCGGCCGCCGCCGAGGACTACGACGACGCCCTCGAGGCGCTCTACTCCCGGTGGAAGGAGCTGGACGAGCAGGCCGCGAAGGCCGAGGGGGCCCGCGCGGCCGCCGAGGAGGCCAGGGCGACGGCCGAGGCCGCCCGTGTCTCCGCCGAGACCGGGCGCGTCCAGGCGGAGGCCGGGCGCGCGGCCGCCGAGGAGGAGCGCGTCACCGCCGAGGCCGAGCGGGCTGCCTCGGAGCTGCAGCGGGTGGCGGCCGAGCTGGAGCGCGCCCAGGCCGAGGCCGCCAGGGCCGCCGCCGAGCTCGAGCGCGTCACCGCCGAGGCGCAGCGGGTGACCGGGTGGGCCACCATCACCGCCCAGTGGTCCGAGATCATCAGCTCCATCGGCTCCTCGTCCTTCGCCAAGCTCGGGGAGGGCGAGTACGACCCCGCCACCGGGCGCCCCACCCTCGCTACCGGAGCCCCCAACGTCATCTACCTCGCCCCCGAGACCGGACCCGACGCATCCAACGGATTCGCCGAGTGGATCTACGTCGACGGCTCGTGGGAGGAGCTCGGCCCCGCGGCCCCGACGCCGGTCCCCATCCCCGTGGACGCCATCGCGGCCCTCGTCGACGAGGGCACCCAGATGCTCGGCACGAGGTACCTGGACGCCAACGGCCTCAACTACCTCTTCGGCCGTCAGGCGGAGATCTACGCGGCGGCCGTCCACACCCATGCCGCCGGCGACATCGTCTCCGGGACGCTGCCGGTGGCCCGAGGGGGCACCGGTTCCGCCACGGCGGAGGCCGCCCGGGCGGCGCTCGGGGCCGCCTCGAGCGACGAGGTGGCAACGCTACGGGATTCCGTATCCCGTCGCGTCGCCGTCTCGTCGGGGGTCGCCGACGCGAGCGTCTGGTACAACGCCCCGTCGGCCCGCGTCGAGTGGCGCACGACCCTCGACGACGGCACCGACATCCAGCTCCACCTCTACCCGGACCCCCTCGGTCTCGGGGTCGTCCGGCGGTTCCCCGGCGGCTCTTGGGAGGCCCTCAGGCTCCCCTAGGCCATGATCTCGGCGATGTAGCAGCCCTGGGCGTACACGTCGGCGGTGATGGCGGAGCCGCCGTGGTTCTGGAGCGTCACCTGCCCCGTGGTGGTCACCGCCAGGTAGGCGACGCACCCGGCGTTGGCCTGGCTCACCACGGGTATGAAGGTGGGCACGGTCGGGCGCCACCCCTCGGGCACCGTGCCGACGGTCACCGAGCCGTAGGGTTCGGTGATGCTCCACGCGTTCGACCCCGCCTTGAGCTGCACCGACACGATGCCCGAGCGCATGGTGAGGATGCACCGGCCCGACGCCAGCTCCAGTCTGCGCTGGAGGGCCACGCCGGGGGCACACGCGATGACGCGCCCCACGGCGTTGGCCGAGCTGCCGGTCTCGTCGCCGCATATCGTCAGGACGATGTCGTTGGGGAAGGGGGCCGCGGACTCGGTGGTGAACCACCAGCGGCGGTCGGTCTGGCTGCGGATGGGCGACCAGAGGGAGCAACGGGATACGGAATGCCGGCGTCATATGACGAGGACCGACCACGTGGCGGCATAGTCGGTGGCGAGCACCGCGTCGTCGCCGTTGGAGATCGCGGTCAGCCCGTACGGCCGGGAGCTCAGGTCGAGGCCTGCCCCCGACCTCCAGAGCACGACGGCGTTTGTGTTTATGACCACGAGCGCTTGGCGGCCCGTCTCGATGCGGACCGTGACGGATGTGCCCCACGTCTCGCGCACGACCCTCATGCCAGTGGGGACACGGGATACGGAATGCCGCTAGTGCCACTCGCCGAAGGTGCTCGGGGAGCCCGTCGCTATGCGTGTCGCGGTCTTGGTCCCCGACCAGAGCTGGATGCGGTTCGGCCCGACGTCGGCCATGACCACGAGGACACCCCACACCCCTTCGGGTGTGTGGGAGCAGCTCGGGTTGACGAGGTAGCATCCCGGGTCGCGAACCGAGTCGAGGTCCATCCCTGCGAGCTGCCCGCGTCCTCCTGGCAGACGGGATACGGAATGCCAGGCGACCCTCACGACCGCATGAGGGCCCTCTCCCACACGGCCTGGGCCGCCCTCATGACCTCGTCGTCGGGCCTGAGGTAGTAGCGGACCGTCGTGGATATGTCGGCGTGGCCGAGCATCCTGCTCACGACGGCCACGTCGACGCCGGCGGCGAGCATCGAGGTCGCCCACGAGTGGCGGATGTACATCGGCGGCACCCAGGGCAGCCCCTCGGCGCGGCAGTGGGAGAGGTGCCGCCTGGCCACGGCGTCCGGGGCGAGGCCCCCGACGAGCCGCCCGCGGCGGCCATCCGCCGAAAGGCCCCGCTTCACCTCGGCGAGACGGCGCCGGGCGAAGCCCGGGAGCCACAGGTCGCGGCTGGAGAGCGGCGTCTTGGGGTCCACCTCCACGACCCTGCCGGCCACCGACTGCAGGGCCCGGCGCACCTCGACCCGGCCGCTCCTGAGGTCGAGGTCGGACCACCTGAGGCCGCAGGCCTCCTCCCTCCGCAGCCCGAGGGTGCCCGAGACGAGCGCCCAGGGCTCGAGGGGGTGGCCGTGGTAGCCCACGAGCATCAGGCGGATCTCTCCCGTGGTGAGCAGGCGGCGCTTGGGCGGCAGGGGCCTCTGGCCCACCTCGACCCTCCTCGTGGGGTCGCCGGAGGCGTAGCCCCACCGCTCGGCGCGGCGCAGCATCGACCTCATGACCGCCCAGGCCGAGTGCATGGCGCCCGCCGTGGGGATGGCGGCGAGCCAGCGCTCGAGCCCCTCGGCCGTGACGCGGTCGAGCTCCACCCCGGCCCACGCCGGGGCGATGTGGCGCTCCCACTTGCGCCGGTACCCGTCGAGGGTGCAGGCGCGGAGCCTCGTCTCCTGGTGGGGCATCCAGACATCAGAGTAGAAATTTCCGACGAGCATACGGCCTCCAAAATCCCGTGACCTCCCGGGCCCGTCGCCCGGGACGGCCGTAACGGGATTTTCCCGGAGGCGACACCGCCGGGACCATCGGTGGGGACCCGGGCACAGGGCCCGGACGACCGGAAGGAGTCGCATATGGCGACAGTGCTCGAGAGGGTCGACCCGTCGGCGGTCCTCGTGGCCCTGGCCCTGATGGGCCTGGACATCGTCCTGGGCATCGCGGGAGCCGTGAAGGAGAGAGACGTCCAATCCAGCAAGATGCGCGAGGGGCTGTGGCACAAGTGCGGCAGCATCGGCCTCATCGCCCTCGCGTTCGCGCTCGAGTACGCCGTGGGCCGCGTCGACCTCGGGGTGGTCTTCCCCGGCGTCGTCATCGTCTGCGCGTACATCTGCCTCATGGAGGTGGGGAGCTGCCTCGAGAACCTGGTGGTCCTGAACCCCCAGCTCGCGGACAACCCCATCATGCGGGTCTTCGCCACCAAGGAGAAGGACGACCACGGGACCGGCGACACGCCGGCGACGGCATAGGGAGGAAGACGATGGCAAACCCCCTCTACATCATCCCCGGCCATGGCCATGGCGACCCCGGCGCAGGCGGGGGCGGCCAGACTGAGGCGGAGAACGTCCGCAAGCTGGCCCAGCGATGCAAGGACCTCGCGGCCAACGCGGACGACGTGGTCCTCCACCCCTTCGACCGCAACGCCTACGCGCAGGGCGACCTCACCACGTGGGGCTTCCCGGCGGGAGCCAGGGTGGTCGAGCTGCACCAGGACTCCTCCGGGACCGGAGCGGCCCGCGGAGCCCACGTCATCATCAAGGCCGGCCTCAAGGCCGACGCCTTCGACAACGCACTCGCCAAGAAGCTCGCCGAGATCTTCCCCGGCCGCTCCGACCTCGTCGTGGGCCGCTCCGACCTCGCCAACCCGAACCGCGCATCCAAGCGCGGCGTCAACTACCGCCTGGCGGAGGTGGGGTTCGTCGACAACGCTGAGGACCGCGCGGTCTTCAACAGCCGACTCGACGACATCGCCCGCGCCATCCTGTCCGCCGCCGGCATCGCGGCCAAGGGCTCGGCCACGGACACCACGGCCACCCCGGCGCCGGCCAAACCGGCGGCGACGCCGGCCAAGCCGGCCAAGCCGAGGCAGATGACAGTCGACGGCGACTGGGGCACCACCACCAACACCCGCCTGCAGGAGGCCTTCGGCACCCCCGTGGACGGCGAGATCTGGCACCAGTGGGCGCCCAACAAGCAGCCGGCCTTCGTCTCCGGCTGGCGGTACGACAAGAGCCAGGACGGCTCGCCCCTCGTCCGCGCCATGCAGCGCTGGCTCGGCGTCGACCCCGACGGCATCTGGGGCGAGGAGACCACCATCGCCCTCCAGAACAAGATGGGCACCACGCCGGACGGCGAGCTGTGGCGCCACTCCCCGTGCGTCATGGAGATGCAGCGCCGCCTCAACTCGGGGACACTCGTGTAGGCGCCTCATCCGAGTGCGGAAAAATGAACCGGGCGCCCCAGGGCGCCTCGAGCCGACGTGCCGGGGCGCCCCCTTTTTTTGTCGACATAGGACCATGTCTGATGTTAATAATCCAGCCGTTCCACTGGGTTCCACCGTGGCCCAGCCAATGCATATAAAGAAATATCCCTACCTGTCGGCTAACCCGCAGGTAGGGATATGTAAGTTTATGGTGGGCCCTGTGGGGTTCGAACCCACGACCTTGAGATTAAAAGTTCTCGATTTTGCGTTTCTCTGCGTTCTTTATCAGCTCATAGCGTTGAAGATACTGCGTTTAACTCGTGTTTCTTGTTGCAAAGCGTTGCGATGGATTACGATACGGGCAGATGTTTTGTGACCCATTTTGTGATTTTCTTTGTGACTCTTTGTGACTGCGAGGTGACCCAGATGCTCTATCAGAGCGCCCGGCTGGTCAAGCTCAAGGGCCAGGACAAGGCATGGAGGGGCGTCCTCTCATACAAGGACGCCGAGGGCGTGTGGAGGCAGAGGTCCCGGCGCCTCAAGGCGACCAACGAGCAGGCGGCCAAGCGCGAGCTTGCGGCGTGGAGGGCGGAGATGGAGTCGGAGTCCGGCGGCGAGGCCGCCCCCGTGGCGTCCGTGGACGTGTCCGACTACGTCGACTCCTACATCGACGCCCAGGCTGCCGTCGGCTCGATCACAAGCGCCACCGTCGTCGATTACCGCAGCACCGCCAGGAGAATCAGGAGGACGCTCGGCCCCATGAGGCTCGACCGGCTGTCGCGGTCGGCCGCCGAGGAGTGGGAGGGGCGCCTCTCGGCCGATTTCGCCCCGGCCACCGTCATCAAGTGCCACCGCGTCCTCAAGATGGTTCTGGACCGCGCCGTGCTCGACGGCATGCTTGCCAGGAACCCCCTCGACGGTGTGAGGCCGCCGCGCAAGGTCCCCGCCAAGCCCGGCATCAACGCCCTCGACTCCGAGGGCCGCGCACGGCTCGTCTCGGTGCTCGAGCCGATGCTGCCCGCCGCTGCCCCTACGGCGGCCATGATCTCCCTCTTCACGGGCCTGCGCCGCGGCGAGGTCTGCGGCCTCCGGTGGTCCGACGTGGACTTCGACGCCGGCGTGCTCTGGGTGCGGCGGTCCATCGGCGAGGGCGCGGGCGGCACCTACGTGAAGGAGCCGAAGAACGCCGGGTCCGCCAGGGACGTGGCCATACCGGACCGCCTGGCCGATATCCTCCGCAGACGCCGCGCGTCTCAGGATGCGGCCTGCGAGTGGGTCGTGGGGAGCACGACCGGATACCTCGCCCCCTATGCGGTCACCCGCGAGTGGGGCGCCATAGCCCGGCTCTACGACATCCGCGGTTGCGAGGGCAGGGTCTGCACGTTCCATGATTTAAGGCACTCGTGGGCCACGGCGGCCGTGGCGGCCGGGGTCGACATCAAGACCGTGTCGAGCAACCTCGGCCACGCCTCAGCGGCTATGACGCTCGACATCTACGCCTCGGCGGACCCGGACGCCAAGCGCCGCGCCGCCGACCGCATGAACGACGTGATCTAAGGGCGAAAAAGTAGAATCAAAGCTAAGCAGCGAGCCCTTGGAGGTCATATGTTCGCACCCTTTGGTACCCCTACGATGGAGGGAGCCGTTGTCTCCTTCAAGTTCGAGGGTGATTTCGATGGCCTCGAGGTCGGACGTTTCGCCAGCGTCGTCTCAGATTACAGCTCACTGGTGGCGAACGCTTCCTCCTATATCGCTCCGGGATTCCAGGTTGAGGCGAGAATCGTCTCCCTTACCCCCGGCTGCCTTGATGCCGTCCTCGGATTCGTGGCGAGCGGACTCACTGTCTTCTCCGCCCTGCCCGGCGGCCCAGTTGAAACTCTCCGGTCCTGCGTCGAGATGGCATCTTCCGCTCTCGACCTCTACAAGGCAACCGCCTCTCACGGCGGCGCAGTGAATGCCAAACAAGAGGGCGAAGGCACTCAGATAATCATGGGCGACGGATCGAAGCTCGAGTTTTCGAGGAACGAGTACTATTACGCATGCGATAAAGACAACGGGAGGCTGGTTAAGAGCATGGCTTCCAACATTGTCTCCTGCAAAGGCGTAGACGGCGTCACTGTCACTGAGAAGGCAAGAACCGCCCCTATGTTCGAAGCAGACGCTTCGGACTTCAGGGGCATTTCAAACGTTGTTCTCCCCGAGCCCGTGGAGGAGAGGGAGATCTTCGATGTCATGACGCTCGAGATAGTCAGTCCTGTCTACGACACGTCGAGGAAATGGCGATTCAGGAGCCTCGACGGAAATGTCGTTGCCTTCGACATGGAAGACCAGACTTTTCTGGACAACGTTGTGGCTAGAGCCGACGGATACGACGTCGGCCCGAGAACACTCATACAGGCGAGAGTCCGGTGGAGATACATTCCCGGGCGCACGGACGGAGGGAAGCGGGGCGCTGGCTCCATTGTCGAGGTGCTGGAGGTCATAGAGCCTGAATGACCAATAGCATGTGGCAATCTTGTCCCGTTGACCGACCCTGCTTATACCAGGACGATGTCTCTCCAACGAACGGGAGCCGATAACGCCCCTGACAACCTTCGCCCAAATCAGTAACTATGCCGACACCTTTAGACAGGCCCCGCCTGACCCCCGTCGAGGTCGTCTTCAACGGCATCTGACCCCCAGACCATCTGCTTGACGCCGGGGACGATCTCCCTCAAGCAGCCGACCTGCTCCTCGGCGCCCTCGCGCACGTCGTCCAGCTCCTCAGGCATCGACTCGAGGACTTCCTTGACCCAGAGTTCGAGACGGCTGTCGGAGAGACCCGGACACACCGTCCTGTCCTCTATCCAGCCCTCGACCGAAAAAAAGTCCAGGCCGATGGCGGAAAAGTACAGGTCCTGCATCCTGAGCCAATGGGGATATGCGGCCGCCAGCACAAGCAGCATCTCGCGACCGCGAATGTCGAGCGCCCTGACGGCGGCACGCACGGACTCCACGTCCTCGGGACTAGGACCTTCCTCCCCGAGAAGGTCATCTACACTCGCCAACCGGACGACCTCCACGAGGTCGGGATGGGCCTCGAGGAGCCCGGCGGTGTCCCCCGTCAAGACGAACCGCGTCCTGTTGCCCGGCATGGTCTCCTCGTCGAGCCAAGGGTCCCAGGCCGAGCCGAACTCGTCGATCATGTAGCCCCTCGTGTTGTCGGGGATGGTGACGGACCCATCGTCCAAGGCCATCGCGCACATCCACTTCACCAGCACCGGTGCGGCGCGGAAGCGGCTCACTGCCTGCGCCTCGTTCCACTCCTCCTCCGCATCGCGCTCCTCCCGCTCCCTGCGCTCCCGGGCCTCCGATTCGGCTCGGAGGCGGGCCAGCTCGGCGGCGTGCGCCTCGCGTAGGGCCGCGACCTCCTGGGCGGCCGACCTCTCCATCTCGGCGCGGGCCTTGCCGTCGACACGCCCCTTGACGGTGAACCCGAGGAAGACGCCGACGGACACCATGAGGAGCGAGAAGGCGACGAACCCGCCCGGGTCCGCGGCGAACGCTCCCACTATGAAGTCCTTCGTCACGAAGACCATGACCATGGAGAAGGCGATCTCCCCGAGGCCGCTTAGTGCCCACTTGGTGTCGCTGTCCACGTCTCTCCCCTCTCGTCGCTTGCCCGTTCGCCGCCCACGCCCCGCACGCGAAACTCCCCCGTCCGACGCCCCGAAATGGTGCCGGCCCCACCCGGTCACCTGCGTCGGAACGGTATCACCGAGCCCCGAAAGATCCGCGAGGGCTCACATACTGATGGGGCCGCAAGATTTTTTTTCTTCGGGGAGGTCGTCCCCGATGCTCGTCACCTGCACGTCCATCACCGTCTCCACCGTCTCCCGGCCGCGCTCGTCGAGCGTCCGCCAGGCCTTGAGGAGCCTCGCCTCCTCGATGGGGAGAGGGTCGGACCCGGGGCGCCCGCGGCCGGCGAGCTCGTCGAGGGAGCAGTCCAGGAAGTCCGCCACGTCGCAGGCCCGCTCGAGGCTGAGCTTCCGCTCCCCCGTCTCCCAGGCTGTCACCTGACGCTTCGTAACGCCGAAGGCATCAGCGAAGCTCTGCTGCGTCGCATAACCGCGTTCTTTCCTGAGACGTTTTAACTGCAAGTCCACTGTGACTCCCTTCTTAGGAATACAGCGGATATTACACGATTCGTGTTGGCCCCAATAGCAAATCACGCGATTCATGTTGACAGTTACTCGTTCCGCGTATAGTCTTCTTGGTGTTTACACGAATCGCGTAACTTATCAGGCAAGAGTAAGGGGCAGCCCATATGACACCAAAGACTTCCGCAACCGAGCGACTCCAAACGTGGAAGCGCGAGTCAGGGGTCACCTACACGGAGCTCTCTGAGCTTACCGGCTTCTCCAATCGCGCTCTGATCTCCTACTTCAACGGAGACCGTGGCCTGTCGCTGGACGTCGCCTGCACCCTCGCCGACGCCTTCGGCAAGAGCCTCGACGAGCTCGTGGGCCGCACCCCGAGGGAGGTGGCCTAGATGGCTAGGCAGACACTGAACCTGCGCCGAGCCCGGTCACGCGGGAAGGCGGTCGGGCAGCCCGACAGGCGGTCCCTCGAGGAGGACGCCGCCCTCGGAATCCTCGCGGCCATCATCGCCTTGGCCGAGGGGGTGCGGAGGGACGTCCCCCGCGACGGCGCCGCAAGGGACGTCCTGCTCCTGGCACGCGCGTACCGGGAGCTCGCGGCCTACTGACCCTCCGTCTGGAGATCCCTCACCTTGCGGTAGACGGTCTCGACGAACTTCGCGACCTCGTCGCCGTAGGCGATGCAGATCCTCTCGCCGGACATGGCCGCCTTCGCGAGCTCCACGGCCTGCTCCAGGGCCCAGCGCTCCTCTCTCGTCTCTGCCATAGGTTCACCTCCCCTCCAACGCTTGTCGGGGAGAACGTACGTCTTAATAGAAACTGAATCAACACTTGACATGGGCAAGAAAATAGGGCACTCCCCGTCTGAAAGGAATCGACATGAGAAGGAAGTCGAGCATCAGGGCGCTCAGGAAGGCCCGGGGCCTCGGGCGCTTCCGCGCCGCCGAGGCGGCCGGCGTCCCCAAGAACACCCTCGACGGCTGGGAGCAGTACGGGATACCGGGACAGGTCGAGACCGCATGCCGCATCGCCCGCGCCCTGGGCTGCTCGGTCGAGGAGCTGTTCGCCGACGACATCTTCGCCGAGGGGGTGGCCTAGGTGGCCGGACACGAGACCGCCAACGACTTCGACGCATACCTGGAGGCTGTGATGCGCCCGGCGGAGACCGACGGCCCCTCAGCCGAACACCCGCGTGAGAGCCCAGACGACCAGGCCGCCGGCAGTGCCGCCGAGCAGCTGGAGCAGCACGGGACCGACGACGTTGACGGCGTACTCCCATCCATAGCAGTACGCGTCGCTGGAGAGGGTGAAGCAGGCAGGATCGATGGGGGCACCTGTTATGGGGTCTCGCTTCAGCCCGGGGGCCTTCAAGATGAAGGTGAGGTAACCGGCCTGTTCGAGCTCGGAGAGCATGATGAGCGTCTTCTCGGGGGAGTAGCCGGCAACGCGCACCTCCTTCCGTTTGAGCTTGCCGAAGAACTCCGGGTCATCGTCCCAAACCTCGATCGCGCGCAGAAACGCACGCTGGCGCGCGTTGAGTCGAACAAACTCGTTCTGACCGTTCACACGGTCCTCCTCACTGTCCTGATGGTCATCGCCATCGTATCCCTGGCGATGGAGGTGGCCTAGATGGCTAGGCGCGCGACCGTCGACGACTTCGTCGATGCCTTGAGTGCCCGAATGAAGTCGTCCGGGCCCACCGGCATCGCGGCTAGGCCGAGGTGGGTCAACATCCTCGGCATCCACTACAAGGTCGAGTACGTGGAGACGGTCTCGCGGGAGGAGCCCCTGGACGGCCTCATCTCGCCCTCGGACCGCACCATCCGCATCTACCGAGGCCTCCCTCCCGAGGAGTCGTTCGAGGTGCTCCTCCACGAGGTCGTCCACGGCGTCCTGATGCGCCTCGGCCGCATGGAGGAGGCCGACGACGAGACCCTCGTCCAGGGCCTCGCCATCGGCCTGTCCCAGGCGTTCTACTCGATCAGCAACGCCTCCTCGCCGCTCGTGGACCGCACCCCGAAGGGGGTGGCCTAGATGGAAGGGGTTGATTTCGATGGGACGCCGGTTCGACAGGCTCGTCGACTTCTCATGCCGGCACGAGTGGGTGCTCTGGGTGCTCGAGGCAATACCCGTAGCGATCGTCTGTGGGGCCGTGGGGTACCTGGTGGCTCGCCTCGGCTGACGGAACCTTGTGAGCGCCCACACGACGATTGCCGGAACGAAGCCGACAAGGGCGATGAACAGGTCGTGGCCGGGGCGTGCGGGGGGTCAGCGCACCCCCAGGGCGAGGGATGTGGCCACGGTGCCCACGACCGCCCCGACGGCCGACGTGAGGAGCCACAGGGCCGCCCTCGAGAGGAGCTCCGTCCAGAGCCATCGGCCCCTCGGGAAGAGGTGGACCTGCCTTGGCCGCATGACCACCTCCGTTCCGGGGACGGCAGGCCGCTGGTCAGGAGGGTGTGGGCGGAATTCCCCGCCGACATATACCATCTCTTCCTCTTCAGCCGCGAAGCCGACAAGGTGCAGGTCGGCGAGCTCATGGAGCATGAGCGCGAGCTCCATGGCCCGCTGGGGGCTCCGGGCGGCGAAGCGGGCCTTGAGCCACGCGTCGTCGAGCGCACCGTCTCGGTCCATGTGTTTGCGGACCTTGACGAGCTGGACGACCAGGTATGCAGGGACGTTGTCCATAGGTTCCTCTCCGAGGCGGCCCGGGTGCACCGGCGGTCCGTCGTCACCGGGACCGCGGCGTTCCTGGCGGCGGCCGTCCCGGCGCTCCTGCTGGCCTCCGCGGCCGCGGCCGCGTTGGCCCTCGCACTGACGCGGGCCATCCTACCCCTTCCCTGAAAGATGACGCCATTACCGCATCGAAGCGGTGCGGCCGGAAGCGCGATACCGCGCAGAAAGGAGACCTCGATGTGCCCGATGCTCGCCGCCGGCGCCGTCGCCTACGGCGCCTTCCTCGCCGCCCTCGGGTTCTGGGCGGCCCTGACCTTCACCCGGGGGCGCAGATGAGCGCCCCGAGGGAGTTCGTCGACGACGTCATGGGCCGCCTCGAGCGCCTGGAGGACGTCGCCGAGGAGGAGCTGACGGCCCTCACCGTGGCCCAGCTCAGGGAGGCGTCCCACATGGTGGGAGGCATCGGCTGCTCCCTGGCAGACGCCTACCGCAAGGCCGACATGGTCCGGGACATCTCCGGATTCGTCCGGCACTGCCGCATGCTCGCCGCCGAGGGGCGGCTCTGAGAGAGGAGGAAGCCATGTCCCAGGAGACCGAGCTCGCGACCGCCAAGGCGGCGCTCGTGGAGGCCGGACGCGCCGTGCGCGACTCGATGGACGCGGTGCTGCGGGCCATGGAGGCCCTGGCCGCCGCCGACGAGGCGAGGCCCGGGCCCGGGCCCCTCCGCGCCTTCGCCACGACCGAGGAGGTGGCGGCCCTGACCGGCCGCAGCGAGTACACCGTGCGCCGCATGGCCCGGGACGGCCAGATCGCCGGCGCCGTGAAGGACGGCAAGAGCTGGCTGTTCAACACCCGCGCCGTCGCCGCGCAGTTCGGCGTGGAGCCGTCCGACGTGCTCCGGGCGACCCGGGGAAGCGAGGTGGCGTGATGGCCAGGACCCTCCCCCGCCGCATGACCCCCGAGTCCGTCGTGGTCGCGCTCTTCGCCGCCCTCGCCGCCGGACAGCTCGTCGCGGCGCTCGCACCCCGGCCCGCCCTCGACCGCTCGGCCCTCGTGCCGGTGACCGAGACCGCCGACGCACGCGCCGCCGAGGCCGCGTGGGCCGCCGCCCACCCCGAGCCGGGGAGGCGGTGACCGTGCCCACGAGATCGCCCCTGCGGGACCGCTGGCGGAGGTGGAGGGCCAGCGGCATCCCCCTCTGCGTGTGCCTCGAGTGGGCCGCGGCCGACTTCTGCACCTGCCACCGGCGCCTCGCCGCGCTCGCCGCCCTCGCGCTGCTCTGCGCGGCCGTGTGGGTGGCCGTCGGCCTGCTCATGGACGCCGCCCACCCGACGAAGGGAGCCCTGTCATGACCCAGGGGGCCTGCGACTTCTGCGACCTCGACCGCCGGGCCGACCTGCGCGCCGTCTCCTACGGCGCCCGCTCGTCCGGCTTCCGCTCGACCTGCTGCCTGTGGCGCGACGACCCGGGCGGCCCCGTCTACCTCGTGGTCGACACCGACCTGTGGCTCTCGGACCGCGAGGGCGCCCTGCACCTCGCCGAGGCCGACGAGTCCATGGCCATGGCCGTGAGGTTCTGCCCCGTCTGCGGCAGGCCCCTCGGCGGGGAGGGGGCGTGAGCGGCGGCGCCCGGGTGCTCTACCGGGGCGAGCTGCCGGTGTGGAGGGTCGGCTTCGAGGGCCGCTGCGACGTGGTGACCCTCGGCGCCGGCCCCTTCCTCCCCGACGGGGGCAGGGAAGACCGCATCCGCCTCGTCTGCGACCCGGGCCACGGGTGGCGCCACGGGCGCCGCGTGCGGGTGACCGTCGAGCTCCTGGACGAGGGGGTGCCCTGTGAGGGGCCGGCTCGCGCGCGGCCGTGAGCCGGTCTGCGTGCACGGCGCCTACGCGCTCTTCGCCCCGGTGGGGGCGGGCGGCTGGTTCGTCCGGTCGCTCGGGGCCGACGGGGTGCCGGTGAAGAGGATGTTCGGCCGCCACGGCTCAGTCGAGGAGGCGGTGGCGGCGTTCCGCGCGTTCGCGGACAGGATGGAGGAGGCAAGGGATGAGGCCGAAGGTTAGCGGCCCCGGGCGCGCCGTCTGCCGCGCCACGGGGGCCAACGTGGGGCGCTGCGCCTGCGGGGCGCCGGCGATCCTGCTCGAGGGCGAGGGCGGCATGTTCCGCGTCGTCTGCCCGTCCTGCGGGGCGAGGGGCCGGACCCTCCCGAGCGCCCGCCAGGCGTCGGAGGACTGGTCGCGCCAGATGGGGCTCTACGAGAGGCTTGCCGCCACCGACCCGGGCCGCGCCTCGGCGGTGCTCGTGAGCTACGAGGACGGCGACGTGGTGCCCGCACCCTGCCGGTGCGGCAACATGCTCCCGTCCATGGTCGCCTCGGTGCCCAACCCCGAGAGCAACGTCACCGTGCGGTGCGACGGCTGCGGCCGCCGGTCCCTCTCGGGACCCGGTCCCGTCGCCGTACTCACCTGGAACCTCGGGGAGGTGGACAGGCCGTGAGCCACTACGACTTCTGCATGTTCCCCACGGCCCTCCTCTCTGACCCGCGCTACCGCGCCCTGGGAGGCCGCGACCGCGACGTCCTCATGGCCATGGTCCGCTGGGCCCGCACCGTGGACAGCAGGCTCACCGTCTGCGAGTCCTACGAGTCCATCGCCAGGATGGTGGCCATGGACCGCCGCAACGTCGTGCGCAGCGTCAAGAAGATGGTGGGCGCCGGCCTGCTGGCCCTCGTCGCCGAGGGCCGCGGCGTGCGCCCCAACACCTACGTCGTCGACGTGCCCGAGGGCGACCCCGAGGCCGTCAGGGCGGCGCGGTACGTGCCCGCAGTGGTGGCCCCCGAGCAGGTCTCCTGGGAGCCCCAGTGCGACTGGATGGGGTCCGACTGGGAGCCCGTGCCCGACGCCGAGTGGGGCGGCCGGCCCGCGGCCGAGGAGCCCGCCCCGTGCCCCGGCGCGGATACCGCCGCCGAGCCTAGCGTAATCACCGGTGACACCCCTAGCGGCGTTGTCACGGATGACAACACTAACCCGTCCGGCCCGCCCTCCGGTGTTGTCACGTGTGATTACGCTAGCGGCGTCACGCACGACACCCCTTTTAGAAGAGGTAAGACTCCCCCTAGGGAGTCTTACCTCTCTTGGGAGTCTGTCGGGGAGGGGCCGGGGCCGCGGGACCCACCCGGCAGGGCGGAGGGGACGGCGGGCACGGACGGCTTCGACGACGAGAGGGGCACGGATGGAGATGCGGGAGACGGGGGCCGGGAGGCCGGGGGACGTGACGGTGCGGGTGACGGCGGGGGGCTCGACGCTGCTCGACGCCGCCACCGGGACGGCGGTGGTCTGCTGCCTGACGTCGCCGCCCGCGTGGGCTGAGGGCGTCGTCTCGGTCGCCACGGTCTGCACCTGCGACGGCCCCGAGGAGGCGGAGGCCGTGGCCATGGAGCTCGCCGCCACGGTGGGGCGCCTCTGCAGGGCGGTGGGCCGCGAGTGCCCGGGCCTGCTCGGCCGCGTCGCCAAGAGGCTCGTGGAGCCCGACGGGCCGAAGATGCGGGACGGGGGCCGGCGATGAGGGGCGGGTGGGCGTCCGCCTGGCTCGCCCAGGTCGCCGAGGACGCGAGGCTCTGCCGCACGGAGGCCCTCGCCGCCATGGCCGACGAGGCGGGCGGCCGGAGGTCCGGCGGCGTCCCGGTGGCGAGGGGCTCGGTCTCCGACCCCATGGCCGCCGTCGACGCGAGGATGGACCGGGACGCGGCGAGGGCTGCGAGGATGGAGCGCAGCGCCGCGTCCGTAGAGGAGTGCGAGCGCGTCCTCGACGGCATGGCGGCCGCCGGGCTCCGCGTCGAGGCCTACGTCGTGGGCCTCAGGGACCTCGACGGGATGAGCTGGTCCCGCGTGGCGCTGGCCCTCGGGACCTCGGTGTCCACCGTCAAGCGGCGCCGCCGGGTGGCGGTGGACTGGCTCGACCACGTGGGACCGACCCGGGCGCGCATGGGCGTGGGCACGGCCACCGAGTCACGAACCTGAAAGAGAAAGTCATAAAAGGTTCGCCGCACTGACCCGTTGTGACCCGTTTTGACCCGGCCCGCTGTGGTATTCGTTATGCTGCGCGTCGCGACGGCGGCGTCGGAGCGGGCACGTGGCTCCGGTGATGGATGGATTCTGGAGGGCCCGGCCACGTCAGTGGGGCGGGCCCTCCCCTTTTGGGAGGTGCGTCCCATGGCCACCAACCCCCGCCGTGCCAACGGCAGCGCGCGCGACCGGCTCTGCAGGCGGGTGCTCGCCGAGGAGGACCGCTGCTGGATCTGCGGCCAGCCCGTGGACAAGGACCTGCGCGGCACGTGCCACCCCATGGCGCCGGAGGTCGACGAGATCGTGCCGGTCTCGGCCGGCGGCGACCCGCTCGACCGCGACAACGTCAGGCTGGCCCACCGCATCTGCAACGTCCGGCGCGGCAACAGGCCGGCGGCGCCGAAGGTGACGATGCTCGCGTGCCCGACGTCGAGGGAGTGGTGAGGGCCGGGCCCTCTCAGGCCCATGGGGGGGTGTCCCCCTACCCGGGGGAGGCCACCTCCGCCGCGTATGGCCGACTCTCTCCCGACACCGGTTTTTCCACATGGGACCCCAGACCGCAGGAGGTGCACCGTGCCCGACCAGATGGAGCTGCCCGGCATGCCGGCGCCCGTGCCCCGACGCGTGGGCCCCATCGAGGCCGCATGGGAGGGCGGCGACTACGCCGAGATCCTCAGGGCCGTGGGCGCCAAGCTCGCCCGGGCCATGGACACGACGGAGTCGGTCCGCGACCTCAAGGGGGTCTCGGTCGGCCTCATCGACGTCAACGAGAAGCTCAACGGCGCCCAGGCCGCGAAGCCGGCCGCAGACGACGGGCCCAGGGAGGGGATCTCGGTTGTCCGGTTCGAGCACGCCTCCCGCAGGGCGGCGAGGATGTCAGGAGCCTAGCTTCCGGAGCTGCCCGGACTACACCGTCACCGAGGGCGACGCCGCGGCCTGGACGAGCGCCTACTACGGCCTCGAGCTCGACCCCTGGCAGCGCGACGTCCTGGACGACTGGCTCGCCGAGACCGACGACGGCGAGCTGCTCAACGCCAGCTGCATCCTCATGGTCCCGCGCCAGAACGGCAAGAACGCCGTCCTCGAGTCCCGGGAGCTCTACGGCCTCGCCGTGCGCGGGGAGAGGATCCTGCACACCGCCCACGAGTACCAGGCGGCCAAAGCGGCCTTCGAGCGGTTCCTGTACTACTTCGGCGACACGCCCGAAGACCCGAGGGCCCGCTTCCCCGACCTCAACCGCCTCCTCAAGCGGGTGACGCGCTCGGCGGGCCAGATGATCGTGACCCTCAAGGCAGACCCCGCCGACCCCGACGCCCGGGAGCCCTCCATCGAGTTCCGCACCCGCACCGCCGACGCCGGCCGCGGCCAGACCGTCGACCTGCTCGTGGTCGACGAGGCCCAGGAGTACACCGACGCCCAGAGCGACGCGCTCTCCTCGGTCAACTCGGCCGCCCCGCTCGGCGAGCCCCAGACCATCTACACCGGCACGCCGCCGGACCCCGCCTCGTCGGCCGAGGTTTTCACGCGCCTCCACGCCGACGCCCACGAGCACGACGACCCCCGCGGCTGCTGCCACGAGTGGGGCGTGGACGAGGTCGGCGACACCTCAGACAGGGACCGATGGTACCGGGTGAACCCGGCCCTCGGCACCCGGCTCAAGGAGGTGCAGGTGGCCAAGGAGTTCCAGGGCAAGACGCCCCAGGGCTTCGCCCGGGAGCGCCTCGGCTGGTGGCCGGAGGCGACCCGCTCCAAGCCGATCTCGGCCCGCATGTGGGGCCGCTGCGCGGAGCCGGAGCCCGGCCCCGAGGCCCGGGTGTCGTTCGGCGTGAAGTTCTCGGCCGACGGCGAGACCTGCGCGCTGGCCGTGGCGAACCACGCCGACGACGGCACGGTGCACCTCGAGCTCGTGGACGTGCGCCCGGCCACCGGGGCGAGCGCCCACTACGCGAGGTGGCTCAAGGACCGCCGCGCCAAGCTCTGCGCGGTTGCGGTGGACGGCGTCGTGGGCGCCCCGACCCTCGTCAAGGAGCTGCTGACCGGCCAGGACCGCCTGACCCGCAGGTCGGTCCTGTCGCCCTCGCCGTCGAACTACGTCGCGGCCGTCTCGATGTTCTACGAGGCGCTCAAGACCGGCGGCCTCACCCACTTCCCGTCAGCGCCGCTCGACGCGAGCGCCACTGGGTGCGTGAGGCGCCCCGTGGGCAGGTCCGGCGGCTGGGGCTTCGGGTCGACCGACACCGTGGACGCCACGCCCGTCGAGGCGTGCGCCCTGGCCTTCTGGGCCGCGAAGACGACGAACAGAGACATGAGGAGGAGGCGGACGTGACACTGTCGCTCATGGCCACCGGCCTGCCCGACCCCTCGGCCAAGGCCCCCGTCCTGGACGACGGGGCCGCCACCGCGGACGAGTTCGCCATGCTCCAGAGGTGCTGGACGCTCTGGCACTCGAAGCTCGAGCGCAACGCCCTGCGCACGCGCTACTACCGCGGCCACGTCAGTGCGGTGACGCTGCCGGGCACCGTGCCCCCCGAGTACCGGACTCTCGACACCGTGGTGGGCTGGCCCGCCAGGGCCGTCGAGTCGCTGGCCGCCCGGTCGGTGCTCAACGGCTTCTCCACCGCCTCCGGCGATGGCGAGCTCGACCGCATCCTCGCCGAGAACGACTTCGGGCTCCTCTACGAGGAGGCCAAGGTGTCGGAGCTCGTCCACTCGTGCAGCTTCTGGACCGTCTCGGCCGGCGACCCGTCGAAGGGCGACCCCTCCGTGGTGGTCAACGCCTACTCGGCGCTCAACGCCACCGCCGTCTGGGACTCCCGCCGCAAGCGGGTGGCCTACGGCATGGCCATCGTCGACGCGGACGAGGACGGGAACCCCAGCGAGGTCAACCTCTACACCCACGACACCGTGGTCACGTTCTCCCATCCCGCGGGCCGGCGCGTGTGGACCGTCAGGCGCGAGCGCCACTCCATGGGGCGCCCGCTCATCGAGCCCATGGTCCACCGGCCCTCCATCGAGCGCCCCATGGGGACGAGCCGCATCACGCGGGCCGTGATGGCGCTCACCGACTCGGCCATGCGCACCGAGCTCGAGGCCGAGGTGTCGAGCGCCCTCTACAGCGCGCCCAAGCGCTACCTCGTGGGCGTCGACCCGGCCGACTTCGAGGGCGGATGGGACGGCTACATCGACGCGATCATGACCGTGGCGAGGGGCGTGGACGACTCCAACCCCCAGGTGGGGCAGTTCGCGCCCACGAGCCCGGCGCCCTTCTCCGAGCGTATGCGCGACCTCGCGGCGCGCTTCGCCGGCGAGACGGGCGTGCCCATGGGCTCGCTGGGCGTCGTGCACGACAACCCGGCGTCCGCCGACGCCATCGCGGCGGCCCGCGAGGACCTGGTCGTCGAGGCCGAGGCCCTCAACCGCACCAACGGGAGGGCGCTCAGGAACGTCGCCCTCATGGCCCTGGCCACCGCCCGCGGGACCCCGGTGTCGGGGCTCGGCGACGAGCTCACCGCCCTCCGGCCGCTGTGGGGGCCGGCGGACAAGCCGAGCCGGGCCGCCCTGGCAGACGCGGGCCTGAAGTACGTCCAGGCGTTCCCCGCCCTCGCCGAGACGAGCGTGGGCATGGAGCTCGCCGGCCTCAGCGAGGACCAGATCGAGAGGGCGAGGGCGGAGACGGTCAACGACCAGGCCCTCGGCTTCGCCGCGGCCCTGCTCGCCCCGTCCGGGGCCGGGGCCGAGACCGGGGGCCAGCCGCAGGAGGAGTGAGGCGGCGGCCGTGACGGAGGGGGAGGTGGGCCGTGCCCAGCATCGGGGACGCGTTGAGGTTCCGCCGGACGGTGGACAGGCTCGTCAGGGCCGCCTCCGCCAACGCCCGGTCCCACGCCGAGGACCTCCTGCGGGCCTTCGACCCCGACATGCCCGAGGGCGACTGGAGGCTCCTCAGGGAGGCCGTCGTGAGGGCGTTCCTCGGAGACGTCAACCTCGGGTCCGACGCCGTGGCCTCCGTGGCGGCCGCCTTCTACAACACCTGCCTCGAGGGCGTCGAGGACGCGGGCACCGCGGCCGCGGACGGGTCGAGCCGCATCTCCCCCGCCCAGGCCGAGGGCACCGTGCGACGCCTGGCGGGGGTCCTCTTCAGGACGGCCGCGGACGGCCGGCGCCTGCCCCCGGACCGGAAGGCGTTCCTCGAGGGCATCGAGTCGTACGCGTCCAAGCGCACCCGAGAGTCGGCGAACGAGACCGTCGAGCGCTGCGTGGAGCGGTCGCCGAACAAGGAGATCCGCTACCAGCGCGTGCCCACCGGCGCGGAGACCTGCACCTACTGCGCCAAGCTCGCCAGCCGGGGGGCGGAGTACAGGAGCGCGGCCACGGCGGGGAAGGCGAGCCACAACAACTGCCGGTGCGTGGCGGTGCCGACGCTCAAAGGGCGGTCGGTGGAAGGCTGCCCCAAGGAGGACTGGGCCGAGGTGTGGTCCCGGTTCGAGGAGATCGACGAACGGGGTCTGGACGAGCGGGAGGCGAGGGCCCTCAAGACCGCGGCCCTCGCCCGCCTGAGACCCGGGGGGACGACGCCGTCGAGGGACGAGCTGTCGGAGGCCGTCGAGGGCGCCATGGCGAAGGTGAGGAAGGACTTCTCCAACACCGCCAAGAACGAGTTCGCCGCGGACAAGAGGGCGTACGAGGAGACGGTCGGCCGCTTCCTCGCAGAGCTCGGCAAAGAGACGCCGTCCGAGTTCGCCGGATCGTACGAGAGGAGCAAGAACGGGAAGTTCGTGGGCGCGAACCCGAGCACCGACGAGATCGTCGCCGCCCTCTCCCTGGCCGACGGACGGCGCATCGAGTTCCTGCCGACGACGAACGGGTCGAAGCCCGACCTGCTCGTCGGAGGGAGGTACGTGGAGGTCAAGACCCCCGTCTCCTCGGACAAGCTGCGGACACGACTCGCCAAGGCGGCAAAACAGCTCAGGTCCGTCGGGGCAAGCCAGGGAGAGGTCGTGCTGGACGTGGCGAAACTCAGGTCCGGTGCCGCCGACGCCGGGGCGGTCGCCCAGCGCTTCGTGGACGACGGGACGTTCTCGCGGGTGACCGTCCTCGACTGGCCCGACAGGAGAGTCCTGACAAAAAGGTGACGGCACATACAACCCCGGTTCTTAACCTTCCAACCCGGGCGCAGTGCCGTCACATCCCCCTTATACCACACCGGGGCGTGGCGGAACAGGCAGACGCGCGTGCCCCAGGAGCACGTGGGCCCAGCGCCCGTGAGGGTTCGAACCCCTCCGCCCCGACCATCCTTGTTGAATCAGGTGCCCGACGGCGCCTTTTTCATAGACGCCGGCACGGGCGGCAACCGTGCCACCACGCGGCAGCGGCGGTCAAAGGCTGCGACAACACCCACGCGCCGGCGGGCGGGAACCGCCGGGACACCCGCGCAAGCGGGGGAAGGAGGAGCCCATGGAATGGCCCCTGACCCTGAACAGCCAGGAGGAGTTCGACTCCCTGGTCCACGACCGCCTGGAGCGCGAGCGCGCAAAGGCCGCAGAAGCCGTGGCCCGTGCCGAGAAGGCCGAAGGGTCCCTGGCTGAAGCCGACGCCCGCGCCAAGAAGGCCGAAGGTGCGGTGGCCGACCTCAAGGCCGCCCGCGCCCTCGCCGAGGCCAAGGCCAAGGTCGCCGGCGAGACGGGCGTGCCCGCCGACCTCATCAAGGACGGGACCGAGGAGGAGATGCGCAGCCACGCCGAGGCGCTGGCCGCCTACGCGACGCCGCCCGCGGCCCCCGTGGTCGGCAACGACGGCGGGGGCTCGGCGGTCGCCCCCAAGGGCCCCGACGCCGCCATGGACTTCGTCAACCAGCTCCGCCACTAGGAAAGGACCCAGCATGGCAGACAGCAAGATCCTCACCATGCCCACCGAGCTCGTGGACAACGTCTGGTCCAAGGCCTTCGGCTCCTCGGCCGTCGCCAACCTCTGCCCCCAGACGCCCATGACCTTCGGCAAGAACACCACCATGGTGTTCAACGAGGTGCCGGTCGCCGAGTTCGTCGGCGAGGGCAAGCCCAAGTCCCCCACCGGCACCAAGCCGACCCCCAAGACCGTGACCCCCATCAAGGCCCAGGTGACCATGCGCGTCACCGACGAGTTCCGCTACATGGACGACGACCACGCCATGGGCCTCTTCAACAAGCTCGCCGAGCGCGCCGGCATCGCCCTGGGCCGCGCCCTCGACGTCGGCGCCGTCTGCGGCCTCAACCCCGCGACCGGCGAGGCCTGCGACCTCATCGGGTCCAGCTTCTCGAAGATCGCGAGCAAGGTGGAGCTCGCCCCCGGCGGCGCGGCGGACAAGGTCGTGGACGCCGCCGAGGGCGTGGTGATCGCGTCGGGGGGCGTGCCCACCGGCATCGCCATGGACACGGCCTTCGCCCACAGCCTCGCGAGCCAGCGCGACACCAACGGCCGCAAGCTCTACCCGGACCTCGGGGTGGGCGTGGCCGCCACCCAGTTCGACGGCATGCAGGCGAGCTGCTCCAACGCCGTGTCCGCCGTGCGCGAGACGGCGCTGGCGGGCAAGCCCGCCACGGGGATCCTCGCCGTGGTCGGCGACTTCTCGGCGTTCCAGTGGGGCATCATGCGCGACATCCCCGTGCACCTCATCGAGTACGGCGACCCCGACGGCCAGGGCGACCTCGCCCGCTACAACCAGGTCGCCCTCCGCGCCGAGGTCTTCTACGGGTGGGCCGTCCTCGACGAGGGCAGCTTCGCGCTCGTGAAGCAGGGGGCCGCGACCGGCGACCAGGGCGGGGAGTGACCGTGGCCCGCTGGAGGGCGCGCTCCTCCGGCGTCGTGGCCGAGATCCCGGACGGCGTCGACCCCGGCGCCGCCTGGGAGCGCCTCGACGGTGGGGGGCCGCCGGCCGAACACGAGCCCTCGCCGCAGCCCCCGCCGGAGCCCGACCCCGAGGCCCCGGGCCGCGGGGAGGAGCCGGAGGGAGCCGCCGGACCGGCGGGGCCCGAGGCGCCGGAGCCGACCGCCGCCGAGGTCCGCGGGCGCCTCGCCGAGCGCGGCCTGCGGTGGAGGCGCGGCTGGACCAAGGCCGACGCGCTCCGGGCGCTGGAGGGGGGCGGCGATGGCGACTGACACCGGCGCCTACGCGTCCGTCTCGGACCTCGAGAGCCGCTGGCGCCCCCTCGACCCGTCGGAGACCGCCCGGGCCGAGGCCCTCCTCGGCGACGCCTCGACCGTGGTCGACGCGGAGCTCGCCTGCGCCGGGCTCCCCCGGCCGGCGAGCGACCTCCTGCGGGTGGTCGTCTGCCAGATGGTCGAGAGGGCCATGGGGGTGGAGAGCGACCTCGTCGGCGCGGGCCAGGGCTCTACTTCCCTGGGCGACTACACCCGGACGGTGACGTTCTCCGGCTCCACGGCCGGCGACCTCTACCTCACCAGGGGCGAGCGGAGGCTTCTCGGGCTCGCCAGGGCCCGGGTGTCGTCGGTGAGGGTACGGCGCCCCTCCCCCGCCGAGCAGGGGGGCGGTTGACATGCTGCCCGCCTACTGCCGCGACGCGGTCGAGGTCGTCCGGCCGGCCTGGCGCGAGGAGCGCGGGACCCCCGTGCCCGACTGGTCGCGGTCGAGCTCGACCATCGTGACGGGGTGCCGCGTCTGCCCGGAGGCGGGGTCCGCCGACCTCGACGGCCGCACCCACACGTCCCAGCCCTGGTCCCTCTACGCGCCGCCGGGCACCGACGCGGCCGTGGGCGACCGCGTGGTCTGGGGCGCCAGGACCTTCGAGGTAGCCGCGCCCCCGGAGGAGCGCAGGGACCCGTGCGGAGGCGCCCTCGACCACGTGAAGGTGCCGCTCGTCGAGAGGAGGGGCTGATGGCCCGAGGGGTGCGGATCGAGTTCGTCCCCGCCGGTTTCCAGGCGGTCGTCGGGTCCGCGGGGCCCCTCGTGGAGGCGGAGGCCGAGGCCCTCGCCGCCAGGGCCGGCACCGGCGTCGAGGCGCGCCCGACGCGGCTCACGCGCTTCCGCGGCGGCCCGCGGCCCGGCGCGGTCGTCGCCGCGACCGGGTCCACCGCGCGGGACGTCGCCGCCGCGAACGAGCGGCTCGACCGGTCCCTCCCGTGAGAAAGGGGGCGACGACGTGATACCCGACGCCGCCGACACCTGCCGCGCGTGGCTCCAGGGGGCCGGGATCGCGGCGTGCTGCGAGCCGGTGCCCCGCGACCTCGCGGACCGCCTGCCGCTCACGGTCCTGTCCAACGGGGGCGGGGGCGTGAGGGACCTCGTGGTCTGCGACCTCCGAGTGGAGGCGTGGACCCACGCCGGCGACCTCGCCGCCGCCATGGCCGAGAGCGCCCGGGTGTGCGACGCCCTCGCCTCCATGGCCGGAGCCGTCGGCGGAACCGAGGTCTACGGGACCTCCGTCCAGCAGGCCCCGGCCGAGGGCTACGACCCCGCGAACCCCGAGGTGCGCCTCGCGGGGTGCGTGGTCGCGGTCCGCTGCCGGGCACACTAACGAGACAGAAAGGGAGGGCCGGCCATGGCCGTCGACTCCAACAAGATCTACGTGGGCGCCCCGGACCAGCTGGTCACGGGCGCCATCCTCATGGGACCCGTCATGACGTCGGTGCCCGCCACCTTCGAGGCGGCCCTGGCCGCCATCGAGGCGTTCACGGGCTCGGGGTACGTCTCCGACGAGGGTGTCAGCCTGTCGCCGGAGGTGTCCACCGCCGAGATCCCCGAGTGGGGCGGCTCCATCGTGCGCAAGGTGGTCCAGTCCTTCTCCGGCACCATGACGTGGAACTGGATCCAGCAGGGCCCCGACGAGTGGCGCGCCGCCATCGGCGACGAGCACGTGGAGGTGTCCGAGGCCACCGCGGACCACGGCACCCAGCTCCACATCCACCTCGGCGCACACCTGCCCGACAACGGCTGCTTCGCCTTCAAGATCAAGGACGGCGAGCGGCGCATGCTGGTCATCGTGCCCAACGGCCAGGTCACCTCCATCTCGGAGATGACCTTCAGCGCGAGCGAGGCCGTGAAGGTCCCCGTCGAGCTCTCCTGCTACGACGACGGCACCGGCGACTCCGTGCACATCTTCACCGACGACGGCCTGAAGCTCTCGGTGCCGGCGACGGACCCGGGGGCGGGCGATGAGTGAGGCCGTGCGCTTCGAGCGCGAGCCGGCGCGGGCCCTCGTCCTCGTCTTCGACGTGGGCGGCCGCGAGGTCACGGCGTCGGTGCCCCTCAAGGAGTGGCTGCCGGTGACGGACCTGGAGGCCCTGTCGGCCCCGGGGGCCGACGTCGGGGCCGTCTTCGACCTGTTCCGCCGCCACCTCGGGGACGAGGTCTACGAGAGCCTCACGGTCCACGACCTCAACCGCGTCGTCGAGATGTGGAACGAGGCCTCCGGGGCGCCCCTGGGAAAATCCTAGGGGCCTGGCGCCTAGCGCGGGAGCACCGCTCGGCCCTGAACTACGACCTGATGACCCGGGCGCACAGGACCCTGTCCGACGTGCCCGGGTCCCTGTCGTGGCTCGACCTCGCCGACTTCGCCGGCCACCTGCCGGCCGACTCGGCCACGGGGGCCGAGCTCGACCCGGACGCCGCAGAGACGGCGCGCTGGCTGGCGGCCGCCCCGGCCCTCGTGCTGGCCGACATCTTCGACTGGCTGGCCAACACGTGGCGGCCTAGGTGGCGCAAGCGCTTCCGCTACCCCAGGCCCTTCGGCAAGGAAGACAAGAGGACATACGGCAAGGAGCCCATAGCCATGGGGTCCTTCGACGAGTGGTGGGGGTGACCCATGGCGTCCAAAATCGAGCTCGCAAAGGCCTACGTGACCATCATCCCGTCCATGAAGGGGTCCCAGGGCGCCATCTCCAGGGAGCTGGGGCCCGCCGCGGCCGCGGCCGGCAGGGAGGCCGGCGACGACATCGGGGAGGGCATCGAGGGCGGGGCGGCCAAGGGCTCCAAGGGGGCCGCCTCCAAGGTGGCCGGCGAGCTCAAGGCCGTGGACTCGGTCGAGGTGGGCTCCGGGGCATTCGACGGGGTCGGCAAGTCCGCCGCCGACGCGGCCGGCGACGCCTCCAAGGTGGAGGGCGACGTCAAGGCCGTGGACGGGGTCAGGGCCGGCGACGAGGCGTTCCGGGGCATCTGCGAGTCCGCGGCCGACGCCATGGGCTCGGTGGGCGACCTCGCCGGGTCGCTCACATCGGTGCTCGGGGGCCTCGGCCCCGTGGGTGTCGGGGTCGGCGCCCTCGTGGGCGGTTTCGGCGCCGTGGGCTCGGCCGTGGGCGAGCTCGTCGAGGGCACCCGCGAGTGGGAGACCCTCATGGGCAAGCTCAACACGGCCTTCGAGACCAACGGCAAGAGCTCCGAGCAGGCGGCATCCACCTACCGCGAGATGGTGGGGGTCCTCGGCGAGTCGGACGTGGCCGTGGAGGCCTCCAACCACCTCGCCCAGCTCTGCGGCACCCAGCAGGACCTGGACCGCTGGGTCCAGATCTCCACGGGCGCCTACGCCCTCTTCGGCGACTCGCTCCCCATCGAGGGCCTGACCGAGGCGGCCAACGAGACGGCCAAGGTCGGCCAGGTGACGGGCCCCGTGGCCGACGCCCTCAACTGGTGCTCCATGACCGCCGACGGCTTCAGGTCGTCCCTGGACATGTCCTCGGCCTCCAACGCCGCCTTCGTGGCCGCGCTCGAGTCGGGACTGCCCGCCGAGGACGCCATGAACGCCGCCCTCGAGGGATGCTCGTCGGAGTCGGAGCGGGCGGCGCTCCTCACCGACGTGCTGGCCGCCTCCACGGGCGAGGCGGCGTCGGCTTACCGCGAGGCAAACGGCGACGTCATCGCCTACAACAAGGCCCAGGACGACGCGTCGACGCGGTGGAACGAGCTGGGCAAGACCCTCATGCCGCTGGCCACCGCCGCCACCGTCGCCTTCAACGACGCCGCGGCCGCCGTCACCCCCCTCCTGCAGGCGGCGGTGGAGGGTATGGGCTGGCTCGTGTCCGCCGCCGGCCCGCTCTCCCCCGTCTTCGACGGCGCGTCGCGGGCCATGAGGTTCGCCTCCGGGTCCATCGACGGCATCCGCTCCTCGGCCGAGGGCATGTGGTCGGCCGTGGAGCCGGTCATGGGGGCGCTCTCAGAGGCCTTCGACCTGCTCTACGACGTGGCCGAGCCCCTCGTCATGAGCGCCGTGGCTGGGGCCGCGAGCCTCCTGGAGGGGGCCATGGCCGGGCTCTCGGCCGCCGTGGGAGGGGCCGCCGACTCGGTCTCGACGCTCCTCGGGGGAGCCCTGGAGACCGTCGGCCCCCTGGTCGAGGAGGTGGCGTCCTTCGTCGGCGGCGCCTTCCGGCTCTCCTGCGACGCCGCGGGCCGGGCCGCCGAGCTCGTCGGCGGCATCCTCGGGGACGTGGCCTCGGCCGTGGCCGACCGGCTGCAGCCGGTCGTCGAGGCCGTGAGCCCCGCCTTCGACGCCATGGCCGAGGCCGTGGCCTACAACCTCGGCCCCGCCCTCGACCAGCTGTCCGGCATCCTAGACACGGTCTTCGACGCCCTCGGCCAGCTCTGGGACGGGGTGCTCTCGCCCCTCGTGGGGTTCCTCCTCGACACGGTCGTGGCCGTGGCCATGCCCGCCGTGGTGGCGGCCTTCGACGGCATCTCCACGGCCGTGCAGGGCGTGACCTCCGTGTTCGCCGGCATAGTCTCGGTCGTGGAGGGGGTCGTGGCCGCCGTCACCGGCGACTGGGACACCGCGGCCGCCGAGTTCGGCGAGGGAGGCGACCTCATCGGCCAGGCCGTCCAGGGGGTCATCGGCTTCTTCGGGAGCCTGCTGGAGAACGTCGGCGGCATCCTCGGGTCCATCGTGGCCTCCATCGGCCAGTGGGCCCTGGACACGGCCGGGAGGGCCCTGCAGGCCGGCGCCCAGTTCCTCGCCAACGTCGGGAGCAACCTGTCCCAGCTGCCCGGCAGGCTCTGGGGCTGGCTCACGGGCGCCATCGCCAACGTGGGGCGCTTCGCCTCCGACATCGCCGGGCGGGCCCTGTCCGCGGGCGCCACGTTCCTCTCCAACGTGGGGAGCAACCTGTCGGCCCTGCCGGGCAGGGTGTGGGGATGGCTCTCCGGGGCCATCTCCAACGCCGGAAGCTTCGCGCGCGACTTCGCGGCCAAGGCCCTTGAGGCGGGCCGGAAGTTCTTCGACAACATCTCGTCCGAGGTCGGGAGGCTCCCCGGCAAGATGCTCGACATCGGCGGCAACATCGTGTCCGGCATCTGGGACGGCATCTCCGGCAGCCTCCAGTGGATCAAGGACCGCATCACCGGCTGGGTCGGCGACGTCATGGGCTTCATCAAGAACCTCTTCGGCATCCACTCGCCGTCGCGCCTCATGCGCGACGAGGTGGGCCGCTGGATCCCGGCGGGCATCGCCGTGGGCATCGAGGCCAACGCCGGGGAGGTGGAGGGGGCCGTCGAGGACGTGGTCGCGGCCGCCTCCGCGCCGTCGCTGGCCGCGTCGTGGTCCGCCGCCGGGTCGCTGACGGTGGATGCCGCCGCCGCGCCCGACCTCTCGGAGCTCGTGGCCATCGGCCGGCGCGAGCTCGAGGAGCTGCGGCGCATCCGCTCGGCCATCCCGGAGGGCAGCACCGCCCGGGGCCGCGCCCGCGAGATCCGCGGCGTGGTCGCAGCCATGTGACGCACGGGGAGAAAGGAGGGGCAATGGTCCGGTACGTGACGTCGGCGGGCGAGGAGGCCGTGCTCGACGGCCCGGGGGGCGTCCGCTGCTCGAGGGGCTCGGCCCTGGACTGGGGCTACTCGGTCAAGGAGCTCAACGGCAGGCTCGCCATGACGGCCCTGGAGCCCATGGAGTTCTCCCTGGCCGCCTCGGTCTCGGGGCCGGGGGCCGCCTCCGCCCTGGACGCGCTGGCCGACGCCCTGTCCGCCGACGCCGCCTCGGGGTCGGCGGGCAGGCTCTACGTGGGCGAGTGGTACCGCCGGTGCGTGCCGCTGTCCATGGCCCACGAATGGTGCCAGGGCGACGCCGCGTTCCTGCTCGAGCTGGGCTTCCGCGCCGACGACCCGGCGTGGGTGCGGGCCGAGGAGGTGGAGCTGGTGCCGCCGGACCCGGCGGGCCTCGACTTCCCCCACGGGTTCCCACACGACTACTCCCCGCCCGCCATGACCGACTCGGTGCGCAACCGCAGCCCGGTGCCGTGCCCCGTGCGCATCCGCGTCCAGGGGCCGGCCTCCGACTGGTCGGTGCGCATCGGGGCCAACGCCTACAGCTGCGACATCCCACTCATCGCGGGCGAGACGGCCTGCATCGACGGCTCGGACGAGACCATCACCGTGACCCGCGCGAGCGGGGCCGTCGAGAACGCCTTCCAGACGTTCGAGGGCGTCTTCCGCGAGGGGTCCGGCTCCTACGTCTTCGAACCGGTGCCCCCGGGCGTCTCGCCGGTGTCGTGGGAGGGGTGCTCGGGCGTCGCCCTCACCGTCTACGAGCGCCGCGCCGAGATCGGGTGGTCCAAGTGAGCCGCCTGCTCTACGCCGACGCGTCGCTCAGGGCGGCCGGGCGCATCCCATCCTACGAGCTCGACCTCGCCTACGGCTCCGACGAGAACGACTTCGAGCTCACGTGCCCCCTGGACGTGCAGATGGGCGACGGGTGGCTCGTGTGGCTCCCCGGCACCTCCATCGGCGGCATGGTGCGCGGCGTGGCCGTCAAGCGCGAGGGAGGGGCCAGCTGGTGGGTCTACACCGGGCCCACGTGGACCGGGCTGCTGGCCGAGCGTGTGATCAGACCCGACAGCGGCGCCGACTACTGGACCGTCTCGGGCGACCTCAACGCCGTCATCGGCTCCCTCATAGGCCGCCTCGGCCTCGGGGCCGTCTTCGAGCGCGACCCGGACCCGGCGGGCTCCACGGTGACGAACTACCCCTTCGACCGCTACATCGACGGCTACGCGGGACTGGGAAAGCTCCTCCGCTCCAAGGGCCACCGCCTCAAGGTGGACCGGGGCGGGCAGGGCAGGACCGTGCTCTCGGCCGTGCCCGCCGTCACCTACTCGGACCACGGGCAATGGCCCTTCGAGGTGCGGCGCTCCCAACCCGTGAACCACCTGGTGTGCCTCGGGGAGGGCGAGATGCGCGACCGCACGGTCGTGGACCTCTACGCCGACAGGGACGGCAACGTCTCCCAGGCCCAGACCATCTTCGGCCTCGACGAGATCTGCGAGGTCTACGACACCACCCAGCCCAGGGACGACCTGATCGCGGACGGGACCAAGCGGCTCAGGGAGCTGCAGGTGCCCCTGGCGCTCACCGTGGGGCTGCCCGACGGCGGCCTCTGGGACGTGGGCGACCGCGTCTCGGTGGCCGACGCCCGCACCGGCGTGGCCGCCGAGGCAGAGATAACCAAGGCCGTCGTGACCGCCGGCGCCTACTGGGGGGCGCCTACCGTGACCTACGAGTGCGGCGAGCCGTCGCTCAAGGAGGCATAGATGCTCAGACTCATCGACTCCCACAAGGGGGAGGACCACGTCACCAGCGACGACTCGAGGCAGTTCAACGCCCGGCTGTTCGACGCGGGGACCCGCGCCGTCATCTCGGGCATGGGCTGCTCGCTCACCGGCTCCAACACCGTGACCGTGGCCGAGGGCTACATGTGGCTCGACGGCGCCCGGGTGCGCGTCCAGGGGGCCGACTCGGTGGCCGTGCCCCAGGGCACCATCGGCAGGCGCCGGCGCGACCTGCTCTGCCTGGTCTACGAGCGCGACGCCGAGGGCGTCGAGTCGCTCCGGTGGGAGTACCTGACCGGCCCCGCAGGGGCCGACCGCGACCCGGACCTGCCGGCCGCGGGCTCGGTGCTGTCCAACGACGCCCAGGTGTGGGTGCCCTTCGCCCGGGTGCCCCTCAACGGCCTCACGGTCGGGGCACCCACGGTGCTGCTGCCGGGATGGTCGCCTCCGGCCTGCGGATCGACGGCCTCGCAGTCCGCCCAGGCGGCGGAGGCCGCGAGCCGCGCCAACGCCGCCGCGGCGGCGGCCAACGAGGCGGCGCGGCTCGCCCGGGACGCCTTCGAGAGCGTGAGCGGGCTCAGGGCCGAGCACGCCGCCCTCAAGAGGCGCCTCGACGTGGTGGAGGCGCGCACCGACCAGGTGGGCGCCGTGGCCGCCGCGCTCCTGGGCAACTGGTTCTTCAGCCACGGAGCCCTCTACTGCCCCGTGGGCTGGGTGACCGTCGAGGGCGGGGCAGCGGGGTTCCGAGCCTCCTCGGTGTCCGACGGCGCGCTCGTGCTCGCCGAGGACGCCACCACCCCGTCGACCACCGAGGCCACGGGGCTCTACACCACCAACGCCATCAAGGGGCTCTTCCGCGACGCCGTCGCGGTGGCGGACCCCAAGTAGGGAGGAAAGCATGAGCGAAGAGACGACCACGACCGTCACCGAGGCCCAGGTGGGCGACCCCGTCACCAAGATCGTGTCCGGCGACTCGGTCTACCCGATCCGCGACGCCGGGGCCCTGCGCGACGGGGAGGGCACCGTGTCCGGGACGAACCTCGCCGACGGGTCGGTGGATTACAGCAAGCTCGCTGCCGACGTGGCCGGCGACATCCAGGAGCTCGACGACGGCGTGCAGGCGTTGCGGGATTCCGTATCCCGTCTCCCCGTGGGCCGTGGCCAGCTCGCCGGCATGGACCTGGACACGGTCCGCGACCCGGGGTGCTACCTAGTCAACCCGAGTTGTACCAATGCGCCCGAGAGAGTCTGGGGCATCCTAGTGGTCATGGCCGACGTCGGGCCGAACCGCATCCAGATCTGGTCGGGGGGCAAGACCGCGACGCGGATAGCGACCGGCTCCCCGAGCACCTATGGGGAGTGGCACTAGCGGCACCGGCCCTAGGGCAGCGGCCACATGGCCACGGCGACGAGGTCGCTCGTGATGGTCACGGGCGACCAGTTCTGGACGTAGGAGACGCCCGAGGGGCCGACCATGAGGTAGGCCGCAGCGCCGGCCTGGGGGCTCTGGATCGTGGCCGGTGCCATGACCTGCTCCTGCGGCCGCCACCCCTCGGGGACGGTGCCGAGCGGATAGGTCTTATATCCCTCGATGGGCGTACCGATGCTGCCCGCGCTCTTGACGTACATGGCCACCCACCCGGCACGACGGCACAGGTGGACGCGGCCGCCCACGTCGAGGGATACGGAATCCTACTTGGACCAGTAGATCCACCTGTCGACGTTCATCGACGGGACGAAGAGGTTTACCCCCTCCTCACGGAAGGCCACGGAGAAGTCCTTGCCATCGGAGGTCTTACCAGACAGCGAGAGCACCACAGAGCCACCGCTCGGGACCGTGGACCCGGCGGTCACCGACGATGCGCCGACCCCGGTCATCACCGCCCGGGATACGGAATGCCGGCTATAGCTTGACGGATTCCCACGACCCGCCTGGGACGCGTCTCGCGACGGCGGCTCCGAGAGTGGCGGTGCTGATGTGAAGCTGGACCTCGGTGCCGTCGTCCGTGGTCACGCGCCACTCCACGCGGCCCGCCGAAGCGTTGTACCAGACGCTGGCAGCGGCGATGCCTGAGGAGACGTGGACCTTGTGGGATACGGAATCCTAGATGACCAGCACCGACCACGCGGCCTCCGTGCCGGCCGTCAGCGTCAGGGCGGTGCCGCTGGACGTCATCGTCACGCGCTGGGGCTTGAGCGTGGCCAGCATGCCCGCTCCTCCCGACCGCCAGGCGAACCACCCCACCTGGTCGGTGATGATGACCGCATGGCGGCCGACCGGGAGGTCGAAGGAAATCGATGTCGCCCAGGCGTTGCGGTAGGCGCGTACCCCGGCAAGGCGGGATACGGAATGCCCTAAACCTTGGAGAAACGCATCACGTGCTGGGTGTCATCCCTGGCCGTCACCGTGATGCCGAAATTCCCGGCTGAGTACCAGAAATTGATTATCTTGCATACACCGTAGCCGGTGACAACATCCGCCATGGAGTCGAGGTGGGATACGGAATGCCGCCGCTACTCGAGCAGCGCCTGCCCCACCGTCCTCGACGCCTCACGCAACACCGCGTCCTCGTGGTGGAGGTAGTAGCGGGCGGTGGTCGATATGTCGGAGTGGCCGAGGTAGCGGCTCACCACCGATATGTCCACGCCGCTCGCCACGGCCACCGTGGCCCACGAGTGGCGCAGGTCCTTGGGCGGCACCCACCGAAGCCCGCACCTGCTGCAGTGGCGCTTGAGGCGCGCCGAGGCCTGCTGGTGGGTGAGGCCGCCCAGGACGCGCCCCGCGGGGCGCCGCACCTGCCGCAGGCGCAGCAGGAGCGGCCTCGGTATCCACACGTCGCGCTCCGACAACTCCGTCTTGGGGCGCTCCACGTGCTCGACGCCTGAGACCCAGTGGACCACCGAGCCCACGTGGTAGCGGCCGCTCCTCCAGTCCACGGCCCGCCACTCGGCGGCGCTCGCCTCCTCGGGCCTGAGGCCGCACCCGGCCATGAGGCAGACCCAGCCCTCGAGCTCGTGGCCCCAGAGGGAGCGCAGCAGGTCGCGTATGCCCGAGGCGTCGAGGACCGGGGCCTTGAGCCTCACCGGGGCCCGCCCGCACTCCACGCGGCGCGTGGGGTCGAGGTCGATGTAGCCCCAGCGGACGGCCCGCCGGAGGGCCCCGCGCACCACGGCCCAGGCGGCGTCGCGGGCGCCCCTCGTGGGGATGGAGGCCCTCCATGTCTCGAGCCCCTCCGGCGTGATGGCGGACAGCTCCTCGCGGCCGACGCTGCCCTCCACATGGACCGACCACTTTCGGTCGTAGCCGTCGAGGGTGATGGCCCTCAGGGTCGTCTCCTGGTAGGGCCTGAGGCGCTCGCGGCGGAAGGTGTTCAGATCCATATCGCTCCTAAATCCCGTGACGTGCCGGCCCGTCTCCCGGGCCCCTGCGTCACGGGATTTTCCCTGAGAGGGGGTGGGTGCCCTTGGACGTCGGGACCGCCGAGGTCGCCCTGGCCATCAGCGGCGTGATGTGCGCCATCGGCGTGCTCAACTACAGGGCCACGCGCCAGGAGCGGGAGCTCGCCCGCATCGAGGAGGAGCACCGCCGTGAGCTCGAGACCCGCGAGTACAGGACCGAGACGAGGGCGACCCTCGGGTCCATAACCGGCGACCTCAAGACCGTCAAGGTCGAGCAGCGCGAGATGCGCGAGGAGATCCGCGCCAACGCGGACCACATCCGGGAGCTGTCCGTGCGCCACGACGCCGACGTGGCCGAGCTCTCGGGGCGCATCGAGCGGGTGGACGGGCGGGTCGGCGACCTCATGACGGTGATGCAGGGGGACGCCGAGATCGAGACGGAAGACAAGGAGAGGGAGGAGACATGAGAGACATCAACTGGGGCGTCCGCCTGCGGAGCCCCCTGTTCTGGACCGCCATCATCCCGGCGGCCCTCCTGCTCGCCCAGGCGGTGCTCGCCGCCTTCGGGGTCGTCTGGGACGTGAGCGGCGTCCAGGAGCACCTGCTGGGCATCGTCGAGGCCGCCTTCGCGGTCCTCGCCATCCTCGGCATCGTGGTCGACCCCACGACCGAGGGCGTTGCCGACTCGGCCCGCGCCCTCTCCTACACCGAGCAGGCCCCCAACGTCGAAGACAAGGAGAACGACCATGAGTGACGAGACGACGACGCCCGCGACTGACCCGTGCCCCGACCTCGAGGGCGACATGCGCGACCCCGGCGACGTGCCGGCCGAGGCGGTGGTCTACGATGAGTAGCCTCTCCGACTTCCTCGCCGCCCGCGGCGTCACCGTGCACCGCCAGTGCGGCAGCCACAACCTCTCCAACCGCGCGGCCGGCAAGGGCGGCGTGCGCCACATCGTGCAGCACTACACGGGCGGCACCGGCTCCGCTCGAAACAACTGCATCTACTTCGCCGGTGGCAACCGCAACGCCTCCGCCGACTGGTTCGTCGACAAGGACGGCGCCATCTGGCAGTACAACCCCGACCCGGACCGCTACTACTCCTGGGCCGTGGGCGACGGCCGCGGAAAGTACGGCATCACCAACGTCGCCAGCGTCTCCATCGAGTACGTCAACACGGGGGACGCCTTCACCGCCGCCCAGATCGAGGCGGGCGGCGCCCTCACCCGCGCCCTCATGGCCTACTACGGCCTCGGGGCCGACCGCGTGGTGCGCCACTACGACGCCTCCCGCAAGCACTGCCCGGCCCACTACGTCGACCAGGGCCGCTGGAACTCCCTCCACGCCGCCCTCACCGACTCCAAGGCCGCCGCGCCGGCCGTGCAGCCCGTGAGGGCGCCCAAGCCCACGGCGACCGGCGCCGGCCTCGAGGTCGACGGCCTCCTCGGCCACGGGACGGCCGAGGCCGTGCAGAGGGCCGTGCACTCCCCCTACACCGACGGCGTCTTCTCCCGCCAGCCGCGCCGCAACGCCAAGTACTGGCCCGCGTCCACGGGGATGATGGGGTGGAGCGACAAGATCAAGCCTGTCAGCGACTCGATGGTGGCGTTCCAGCGCTACCTGGTCTCCAAGGGCTTCTCCGTCGGTCCCTGCGGGTGCGACGGCTACGGCGGCGAGGACACCGTCCACGCGCTCCAGCGCTACCTGATCAGCCTCGGCTACCGCATCGACGACGACGGCGTCGCCGGCGCCAACACGGCCGCGGCTCTGCAGGAGGCGCTCAACGCCGGGAGGTTCTGAGCCGGTCACACGACATCGAAAGGCCCTCCCTCCCGCACGGTCGGGAGGGAGGGTTTTGTGACTCGTTTTGTGACTTTTTGTGACTCGTCACAAAAATAGGGAGCCCGTAGGCTCCCTATCTGCGATTTCATGGTGGGCCCTGTGGGGTTCGAACCCACGACCTTGAGATTAAAAGTCTCCTGCTCTGCCAGCTGAGCTAAAGGCCCGTCGCCACGCGTCCCGCGCGGCGTGAGTGCAATCTTACCCTACTCCCACGCCCACTGGCCATGGATGAACACCGGGACCTCCTCGCCCTTGACGGTGATGCCCGTGATGTCGAGGTCGTCGGTGCCGATCATGAAGTCCACGTGCTGGGCGCTCTGGTTGACGCCGGAGGCCTCGAGCTCCGTGGGCGAGAGGTCGTAGCCGCCCTCGTAGCACTCGGGGAAACCCATGCCCAGGGCCAGGTGGCACGAGGCGTTCTCATCGTACAGGGTGTTGTAGAAGAGCAGGCCGCTCTCGCGGATGGGCGTGTTCTTCGAGATGAGCGCGCACTCCCCCAGACGGGCCGCCCCCTCGTCGGTGGCGAGGATGTGCTCCAGGACGTCGGCCCCCTCGGCGGCGCCGAAGTCGATCACGCGCCCGCCCTCGAAGCGGAACCAGAAGTCGCGCACCACGCTGCCGTTGTGGACAAGCGGCAGGGCCGAGTGGACGACGCCGTCGGCGCGGTTGCGGTCGGGGGTGGTGAAGACCTCCTCGGTGGGAATGTTGGGGAAGAACCGCACCCCTCCCTGGGTCTCGGCGGCGCCGCCGTCCCAGATGTGGCGCGGAGAGAGGCCGATCACGAGGTCCGTGCCGTTGCTCTCGCTCACGTAGTGGAGGGCGTCGAAGTGACGGCGGTTGAGCGACCGCTTGTTCTTCTCGAGCGTGGCGTTGTGGGTCTCCCAGGCGCTCTGGGGGTCGTCGGTGACGCGGGCCACCGCGAGGATGGCGTCCCACAGCTCGACGACCGCGGCGCGGGGACCGAGGTCGGGGAAGACCTTCCGGGCCCAGGCGCGGGTGGGCACGCCGCCGATGCACCAGGCGTTGAGGCCGAAGTCCAGGCCGTGGCGCCACACGTCGCACTGGGTGTTGGAGGCCTTGCGGCGGGCCGCCACCTTGGCCTGGTCGACCCCGGCCATGCCGTCGGGGTCGTCGCCGTCCAGCCACAGGAAGGCGGCACCCTTCTCGGCGAGGCCGTTCATCTGCCTCACGCGCCACTCGGGCACGTGCTCGAACCACTCCTTGGGCACGTTCTCGTACTCCATGCGGGTGACCGCCTCGTCGCTCCACACCACGGTGACGTGGCCGGCACCCTCGGCGTAACCGGCGGCGACGACGTCGCGCACGAAGGCGACGGCCTCGACGGGCGCCTCCACCACGAGCTCCTGGCCCTCGGTGAGGCCGAGGCCCTCGCGCACCAGCAGGTGCGCGTACTTCTTGAGACGGGGTGCGAGCGCCCCCATCTGGATGTCGAACTCCTCGTCGGTAAGCTCACGGCTCATGACCGGGCGACTCCTTTCAGAGGTTTGCGAAAGACCTTGTCAACGGGCGGGTCCGGCTCAGCAGCGGAACAGCCGGTCGTCGTCCGCCCCCGTCTCATACCCAAGGCAGAAGTCGAGCGCGTCCACGAGGTACGGGGCGAACGTCGAGGCCTTGGTGGCGGCCAGCTTGGGCACCGGGACCAGCTTGCGCCAGAAGGGGGTGTTGCGGGCCATGAGGACGGATGTTGCATAAAAGTTCTTCATCACGTCGTCGTCGAACCCGAACCTCCGGTACCACTGGTCGGCGTTTCTCACCCCGTACTCGGCCAGGAAGGCCCTGGCGTCGCCGCGGGACTCCACCGGGCATGCCGGGATGACGAACCCCATGTGGCGGGCCACGTCCCACACCAGCTGGTCGGCCTCGGGGTAGAACGAGAGCTCGTCGCCGACGGCCTCGTGGATGAGGGAGACCAGGGCCTCCGGCGTGATCTTGGGGTCGAGGGAATAGGTGCCGTCGGGGTTGCGGTTGCGCACGACGAATGCCCGGACCGCCTCCGCCATCCCCCGGTCGAACCTCTCCTGCATGGCGTCCTCCTGTCTGCCACACACATAAAAAAGCCCCCTGGGCGGGGGCCGGAAGCGCGATGGAGCGGGCAACGGGACTCGAACCCGCGGATGTCAGCTTGGGAAGCTGATGCCTTACCACTTGGCGATGCCCGCATCGGGCTTGCATTATAGCCCAGATGGGCCCGAGGGGCACGTCGGGGCCGGACGGCACCTCATCCTCAGCACCCCCCGGCCGCGGCACCCCTCCCCCGGCACCTGAACGCGTCTGGGGGCGGCCCTCTCCCCACCTGAACGCGGCCAGGGGCGGATTCCGGCCGCCTGAACGCGGATGAGGGCGACTCCCGGCGGTTTCACCCGCGGGAAGTCGCCCTCGATCGCGTTCAGGTGGGAATTGAGGCGGCCGGGTGGGACATGGGGCCGGATGAGGCGGCCGGCGGTCGGGGACGGGGCCTACCCGTCGCGACGGCGCGACCGCACGACCAGGACACCCGTGGCGCCCAGGGCGACGGCCGCAAGGCCGGCGAGCACCGGGACCAGCGAGGCCACGTCACCGGTGACCGGCAGGACGCGTCCCAGCGGCACACGGGAGAGCGGCGTGAGGACGGGCCTCAGGGTGCCTCCACCGGGGCCCCCGTTGCCGTCGTCACCGCCGGAGCCCCCCTCTGCCGGGGCCACGGGGTCGGAGGCACCGTCGGGATAGGCCGCCGGCGTGGGTTCGAGGACCACGGACCCTGCGAAGTCCTCCGGCTTGGCGGGGTCCCCGGGCACCGGGGCGTCGTCGTCGCGGCCGAAGACGGTGTCCGTGGGGGCGTCGGAGGGGCGCACGAAGGAGGCCACGGCGTGGTTGCCGATGTCGCGGCCCTCGGCATCCCCGGTCACCCGCGCGTCGAAGCGCAGCACCGCACGCTCGCCGCCCTTGAGCGATCCGCCGAAGACCGAGACGGAGTGGGTGGCGGGGTCGTACACGGTGTCGGGCACGGCCACCGTCTCCCCGCCGGGGAGCGCGAGGGTCATGGAACCGGCCACGACCTCCAGGCCCACGGGCAGCTCGTCGGAGACCACCACGTCGTACACGCAGGTCTCGGGCATGCCGTCGTTGGCCACGGTGACGGCGTAGGCGATGAGGTCGCCCACGTGGGCCTTGCCGTCCCCGTGGGGCGTCCCGTTGGTGGACTCCTTGGCCACGGTCACCTGGGCGTCGTCGGGATCCGCGGGGGCCACGGGCCCGACGGTGCCGGGCACGGGGTCGCTCTCGGGATAGGCGCCGGCAAAGAGCACATAGCCCAGGGCCAGGGTGCCGGTCAGCCCGCGTGCGTCACCGGTGGCCTCGCGACGGTAGGAGACGTCCACCCGGTAGGTCGCGGGCTCGGAGAGGTCCACCTCGGCGTCGGGGGCCACCTCCTCCTCGGAGCCGTCGGCCGCCACGCGCACGAGCCTCCAGCCGTCGGCGGCCGCACCTGCCGGTAGGGACAGCCCGCGGCTCTCCGCCAGGGCCAGGGCGCGGTCCTTGAGCTCGACGGCGGTGGCGGTGCCGTCCGAGACGCGCTCGGAGACCGTCATGGCAGTCGAGAAGGTCCCGGGCACGGGCTCCTCTCCGGGGCGCTCGTCCTCGGGGGTGGCGTCGTCCCAGACCACGTGGTGCAGGACCGCCCTCACCCGGGAGCCGTCCCCGGCCACATAGGTGGCCGCGAGGTCGCTCTGACCGCCGGTCTCGACGAGCGAGGTGGCCTCGTCGCCGACGACGGCGCGGCCGAGGGGCGTCACGGCGTGGGCCGCCGTGAACGCGAGCTCGGTGGGCTCGTCCGAGAGCGCATAGCCGTCGGCCGCCGCGAAGTCGCGCAGGTGGCCGAGCAGCTCGCCGCGGGTGATGGAGGTGACCTCGGCGTCGGGGGCCACGGCGCGCACGTACTCCGTGTACTCCAGCTCCACGTTCGCGGGCTCCTCGTCCTTGCGCTCGTCGAGCGTGGGATCGGCGGGCGGGTCGTCGTCGCCGAAGGGCCCGGGGGTGTCGTCGGGCGGCGTGACCACGACCTTCTTGGGCGCGTCAGGGTCGGACGGGTCCGGGTCGGCCACGGTGTCCGTGGGCAGCGTGCCGAAGGCGCGCCCCACGTTCACGAGGGACTGCGGGTCGGTGTGGCTCAGGCGCTCGGCGGTCACGCGGGCCCTGAAGCGCACGGTGGCCGTCTCGCCGCCGTAGAGGTCCCCCACGGCCACGTAGAGCGTGCGGCTGCCCGCCCCGTAGTCCGCCGAGAAGTCGCCGGCCCCGAGCAGGCGCTCCCTCTCGGTGCCGCGGCGGCACACGACCTCGATGGAACCGGGCACGTACTCCACGCCCACGGGGAGCGTGTCCGCAACCACGGCGGCGTGGTACACGGAGCCGGCCCTGCCGTTGGTCGCGGTGATGGTGTAGAGCAGCTCGTCGCCCACCTGCACGACCTCGCGGTTGCCGCGGTTCTCGGCACCGGCCGTCACGTTGGCCCAGGTCTTGGCCACGGAGATGTCGCCTGCGGGCAGGTCGGGGTCGGCGGGCACCGCCACGAGGTCGTGGTCGTCCCCGTCGGTGACGTCCACCTGGACCACCACCGTGGTGGTGGAGATGGACCCGTCGTCGCCCTCGTGCTCCCAGGTGACCGCCACGCGGTAGGTGGCCGGGGTCGAGAGGGGCACGCCGCCGGTCATGGCGATGCCGTCGCCGTCGTCGAGGCGCGTCACGGACACGGCGGGCACCGCGCCCTCGGGGAGCTCCTTGCCGTTCTCGGCGGCGATACGGGCGGCCACCGCGGCGAGCTCGTCGTCGTCCATCACGGCGCCGGGATCCACGGCGCGGGTCTCGGCGCCCTCGGCGTCGTCGACGGTGTGGGCCGGGTCATCGGGGTCGGAGGGGTCGGCCGGCTCCCGCTTCTCGGCCATGGGGTCCGCCCAGGCGGAGGCGGCGGGCTCCCCGGCGCTGCCGAGCTCCTCGCCGTTCTCGAAGTCGAACCGGGTGTCCCAGGGGAACACGTCGTCGTGGAACCGGTCCTGACCCCACACGCCCCAGGTGGCGCACTCGGCACGCAGGGCCTCCAGGGGCCCGTGCTCGGGCAGGATCACGCCGTCGTTCACCGTGACGTCCATCACGAGGCGCACGGACTGGCCGCCGTAGAGGGCGGGCAGGCTCGCCACGGTGAGGGTGTCGCCGGAGCGCGTGTATCCGCCACCCTCCTCGAGTGCGGTCACGGAGCCGTCCGCAGCCACGAGGCGCAGGGAGGAGAGTGTGGCGTCGGCCGGTACGGTGAGGGTGTAGACCGGGTTCTGGTACATGGTCAGGGCCGCGGTGTTGGAGACGACAGCGGTGTAGCGCACGGTGTCGCCCGGGCGCACGGTGCCGTCGGAACGCGAGACGTCCCGCGCCGTCATGGCCGCCGCGGGCGCAGGCTCCGTGGCGAGGTCGGGGTTCACGAACACCCGGAAGCTGCGGGTGGCGCCGTCGTAGGCGCCCGTGCCGTGGATGGTGGCGGTGATCACGGCCACGCCGGGGCCCGCCACGCGGGCGCGGGTGCCGGCCACGTAGGTGGAGGTGCCGGGCCGGTACTGGGCGCGGCGCCCCACGAGGCTGGCGTTGGGCTCCACGGCGATGACGCCGGGGTCCGAGCTCACGATGTCGATCTCGCCCACGGAGCTCGTGAGCGCGTAGACGTCGAACCAATCCTTGGGCTTGCCGATGAACGTGGCGCCGTCGACCACCTGCTGGGCCGGTGCGGCCTCGTAGTCCGCGTCCACCACCCAGGTCTTGAGGGAACCGTCGTCGCCCGCCACCAGGTTGCCGCTGCCGTCGCGCTCGCCGTCCACGTAGCTCATGCGCGCCGCGGCCACATCCAGCGTGACGGGGTCCTTGGCGAAGGGGTCGGCCGGGTCGAAACCCGTGCTCGTCAGGGCGCCGCTGTAGAGCGTGAAGCCGGGCTGGGCCATCTCGATCTCCACGTTGGTGACCGGGCTCTCGCTCTCGTAGTAGTTGCGGTAGGCGCTGTCCTCGTAGGCGGGGCCCGCGGAGCGGCCGCCACGGAGAGGTGGGTCGTCCGAGGTCACGGATGTGTAGCGCACCTGCACGGTGTGCTGGTTGTCGTCGGTGGCGGCGAGGCCCCAGGCCTCGAGCTGGGAGCGGGTGATCCTGAAGTGACCCACCACGTGCTCGCGGTCGGCGACCTTCTCCACCGCCACGGGGACGGACGGGTCGTCGAAGGCCTCGCGGTCGAGCTCGATCACGCCGCCCTGGGAGGCGGTGAGGGGACGTCCGTCGAGGTAGAGGCTCACGGTGCCCGTGGGTGCGGCGCAGGTGGACGCCGACGGCGTGTCGGTGCCCGGGATGGTGCCGCTCGTCACGTCGAAGGGGACCACGAGGCAGTCCATGGTGGCGGTGTTGAAGTCGATGGCGGAGTCGGAGCCCTGGGCCCACGTGGGCTCGCTGTAGGAGCGGGTCTCCCCTCCCACCTCGACGTCGACTCCGTGGCCGAGGGAGGAGATGTCGGCCTGCGTGGCGGAGTTCACCGGGTTGATGACGGCGTTGCCGCGGATGCGGTGGCCCCAGTACGACTGCATGCCGGGCTCGGAGGCGTACTGCTTGGAGACGATCTCGATGAGCTGCCGCCCGGAGTCGGAGGGCAAAGACGAGCCGGAGTCGAGGATGACGGGGTCGCCGTTCTTGTCGACCTCCTCGGAGACCGTCTGGTAGGTGTACTCGAGGGAGCCGGAGTCGGTGAGGCGCTTGGGCACGGTCTCGAGTCCCGCGGTCGAGATGTAGTGCCCCTCCTCCTCGGAGAGCTCCAGGCCCGGCAGGGGCAGGCCGTCGTAGTACTTGTCGAGCTTGGAGAAGTAACCGGCCACGACCTCGCGTGCGGCGGGGTCGAGCTCCTCGTTGTCGAGGTCGATGTTGACGTAGCGCTTGAGGGTGGTGCCGGAGGAGCCGCCGAGCTCCTCGACGTAGAGGGGCTCGAGGCGCTGCTCCCTGCCGTCGGCGTCGATGTAGTTGAGGCGCACCTCGATGCGGGCCGCCTTGCCGGTCTCGGGGTCCTTCTGGAGGTAGGCGTCGGAGAGCCAGAGGTAGAGCTTGCCGTCGTCGAACATGGTGGGCGCGCCGTAGCTGTGGGGCTGTCCGTTGACGAGGAGCTGCCACCCCGAGATCTTGGAGTCCTGGCAGTCGAGCTGCTCGAGCTCGGCCTTCATGTCGATGGTGACCATGGTGAGCTTGGTGGTCCTGGTCTCGTCGGACCAGGGGCCGTCGCCCTGGAACTTGCCCATGTTGGCGATGCGCATGGAACCACCGGTGACGATCACGGTGCCGTTGCGGCCGCCGAGGTCCCAGCGGCCGTTGACCGACGTGGGCAGCAGCGTGCCGCCGGTGACCTTGATGACCTTGCCCTTGGCGCCGGGTGCGGCGGCGGAGTCGCAGGCGCCGCCGAAGGCGTTTCCGTGGGTGAATCCGCGGGCCTTGAGGAACCCGCCGTTGATGGTGATGTTGCCGCAGGTGGAGTTGGGGGTGGTGGTGAGGGAGCTGGGCTGGCGGGCACCGCCGTTGTAGGTGTTCCCGTTCTCGTAGCGCAGGGGCGCGCCGATGCCGGCACCGTGGTACGAGCCGTAGGCGTCGATGTCGGCGGCGTTGAAGACCATGTCGGTGGCGCCGCCGCCGCAGCCGGCGCCGATACCCGCACCGGCACTGGCGTAGTAGCTGCCGCTCGCCGGGGTGTCGGCGTCGCCGCCGGCACCGGGGTTGTCGAGGTTCACGGCCACCCCGCGCCATGCGCACGCGACGACGGAGCCGCCGTCGAAGACCATGAGGCCGGCGTTCTCCATGGAGCCGGAACCGATGCCCGCGCAGCCGTAGCCGCCGGCGACCTTGAGGGTGCCGGGGTTGTCGGAGGAGAGCTTGAGGACCTCGTCGCCCACGGCCACCTCGGTGCCGTTGAGCAGCGTGCCGGCCGTGGCCACCTTGCCGCCCTCGACCTCCACATGGGTGCCGTCGACGAGGCGGTTGGTGACGGAGTCGTCGATGGTGAGCCTGGCGGTCTCGGCCACATGGATGCCGGCGCAGTTGGTGTCGAGCTGGGTGCGCAGGTAGTTGGTGGAGCCGTCGGCCAGGGTGATGTGGAGCGAGGAGTTCGGCCAGAGGTCGATGGGCGAGTTGCGGTCCGCCGCCGTCGAGGGTGCGGAGCTCTTGCTCGTGAGGTCGAGGTTGTCCAGCGTGATGCAGGCGTCCACGCCGCTGGGGACCTTGATGGAACCCTGGCCCGTGCCGGAGAACGTGAGGGGCGTTCCGGTCTTCACCGTGAGCAGGAGCGGCGAGGTGCTGACGTCGAAGTCCACGCCCTGCTCGCCGCCGGACACCGTCACGCCGCCGAACACGGTGACGACGGCCGCCGCGCGGGAGGCCTCGGCCAACGCCTGCACGCAGGGTTGGGGCACCGAGAGGAGCGCCACCAATACGGCGGTGACCATCATGGACAGGAAGCGTTGCGGGGTGCGTTTGGGTCTCATGGCTGCCGCTCCTTTTTGCCCTTCGTCTCTCCCTTTGTCGAGAGATAGCTGCATTCAGTCTGAATATTAGTACACAACATGCCACCTATCGATGGAAGAGAATCAAATAGGTGGCCTTAGCTGTGACGAACGTGTGGCAGGAGGCCCCGAGCGGCCCATGGGGCCCCGGGCACCCTCCCCCACCGCGACAAAGAGGGAGGCCCGCACCGGGTGCGGGCCTCCCGAGGGGGACGCTCTCCAAGAGGCGGGGCCCCTTAGTCGTCGCGGCGCTTGCGCCTGAGGAGCACGGCGCCGGTGGCGGCCAGGGTGAGGGCGCCCAGGGAGCCGAGGGCAGGGGCCACGGTGGCCACGTCGCCCGTGATGGGCATGCCGCCGCCGGTGAACGGGAGCCTGCGCGTGGTCGTGGTGGTCGTGGTGGTCGTGGTCGTGTTGGTGCTCGTGCCGTTGGCGCCGTTGGAGCCGCCGTTGGGATCCTTGTCCTTGATGGAGTCGAGGTAGTCCTGGTGCTGCGGGTGCCCCTCGTCCTTCCAGTCGTAGACGCGGTCGTCGTTGGTGTCGACGTTCTTGTCGGGGATGCCGTCGCCGTCGGTGTCGATGTTGATGTCGGGCCAGCCGTCGCCGTCGGTGTCCACGTTGACGTCGGGCTCGGGCAGCGGCTCGGACCTGGGGTCGACGGGGTCGGGCTTGCCGTCGCCGTCCTTGTCGACGATGTTCAGGTCGGGCTTGCCGTCGCCGTCCTTGTCGACGTTGAGGTCGGGCTTGCCGTCGCCGTCCGTGTCGATGTTGTTCGTGGGGGTCTTGGGGCTGTCGGGGACCTTGGGATCGACCGGGTCGGGCTCGCCGTCGCCGTCGGTGTCGACGATGTTGATGTTGGGCTTGGGCGGGTTCTTGGGGTCGACGGGGTCGGGCTTGCCGTCGTGGTCCTCGTCGACGATGTTGACGTCGGGCTTGCCGTCGCCGTCGGTGTCGACGTTGATGTCGGGGGTGCCGTCGCCGTCGGGGTCGACGTTGACGTTGGGCTTGGGCGGGTTCTCGGGGTCGATCTTCTCGATGTCGATGGGATCGGGCTCGCCGTCGCCGTCCTCGTCCACGATGTTGGTGTCGGGCTTGCCGTCGCCGTCGGGGTCGACGTTGACGTCGGGGTCGCCGTCGCCGTCGGTGTCCACGTTGGTGTCGGGGATGCCGTCGTCATCGGGGTCGACGTTCACGTCCGGGTCGCCGTCGCCGTCCTTGTCGATGTTGGTGGGGTTGCTGGCGAACACGACGGTCACATGGACGTCCTTGTCGATGTTCGTGAGGTCCACCTCGCCCTTGTCCACCAGGTCGGGGCGGGACTCGTTGCCGACATAGACGTACTTGACGGTCTCGCCCTCACCGGGGGTCCAGGTCACCTTGCGGTTGCCGCCCGCGGCGACCTCGCCGGCACCGGAGATGCTGCCCACGCCGCCCTGGGTGCTGGCGGTCACGGTGTAGGTGCTGGGCTTGTCGGGATCCTCGGGCTCGAACTCGTTGGGCTTGGGGTCGTTGTCGTTGGTGACCTGCTTTGGCTTGAGGCTCACGGTAATCTGGAGGTCGCCGTTCACCTCGGCGGGCAGCGCGATGGTGCCGTCCTCCTTGTCGACGGTGTACTCGTTGCCGTTCTGGTCCTTGGCGCTCACGATCTCGAAGCCGTTATCGGGGACGACCTTGAGGCCGTCGGTGGTGGTGCCCTTCTTGATGGTGGCGTTGCCGGAGACGGTGCCCTCGCCGCCCTCGATCTTGGCGGAGACGCTCACGAGCTCGTCGGGCGTGGGGAGGGGCTCGTAGATCGGCTCGTCGTGCTCGTCCGTCTTGGGCGTTCCGTCGGGGTTGGTGGCCTGCTTGACGAAGTAGAAGTCGAGGGTGTGGTCCTTGCCGATGTTGATCTGGTTGAGGCCGTCGATCTCGGTGTTGGTGTAGGTCTTGTCGCTGTCGGCGCGCACGGTCATGAGGGTGCTCGTGGCGGGACGGTAGATGTCCTGCACGAAGCGGAAGTCCTTGAGCCTGGCCATGGCCGGAACGACCTCGGCGTCGTCCGCCTGCGGGGCGGCCTCGTCGTCGGAAGAGACCTCGGGCTGGGCCTCGGGGGTCTGCTCGGGAGCGGCCTCCTCGGCAGGCTCGGTCGTGGCCTCGGGGGCCTCCTCGGCAGGCTCGGGGTCCGGCACGATGACCGGGTCCACGAGCTCCGTCACGGGAGCGGCCTGGGGAGCGGCCTGACGGGCTGCCTTCTGCTCGGGCTGGGCCGGGGCCGGATCCTCGACGGGCGCGGGCTCGTCGCTCTGGGTGGCAGGGGTGCTGCCGTCGTCGAAGTTGATCTTGTCGTCGAAGAAGAGCTCCTTCTCCTCAGGCATGCCCTGGTCGAGGACGACCCTGGCCAGCTTGGAGTCGGTCTCCTTGCCGTAGATGGTCTTGTAGTCGTCCAGGTGGTAGACGGTCTTGGACTCGGAGACCTCGCCGTCGCCGTACTTGCGGATGGTCACGGTATGGAGCACGGGGCGCACGTGCACCTCGACGGTGCGGCTGGCGTCGGTGGGGACGGCCACCTTGCCGTTGGCGTCCTTCTCGACCTCCTTGCCGTCGACGACGACCTTCTCCAGCTCGTAGCAGACGTACTTGCCGGAGCCGTTCTTGTCGTTGCCGTAGAAGTAGCCGTCGTCACCCTGCGAGAGGTTGCCCATGGCGTCCTTCTCGCTGGTCTGGAGACCCCAGTTGACGCCGTAGTCGCCGGAGTCCTTCTTGACCACGGCACCGCCGGTGATGGAGCCGGTGACGTCGCCCGTGGCACCCACGAGTTTGGTGGTGATGGTCACGAACTCGTCGGGGTCGGTGTAGTCGGGGACGACCGGCTCGGGGATGTCGTCGCCGTTCTCGTCCTTGGTCTGGACCATGTAGATGTCCACCACATGGTTGGCCGTGAAGCCCTTGTTGAAGGGGGCGCGGTTGTAGGTGTACTGCTGGAGCTGGCGCTCGGTGAGCGTCGAGGTGATGTCGTCGCCGTCGATGACGATGTTGACGATCTTCCAGTCGCTCTGGGTGGCGTTCCAGCTCGGGGTCTCGCGGGCGCCCTCGGACACGGTCTTGGTCTGGGAGGTCACGACCTTGTCGTCGCCGCCGTAGCGGTTGACGGTCAGGGTGTACTTGTCCTCGGTGACCACGTCGGTGCCGCCCAGGGAGGGCAGGGTGGAGAGGGTCACGACGACCTCGTGGTCGGCGTTCACGTTCTTGAAGTCGACGGAACCGGAGGAGACGTCCACGTCCTCGCCGTCCACCGTCACCTTGGCGATGCGGTAGCGGGAGTTCTCACGGAGCGACCAGGTCACCTGGGCGTCGGTGCCCATCTTGACGGAGCCCGCACCGGTGACGGTGCACTCCGCGGGGTCGGTGGCACCCTCGACACGGGTCTTGATGGAGTAGAAGGTGTTCTCGGGCTTGGGGGTGTCGCTCGGCTTGGGCGGCGTGCTCCCGGAGTCCTTCTCGAAGACCACGCGGACGTTCACGTCGTCGGTGAGCGGGTTCTCGCAGGTGTAGCCGGAGGCGTCGCGCAGGTCGTCGCGCACCACGCCGTCGACGGTCACGCTCTTGACGTGCCAGCCGTCGTTGGCCTTCCAGGAGACGCTGGGGGTGGTGCCCTCCTTCTGGTGCTTGGCCGGGGTCACGGTGCCGCCCTCGGGGTCGTTGGCGGTGACGTCGACGTCCAGGAAGCGGTCGTAGCTGAGGCGCAGGGCCAGGGTGGGGTTGCCGGTGACCTCGCCCTCGAGCACGTTGTTGGCGCTCTCGGGGTTGTACCAGTAGTCAACCCCGTTCACGGTGATCTGCTCGGTCTTGTCGCCGTCGGCCACGGACACCCGGGACTCGGTGGTGCCGGTGTAGCTCTTGGTCACGGCGGCGTCGGTCACACGGGTGTACACGGGGTTGCCGTCGGCGTCCTTGTTGCCGGAGTTGATCCAGTACTCCACGGTGTAGCGCGTGTCGTCACGCGGGGTCCACGTGGCCACATAGGTGTGGTTGGCCTTCTTGGCCACGTTCTCGGTGCCCACGGTGGCAGCCTCGGCGAGCTCCCCGGTGCCGGGGTCGAGGAGGTGCCAGCCGGTGAAGTCGTAGCCGGGGCGGCTCGGCTCCCTGAAGGTGAAGCCGGTGGCCTGGTTGTCGGTGTACCTGTTGGTGGTGGAGGTGGGATAGGCCACGTCGTTCACACGGCTGCCGCCGGCGGAGTCGAAGGACACCACGAACTTGTTGGTGTCGAACTTCCACACGGCATAGACGGTGATGTCGTGGGAGGGCATGGTCGGGGCGGGGACGGCCGTGATGCCGGAGACGCCGGTGGCCACGGCGAAGGTGTTGTCCGTGACGTCCATGGCGTTCCTGGTGGTGGACCAACCCTGGAAGATGTAGCCGGGCTTGGTGGGGACGCCGCGGCCGGACACGGGGATGCCCTTGGTGGCGACGTTGACGCCGTAATCCACGTTGTCGATGGAGCGCACGTTGCCGAGGGAGCCGCCGTTGGCGTCGAATCGGATGGAGTAGCTGCCGATCTCCCACTGGGCCACGAGGTAGTAGGTGTCGCGCTTCACGGCGCCGGTGGCCTCGTCGACCTCCTTGACGGCCAGCTGGTCCACGACGTCCGCCACGTTGTCCTTGTTGTTGATGTAGGTGCCGTCGGCGGCCTTGGTGCCGTCGTCGGTGTTCAGGAGCTTCCAGCCCTTGAAGGAGTAACCCTCACGGGTGGGGGCCACGTTGTGGTCGTCGACCTTCTTGAGGATGGAGGCCTTGGAGATGACCTGGTACTCCGAGGAGGGCTTGCCGTCGATGTCGCCGCCGTTGGCCAGGTAGATGATCTTGGCGTAGTCCTTGGAGTAGGACGGGCGGATGATGATCTCGTTGTCCTCGGGCTCGGGCGTCGTGCCGGGGGTGACGGGGTCGCCGCCCGGGGTGGTCCAACCGCTGAACTTGTTGTTCTCGGGGTCGTCCTCGGGGTCGGGGACCTCGTCGTCCTCGGGCAGCACGATGATGGGCTTCTCACCGATGACGTAGTAGTCGTCGATGGGGTTGCCGTTCTCATCCTGGACGCTCACGTGCGTGGGCTGGAAGACGGCCTTGGAACCCACGTTGCCGCACTCGTCGCGCACGAAGACGATGAGGGGCTCCTTGCTGCTGATCTCGTAATCGAAGCTGAACTCGTGCTGTGGAACGGGCAGGAGCTCCCACTCGTCCTCGGGCGGCTGCTTCGTGTTGTCGGCGGTGGCATAGCTGGGGTCGTTGGTCCACCAGTAGGCTGCCACACCGGACCCGCGGCCGTCCTCGATGAAGGTGATGCCGTCCTCGTCGATGCCCTCGCCGGTGTCGGTGAGGGTGATGGTGGCTATGTTCTTGCCGGTGTTGGCGCCCTCGATGTAGGGATGCTCGTCGTCGAGGTAGGCGGTCACGTAGGTCTGGGAGACCTTGGACTCGTTGCCCTTGTCGTCGGTGACGGTGAGCTCGAAGGTCCAGCGGCCGTGGGCGCTGTCCTTGGTGAAGACGTAGTCCTCGATCTGCGAGGGGTCGGTGTAGGTCTTGTCGAAGACGGTCTTGTTCGCCGGGTCGTAGACCACCCAGTGCCACTTGGTGAGCCTGCCGTCGGCACCGGACTTGGTGCCGATCATCGACTTGTCGACCATGTTGACCCTGACGGTGCCGTTGGTGTTCACGAGGTGCTGCAGGTGCACCGTCATGAGCTGCTCGTCGGTCTCGCTGTTGATGACGTAGAAGTTGGCGAGCGGCAGCTCGGAGCTGATGGGGGCCTGGTTGAACTTGCGGCCCTCCGTGAAGTTCTTATAGATGTACTCCGCGATCTCGGTCACGTAGTCGTCGCCCATGGCGATGAAGCCGTTGTCGGAGCCGAGGCCCTGGTGGGTGACGGTGTCGCCCTCCTTGGTGGTGTCGGTGACGATCTTGCCGTCCTGGGCGTTGGAGATGTAGAAGATCTCGTTCTCGTTGAGGCGGTTGATGCCGTCGCTGTAGTCCTGGTTGGCCTCACCGTTCTTCTCGAACTCCTCGGGGATCTGCGGGTCGTTGGAGTCACCGGCGAGGTTGATGAAGTACTTCTGATCGGCGCCCTGGTAGTACTGGGTGTTCTTGAGGGCGTCGAAGGCGGAGGCGGCGTAGCTCATCTCGAGGTCGGAGAACTTCATGATCGAGAGGGACGAGCAGCCATGGCCCACGTAGTTGACCATGGGCCCGAAGCCGTTGTAGCCGGTGGCATCGAGAGGCTGGTCCTTGAGCAGGTTGACGGGGTTGCCGAGGTTGCCGCTCGCATCGTAGGTCTGGTACTGCATGGTCACACTGGTCTTGTTGAGCTCGACCGTCACGCGGACCATGTTCCTCGGACCGAAGCTCATGGTGGGCACCGTGGCGATCTGGGTGCCGCTGGTCTCAGCAAGGACGCTGTCTGCGCCCACACTGATCTTCCTCAGCGTACAGGCATTGGTGCCCGCTTTGAACACGAGGGCATAGCCGGAAACGGTGCCTCCGCCGGAAGCGGTGGCACCGGTGATGCCCGCATTGAGCCAGAAGCCGTAGCTTCCGAGGGTGTGGGTGTCGATGACGGCGGGGTTGATGTCAAAGGAGAAGGTGCGCCTGGAGTCGCTCGACGCAGGGTAGATCATGTAGTCCGTGAGGGCCTGGGTGCCGTAGCCTGCGAACACCATGGACGACTTGCCCTCGGCATCGACCGACGAATAGATGTGGCGGTCGAAGTTCTTGCAGGCGTTGCCGGTGGTGTTGGTGTTGTTCTTGAAATAGCTTTCGATGGTGCCCGTACCGTTGGTATGGGTGTTGTCCGCCTGACGGAACGGCTGGTTAACCGCCTGATCGGCAGGCACGATGCCGTTGTAGGTGTCCTTGTCCCTGTAATGGTCCCTCACCAACCAGCCGTTGAGGTCGGTGGTGTCGATGGACACGTCAGTGTTCGTGATGCGGAACGTCGACGGGTCCATGCCCTGGTCGATGAGCTTCTGGGTGAGCTCCTGCTTGAAGTCGAGAAACGTGCCGGGGTAGTCGGCCGGCACGGTCACGGCGATGTCCACCTTGGGCGTGGGGTTGGCACCCACGTCCACGGCGCCGTAGGCCGGGCTCAGCGTGCCCGAGCCCACCAGCCCGACGAAGGCGAGGAGGGTGCACACGACCAGTGCATAGAGCCTGCTGAGATGCCGGCTCACTCCTCTCTTGAACTTCTGCAACATTTTCTATACCTCACAATCCCTTCGACTTGTGATAATGGTAGATAGAGCAGATTTTAGCCCTTTAAATTCAGCTCTTCTACAGACAACTTCAGAAAAAACTACACACTGGGAATTGAGGGTATTAATTTCCGTAATACACAGCTGTTTACCAGCTATTTTTCAAGCACTACGCAACCGTTTCCATCCAGTACTTTCTATCTGTGCATTTTAGATTCTGAATATTCCGACATCGGGTTGCATTTTACTGACTGCATACTGTACTTATTCTGAACATGATTTGATAAATAGGGGACAAAGGGACGAGTGCCTCACGGGACGTCCGTTCGAGGTCCTCCACGGACCAATCAAGGGACACCGTCCGCACGGTTGCTCCCCTCCCCCACCGGGAATGTTCCGATCATCACCATCGTCTGAAGATTGGAGTGCCCATGACCGAGAAGAAGGCTCGCTCCCTGGAGCTGTTCTACAAGCCCACCTGCCCGTTCTGCCAGAAGGTCCTCACCTGGATGAGGGACCACGACGTGGAGAACGTCACGCTGTTCGACATCAGCACCGACACCGAGGCTGCCGACCGCCTGGTGAAGGTGGGCGGCAAGCGTCAGGTCCCCTGCCTGCTCATCGACGGCGAGCCCCTCTACGAGAGCGACGACATCATCGCCTACCTCGCCAAGCTCATCGAGCGTCCCGAGGACGACCTCGCCCGCTGAACCGTACCGTCACAGTCCCGAGGAGGCTGTTATGACCCTGTTCTACCTTCCCACCTGCCCTCACTGCCATCGCGTCATCACCTGGATCGAGGGCCAGGGCCTCACCGACAAGTTCAACTACATCGACTGCTCCAACGAGGCAGGTGCCGCCGAGCTTCAGCAGGTGAGCGGCCAGCAGTCCGTTCCCTGCCTGGTCACCGGTGACGACCAGTGCCTCATCGGCGACGAGAGCATCCTCGCCTACCTGCAGAAGCTGTACGACTGAGGCACGCTCCCCAGATAGCGGACGAGGGGCGTCCCCGACGGTTTCGATGCCGCCGGGGACGCCCCTCGTCCTTGTAACAACCCGCCCCCTGTGTGACGGGTTTTACGGTTTCGACGTCACGCCCTGCGGATGGTCTCCGAGACGATGAGGTTCACCTGGGCGACCTGGTCGGGACTCACGTTCTGGGGCACGTTCTCGGCCGTGTGGGCCAGAGCCGGCACCTCGCCGGGGTCACAGCCCATGAGGGTGGCCGAACGCACCGAGGCGCGCATGGCGCAGGTGGCGTCCGTGTCGGCCCAGGGGCGCGGCGAGCACTGCAGCGGTACGTGGAGGTCGCGGGCGATGCGGTCGATGCTCTTGAGCAGGCGGCGGTCGACCTTGCGCACGTTGCCGGACCCCTCCTCCGTGAGGAGGGTGAGCTGACCGGCACCCACGGAGTCGAGGTTGATGAGGAAGGCGCCGCGCAGGCGGGAGCGGTACTCCCTCACGAACGCCTTGGCACCCGCGTGGTCGAGCTCGCTGGCGCCCACGGCCACGAAGTAGATGTCGTGGGCAACAAGGTCCACGTAGTCCATGTCGAGCACGGCCTCGGCGAGCTCCGGGTCCTCCGTGGGGTCGAGGTCCCGGTCGTCCTCGCGCAGCTCGGCGGAGCGGGTGGCGCCGCCCTTCCACGGACGGCGGTCGCCGTCCCCCTCGGAGAAGTTGTCCCAGGAGCCGATGCGCTCGCCGTCGGCCTTGGCGTCGAAGTCGTCGTCCACCCCGAGCCACTCGCTCATGGAGTCCTGCTCCTCCTTCTTGCAGCCGTGACCATGGGAGATGCGGTCGCGCAGGGAGGTCTTCCGCGCCTTGTCGTGGGACGTCACACGGACGGGCTCGATGGGCACGGCGGCAGGCGGCTCCTGGGACTGGGCGGCGGGCACCGTCGTCACACGACGGCTCTGGGAGACCGTCACACGGCCGTCGGACGAGCTGGCGTGCACGGTGCTCTGGGACACCACCACACGCTGGGGCGCGGTCTCGGCCGCAGCTGCGGGCTCGGGCTCCTGACCCGGGACCTCGTAGGCGGCCTCCTCCATCGCATCGGGGGAGGGGCTGTCCGCGGCCAGGGGGTCGAAGGTCGCCTGGGTGGGGTCGGGGAGGTCGAACAGCGCCGCGCGGCGGGCGAAGCCGATGGAGCCGCGGGGCGTGAAGTCGGTCCGGCCCCAAGAGGGGTCGTCCACGATGTCCGGGGTGGGGGAGGGCTGGGACGCCTCCTCCACGACCGGCATGGCCACGGTGGCCCCGTCGGTCGCCTGGGCCGGTGCCGACGCCTCCTGACGCGTACCCTGCACCTCGTCCTCGGCAACGGGGACGTCCTCCTCGGCCTCCAAGTCGGGCACGTGGGAGAACTCCGGCACGGAGAGGGTCTCGCGGACGGGCTCGGGCCCGGCGGTGGGGGAGGGCTCCTCCGGCCGCCGTGCGGAGCGCGGCGTGGGCTCGCTCACGGAGGAGGGGCCGGAGACGACAGGCTCGGTCGCGATGCGGCCGGTGGCCTCGCGCACCTCTATGGTGCCGGTCTCCTGGGACGCGGCCTTACGGGTAAGGAAGTCGGGGATGGGGATGGAGGGTCGGGTCGGCTGGGCCTCGACCGCCGGCTCGGGCTCGAGCGGCTCCTCCACGATCTCCTCGACAGTAACGGGCTGCGGCTCAATGTACTCGATCTGGCATGTCTCAGGGAGGATACCGAGGGCCTCTACCACGTCTTTTCCGTGACGCACACCCTCGACCTGCTCCATCTCGGTGACGGTACGCGTGACGACACGGTGTTCCGCGGGCACCTCGTCGACCACGACGGGGGAGTCCAGCGCCGCGTCGGCGACGGCATCGGCCTCCGCCTCTGCGAGGAGCTCGGCGCGCTGGGCCCGTTCCTCGTCGGTGCCGCCGCAGACGTCCTCTGCCACGCCGAGCATAGCGGCGAGGGAGGCGTTGTTGTCGTTGGCCGCGCCGGTGAGGGGCATGAAGTGCGCGGCGATGTCGTTGATACCGCAGACGAGCCCGGGCAGCGCGCAGACCATGCCGATGACCCAGATAACGCGGAGGGCTACGTCGGGAATGACCACGACGAGCTGGAGCAGGCAGCAGAGGGCCGCGACGGCCAGGCCCATCGGGCCCCAGCGGTAGACGATCCCGCTGTAACGGGAGACGGCCGGGTTGGCGAGGAGCTCCTCATGACCGGTGTCGTAGTGGGCCATCACGACGATGGGGCGAACGCCGCGGCCGGCGTGCGGGCCGGTGCCCTTGTGGAAGCCCACGACGTTCTGGCTGCGGGCCGGGGGCAGGAAGCGGCTGAAGATGTCGATGCCCAGGTACCTCAGGACCAGCAGCGCGCCGCTCACCGCGGCGACCACGAACCCGAGCACCGCGAGGCCGATGCCGCCGATGCCGGACACCACCATGCCGAGGAACGCCAGCACGAGGAGGATCCCGCCGATGAAGCGGGTGTCGTTGGGGGCCGTGACGTCCTGGCGGGTCACCTCGAGGCCCTCGTTGGAGAGCAGCTCCTGCAGGATGTCTGCGGCGTTGACCTCCTCCTGGCTGTTCGCAGGCGCTATCTCGATCCGGGAGTCAAGGTAGTCGAGGTACTTCTCGCTCATGGACATCGGCGTCATCCTCCGTCGGTTCGGCCGTGAAGCCGGGTGCTTCGTTTATGGCACGTTCAAGGGCCGGAGCCAAAGATACCCGCAAGTATACGCCCTCATCCCCGCCAGCCCGCAGGGTGGGGGAGGCCCCAGGAAGTCCCCTCAAACCGTCCGGACAACAAACATCGAACGTGACAGAAGTGTCCGGGTGCCCTGTCCCATCACCCGGACACTTCTGTCACGTTGCGGGTTTTACGGTGAGAGTGACGGCGTACACCCTGTGGTACGCCTCGGTTTACGGTCATGCGATACACGGCTCGGCACCCCGTACCGCCGTGACGAAACCTGTTACCGAGCGTCAAAATAACATCTGTTCTGACACTGATTCTAGATACATATAATGGATAACAGAGTCACACAGGTACATGTAACAGCTATCACAAGCTGGTAATATCATAAGTTACAAAGGGGTGGAACGTTCTGGAACGTTCCACCCCTTCAATAATAACGTGCATATACGAGCTGACGCGCCATCAGTCCTCGTGACTGCGTCTCCAAAGCTCGATGAAGCCCTTGAGGTTGTCCCAACCCAAACGGGTGACGTTGGAGCTGGGAAGCGAGTTGATGAACGTGCGGCCGTAGCGCTTCGTGGTGAGACGGCTGTCCAAAAGGACCAGCACACCCTTGTCGCGACTGGAGCGGATGAGCCTTCCCGCGGCCTGCTTAACGGCGAGTACCGCCTCAGGCAACGAGTAGTGCCACCAGGCGCGGGGGTCCCGGGCCTCACGCTCCTTCACAAGCGGGTCGTTAGGATTGGCGAAGGGCAGCTTGGGGATGACCACGCACCGCAGGGTGTCACCGGCGGCGTCGAAGCCCTCCCAGAACGACTTGAGCGCGAAGAGCGAGAGCCGCTCGTCACCCACGAACCTCTCGCGCAGGCGGCGGACGTTGGCACCCCTCGTCTGCTGCACGAGATCCAGCCCGGACTCGCGCAGGCGGGGGGAGACCATGGAGTAGAGCTGTTCCATGTCGCGACGGTTGGTGAAGAGCGTGAGCACGGAGCCACCCATGGCCTCGTGGACGGCCACAAGGGCGTCCGCCATGGCGGGGAGGTAGTCGCGGGAGTAGGGGTCCGGCAGGTCGGTGGCCACCACGACGGCCATGTTGCGGTCGAAGTCGTAGCTGGAGGGGATGAGCAGGCTCTGAGAGGCCCCGGGGCCGAGGCAGTCCAGGCCCACGGCATGCTCGAAGTGACTGAAGTCCCGTCCCACGGCCAGCGTGGCCGAGCAGTACCCCACGGTCTTGGTCTCCGGGTACCAGCGGCCCGCCAGCTCGGCGCCCACGTCCAGCTTCTCGGCCACCAAGCGCTCCTCGCCCCGACGGTTCTTGGCGAACGAGGCCTCGAGGTAGTAGACGAAGGAGTCGTCGGTGCCGTCGAGCACGGTCTTGAGGGCCAGGCGCAGATTACCGAGGGTGCGCAGGGGGTCGCCCATCTCGGTGGATGCGTCTTGGATGCCCTCGAGGGCGAGCGTCTGGGCCTCCTGGAGGAACCTCACGGCCTCCTCGAGCGCCGCCTCGAAGGCGCGGCCGCTCTCCTCGAGCTGCGCCCACTCGGCCGTGGCCCGCACCTTCTCGTCGATCCACAGGGTGACGGTGTCGTAGCCGCCACGACGCCCGCAGCCCTGGGCCACGAGCACGAGGTCGTCGAAGAAGTCTGCCGAGAGCGTCATGGCCCGGGCAAGCGACGCGGAGCCCTTGGTGAGCACCCGCTCCACCGGTGCGCCGGCCTCGCTGGCCGAGGCCTGGACCATGAGCTTGTGGATGGCGCCGGAACGCACGCCGCCCAGGGTCTCGAAGGCCCTGCGGGCGTCGGGGGCCGCAACGGCGAGCGCCCACTGGCGCCGGGCCTCGGCGTCGAACCCGTGGGCCTCGTCCACCATCCAGTGGCGGATAGGGGGGAGGATGCGCTGGTCGGCCGCCACGTTGGTGAGCAGCAGCGAGTGGTTGGTCACCACGATGTCCGCCGAGGCGGCCCTGCGGCGCGCCCCGTGGAGCAGACAGCCCTCGGCAAAGAACGGGCAACGGTTGTGCAGGCATTCCTCGGGGGTGGTGGTCATCATCTGCCTGGGCACGTTGCGCCAGCGGATGCCCAGGGAGTCGAGGTCGCCCTCGGGGGTCTGACAGGCGGCGGAAAGCGTCACGGCCACAGCCGTGAGCATGTCGGACTCAATGGTGTTCCGGGACCTCCCGGCGGCACTCACCTGGTCCACCGGCAGGTCCTGAAGCATGGCCGCCTCGACCTTGCGGAGACACGGGTAGTGGTCGTAACCCTTAAGACTTATATATTGCAAACCTCCGGGGAGGTTCTCTTCCAGGAGCGGGAGCTCGCGGGAGACCAACTGGTCGGTGAGGGCGTTGGTCTTGGTGGCGACACCGCAGGTCACCCCGTTCTCCTTGGCGAAAAGCGCGAGCGGCAGCAGGTAGGCCATGGACTTGCCCACACCGGTGCCGGCCTCCACCACGAGGTCGGTGGACGTGGCCAGCGCGTCGTTGACCGCCTGGGCCATGGCCTTCTGGGCGGGTCGTGGCTCGAACTCCTCGTAGAGCGACCCCACGACGCCGGCCCCGCCGAAGGCATCCTCGAGCTCGCGGGCCGACACCGTCACGGGGTCGCAGAGGCGTTCCTTGGCATCCACCTTCACCTGCGTCTTCTGGGCGCGCACGAGGGCCCGGCGGGCCTGCACCAGGGAGAACGGCACATGGGCGCCCTCCTCGCCGGCGATGTAGGCGAAGAGCGGCCGGTAGGGCCAGTCGACCTCCGGGTGCATGGAGGCGAGCTGACCCGCAAGACCGGGGGGAAGCGCCGCGAGGCCGCAGAGGATGACGCGCCACATGCCGGCGAGAGCCTCGACGTCGGCCATGGCCCGGTGCGACACCGAGGGACAGCCGAACACACGCGCGAGGTCCTGCAGCCTGTGGCTGGAGAGGCGGGGGAGGGCTATGCGGGAAAGGGCGAGGGAGTCGATCCAGAGGTCCGAGACCTGCGAGCCCCCACGGACCTTCTCCACGAACGTGCGGTCGAACGTGGCGTTGTGCGCGATCACGGGGCACCCGCCCACGAAGTCGGCGAGCCGGGCCACGACCTCCTCGGCGCCCGGGGCATCCACGACCGTGGCGTTGGATATGCCGGTTAACTCCTCGATCTCGGGCGGGATGGGCGTGGAGGGCCGCACGTACGACTCGAAGCGGTCCACGACCTCGCGCCCGCTCAGACGGGCCGCCGCGACCTCGATGAGCTCGCAATCCCTGAACGAGAGGCCCGTGGTCTCGGTGTCGAGGACGATGACGTCCTCCTCGATGGGGCCGAAATCGCAGGCGGGGTCGGCCGCCCTGTCGGCGAGGGAGCGGTACAGGTCGGCGACGGCCGCCGGCGTGCCCGCCATGAGCAGGTCGTCGACGGTGCGGGGCTCGGAAGTGGTGCTCACGGGGCTCCTTTTGACGGCGGAGGGACGTTAGAGACGACCCGCGCCCTCCTCCAGGGCCCACTCCACGAAGCGGCGGCACAGCTCGGGGAAGGGGATGCCCGAGCGCTGGGCGCTGTCGGGCAGGAGGGAACGCTCGGTCATGCCGGGGATGGTGTTGGTCTCGAGCAGCACGGGCTCGCCGGCATCGGTGACGATGAAGTCGCTTCGGGAGCAACCGGAGCAGCCGAGGGCCTCGTGGGCGGCCACCGCAAGCTCCTGGGCGCGCGCATAGGCCGCGGGGTCCAGGCGCGCGGGAATCACATGGTGCAGCTCGCTGGGCTCGTACTTGGCCTTGAGGTCGTAGAACTCGGAGCCGGTGACGACCTCGACGATCTGCAGGGCCTCGGGCTCCCCGTTGCCGATGACCGGCACGGTGATCTCGGTCCCGGTGACGCACTCCTCGACGAGGGCGCGGTCGGAGGACTCGTGAGCCACCGCGATGGCATCCTCCAGCTGACCGGCCTCGGTCACGCGGGTGACACCGTAGCTCGAGCCGTTGAGCACCGGTTTGACGAAGAGGGGGAGGCCCAGCTCGGCCACCACGGCCTCGGGGTCGACCCCCTCGCCGCGGGCCACGCAGATGCCGGCGGGGCAGGGGATACCCGCATCGCGGTACACGAGCTTGGCGAGGTCCTTGTCGGCGGCCGTGGCGCTGGCCACCACGCCCGAGAAGGTGTAGGGGATATGCAGCACCTCGAGCATGCCCTGGATGCAGCCGTCCTCACCGTACTTGCCATGCATGGCGATGAAGGCCACGTCGTAGCCGCCGGTGGAGAGCTTGACCCCCAGCTCGGGGTCGGCGGCGTCCACGAGGTCCACGGACTCGAAGCCCGCCTCGGCGAGGGCGCCCTGCACCGCGACGGCGGAGCTGTGGCTCACGTCGCGCTCGTCGGCCCAACCGCCCCACAGGAGGCACACATGGGATTTGGTGACGTCGTTGCTGCTCATAGGGGCTCCGATCGGGCTTGCGTGAACGGGTAGACTGAGACGGTACGCAGGTACCGGAGTCGAGGATACTCCACCCACCCCCTCCCATAGGATCAGGTGTCAGAATGCCCGAGAAAACCCAGCCCACAAGCCCCAACCGAGAGAACGCGGACCAGACCGCCGCCCCCGTGAGGCGCGGGCCCAAAGCCGACCTCACCGCCATGGACCACGACGAGCTCGTGGCGTTCATGGAGTCCATCGGCCAGCCCTCCTTCCGTGCCAAACAGGTGGAGGACTGGGTGCGTCACAAGAACGTGCGTTCCTTCGACGAGATGACCAACCTCTCCAAGGCCCTCCGTGCCCAGCTGGCCGAGGTGGCCACACTGGGCGGTGTGACCGAGGTCGCACGTCAGGAGTCTCTCGACGGATCGCGCAAGTACCTGCTCGCCTTCGACGACGGCGTGTCGGTGGAGTGCGTGGGCATGCCCAACGGCGACCGTCTCGCCGTCTGCGTGTCCACCCAGGCCGGCTGCCGCATGGGCTGCCGCTTCTGCGCCACGGGGGAGGCCGGGTTCACCCGCAACCTCACGGTCGACGAGATCTACGCCCAGGCCGCCCATGTGGGCCAGGACTTCGGCCAGCGCGTGACCTCCGTGGTCCTCATGGGCCAGGGCGAGCCCTTCAACAACTACGACGAGACCCTCGCCGCCATGCGCCTCATGAACAGCGAGGACGGTCTGGGCATCGGGGCCCGCCACATCACGGTGTCCACCTGCGGCGTCGTCCCGCAGATCCGCCGGTTCGCCTCCGAGCCCGAGCAGTTCGGCCTGGCCCTCTCGCTGCACTCCGCCGTCCCCGAGACCCGCAACCTCCTCATGCCGGGTGTGAGGAAGCACAGCCTCAAGCGCCTCCACGACGTCATGAAGGACTACACCGAGAAGACCCACCGTCGCCCCACCTACGAGTACGCCATGATCGCCGGCGTCAACGACGACGAGCCGCACCTGGACGCCCTCGTCGACTTCTGCCGCGGCACCCTCTGCCACGTGAACCTCATCCCCTTCAACGAGCACTCCGGCTCCAAGCTCAAGCCCTCGTCCGAGGAGCGCATCGACCGCTTTGTGAAGGTGCTCGAGGGGGTGGGAGTCGAGACCACCGTGCGCCGCAGCCGCGGTGCGGACATCGACGCCGCCTGCGGGCAGCTCAGGCAGCGTCTGCGCTAGGACGCACAGGATAGAGCGACCCCTAGGGAAACGGGTCTCCCTGCCGGATTGGCGGGGAGACCCGTTTCCCTGTGCAGACCTTGGCCGTGGCGACCGATGGGGGAGGGGAGGGCTAGTAGCCGGCCTCCTCCCACTGACGTTCGATCCAGGCTCGGTTGGCCTCGAGACGGGCGGCGTCTTGGGCGTCATCGGGATCGCCGGAGAACCGCTCGGCCATGGAACGACCCACCTCCACGACGCGTCTGGCCGTCGACCCCAGGTTCTCTCGGGCCTGTGGGGTCAGGAGCGCCATGAAGGCAGCCACGGCCCCTCCCACGACCACACCGGTCACCACGAACATCCCAAGCGACCTACGCATGGTCACCATCCTCTCCATTGGCGGCGAGGAGCCCCATGAGGCGCTTGAGGTCCTCCTCGTCCTTGAACTCGATCTCGATGCGGTTCTTTCCCCGGCTCTGCTTCACCCTGACGGTGGTGTCGAGGGCCATACGGAGACGGCGGGCGGCACGTTTGAAGGCCTGCGGCGCGGGTGGGCGGGTCGGTTTGGACGATTCCGTGCCAGAAAACAACGGTGCGAGGGTTTCTGTCTGACGCACCGACAGATTCTCCTCCACGACCTTGCGGGCGAGCTTGATCCGCCCATCCTCGCTCGGCACGGCGAGTATGGCACGGGCATGGCCGGGGGTGAGCAGACGCTCGCAGAGGAGCACCTGGACCTCGTCGGGAAGGTCCAAAAGACGGAGGGCGTTGGCGATGGCAGGCCTCGACTTGGAGAGAATCCTCGCCAACCCCTCCTGCGTGAGGCCCTGGGACTCGATGAGCTGCCTGTAACCCCGTGCCTCCTCGATGGGGTCGAGATCGCTGCGCTGGAGGTTCTCGATAAGGGCAAGGGAGAAGACCGCATCGTCGTCCACCTCGCGCACGAGCACGGGAACCTCCGTGAGACCAGCCAGTTTGGACGCCTGATAGCGACGCTCGCCGGCGATGATCTGATAATCGCGACCCACCTTGCGCACGAGGATGGGCTGGAGCACGCCGTGCTGTCGGATGGAGTCGGCGAGCTGCTCCAGTGCCTCCTCGTCGAAGTTCTGGCGGGGCTGGTCCGGGTTCGGCTTGATCTTGGAGATGGGGAGGGTGGCCTCGGTCTCCTTACCCACCTCGGCCGACGACTCAGCCATAAGGGCGTTGAGACCCTTTCCCAGACCCGTCTTCTTAGCCACGGTCGATCACCTCCTGGGCGAGGGCCGTGTATGCGACGGCACCCTTGTTGGTGGGGTTGTACTGGGTGATGGGGAGACCGTAGGACGGAGCCTCGCTCAGCTTGACGCTGCGAGGAATCACCGTCTCGAAGACCTGGTCGCCAAAGAAGCGACGCACCTCGGCCACCACCTGATTGGAGAGCGTGGTGCGCTTGTCGTACATCGTCATGAGGACGCCGAAGATGTCGAGGTCCGGGTTCAGGCTCTTCTGGACCATGGAGGTGGTCTCCATGAGCTTGGTGACTCCCTCGAGCGCATAGTACTCGCACTGGATGGGGATGAGCAGGCCGTCGGCCGCCGTCAAGGCGTTGAGCGTGAGCAGGCCGAGCGACGGCGGGCAGTCGATGAAGACGTAGTCGTAGCCGCCCTTCACGTCGTCGAGTGCGTTCTTGAGGATGGACTCGCGTGCCATGCGGCTCACAAGCTCGATCTCGGCACCGGCCAGCTGGATGGTGGCAGGCACGATGGAGACGTTCTCCTCGACTGTGGCCACGATGGCCTCGTCCATGGGATGGTCCTGAAGCAGGGCGTCATATACGTCGCTGGTCAGGTCCTCCTTCTCGATGCCGTACCCACTCGTGGTGTTGCCCTGCGGGTCCAGGTCCACGACGAGGACCTTTTTACCCGCCTCTCCGAGGGCTGCCGAGAGATTGACGGCGGTGGTGGACTTACCCACACCACCCTTCTGGTTGATGATGGCCAAGACCACGGGCGAGTGCTCCTGACCGCTGCGATCGTCCTCCGTGTACGACACCGTTCCTCCTGTCTACCGCGACCCCCAACGCTTCACTACGGCAAGTATACAGACGGCAGGTGCCCTGACGTTCCACGTGAAACAGGAAGCCGAGGGGTCGATGAAAACCATTGTGTTCCACGTGAAACGCTGCGAGGGCCAGTCGCTTTCCGACCGGACCCTCACACGGCAATTTCGGTCCCTGTTCCACGTGAAACAGCACCTCTCCCACATGCGCACTTCCCGACGGTTTCACGTGAAACGGGCCGTCACTCCCGATAGGGGAGTGACGGCCCGCCATGTTTGGCCCTATTCCGATGCCTTCAGGCAAGCGGCTTGTTCTTGGCCTCGCCCACAGGACGGGGGAGTCGCACCGATGAACGACCGACATTCTCGTAAACGATAATCTCCCGATGACCCATACCGTCGGGCAGTGCGAACGTTTCACGTGAAACGAGTCTCATACCGACCTTGGTTGCCGTCTTCTGCCCAGAATCGAACTCCTCGTCCGAGAGGCGCCCCTTGGACACAACGAGGCGACCGTGCCTATGGAGAAGCGGCTGGGCGTACTCCACCAGGACACCGAGCGGGGCGACCGCCCGGGCGACCACGGCACCGAACTCGCCACGGTGGTCGACAGCGTAACTCTCAGCCCGTTCCGGAGTCGTCACCACGGCGTCGAGACCCATGGTGTCGGCGAACTCCGCGACCGCCCGGACCTTCTTACCTACCGAATCCATAAGGACGAAGGGGCGGTCCTCCATGACGGCCAGGGGAATCCCGGGGTAACCGGCCCCGGTCCCGATGTCCAGGACCGGCCCCTCGGTCTTGGCGACCGCCTCCTCAAGCAGGAGGGAGTCCAGGATGTGGAGCACCAGGGCGTCCTCGGGGGAGGTGATGCGGGTGAGGTTCATGACCCTGTTCTTCTCGAGCACCAAGGAAAGGTGATCGAGAAGGAGGCGCCGCTGGGCCTCGGTGCAGACGATGTCCTGGGAGGCGAGCAGCTCGCCCAGCCTGCGGTCGAGTCCATCGCGGTCCATGCCGTCGACGGCATCCTTTTCCATGTTGCTCACTCCCTGCCAAGAACCTTCGAACCGCTGAAATCTGGCACGACCGGATCCGCCGCACCGAACCCACCTTGCCACAGAAAAGGAGAGCCCGCACCGGAATGCGGGCTCTCCTTTAAAGACGCGGGCTGAACCAAGTATGCACCAAATTACCTATCGGTGTCGTCGACAGGCTCCACCACCACGTACCGGTCGGGATCCTCGCCCTCGGAGTGCGTGGAGACCTCGGGGTCGTCGCGGAGCGCGATGTGCACGAGACGACGCTCGTAGGCGCTCATGGGGGAGAGGGACACGGGCTTGTCCGAGCGCTTGGCACGGTCGGCGGCTCGACGGGCCATGTCGCGGACCTTGCGGCGACGACGCTCGCGGTACCCCTCGATATCCACGACCACCGGGTAGTGGAAGCCCAGCTGCCTGTTCACGAGGGAGGAAAGGATCTGCTGGAGCGCCTCCAGGGTGCGACCGTGGCGACCGATGAGGATGGCGAGGTCCCCCTGGGAGACATCGAGGATGAGCTCACCCTCGTCGCCCTCGTACTCGTCGATCACCACGTCGTGCTCGCCGAAGCAGGCCAGGAGCTGGCGCAGGTAGCTCACGGCGAGGTCGGCCACGGCGTCCACCTCGGTGTCGTCGATGGAGCCGTTCTCCACGAAGTGGGCCTTGACCGCCTCGAAGTCGACGGCCGCCTCGAGGGCCTCCTCCAGGGCCTCGCCCTCGGTGTCCATGATTTCCTGGGGGTCCATGGGATCTCCTTCCACTGATACAAAACGAGGCACGGTGCTCTGCCCGTGCCTCGTTCAGACGACTTCGACTCTACCTAGGACTTCTTGCGGGGGCGGGGAGCCTTCTCCTTGCGCACCACGTTCACCTGAACGGGGGCGTTGGCCAGTCGCTCCTCCTCTTCCTTCTTGAACTTCTCCATGATGCGGTTGGTGATGAAGAGCTGCTGGATGACGCCCCATGCGGCGGAGGTGTTGTAATAGAGCACCACGCCGACGGGCACGGTCCAGCCGAACCACATCATCATGCCGGCCATGACCACACCCATGATGAGCGTCTGGGACTGCTGCTGCCCGGCGGTGGAGTTGCGGGTGTTGAGGTACATGGGCAGGAAGGTCAGGACGCCGAAGAGCACGTCGAGCAGGATGTACACCCAGGCCGCGCCGATACCGCCGGAGGCGAGCACGCCGGCGCAGGAGCCGTCGAGGGCGGGGAGGATGTTGTAGAAGTGCGCGCCGGCAGGCACGTTCTTGAGCACCGTGAAGAGGGCGAAGAAGACCGGCATCTGCAGGAACAGGGGAAGGCAGCCACCGAGGGGGTTGAACTTGTGCTCGGAGTAGATCTTGCGGAGCTCCTCCTGCTGGCGGACGGGGTCGTCAGCGTAGCGCTCCTGGATCTCCATCATGCGGGGCTGGAGCACCTGCATCTGGGCCGACGAGCGGGTCGACTTGATGGTGAGCGGCGTCAGCAGGATACGGATGATGAACGTGAGCAGGATGATGGCGAGACCCCAGTCGCCGCAGAAGCCGGCGATACCGGCCAGGACCTGGGTCAGAAAGCCGATGAACCATTCCCACATAGGTGTAATTCCTTAGATAGTTGCGGTCAGGGAACCGGGTCGTAGCCACCCTTGTGGAAGGGGTGGCACCGGCAGATGCGTCGCACGGCCAGCCACCCGCCCTTGAGGGCCCCGTAGCGCTGCACGGCCTCGACGGCGTATTGGGAGCACGTCGGCGTGTAGATGCAGCACGCGGGGAGCAGGGGAGAGATGTAGCGCTGGTAGCCCAAGAATATCTTCAGCAGTATTCGCGCCGCAATACTCCGCCTATTCATCTCCACGGAGCGCCCCCACACCTGCCTTGGCGATGGCCGTGCGAAGGCCCCTCAGAAGCTCCTCGGGCGAGGCGTCGTGGGTGCGGTCCGTCGCGAAGAGAATCACGTCATAGCCAAGCAGAGGCAGCCCACTTGCGCGGGCTGCCTCTCTCAAGACGCGTTTGCAGCGATTGCGATAGACCGCGTTGCCGAGCCGTTTGGGCGCCACGAAGGCGACGCTCGGCTGCTCCGATCCCTCACACGCCAGCACCGACACGCGGACGAACGGCGATCGGCCGCGGCGCCCCTTCTTGAAGACGCGCTCAAAGGCCTTGGCCGACTTGAGCGTTCTCACGGAAAGGAGGCCTTAGCGGGGGCGGGTCTTGGACACGGTGAGGCGCTTGCGGCCCTTGGCGCGACGGCGCGCGAGCACCTTACGACCGGCGGAAGTGGCCATGCGGGAACGGAAGCCGTGGCACTTGGCGCGCTTCCGCTTATTGGGCTGGTACGTACGCTTCATTGGGAAACCCTCCTGGATACTGCGTTCTAGCTGCGGTTGGTTGCAGCACAAGCCCCACGATTGTAGGAGCCCCCTTCACGAACTGTCAATTGTCACACAAAGACCACGTGAGCGGGGGCGACGGCGTACGCCCACCGTCGCAGCGCAATCATGCACCGTGTTCCGCAAGGTGAAAGGAACCGTTCACAGACCATGAAAAAACGCCATCGGATACTATGGGTTTGCGCGGCTCCGTGCACCGGGATTCTCGGTTTTCAACAGTATTTCACCGCTTGTTGAAAACACGACATCCGCAACGAAAGAAATCCGCTGCAAGATTTCAACACGCGACGAAATACTGTCGAAAGCGAGACCTTCATGGCCGATTCGTTCTATCCGTTCGTCGAGAACGGGCCCGAAAGGGCGCCCCAGGCGCCCGAGGGGGCCATGGAGGTCCGCAGCCCTGCACGCGTGGCCGTCTACGACGACGCCGCGGCGGCGCCCCGCGTGGTGGTGGTGGAGCCCTCCGACGTCCGCACATACCTCGAGGAGGTCACCGCGACGGTCAACCGCCTCGCCAGGGAGCAGGGCGGGTCCATCCCCTTCACCGTCATCCGCGAGTGCGTGGAGAACCTCATCCACGCCTACTTCACCGCCCCCACGGTCTCCATCCTCGACGGGGGAGACACGATCCGCTTCTCCGACCAGGGGCCGGGCATCGCCGACAAGCGGCTGGCCCTGGAGTACGGCACGTCGAGCGCCACGGAGGAGATGAAGCGCTACATCCGCGGCGTGGGCTCGGGACTGCCGTACGCCTCCCAGTACATGGAGGACAAGGGCGGGTCCCTCACCATCGAGGACAACATCCAGGGTGGGTGCGTGGTCACCATCTCCCTGGTGTCCGAGGAGGACGGCTGGCCGGCACAGCACCCTGCGGCCCCCACCGCGGCGCAGGCCGGTGCCCCCATGGACAACCCGGTGCCCGCGGCCCAGCCCCCGGCGGCCGCCCCCTACGGCGCACCGCAGCCCTATGGGGCGGCGCCGTACCCGGCAGCACCCGTCTACGGGCAACCCGCCGGCTACCAGACCGGCTACCCCGCCGCATACCCGGCGCCGTACCCGGGTGCGTACCCGGCGGCACCTGCGCCGGGGTACCCCGTGCAGGCCGCCCCGGCACCGGCCCGACAGGCGTCGGAGCCCCTCAACAGCCGGCAGCACCAGGCGCTCCGGCACCTGGTGGCCGCGGGGTCCGGCGGCGCCTCCGAGCTCGCGGAGCTCTACGGGTCGTCGGCGCCCACGTGGTCGCGCGCCCTCTCATGGCTCGCCAAGGCGGGGTACGCCGTGAAGCAGGGGCAGCGCTACGTCCCCACGCAGGCGGGGGCGGCGTACCTCTCGACACTACCGAGCTGACGGCCGTCACCTCGGTCGGACACCCGAGCCGTCGCTTCGGTCGGCCACCTGGGCTGCCACTTTGGTCGGATACCTGGGCTGTCACACCGTCCCGGCCGGCACGCGCGTCTCCCACCGCACCCCCTCCTCCGCACCTGAACACGGCTGGGGGCGACTTCGGGCGAAGGGGAGTGCCAGAATCCGCCCTCGACCATGTTCAGGTGTGCGAAATCCGCCCCCAGACACGTTCAGGTGCCGAAAGGGTCGCCCTCGACCGCGTTCAGGTGGCGGTAGGGGAGCGTTGACGGGACGGCTGATGGGACGGTGGCAGAGGGTGTGACAGGAGCGGTGACGGGGCGACCGGCCGGGCCATCCGTCAACGGGTTTTCGACAATGGCACCGACGCCGCCGCCCGTGCCCCTATAATGGTTCTCCCACTGTTTCCCGCACGAGGAGACCCCATGGACCAATCGATGCAATCGGACGCCCGCCTGCTCTGGGACGACGCCACCGGCCTTCTGGCCGGCACCGACGCCCCCGAGCAGCTCGTGCGCATGATGGCGTCGTGCGACCCCCAGGACTTCTCGGGCGGAATCCTCACGGTGGGCGCACCCTCCGGCTTCGCCAGCCGCGTGCTCGAGCGCGAGCGGCCGCGGTTGGAGGAGGCGCTGAGCAGCGCGGCCTTCGAGCCGGTGGCCGTGGCCTTCTCCGCGCCGTCGCGCGAGGCCGCGGCACCCGCACCGGCCCCTGCCGCCCAGCCCGCCCCGGCTGCGCCGCAGGCGGCGCCCGCCCAGCAGGCAGCCCCCCAGCCCCGGACCGCGCCGCGCCCGGTCTCCACCGCCGGAGACCCAAACACCATGACCTACGAGGACTACCTCGCCCTCTACGGCAAGGGTTCGCCCGCGCAGGCGCCGGCCGCCACCTCCGGTCAGGCCGTCGGGCCCCAGCCCGCCGGCCGTACCGCCAACCCCCTCGTGGAGCTCTGCGGCGAGGGCGACGCCAGCCTCACCTTCGACACCTTCGTCGAGGCGGACGAGAACCGCTTCGCCCTCCAGGCCGCCAAGCAGGTCGCCAACGGGTCCACGGCCTACAACCCCCTGTTCATCCACGGCAGCTCGGGCCTGGGCAAGACCCACCTGCTCCGTGCCATCCAGAACTACATCGCCACCAACGACCCGGAGCGCCAGTGCGTCTACCGCGTGGCCAGCGACTTCCGCGACGACTACGTGGCGGCCATGAACGGCAAGGACCGCTCGGTCAAGGAGAACCTCTCCCGCAACTACAAGGACATCGACGTCCTCATCCTCGACGACATCCAGCACATCGCCAACGCCCAGGGGACCATGACGTTCTTCTTCGAGACGTTCAACCACCTCATCGAGCACGGCAAGCAGATCGTGCTGGCCGCAGACGTCCCACCGGCCGAGATCGGCATGGACGAGCGCTTCACGAGCCGCATGCTGCAGGGCCTCCCCGTGGCGGTGCAGTCCCCGTCCCTCGAGTTCAAACGGGTGCTCATCGACACCTTCTACCAGCGCATGAAGAGCGGCGACGGCCCCGAGGCGGCCGGCGACCTCACCTCCGACGACCTCTCCCTCATGGCCGAGCGCGCCGGCGGCAACATCCGCTCCATCCGGGGCTTCGTCCAGAAGTGCCTGTTCACCTCGGCGGCCCTGGCCTCCGAGGGCAAGTCCATCGAGCCCGCCGACATCGTGGCCGCGGCCTCCGAGGTCTGGCCCGCCGACGGCGTGCTCGTCTCCATCGACGACATCCAGCAGATGGTCCAGTCGCAGTTCTCCGTGAGCCGCCAGGACCTCGTGAGCAACAAGCGCAACAAGGAGATAGCCCAGCCCAGACACGTGGCCATCTACCTCGCCCGCGAGCTCACCGACTCCACGCTCCAGGAGATCGGCCGCAAGTTCGGCGGGCGCAGCCATGCCACGGTCAAGCACTCCATCGCCTGGGTGGAGGACCGCATGGAGCAGGACCGCCTCTTCCACGACCAGGTCATGCGCCTGCGCGACCGCCTGGGAGGCTCGTGAACATGACCCCGTTCAAAACGTCGAGAAAGCCGTTCAAAACCGGCGCCCCGCTGTCGACGGTGTTTTCGACAGGCATCCCGGCTGTCGATTTCACCCCCGGTTATGAACAGCTACAGATGTTCTGTTCATACCTGTCCACCTGCACCGTCGACGGTATTGAACATTTCGACACGTCCTACTGATACCACCATGTATTCTTCTTTCTAAAGAAAGGGTTAGCAATGAGATTCACCGTAAGCCAGACGGCCCTGCAGAAAGCCCTTTCCGTGGTGATCAAGGGCACCGCCGCCTCGTCGACCCTGCCCATCCTCACCGGCATCAAGATCACCGCCGGGGAGGGGACCCTGGAGTTCCAGGCCACCGACCTCGACATCTCGCTCAAGCACCGCATCCCCGCCAACGTCGAGGAGGGGGGGACCACAGTGGTCTCGGGCAAGATGATCGCCGGTATCGTGAAGAGCCTGCCGGACGCGCCTGTGACCTTCGACTCCGAGGGCAACTCCGTGCGCCTCTCCTGCCAGCGCTCCAAGTTCAACCTCAACACCCTCGACCCCAAGGACTTCCCCGAGTTCCCGGCCGTGGAGGCCGAGCGCTCCGTGGAACTGCCGGCCGGTGTGCTGGCCACCATGGTCGACCGCGTGTACCGCGTGGTGTCCCGCGACCTCTCCAAGCCCATCCTCGGCGGCATCTACCTCACGGTGGACGAGAACCTCGTGCGCCTCGTGGCCACGGACTCCTACCGGCTGGCCGTCTGCGACACCACCTTGGAGACCTCGACCCTCACCGAGCCCTTCTCCATGATCGTGACCGGCAGCGCCTTCCACGACGCCCTGTCCATCGCCGACGCGGACGCCCCCGTGCTCATCGGCGCCGCCGCGTCCCAGGCCGTGTTCTCCTTCGGCGACACGGTCTACGTCTCCCGCCGCATCGAGGGCACCTTCCCCGACTACCGCCAGCTCCTGCCCAAGAGCTGCTCCACGTCGCTCGAGCTCCCGGTGGAGGAGGCCGCCGAGGGACTGCGCCGCGTGTCGCTCGTGGCCGCGCAGAACCCGCGCGTGCGGTTCGACATCGACGCCGACGGCGACCTCGTGACCATGAGCGCCATGGACTCCGACGTGGGCGACGCGTCAGAGCAGGTCGAGGTGCCCGTCGAGGGCTCCTCCGTGGCCATCGGCCTCAACCACCGCTACGTCTCCGACTGCCTGAGCGCCGTGAGCGACCGCGAGAAGGTGCTGCTCGAGCTCCAGGGCGAGATGCAGCCCGCGGTGTTCAAGTCGTTCGGCACGCCCAACTACCTGCAGCTCATCATGCCCACGAGGCTCTAGCCCATGGGTCTTGCCCTGGTCCGCGCCACGCTGTCCGACTGGCGGTGCGCCCACGAGCTCGAGGTCGGGTTCTCTCCGGCCATGACCGTGCTCGTGGGCCCCAACGCCAGCGGCAAGACCAACACCGTGGAGGTGCTGCAGCTGCTCACGGCGGGGACGTCGTTCCGCCGCCCGTCGCCTGCGGAACTCGTGCGCCAGGGCTGCGAGGTCGGCCGGGCCGGGCTCCGGCTCGAGGGCGACGGCCGCGTGGTGGACGTCGCCTGCACCGTGACGGCGACCTCGCGACGTTTCACGAGAAACGGCAAGGCCGTGCGCCCGTCGGCCGTGCCCGGGACGCTGCTCTCGGTGCTGTTCACCCCCGACGACCTCGACCTCGTGAAGGGGCCGGCCAAGGGGCGCCGCGGCGAGGTGGACGGGTTCGGCAGCCAGGCCAATGTGGGCTTCTCCCGGGTGTGCCGCGCCTACACGCGCTCCGTCGAGCAGCGCAACCGCCTGCTCAAGGACCCCGCCTGCGACCTGTCGGTGCTCGACGCCTGGGACGCCTCGGTGGCCCTGGGCGGCGCGACGCTCCTCTACCACCGCATGGGGCTCGTGAGGAGGCTCGCGCCCCTCGTGCAGGAGGTCTACGGCGACATCGCGGGAGGGGAGCGCCTCGAGGTGTCCTACCGCTGCTCCGTGCCCGGCGTGGAGGAGGGCATGGACCGCGACGCCATGGCCGACGCCATGGCCGCGGCGCTGGCCGCCGGGCGCGCCGAGGACCTGCGGCGCGGCGTCACCGGCGTGGGGCCGCACCGCGACGACGTGGGGTTCGCCCTCGAGGGCAGGCCGCTCCGCGCGTTCGGCAGCCAGGGCCAGCAGCGCACGGCGGTGCTGGCGTGGAAGCTCGCCCAGGTGCGGTTCGCCGAGGAGCGCCTGGGCGAGCGCCCGGTGCTCCTGCTCGACGACGTGATGAGCGAGCTCGACGGCACCAGGCGCTCGGCGGTGTCGTCGTACGTGGACACCGGCATCCAGACGGTGGTCACCACCACCCACCTGGGGTACTTTGACAGCGAGACGTTGGCGGGAGCCGAGGTGGTGCCCTATGGCGAGCGCGCCTGACAGGAGCGGGGAAGGACGGGCGACGGGCCGCCGCGGCGTGGAGCGACGCTGCGAGGCCGTGCGGGCCGGCGACCTCGTGGGGGCCTGCGTGGACACCCTGGCGTTCGGCGCCGGGGGCACCGAGAAGGCGGGCTGCGTGTGGAACCGCATCGCCGGGGACTCCGGTCGCCGCCACACCCGCGGCCTCTACGTGGAGGAGGTCGAGGGGTCCGACCCCGTGCTCCACGTGTACCTGGACTCCTCCCCCCTCATCCAGGACTTCCAGACCGACCACGGCCTCTACGAGCAGCGCCTCCGTTGGAGCGGCTTCCCCGTGAGCCGCGTGGTGTTCCAGCTCTCCCGCAAGGTGGGCACCCCCAAGGCCGACCGGGCCCATGCGGCCGCGCCGTCCGCGGCGCCTGCGCCCCCGCTGCCGCCCCTCACGGCCGCCGACGCCGCCCTCGTGGAGGAGACCTGCGCGGGGTTGCCCGACACCGTGGCCCAGCAGGCGCGCTCCGCCATGGAGGCCTGCCTGCGCCGCGCCCGCGCGCCCCGTCCGAAGGGGCGCGGGTAGGCGGTTTCAGGCCCCGTTGCCCCGTACCCCGGTATACGGGTACCTTGCGGCACCCCGAAGGCGTCCCAGGGCCCTCGTCGCGGCCGTGGGGGCCATCTGCCCCCTGTCTCGTGGACCCGAAAAACGATAGACTGGATAAGTTAGGCTCAAGTCCCTTCCCAAGAGAGGACTCCCGTGGCAAAGAAGCAGGAATACGACGGCTCCGAGATCAAGATCCTCGAGGGCCTCGAGGCCGTGCGCAAGCGTCCCGGCATGTACATCGGGTCCACCAGCGCCTCCGGCCTCCACCATCTGGTCTACGAGGTGGTCGACAACTCCGTGGACGAGGCCCTCGCGGGCTTCTGCACCAAGATCCTCGTGACCATCCACCCGGACAACTCCATCACCGTGGTGGACAACGGCCGAGGCATCCCCATCGACAAGCACCCCCAGCGCAAGATCCCCACCCTCGAGGTGGTCCTCACGGTGCTCCATGCCGGCGGCAAGTTCGACAACAACGCCTACAAGGTGTCGGGCGGCCTCCACGGCGTGGGCATCTCCGTGGTCAACGCCCTGTCCAAGAAGGTCGTGGTGCAGGTCAAGCGCGACGGCAGCATCTACGAGATGGCCTTCTCGCGCGGCAGGACCACCGAGAAGATGAAGGTCGTGGGCAAGGCCAAGGGCACCGGCACCACGGTCACCTTCTGGCCCGACGACGAGATCTTCGAGACCTGCGTGTTCAACTACGACACCCTGCGCGACCGCATGCAGGAGATGGCGTTCCTCAACCGCAACCTCAAGATCGTGCTCACGGACGAGCGCGAGCTCACGCCCCGCGTGGACGAGTTCTGCTACTCCGGCGGCATCATCGACTTCGTCAAGTTCCTGAATGACGGCAAGGAGCTCGTGGGCGACATCAAGACCCCCATCTACATGGAGGGCGCCGCCGACACCGACGACCCGGCCAAGATGGGCGAGGTCGAGGTGGCCCTGCAGTGGAACTCGGGCTACGGCGAGAACGTCATGAGCTTCGCCAACAACATCTACACCCCCGAGGGCGGCATGCACCTCGAGGGCTTCCGCACGGCCCTCACCCGCGTGATCAACGACTACGCCCGCAAAGCCAACATCCTCAAGGAGAAGGACAAGAACCTCGAGGGCTCCGACGTCCGCGAGGGCCTCTGCGCCGTGGTGTCGGTCAAGCTGGGCGACCCGCAGTTCGAGGGCCAGACCAAGGCCAAGCTCGGCAGCTCCTACATGAAGCCCCTCGTGCAGAAGACCGTGGCCCAGGGCTTCGCCGAGTACCTCGAGGAGCACCCAAAGCAGGCCCGCGCCATCGTCAACAAGGCGTCCTCCGCCGCCAAGGCCCGCCAGGCCGCCCGCAAGGCCCGCGAGGCCACGCGTCGCAAGGGCCTGCTCGAGAGCGCCTCGCTCCCCGGCAAGCTGGCGGACTGCTCCGTGAGGGACCCTGCGATGACCGAGCTCTTCATCGTCGAGGGCGACTCCGCAGGCGGCTCGGCCAAGATGGCCCGCGACCGCTCCACCCAGGCCATCCTGCCGCTGCGCGGCAAGATCCTCAACGTGGAGCGCGTGGGACCCAGCCGCGCCCTCTCGGCGGAGACCATCCAGAGCCTCATCACGGCCATCGGCACCGGCGTGGGCGACGAGTTCGACATCTCCAAGGCGCGCTACCACAAGATCGTGATCATGACGGACGCCGACGTCGACGGCGCCCACATCCGCATCCTGCTGCTCACGTTCTTCTACCGCTACATGCGCCCCATGATCGACGCCGGCCACATCTTCATCGCCCAGCCGCCCCTGTTCCAGCTCATCCCCAAGGGCCGCAAGAAGGGCGAGTACATCTACACCGACGAGGAGCTCGCGCTCCAGGTCAAGGGCCTGGAGAAGGGCTACAAGGTCCAGCGCTACAAGGGCCTCGGCGAGATGGACCCCGAGCAGCTGTGGGAGACCACCATGGAGCCCAAGAACCGCATCCTGCTCCAGGTGGGCATCGACGACGCCGCGGCGGCGGAGCGCACCGTGTCCGACCTCATGGGCACCCAGGTGGAGAAGCGCCGCGAGTTCATCCAGCGCCGCGCCAAAGACGCCCGCTTCCTTGACATCTAGACAGAGAGGTTTGACCTGTGGCAGACGACAAGCGACCCGGTGACGACGGGTTCGACGACGAGCTCGACTCCGGCGTCAACGAGGGCGATCTCTTTGAGAACGACGTGGTCCGCCCCGGTACCGTGGGCCCGGACGGCGACGTCGAGCTCGACGGCCCCGACGACTCCGACGACGATGACGTCGACATCGACATGACCGTGGAGGAGGACGGCGACGAGGCCGGCATCGAGGCCGACTCCATCGAGCTCGACTCCACGACGGGCCTGCTCTCCGACGAGGGCGGCACCCGCCTCGACCTCACCGACATCCACGGCGGCACCCTGAAGCCCATCGGCCTCTCCAGCGAGATGCAGACGAGCTTCATCGAGTACTCCATGTCGGTCATCGTGGCCCGCGCCCTCCCCGACGTGCGCGACGGCCTCAAGCCGGTGCACCGCCGCATCCTCTACGCCATGCTCGACTCCGGCGTGCTCCCCACCAAGCCCCACAAGAAGAGCGCCTGGACCGTCGGCGAGGTCATCGGCAAGTACCACCCCCACGGAGACTCCGCGGTCTACGACGCCATGGTGCGCCTGGCCCAGGACTTCTCCATGTCGGTGCCCCTGATCGACGGCCACGGCAACTTCGGCTCCGTGGACGGCGACCCCGCCGCCGCCATGCGCTACACCGAGAGCCGCCTGGCGAAGCCCGCCATGGAGCTCCTGCGCGACCTCAACGACGACACGGTCGACTGGCAGCCCAACTACGACGAGTCCATCATGGAGCCCGCCGTGCTGCCCAGCCGCTTCCCCAACCTGCTGGTCAACGGCTCGTCGGGCATCGCCGTGGGCATGGCCACCAACATCGCCCCGCACAACCTGGGCGAGGCCATCGACGCCGTGTGCATGATGATCGACGACCCCGACGTCACGGTCGACGAGCTCATGACCGTCATGCCGGGCCCCGACTTCCCCACGGGTGCCGTCATCATGGGCACCAAGGGCATCCGCGACTCCTACGAGACCGGCCGCGGCTCCATCTGCGTGCGCGCCAAGGCCCACGTGGAGAAGATCAAGGGCAACCGCCAGCGCATCGTCATCACCGAGATCCCCTACCAGGTCAACAAGGGCCTGCTCCAGGAGAAGATCGCCAAGCTCGTCAACGACAAGACGATCGAGGGCATCTCGGACATGCGCGACGAGACCAACCGCAAGGGCATGCGCCTCGTCATCGACCTCAAGACCAACGTGGTGCCCGAGGTCGTGCTCAACAACCTCTACAAGCACACCCAGCTCCAGACCACCTTCGGCGCCATCAACATCGCCCTGGTGGACGGCGTGCCCAAGACCCTCACCCTGCGCGAGATGATCGGCCACTACATCGACCACCAGGTCGACGTCGTGACCCGCCGCACCCAGTACCGCCTCAAGAAGGCCAAGAAGGAGCTGCACGTCCGCGAGGGCCTGCTCGTGGCCGTGGACAACATCGACGAGGTCGTGCACATCATCCGGAGCTCCTACTCCGACGCCGAGGTGCGCGAGCGCTTCCTCGACCGGTTCGGCCTGGACGAGATCCAGTCCAACGCCATCCTCGAGATGCGTCTCAAGCGCCTCACCGGCCTGGAGCGCGAGAAGCTCGTGGCCGAGATCGAGCGCCTCAAGGAGGAGATCGCCTACCTCGAGAGCCTGCTGGCCGACCGCGCGAAGTTGCTGGGCGTCATCAAGGACGAGATGGGCGAGATCAAGGCCAAGTACGGGCGCCCGCGCCGCACCACCATCTCCAACGCCCCCATCACGCTGGATGTGGAGGACCTCATCGCCGACGAGGACATGGTCATCACCATCACCCACGCCGGCTACATCAAGCGCACCCCCGTGGCCGACTACCGCTCCCAGAAGCGGGGCGGCAAGGGCGTCCAGGGCGTCACGCTCAAGGACAACGACTTCGTGGAGGAGCTGTTCGTGGCCAGCACCCACGACTACATCCTCTTCTTCACCAACCTCGGCAAGGTGTACCGCCTCAAGGTCCACGAGCTGCCGGTGGGCGGCCGCCAGGCCAAGGGCAACGCGCTGGTGAACCTGCTCGACCTCGCCGACGGCGAGCATGCCACCTCGGTCTTCACCACGAGCGGCTTCCCGGCCGACGAGTACCTCATGTTCGCCACCGCCAAGGGCAACGTGAAGAAGACGGCGCTCTCCGCCTACGACCGCACGCGCCGCGACGGCATGATCGCCATCAAGCTGCGTTCCGGCGACCAGCTGGTCACCGTGCGCCGCGTGAAGCCCGGCGAGAAGATCATCCTCACCTCGTCCGACGGCAAGACCATCGTGTTCGACGAGGGCGACGTGCGCCCCATGGGCCGCGACACCGCCGGCGTCAAGGGCATCACCCTCAAGGGTGACGCCCGTATGCTGGGCATGGAGGTCTCCAACGGCAAGGGCGACCTCTTCGTGATCACCGAGAAGGGCTACGGCAAGCGCACGCCCGTCTCGGAGTACACCGAGCACAACCGCGGCGGCCAGGGCGTCTTCACCATCCAGATGACCGCCAAGAAGGGCGACCTCGCCGCCGTGAAGGTGGTGGGCCCGCAGCACGAGCTCATGATCATGAGCACCGACGGCACGGTCATCCGCGTGAAGACGGCCGAGATCAGCCGTCTGGGCCGCTCCACCCAGGGCGTCAAGGTCATGAACGTGGCCGACGGCGACAGGGTCACGAGCGTGGCCCGGATGGTGGCGAGCAAGCCCAAGGCCAAGGACGCCCCCAAGGTCGACGAGGGGCAGAGCACCCTCGCCCTCGGCGTGGGGGCCGACGGGGCCGACGACGAGCCGCTCGACGTGGGCGGCGAGGAGAGCTACGACGAGTCGCTGCTCGACGACTGATCGTTCCCGTCCCGAGGACGAGGCCCGCAACGAGGGGCCCGGCCGCCACGGTGCGGCCGGGCCCCTCGCTTCCCGCAGGGTCCCCGGATTCCGGCTGGCGAATTGCGGGCCGTTGCCGACGCCACGGGAGGGGACTTCGGCTATGCTAACCATCCAATGCGGTCCACGGTACCGCCATGGGTTTTCGTCCGGATGGGTACGTACGGAATACAGGAGCACAGGCGACTTTCAAGAAGAGCACACGAGACACAAAAGGAGGCGAGCCATGACGATGATTAGGGTCGACATAGAGACGGTGGTCATCGGCGGCGGCCCTGTGGCCTCCTTGGTGGTGCTCAAGCCCCGGTCCAACAGCCGGGTGGAGCCGCTCCCCATCCGCATCGGCACCGTCGAGGCCACGGCCATCGGCATGGGCGTGGAGCACCCGGGGGCCGAGCGCCCCATGACCCACGACCTGCTCGGTCAGGCCATCACCGGCCTCGGGGCCACCATCACGTCGGTGGCCATCACCAAGGTGGAGGGCACCACGTTCTTCGCCGAGGTGAACCTCACCACGCAGTCCGGCTGCCACCTCTCCCTCGACGCCCGGCCCAGCGACGCCATCGCGCTGGCCGTGCGCACCAAGAGCCCGATCTTCGTGGCGGAGTCGGTCATGAACACGGCGAGCTACCCGGACTTCGACGCGGTCAAGCGCGAGCAGGACCGCCTGGACATCCAGGAGTTCGACAAGTTCATCTCCACGCTCTCGCCCGAGGACTTCACCACGGGTGCCGGCAGCAGCCGACCGTAGGCCTCCGGAGAAAAAAACCTCCGTCGTGGGTTGACGGGGCGCGTTCGAAGGCATAGCATCATTTCTTGCGTTGGGCCCATAGCTCAGTTGGTCAGAGCGTCCGGCTGATAACCGGGAGGTCACAAGTTCGAACCTTGTTGGGCCCACCACTTTTTTGATAATAATCGCCCCAGCGTGAGCCGAGTCGCCGCTGGGGCGATTATTGATATATGGGGACGTAGCTCAGCTGGGAGAGCGCGGGCTTTGCAAGCCTGAGGTCGTGGGTTCGAGACCCATCGTCTCCACCAGCGTTTCTCCTGCCCGGGGTCCGCCCCGGGCTTTTTCGTTCGTCCGCCGACGTCGGCCGGTTTGCCCGCGGAAAAAACGGGGAACAAAGCAAAAAGGGCGGATGCCGGGGATTCCCGGCAGTGGGCGTCTTACGTCCCTGTGAATAGGGTGCGGGGGTCCTGTGTGGCCGATGCCCCTTATCTACAATATGAACTTATAGTTTGTCGTCAGCCCTTGGAGTGTGTGGATGAACGAGAACAAACGCCGCCTGAGCGGCCTGCTGCCCGTGCTCGGGGCCCTGTGCCTCGCCGTGCTGCTCGCCTTCCCCGTCCCGGCCAGCGCCGAGGTGGAGGGCGTGCAGGGCAAGACGTACCGCATCGCGACGGACACCACGTTCGCGCCGTTCGAGTACTCGGACAACGGCCAGCTCGTGGGTATCGACATGGACCTCATCCGGGCCATAGCCGAGGAGGAGGGCTTCTCGGTGGACATCCAGTCGCTGGGGTTCAACGCCGCGCTCCAGGGCGTGCAGTCCGGCAACTACGACATGGCCATCGCCGGCGCCTCCATCACCGACGAGCGCAAGCAGATGTACGACTTCTCAGACCCGTACTTCGACTCCGGCGTGCTCATGGCCGTGCCCGAGTCCAGCGACATCTCCGGGTACGAGGACCTCGCCGGCAAGACCGTCGCGGTGAAGACCGGCACCGAGGGCGAGACCTTCGCCAAGTCCATCGCGAGCCAGTACGGCTTCGACACCATCTCGGTGGACCAGACCTCCACCATGGTCCAGATGCTGCAGTCCGGCCAGGCCGACGCCATGTTCGACGACTACCCCGTCGTGGCCTACGGCATCGCCCAGGGCAACGGCATGAAGGCGGTCACCGAGAAGGAGGCCGGCAACTCCTACGGCGCCCTCGTGGCCAAGGGCAGGAACCCCGAGCTGCTCCAGGCCTTCAACGAGGGCCTCGCCAAGCTCAAGGCCAACGGCACCTACGACCAGATCATGGAGAGGTACCTGGGCGACAACGCCGTGAAGGCGGAGCAGCCCAGCTTCATCGGCCTGCTCCAGCAGAGCGCCCCGGCGCTCCTCACCGGCGTCAAGAACACGCTGCTGGTGACCGTCGTGGCCTTCGCCGGCGCCCTCGTGCTCGGCATCTTCTTCGGCCTGCTCAAGGTCGCGCGCAACCGTGCGGTGCGCGCCGTCGCGTCGTTCTACGTGTGGCTCTTCCGCGGCACCCCGCTGCTCATCTGGGCCTTCTTCTTCTACTTCGCCGTCCCGCAGCTCTTCGGCGTCAAGCTGTCGGTCTTCGCCGTGGGTGCCATCGCCCTGGCCCTCAACGCCGGCGCCTACATCACCGAGATCGTGCGCGGCGCCATCCAGTCGGTCGACCCGGGGCAGACCGAGGCCGCGCGCTCCCTGGGATGCTCCGCCGGCCTCACCATGCGCTCCGTGGTGCTGCCCCAGGCGGCCAAGATCGCCACGCCCTCCCTCATCAACCAATTGATCATCATGGTCAAGGACTCCTCGATCCTCCTGGCCATCGGCTTCGGTGAGCTGCTCTACCAGGCCCAGCAGATCTATGCCGCCAACTTCCGCGTCAGCGAGGTGCTCTTCATCGTGGCCCTGTTCTACCTGGTCACGATCTCGCTGCTCACCATGCTCGCCAACTGGGCCACGAGGAGGTTCTCCGAATGAGCGACAACACCGCCCGGAAGGACGTCCGGGCCGACGACGTCATCATCAGCGTCCGCGACCTGCACAAGTCCTTCGACAAGAACGAGGTGCTCAAGGGCATCGACCTCGACGTCAAGCGTGGCGAGGTCATCACCATCATCGGCCCGTCCGGCGGCGGCAAGTCCACGCTGCTGCGGTGCCTCAACCGCCTGGAGGAGCCCACGAGCGGCACGGTGAGCTTCGAGGGCATCGACCTCACCGACCCCTCCGTGGACATCGACGCCGTGCGCTGCCGCATCGGCATGGTGTTCCAGAACTTCAACCTGTTCCCGCACATGAGCGTGCTCGAGAACGTCACCTTCGCCCCCACGCACAACCTCGGGGTGACCAGGGAGGAGGCTGAGGCGACCGCGCGTGAGCTCTTGGACCTCGTCGGTCTCGCCGAGAAGGCCGACGCCATGCCGCGCTCCCTCTCCGGCGGCCAGAAGCAGCGTGTGGCCATCGCCCGCGCCCTGGCCATGAAGCCCGACGTGCTGCTGTTCGACGAGGCGACGAGCGCCCTGGACCCCGAGATGGTCAAGGACGTCCTCGACATCATGCGCCGCCTTGCCGACGAGGGCGACACCATGATCGTGGTCACGCACGAGATGGGCTTCGCCCGCGAGGTGAGCGACCGCGTGATCTTCACCGAGGGGGGTCTCATCGAGGCCCAGGGCTCGCCGGACGAGATGTTCTCGACCGAGCCGCCGAGCGACCGTCTGAAGGAGTTCCTGGGCAAGGTCCTCTGACGTGGAGGCCCGCGCCTCGTGCATCATCGGAAGCAATTCGAACGGGGCCTGCATCTGTCGATGCAGGCCCCGTTCTCAGATGCTTCCTTACGATGCACGAGGCGCGGGCCGTCAGCCGGCTCTGCCGCTTTATGGCCTCGGTGCGCGTCCCGGGGGTTGCGGCTTTGCGAGTGGCCGAGGCCGTCTGACAGAGGGGTCTGGCCCACCTGTCACTCCTCCTGGTGCTTGTCCATGGGTGCCAGGGCGATGCGGGGTCAACCGGCGGGCAGGAGGGCGTTGACCGAGAACCTCCCCTTCTCGGACACGAGGGTCATGGTCCCGCCGTACCGCCTCACCACCTCGCGCATGGATTTGGTGCCCCAACCGTGGGACGCCCCGTCGCGCTTGCTGGTGAGGGGCATGCCCCCTTTGAAGACAACCTCGCCGCAGGGGTTCTCCAGGTGGACCACGGCCATGGACCCGCGGCGGCGCACATCCACCACGACGGTGCGGTCGCGGGTGGCGTCGAGCCCCGCCATGGCCTCGAGGGCGTTGTCCAGGGCGTTGCCGAAGAAGCTGTAGATGTCGCCCTCCTCCATGGGCGCGAGGGCGGCCCCGTCGACGATGCAGGACAGCGTCGCCCCGCATTCGAGGGCCGCAAGGTGCTTCTCGGTGAGGATGGTGTCCAAGGCGCGGTTTCCGGTGCGGTAGAAGGCGTCCCGGGTCGACGCGTCCCGCCTCACCGACTCGGCGAAGCCCCTCCCCACACCGCCGTTGCGGACCTGCTGCTCTTCATCGGGCGCTTCTTCACCAACCTGGCCCGGAACCGCCGGGTGGAGCGGGCGCTGGACGATGCCGGGCGTGCCGGCGCGGAGTCCGGTGGCGGCGCCCCGTCGGGGGCTCCGACCACGGCCTGACAGACACGACGCGGGCCCCGTGGACGCGGGGGCCGGGAGAGGGGGACCCATGGACTTCAAGGCGTGGACCAGGGAGCATCAGGGGCTCTGGGAGTTCATCAAGTTCAACGTCCTGTCCAACATCTCCACGGTGACACGCTTCGTGGTCACGTGGGTGGGCACCTGGCTGTTCGTGAACACGATGGCGCTCACCACGCCGTTCTCGTTCCTTATCTTCAACTACACGAGCGAGGGTTCCCACGGGCTGGGGGGCTTCCTCACGTTCCTTTTGGCCGAGGTGCTCGCCCAGGTGGTCAACTTCTTCGTGCAGATGAGGTCCGTGTTCAACTCCACGGCCAGCTTCAGGACGGCCGCCCCCAAGTTCGCGGTGCTCGCCGTGCTGATCGTCTGCGTCAACCTCGTGCTGCCCGGGTACGTCACGGCGTTCTGCCTGGGCATGGGCATCGGCCCCGAGCTGGCGGCGACCGTCGCGAGCGTGGTCAACACGGTCCTCGCGGTCGTCGTGAGCTTCCCGGTCCTCAAGTTCTGGATCACCCCGGACGCAGGCGGCGACACGGGCTCCCCGGTGGAGGGCGGCACGGCCGCGTGACAGAGGTGCCTGGCCCATCTGCCACTTCGCCTATTGCTTGTCTGATGACAGCCGCCCATGCCGGAGTCCCTTGCGGCATGGGCTCAGGGGTGGGCACGGCCTGGAATCGCTCATCGACCCATGCCGAAGTGTGCTCCGGCATGGGTTTCGGGGCGAGCGGGGCCCGGAGTCGTTCCTCAACTCATGCCGGAGGATCCTTCGGCATGGGTTTTGCTCTCGATCGGCCCTCTAGGGTTCGTTCGACCCATGCCGAAGCCCTCTGCGGCATGGGTGCACCTAAAGAACCCGACCAAAGTGACAGAGGCCCCAGCTTCCGACGAGCCTCCCCAGCCGTACCAGCCAGCTTGGATCGCCGCACGTCCGGGGCTCTGCATCGTAAGGAGACGTCTGAGAGCCGGCCCCTGCATCGCCAGATGCAGGGGCCGGCTCGAATCGTCTTCGCTGATGCAGAGCCCCGGGCTCCCGGAGTGGTGACTCCATGAAGGCGCCCCTTTGGGTGTAGCGTTGTACAGTCGCCACCACCGTGCCGCAGAGGAGGTCCCCATGATCAGCCCCGAGCTCGACGAGCTGTCGTGCAACCTCATCGGCGAGTGCCTCGACCGTCTGGCCGACAGCGCCGACCTCGGCGTCGTGGCCACTGCGTTGGATGGGAACTCCATGCGTGTGACCTGCGCCTTCGACGACGACGGGGCCGACATGTGCCTCGAGGCCGCCCGCGACTGGGTGCGCCGCCTCGCGGCCGGCACCCTCAAGGAGCCCGGCTTCTCCAAGCCCGTGTGCTATGCCATCGCCTACGCCGGTGCCGTCGACACGGGGTCGGGGTTCTCCGATGCGCTCGTCACGGAGTTCGGGGACAAGGGCAACGACGTCGACTACTCGGCCTTCCTCCTCCTCGACGGGGTGGGTTCGGGCAGCGCCCTCCGCTGGAGCGACCCGGCCCCGGCGGGGGAGACAGAACCGCTGTTATAAGAAAGAGAGCTCCATGCTGCAAGAGAACCTGAGAAACGTCGCCATCATCGCCCACGTCGACCATGGCAAGACCACCCTCGTCGACAAGCTGCTGCGGGCCACCGACGCCTTCAGGGCAAACCAGCAGGTGGAGGACCGCGTCCTCGACTCCAACGACCAGGAGCGCGAGCGAGGCATCACCATCTTGGCCAAGAACATCTCAATCGAGTACAAGGGCGTCAAGATCAACGTCATCGACACCCCGGGCCACGCCGACTTCGGCGGCGAGGTCGAGCGCGTGCTGCGCATGGCCGACTCCGCCCTGCTCCTCGTGGACGCCTTCGAGGGTCCCATGCCCCAGACCCGCTTCGTGCTGCGCCACGCCATCGACGCCGGCCTGGCCATCATGATCGTGGTCAACAAGATCGACCGCCCGGGCGCCCGCCCCGAGGCCGTGGTCAACGACTCCCTCGACCTCATGATGGACCTCGGCGCCACCGACGAGCAGCTCGAGTTCGCCATGGAGCACGTGGTCTACGCGAGCGCCGTCAACGGCTTCGCCCGCCTCGCCCCCGACGACGGCAACGACGACATGTTCCCCCTGCTCGACATGATCGTGGACTGCCTGCCCGCCCCCGACTGCGACCCCGACGGCCCCCTCGCCATGCAGTGCGTCACCATCGACCACTCCAGCTACGTGGGCCGCATCGGCATCGGCCGCGTCTACTCCGGCACCATCCACGTCGGCGAGCAGATCCTCGTGGTCAAGAACGACGGCAGCCGCGCCATGGCCCAGGCCAAGCAGCTCTTCACCTTCGACTACCTCGGCCGCACCGAGTGCGACGAGATCCGCGCCGGCGACATCGGCGCCGTGGTGGGCATCGACCGCACCGACATCGGCGACGTCTACACCGACCCCGAGAACCCCGTGGAGCTGGAGCCCATCGAGATCGACCCACCCACCCTGTCCGTGGTCTTCGAGGCCTCCACGAGCCCCCTCGTGGGCCGTGACGGCGACATCGTGGGCGCCCGCCAGCTCAAGGAGCGCCTGATGCGCGAGGCCGAGAACAACGTGACCATGCGCATCGAGGAGCTGGGCGACAAGACCGGCGTCGAGGTGGCCGGTCGCGGCATCCTGCACCTCTCCGTCCTCATGGAGGCCATGCGCCGCGAGGGATTCGAGTTCCAGGTGGGCCGCCCCCGCGTGCTCTTCAAGGAAGACGAGCACGGCCACCGGCTGGAGCCCGTCGAGCTCGCCGTCGTGGAGTGCCCCAACGAGTACTCCGGCAAGGTCATCGAGGCCTTCGGCGAGTCCGGCGGCACCATGTCGAGCATGCAGGCCGGCGAGACCCACACGCACCTGGAGTTCAAGATCCCCACACGCGGCATCATGGGCCTCAAGAACCGCATCCTCAACGCCACCCACGGCGAGGGCGTCTTCTACCACACGTTCTCCGAGTACGGCCCCTACGCCGGCGAGCTGGGCGTCCGCAACAACGGCGCCATGATCTCCATGAGCACCGAGAAGTCCGTGGGCTACGCCCTGGGCACCCTGCAGGAGCGCGGAACCATGTTCGTGGGCCCCGGCGAGGAGTGCTACGAGGGCATGCTCGTCGGCGAGCGCTCCAAGCCCGGCGACATGGTGGTCAACATCGCCCGCACCAAGAGCCTGGGCAACCAGCGCAGCTCCACCGCCGACATCGCCGTGCAGCTCACGCCGCCCAAGACCTTCACCCTCGAGGAGGCCCTCGAGTACATCATGGACGACGAGCTCGTCGAGGTGACGCCCAAGAACATCCGCATGCGCAAGCGCATCCTCAACGCCATCGAGCGCAAGAAGGACAACGTGCGCAGGGGCAAGGTGTCCAAGTAGCGTCCGCCCCGTCGGCCGAGGGCGCCCGGGTCTGGGATCCCAGACCCGGGCGCCCTTCCGTTTCACGTAGAACGTCGGCCGTGCGGGAGGGCCGGTGCGGCTGGGGCCTCCCGAACCCTCAGTACGGCTGCGGGTAGAAGCGCATGCCGTCGGGGGTGGGGACGAACCCCAGCCCCGCGAGCACCGGCGCCAGGGGCCCCTCCCGGACGGCGTCCCCGTTCACGGACCGCACCTCGACCCGCTCCAAGGCCCAGGACCTGCCCTGCGCCCGCACCCGGGCCTCCATGGCCTCGAGCACGGCGGTCACGGCACGGCCCCAGGCGTCCTCGCAGCCGAAGAGTGACACGGCGTTGAGGTGGGGCGCGGCCCAGAGCACGGGCATCCCGCCGAGGAAGACCGTCCAGGAGTCCGCCGAGCGCTTGGGGTGCCCGGTGCCGTCGGGCCAGGGGAGGAGCGAACCCAGGGGCTGCCCCGGGTCGGCCGAGCAGAGGACCCTGAGGTCGCGGGTGGCCACGGGACCCTCGGCGCCCTCGGCCCCGTCGCGGGCCTCGCGGAGCGTCTCCACGGTGTCGGCGGCGGCGAACTGCAGGGGGCCGAGCCCCTCCACGAAGGTGCCGCGCAGGAGCGACCCGGCCCCCTCCATGGCTTTGAGCACGGGGTAGGCCTGGGTGAGGCCGCCGGGGACCCCTGCCGCCTCGGCCGTGGCGGGGCAGGCCACGCCGTAGCGGTCGAGCAGCGACTCCACCAGGGCGCAGGCCCGCTCGGTGTCGGAGGCGTCGCTCGGGCAGGCGAGCGACCAGCGCCCCGACGTCGCCGCGGCGGAGGCCACGGCCGGCGCCTCGGAGAGGGCCAGGGCCGCGCGCCGGGCGGCGTGCCCGCGGTAGCGGCTTCGCGACCGGCGTCTCGGGGTCGCGGCCCGGCCAGGTGCCTTCGACCGCGCCGCGTCGAACGAGTCCACGAGGCAGATACCGTCCCAGAGCAGGGCCTCGAGCGTCTCCGCCACGGCTGCCGCACCGCCCGCGGCCTCCCCGCAGCGTGCGTCCACCACGGCGAAGGGTGCGGCACCCTCCCGGGCGAGCACGTCCCATACCTGCGCCCTGGGACCGTCCTCCCCGTCATCCAGGGCCTCGGGCCGCGCCGGCACCGCGCCGGCACCGGGGGCCGGCAGCGGGGCGAAGGGGGAGTCGGTGGGCCAGAACGCCGCCAGCCGGCGTCGCCCGCCGTCCTTGGCCGTGGGGGCCAGCCTGCCCTGCCACACGACGTCGCCCGAGGCCAGGAGCTCGTCGAGCATGGCGGGCCGGTAGCCGGGGACGCGGTCGGGGAAGACGGTGCCCTCCCAGACCTCCGGAGGCAGGAAGACCCCCTCGAGGAGCGCCACGGCGTCGGCGAGCAGGTCGACGGGGTCACCGACCTCCTCGCCCGCGCGCGGCACCTGCTGGAGCTCGAGGAGCGAGGCCGTGTAGGTGGCGCCGTCCACGGGGGCCGCCGCACCCACGGCACGTTCCCGGGCCCGGGCGCGCATGCGCCGGAAGACCGAGGCCGCCACGGAGCCGCGCTCCCCGCAGCGGCCGTCCGGGCCGAAGGGCGCCTGCAGCAGCGTGCCGTCGCGGGTGAGCCGCGCCACGGACTCCGCGGCCACGGCCGGACCGCAGCCCAGGGAGCGCGCGGCCTCGCCCGCCGAGAAGGGGCCGTGGCAGGCGGCGTAGCGCGCCACGAGGCCGTCCAGGGGGTGCCTCTCGACGACGGCCGCCTCGGCCCCGGAGAACCCCGCGAACGCCGTCCGCTCCGCCGCGGCCCAGGCGGGCACGGCCACGCCGAGGGCGTCTGCCAGCACGGCGGCGTCGGGCGCGGCGATCCAGCGCACCTCGCCGGCCACCACGCCGCGGAACACGCGCCGGCGGTCGGCGAGCGCGGCCAGCCATGTCACGGCGCGGGACGGCTCCTCGCAGCGCTCGGCCACCCCGCCGTCCGACAGCGGGCCCAGGGTGCGCAGCATGCGCTCGACGTCGGCCTCCGAGGTCGCCTTGGTGCCCGGCGCGAGCCACTGGAGCTCGGCCTCCACCTCGGCGGCCACCTCGGGAGGCACGAGGGAGGCCAGGTCGTCGCCGCCCACGAGCTCGGCCAGGAGCGACGGGTCCACGGAGAGCAGGTCGGCGGCCTTCTCGGCATGGGGGCGGTCGTCGTCGTAGAGGTGCTCCATGACGTAGCCGAAGAGCAGGTTGGCCGCGAAGGGCGACGGCGCCGCAGTGTGGGCCACGGTCACGGACGTGCGCCGGCTGCGCAGGCGCCGCTGCACCTCCTCCAGGGCGGGCAGGTCGTAGACGTCGCGCAGGCACTCGCGCATGGCCTCCAGCAGGATGGGGAACCCGTCGGTGCGCCGGGCCGCCTCGAGGAGCTGGCCCCCCTGCACGCGCTGGAGCCAGAGGGGCGCCCGCTTGCCGAAGCCCGCGGGCCGCATGAGGAGGGCGCGGGCGGCGCACTCGCGGAACCGCGCCGAGAAGAGCGCGGTGTCGGCCACGCAGGAGCGCACGGTCTGGGCGAGGGTGTCGCCGTCGAACATGAAGAGCTCCGGCCCCGGCAGCTCGTCTGCGGGCTGCATGCGCAGGACGATGCCGTCGTCGGCGGCCATGGCCTCGGGGTCGAACCCGTAGCGGCGCCGCACGCGGTCGGCCACGGCCAAGGCCCAGGGGGCGTGCACGGAGCGGCCGAAGGGGGAGTGGAGGATGAGGCGGAGGTCGCCCTCGTCGTCGTCCACGTACTCCATGACCAGACGCGACGCCCCCGGCACGGCCCCGGTGGAGGCGCGCTGCTGCGACAGGAGGGCGCAGAGGTTGTCGGCGGCCTCGTCCGTGAGGCCCGCCCCGGCCAGGCGTGCGGCGAGCTCCCCGTCGGGACGGCCCTGGTGGGTGCCGGCCGCCGCGGCGTCGAGGAACTCGCCCTTGGCCAGGCCGTCCTCGAAGGGCCGGCCCGCGCCCTCGCCGTGCCAGAAGGGCAGGCGCGACGCCCGGGCGCCGGTGCGCTCCACGAGCACGCGGTCGTCGTGGATGCGCTTGATGCGCCAGGTGCTCGTGCCCAGGGTGATGACGTCGCCCACGCGGCTCTCGTGCACCATCTCCTCGTCGAGCTCGCCCACGCGCCGCCGCTCCCTGCCCGTGCGCTCGCCCTCCACGAACACCGGGTAGAGGCCGCGGTCGGGGATGGTGCCGGCGCCCGACACGGCCAGGTTGCGGCTGTTGGGCAGCGCCGTGAGCTCGCCGGTCTCGCGGTCCCAGGCCAGGCGCGGCGAGAAGGCCCCGAGCCCCTCGGCGCCGAAGTCCCCGGCCAGCATGGCGAGCACCGCGTCGAACGCCGCCCGGGGCAGGTCGCGGTAGTTCTCGGCCATGGTCACGCGGGAGAACCACTCGTCGGCCTTCCAGGGGCGCTCGGCCACGGCGGCCACGGTCTGCTGGGCCAGGACGTCGAGCGGGTTCTCCACCAGGCGCGTCTCCTCGATGGCGCCGGCCTCCATGGCCTCCGCGGCCACGGCGCAGTCCACGAGCTCCAGGCGGGTGCGCGGGAACATGACGGCCCGCGACCGGCCGCCCACGGAGTGGTTGGCGCGACCCACGCGCTGCAGGCCGCCGGCCACCGAGAGGGGCGGCGCCACCTGCACCACGAGGTCCACGGAGCCCATGTCGACGCCCAGCTCGAGGCTGGATGTGGCCACCACGCAGCGGAGCTCGCCCGACTTGAGCCGGGCCTCCACCTCGGCGCGGCGCTCCTTGGACACCGAGCCGTGATGGGCCTCGGCCACCGGGGCGAAGCCCTCGGGCAGCGGCTGCGTGTGGGTCTCGGCCGAGCCCATGGCCGAGTGGAACGCCGGCTCCGGTGCCGTGGGCGCGGCGGGGGCCAGGCCGTGGCGCTGGGCGTGGAGCTCGTTCAGCCGGGCGCACAGGCGCTCGCAGAGGCCGCGGCTGTTGACGAAGACGATGGTGGAGGAGTGCGCCTCCACGAGGTCGAGGACCTTGGCCTCCAGGTGCGGCCACACCGAGCGCGACCCGGCGCGGCTCTCGCGGGGCAGGCCCTGGGCGCGGGCGGTCGAGGACCCGTCCTCCTCGGGGCCTTGGGCGTCCCGCCGCCCCTCCGCACCGGCCCTCATGGCCGCCGCCATGGTGCGGTCGGTCTTCCAGGCGTCCTTGGCCGGCACGGAGGCGCCGCGCTCGGCCGCCCGGGTGGAGAGGGCGGCGACCCGGGCCATGTCGGGTACGGGCACGCGTACGGAGAGGTCCATGTCGGGCGCGGCGCCGGCGCCCACCACCCGCACGGGGCGGCTGCCGCCCAGGAAGCGCGCCACGCGCTCGGGCGGCCGCACCGTGGCGGAGAGGCCCACGCGCTGGGCGGGGCGTTCCAGCAGGCAGTCGAGCCGTTCCAGCGAGAGGGCCAGGTGAGCGCCGCGTTTGGAGCCGGCGAGGGAGTGGACCTCGTCCACGATCACGGTCTCCACGCGTCCCAGCACCCGCGCCGCCTTGGAGGTGAGCATGAGGTAGAGCGACTCCGGGGTGGTGATGAGGATCTGGGGCGGCCTGCTCGCGATGCGCCTCCGCTCGGCAGGCGTGGTGTCGCCCGTGCGCATGGCGCAGGTGGGTGCGGCGATGTCGAGGCCCAGGGCGGCGGCCTCGTCCGCGATGGCGGAGAGGGGGCGCCGCAGGTTCCGCTCCACGTCGGCCGCCAGCGCCTTCATGGGCGAGACGTACAGGATCCGCACGCCCGGCTCCGCGGGCGAGGGCGGGCTGGCCACGAGGCGGTCGACGGCGGCCAGGAACGCCGCCAGCGTCTTGCCGGAGCCCGTGGGGGCGATGGCCAGCACGTTCTCGCCGTCCTGGATGGCGTCCCAGGCCTCGGCCTGCACCGGCGTGGGCGCCTCGAACTCCGAGAGGAACCACGACCGCACGGCGGCGGTGAAGCGGCCCATGGGGGCGGGCGATCCTTCGGGTGTGCGGTGGGCCATGGCGGTGAATCATTTCTCGAAAAGTACGACAGATACCGTTCAGGGGGCGTGGCGACCGTCGGAGGTCCCACGGTTCGGCCCCGGCCGGCCGGGACGTCCCCGCCGATACCATTACTTTGCACCCGTGGGCCCGACGGAGGGGGAGAGATGCGCTGGTTCAGGGAGTCCGTCATCAAGAACCCCGCCACGTACCTGATGCTCCTCTGGGTGGCGTGCGCCTGGCTCCGGTGGGAGTGGGTGGTCCCGTACCAGGGGACGTACTACTCGTTCCCGCCCGGCGGCCTGCTGATGACGCTGGGGGACATGTGGCTTCCCTGGGCCGTGGTCGCCGTCCTCTGGGTGCGCGACGCCCTCGCCCACCGCGGGTGACGGGCGGCACGGCCCGGGTTACGGTCCGCAAACGGGCCCGACCCATGCCGAAGCGACCTGCGGCATGGATTTCTGCCCCGATAGGCTCTCGAACCCATGCCGCAGAGCTTTGCGGCATGGGTTTTCCTCTCGAGAGGTCCCTCGAGGGGCGTCCGACCCATGCCACAGGGACCTGCGGCATGGGTTTTTCTCCTCGAGAGGCTTCTGAGGGATGCCTGACCCATGCCGCAGAGCTCTCCGGCATGGGGCGCTCGCCGCCGTCGCGATGTGACAACAGGCGAACCCGACCAAAGTGACAGGGCGGCCGTGCCGAAGCGGCCTTCGGCATTGGCCTCACGTTGCCATCCCCGCGATGTCGCAGCAAAAGTGCCCGACCAAAGTGACCGCAAACGAGCCCGACCAACGTGACAGACGGCTGGAAAAGGAGAAGGCCCGGGGCGTCCCGGGCCTTCAGGCTCTCAATGGCGGAGGAGGAGGGATTCGAACCCTCGTACGTGCGGAGCACGTAAACGGTTTTCGAGACCGCCGCAATCAACCACTCTGCCACCCCTCCGTATATAGGGTGCGCGGCGCCCCGGGGGACGCCGCGTTAGGAATCTGGCGGAGAGTCCGGGATTTGAACCCGGGAGACGGGGTTACCGCCTACACGATTTCCAATCGTGCTCCTTCAGCCGCTCGGACAACTCTCCAGATGCGATTGCAACGGCTAGAATAACACAACGCGCGCATGCGCCACAGCAAAATCGCGAGTCCACACCTCGAGCCGGGAGAGCCGTCCATGGAGTCGTTCTTCACGTCGTTGAGCCCCCAGTTCTCGGTGCTCGCCATGCCCGAGTGGATCGACATGGCGGCCGTGGTGGTGGGCGCGGCCTTCGGCGGCCTCACCGCCACCGAGCGCAAGCTCGACCTCTTCGGCGCCGCGGGCCTCGGCATGCTCTGCGGCCTCGGCGGAGGCCTCATCCGCGACATGATCATGCAGCGCGGCACCGTCTTCATGCTCGACTCCCCCTGGGCCATCCCCGTGGCAGCCGTGGCCGGCATGGTGGCCTTCTTCTTCTCGGGCCTCTTCCGCCGCATCGACCGCATAACCGCCGTCGTGGACATCCTCTCGGTGGGCATCTACACGGCCACGGGTACCGACAAGGCCGTGGTGGCCGGCCTCACCTTCGTGGCCTGCCTGCTCATGGGCGTGCTCACCGGCGTTGGCGGCGGCATGCTCCGCGACATCTTCCTGGGCGACGTCCCGCAGATCTTCCGTCCGGGCAACCTCTACGCCTGCTGCGCCCTGCTCTCGGGGGCCGTGTACTACGGTCTGGTCTACATGGGGCTCGTCAAGGGCGTGGCCGTGGTGGCGTGCGTGGCCGTGTGCTGCCTCCTGCGATGGGCGAGCCTCCGCTACAACATCCAGACGCCCTCCCAGGTGGACCTCACGCCGCGGGTCATCGACTACACTCGGCGTCTCAAGGAGCGGCAGCCCGGCGACGTGAGCTACCACATCCCCTACCGCGCCAGCCGCTACGGCCACGGCGTGCGGGTGTCCCAGGAGCCCACGCGGCCCCTCACCGTGGCCGAGCAGGCCCGGCACCAGCGGGTCGAGGAGCAGGAGCGCGCCCAGCTGAAGGACGAGCTCAAAGCCGAGATCAAGGAGGAGCTCGCCGCCGAGGAGCGCCTTGCCGACGAGGGTCAGGCCACCGGCTCGGCCGAGGCCATCTTCGGCACCCCCGAGACCATGGAGCGCCTGCGGCGCGGCGAGGCGGGTGCCAAGGTGTCGGACGGCAAGGACGGGGCGTGCCCCGTCGCGGGCGACGACCCGCACCCGGGTTCCGAGGGGGACGGCAGGTAGGCCGGGCGCGTCGCCACGGGGACCCTCCCCTTTTGGGGTACCCTCATTGCAATCCCGACACCCGCGACGGAAGGCTCCCCATGGCTGACACCGAGTTCGGAAACGGGCGCTACCTGTCCCGCTCCTGGGCGATGCTCACCCAGGACAAGGGCTGGTGGAAGCCGGTCCTCGTCCTCGCCCTCTGCACGCTCGTGCCCATCGCCGGCCCCATCGCCGTGATGGGCTACATCTTCGCCTGGGCCCGCCTCACGGCCTGGGGCGTGGACGCCGCCCCCAAGCAGACCCGGGTGGACGTGGGCGGCTGCTTCAAGGCCGGTTGGACCTCCTTCGTGGTCTACCTCGGCTGGGGTGTGCTCCTGGCCGCCATCGTGTACGTGCTCAAGGCCGCGTTCTCGTCCATCGGGCCCGGCGTGGGCTCCTTCATGGGCGTCGTCATCTCCCTGGGCCAGTGGGTCTGCGGCGTGTTCATCATGGTGGCGGCCCTGCGCGCCGTCATCTACGGAAGGATCGGGCCCGGTTACGGCTTCTCCAAGGTGTGGACCATGGTGAGCCACGACTTCTCGGGCCTCGTCCGCATCCTGGGCATCGAGTTCCTCGGCATCGTCGTGGAGACGCTCGTCGGCGTGGTCCTGTTCCTCTGCCTCTTCGCCGCGGCGCTCCCCGTGCTCACCCAGGCCGTGGCCCTGGCCGCCTGGAGCGAGGACGGCGCCTACGCCCTGTACTGGCTTCTCCAGACCGTCGGCCCGCTTCTCTCGGCGTGGCTGCCCCTGATCGTGGTGGCCGTCTACATGCTCATCGCCGTCGACCTGGTGTTCACCATGCTCGCCGTCACCGCCACCGCCATCTGGATGCGCCAGTTCGACGTCCCGGCCTGGGGCGACCCCTCCGACCCGGTGCCCGTGGCCGGCGGCCCTGCGGCTCCCGCTCCTCCTGTGAATCCCGTGCCCGGGGGCGCCCTGCCCCCTGAGACTGGGTATCAAGCCTCCAGCAGTGAGCAACCCAAGGAGGCCCTACCCATGGACTACAAGGCAAACGAGAACGTCACCGCCCCCACCAACGAGGACGTCTGGGCGGCGGCCGAGGCCGTCGCCGACAAGGACGGCAGGCTCGACCCGGACGCCGGCGCCGTCGACCACATGGAGTACGAGGACGACCCCACCGTCCGTCCCGCCACCACCTCCGACAACGGTGTGACCCCGCCCACCCCCGAGGACACCTACACGACGGCCGCCACCGCCTCGGCCGACTCCCCCGAGTACTCCTACGCCGACTCCGCCGTCGCCGCGGCCGAGGAGCTCGCCCAGGACGACGGCACCGTGGTCACCCCGCTCATCAAGCACGACGACGGGGACGCCGAGTAGGCGCAGCCGTCACGAGGGACCTTCTCGAGAGGGGCCGTCTCCCACGCGGGGGACGGCCCCTCTCCCGTGCTGTGCCGGGCCCTGACCGCGGCGGTCGGGAACCGGTCGGAAGGCGGTCGGGGACCGGTCGGGGGCGACCGCTACCCTAGGCCCGAGGGACGTCGCGGCGAGACACGGGTGTGTGTTTGCCGAGGAAGGGTTCGGTGTGTGTTACTATCTTTCGCCGAACCTTTCCTGCCCCGGGCGCAGACCTTCACGACCCGGGGCCATCAGCCCAGAGGAGGTGAAACCATGAAGGCCTATGAGATCCTGTTCATCGTCGACCCCACCATCAACGACGAGACGCGTGCCGGCGCCATGAAGCGCATCGACACCGCCATCACCGAGAACGGCGGCGTGATCGACAACGTCGACAACTGGGGCAAGCGCAAGCTCGCCTACGAGATCGACAAGCTGACCGAGGGCGACTACACCCTCATCAACTTCCAGGCAGACCCCGACCAGATCGCCGAGCTCGACCGTGTGTGCCGCATCACCGATGCCATCAAGCGTCACATGATCGTGCGTCGTCCCGACCACGAGGAGTAAGCCTTGAAGGAGGCAGGCGCAGCCTGCCGGATGAGAGGGGCGTGAACGTCCATGAGTATCAATCGAGTCATCATCACCGGCAACCTCACCCGTGATGCCGAGCTTCGTGCCGCGCAGAGCGGGACGAGCATCCTGCACATCGGCGTGGCCGTCAACGACCGGTGGCGCAACCCCCAGACCGACCAGTGGGAGGACCGCCCCAACTACATCGATTGCGTCATGTTCGGCAACCGCGCCCAGTCCATCTCCCGCTTCCTCACCAAGGGGACCAAGGTCGCCATCGAGGGTCGACTCCGCTGGAGCCAGTGGGTCGACCGCGACACGCAGAAGAACCGCTCTAAGATCGAGGTCGTCGTGGACGACATCGAGTTCATGGGGCAGCGTGCCGACGGCCAGGGCAACCCCGGAGGCTACGGGCAGGGGGGTTACCCCCAGGGAGGCCAGGGGTCCTATCAGGCCCAGGCTCAGCAGGCCCCGCAGGTCCGCGAGCCCTACGCCCCCCAGCAGGCGGCGCAGCCCAACTGGGCGGCCGCCACGCCGGAGACCCCGGCCCCGGCCACGCAGGCCCAGCCCCCCATGGGCGAGACCTACGAGGCCGACATCCCGTTCTAACTTCCCGGCGGCCCCGCGGCCGCCGCAATGAAAGGTACCTAAGACATGGCCACTGAGTATCAGCGTCAGCCGCGTCGCAAGTATTGCCAGTTCTGCAAGGAGGATGTCGAGTTCATCGACTACAAGGACACCCAGCTCCTTCGCAAGTACATGACCGACCGCGGCAAGATCAAGCCCCGTCGCGTCACCGGCGCCTGCACGCAGCACCAGCACGACATCGCCAACGCCATCAAGCGCGCCCGCATCATGGCGCTCCTGCCCTACACGGTTCCCGTGGTCTCCAACCGCGGCGGCCGTCGTCGCGACTAGCATCCGGAGACCTCGGCAGTGGGTCCCGGCGGGGACGGGCGCGACGAGGCGCCCGAGAAGGAGACATCGATCGTCAGGTACGGGGGCAACCGTCAGGGTGACTCCCGCAACCTGGTGACCGCGTTCCTCTGGGCCGGCCTCGGCTCGGTGGCGGTCACGGGCCTCTCCGTCATCGGGGTGGCCATGGTCGCGTACGGCGTCTCCTTCGCCCAGGTCAACGGCCTCTCGCGGCCGCGCAAGGCCCTTGTGGCCGTCGCGTGCGCCGTCGGGCTGGCCCTCGGCCTCCTGTGGGTCCGGGGCACGGCCGCCGTCCTGGTGAAGGGTGTCGTCGACTGCGTGCTCGCGTGGGTCGTCGGCTCCCTGGCCGCCGGTCGCCGCGCCACCGTCACCACGGACTACGCGGTGGCGGCCGTGGCCTGCGTGGCCTACATCGCCATCGACTTCGGGTTCGCGGCCCTCGCGGGCCTCGACGGCGCGGCGGTCCTCACCCAGGCGATCTCGTCCGCCGTGGACGAGGCCGCCTCGACCTACGGCCTCGACGTCGCCGCCCAGCTCAGGTCGTTCTCGTGGCTCCTCGGCCTCCTGTGGCCGTTCGGCTACTTCGTCCTGGCGGGCATGAACGTCCTGGCCGGCCACTACGGCGGTTTCCTTGCCCGCGGCCCGTCCGCAGGCACGACGCCGTGGCGGCCCGTGGCCTTCGACTCGCCCTCATGGTCGGTCGTGGCCCTCATCGCGGGCGTCGCCCTGTTCGCCTTCGGCGGCGTCTTCGGTGCCGGCGCGCAGGTGGCCCAGGCCATCGGCCTCACCTGCGTGCTCGCCGTGAGGTTCGTCTTCCTCATGGACGGCTACGCGGTGCTCACCTGGTGGTTCAACCGCCACGGTGTGGGCTGCCTCCTCCGCACGCTGGTGCTGGTGGTGGCGATCGACCTCGAGGTCACGTTCTTCGTCGTGAGCCTCCTGGGCCTTGTGGACTTCTGGGCCGACTTCCGCCACATGCGGGCGGGGGACGGCCGTTCAGGGGCACAGGGGGAGTAGGAAAGGAAGTGCCGGCCCCGGCGCCGGCGTCAGAAAAAGGAGAGTCCCATGAAAGTCATCCTTCTGGGTGAGCTTCGGGGCAAGGGCGGAGAGGGCGACATCATCGACGTCGCCCAGGGATATGCCGAGAACTACCTGTTCCCCAACGGCATCGCCCAGCCCGCCACCCCGGGCAACATCAAGCAGCTCGAGCAGCGTCGCAACAACATCGCCATCCGTGAGGCCAAGCGCATCGCCGATGCCGAGGCCCTCCGCGAGCAGCTCGACGGCAAGGTCGTCGTCATCGATGTGAAGATCGGCGACGAGGGCCAGCTCTTCGGCTCGGTCACCAACACCATGGTGGGCGACGCCCTCAAGGAGCAGTACGGCATCGAGATCGACCGCAAGCGCATCGAGATCAACAAGCCCATCAAGACCGCCGGCCTCCACGAGGTCGTCGTGGGCATCTACCGCACCATCTTCGCCACCATCGGCGTCCAGGTGGGTGCCCCCGAGGACCTGCCCGCGGGCGACGAGGACGTTCCCGCCGACGAGGAGATCGTCGCCGAGGACGCCTCCGAGACCACGGAGTCCGAGGAGGCTTAAGGAATCCCGGGGTATGGCGAAAAGCCCCCTTTCAACAACGGCTTTTCGTCCACCCGTGGCATTCCACCGGCTTTTACCTGCACGATCATAAGAAGAAGCCGCCCGTCAAGGCCGACGGGCGGCTTCTTTTTTCCTGCGGTTTTGCAAAAAGTGGCCATCTACCTGCTGTTTTGTAAAGGACGACGAAAGAACCGCTGGTAGGACCCATGGTTTTGCATGAATACGAACAGGGGTTCTACCTGTGTCGAAAAACGCCACAGGATTGCCTGCGAAGTTTGTCGAAAACGTTCAAAACCGGCGAAGGCCCAGTACGGGGGCCTCCCCTTGGAAACATCGGGATGATGATAAGGCCGAACGCCCGGTTTTCCATAACCTATCTAACATCTTAGGGGCCCCGATGGGCTAGGATACCGGTGCCGCACCCGTCGTGAGCCGAGAGAGGAGCCCATGGCCATCGCCACCGTGCCCGCGCCCACGTTCGGCGCCGCGCCCCCCGCCATGCCCCAGGACGTCGAGGCCGAGAAGTCCGTGCTCTCGGCCATGATGCTGTCCCAGGACGTCCTGCAGGAGTGCCTCGTCGAGCTCGAGGACAACGACTTCTACCTGCCGCGCAACCAGGTGGTCTACCAGACCCTGCGCGACATGTTCGACAACTCGCTGCCCATCGACCCCCTGAGCGTGGCCGACCGCCTCCAGAGCGCCAAGAAGCTCGAGAGCGTGGGCGGCCCCGCCTACCTGGCCGAGCTCGCGGCCAACACCTTCTCGCTCTCCTCCTGGCGCCACCACGCCGAGATGCTGCGGCGCGACGCCACCCTGCGGCAGATCATCACGGCCTCCGCCCAGATTACGAGCCTGGCCTTCGACGCCCCGGAGGACACCAAGGAGGTCGTGGACTCCGCCGAGCGCATGATCCTCTCCGTGACCGACCGCGACGTGCGCTCCAACTACATCTCCATGCAGGACGCCATGCAGGCCCTCTACGCCGAGCTCCAGGCCCAGGCCGAGAGCGGCGAGGAGATCGCCGGCGTGCGCACGGGCTTCCAACGCCTGGACGACATGCTCCTGGGCATGCGCGAGGGCCAGATGGTGGTCGTGGGCGCCCGCCCCGGCGTGGGCAAGACGTCGTTCGCCCTCAACCTGGCCGTGCAGGCGGCCGAGGCCGGCGCCACCGTGGCGTTCTTCTCCCTGGAGATGAGCTCCACCGAGATCGCGCAGCGCCTGCTGTCCGCGTACTCGCAGGTGCCGCTCCAGAAGATCCGTTCCGCCAAGATCGCCGGCGAGGACTGGGCCAACCTCATGGACGCCTCCGCACGCCTCTCCCAGCTGGACATCCTCATCGACGATACCCCCGGCACCACGGTCACCGAGGTGAGGGCCAAGGCGCGGCGCATGCTCCGCAACAAGGAGAAGGCCGTGGTCATCCTCGACTACCTGCAGCTCGTGAGCCCGCCTCCCTCCAAGCGCTCGGACTCCCGCGCCACGGAGGTCTCCGAGATGAGCCGTGGCATCAAGATCATGGCCAAGGACCTCCGTGTGCCCGTGGTGGCCCTGTCGCAGCTCTCCCGCCAGTCCGAGAACCGCACCGGCAAGCGGCCGCAGCTCTCCGACCTCCGCGAGTCGGGCGCCATCGAGCAGGACGCCGACATCGTCATCCTGCTCGACCGTTCCTCCACGCCCGAGGAGGCCGAGCGCGCCGACCGTCCCGACGAGGGCATCACCGAGTTCATCGTGGCCAAGAACCGCTCGGGCCCTGTGGGCACCATCGAGATGGTCTTCCTCAAGGAGTCCACGCGCTTCATGCAGCTGGACCGCAACCACGACGCCTAGGTCTGTCCCACCACTCGGACACTTCTGTCCCAATGGTCGGGCACTTCCGGCAAGGTCGGTTGGGACCCTTCTCGATGTTTGGTGCTTTTCCGCGGGCAAGGTGCCCAAAAACCACCAAACAGCGGGATGTTTGGTGGTTTAGATAAGTGTAGTAATCGAAAAGTACCGAACATCCGAAGTGGGCGTTTTGAGGAGACGGCAACCCCGTTGAGGGGACGGTAGCTCAACCCCGCTTCAGCCGGTGTCCCGGTCTTATCTATATACTGGAGGGGTTCCCGCGCCGCGGGGGAAGCGGCGCCACTGTCTGTTAGGGGAGAGAGCGTATGGCCTCGACGATTCTTGTGGGTACCCAGTGGGGCGATGAGGGCAAGGGCAAGGTTACCGACCTCATCTCCGGTGAATACGACGTGGTCTGCCGCTGCCAGGGCGGTGCCAACGCGGGTCACACCGTGGTGGCCAACGGCCACAAGTTCGGCCTTCACCAGATCCCGTCCGGCGTCATGTACGACGGCGTGGTGCCCGTCATCGGCAACGGCTGCATCGTCGACCCCTCGGTGGTGCTCGAGGAGTTCGCCACCCTGGACGCCCAGGGCGTCTCCTACGACAACCTCAAGATCAGCGGCAACGCGCACATCGTGATGCCCTACCACAAGGACCTCGACGGTGCCAACGAGCGCCGCCTCGGCAAGAACCTCATCGGCACCACGCGCCGCGGCGTCGGCCCGTGCTACTCCGACAAGGCCGCCCGCATCGGCCTGCGCATGCAGGACATGCTCGACGAGAAGATCTTCCGTCAGAAGCTTGAGACGGCTCTCCTCGAGAAGAACCCCGTCCTCGAGAAGATCTACGACCTGCCCGGCTACACCGTGGACCAGATCTGCGAGACCTACCTGCCCTACGCCGAGCGCCTGCGCCCCTACATCATCGAGAGCTCGCGCTTCCTGAACGAGTGCATCGACGAGGGCAAGAACATCCTGTTCGAGGGCTCCCAGGCCACCATGCTCGACATCGACTTCGGCACCTACCCCTTCGTCACGAGCTCCAACTGCACGGCCGGCGGCGCCATCACCGGCTCGGGCGTGGGCCCCAAGCACGTCGACCGCGTGCTCGGCATCGCCAAGGCCTACCTCACCCGCGTGGGCTCCGGCCCGTTCCCCACGGAGCTGCCCCAGGGCGACGAGATCGGCGAGCTCCTCTGCGAGACCGGCCACGAGTACGGCGTGACCACGGGCCGCAAGCGCCGCTGCGGCTGGTACGACGCCGTCATCGTCAACTACGCCGCCCGCGTCAACGGCCTCACCGACCTCGCCGTGACCAAGCTCGACGTCCTCGGCTGCCTCGACACCATCAAGGTCTGCATCGCCTACGACGTCGACGGCGTGCGTTACACCACGGTCCCCGAGCACCAGTCGCTGTTCTACGACGCCAAGCCCGTCTACATCGAGCTCCCCGGCTGGAAGTGCGACATCTCGAACGTGCGGAGCTACACCGAGCTGCCCCGCGAGGCCAAGGACTACATCGACCTCATCGAGCGGCTCTCCGGCGTGCGCGTCTCCATCATCGCCGTGGGCCCCGACCGCGAGCAGACCATCAACCGTCACTGGAACTAGGCAGACAGCCCGAGACCCCGCGCAGGAAAGGGGGACCGTTTGTTCGCCATCGTGACAGACACGCTGTCCGACCTCCCGCTCGAGTGGTGCGAGGAGCACGACGTGCGCCTGGTGCCCATGCACCTGCGCACCCGTGCCGGCGACTCCCGCGACGTCGTGGAGGTCCATCCGGCGGACACCTACGTGACGCTGGCCACCAAGCCGTCGTCGGTGCGCACCTCGCAGCCGTCCCCCTCCGAGTTCACCGAGGTCTTCGACAGCCTGCTCGACGCCGGCGTGACCCAGATCCTGTGTGTGACGGCCTCCTCGGCGCTGTCCCAGACCTACGACAACGCCGTGGCCGCCGCCCGTGCCGCCAACAAGCGCGGCCAGGTGGCCGTGATCGACTCCAAGACGCTGTCGGCTGCCGAGGGCATCGTCGTGGCGGACGTCGTCCACGGCCGCGAGGCCGGCATGGGCTTCGAGGAGGCCGTGGACCACGCCGCCCGTCTCGTCCGCCATGTGACGCTGCTGCTCATCACGCCCCCCGGCGCCCAGCTCTTCCCGCGTCCGGGCCACCGCGCGCCCATCCGGCGCCTCCGCCGCGTCATGGAGGGCTGGATGGGGGCCTACGGGCTCGTGACCCTCGACGAGCAGGGCCGCGTGGTTACGGTGGGCCGGGCGGCCGACCAGCGAATGCTCGCCGGACGCATCGCCCGCCTCATGAGCCTCGACGCCCAGCGCGACGGCTCGCTGCGCTACGTGGAGATCTGCGTGGGCTATCCCAGGAGCCTCTCGGTGCTCGAGAAGCCCCTGGACACCAACGAGTTCATCAGCCGCCGCACCTCGGTGGCCAACGTGTCGGGTGCCGTGGCCTGTCAGCTGGGGCTGGGGTCCGTGGGCATCGCCTACGCGCCGGCGCGCTACCTCGTGGGCGGCGACCTCGACGAGGGGGCCGGCTATTTCCACGAGGGGGAGCTCGAGGAGGTCGGGCTCTGATCCGGGCGGCCCCGCGGGGGAGCGGGGCCGCCCCTTTTGCGCCCCGGCACCGCCGTGGCGCCCATGAGAGAAGAGAGAGGACACAGACCATGGACGTTCTGCTTTTGGGTGCCGGCGGCCGCGAGCACGCGCTGCTCAAGGCGATCCAGGCCTCGCCGGAGTGCGGCCGCGTGTGGGTGGCCCCGGGCAACGGGGGCATGGCGGGCACCGATGTCGCCCCCGTCGACGAGAACGACCCGGCCGCCGTTGCCGCCTTCGCCACGGAGACGGGCGTCGACCTCGTGGTGATCGGCCCCGAGGCCCCCCTCGTTGCCGGCGTGGCGGACGCCTGTCGGGACGCCGGCGTGCCGGTCTTCGGTCCGGGCGCCGAGGCCGCGCGGCTGGAGGGCTCCAAGCTCTTCGCCAAGCAGGTCATGGAGCGCGCCGGCGTGCCCACGGCCGCCTATGCCTCGTTCACCGAGGAGGCCCCGGCCCTGGCCTACGTCGAGGAGCAGGGCGCCCCGCTCGTGGTGAAGGCCGACGGCCTGGCCGCCGGCAAGGGTGTGGTGGTGGCCCAGACCGTGGAGGAGGCCGCCGAGGCCGTGCGCTCGTGCTTCTCGGGCGCCTTCGGCGAGGCGGGCTCGTGCGTGGTGGTCGAGGAGATGCTCACCGGTCCGGAGTGCTCGCTCCTCTCGGTGACCGACGGCACCACCGTGGTGCCCCTCGCCTGCGCCCAGGACCACAAGCGCGCCCTGGAGGGAGACCTCGGCCCCAACACGGGCGGCATGGGCGTCTACTCGCCGGTGCCCTTCGTGACGGCGGAGGAGCGGGCGGCCATGGAGACCGTCAACGAGAAGGTCGTGCGCACGCTGGGCGCCATGGGCATCCCGTACCGCGGCGTGGTCTACGGCGGCTTCATGCTCACGCCCGAGGGACCCAAGGTCCTGGAGTTCAACGCGCGGTTCGGCGACCCCGAGACCCAGGTCATCCTGCCGCGCTTCAAGGGCGACCTGCTGCGGTTCCTCTACGCGGCGGCCACCGGCACGCTGGACGCCTCGATGGCCTCCTGGGACGACGACTGGGCCGTGTCGGTGGTGCTCGTCTCGGCGGGCTACCCCGGTTCCTATGAGAAGGGCAAGGCCATCACGGGTATCGAGGATGCCGAGGAGGTGCCCGGCGTCACGGTGTACCATGCCGGCACCGCCCTCGCAGACGACGGCACCCTGGTCACCGCCGGCGGCCGCGTGCTCGACGTGACCGCCGTGGCGCCCACGTTCGAGGAGGCCCGCGACGCCGCCTACGCCGCCTGCGACAGGATTCGGTTCGAGGGCAAGACACTGCGCCGCGACATCGGCGCCAAGGCCCTGCGGGGCCGTGAGGCTTGGGAGGTCTAGGACGTGGGAGACGTGGACGAGACGATCGACGACGTGGCCGTGGAGCCGGAGTGCGACGGGGGGCCCGAGGGGTGCGACCACGTGTCGGGCATGCCGGAGCGCAGGCCCTTCGTGGGTGGGGGAGACGACCTCCGCGACCGCGACCTCTGCGAGGTCATAGAGTCCGAGGAGCGCGCCTGGGAGGGCCGCATCTTCGACGTGGACACGCTGCGGGTGAGCCTGCCCGACGGCCGCCCCGCCCGCCGCGACGTGGTGCGCCACCCCGGCGCCGTGGCCCTCGTGGCCCTCACGGACGACGGCCGGGTGTGCCTCGTGCGCCAGTACCGCACGGCCCTCGACCGCGTGACCGTGGAGCTGCCCGCCGGCAAGCTCGACCCGGGCGAGGACCCCGAGCACTGCGCCCACCGCGAGCTCCTCGAGGAGACCGGCTTCAAGGCCGAGAAGCTCGCCCTGCTCACGTCCATCGTCACGAGCTGCGGCTTCTCCGACGAGGTCATCCACATCTACATGGCCACGGGCCTCACGTTCGCCGGGTCGGACCCCGACGCCGACGAGTTCCTCAACGTGGACCTCGTGGACACGGCGGAGTTCGTGGACGCCGCCCTGGACGGCCGCGTGGAGGATGCCAAGACCGTGGTGGGGGCGCTGGCCCTGGACGCCATCAGCCGCCGCCTGGGCTGACCCCCTGTCCCACCACCCGGACACTTCTGTCCCAACGGTCGGGCACTTCTGTCCCAAAAACGGGGCTGACGCGGATGCGCGCCAGCCCCGTTTTACGCGTCAGAGGGGGATGGAGGGTTCTGTCACACGGCGGGGCCGGTGTCCCTCAGTCCTTCTCGATCTCGTCGGCGGCGCTGACCCCCACGACGAGGAGGCAGTAGGCCCCGCGGACGAGCAGGACGACCCCGATGGCGATCCCGGCGATCTTGGCGACGATCAGAGGATCCATGGCGCACCTCCCGACGTGCGGCGACGTGACAAAGGGGACGACGAACCTTCTCACATTATAAAAACAAATCGATTTGAAAATACACTTAATCTGTTAACGGTGCTGTTCCAAGGATGAGCGGGATGCCTGCCGGACGGCTGCCCACTGTGATTGCGACGCTATTTCACCGCCACCGACGTCGCCGTGTTGACCACCCGCGACTCGCGCACCGTCGGCAGCTCGCCGAAGGACCGCTTCGCGGTCTCCTCGGACACCGAGTACTCCACGTCCACCTTCTGGCCGGGCTCCACGTCGTAGATGCCCTGCTCGGCGCCGTCGGGCCCGGTGCAGGGTGTGTCGGGCGAGATGGCCACCACCGTGAAGTCCGGCTCCCCCTCGGTCGCGCCGGTCTGGTTGCCGAAGACGGTGGGGCTGTCAGAGAGCGCCGGCTCGTTGACCAGGCCCTCCCGGGCCACCACGAGCTCCCGGGGCGAGCGCGCCACCACGGTGCCCCGCAGGCAGGCGCCTTCCACAAGGCCCTCCACCACGGGGCGCTCCATGGGCACCTCCTGGGGGAGGCCGCCGCACCCGGCGAGGGAGAGGGCGGCGACGAGGGCGACGGCTGCGGCGGAGAGGGTGCGGGTGGCTCGGCTCATGGCTCCTCCTGCGGCGGTGGGGTTCTCGGGGTCGTGGGGCAGGGTGAGGCGGCACACGGTGGCGCCGTCCTCGCGGGAGAGGGTCACGTCTCCCCCGTGGATGCGGGCGTACTCCCGCGCGAGGGCCAGGCCGATGCCGCAGCCGCCCTCGGTGGAGGAGCGGAACCGCTCGAAGGCCCCCTCCAGCTCGCCGGGTGCGGGCGTCCCGTCGTCGGCCACGGAGAGCACGGTGCGGCAGCCGTTCCGCACCGCCGTGACACTCACGTGCGTCGCGGCGTGCCGCACGGCGTTGGACACCATGTTGGACACGGCCGAGAAGAGCATGACGTCGTCGCCGGTCACGAGCACCGGGCCGTCCATGGAGGGCTCCAGTGCCACGCCGCGACCGCGTGCCTCCGCCTCCAGGTCCTGGAGGGCGGCGTAGGCGGTCTCGCGCAGGTCCACGGGGGAGGGGTCGGGCACCGCGGCGCCGGCGTCCACCTTGGAGAGCGCCAGCACGGAGTCGACGAGGTCGCCCATGCGGGCCGACTCCCGCTCCAGCACGGCCACCGCCTCGCAGGCGTCGACGGTGCCGTCCCCGAGCGCGGCCGCGTAGCCGCGGATGGCGGCCAGGGGCGTCTTGAGCTCGTGGGAGGCGTTGGCAAAGAACGCGCGGGTGCGGGCGTCGGCGGCGTCGAGGCGCCGCATGACCCAGACGCCCCCCGCCACGAGCACGGCGGAGGCCCCCACCACGAGGGCGGTGAGCGCGGCCGTGGACTGCTCGAGCACGGTGAGCGGCGCCGTGACGTCCACGGTGTAGAGGACGTCACCGAGCCCCGGCGCCGTCACGCCGCGCTGGGCGTAGACGGCACGGTCGTCGCTCCGGAGGAGGCGCACCCCCAGGCCCTCCCAGTCGTCGCGGTGGGCGCCGTAGTAGACGGAGGCCTCCCACGGGGCGTTGTGGCCGGCCCCGCCCTCGCCCACCGTGACGGCCATGGGCACGCCCCAGGTGCCATCGACGGAGTCCACCTGCCAGGCCTTCCCCGGCGAGCTCACGGAGCCGTCCCGGGTCCTCGCCTCCTCCCGGGCGAGGTCGAGGGCGGTGCGGGCCCAGGCGTCGATGCGGTGCAGCTCCACGGCGTGGAAGGCGGCCACGAGCGCGAACCCCGTGGCGCAGGCGAGGGCGACGTAGACCCACAGGACCCGGTGGGCGCGGCGGGGCGCGGTGCCTGTCCTCATGGTTCCTCCTCGGGTGCGAAGGTGAAGCCGAAGCCCCACACGGTGCGGTTGTAGGCGTTCGCCCCGGCGGCGAGCAGCTTCTTGCGCAGGCGCCGGTTCGCCTCGTCGGCCGCCCGGGACCCCACCCCCTCCGGGAAGCCCCAGACCTCGCCGAGCAGGGTCTCCCTGGCCACGGCCTCGCCGGGGCGGGCCAGGTAGTAGGCCAGGAGCTGGGCCTCGGTGGGGGAGAGGGAGAGCGGGCGCCCCGCCACGGAGCAGCGCTTGGAGGCGGGGTCGAACGAGACGTTGCCGCAGGCGAGCGGTGCCGCCGGGGCCCTGGGCGCCGCTGCCATGGCCTGGCGGCGGAGCAGCGCCTGGACCCGTGCCGTGAGCAGGCGCGGGCTGAAGGGCTTGGTGACGTAGTCGTCGGCTCCCAGGGCGAGGCCGGCGCACTGGTCGTCGTCGGCGTCCTTGGCCGTGAGGAGCACGATGGGCACGTCGGAGACCTCGCGGATGCGCGCCGCCACCTCGTCGCCCGGGGTCCCGGGCATCATGATGTCGAGCACCACGACGTCGGCCGGTCGTGCGGAGAAGGCCTCCCACAGGGCGTCCCCGGAGGGGAAGCCCTCGACGGAGAGCCCGGCGGCGGACAAGTAACCCGACACCAGGCGGAGCAGCTCCGGCTCGTCGTCGGCGAGGTAGACGCGGGGGTGTGACGGGGGCACGGCATGCCTCCTCTCAACAGGTTGCGTATGGTTTAGGTGTCAACCGGTTGCGATTTGATTGTAGGGTGCCTTCAGCCCCAAATGCCTGTCGCCCCTGCCACAGAGCTGCCACACCTTGCGACCCGTCGGGGGAGGGCCGCGGTCCGCCCCGCCCGCACCCCGTGCGTCCGCGAGGGGTAGAGTCTCTACGGTCCGCCGTTTTCCCGTCCCGAGGAGCCGCCCGTGTCTTCGCACCGCCCCACCCTGTTCCGCTCGTTCCTCGAGTACTACCGCCCCCACTGGGCCCTCTTCTGGGGCGACACCGCCTGTGCCATCGTGCAGGCCGGCACCGAGCTCGCCTTCCCCGTCATCCTCCGCGGCCTGGCCGACGGCCTCTTCTCCGACGGCTCCGAGGTCATCCTCGCCAACCTCTGGTGGATCTGCCTCGGCCTCGTCGCCATGTACGCCGTGCGCTACGGCTGCCGCTACTTCGTGAGCTGCTGGGGCCACATCATGGGCGCCCGCATGGAGAGTGCCATGCGCCGCGACCTCTTCGACCAGTACGAGCGCTTCTCGTTCTCGTACTTCGACCGCCACAACACCGGCGACCTCATGAGCCGCCTGGTATCGGACCTCTTCGACATCGCCGAGGCCGCGCACCACCTGCCTGAGGCCATCATCGTGTGCACCATCGAGGTCGTGGGCGCCTTCGTGGTCATGTTCCTCATCAACTGGCAGCTGGCCCTCGCCATGGCCGTGGTCACCGCGGTGCTCGGCTACTGGTGCCTGCGTGTGAACCGCCGCATGAAGCGCATCTTCACCGAGAACCGCGAGCGCATCTCCGACGTCAACAGCCAGCTCGAGGACTCCCTCGGCGGCGCCCGCGTGGTGAAGTCGTTCGCCAACGAGGACCTCGAGCGCGAGAAGTTCGGCCGTTCCAACGACGCCTACCTGGGCTCCAAGGAGGCCATGTACCGCGCCATGGGCAGCTATCAGGCCGCCGCGGCCCTGCTCACCGGCGCCCTCTACACCATCATCATCGTCTTCGGCGGCTACCTCGTGGCGGCGGGGTCCATGACCGTGACGGACCTCGCCACCTACGCCCTCTACGTGAGCCTGTTCACCACGCCGCTCCAGACCCTCATCGACTTCACCGAGATGTTCCAGAAGGCCCGCGCCGGCTTCAAGCGCTTCGATGAGGTGCTCGCCACCAAGCCCGACATCGAGGACGCGCCCCACGCCGAGCCCCTCGAGGTCACCCGCGGCCACGTGCGCTACAGCGACGTGTGGTTCTCCTACGGCGACGACGTTCGGGACACCCACAAGGCCGTGCTCCGCGGCTTCGACCTCGACATCGAGCCGGGCCGCACCTACGCGCTCGTGGGTCCCTCCGGCGGCGGCAAGTCCACCACCTGCGCACTGCTCCCGCGCTTCTACGACGTGGACCGCGGCTCGGTGACCATCGACGGCCAGGACGTGCGCGACGTGCGGCTCGAAAGCCTGCACCGCGCCATCGGCCTCGTGCAGCAGGACGTCTACCTGTTCAACGGCACCATCGCCGAGAACATCTCCTACGGCCGTCCCGACGCCACGTTCGAGGAGGTCGTGGAGGCCGCCCGCAAGGCCAACATCCACGACTTCGTCTGCAGCCTGCCCGACGGCTACGAGACCGAGGTGGGCGAGCGCGGCGGCCACCTCTCCGGCGGCCAGAAGCAGCGCATCGCCATCGCCCGCGTGTTCCTCAAGGACCCTCAGATCCTCGTGCTCGACGAGGCCACGAGCGCCCTCGACAACGAGAGCGAGCACGCCGTCCAGGAGTCGCTGTCGCGCCTGGCCGAGGGGCGGACCACCCTCGTGATCGCGCACCGCCTCTCCACCATCAAGGACGCCGACGTCATCGTCACGGTGGACGGCGGCCGTGTGGCCGAGGTGGGCACCCACGAGGAGCTGCTGGCCCGCGGCGGCACCTACGCCCGCTACTACCGCATGCAGTTCGAGGGGGATCGGGGATAGGGTCGTTTTCCGGTACCATCGACCGATTTCGATGCATCACCGGCCGGTTTCTGTAAGATGCGACGGTTCGCAACGGGTAACCTTCTAAGGGCGACACGTATGCTGCGAGCCTAAGGAGGACCCCATGATCGCGACGCTGTGGGTATGGTTCTTCGCCGCGTGCATCGCCATCGGCTACGTGTGCGGCATGTTCCTCACTGCCGACGTCGTGTGCCGGGTCGTGGTCCACAGGAGCGCCTTCGAGGTGGGGGACGGCAACCCCGGCATGGCCAACATCGGCCACGAGCTCGGGCGCGGCTGGGCCGTGGTCGTCCTCGTGGGAGACTGCCTCAAGGTGGTCGTGGCCACGCTCGTCTGCTGGCACTTCCTCGACATCCTCTTCCCGCTCTCCGCGTCCCTCGCCGGCCTCGGCGCCACCCTGGGTCACAACTTCCCCGCGTGGCACCGGTTCCGCGGCGGCAAGGGCGTCGCCACCACCTGTGCCGCCATCGTCCTGGCATGGCCTGCGGCCGGCGTCGTCTCCTGCCTCGCGGGCCTCGCCACCGTGGTGTTCGGCGGCTACCTCTGCTGGGGCGCCGTGGCCATCACAGGTGTCTACGAGCTCTTCTGTCTCCTGCAGCTCCTCATGGTGCCGTCCGTGAGCCTCTCCGCCTACGTGAGCGCGTGGACCATGCTCGCCTGCGCCACGGCGCTCCTCGGCCTCATGGTGGCGGCCCACGCCCCGGCCATCCGCGGCATCAGGGACGGGGACACGCCCCGGGCCTCCCTCTCCCAGAGGGTGCTGAGACGCCGCCACCCGTGACCCTCCCTCCCTATGGGAGTTGCGGGGATTGAACGTCCCGGCCGGGCCCCGTGGGCCCGGTTGCCTACAATGGGCTGGTCATGGACGGGGCCGATCATCGATGGCACGACCGGGTGGGAGACTCGATGGCGCGTGAGAAGCGGAGCAAGTGGCTGACCGACGAGGAGGTCGAGGCCCTGTTCGCCACGGTCGACGAGACCGGCCATTCCAACACCGCCACCGCCGAGAAGGAGCACCGCCGTCGCCGCCGCAGGGGCGTCGGCCTCGAGGTGGACCCCCTCTCGGGCAAGGACCCCTCCGGCTCCAACGTGGGCACCGTCATCGCCCGCACCGCCGTGGCGTTCGTCGTCGTGCTGCTCGTGGCCATCGTGGGCGCCCAGGTGGGCTACGGCGTCATGCGCCGCTCCTCCACCGCCAACCTCACCGCCAGCGTCACGCCGCAGTCCGTGGCCTCCGCCCTCCAGGGCGGCGTCGAGTGGGGCAATGGCTTCACGCAGTTCCCCGAGGACTTCTCCGTGCAGGAGGCCGACGAGGCCACCGGCCGTGTGGAGGTCACCGTGGTGGACGTCACCAGCGCCAGCGAGATGGAGGCCATGTCGGGCGGTTACATCCAGGCCACGGCCTTCGCCACCAACGCCCTGCTCAACCCCAACATCAACACCGTGATCTACCACATCGACGTCCACGACGGCGGCGACGGCAAGATCGAGAACTCCCAGCTCTTCGGTTTCCTCCAGCCCACGGCGCCGGTGAAGAACTTCATGACGTTCATCTTCACCAAGGCCACGTCCAAGTCGGGCGGCTTCAACATCTTCTGCACCATCACCGGCATCGACGGTCCCACCATGGAGCGCCTGCGCGAGAAGATCAGCTCCTCGCCGCTGGACTTCCTGGGCACGGACCCCGCGGATGCCGGGTCCTCGGATGCCGAGGAATCCCCCACGGAGGGCACCGCCGACGCCTCGGGCGCCACGGCCCCCACCGACGGCACGTCCTCGTCCGACGGCGGCGCGGCGGCACCGGTCGACGCGGCCGGCGGGTCGCAGCCGGCGGCCTGACGCCCGCCACCTCGCCCGCCACATCGCCGGTACCCAAAAGAGGAGGGGCGGCCCGCGGGTGTCCGCGGGCCGCCCCTCCGTCAGGGTCGGTTTCCCTCCTCGGGCCCTAGGCCTCGAGCAGCCTCGCCACCTCGCCGAGCCTGGACTCGAAGCTCACGCCGCGCATGGCGTGCTCGGGCTGGTCCTGGGTGACCACCATGGCGTCATGGACGAACCTGCCCGCGAAGTCCACGGCGTCGCCGAGGGAACGGCCGCACATGACGGCGGCGAGGAGGCTCGAGCAGAACAGGTCGCCCGTGCCGTGGAGCATGAAGGGCAGCTTCTCGCCGGAGACCTCCAGGGCCTCGATGCCGTCGCCGGCCACGTAGTTGCGGATCTGCCCGTCGCCGTGGTCGACGCCCTTGATCACCACGGTCTTGGCGCCCATGTCCAGCAGCGCCTTCACGTTCTCCTCCACGAAGGCCCCGTCGACGTCCTGGCCCCGATACCCGATGCCGGTGAGGATGGCGGCCTCGGTGAGGTTGGGGGTGAGGATGTCGGCCCCCTCCACGAGACCCTTCATGGCCTCGCAGAGCTCCGGGGTGTAGGTGGGGTAGATTTTGCCGCCGTCGCCCATGACGGGGTCCACCACGCGCAGGGCGCCGGGGTGCTCGCGGTAGAGGCGCTGGATGGAGGCGACCTGCTCGGGGGCGCCCAGGAAGCCGGAGTACACGGCGTCGAGCTCCACGCCCTCCTTCTGCCAGGCGTCCAGGTAGGGAGACAGCATGTCGGTGGTGTCGAGCATGTAGAACTCGGGGTAGAGCGTGTGCGCCGAGAAGAGGGACGTGGGGACGGGGCACACGTCGCAGCCGGCTGCGGACAGCACGGGGATGGCGACGCCGAGGGAGCACTTGCCGTAGCCGCACAGGTCGTGCACGGCCCCAACCCGGGGGATGTAGGCGCCCTCGCGCTCGTAGAGGTAGACGTCCTTGGGGTTCGCAACGCAGGTCATGGGTTCCTTCTTTCAGACGTGGACTTATGGACCGACGTACCCGCACGATGCTACCCCTCGTCGGTGAGGGGTTCACCCCTCGTTCAGGTGTTATCTTTGTTTCGTCGAGAGGGCCCCGCGACGCGGGGCGAGAGAGGGGAGACGCCGTGGCACAGCCGCTGGTGGGCATCATCATGGGTTCCGAGTCGGACAGGCCTGTCATGGAGGCGTGCTGCACGCAGCTCGACGAGCTGGGCGTGCCCTGGGAGCTCGTGGTGGCCAGCGCCCACCGCAACCCCGCCAAGGTCCACGAGTGGGCCTCCACCGCGGCGGACCGCGGCCTCAAGGTCATCGTCGCCGCCGCCGGCAAGGCCGCGCACCTCGGCGGCGTCGTGGCCGCCTTCACGCCCCTGCCCGTGGTGGGCGTGCCCATCCGCACGAGCGACCTCGGCGGCCTGGACTCGCTGCTCTCCATGGTGCAGATGCCCGGCGGCGTGCCCGTGGCCTGCGTAGCCATCAACGGTGCAAAGAACGCCGCCATTTTCGCCACCCAGATCCTGGGTGCTACCATGGGCGGGTACCGCGAGGCGGTCGAGGGCCTGAAGGCCTCCATGGCCGAGGGCTGACGTCGCGCCCAATCATCAATCAATTATCTAGGGAGCACCCTGTGGACAAGAGCCAGCTGCTCGACCAGATCAAGGACGCCATGCGCGCCAAGGACAAGAACCGCCTCTCCATCCTGCGCCAGGTCAACCAGGCCATGAAGCAGATCGAGGTGGACGAGCGCCGCGACGTCACCGAGGCCGACCTCACCGCCGCCGTCAAGAAGCTGCAGAAGGTCACGGCCGAGGAAGAGGAGGCCATCGAGCGCGTGGGCGCCGCCGGCCACGAGGAGCGCCTGGCAATGCTCCGCGAGCAGGCCGATGTCCTCAAGGGCCTGCTGCCCGCCCAGCTCGAGGGCGACGAGCTCAAGGCCCGCATCGACGCCATCATCGCCGAGGAGGGCCTTTCCACCAAGCGCGACATGGGCAAGGTCATGGGGGCGCTCACCCGCGAGACCCAGGGCAACTTCGACAAGCCGGCCGCGGCGGCCTACGCCGGGTCCAAGCTCTCCTAGGGGGCGGCTGTGGCCGAGAAGCCCAAGAGAAAATGGACTTTGCGGCGCAAGGTGCTCTTCTGTCTGCTGCTGGTGCTCGACGTCGTGCTCATCGGTGCCGCCCTGTGGTTCTGGTTCGACCGCATGGGCCAGGAGCAGACCGTGGCGAACCAGGTGGCCCAGGCCCAGACCCACGTCGAGGCGGGCACCGCGGACACCCCGCCTAAGGTGGACTGGGCGGCCCTCAAGGCCGAGAACCCCGACGTCTGCGCCTGGGTGCAGATCCCGGGCACGCCGGTGAACTTCCCTGTGTACCAGGGCGAGACCAACGACACCTACCTGCGCACGGGCGTCGACGGCACCTACTCCCTGGGCGGCCTCATCTTCATCGACGCACAGAACACGGGCCCGGACCTCACTGACCAGCAGACCATGGTCTACGGGCACCACATCAACAGCCAGGACCCGGCGAGCTCCATGTTCGCCTGGATCGACACCTACAACGACCAGCAGGTCTTCGACGAGCACCCCCTCGTGTGGTGGGTCACCGAGCAGCGGACGTGGCGGCTGACGCCGCTCTACTCCTATGTGCTGCCCGAGACCGACCACATGGAGGTGCCGCTGTCGTGGCCCACCGAGCAGGAGTTCCGCGACTACCTGCGCCACGACCTGTCCATCGCCGAGACGAGCCGGCCCGACGCCGACGCGGTCATCGACGTCACGGACCACGTGCTCACCCTCGTGACCTGCAACTACGACAAGTACGGCCGGGGCCGGACCCTCGTGGTGTGCGTGCCCCAGGAGACCGTGGACGAGGTCTCCCAGAGACCCGCGGCCTAGGGGAGGCCGGGTCGGGGGACCCCGAGACGAGGAGAGAGATGCATCCGCTCAACATCGCGCCCGGCGCCGACGGGGACACCCTGCACGAGGAGTGCGGGGTCTTCGGCGTCTGGGCCCCGGGCCTCGACGTGGCCCGCATGACGTACTTCGGCCTCAAGGCCCTGCAGCACCGCGGGCAGGAGTCCGCCGGCATCGCCGTGGGCAACGGCTCCACGGTGCTCGTGCGCAAGGACGAGGGCCTGGTGGACCAGGTCTTCACCGATGCCGACCTCAAGGCCATGCCCGGCAAGGTTGCCTGCGGCCACGTGCGCTACGGCACGAGCGGCGGCGGCGGCTGGGAGGGCGCGCAGCCGCACCTCTCCACCATCAACGACACCATCATCGCCTTGGCCCACAACGGTACCCTGGTGAACACCGACGCCATGCGCCGGGAGCTCATCAACATGGGCATCCCGTTCCGAACCCACACCGACTCCGAGGTGGCGGCCAAGCTCATCGGCTACTTCACCCAGGAGACCCACCGCCTCCGCGAGGGCATCGCCAGCACCATGGCCATGCTCGAGGGCGCCTACGCCATGGCCCTCGTGCGCGAGGACGCCATCTACGCCTTCCGCGACCCCGACGGCATCCGCCCCCTCGTGCTCGGAGAGCTGCCCGGCGGCAAGGGGTGGGTCGTGGCCAGCGAGACCTGTGCCCTGGACATCGTGGGCGCCGCGTACGTGCGCGACGTCGAGCCGGGCGAGATCATCAAGATCAGCGACGACGGCCTCGAGAGCCAGCAGGAGTACCGCTCGGCCACGCCGTCGCCCTGCATCTTCGAGCAGGTCTACTTCGCCCGCCCCGACTCCGTCATGGGCGGCGGCACGGTCTACTCGGCCCGCCGCCGCATGGGCGAGCGCCTGGCCCAGGAGGCGCCTGCCGACGCCGACCTCGTGATCGGCGTCCCCGACTCCGGCCTGCCCCCTGCCGAGGGCTTCGCCCGGGCCAGCGGCCTGCCCTTCGGCGAGGGGCTCATCAAGAACCGCTACGTGGCCCGCACCTTCATCCAGCCCACCCAGGAGCTCCGCGAGATGGGCGTGCGCCTCAAGCTCAACGCCCTCAAGGACGTCGTGGCCGGAAAACGGCTCGTGCTCGTGGACGACTCCATCGTCCGCGGCACCACCATGGCCCAGATCGTCCGCATGCTGCGCGACGCCGGCGCCGCCGAGGTGCATGTGCGCATCAACTCGCCGGAGGTGCGCTGGCCCTGCTTCTACGGCATCGACACCGACACCCAGGACCAGCTCATCAGCGCCAACAAGTCGGTGGACGAGATCCGCGGGTTCATCGGGGCCGACTCCCTGGCGTTCCTGTCGGTGGAGGGGCTGCTCGCCTCCGTGCCGCCGGCGCCCGGCCACTGCTGCGCCTGCTTCACCGGCGACTACCCCGTGGCCATCCCGGAGGTCTTCTCCCGGGGCAGCTTCCTCGAGGGCTACGAGCCCACCAACCTCGCCGACCCGTCCCCGACGGCCCTCATGTCGGTGCAGGAGGTGGCCGACGTCCTGGAGGTGTGCCGCGAGGAGGCCGAGAACGCCTGGGGCCACGAGGTCGTGGGCGCCTCCGGCCGCGGCGGGCAGGAGGGCTGAGGAGGACCTCCCGTGGGGCTTCTGCGGGTGGCGGTGGGGTCCGAACCACCCGGAGAACGTCCTGAGGGTGGCAGTGGACTACCAGACCACCCGGAGAAGCTTCCGTGGGTACTTTTCCACCCGGAGAAGCTTCTGCGGGTGCCGAGGCGGCCGAACGGCACCCATGGAACGTTCCGCGGGTGCCGGGCCCTCCGGCCGCCC
>ERZ808035.27-NODE-27-length-209591-cov-16.902899_pt1 | contig 209591 bp, 169 predicted proteins | sample MGYA00380189_ERZ808035 | MGnify/ENA primary metagenome ERZ808035 (study PRJEB31490, sample SAMN06133407) | mouse gut metagenome | isolation source: M5_1 | host: mice | place: China: Chengdu | collected 2015-05 ... | reverse complement strand
CACTCCTTCTTCATCGAGAAAAATCTTCTAAAAATTTTCCTCGGATAAATATTAAAATAATTTCGACCAGTTACTTATAGGCATGAGGGATGCCGTTTCATGATATTCGGGCATAAAGTTAGCGCTTTTTCGCGGAATAGCCGTGGAAAAGCGCCAACTTTTTTATTTTTGGAAGAGTTAGTGACGGATTGCCGTCGCGGCGGGAGAGCCGGGATTCGGTCAGTAGGCTCTTGCGCCGAAGATTGCGGAACCCACGCGCACCATGGTCGCGCCCTCCTCGACGGCTATGGGATAGTCGCCGCTCATCCCCATCGAGACTTCGGTAAAGTCGCGGAGGTCGGGACATGTGGCGAGCGCGAGGTCGAACAACCCGCGGATGGCCTTGAAGTCGGCCCGTACGCGTTCCGCGTCGTCGGTGTTGGAGGCCATGCCCATTATGCCGCAGATATGGGTGGCTTTCAGCCCTTCAAAACGCCTTTCCCGAAAATAGGCGGCGAACTCTTCGGGGGAAAGCCCGGTTTTGGTCTCCTCGCGGGCGACATGGACCTGCAGGAGTACCGGCTGGACGATACCCTGTGCCTCCGCCTCCCGGTCGATGGCGCTCAGCAGCCGCTCCGAATCGACGCTCTCGATAAGGGCGGGGCGGAGCCGGAGGAGCTGGCGTACCTTGTTGGTCTGCAGGTGGCCTATGAAGTGCCACCGCAGCTCCGGGGCCTCATATGCGGCCAGCTCTTCGACTTTGGCTTGAAGCTCCTGTACGCGGCTTTCGCCGAAAACGCGCTGCCCCCCGCTGTACGCGTCCATAATCGCCGAGAGGGGGTGGAATTTCGACACGGCCACAAGCTCGACCCCTGCGGGGAGGGTGGCTTTGATTTCGTCAATGCGCCTGGCGATGGCGTTCGGTTCGACCATAGCTTCGGTTGCTTATTCGGCCTTCGGTTCGGCGTTATCGCTGTTGCCGGAGAGATTTACCTTGTAGACGTCCATGTAGGCGGTCTCGGTGATTGACACGATGTCGAAATCGGCCATTGTTCCCTTCATGCCTTCCATGAAGTTGTCGTACGCGCCCTTAAAGTCGCTCCCGGAGACGAGAATCTGCGACACTGACTTCTTTTCGGCGGCGGTCTTTTCGTCGATTGTTATGAAGGCGACTTTGACGAGGTACCACTTGTCGGCGGTGTCGTCCCAGAAAATTTCGGAAATCTTGGTCGATTTGGCGGAGCTGACGGTCAGCTCGCCGGAGACGAACGGGGTGAGTTCCTGGGTGATGCGCGCCACGGCCTCTGTAATCGAGAGGGCGTCGACGAGATACGGTTCTGTTACTTTCTTGATAGCGCCGTTTTCCATCGTTTTGTCGAAACGGGCTTTACATTCTATCCAGTTTGCCATTGCGGTTAGTCTTGTTTTGTTTGTCTTAAAAGTGTACCTTCGCGGGGAAGCCCCGGAAAACGCAGGGCAAAATTACGAAAAAAATCCCGCAAAATCCAACCTGAGTATGGAAGAAACAGAAAAAAACGAATCCCGTCCCCGCGGCTTTTTCGCCAGGGTCTGGGATCTTTATGCGGGAGGTTTTCGCGAGATGACCGTGGGGCGCAAGCTGTGGGCGATAATTCTCGTCAAGCTGGCGATTATGTTCCTGATTTTCAAGATTTTCTTCTTCCCCGACAAGCTGAAGGAGGAGTATGACACCGACGCGGAGCGCGCCGCCGCCGTCCGAACCTCCCTCACCGATCCCTCCCGCCGCTGACAAACATCCATTGCCCCTCCCGCTATTGCCCAGCCCTCATAGGCTCTCCGGCCGCGCCGCAGGAACATCGTATAGAGGCTCTAAGGGTCGAAGGCCCTTTATGTCAGTAACCCCGCCATAAGCCGCGTATGCGGCGGTTGGCGGGGTATTAGTCTCAGCCCGGTCGGGCAGCGGTGGGTGTGGGAAGGCATTCTCCGCAGGTGCTCGGCGCTGCCAGGACGGATGAAGGTTGGTGGGGAGCGGCGGAGCCGCGGTGTAATTGTAGCACATTGCCGAGCGGCCGTAGGTCGCGATGGCTGTGTGTATCTGTGTCATCCCCGCCAAACGGCCTCGGAGAGGTTGTATAATTCGGATTATAAGATATTTATATCATATTGACGGACATCTTCGATGCCCCTACCGTTCGGGTGCCTACACCCCAGGCCATCGCTCCCTGCGGTCGCTCGACCTGGGGCTACAATTACGCCGCGGCTCCGCCGCTCCCTACGCGGGGTTGCACCCCCGGATAAGTATGGTGTCCTCCGCTGGTGCCCGGACAGGAAGTATATGATGTGTAGGGTTGACCCTTAATGTTAGAAACCCCGCCATAAACTGCCTCTGGCGGCGGTTGGCGGGGTATTTTCTGCGATGTTTTGATTGGGCATATTCGATTCGGTGAGGGCTGTATGGCGCTCCCGTGTTATCCGAATTTCGAGATTTTGCGGAGCATCGGTTCGTTGAGGAGCTTGATTTGGCGCCCGTCGACGGTAATCAGCTTCTCGGAGACGAAGCCCGAAAGGGTGCGGATAGCGTTGGAAGTCGTCATGTTCGACAGGTTGGCCAGGTCTTCGCGCGCCATATATATACGGAGCGTCATCCCGTCCTCCTCGAATCCGTAGTGGTCGCGCAATACAATCAGCGCCTCTGCCAGTCGCCCTCGGATATGTTTCTGCGTCAGGTTGACAATCTTGCGGTCCGAACCACCCAGGTCGTGGGAGAGCTGCTGGATGAAGAACCAGGCCAGCTTGACATTGTCGTTGATCATCTCCTCGACGAGCTTCATCGGGAGCGTCCCGACGACCGACGGCTCTATGGCCGCGGCCGAGGAGTTGTAGACTTCTTTGGCGAAATAGGCGCGGTAGCCGAAATACTGCACGGGGCGTATCAGGCGCAGAATCTGCTGGCGCCCGCCGATGCCGTCCTTGAACTTCTTCACCTTTCCCGACAGGAGGCACCAGATAAACTCCGGCTCCTCCCCCTCGGCGTAGATCATCTGATTCTTCTTGTAATTGTGAATCACGAAGGCGTCGATAATCCGGCGTTTTTCCTCGTTGTTGAGGATGGTCCAGATTTCGGAGAGGTCCTCGCTGATTACCTTTTCAAGAGCGCTCTTTATCATATGAGGGTTAGGGTTGGCAGTGATTGGATTAGCGGCGCGAATCGCGGCCGGAATCCCGGCAAGCCGCATAATTATGTTTTATAACACAAAGATAAGACAAATTTTCCGCCGCTTCCAAATTTTAGCCAAACTTTTTTACAAGTAGGTATGTATAAGCTCTCTATACATAGGGATGCTACCGCGCGGGAAGAGGGTGCTATCAGAATGGTTCAGATGGTAGGAGCTTGAAGGTGAGGCCGATGGGAGCAATCTGAATATTGTGACCGAGGCCGAACCTTCAAGCGACGACCCAGATGGACCGTTATGATACGCCCTCTTATCGGAAGTTTTTAATCACTTTCGATACCACTCCCCATATTGTGAAGTCATCCTCCGGCGTGATTTTGAACGACGGGAAGTCGGGATTGCCGGGGCGCAGCCAGATGACCCCGTGCTCCCGTTCCGAGAGGTCGAGGTATTTCATCGTGAACTCCCCGTCGATATACGCAACGACGATGTCGTGGTGCCGCGGTTCGAGAGCGCGGTCTATAACTATTATATCCCCTTCGTCAATACCCGCCTCGATCATCGACATGCCTACAACGTTGGCGTAGAATGTCGCCGCGGGGTGGGAAATCAATTCCTTGTTGAAGTCGAGGCTGCGGTCTATATAGTCCTGGGCCGGGCTGGGGAACCCGGCGCGCACTCCCGAGTCGGCGTACGGCAGTTCGAGCGCGGTCCCGAACATCCCGCTCATAATCTCAATCTCTTTCATGCTTTAATCCTTTCCACCCGCGAATATACTGATTTTACCCGTAACCCGCCATCATTTAACAACCCCACCAACCGCCGCATATGCGACTTATGGCGGGGTTACTAAAATTAGGGGTCTTCGACCCGGGGCGTCTTGGCTACGCCATTGTGTCGGAACCTTGTTAGCAGGTTATTTTTAGTGAGGAGGAAACAACGCTGATTCCGTACATTGAACTTATCCACTCGCGGAGCAGCCGTGCGGCTTCAGGGTCGATAAATGGCGATAGAATCACTTTATTAATTAACCTTTTGCAATCGACAGTTAGATAAACGCCGCCGTTTGAGTTTGGAGTTTCGGAATCCTTAACGCCTATGTAGAATCGAATCTCATTCTCCGCCGCATACCCCGGCTCCTTCTTGAACATCCTGGTGGTGAAATCGTCATATGCGTTGTGGCTGCCGTACTCTGTCGGGCCGCAGGCGATTTCTATCGCGTTTTGGCTGAGGGAGGCATCGAAGTCCTCGATGGAGGAGGTTATGCATACCCCCATTTTTGACGTGTACGACTTCCACATAAGATAGCTGTCGGGGAGGGAGGCTGTCCAGCATGAAGTAAGCGCGGAGCTGTGCTCCTCATATTCTCTCATACCTTTCTGACGTTCCTCGGCTTCGGTATTTAACACTTCCTCAGGAACTTTGGTATTGGCCAGATGAACAGGGAACATCTGATTGACAGGCAGCGCTCGTTCCCGCTTGTCCGGGAATCCGCGCTTTTGTCTTATAAAATACTGACCGGTCGCCAGCATGCGGATGAGGTAGTCCAAATCCATATACTGGCAAATCGACATTTCCTTATTCAAAGAAGGATGAAGGTTCATACTCTCAGAATGAGTTTTCGCTCTTCCTTACGCTGCCGTCGGAATAACGGACAATCTTGATTCCTGGAGCATCTTCTGCGACAGCCCTGCCATTAAGGTCATATGTGCCGATGATGGATTTGGTAGGCTCGGACTCTGCCACTTCTACAGACACTGTTGGGGTATATTCTTCGATGTTCCAAAAGTTTCGCCAAGGGTCTACTTTTTCGTATGCCTCTTTACATCCGGCTGGTACATATAATGTGGCATTTTTTAAGACATCAGCTACAACTATTGGCCCAGAGGGAATTGGCGTCTCCATAGGACAGAATAATTTCCGAAGTTGCAAGCACTCCGAAATCCAAGAGTTATTAAGACTCTTAAGGTTTTTGGGGAGTTTGATTGTCTCAAGTTCGTCACAATACGCAAAGACCCAGTCTAACGTTTCTATCGCATCTGGCAATTCCAGGTGAGATATGAGGGAATACGCAAACGGATAAGCCCCAATGTGAGTAATACTTTCAGGGAGTATTATCTCTCTAAGTTCTTCGCAAGACTCAAACGCATGTGATCCTATGCTTATCATCCCGTCAGGTATAGTCACTTTACGCAGGGCTGTACAATATTCAAACGCAGATTCTCCGATGCTTGTCACTCCGTTCGGTATATCTATTTTTTTTAGGGAGTGGCAGGACATAAACAATTCATCGGATATATGCTTTAATCCAGTTGGTAACGCCATTTCCTCAAGCGAACAAGATTTAAAGGCATACGGACCGATGGTGTCAACACAGTTCGGAATGATTATTCTTTTGATGTTATGATTATTTTCAAATGCGGATTCGAATATATGCTCTATGCCTTGAGGTAGTTCTAATACTATCTTATCTTCATTATCCGTATCAGAGGTAAGCTTGCTTATATAGCTCATCAAACTTTTCGGCTTTCCATCTCCGTCGTGATGTGCCTTGTCGTTGTATTTATCGGTGCAATACAAACAGCCGTCGATAACACTATATTGCGGATTAGCTATATTAAGTTGATTAATCCTTGTAATAATTCCAAGTACATTAAAGAACGGATCATCGTGAGAACTGTTTTTAAACGCAGATTCGCTAATGTAAGAACATTCTGCCGGTATATTGATTGTTTCACAATTAATACTTGAGAATGCAAGGTCACTGATGTATGATACAGTTGATGGTAATGTGATTTCTTTGGCTGTTGCAAGTTTAAAGGCACCTGGTCCGATTCCCACTACTTTGTATGTGATGCCACGACCTATGCATCTTGTGGGAATTGACAAAGATTTGTCAGTGCGATAATTCCAACAGGAATATTCGCCATAGAAGTCAGGAGTAAGATCACATGGCATAATGACTTCTACAGTCCGATCCTCTTCTGATACGATGTGATAAAATAATCCTTCATCAGAGAAAACAGAGTTAGGTTCAAGTTTTATCTTGCCAGTATATGCCAAGGCATTGTAGGGGACAAGAACCGCCGTCAGGAACAGCAGGAGTTTACAGACAAATGTCTTCATTGTTGTATGGGGTGTCGGCGGCCTCTCCTCGCTGACGGTTAGGAGTTTGCATGATAAAAGCGTGAGAGTCTGTATCTGTTGCCGTCCTACTTTCTGAGGCTTCTCGCATTGCCTTTGCTCGTCAGACGGCAACGCAGAAGCCCACGCTTGTATATGCGACTCCGATGCCCGGACGGGTCTCTCACGAGAACCTGCCGGGGGCGATTCCGGGTATGGCATATTCCACGGGCATCTACCGTTGCACAATCCTTGACGAGCTTTTGAAACTTTGCGAGAATTTCAGAAAGTCAAGAATCAGCGCGGATAAACGCTTTTCATTTTATGTCCGCTTCCCGCCCGCATAGCCCAAGACCGGGCTTCTGCGGTGCGGTCTGCTCCGCAAAGTTAAGAATTATTCATGAAATTCCAAACAATACGTTTCGGGTAGGTTATGGTAATTGCTGCTATTCTTTCATGTCGCGGTAGTCGCGCATGAAGCGGCGGAACTGGATGGTGCCGATGGCTACTCCGATGAGGGCGCCGGAGATGATACCTATGTTTATATAGGGATTCCAGGAGTTGCTCCATGAGAACAGTACGATCAGGATTATGGCGAGGGGAATTATGAACGCCATGCTTCTAAGATGCAGGAGACGGCAGTTCATCGCCCTCGCTATAACTTCGGATGTGGGCATGTCAAAGACGTTGATTGCTCTTACCTTATGGCAGATATGGCGGTCGATTGCCCCGCATATGATGAAGTAAATCATCATGCAGATTATGATGATGCTCTTGTGCCTTCCCCCGACTTCCGGGTTGGCGATCCATACGGGGGAAGCCAGGGCAAATATGAACGCGAGGTTTGAAAACCGCGCGTAGCGTTCGGCGAGCCGGGAAAGGGCGGTTTTCCGCTTGCTCCGCGTTATTGTCTCGGCCTCGGAGCCGGTCAGCGTGTCGCGGGACTGGCTGTCGCGGCTCTGCCGCCATTGCTTTCTAAGTTCTTCTTCGCTCATAGTTAGTTGATTTTGGGGTTTTGCGCCAGAAGACGTATCCTGGTTTTTATGCGGTTTATCCGGGAGGCGACGGTGTTCCTGTTCATTCCCATTATCTCGGCGATTTGGTCGTAAGGGACATCCTCGAGCCAAAGCACGAATATCGAATGGTTTTCCGGGTTCAGGTCCGCGATGATGGTGTCGAGCCATTGCCGGAACTCAAACGGCGCGGACCCCTCTTCGGAGGGTACCGAGGAGGCGCGGGAAATGTCGGTATGCTCTCGTTTGCGCCTTCGGCGGTAGGTAGAGACGCAGGTGTTGAGGGTTACGCGGTAAATCCAGGTCTTTATGTCGGAATCGTTCTTGAAGTTGGCGATTCCCCGCCATATATTGAGAAGGGCGTCTTGCCGAAGGTCCTCAAACTCATATGCCGTTGACGCGAACGAGCGGCATATCCGGTTGATTATCGGGATATGCGGCTCTATGGCCTGACGGAAGAGGGCTTCGGATTGCTGTCTCTCGGCCGGGCGCATGCGGGATAACGCTTCGGCGAACCGGAGGAGCCATTCCCCTACGACCTGTTGCAATCCCGAGTGGTAGACTAATGCGATCATTCTTTTTACTTGTTTGCTTTATTAGACGAAAACAGGAGGCAAATAATTTCACGCGGGAGGAAAAAATATTGAATAAACGCTGAATCGTAAAAAGTTTAATTTGGCCGCATTGTTTTTAATGATATTTAAATTGGAAAAACTCTTTGAGTTAAATTGGAGTTAAATGCTCGGCATATACTAAACGTTCGATTGTTATTATGGTCATAAAAGCGAAATTAAGAGATTGTCTAATATTTTTTCCGAATGATTTTCAGAGCTTGTTTTGAGAGAATTTTTAGATTTGAAGAGGGAGCGATGCGGGCATCGTGACCGATGAAAAGCTAAAAATTCGCCAAAAAAAGCCTGAAAAGCAGAAGAAAAATCTAATTGAAAAAATTTTAGACAATCTCTAAGAACGAGAAGAATCTATAAACTTATAAACCATATTATGAAAAAGAAAATTCTTAGTTTAGCGATTATCGCCGCCGCTTTCACCGCTTTCAACGGTGTGGCCCAGACTAACGATAACAATGACGCCAAGGCGGTATGTGTAGCGCAGCAGTGTGGCAAACCCGGTAAGGGTTGTCCCAAGGAGGCATGCCCCTTCGACGGACTCAATATCACCGACGCCCAGAAGGCCCAGCTCCAGCAACTCAACGAGTCGCGCCGCGAAGCCCGCAAGGCTCAGGCCGCCACTCAGAAGGCCGACAGGCAGCGTAACGACTCCGCCCGCATGGCTCAGCGCCGCGCCGACAAGAAAGAATACCTCGAGCAGGTAAAGGCAATCATCGGCCCCGACCAGTACGTTGTGTTCCTTGAGAATTTCTACGTCAACGGCGGAGGCCAGCACCGTCCCGGCGGCAAAGCCATGATTGGTCAGGGCCGTATGGCGAAAGCCCACGGCATGCGCCAGGCTGACCGCGCGAAGAACGGCAAGAAGGGTGACCGCACCTTCAAGGCCCAGGCCAAAGCCACCAAAGCCCAGGCCGCTACTCCTGCCGCCAACTAACCCCCGGCCATTTAACATCCCATATGCCGTACAAAGCGGCGCGTCACCCCGATGCGCCGCTTTGTGCGTTCTTATTGATATGTACCCGTATCAATCCGTCGCATCAGTGGGGAGCTTGCGACCTTGAAAATCCGTGTGTCAACGTCTTTCATATCCCGCATCGCACTGCGGCCTCTTGTCTCAATTTTGAAGGATAAGGACACACAGATTTTATCATAGCGCAAAGCGCTAAGCACGGATGCGACGGATTCCCACAGATTTCTCCTATCGGAGCGCCAGGAGGGCGCGGGGCCGTGAGTAACACCGTGTCGAGCCTCGGAGAGGCGAGGCGCGGTGCAAGCCTGTCGTGAGGCGGTATGGGAGTGCCCGGAGGGTACGGGCCCGTGGTAAAATAGCTGGTTTTTGAGGTTGCGATTCGGGCTGTCGTTACCATGGACTCGCACCCTCCGGGCGCTCCGCAGACGTGCCCGACACCCTCACCGCGCCTCGCCTCTCCGAGGCTCGACATGGTGTTACTCACAGCCCCGCGCCCTACGGGCGCTCCTTTGATGCTTGGGTAACGATATGGCACCCTCCGGGCGCTCCGTCTGTGTGGGCGATATAAATCTGTGTAAATCCGTCGCATCCGCGGGGAGCTTGCGACCTTGAAATCCGTGTGTCAACATCTTTCATAGACACCTTGCATCGCTGCCTCAATACATCCGAGCGCCGATGGTTCGTGGTAGGAGGGTGTTTCCCTTTCTTGTGGAGCCGTGTTATGCCTCAAAGCCATCATTTGTTAGGGTCTGTGCCGTTGGTTCGTCGGTTTGCAATCATTTATCACTGAGGACAAAGGATAATATTATCCCGCAATGATAGAAAGGAAAAACTGCTTTCCAGTGATGTGTTGTCTGACTTGCATCCGATATCGTTGAAAAGATCAGAAAGGAATAGTTGAAGACTGGCTAATTCTTCACCGAAGGGGTCCGAAAACGCATAACGATTATAACCGACATAATCATTCTCTTCGTTTTGCACTTGACCAAGACGAAGATAGAAGTCTTTCTTTAATGAAATTATACCGGTTGGTAAGTAATCAATACAATAGACATCGTAAGCCTCAATGTTTCCGTCGCTTATTATGAAATCTGAAGTATCGTAGCTTTTTTTAGGTCGGTCAGCATCTTTCTTATGGGAAAAGAAATAGTTGCTGAGGGTTTTGCATGATGTTGAATTGTAACAAAACAAATATTTGTTTCGTACCCCCATTTCGCCTAACTGATGAAAGGCGTCGAGAACTTTGCGGAATGGAGGCGGAGTGATGCTTGATTTAACCTCTATGACTGCCTTTACCGCTTGCGCAGCAATGACGTCTATAGCGCCAAGTTTGTACATAGGGGCAAATTCCATACAGTCGTAAATGATTATGTCGCATTGATGGGACTGTGTTTCTCTATCTTGAATAAAACCCTGTGTCACTCTGTATTTTCCCGGCAGAGATTCGGCTAAATATGACCGCAGTATTTCTTCGCCGATAAATCCTACAGATGGATTGTGATTGCGAATTACGGACTGCGCCTGTTTTAGGCGCAGTCCGAATTCCAGAGATTTAAACCGAAAATACGAGCTTATAGATTGCGACACGTCGTGCTTGGACTATTTGATGATTACCTTTTTTACTTTTCCGTCGAGAGTGCGTACTATGTACAGCCCGGGACTCAGGAGCTGCCGTAACGCGTCGTAGTGCACGCTATGCTTGACGCAAATCCCGGATACGTCGAAAACGTCAACTATGCTGTCTTCCGTATCGGCAGTTAGCTCGTCAACTCCTGCAACAGGGTCAAGAGTGTCGTAGATATTTTCAAACTCCATCCACTGGTATGCCTCGCGGTACTTGTCCCCACAGCCTTTTGGCACATAAAGTTTGCATAAACTTTTGTTTACAGATGACAGGGCCTGGTAATAACATTCAGGCGGAATCTCGGCATAAGATTCCATTTTTATGACTTCAGTGCAGCTTTTGAAACACTCATCGCCTAAAATCAAATTTGGAGATTTTAGCTTTATTAGATTGAAATTGTTGCAATTACCAAATCCGCGAGTTCCTATTTCTGTTACAGATGGCGGTATTTCAATCGATTTCAGCTTCGAACAACCATCAAACGCATAAGCTCCGATTCTGGTCACGGTATTTCCGATTGTCAGATTCATAAGCTCCTTCCTATTTCTAAATGGGGGATAATCAGTCCTGTAAGAAAGGTTACGGCCTATATGAACAGTTTCAAGCGGACAGTTATAGAATATATTTGATGGATAAGGATTATCAGACCCTAAGGAAAGAGTCTCAGGGCTATCTTCAATTAGCAACTTCTTCAGGCCGCTACACTCATAAAAGGCATGGTCCCTAATTTGGGTAACCATCTTTCCAATTGTCAGATTTGTGAGATTCTCATGATGACTGAATGGAGACTCTAGGTTTTGATTCGTGTAGTAAGAAAGGTTACGGCCGATGTGAACGTTTTCAAGTGGACAATCATAGAAGAAATTTAGAAGATCACAATGGACAAAGCTAAGAGTGCCCGAGCCACTTTCTATTAGCAAATTACTCAGATTGCGGCATCTTGAGAAAGCTTCTTCCCCGATACTGACCACTGTATTTGGGATAGTTACCGAAGTCAGGCCGCTGCAGCCAGAGAAGGCATAATCATTAATAGAGCTTATTGATTCGGGTACTAGCAAATTTTTAATTTCCTCCCCGTTTAGAAATAAATGATGTGCTGACGTAAGAGGATTGGCAGAGTAGTCTCCAAACAATATTTCGCACCAGGAATCAAGACTATTGATGTGTACTGATTTAAGTTCGCTGCAGCCAGAGAAGGCTGAATTACCGATTGAAGTCACTGAATTAGGGATAGTAACCGAAGTCAGGCCGCTACAGCCCGAGAAAGTATAATCTTTAATATAAGTTATTGAACCAGGTACTTGCAAATTTTTAATTTCCTCCCCGTTTAGAAATAAATGATGTGCTGACGTAAGAGGATTAGCATTGTAGTCTCCAAACGATATTTCGCACCAGGAATCAAGACTATTGATGTGTACTGATTTCAGTCCGTTGCAGTTGGCGAAAGCGACCTGCTCGATTGAAGTCACTGAATTTGGAATAGTCACCGAAGTCAGGCCCCTACGGTAGCAGAATGCATAAGGTCCGATGGCGTTAACAGAGTACGTTGTGCCGTTAAATTCAACGGAGGGAGGGATAACGACAGTCCCGGTATATTCGTTTGAATATGAACTTGGCGAACTGCCTTTGTGTGTTACGCAGACAGTGTTTTCTGTCGATGAGATTATGTTGTAATAGATGCCATCGACCTCAAAGTCGTGAGGGGATGCGGCGAGAGATGCGGTTAGGGTTACCGTGAGTAATAGCTTTCGCAGGAAATGTGACATTGGGTTGGTTTGTGTGCCGCCGGACTCCCCTCGTTGGCGGTTGGTTGTAAAACGAAAAAGCGCAGGAATCTGTATCTGTTACCGTCCTACTGGTCGAGGCTTCTCGCATTGCTCTATCAAAGTCGGACGGCAACGCAGAAGCCCACGCTTGTATATGCAACCATTGCGTTCGGGTATATTTCTTCCGAAATATTGTGCCGAAAACAAGATAATCACATATCCACGGGCATCTATCGTTGCTCAATCCTTGACTTTGATATGAAAGTTTGCGAGACATTTCGACCAGTCAAGAATCAGCGCTGATAAACGCTTTCTTATGTATTTTCACTACATCCCGCTCCGCTTAACCCCGGACCGGGGCCTCTGCGTTGCGGTCTGCGCCGCAAAGATAAACATTAAATTTTGTTTACGCAACTCCCAAAGGCATACCGCCAAAAAATAATATGACAAAAGCCAAATAAACCCCAATCAACAACGTTATTTCGCCATTGCGCTGTACCACAGACCCGCACCCTCCGGGCGCTCCGCGGACGAGCCCGACACACTCACCGCGCCTCGCACCTCCGGCGCTCGACACGGTGTTACGCACGGCCCCGCGCCCTCCGGGCGCTCCGTAGACGCACTTGATATAGCATCCCTTAAGGAGCTGTGTCATAACTATAACACAGTGCCTCTTGTACACGGATGGGAGTAGGCTGTCATAACAGCCCTGATGGGCCGCTATGACACACCCTCGCAACAAAACAGCTTCGTGTATCGTTTTATGTTCGTTAGAGGATGTGGTATGTCGTAGAGAGGCTGCATGCTCGGGTAGACAAAGTGACTTATGGATATTATTGAGGCAATGAATGAGAGGAGGTCGGTGCGAACCTTTAACGGCGAGCCGCTGACAGACGACCAGGTGAACGCCCTGAATGGGATTGTAGCCGAGGCTGAGGACCCGTTTGGTGGTGACGTAGCGATTCGGTTGAAATCGTTTGACCTTCGGGCGGGTTACCGTCCGGGTACATACGGAATGATTTGCGGAGCCTCAGACTTTTTCCTGGTCGCGTTCGCCGATGACAGGATGTCGGCGCTGTCGGCCGGTTATCGCTTCGAGCAGGTTGTGCTCAGGGCCTGGGAAATGGGGCTCGGAACCTGCTGGATTGCCGGCACTTTCAAAGACGCCGATTTCAATAGTGGCGAGGAATGGGCCCCCGGGGAGCGCTTGCGCGTGGTGTGCCCGGTAGGGGTTGCGTCAGAGCCTCGGTTGTTCGAGAAGGTCGCCCGGATTACTTTCGGCAGCAAGAACCGCAAGCCGTTCGGCAGGATGTTTTTCCAGGACAAGGTCGGGCGCCCCGTTGACGCGGACTCCCCGTTCCGGGAAGCGCTGGAAATGATGCGCCTCGCTCCGTCATCAAGAAATTCCCAGCCGTGGCACGCAGTCGTAAAGGGTAAGGCAGTCCATTTTTACAGCGAGGGCAAAAGCCCCTTGGCTCCTGTCGATATGGGAATCGGAATCTGTCATTTCTGCGAGACAGAGCGTTTCCTGGGGCGTAACGGCTCGATTACGGTTATTCCGGACCATCCCGCACCGTTGTGTGACTGGGAGTATGTCGCGACCTATACTTCCGTCGATTAAACCGTTACCTGGGCGATGCCTGTTGCCGTTCGACATCTATAAAGTCGATTTCGGGCATCGGAACCTCTTCGGCATACAGACGTATGGTGTTGTCACCCTCCTTTAGACTGACACGCAGGTGTATGTCAGAGAAGTTTCCGGACTCCTTCCGGAAATCGAAACGGCCCGCGTCCGCCCCGTTCACCGAAACTGAAATCGCTGACTGGGCGGCAGGCCGTAGCCGGATAGTCAGAATCGCCTTGCAATCATAGTCGGCCGTAACACCAGTGAATACAATGTCATTTCCGGCTGAAAAACCGGCGTTAACCACCTTCATTCCACCTTCGCATCCCTTGTCGGCCTCATAGTAGGCGCTCCCGGCATATATAGGGTTTACGAGTTCCTGATATTTCGATAGATAGGCTGTTTCCGCCTCGTATCTCGTGCGTGGCAGGCGTGTTTCTCCCCGCAACGCGAATATCTCGGTCCCGTGGGGAAGAAGCGCGACTGTCATCGAGTCGCGGAGTCCCGTCAGCAATGTCCCGTCAAACAGATTTTCCGCATTAATTGCTCCTGCTAACTGTATGTCGCTGAAAGGGATTGAAACCGACCGCGCGGAGTCGGTAGGATTGTAGAAGGCGACCGCGCGGGCCGTGCCGTTAAGCCGTTCAATATCCTTCACCAGGACGTAGCAGCCATCGCTATGCCGCGCGACATAGGCCTGGAGCCCGAGCGGCGACTGGTTCAGTGCGATCAGCCGCTTGTTTCTCAGCAGGGCCAGCGTTGACGGGGGCAGCTTCGTCAGGTCGCACCCGATAAGCAGCGGCGACGACATCATGCACCACATCCCGAAATGAGTGCGTTCCTCCGTCTCGGAGAGCCCGCGGCCGAGTTCGAGCATATCCATATCGTTATACCGTCCTTTACCGGCGTAAGCCGATAAATACAGGTTCTGGCCGATTATGTTTTTTACCGACCACCACTTCGGCGCTATATCGTGGGAAACGCGCCAGGAGGAGGCTATCTCCCTCGCCCAGCATCCCGGGAAGTCCCATCGGCAGATATTGAGCTTCACGTCCTTACGCCCGGTATCGTCTATCGCCTTCCTGATCGCGCGGTAGCGCTGCTCCGGGTCCAGTTCGAGCGAGTCGCTGTTCTGCTTCGGGTCTCCGCCGCAGAAATCAACCTTTATAAAGTCAAATCCGAGTTCGGAAAATAGGTGGCAGGCATCCTCGGCGTCATGGCCGTACAGGCCGACCCCGCGGGCTACGGAATCGTTGTCGTAAAAATTGCCGCAGGTGTTTGCTCCGGCATCGCTGTATATTCCGGCCTTGAGGCCGAGAGCGTGGATATGGTCTACGACCGGTTTCATTCCGTCGGGAAACCGCGCCGGATGGAATAGAAGCCTTCCTGACTCCTTGTCGCGTCCGCCGAAAAAGCCGTCGTCGATGTTTATGTAACGGTAGCCGAGCGAATCGAGCCCGAGATTCGACAGTTCGTCGGCCTGGCGCATGATCAGGGAGTCGCTGATGTTGACCCGGTATGTGTTCCAGGAGCTCCAGCCCATCACAGGGCCTTCGTAGGGTAGGGCTGCCGCGGCGACCGACAGCGCGAGGAATGACAGTATACTTCTCATATGGTTATTCGGGGTTCTCGACCGCGAAGTTAACCAACTTTGCCGAGCCGCGCAAACTCCGGCGCTGCCGACCATTATTCCGCGAGGTGGAGCGCCTCGAGGAAGCGGCGCACCGTTGCCGGATCGCCGGTGTATTTTCCACGGTCCTCGCTCAGCTTGCAGGTCTGGCAATAGAAAGGCCAGGATTCCGTGATTTTGACCGCGATCAGCTTGATGACTATGTTCCGCGGCTTGATACCCGGAAAATCGTTTGTAAAGTGGGTGCCGATGCCGAACGAGGGCTGGCATTTGTCGTCGGCATAGCGCTGCAGCTCTATCGCCGAATCGACGTTCAGCGCGTTACTGAAAACGACCTGCTTGGAGCGCGGGTCGATACCGAGCGACCTGTATTTGGCGACAATCAGGTCGAGCTGCTCACTGTTTTCCCCGCTGTCGACCCGCAGCCCTTTGAACATGTTGGCGTAATCCTCCGAGAAGTTGAGGCTGAACGCCTGCCAGCCGTAGGTGTCGTAAAGGAACGTTCCGAGCGCTCCGCGGTAGGTCTGCGACCAGACTTTCATCGCCAGGTAGTTGGCCATCTGCGGCCCGTACATCCCCGCTATCGCGCATATTAGCTCGTGCGCCATTGTGCCGATTGGCGTGAGGTCGTATTTCATAGCGAAATAAACGTTGCTCGTCCCCGAGAAATGTCCCGGTCCCGCGAGGGTGTCGCCTCGCTCCTTCATAGCCCTTATCGCCGTGTCCTGCGCCTCGAAGGAGGCCCGGCGCCTCGTCCCGAAATCGCTGAACACGCATCCGGCTTCAATCAGGCGCTCCGCCTTGCGGTAGGAGGTTTTGTAATAGCGTTTGTAATCAAGGGAGGCTACCTCGCCGGTCATAATATAATATAGTTCCGAGACTATCGCCAGTACCTTAACCTCGAGGAGAATTGTCTCGCTCCAGTTCCCTTCGAAGCTGATGCCCAGGTGCCCTTCCTCATCCTGCCTGACAGATACGAGGCGGCTGTCATAGCGGAATCCCCGCAGGTAATTGTAGAACCAGTCGGGTATATACCGGCAGCGGCGGCGCATGAAATCCACCTCCTCGTCGGTTATGGCAACGCTTTCGAGCGACGCGATCTGGCGGCGCAGCTCGTCGGCGAAACCGGGAGGATAAACAGTGTTGTCGCGGTCGATAAAACAATATTTCACCATGGTGCGCGGGTAATTGTCGATTACCGCGCAGCACATGGTGAACTTATAGAGGTCGTCGTCGGTGAAATGGGTTATAATCTGGCGCATGGTTGGCGTGTTGTTTGGTTGTCGCGTTTTCTATAACAACAATGCGGACCGTCCGTTGGCTCGTCCGCCTGTGTAAAAATCCCGTATCCGTAGCATAAACACTCGTTTCGCGCATATTGCGGTTATGGAAATAAATCGTAAATTCGCATTGTTTAAAACAAATTGTATATGAGATTGTTTCTGAAGAGGTTTTCAGTGGCGGCGATGTTTTTGGCGGCGTCGGTTGCCGGTCTGTCGGCCGCAGGGTTGGATGAGGCCGGTTTTACCGTGCGCGCCGTCGGGATGCCGGTTAGGGAACTTTCGGTGGATTCCGCGGCCATAAGCCGCCTGGATTCACCGTTGGAGTATTATGCCGCCCGGTCGTATGTCAGGATGAGCGGGAAAGAGGGGTTGTGGGCCGCGATTTCCTCTTCTAAGTTCGGGTTTGACAGCGGGATGGCTGACAGTCCTGTTTCCCAAGAGGTCCGGCGAGGGATTTTTGCCGAGGAGGTGGTTTCTGTCGTGAGCTACCGGGACTCCGTGGCTGCTGTCATCGTGCGGGAAGCTCCCGATTATCTTTTGCTCAACTATTGCTGGATTGAGAACGGGCGCTGGGTCAATGGCGGCCAGGATTTGGCCGACGACCCGGCGGATATGGAGCGGGTGCTTTCGCGGAAGATGCCTCGGATGTACGCCGATTTGCCCCGGATAGATAGGGTAGGGCGGTTGCCGGAGAGCGCCGCGCCCTTTGCCGCGTTCCTGGCCGGTATTGACGAGTCGCCCGAGGAGTTTCTTATGCGGAAGCTGTCGGAGCACAGGCTTGTGATTAACGGAGAGATTCACCGGCGCAAGGTTTCCTGGGATATGCTCCGGCGGCTGATTGCCATGCCGGAGTTCCCTGGAAGGGTCGGCACAATCTTTATGGAGCTACCGTCGCACCGCCAGGCAACTATCGATGCTTTTTTCGCCGCCGACACGCTTGACATCGGGAAAATCTTGTCAGTTTTCCGCGACGAGCAGCTTAACGGCTGGTGGGACAAGGGTGAGTTCGATTTCATATGCGATTTATGGCGGCTGAATCGCACTCTTGCGGAGGGGAAAAGGATAAAGGTAGTGCTCGCCGATTACCAGGTTCCGTACTCCGCGGTTACTGAGGCGACTTCTGAAGGGGAGGACCGCAACACGCATATGGCCGATGTGATTGCCTCCCGTATCGAAAGCGGGAATGACCGGCGGGGGAACCTGTTCCTTGTCGGTTGCGCCCATGCCCTCAAATCATTAGTTCCCGGCGGCTATTCCGCCGCTGCGGGAAAAGAGCCCGCGATGACAGCGGCCGTGCAACTCGCCGAGCGGTTGGGGAACGGCGAAGTGTTCAGCGTATGGCAGCATTGCGTCTCTTCTGATAATGGCGGGGGACGCCGCGCCCCCGTCAGAGGAGGGGTGTTTGACGAGGCGTTCGAGCTTAACGGCAACCGGCCGGTTGGATTCGAGCTGTGGAAGTCCCCTTTCGGCGCCGAGCCTTTCGACGGGCTGGCGGAACTGAAATATGATATAAGGACAGGTTCCTACGCCGATAACTACGACGGCTTCCTATTCCTGCATCCGCTTGCCGACGAGCCGCGCAACCCGCCGCTGGATGAGGTGTTTTCCGAGGCGTTCGTGGCCGAGATGAAGCGCCGCGCCGAAGTGTTCGGCTTTCAGAATGCAACCTGGCTGTGGTTCGGGACCAACTCCTCCGAGATGAGCCGCGCCTCAGTCCTTAACGCCCTGGCCGAAGACTAAGGAGGGTGTGTCATAACAGCCCATCTGGGTCGTCGCTTGAAGGGTTCAGCCTCGGTCACAATCTTTAGATTGCTCCCATCGGCTTCACCTCCAAGCTCCTACCATCTGGACTGTTCTGACAGCACCCTCCCATCCGGGTATGAAAGGCGCGTTTTTTAGGAGGGGGATATACTTAAAGATGTTACAATTGCGTTTGTAAAAGAAAATAGTTTTATTCAGGAGCCACCTTTGGCATGCGGCTCCGAGGTTTCTAAGGTACATACTGAATTGGCAAACAAGGAAATGAATACAAACGGCCTGGAGGCGCGCGGCGGCTTCAGGCAGCCGTCGACCTGGCTCGCGCTGATGCCTGTGGCGGTTCTGCTGTGCGCTATGGCGCTTCTTATAATTTGCGGAGGTGCCGGCGCGGTACAGGACTACAGTCCCTGGCTGCTGCTCGGGACGGGGATTGTTGCAGCGGCCACGGCGATGATTGTCTGTCGCTGTCCGTTGGGGAATCTGTGGGCCGGGCTGCGCAAAAGCGGCAGCCAGATTATCCCTTCTATACCCATATTGCTCCTGATCGGGACGGTGTCGGCCACCTGGATGCTCAGCGGGGTGGTCCCCGTGCTGATTGACTGCGGCCTGAAGGTGCTTAACCCGTCGCTGTTCCTGTTCACGGCCTGTGCGATTTGCGCTGTAATCTCGGTGTTGACGGGGAGTTCATGGACCACGATCGCCACTATCGGGGTGGCGCTGATGGGAATCGGGACCGTCATGGGCTATTCTCCCGGATGGGTAGCCGGAGCGATTATCTCCGGGGCTTATTTCGGCGACAAGCTCTCGCCCCTCTCCGACACCACCGTGCTCGCGTCCTCCTCCTGCGGGGTAGAGCTGTTCCGCCATATCCGCTATATGATGCTGACCTCGGCGCCGGCCATGGTGCTGGCGCTCGGCGTGTTCGCCGTGGTGGGGCTTGTCGGCGACTATGGCGCGGTAGAGAGCCGCAACGAGCTGGCGGCGGGACTGGCTTCGACGTTCAACCTGACGCCGTGGCTTATGGTCGTGCCCGCTGTTACCGGGCTGTTGATCGCCCTGCGGGTTAACTCCTACCTGACATTGAGCGTCAGCTCGCTGCTCGGGCTTGGCGCGATGTTCCTCTTCCAGCCGCAGGTCGTAGAGGCGCTCGGCGGGTATGGCGTTGCTACCGGCCTGACCGTCCTCGCAACCTCGACGCAGATTGCGACCGGGTCGGAACTTCTTGATTCCCTGGTGGCTACCGGGGGAATGGAGGGGATGCTTCAGACGGTGCTGTTAGTGACCTGCGCGATGGTTTTCGGCGGAGTGATGATCGGCAGCGGGATGTTGCGTTCCATTACCGAGGCGCTTACGAAGCGCATAAAGACGCCGCGTTCTACTGTCGCCGCCACTGTCGCCAGCGGCCTTGCCCTGAACGGATATACCGGCGACCAGTATCTGTCGATTATCCTGTCGTCCAATATGTTCCGCCCGATGTACGAGCGCAACGCCCTGGAGAGCCGCCTGTTGAGCCGTACGGTCGAGGATTCCGTGTCGGTAACCTCCGTGCTGATTCCCTGGAACTCTTGCGGCCTTACCCAGGCCACGGTGCTCGGGGTGGCCACCCTGACGTATCTCCCTTACTGCGTGTTCAATATCGTAAGCCCGCTGATGTCGCTCGGCATGGCCTGGGCGGGGATACGCATCCGGCGCACGATTCCGGGCCACGCCTGAACTCTTTTGAGTTTTGAGGGGAATTGCGTACTTTTGTGGAAAAGAAAAAGCTCCCCTATGCCTAATACCCCGCCCGCCCATCCGCAGTTCGCGGAGGTGCTTCTGCCTCTCCCGCTGCACACGACCTTTACCTATCGCATCCCTGACGAATTTCGGGGAAGGGTGGGGGCCGGGTTCCGCGTGGTCGTTCCCTTCGGTCTGAACAAGTTTTATACGGGTATCGTTGTCGGTTTCCCGACCTCCGCGCCGGAGGGGTTCGACATAAAGGAAATCGCAGTTGTTCCCGACGCCGCGCCTGTCGTGCGCCATCCGCAGGTCAAGTTCTGGGAATGGCTCGCCGACTATTATCTCTGCGCCCCGGGCGAGGTCTTCAAGGCCGCTGTACCCGCCGGACTGAAGGTTGAGAGCGAGACGTTTGTCGAAATCAATCCTGATTACGATATTTCGGAAATGCCCCTGGCCGACGACCGCGAGGCGGCGATTTACCAATTGCTCGACCATGAAGGACACCTCAAGGTCGAGCGGATGGTTAAGGAACTTAAGGATTTCAAGGGGGTTCCCGCCGCCGTTAACCGCATGATCAGCCGCGGCGTGCTGATTATCGCCGAGAAGCTGGTCGAGCGTTACCGCACACTCCGCGTCGCGCACGTGCGGGTCGCCGGGGGACGCGAGGGGCTTCCCGCGGCGTTTGCCGCCGTCAGCGGCGCCCGGAAACAGGAAGCGCTCCTGCTGGCCCTGGTGGAACTGTCAGGCATACAGCGCCTCGCCGTTCCCGCGGAGGTTTCGAAAGCCGCGCTTCTGGAGCGTTCGGGGGTATCCCCGACGATTCTTTCCGCGGTAGCGAAGAAGGGTGTCGTAGAGATATATAACAAGGAGGTAAACCGCTTCCGTTTCGAGGGCAAGGCTTCCGGGCAGCTTCCCCGCCTGTCGGAAGCGCAGGCCGAGGCGCTCGACGCGATTCATCGTTCCTGGCTTGAAAAGGAAGTGACCCTGCTTCGGGGCGTCACCTCCTCAGGTAAGACTGAAATCTACATACACATTATTAATTTCGTGCTCAACCAGGGGCACCAGGTCCTCTACCTCGTGCCCGAAATCGCGCTTACAACCCAGTTGACGCACCGTCTTCAGGAGGTGTTCGGTGAAAAGGTGGTAATCTATCATTCCAAGTTCTCCGACAACGAGAGGGTCGACATATGGAAGAAGCTCCTCGCCTCTTCCGAGCCGTGCGTCGTTATCGGGGCGCGCTCATCGGTGTTCCTTCCGTTCGCGAAATTAGGGGCGGTAATTGTCGACGAAGAGCACGAGTCGAGTTTCAAGCAGTACGAGCCGGCACCGCGCTACAACGCCCGTGACGCGGCGATGGTACTCGCCCGGATGCACGGGGCGCGTACGCTCCTCGGAACCGCGACTCCCTCCGTCGAGACTTACTGGAAGGCTCTTAACGGGAAGTTCGGCCTCGTGGAGCTGCTGACGCGCTACGGCGATGTCAGCCTCCCGCGGATTGAGGTAGTCGACATGCTCGAGGCGCGCAAGGCGAAGGCAACCCGCGGCGCCCTCGGTCTGCGCACGATAAAACTTATTCGCGAAAGTATCACCAAAGGTTCCCAGGCGATTCTTTTCCAGAACCGCCGCGGGTATGCCCCGGTTGCCCGTTGCAAGCAGTGCGCCTGGACCCCGAGGTGCGCCGCCTGCGACGTCGCCCTGACCTATCATCGCGCGATACGCCAGCTCCAGTGCCACTACTGCGGGGCGCTGTACCCCCTCCCGCAGGTATGCCCGCAGTGCAAGGAACCCGCCATAGAGGTGCTCGGCTATGGCACAGAACGCGTCGAGGAGGAGCTTGCCGAGATATTTCCAGAGTCGAAATCCCTGCGGATGGATCTCGACTCGACCCGCAACAAGGATTCATACGAGAAAATAATCGACGACTTCTCCCGCCGCAAGGCGCAGATGCTCGTCGGGACGCAGATGGTTACGAAAGGGCTTGATTTCGAGGGGGTGGAGACCGTGGCCGTGGTCAGCGCAGACACTCTGATTAACTTTCCCGATTTCCGTGCAGCCGAGCGGGCTTTCAATATGCTCGAGCAGGTTTCCGGGCGCGCCGGGCGCCGCGAGGAGACCCCCGGGCGAGTGGTAATCCAGACCTCGCAGCCAGACCATCCCGTGCTCCGTTTTGTGAAGGCCCACGACTACGAAGGATTCTACAACCGCGAAATCGAGGAGCGCCGCCGTTACTTCTATCCTCCCTTCTCGCGGGTTGTAAACCTGTATCTCAAACACCGCGATCCCGCCGCTCTCCGCACCATCGCTCAGCGCTATGCCGACACCCTCCGCCAACTGCTCGGCAGCCGCGTCTACGGACCCGAAGAGCCCCCCGTCGGCCGCGTGCAGAACCTCTACATCCGCAAAATCATGCTGAAAATCGAGCCGGATGCCTCCATGGCGAAAGTCAAGGACCTCCTCCGCTCCACCTATACCCGCCTCCACTCCCTCCCCGATATGAAATCCACCCTCATCTACTACGACGTCGACCCCCAATAACCTTATAAGAATAATAAGGCGTTAGTGGCGGGAGAGGGATGCGATGCGCAGGAGGTAGGAGCGGCGGAGGGTGTTGTATTCGATGAGGGCTTCGCGGAAGAAGTTTACTTCGCGGAGGTAGTCCAGGAGGGATAGCTCGCCGCCGTCGAGGGCGCGGCGCAGAAGGCGCAGGTTGTCGGCGTTCTCTACCGCGGGGCCCATGTCGCGCATCTGCGCAGCCAGCGATTCCGCCGCGATGTAGTCAGCCTTCAATTCTGCTTCCAGTTCGTATTCGAGCTGCTGGGCGGTGTTTTCCGCGGCAAGCAGTCCGGCTTTTGACGCGAGCGATGTCTGGCGCCTGGAATAGAATGGAAGCCCGATACCGACGGCGAAGCCGTTGAAATGCGTGCCGTCCTCAAACGCGTGGCGGTAGCCGAGCGAGAAAGAGGGATATCGCCCCGCTGCCGCTACTGAGGCGTTGGCTTCGGCGACCTTCCCCTGCGCGGCGATAATCTTGGCGTGGGAGCAAGTCATCGCTTCGTGAAGATATTCCTCATAGGGCTCGAGGGTCCACAGCGGGTATTCCGTGAAAGAGTCCCCCGCTGGGCGTTCTGCCTCAGGCACAGCGATGAACGTCTCCGTCATGAGCCTCTGTTCCTCCGCTTCGGCGGCATTCAGCGCCGCTTTTGCCCGGGCCGCCTCGACCCTCAGTTTGTTGACGTCTAGAATCGTTGTCTCCCCCTTTTCCCAGGCGAGCAGGTATTTGGCGAGCAGCTCGTCCATTGACGACGAGATGTCGCGCAGAATAGCGGCCTCTTTCCCGGCGGAGATTATTTCAATCAGGGCGCAGCGGATTTCGTAACGCGCGTCGTGGAGCATTTCGTCGTACTCGGCACTGTTTAGCTCGGCAAGCGCGTCAGCGGCACGTCGGCGGGCACGGTATGCTCCGGGCCAGTCGAACCCCTGCGTCAGCCCCACGCTCCAGCGGTTCTTGCCCCCTCCCTGTGGAAAGAGGAGTTCCCCCTCGACCTCGGGGTCGGAGAGCATGTTCGCGGCGCGGGCCTCAGCGACCTGCGCCGAACGGTTGTAGAGTTTGGATTTCAGACCGTGGTTGTATTTCACAACCAGGTTCACGGTCGGCTCGAAGTCGGTCGCCGCCGCGGTTGTCGCGAAGGCGGCGAATATGGTAAGAGGAATCAGGAATTTCATATCAATCAGGAGTGTTTGCGGGATTTCTTCCCGGCAATCATCCGGTACAATACCGGGACTACGAAAATATTCAGGGTGGTCGACGAAATCAGGCCGCCGAGGATTACCACGGCGAGGGGGCTTTGAATCTCGTTACCGGGAACCTGCGAGCGGAGAGCCAGGGGGATAAGTGCGAGTGCCGATGTCAGCGCCGTCATTATGATCGGGGTCAGGCGGTCTACGGAGCCGACCGCGATGCGACGGTCAAGGTCCATACCCTCCCGCTCAAGCTGGTTGTAATGCGAAATCAGCAGCATTCCGTTGCGGGTAGCGATACCGAGAAGCGATATGAAGCCGATAATGGCGGGAATGTTCAGCTCGCTTCGGGTGGCGACGAGAATCAGCACGCCTCCTATCATCGCGAGCGGCATATTGACGAGAATCACCAGCGACTCCTTCAGGTCGCGGAACTCGCCGTAAAGCAGCATGAATATGATAAGCAGGGCGAGAATCGAAGTCAGGCCGAGGGTGCGCGACGCGGCGGCCTCGCTCTCGAACTGTCCGCCGTAAGTTACGAAATACCCTTCCGGCATCTCTACTTCCTCAGCTACTTTTTTCGACAGCTCGTTGACCGCCCCGCGCAGGTCGCGCCCGTCGACGTTGGCCGAAACGACCAGCCGGCGGCTGACGTTTTCGCGGTTGATAGTGTTCGGGCCGGAGGCGCTCCGAATATCGGCGACATACGACAAGGGTATCTTTCCCTCATTCGAGTCAATCATCATCGAAGCGATTCGATCGCGTGACGTGCGTGACGTGTCGTCGAATTTCACCGTTATGTCATAGGGGAGCCCCTCCTCGTAGACCTGCGAGACAGCCTCGCCTGCGAGCGCGACATTTACGAAACGGGTGAAATCGCTCATCGTTATACCGTAGCGGGCGAGCATCGCGCGGCGGGGTACTATGTCGAGCTGCGGCCGCTCGGTCTGCTGCTCGATATTGACGTCGGTCATGCCCGGCACTTCCCGTGCGATTTCCTGAATCCGACGCCCGACGGCGTAGAGCCGGTTGAGGTCGTCGCCGAAAAGCTTAACCGCGATCTGCGCCTCGGTGCCGGAGAGCATGGCGTCCATGCGGTGGGAAATCGGCTGCCCTATTTCGACCATCACGCCCGGAATCGCCGTCAGCCTTGCGCGTATGTCGCGGACCATCGCGCCACGCGAGCGGTCTTTCAGCTCATAGGGAACCTCCATTTCCGAGGAGTTGACCCCCTGGGAGTGCTCGTCAAGTTCTGCTCGGCCGGTCTTGCGGGCAACTGTGCGCACTTCCGGCACCTCAAGGAGTATTTCTTCGGCCAGACGTCCTATGCGGTCGCTCTCTTCCAGTGAGATACCCGGAAGCGCGGCGACGTTGATGGTCATGGACCCTTCGTTGAACGGAGGAAGGAATCCGCGGCCGAGAGTGAAGAAAAGACCAAGTGATGCGAGGAACAGCGCGCCCGTTGAGATGAGTACCGCGCGCCCGTGAGCCAAGCACCATGACAGTCCGTTTTCGTAATGCTTTTTCAGCCACGCCGTCAGTTTCGGCTCCTTGCCGAGCGAGCCGAGCGCCTTATCCGAGCCGAGCAGATAGGAGCAGAGTACCGGGGTCAGCGTAAGGGCCACGACTGTCGATGCTGCGAGGGCGACGATAAACGACACTCCGAGGGGGATAAGCATACGCCCCTCCATACCGTGAAGGAAGAACAGCGGCATGAAGCTCGCGACAATAATCAGCGAGGAGTTGAAAATCGGCATTCGGACCTCTTTCGATGCCTCGAAAACCACTTTCACCGTCGACTGACGTTCCCCCTCCGGGAGCGCCCGGTTGGCCCTCAGGCGCTTGTAGACGTTTTCCACATCGACAATCGCGTCATCGACCAAGGAGCCGATCGCTATCGCTATACCCCCGAGGCTCATCGTGTTGATGCTGACCCCCATGAGATGCAGGATTATGACCGCGACCAGTATCGACATCGGGAGTGCGACCAGCGAAATAAGCGTCGTGCGGAGGTTCATCAGGAAGAAGAACAGCACTATGATCACCATTAGCGCCCCTTCGAGAAGCGATTCCTGGAGGTTCGATATGGAGTTGGCTATGAAATCGCTCTGTCGGAATATGTCTGTTGTCACCTCGACACCCTGAGGGAGGGCGCCTCGCAGTTGTTCGAGCTCGCGGTCAACGCGTTCTGTAAGGTCTATTGTCCCGACCGCGGGCTGCTTGGTGACGGTCAGCAATACCGCTGGCTTTGTCGCCACGGAGGCCGTGCCGATTTTCGGAGCCTTGCTCCCCGTCGTTACGGTCGCTATATCCGAGAGGGTCACCACGCCATTGCCGTCGGAGCGCACGACGGCAGCCGCGAGTTCGTTTATGTCGGAGGTGTTGGCCGTTCCCTTGATGATATACTCGTTGCCGTATTCGTAGAGCACCCCTCCCGCGGCGTTGCGGTTTACGTCAGTCGCCGCGGCAATCGCCTGGTCGAGCGTGATACCGTGGTGCCGCATCTTCTCCGGGGAGAGCAATACCTGGTATTCCCTTATGTCTCCTCCGATTACCGATACCTGCGAGACTCCTCCGAGGGCGAGCAGCCGCGGCCGGATCACGCGGTCGGCGAGAGTGCGCAGCCTCTCCTGCGAAACAGAGTCGGAGGTCAGGCCGATAATCATTATCTCTCCCATAATCGACGACTGCGGCCCGAGCACCGGCGCGTCGACTCCCGGTGGCAGCTGCGATTCGAGTCCGTCGAGATGTTCGGAGACAATCTGGCGGGCGCGGTATATTTCCGTGTCCCAGTCAAATTCTATGGAGACTACCGAGAAGCCCGGAGCGGAGGAGGACCGTACGCGGCGTACCCCTGTAGCCCCGTTTACAGCCGTTTCGATAGGGAAGGTGACGAGTTGCTCTACCTCTTCCGGGGCCAGTCCAGGAGCCTCTGTCATGACTACGACCGTCGGGGCGTTGAGGTCAGGAAATATGTCGACTTCCGTGCGTAGGAGCGCGACGCACCCCGCCGCGAGTATCAGCCCGGCAAGAACCAGGGTTATCACTCTGTTGTAGAGCGACAGCTTTATGATTTTGTTCAGCATGAGGACCTCGGTTTAGTGGGAGTGGGTATGTCCTTCGGGTTTCACGTCTGAGGTTTCCGCGAGGCGCACGAACGTTACCCCGTCGGCTACGAACCGTTCGCCGGGCTTGAGGCCGGAAAGAATCTCTACGCGGTGGCCGTCGTTGCTACCCGCGGTTACCGGGCGTTTCTGGTATGCGCCGGGATGCGCTTCGACGTAAACGAACATCTGTCCCTGCTGTTCGCTGAGGGCCGATACGGGAACTGTCAGCGCATCCCCTTTCCCCGCTCCGCGGAGATACACCTCGCAGAACGCCCCGCTGACAACGGAGCCGTCGCTGTCGAAATCAAAGTACAGGGGGATGTATCCGGCTGATGCCGAGGCGTACGGGTCTCCGGCGACGCGGCGGCCGTTCAGCTTGTCGAGGTCTATGGTCTCCGAGGAATAAGAGGGGCGGAATGACGCGCCGCTGATATTGGCGGCCGCCGAAGCCTTCCCCTCCGGGAGGTCGGCCCGCAGGGTCATTCTTCCCGAGCCTGAGATTTCGGCGACAGGCTGCCCGGCTTCGACAAACTGTCCCTGCCCGACGAGCAGCTTGGTTATAGTCCCGGAGCTGACTGCCGTGGCCGCGCTTCCGGCTCCCGACGCGCCGCTCCCCGCTGCCACCCGGGCCTCGTCGTAGCGCTGCCGGGCGGCGTTGTAGTCGCGGGTGGAGACGATTCCCTCGGCGTGGAGGGGCGTTACGCGGTCAAGTTCCCGCTTGGCGGCTTCGAGGGCCACGCGGGCGCTTTCGTTAGCGTCACCTCCGGCCATCCCTTTCGCCGAGACGGTAGCGACAGTCTGCCCTTTCGCGACTTTCGCACCGGGGGCGATTCCTCCGGCAAGCCGCACGATTCCGGCCGACTTTGCCGCGACAACCGATGTTTCGGAGGGGGAGGGTAGAATCTGCCCCGATACGACTATCACTTCGGCGAAAGGCGTCTTTTCAGCGGTCGCCACGCGCACGCCGAACCGCTCCCCCTTCTCAGGCGAAAGCTCGATTTCCCCTTCGTGGGTCTCGGCGGATTCGTGACTGTGCCCCGGCTCTTCAGCCTCGTGGTCGTGGTTTTCGGCTTCGTGGTCATGGCCGTGGTTGTGGGCAAGCTCTTCGCGCCCCGAATCGGAGCGACAGCTTCCCAGCGAAATGGCGGCGGTAAGCGCCGCCGCGATGCAAGCGTAACTCAGTTTCATACAACAAAGTTACGGCTTACCGCCGAGGCCGCCAAAAAATCCCATAATTGTGCAACAGCGCCGGGAACAATTACAACGTTTCCTCTCCGGGGAGTTTCTTGAGGTTCGGCAGAAGGGCGGCCACGAGGCCGAGAAGCGGGGTATATGCGCAGAAATTGTAGACCGCGTCGATGCCGTATGTGTCGGCGAAGTCGCCCAGTATGGCAGATGCCACTCCCGCGACCCCGAACGCGAAGCCGAAGAACAGTCCCGAAACGAGTCCGAGCTTGTTAGGGAGCAGTTCCTGCGAATACAGCAGTATGGCCGGGAACGCCGAGGAGAGCATGAATCCGACGCAGAAGCTGAGCACGACCGTCAGCGCCAGGCCGCAGTGGGGCATGAGGAGGCTGAACGGGGCTGTCCCGAGAATCGAGGCCCAGATTACGGGCTTGCGGCCGTAGCGGTCGCCTACCGGACCTCCGACGAGGGTTCCCGCCGCGGTAGCCACGAGGAAAACGAACAGGAAAATCTGCGACATCCTGATGGTCACGCCGAACCGTTCGATCAGATAGAACGTGTAATAGTTGGTGAGGCACGCCATATAGATGTATTTCGAGAAAATCAGCACCATCAGCACGCATATGACGAACACAGTGCGCTTATGGGAGAGGGGGAGCTTCCTATGACCTACATCGCCCCTCGCTCCGGTACCGTTGGCTTTCAGGTAGCCGGAGTACCACCGGCATATGCGTCGCATCGCGTAGAACGCCATGGCCGAGACAATCAGAAACCAAGCCACGTAACCGCGGCCGTTGGGAGCCACGATCAGTGCCACAAGCAAGGGGCCGATTGACGTGCCGAAGTTGCCGCCGACCTGGAAAATCGACTGGGCGAGGCCGCGGCGCCCGTGGCTCGCGAGGGAGGTTATGCGCGAGGCTTCGGGATGTAGGGTGGATGAGCCGACACCAACGAGAAACACGGCGACGAGCACCATTGGCAGTGATGCCGCGTAGGCGAAAAGCAGTATGCCCAGGGTCGTGAACACCATACCCATCGGAAGGCTCCATACGAATGGCCGGCGGTCGAACGCGAGCCCGACGAGGGGCTGGAACACTGAGGCAGCGATCTGGTAGACAAGCGTTATGAGGCCTATTTCCCCGAACGACAGCGAGAGGTCCTCTTTCAGCATCGGATAGACCGCTGAGACCACGGATTGAAGAAGGTCATTGAAACAGTGTACGGCGCATAGCGCCATAAGTACCGGGAAGGTGGCTTCTCCCGTGATGGTTTTCAGTTTCTGTGCTATCGTGCTCATGCGTTTTTGTTTTTCAGAGCGCGAAGTTACCCATTTCCACCGAGACAACAAAAGACCGTCCCCGCTACCCGAGCCGCAAGGCAGAGGATGGCGGGGACGTTATTCTTAGTACGCTTGAGATTAGTCGATCTGGATAACCAGGTAGTTCGACTTGTTCCAGAACGCGGCGGGATCTGTGATTTTCAGAATCTTCTGGCCGGACGCGTCTTCGTCAATCTGGTAAGAGTTCTTTGGCTGCTGGGTCATCACCTTGCCTTTCTTCGAGTGCAGGGGGATGGTTGTCAGAGTGCGTTTGTCAGCTTTCAGGAAGGCGTTTACCTGGAAGTCCTCGGGAAGGACTTTTGTCTTGCGGAGGAATCCGCCCTCGATAATCTTCGCCTCTTTGAGTTCCTTGTTGGAGCCGACGACGTAGTAGCAGGTGTTCAGCTCGTTGGTAAGCTTAACAGCCTCTTCCTGGGCCATGTCCTTAGCCTCGGTTACGTCCTTGACGGCGGTGTTGAGCGAGTCGGTGGTCGCTGTGAGGCGTTCGATATTGATGTTGGCCTGGGCGAGTTCGCCGCGGAGACCTTCGATAGTGCCTTCCTGGTCGGCAATCTGCTTTTTGAGGGTTTCGATGGTGCGCTGGAGAGTCTTGTTGTTACTGTCGGAGGCGTTGAGTCTCTTCTCAAGCTCTGCCAGGCGCTCGCGGCGCTGCTGGAGGGTCTGCTGGATCGCCATCATGTCGTCGCGGATCTGCTGACGGCGGTCTTTGGATTCGGTGGTGAGGTCGCCGGTGGAGGCGAGGATATTCTCGAGCTGCTTGATTTGGGCCATCCCCTCGGAAATATCGCTGACGAGGTTCAGAAGCGAGTCCTGGTTTGCCAGGGCGACTTGAAGCGAGTCCGATGCTGTCGGCGCGTGGCCGGCTCCCTCATAGGTGTTCTTTTTGGAGTCGCACGCGGTAGCGCCTATGGCGAGTGCGGCAAGCAGGGTGTAGGTTAGCTTTTTCATAAATAAATAATTGAAATGTTCTGAATTAGCTGTTATTCGTTGTCCGCGTCGTCGGCGCGGTATTTGTTTTTGTGGACCTTCGGTCCGGCGGACTTCTCCGTTTTGCCCGACACAACAATAACGATTTCTCCTTTCGGATTGTTCGCGGAAAAATATTCGGCGAGTTCCCCCAGGGTGCCGTTGTGGGTTGTGTTATGGAGCTTGGAGATTTCGCGCGATACCGATGCCGGGCGCTCCGGGCCGCAGGCTGCCGCCAGTTCGGCGAGGGTGCGGGCCAGTCGCAGCGGCGACTCGTAGATTATAAAGGTGCGGGACTCTTCTGCCAGCTCGGCCAGGCGGGATGCCCTTCCTTTCTTGGGGGGGAGGAACCCCTCGAAGGTGAAGCGGTCGCAGGGGAGTCCGGAATTTACCAGGGCGGGGACGAAGGCAGTCGGTCCGGGGAGGGTTTCGACCTCGATGTCGTTTTCCCGGCAGGCCCTGACGAGCAGGAAGCCGGGATCGGAAATGGCGGGGGTTCCCGCGTCGGATACGAGCGCTATGGTTTCTCCCGCTTTCAGCTTTTCGAGGAAGGGAGTGGTCGCGGTGTGCTCGTTGAATTTGTGGTACGACTGCATCGGGGTCGTGATACCGAAATGGCGCGTCACGACCGAGGAGGTGCGCGTGTCCTCCGCCAGAATCAGCGAGGCCTGGCGAAGCGTCTCGACCGCGCGGGGCGCCATGTCGCCGAGGTTTCCGACAGGGGTCGGCACGACGAAAAGTTTTCCGCTCATATTCTTGCTGTTAGATTTCAAAAAGGCCGCTTATGACAGCCAGGAACTCTTTCGCCTCAGGGCGTTTGGGGTCGATAGCGTAGTTGTTTATGAGTATCTCGCGGGCCTGGGAGGCTGACGAGCATCTGCCGACATCCTCCAGCGCCCGGTCAAAAAGCACCTGCGAACCTTGGAACAGCTCGCGCCGGAACAGGAAAAGGTCGTTGAGCGAGAACATGCGGCGCAGCTCCGCGGCCACAAGTCCCGGAGCGTCTGCCTCCGCTTCCGCTTCAGGTTCTGGCTCGGCTACCGGCTCCGGTTCAGGTTCGACTGAGGATTCAAGGTCGACCGAAGGCACGGGTATGGGCTCCGGTTCCGGCTCCGGGAACGCTTCCGGCTCCGGTCCGGGAATCTCCTCGACGGGAGCCTCTTCCGGGAGGTCGGGCATCGTCGCTGCCAGTTCCGCGAGGCGTATGATGTCGAGTTTCGTTTTCGGCAGCAACCCTTCGCTGTCGTTATCCTTCGCGACGAGCAATTGCTCGGCAATCTCTGCCGCGAGGTTTATCATTTCTGTCAAAACCATAGCTGTATCGTTGTTTAGGAGAAAGTATTTAAGAGAAAGTTCTGGATAGCTTTGCGTACTTCGGCCGACGGGCAGAAATACCCGTTGACCATTACCACCACGGCGTGGGTCGGTTTGCCGTTGTTGTCGAGCTTATATCCGGCGTAGCAGAGCACACCCATCATGCTGCCGCTTTTGAGGGCCAGCTTCCCTTCAAGCCGCGTGCCGCGGAGGAGTTTCTTGACTGTGCCGTCCCTTCCGGCGAGAGGGAACAGCGCCGCGTATCTCGCCGCATCGGGGCGCCCAGCCATTTTGGCGAGCAGGAGCGACAGGAACCGCGCCGAGAAGCGGTCGTTGCGCGACAGGCCGCTCCCGTCGAACAGCCCGACGCTCGAAGTGTCGAGGCCGAGACCGCCGAGCAGCTCTTTCTCCCTCGCCAGGGAGGCTTTCAGCGAGCCGCCTGGAGCGAGCGCCCGCATCATTGCTTCCGCGAAAAGATTGTCGCTTTTGACCATCATGCGCGAGAGAATCTCGTCGAAACAGGCCGACTTATGCGCGGCGAGGGGGAGCAGGCTGTCGGCCAGCGGGGGCTCTTCCTCGCCCCATTCGACCGTTATCCCGCGCCGTCCCAGCTCGCTTTCGACCTCCGCGGCGAAAGCCTCCGGCGGATCGGGCAGAGCCTTGTCGACGCCGCGGGTGTTGCCGTTATAGTTGATGGCGTACAGCCCCGCGCCGTAGCTCCATTCCGCGTCACCGATTTCCCAGCGGGAGTTCGGCCCTTGCGAGGGGACCCATGAGCAGTCGGGAAATATCGAGCCGGTTACCTTGCGGACGCCGAGCCGGCATAGCGCAGAGGCGATGCTGTCGGTCAGGCCCGTGCCCCGGGGGAAGGATGGCAGGGAAGTTGTCGGGTCCCCTTTCCCCGCGATTACAACGGAGCCGTTGAGTACGTCGCCGTCAATCGAGCCTGAGATGAAGGCCGGGGTCTCGAAACTGTTGTCGACGAGTCCGGCGGCGAAAACCGATGCCGCGGTGACGCATTTCGTAATCGAGGCGGGGGTTAGGGCTGTCTCGGGGTTGACGCTGACCGTCTCGCGGCCGGTCGAGAGGTCGCGCACCACGATCCCTACCTGCGCCGCCTTGCGGCTCCGGAAGGAAAGCCCCTGAGCCGTCGCCGCGAAGGCGGCCACAAGCAGCCCCGCGGCGAGCAGGCCGCGCCGTATGCCGGCTCCTCGTCGTCCGCTGTACGGTATGGCTGAATATGTTTTTTCTTTGCCCATGTTTTTTGAACAACGAAATTAGCAAAATAGCTGCCGACGGCCAAGAGAACGCGCCTAAAATTCGCCAAAACACCCCTTTTCCCCATAAAACTATGCGGGTATGAACTTTTTTTACTAACTTCGCACAAATTTTTCAACGTAGATTATGGGAAGCAAAACCCGAGAGAAGCTTATCGAGGTCGCCCGACAGCTCTTCGCCCGCAAGGGGGTGGAGAACACGACTATGCTCGACATCGCCAATGCTTCCGACAAGGGAAGGCGCACCATCTACACATATTTTAAAAACAAGAAGGAGATTCACCAGGCCGTTATCGAGCGCGAGAGCGAACAGCTCGTAAGCCGCGAGCGGAGCATTATCAGCAACGACGCTTCGGCTGCCGAGCGCCTTTCCGAACTTCTGCACACACGTGCCGACATTGTCGCAGGCCAGGTCGGATGGCAGCTCCCAGAGTCGATTCCCGACCTGCTGAAGCTCGATTTCCGCCGCTCCGGCAAGACCAAGCGCCTCGCCGCCCGGAAGGAGATGCAGATTCTCCGCGAGATTCTCCACGAAGGGGTCGCCTCCGGCGAGTTCAGCCGCGAACAGGCCCGCAGGGCCGAGAGCGCGGCCGTCGTACTCCTCCTCGGAATCGAAAGCCCGCTGACCCAGCAGGCTCTCGAGAACCTCGGCCTCGACCGCCAGCGCGTCCAGGACCAGACTATCGAGTTCGTCATCGAGGCGCTCCGGCAGCAACCATCATCTCCCCGACAATAAAGAACATTCAACATCAATTTCATAACATAAACCCTATGAAACTTCTCGAAGGAAAGACTGCCCTCATAACCGGCGCCGCCCGCGGCATCGGTAAGGAAATCGCCCTGCGCTTTGCCGCCGAAGGGGCCAACATAGCGTTCACCGACCTCGTAATCGACGAGAACGGCAAAAAGACCGAAGAAGAAATCGCCGCTCTCGGCGTTAAGGCCAAAGGCTACGCTTCCAACGCCGCCGATTTCGCCCAGACCGAAGAGGTCGTGAAGGAAATCCACAAGGATTTCGGCTCAATCGACATCCTGGTGAACAACGCCGGTATCACGAAGGACGGCCTTATGATGCGTATGACCGAGGCCCAGTGGGACGCCGTTATCGCCGTTAACCTCAAAGGCGCCTTCAACTTCATCCACGCCGTGCTCCCCATTATGCTCCGCCAGAAGCACGGCTCGATTATCAATATGGCATCCGTCGTTGGCGTTCACGGCAACGCCGGCCAGTCGAACTATGCCGCCTCCAAGGCCGGCATGATCGCCCTCGCCAAGAGTATCGCCCAGGAGGTAGGCTCGCGCAACATCCGCGCCAACGCCATCGCCCCCGGTTTCATCGACACCGCGATGACCGCCGCCCTCCCCGAGGAAATCCGCAAGGACTGGATTCAGAAAATCCCCCTGCGCCGCGGCGGAACGGTCGACGATATCGCCAATGTCGCTACGTTCCTCGCTTCCGATATGTCGAGCTACGTTACCGGCCAGGTTATCCAGGTCGACGGCGGCATGAACATGTAATCTCCGCTTAATAAACGGCAAAATAAGAAAAAGAGGCTTCCCGGAGCCTCTTTTTTTGTGGAAATTCGCTAATTTCGCGGTAGTTAATGCCTAATCTGATATCCTATAATTCACCGTATGAAAAAGTGTTTGCTAAGTGCGGCGCTTGTTTCCGCGATGGGGCTTTCCGCTTTTGGTGCCCCGCAGGCCGAGTACCTCAACCGAGGTGTCGTGGCCTTGAAGAGCGGCGACGGCGTTTTCGTTTCGTGGCGTTCCCTCGTCACCGACGACGCTTCAACTACCTTTGACATTTATCGCGACGGGGTCAAAATCAATGACGCCCCGGTTTCGCGCGTTACTAACTTTACCGACGCGGCCGGAACTGCTGGAGCTACCTACGAGGTACGGGCTGTCGCCGGAGGGAAGGTATTCGATTCCGGCACCTGCGCCGCCTGGGAGACCCCCTACTTCAAGGTCCATCTCGACCGTCCGCGAGGCGGGACGGTTGGCCCGGTAGGGAATGGCAGCTCATACGAATACACGCCCGACGACGTGTCTGTCGGGGATGTCGACGGTGACGGTGTCTACGAGCTGTTTGTCAAATGGATGCCGACCGACGCCAAGGACAGCGCCTCAAAGGGTTTTACCGGCCCGACGATTATCGATTGCTACAAGCTCGACGGCACACGCCTGTGGCGCGTGAACCTGGGCCACAATATCCGTTCCGGCAACCATTACACGCAGTTCATGGTCTATGACTTCGATGGCGACGGCTCTGCCGAGATGATGTGCAAGACCGCTCCCGGAACCAAGGACGGCAAGGGGAACTGGGTGCTCCTCGGCGACGACAAGGAGACCGACGACTACCGGATGTACGAGGACAATCCCTCGAAGATTTTCGGCCACGTCCGCGGCGGCTCGGAATACCTGACCGTGTTCAGTGGCAAGACGGGCGAGGCCCTCAGCACCATCCCCTACAAGCCGGCCTATGATTATGTGGACACCGGCACTTGGGGCGACAACTACTGCAACCGTTCTGACCGCTATCTGGCGGGAGTGGCTTATCTTGACGGGGAACGCCCCTCGGCGATTTTCGCCCGCGGTTACTACCGCTGCGCTTTCGTCTGGGCGGTGAACTACCGCGACGGGGAGCTGAAGGAAGTGTGGTTCCACGAGTCCAAGGTCAAGGACAAGGGACTGTGGGGCGAAGGTGCCCATGCCCTTACCGTCGGCGATGTCGACTTCGACGGCAAGGATGAGATTATCTATGGCGCCGGCGCTCTCGACGACGACGGCAAGCTCCTCTACCGCACAAATCCGGGCGGCAACGAGGGGCACGGCGACGCTCTCCACCTGGCGAAGATGCTCCCCGACCGCGAGGGGCTTCAGGTGTTCATGCCTCATGAATCAAAAGCCGCGTCCTATCCCTTCGATACCGAGATGCGCGACGCCCGTACCGGCGAAATCATATTCATGAAGCCGCAGAGCGGCAAGGACATAGGCCGCGGTATCGCCGCGAACGTGTCCCCGAATTTCCCCGGCTACGAGTACTGGGCGGCCAGCGACGCTTCGGTCTACAGCTACGGCAAGGCGATCGCCAACAACCGTCCGGCTATCAACTTCCGAGTCTACTGGGACGGCGACCTGCTTGACGAGCTGCTCGACGGGACCTGGGTAACCAAGCCTGAACCCGACTTCTCGAAAATCAACACTCTGATGGATTTCAGCAAGTGGAGCAACGCTGCCTCCTGCAACGGCACGAAGGCTACGCCGAACCTTTCCGCCGACCTTTTCGGCGACTGGCGCGAGGAGGTGATTCTCCACGATGGCTCGACTAACAGCGACCTGCTGATTTTCACCACCGCGATTCCTACCGACTACAAGCTCGACTGCCTGATGCAGGACCACCAGTACCGCATGGCAATTGCCTGGCAGAACACAGCCTATAACCAGCCGCCACACCTGAGCTATTCTCCCGAGGACCGCTTCGAGACCCGTGCCGCCTTGATGCTGAGCGCCGGCGCGTCGGCCCAGCTTATTGATTACGGCGCGGCGATAGAGCCGGTTGTTGTCAAGGCGCTCCGTGCGACCGGAATCACTGCTACCGGCGTACCCGAAGGGCTCTCCTGGACTTTCGACGAGGCAACTCTTACGGGCACTCTCAGCGGCACCCCCGCCGAGGCCGGGGATTATGAGATAACCCTCGCGACTACCGGGGCTGTCGAGGACAAGAACGCCTCGATGGTAATCAAGGTGAAGGTCGCCCGGTCGGTAAAGCTCACCCCGCTGGCTTATTATTCCTGCGACGAGGTAGGGGCGGAACTTAAAAACCATGTAAGCGGTGCGGCCACCCTTGCAGCGGGGAGTGTTCCCGCCGCGTGTGAAGGGAAGAAGGGTGGGGCGTTGAACCTCGACGGCACCGCCTACTATGTGCAGCAGTCTTACCCGGCCATACAGCTCGGCGACCGCGACTTCACCCTCGAGTTCTGGATGAAGTCGGCCGACGATGCCGCCTATATCCTCCACAAGGGTTCTCACGCCCGCAACGCCGACACCGGCGCTTCCGGCAACTGGATGGGCATCGAGCTTAAAAATGCTGTTCTCTACTTTGCCATTGACGACGACGTTACCAAGAGCCAGGCTTACGTCAAGGAGGCTGACAAGTGGATGGATAACGAGTGGCACCATATGGTTATGGTGCGCGACCACTTTAACGGTCAGCTCTACATCTATGTCGACGGCGAGCGGGTAGCCACCGGTGCCGACAATACCGGCGCTATCGCCGACAACGACGAGGCTTTCGTAATCGGAAACGTCAATGTCAACTTCGACAACACTTTCAACGGCGCTCTCGATGAAATAACCCTCTACGAGGGAGCGATGCCTGCCGAGAAAGTTGCCGAACGTTTCGCGACGACAGGTAAGGATCTCGCATACTTCCCTCTCGACGAGGTAGGAGCGACAACCCCCAACCTCGTGTTCGGAAACGCCGTCGCCGGGGAATCGACTCCTGGAGCGGTTGCCGGAGTAAAGGGTGGAGCAGCTTCCTTCGGCCAGGGTTCCTGCTATACCCAGGAAGCGTATGACGCGATTCAGCTCGGAGAGCAGAGCTTCACCGCACATATGTGGATTAACTCTACTGACGACGATGCGTATATCTTCTTCAAGGGCAGCCACTCCGCCAATGCAGGAACCGGCACCACCGGCCACTGGATCGGCTTGGAGCGCCGCAACGGCTACCTCTGCTTCTCGATTGACGACAACGTTACAAAGACCGACTGCAAGCTCGCTAACGCCAACAGCGCCTTCGACGGCAAATGGCACCACGTTGCCTGCGTGCGCGACGCCGGGCAGAAAATGACGCTTCTTTATATCGACGGAGCTGAAGTCGCCCGCACCGCCAATGTGGCCACCGGCGCGATTGCCGACAACAACGAGCCTCTGCGTCTCGGGATAAGCGATGAGACCTCCCGTCCTTACGAGGGCCTTCTCGACGAGTTCGTAATCACGCCCCGCGCCATGTCGGCCGAGGATGTGATGGATGCCTATAGGACGCTTGCCGACAGCGGGCTTGACCGTCCGGCTGCCGACGGCCGGGAAATCCTCGGCTGCATGATTGTCGATGCCCATACCGGCGTCGTGCTGGCGCAGGGCAGCGGCGACTGTCTCGCTGACCTCACCGGCCGCCTCGCCCCCGGTGTCTACCTCGTGGCCCTCACCACCCCCTCCGGCACCGAAGTCTACAAATACCTCAAACGCTAATCCCCTCCCGATTGATTCGGACATATAGGGTCGAAGCCCCCTGATATCAGCCACTATAACATAAGATGTTGTAGCCGAACCGGATTTATGTAGGGACGCGGCGTGCCGCGTTTACAATGCGACCAAGTAATTGCTTGATTTCCAAGCCTGACGCGGCACGCTGCGTCCCTACATCAGATACATAAGGCCGAAAATCAGGCCGTTATGACATCTCCCTCAAAGAACGAGGCCGGATACCCGATGGTATCCGGCCTCGCCTGTAGGTGCCACATCAAAGGATGCGATGAAACTCCGAATGACAGGATTTGAGATCGTCCAGTCCTTTGTAATCCGCCTGGCATCCCGCGGGATGCTCCCTACGAAGAGGGATGGGGCCCGCCATTGTACTGTACGATTGTCTCGGCATTTCATATATGTTTGATGAGTTTCCCAATCAACTTTGGTGTGGCGTATTTCGTTGGGAACGGAAGCTCGCCTGCGGCGGCTTCGCGGCCCCCTCTCTCGGAGGTCTCTTTGTTTCTATAACGCAAATTTAGCGCTTATCGTTTAAATATGCAAATCACCCCGCGATTTTTTTCCGCCCCGCCGCAGTTTCTTTGATGGCTTTGAACGGCGTTTTGGAATTTATAAGTATCATCATAATGATATTTATAGCCAATATTTAGGCATAACATTCAACATAATGATACTTATCAATGTGGGGCCAAATTCGCACATATCGGAATGTAGTAATTAAAGCGTACTCGTCGGCGTTGCGGGCGGGGGTTAGAGGCGGTTGGTGCGGTAGAAGGAGAGGATGCGGCAGCGCAGGAGGTATTCGTAACGGGCTTGGATTGAGGAGACTTCCGTGCGGAAGAGGTTGTTTTTAGCCTGCTCGAACTCGGCGGGGGTGGAGCGCCCGAGGTTGTATTTCTCGCGGGTCGCGGCGAAGGAGAGCTTCATCTTTTCCATGGTTTCTCCCGAGGCAAGGTAGCGTTCGCGGGCCCCTTTGGCCTGGTAGTAGGCGAGCTGGATTTCCTTGTACAGCTCAGACTGGCGGCGGTCAAGTTCCAGTTCGGCCTGCAGCTTCGACAGGCGTGCGCGGCGGATCTGGTTGCGTGTCGAGAACCCGTCGAAGATGGGTATTGTCAGGCGGAATCCGAGGTAGGTCGCGTAATTGTGTCTCATCTGCGGCCCGAAACCTTCGTTGGGGAAATCGCTTACCTTGTAGTAGCTCGAGCCGATACCGGCGTTGAAGTCGATGCGGGGGATGTAGCCTGTCTTCGCCAGCGAGATGTTGTCGTTGGCCGCGGTGATGCCCTGCCGGGCGGCGAGAACGGAGTTGTTGATTCCGAGCGCGTCGCTATATACCTGGTCGGGCCCGGGAATGAGCGGCTCCGCGTCGGAAAGGGGGAGTACGTCGAACCCCTCGACCGAAGGGAGCTGCAGCAGGTTGGCGAGCTGCACGAGCGCGGTCCGGGTGTCGTTTTGTGCCGTCACGAGCTGGAGCTTGTCCTGGGCATGCTGCGCCTGGGCGTCGTACAGGTCGGCTTCCGGCACTTTCCCCTGCTCGACGAGGGCCTGCTGCCGCCCGACCTCGTAAGCCGTGTATTCGACCTGCGAGGCGGCGCTCTGCTCTACCTCCCGGGCGTAAAGAACCTGGAGGTACTGGGCTACGACGTTAAGGGCGATGTTGTCCTTCGCGGCCGCGGTTTCTGTCAGTGTCTTCGCCAGCGATGACTCGGCCGCCTTTATGCGGCGGACGGTCGACAGCCCCTGGAAAAGAGGGAGGCTGAGTCCGGCGCTCCATTGGAAGTTCGAGGTGTTTCGGTCGGCGTAGGTGTTGGCCGCCGTCAGGCCTCGGCCGAAGTTCCAGGTCTGCGACGCTCCGGCCTCGAGGGTGGGGAGCACCCGGTCTTTGGCCTCGGTAAGGGTCAGTTGCTCTGATTCGGTCTCGAGCTCGCGGGCCTTGACGGTCAGGTTGTGGCTGACGGCGTATTCCACGCACTGCTCCAGGTTCCAGGGGGTCTGGGCTTCCGCCGGGAACAACGGAAGGGCCGTTGCAAATAATAATAGTAATTTACGCATGATTATTTCTCCTCCTGTTTGTTGCCTCTGAGCTGGGATTTGGCGTCGATTCCGCCGTCCTTGATTTCGACTGTCAGGCCGTCGGAAACACCTGTCGTGACGGCCTTGCGGTCAAACTCCTTCGGTTCCTTGGCGGCGTCACCTTTGAGGACGTAGACGAAGGCGCTGTCGCCGGAATACTCCACGACGCGCTCCGGGATGGTCAGGACGTTCTCAGCCTTTTCAAGTATCACCGTGGCGTTGGCTGAATATCCGGCGCGGAGCTTCCTGGCGTTCGCGGCGTCGAGAGCGGCTTTGACCTCGAAGGTGTTGGTGCCGTTGTCCTCGGTAGCGATGGGGGCGATTTTCTCTATCACGGCGGGATAGTCGGAGCCGCTGACCGCGCCTACGGCGATGCGGACGGGCATCCCCTCGTTGAGCAGGTCGACTTCCGTCTCGTCGACTTTCCCCTTGAAGATGAGGTCGGTCATGTCGGCTACCTTGGCGATGGTCGTGCCGTCGTTGAACGTGTTGGCCTGGATTACAGACGAACCTACCTTGACGGGAACCTCGAGCACCAGCCCCGTAACGGTCGAGCGTACCAGGGTGTTGGAATTCTGGGCGTTAGCCGCCGAAACGCCGTCGCGGACGATTGTCAGTTGGTCGCGGGCCTGGTCGAGTTCCTTGACGGCCCGTTCGTAAGCGGCTCGGTCGGCCTCGAAGCGTTCGCGGCTCTCGTATTTCTTCTCGTAGAGGGTCTTGGTGCGCTCGAAAGTGAGCTTGGCCTCCTCCAGGGAGATGCGGGCCACCTCGACGCGGTTCTCCGCGGAGGAGAGCTGGGTCTGTTCGGGAATCACGCGGATGCGGGCGATGATGTCGCCGTCCTTCACCTGGTCTCCGGCCTCGACGAGAATCTCGCTGATAATGCCGGAAATCTGCGGCTTGATTTCGATTTCGTCGCGCGGCTCGATTTTGCCGGTGAGCACCGTGGTGCGCTCAACCGTGCCTGTCGCGGGGCTTACAAGCTCGTAGCTTGCCTCCTTTTCCCTGGAATTGTAGAAGAGATAGACGAATGTGCCTATGAATACGAGGCCCACAAGCGCCCAAAGGATGATTTTGAATACTTTCTTCATATGATGTGATGTTATTTGTCATTCATTGCTTCTACGGGCTTGATGCGCATCGCCTTGATGGCCGGAATCAGCCCCGCGAGGGTGCCGAGTACGGCGAAGAGCGCGAAGATTACAAGCGCCTGGCCGGGGTTCATCTGGAAGCGCGGGGTCGAGATTTCGTTCGTCGTCAGCGTCTGGGCGACGGCGAGTATTATTGTCGCAAAGCTGATTCCGGCGATTCCGGCGACCGATGTCAGCGCCACTCCCTCCGACATAATCTGGGCGATTATGTCGCGGGGTTTCGCGCCGATGGCCCGGCGGATGCCGATTTCCTGGGTGCGTTCCTTGACGATCACCCACATTATGTTGCCGATGCCGATAACTCCCGCAAGCAGGGTGCTGAGACCGATGAACAGCGCGAGAAATGACAGCCCGACAAACAGGGTGTCTACCTTGGCGAACTCCTCCGAGACGTTCATGAACCACATCGCTCCGGCGTCGGAGGGGGAGATGTCGTGGAGGCGGTAGAGGGTCTGCCGTATCTTCGGTTCCAGTTCGGTAAGGTTCGCGCCTCGCCCTCCGACAACCAGCAGCGCGCCTACGTTGTCCCCTACGTTGTATGCCCTGCGGTAGGTGCTGGCGGGGATTATTCCCTGTTCGTCAATCAGGGAGCCGTTGAGCCTCATGTCGTTAGTCTGCCCGGCCATACCGATTATCGTGTATGAGATTCCGTTGATTTCAACGGTTTTCCCTGTCGGCGACGGGTCGTTGGGAAAGATTTCCGAGGCGAGTTTCTTGCCGATTACGACCACCTTGCGCTCCTGCTCGATGTCGGTAGCGTTAAGGAAGCGCCCCTCGTAGATGACCGGCTCCATCATGTTTACGAAGTCCGGCTCCACTCCGAGGATTTGCGCCGAATATGTGTATTTGCCGTTTCGGTAGCTGACGGAGTTTCCCCCGATAAAGGGGGTGACGGTCGAGAGCTCGGGGAACGCCTGGCGGAGAATCGCCAGGTCCTTGGCCCGGAACTTCCACGAACGCCCCTTCTCGTGCCCCTTGTACGGCTCGTTGGTCTGCCCCGGCATCATGAACGCCGAGTTGGTAGCGAATCCCTGGAAGTTGCGCCGCAGCATGTCCTCAGCGCCCCTGGCCCCGCCCATGAGGAGTGCGAGCATGGCAACTCCCCAGAAGATTCCGAATCCGGTCAGGAACGTGCGCGTCTTGTTGCGCGCGAGGGTGGAGCCGATTTCCTTCCAGTTCTCTATGTCGAACAGCGATACTTTCATAACTTAACTCGGTTATTCGTCGCGGAGAGCTTCGACTGGTTTTACTTTCAGCGCTTTCAGCGCCGGGAACAGGCCGGCGAGCGCCCCGGCGACCACTAACACCACCGTCACCTCGAAGGCTATCGCCAGGCTGACGGTAGGGTTCTTCATAAAGGGCTGGTCGGCGAGCGCCATGGCGATCATCTGGGCTACTGCGGTCCCGAGCACTATTCCTATATATCCGAAGAGGGTCGTGATGGCGATTCCCTCCGAGATTACCTGGGTCACGATTCTTGCCGGACGGGCCCCGATGGCGCGGCGTATTCCGATTTCGTGGGTGCGCTCCTTGACGGACACGAACATTATGTTGCTGATTCCGACAACGCCGCTGAGGAGCGTCATCAGGCCGAGAATCCAAACGCCGATGTTGAGTATGTTCATCCCGTTTTCCATCTGGAGCGAGTTGACGAACTTGTTGAAAACCCAAAGCGCACTTTCGTCGTCAGGGTTGAAGTCGCGGGTGGCGGCCAGGGTTTGTCGCACCCCTTTCTCAACGTTATTGCCCTTCTCCTCTGTCGTAACATTGTCGGAGAGGAGCACGCTTAATCCCCCGGTCTCGTCCTTTTTCTCCTGCATCATCTTTGCGGTAGTGTAGGGGATGAGCTTGTCGCGGCTCCATCGCCCCTGGTAGACTCCTACGACCTGGAACGACAGCCCGTTGAGGCGCACGCGGCTTCCGACCGCCCCCTTCCCGTCGGGCGGGAAGAGCTGTTCGGCGAACTCGGTAGCGAGCACCATAACTTTCGCCCGCTGCTCTATGTCGCGGTCGTTGATGAAGCGGCCCTCGACCATTTTGTGCCCCTCGCGGTCAAGATAGCTGGGGTAGACCCCGGTATAGCTGCCGTCGATGTGGCGGGTCGTCGTGGAGAGGGTAGGGGCTTTCCCGTAGACCTCCGAGGTCACTTCTACGACATCCTCTGGGAGGGCGTCCTCGATCGCCCCCATATCGTCGTCGTGGAGCTTTATGCGCCGCCCCTCCTTGTAGCCGTGGTAGGCTTTGGAGGTGCGTCCGCCCCATACGGAAATCTGCTTCGTACCGCTGCTCATCATGTCGTCCCGGAAGGAGTTCGTCAGCCCTCGGGCCATGCTCAGGAGCACGATCAGCATGAAGACTCCCCACGCTACCGACAGCCCCGTCAGGGCCGTGCGCAGCTTGTTGTGGCGTAGGGTCTGGAGTATTTCGCTTACAAGGTCAAACATGGCTGGTCGGCGGCGAGGGGGTTCTCTGTCTGTATCGCGGGGGCGGGTGAAACGATGCGTCCGTCGGAGATGCGTATGACGCGGTCGGTCTGCTCCCCGACGCCCGGGTCGTGGGTCACTATGGCGATTGTCTTTCCCTGTTCCCGGTTGAGCTGCCGGAAGAGCTGCATTACCTCCGCCGAGGTCTTGGAGTCGAGCGCCCCGGTAGGCTCGTCGGCGAGAATTACCGCCGGGTCGGTAATCATGGCGCGGGCGATGGCGACGCGCTGCTTCTGTCCGCCTGAAAGCTCGCCGGGGAGATGGTGGGCGCGGTCGGCAAGCCCCATGCGCTCGAGCTGCTCCATCGCCAGCGCGTTGCGCTTGCGGCGCGACACTCCGCGGTAGAAGAGCGGGAGCGCCACGTTTTCAAGGGCGTTCTTGTAGTTTATAAGGTTGAACGACTGGAACACGAATCCTATCAGGCGGTTGCGGTAGTCGGCGGCGCGGTTCTCGCCCAGGTCGCGTATCAGCGTTCCGTCGAGGACGTACTCTCCCGAATCGTAGTTGTCCAGGATTCCCAGGATGTTGAGGAGGGTTGACTTGCCGGAGCCGGAAGCGCCCATGATCGATACCAGCTCCCCTTTGCGGATTTCGAGGTTGATGTCCTTGAGCACGTGGAGCGGCACGGCTCCCGGATATGTCTTGTTGATGTTTGTGAGTTTCAGCATCTGTCTTCTTAAATGCGTTACGTCTTGAGGGTGCTATCAGAATGGTCCAGATGGTAGGAGCTTGGAGGTGAGGCCGAAGGGAGCAATCTGAAGATTGTGACCGAGGCCGTTATCGGTCTTTGACCGCTTCGCCTTAGCGAAGAATCCTTCAAGCGACGACCCAGATGGGCCATTATGATACACCCTTATAGACGCGGATAAGGTGCGCCAAGTTGCATCTGTGCGCGCTTTTTCCGTAAAAAAAGTCGCTCCGCGGCCTCTCCGGCTTATATTTCGCGAGCCGGCTGCCGCGGAGGCGACCTTCCCCGTTGCGGGTTATCGTGTATTGAAAGCTGTCGTTTGGCGTGGTGTTATTTGAACGCGTCCGGATGCCCGCTGATAAACACTTCTGTCTTTTTGCCTGGAGCTGATTCAAACCCCATGCTTACCGGCTGGCCGTTGAAGAAGAAACTCAGTATGATGTCATGTTTCCCCCCGGACCAGGTATCGCAGACGCTTGAGGATATTTTTTTGTCCTGCTCGAAGGCCTTCGTGACCTCCTCGATAATCGCTTTCTCGGTGGGGGCTATCGAGAGGGAGCGGAAATATCCGTTTTCGCTCTTTATGATTGTCGTTTCTACGTTCGGATTGCTGTTGTAGCGGCCGTCGAAATATTTCTCAACCGCGAGTCGGGGCGATTTCGCGAACAGCGCCATAGCGAAGAACGCCAGGATGGTTGTAAGGATGATTCGTTTCATAGGGCGTATGTTTTTAGAGTTTCCAGTTTCTGTTTCTGCTCTTCCCGGAGGAGGTCCATGCGGCGTTCAAGCTGGCGGTATCTCTCAACCTGCGCTTCGGCTACCTCGCGGGCCTGTTCCCCGCGGAGCTGTCTGCCTCCGACGTAGGCAATGTATTCGACCTCGGAAGCGCCCCCCGACGAGAAGCCGATTATCGAGGCTATAAGGATTGCCGCGCTTGCGGCGATGCCGGTAACGGCGCCGCGCCAGCGGCGCATTGTGAGACGGCGTTTCTTCTCATTTTTGCCGCTTTTGCCATCCGCGGACGCTGTCGTCCGGGCGGCGAGTTCGCGCGACAGGCCCATGACGGCCCGGGTCTCGCGGATAATCTCCGAATCGGAATCCGTCGTCAGCAGGACATATTCCAGCTCCGCTTCCTCCAGGGAGGTAAGGGCGCAATCCATATACAGATTGCAAAGCTCCTCGATTTCGCGGATTGTCAGTTTGTCGTCATATTCTTTCATCGGTTTAATCTTTTATAGGTTTCGCGGATTTTGGCCCGGGCGCGGCTCATATTCATCCTCACGGCCTCTGTCGACATGCCTAACCGCTCGGCAGCCTCGGCGTACTCCAGCCCATCGTCGACGATGAGGGTAAGGACCCGCTGCTGAAGCTCCGACAGCCCCTTGCGCAGCTCTCTTTCCAGCCGCGCCGTGTCCTCGGCGGTATCCTCCGCGGCGGCCAGGTCGGGGAGCGCCGCCCGGTCGAGGCTGACGGTGCGCCGCTGCCTCAGCCGGTCGATGCACAGGTTGCGTATCGCGGCTGCCAGCTTGCGGCGCGCCTCCAGGTCGGAAGAGATGTCGCCGCGGCAGCGGAGGCGCAGGTAGGCGTCTTGCAGGGCGTCGGCGGCGTCCTCTTCGTCGCGGAGCAGGCGCGTCGCGAACCCGTGGAGCCTCCCGCGCGCTTCCATAAAGGCCGATGTCAGAAAATCCGTTTCCATAACTCTTAGAGAGGGTTTGAATTTTAACTTCTATTCACTCAAAGAAGGATTTTCGGAGCGTTTTTCGCAAGTTGAAGAGGGAGCGATGCGGGCATCGTGACCGATGAAACTTGGCGGAAAAAGCCCGAAAAGACCTTTGAGGGGATAGAAAGAAGACAAATTCATATTTCTTCGTGTTAAATTCAAACACTCTCTTTACACCCAATACGTCCGACCGCCCGAAACGTAACACAAACCTACCACTTTTTTCCTCCCCCGCCAAATCTCACGGCTATGGCTTAATGGTCCTTAAGGAGTTTTCGGAAGCGAGAAGCAGTATTCAGAATACGGATTCTATCAGAGGGCGGTTATAGTCCTAATTGCTTGATGATTGAGGTGAGGATTCCAACATCGACAGTTGAGAAATCTGCTTTATCATAAATGTCTAGAAGGTAAACATCCCCTGCGTCTGCGGCTACGACAATCGTGTAAGATATGATTCTGGCTCCGCCTGATTTACCTCTTCCCTTGGACGTTATGGCCATTCTTATTTTCCTTAGGCCCGGCGTGAGCTCATCACCTTGAAACGGATTACTTTCGAGTGAATCAATCAATTCCCCAAGGTCTTTTCCGAGAGAACGGTGTTTCTTTGCTAAAGATTTAGCAGAGCGTTCGAAAGTGGGAGTGGTATGTACTTCAAAGCTCATTGAGGAAGGCGCGTGCTGATTTATTGTTGATTTTGGCTTCTCTGATTGCCTTGACTTCGTGTAAAGCGCGCACAATGTTTTCTGTTATGGCTGATGTGGGGGCAAGCCGGAAATTATCCACGGCAGATACGATTACGGAAGGGCGGTTGTTACGGGTGACAACAACATTCTCCCCATTTGCTGCCATATCGAAATATTTGCTCTGATTCGATCGGAATGTACTTGAATTGATGACTACCATAATATTACGTTTTTACAAAGGTAATAAAATATATGATTTGTTGTACCTATGGTTGTACAGAATTTAGCGTAATTTAACATATTCGGCAGCCGCTGATTATGGAATTTGTAAGAGATGGTTTCTTGTGCGCCGTCTTAGCCGTTTAACTATCCATACCATTCTGCATATAGCGGATATTTGTGTCTTATTATTTAAACAATGGATGGCCGTTTTGGGATGGAAGTTGGGGAATTGGGGGAGAGGGAGGGAGAAAATGCGGGAGGGAGGGGGAGCGGATGGGGAAATTTTCGTATCTTTGGGCAATTTTTTGGTTGAAGTGAAAGCGTTTTTGCTGAAATATTTCAAATCGCCGGCCTTATGGCTGCGTGACCGCGGGATAAAGGCCGCGGCCGCATTCGCCCTATGCGCCCTTTCCGCCGCTCCGGCGGCAATGGCGAAGGACTTCGTCGTGGTGCTCGACCCGGGGCACGGCGGCAAGGACTTCGGAGCTGTCGGGAAAATAACCAACGAGAAGACAATCGTGCTCGATGTCGCCAAAATCCTTGGCGAACTTATCGACAGGAATCTCGGCGGGAAGGTCAGCACGGTCTACACCCGCGAGACCGACGTGTTCATCCCCCTCAGCGAGCGTGCCGCTATCGCCAACAAGGCCCAGGCGAACCTGTTTATCTCGATTCACGTCAACTCCGTCGACAAGCGGAATAAGAACCGCTCGACAATCCACGGCTGCCAGGTCTACACCCTCGGCCTCCACAAGACTGCCGAGAACCTCGCTGTCGCCAAGCGCGAGAACGCCGTTATGGAGCTGGAGGCCGACCATTCGGTCAAGTATGCCGGATTCGACCCCAACTCCCTTGAGAGCGACATAATCTTCGAGCTGTCGCAGAACAAGCGCCTCGACCAGAGCATCGAGTTTGCCGACGCCGTTCATTCCGAGCTGTCGCGGTGCGCCGGGCGCGCTCCCAAGGGTGTGCGCCAGGCGGGCTTCTGGGTCCTTTGGGCAACCTCGATGCCCTCGGTTCTTGTCGAACTGGACTTTATCTGCAACCCCGATTCCGAGCGCTATCTTAACTCCCGCGAGGGTAAGAAGGCGCTCGCCACTTCCATATATAATGCCTTCTGCTCCTATTTCAACACCTACGGCGAGGCGGTCGTCGGCGAGAAATGCGCCCCGGCGAAACGGGTCGATGTCGACGGCAATGCCGTGAAGGGGGGCGAGGCGAAGGCTCCCGCGTTGAAGCATCCCGCGCCGCAGCCCGAGGTGTGCCCCGAGGAGGTAGCTCCGGCCCAGCTCGCACCCGATGGGGAGAAAGTATGGAAGATACAGATTATGGCTACCGGCTCGCCGCTCCCCGCCGGTTCGGCGCAACTAAAAGACCTTCCGGCTGTTTCCTATTATAAGGAGGGCGGCATGTGCAAATACACTACCGGGTCCTACGTCTCCGCCAAGGAGGCCCGGAAGGCGCTCAAGCAGGTCCGCAAGCGGTTTCCCGAAGCGTTTATCGTCATAATGCGCGACGGATGCCGCATAGGAATGGAAAAATAAACCCGAAACGATACAGACATCATAATTATGAAGACCCCGAAAAAAGAAGTGCTCATCGGCCTGTGCGCCGTGATGGCCCTGGCGGTGCTCTATTTCGGCATCGAGTTCCTCAAGGGCGTGAACATCTTCAAGCCCGCCAACTATTATTACGCCTCCTATACCGATGTCGCCGGATTGCAGAAGTCCGCCCCGGTAACGGTCAACGGCTTCAAGGTAGGGCAGGTACGCGAGATTTCCTACGAATACGACAACCCCGGCCACGTGCGCGTCGAGCTAAGCCTCGACCGCGAGCTGCGCCTTCCCGTCGGCACCAAGGCCGTAATCGAGCAGGACCTTCTCGGAACATCCACCGTCGTGCTCCGTATGGGCTCGTCGAAAGATTTCCATGAAGTCGGCAACCGCCTCGAAGGGGAGACCGCCCAGGGGCTGATGGGGTCCGTCTCCGAGCAGCTTATGCCGAGCGTGAGCGCCATATTCCCGAAAATCGACTCGCTGGTGACGGCGCTTAACACCCTCGTGCGCGACCCGGCCCTCTCCTCCTCGGTCAAGCGCCTCGACGACATAACGCTCAGCCTGAACAGCACGATGAAGCAGCTCAACGCGACCGCCCGCCAGCTCGACCCCGTGATGAAGAACGTCAACGGGATTACCGGGAACGTCAACACAATCACCTCCGACCTAACCCAGGTTTCCGGCAAGCTCGCCCAGCTCCCCGTCGATTCCCTTATGAACAACATAATGGCGCTTTCCGGCAACCTCCGCACCCTCTCCGAGGAGCTGGACAATCCCGAATCGACCATCGGTGCGCTCACCCACGACCGGGCCCTCTACAACAATCTCAACAACGCCGCCGCGTCGCTCGACTCCCTGCTGATCGACGTCAAGAAGAACCCCAAGCGCTACATCTCCATCAAACTACTCTAAGGGTACCCCTTATCACAAGGGACTCCCGCCACCCTCCAAATTTGGTGTCCACCTTGTCCACGCTGTCCGGCGGTGTCCACCGAAAGGATGTATATGGTCAGCGGCGAAGCCGCGTTGTAATTGTAGCCCCGGGTCGAGCGTCGCAGACGCGAAGGCCTGGGGTTTGGTTTCGGATTATGACAACGGCCTCGAAGAGGCCGTATATTTGTGATAGGCAATGGATTAAATGCGATTAACGGACATCTCCGATGCCCCCGCCATTCGTACGCCTACACCCCGGGCCATCGCTTCCTGCGGTCGCTCGACCCGGGGCTACAATTACCCCGCGGCTTCGCCGCTCGCAATTGCAGCCGCTTATATGCTATAAAACATACGCCGGCGTGGCGTATGTTTTTCTTTTTATGCCTAACTTTGCCTATTCTTACTTACACAATAAACATCAAACCAGGATAAATGATTCTATCGTTTTGTGTCGATTACCGCACCAACTGGGGCGAATCGCTATATATCAAGGCGTTGATTCCTATGGGAAGCGGCCTCTCGGAGATGGTCCTGAAACTTGATCTCTACGGCAGCCAGACCTGGAAAACGCAAATCGAGGTTCCCGACGACACCCCCGATTTCCGCTATTCCTACTTCGTGCGCAACGACAACGGCGCCGAGAAACACGAGTGGGGCAAGGGGCATACGTTCCGCGTCGGCAAAGGGGCGCGCTCCTATGCGCTCTTCGACCGCTGGCAGGACCAGCCGTGGGACAAGCCTTATTACTCCGTTGTGTTCACCGACTGCGTCTGCAAGCGGCAACAGAAAGCCCTTCCCCCCGCAGTGGAGCCGGGAACGATGCTCCTCAGCGTCGATGCCCCGATGATCGCGCCCGACGAGGTTGTGGCGGTTTCCGGTAGCTGCGACGCTCTCGGCAACTGGGATGTAGACAAGGCGGTCGTGATGTCCGACGCCTTCTTCCCGACCTGGTGCTGCTCCGTACCCCTCCAGGGGCTCGGCGAGGACACGGAATACAAATTCCTGATTCTGAAAAAGGACGAGGCCGGAGGGCGGAAGGTAGTAGCCTGGGAGGCGTGCGACAACCGCCGTCTCTCCTGTTCCCCGGCGACGATGGGGGAGGTGATGGCCGTCAGCGGCCTGCGCCTCGTCAATCCGAAAGCCCCCTGGCGCGGTGCCGGAGTTGCGATTCCCGTCTTCTCCCTCCGCTCCGAAGAGGATTTCGGTGTCGGCGAGTTCTACGACCTCAAGCTGATGGTCGACTGGGCAGCCCGCACCGGCCAGTCGTTCATCCAGGTGCTCCCGGTCAACGACACCACGATGACCCATACCTGGACCGACTCCTACCCCTATAACGCGAACTCCTGCTTCGCCCTCCATCCGATGTACCTGCGCCTGTCGGCTGTCGGCCGCCTCTCCGACCCGGCCCGGCAGGAGCATTACGACGCTCTCGCCGCCGAGCTTAACATGCTCCCCGAAATAGATTACGTCAAGGTCAACGAAGCCAAGAACGCTTATACCCGAGAGCTGTTCGCCGAAGTCGGCGCCCAGGCGGTCAAGACGAAGGCGTTCAAGGAGTTCGTGAAGGCAAACGACTCCTGGCTGACCCCCTACGCCGCCTACTGCGTCCTCCGCGACAAAATCGGCAGCGCCGACTTCTCCTCCTGGGGCGAATACGCCGCATACGACGAGGCGAAAGTCAGGGAGTTCATAAAGAAGAACCGCAAAGAGTTCGACTACTACTGCTGGCTGCAGATGCACCTCGCGAAGCAGATGAGCGAGGTACGCGCTTACGCCCACGCCCGCAAGGTCGCGCTGAAAGGCGACATACCCATCGGAATCTCGCGTACGAGCGTCGACGCCTGGATTTCGCCCCGCCTCTTCAACCTCGACTGCCAGGCCGGAGCGCCCCCCGACGACTTCTCCGTGCTCGGCCAGAACTGGGGATTCCCGACCTACAACTGGGAGGAGATGAACCGCGACGGATTCGCCTGGTGGAAGGCCCGCTTCCGCAAGATGGCCGAATACTTCGACGTTTACCGCATAGACCACGTCCTCGGTTTCTTCCGCATATGGGAAATACCGATGGACCAGCTCCACGGCCTCCTCGGCGTGTTCAATCCCGCTCTTCCGTTCTCTGCCGACGAACTCCGCGACAGCTACGATTTCTGGATCGAGCCTGAGGAGCACACCAGGCCGTTCATCCGCGACTACATGCTCCGCGACTTTTTCGGCGACTTTACCGACGAGGCCCGCGAGCGCTTCCTGGTCGACGACGGGTACGGGCGCTTCCACCTCCGCCCCGAATTTGACACCCAGCGCAAAATCGCCGACTACTTCGCCTCCCTGGAAGGGGACCAGAAGAACAACCGCCTTTCCGACGCCCTCATGGGGCTCGTCGACCAGGTGCTCTTTATTGAGGACAAGAACGAGCCGGGCAAGTACCACCCCCGTATTTCCGCCCAGTTCACTTACGCCTACCGCGCGCTCCCCGACTACAAACGCTGGTGCTTCGACCGCCTCTACAACGATTTCTTCTACCACCGCCACAACGATTTCTGGTACGGCAAGGCGATGTGGAAGCTCCCCCCGATTATCGACGCCACCGACATGCTCACCTGCGCCGAGGACCTCGGAATGATTCCCGACTGCGTCCCCGCCGTCATGAGCGCCCTCGAGATTCTAACCCTCGACATACAGCGCATGCCGAAGAATCCCCGCGAGGAGTTCGGCAACCCCGCCAACTATCCCTACTACACCGTATGCACAACCTCCACCCACGACATGGGGGGCATACGCGCCTGGTGGGAGGCCGACCGCGCCAAAACCCAGAGCTTCTACAACCATATCCTCCGCGAGCAAGGGGAAGCGCCTTATTTCGCCGAGCCCTGGGTGTGCGAGAAAATCGTTGACCAGAACCTGAAGTCCCCCGCCATGCTCTGCATCCTCCCGTTGCAGGACTGGCTATCAATCGACGGCCGTCTGCGCCGCGAGAATCCCGCCGACGAGCAGATCAACGAACCCGCCATCTGCCCCTACTACTGGCGCTACCGCATGCACCTTACAATGGAGCAGCTCCTCGACGACCACGTCTACTCCAACCACGTCGCCGCCCTCGTCTCCGAATCCGCCCGCTGAACCCCCTTTAAATAATAATAATGCGCCGTATCACACTCCGTGTTACGGCGTATTTTGTACCCGGATGGGAGGATGCTGTCAGAATGGTCCAGATGGTAGGAGCTTGGAGGTGAGGCCGATGGGAGCAATCTGAAGATTGTGACCGAGGCCGAAGCCTTCAAGCGACGACCCAGATGGGCCGTTATGACACATCCTCTCTTAGTTTACGGGGAAGTCTGCGGGCCGGGTCGAGTAGTCCGGCGATTTCAGGGCCCGGCGGATCGCGTGGGCGAACTTGACGCTTTTGCCGTCGGCATCCTTCTTCGTGTACTGCTGCGCGGCAAGCACAACGGTGTCGGCTCCCAGGCGGCTGTTAATCTCGTCGATGGCTTCCGATATCGAGCGGTAGCGGCGGCTCTTCTCCGGGTCATACTCGAAAAGGTCGGGCTGGACGGCATCCGCCGGGCTGATTTCGCTGACGAGCACCCCGGCACGTTTATAGCGGATTCCGTTTCGGAAGATGGAGGCCAGGACGCATAGCGCCGCATCGACAATCTCGGTCGTCGTTCCCGTCGGGGTGGTGAAGGTATATGATGCGAAGCTGTCGTACTGGCTGAGGTCTTCGCGGAAGTGGTTGGACTGCACGAATACGGAGACTTTCGAGCACACCGACTTCTGCTTCCGCAGTTTGGCGGCGCAGCGGGCCGCGTAGTTGGCAACGTGGGACCTAAGCTCTCCTGACTCGCATATCATTTCCGGGAACGAGCGGCTCGTCATGATGCTTTTCTTGGTGGTCTCCAGTCCGTCGATTTCGATAGCGTTTTCGCCGCGGAGTTCCATCCAGGTGCGCTCGCCGGTGACGTGGTATTTAGCCCGGATCCAGCCTCGCGAGCGCTGGGCGAAGGCCAGGGCGGTATGTATGCCGTACGCTTCCAGGCTCTTTGCCATGCGCCGTCCGATTCCCCATACCTCTTCGGCCTCGAACATACTTAAAGCGGCCACGCGCTGCTCTTCCGTCCCGATCATGCAGCATTTCCTGTAACCGGGATAATTCTTCGCGTAGCGGCTCGCGACCTTGGCGAGAGTCTTGGTCGCACCGATGCCGACGCTTACCGGCATCCCGGTCCAGCGGCGCACTTTCCTCGCCAGCCCCTCTCCCCACGTTTTCAGGTCGAGGTGCTCCATCCCCGACAGGTCGAGAAACGCCTCGTCAATAGAGTATTGCAGGACTGACGGAGCCTCCTCGCGCAGCACGGCCATGACGCGGGCCGACATGTCGCCGTAGAGGGTGTAGTTAGACGAGAACGCCGTCACCCCGGACCCGGGAAACTGCTGCAGCATCTGATAGTAGGGGAGGCACATCTTGATTCCCATGGCCTTGGCCTCGGCCGACCGGGCGATTACGCAGCCGTCGTTGTTGCTCAGCACGACAACCGGCCTCCCGTTCAGTTCCGGCCGGAAAACGCGCTCGCAGGAGCAGAAGAAATTATCGCAGTCAACGACAGCCCACATATCAGTATTCCTTGTTTGTCTTACGCGAATTTACCGCTTTATTCCGACAATCGCAACGCGGACCTTATGATATAAAAAGCATCCCGGAGCGCTCATCAAGCCGCCCCGGGATGTAAGGAATTGTCCGGAATCATTGTCAGAGAGCGACCTTGCGCGTCCCGGCGGGTGTCGCGACGAGGTAGATGCCGGAGGGGAGGGGGGCGGTTGCCACGACTGCGGCAGAGGAGCGGGCGACGAGCGTCCCGGAAACCGTGTACACAGCGATTTCAGCTCCTGCCGGATTCTCCACGGTTATGCGGCCTCCGTCTGTCGCGATAGCGAAGGACGCGCTGTCGGCTGCCGCGTCGCTGATGCCCGACTGCTTGGTCGGGAGGCGCACCGACGCCGTCTCGCTCCAGGGAGAGGTGACGGTCTCCTCCTCCTGGCCCGGATTGGGAACATACGCTCCCATCAGCTCGCACTCGAATTCGTCATCGTCGTTGCAGAACCCCTCGCCGTTGGTGGCGATATATGCCTCGCACGCCCCGGTCACAATGGAGCGGAAAGGCACTCTGATAGTTTCACCTGATTTAAGATTCTGCGATACCGCCAGGCGGTCAATCTGCACGAGCGTCCCGTAGCCGTACGCCTGGATCGCGATATACGATTCCTTGTTCCCCCCGGTGAGGGTAAAGGTGCGGTCGGTCCATTCTTCCGACAGCGGGTCGAGCTGGCTTTTCTCGTCCCAAAGCTCGATGCGGTCGGCGATTATGTCGCTTGTGAACTCGTTGACCTTCTCGCGGACATTCATCACATAGAGGCTCAGGGAGGCGGCGTTGCGGGCGCGGACACGCATCTCTACCGTCACCTTTCCCCCGTCGGCGCTGAGGTCCATCGTCGGGCCGTCAATCTCGCCGTATTGCCCCATCGAGGCGTATGTGTTGTCAAGCCCGATGCAGTCGGCGGCGTAGGCCGGACGCTTCACGCTCCAGTTCGAGCGGTTGATGTAGTCGTCGAGCCATTCTGCCGCCTCGCCGCGTACAGGCGAGTCAGGCTGCGCGTTCTGCGAGGGGGTCGAAAGGAAGTCTTCGTCCAGCAGGTAATACTTTTCGTCCTGCGGAGCGGTATGTTTCAGGAAAGTCTCGAGCTGGTAGGTATTGGCGTTGTAAGGCGCTTCCCAGGAGATTTTGAAGCCGTCGGTCGTGATGTCGCTGAACTGGCCGAGCACCGGCTTGGGAACCCCGAAGCAGCGTACCGCCGCTGACTCTTCCGAAGTCAGCTCCCCTTTCCGGGCCTTGACGGTGTAGTGGTACGTCTTGGCCGGGTCAAGCCCGGTAACGGAATATTCCGTTCCTTCTACCGGGAGGTCCTGGATATGGTACGCCCGGGTATCGTTGTCAAGGGTGAAAACGTTCAGAAGATAGGTCTCGGCTCCTTCGACAGCCCGCCAGTGGGCCGTGAAGCTCTCTCCGGTGAAGTCGGTGAACCTGTCGGCCACCGGGACATCGAGCCGCGGGCGCCCCTGCAGGACTTTGATGTTGCGAAGGTCGCCCCCGTAGCTCCCCGCCCAGAAACGTACCGAGCAGTCCGCCGTGCCCCCTTCGAGGGTCAGGCGGTATTCCTTCCAGTCGGTATTCACCTCGACCGGGTTGGCCAGTATCCCCGTAATCCCCTTGTCCATACCGTCGGCACGGTCGCGGAGCTGGACGTAAACCTTGTCGGTAGTCGTTTTCTGACCCTCCCAGGTCGCCATACGGAACTCGAACGAGACGGTGACCTTCCCCCCGTCGGCCGACAGCTCGACAGCCGGGGTCTGGATATAGGTGTCGTCATCCATCTCCATCCGGACTACCCCGGCTTGCTCGCCGTAGGATATATACCACCCCTTCCAGCCGGGCTGGTGGAAAAATTCAGGTTTCAAAGTCTCGTCCTGGTTGTATACCGGGTAGCGCTTCCCGTCCCAGGGCGTGGTCGCTGGAACGAGCGAGAAATCCTCCTCGAAGACTACCGCCGGATCCGGCGCGTCGGGTATGAGCGCCGCCGCTTCCGGCGCGCTGAACAGCAGCCCCGCGGCCGCCGCCAGCATTAATTTGTGATTCTTCATCCTGTCAAGATTAATTGGTGTTGCGATTGACATGTCGCAAAGATAGCGCTTATTTTGTATTTATATGCATTTTGCCGCATTTATTTTCAAAAATCCCGCATATTGCCGTATATGGATGTTACGGGATGACAATTGTTCTTGGCCTTACATAAGAATAATAATGAGTGCATATCGTTTTTTGCGCCCCAAAATATTGGTTGATAATAGTAAAATTACTATCTTTGCGCTGTCCAATTAAAGAGAACTTTGACATGAAAGTTTTAAAAACCTCGGCAGTGCTGAAAGCGCTGCTTGCCGACGGCTGGAAGGTCGTCCGGCAAAAAGGGAGCCACCGTCAGCTACGTCATCCCGTCAAACCGGGAACCGTTACTCTGAACGGAAGTCCCTCTTCCGATATCTACGGAAGAGAACTTGACAGTGTGCAGCGGCAGTCAGGTCTCACTTTCTGACCTCGGAGAAGGGGATTTCCCCTTCTCCTCCCTTTGAAAACTTTTCGTAATGGTTCTGTTTTAATCGGGCAAAATAGCGCGGGACTTCCGTGCCCGCGCTATTTATCTTTGTGAAACGTTATACTATATATGCAGGAACTTGTCATCAACGCATCGAAAACCCCCGACGGCTACTCTGCCTCTTGTGACCTTATGCCAGGTTGGGTTGTAGCCTATAATGGAGATTTTGAAGGTTTCGAGAATTATGTCAGGGAAAGCGTGGAGTTTTATGTAGATTGCGCCAGGGCTGATGGCGAGGACTTCCCGCAACTCCTCGCTGACCCGGATTTGCGTTTTTCTTACCGCTTTGACATACAGAGTCTTCTGAACCATTATCAGAAAATATTCTCTCTTGCGGCGATGCAGTCGATTACCGGTATCAACCAACGCCAACTGTGGCACTACTCAGCCGGAAGGTCAAAGCCTCGCCCGAAACAGGCCGCCAAAATCGTCTCGGCGCTTAACAAGCTTGGAAAGGAATTAGTCTCGCTCTCTGTTTAATTGGACACTAAACAGCCGCTTCGAGGCAAGCGCTCCCCCGCCAATCCCGGCGGGGGATTTTTTTATGTTATTACATTGTATTCTTGAACGTGAAAACGTCGATACATCGGAGATTCTTCACGGGTTTATTTGGAGTTTTAAAGCAAACTTCATAAATTTGTGGAAAACTCAATATATCATGAAAATCGAAACTGCTACCCAGTCGACCGTGCTCGGCGAGGTAAAACTGTTCACTATGACTAACGACTGCGGCGCCCAGGCCGTGGTTTCGGATCTCGGGGCCGGAATCGTCGCAATCCGCGTGCCCGACAAGGAAGGGCGGCTTGCTGATGTCGTCATCGGCTACGACCGTGCCGAGGATTATATCGCAGACGGGCCCTGTGCGGGAAAGACTCCCGGACGCTATGCCAACCGTATCGCCGCCGGCCATTTCTCTCTTGACGGAAAGACTTACACGCTCCCGGTCAATAACGGCCCCAACCATCTCCACGGCGGCCCCGACGGTTACCAGAACCGCGTTTGGAACGCTGCCGTCGAAGGGGGCAACAAGGTCGTCTTCACCCTCCACAGTCCCGACGGCGACGCCGGTTATCCGGGCAACCTCGACGCGAAGGTCACCTATACCTGGACTGACGACAACGTCCTTGAGATAGACTACGAGGCGGTTACCGACGCTCCGACTGTCGTCAACCTTACCAACCACGCGTATTTCAACCTCGGCGGCCATGAGACCGGCTCCGACCGTGCCCTCGGCCAGCAGCTTACCCTACGCTGTTCTAACTGGCTCCCGACCGACGACACCCTGATTCCAACCGGGGAAATCGCTCCTGTGGCGGAAACCCCGATGGACTTCACGCAGGGAAAAGCTGTCGGCCGCGACATACGCGAGGACTTCGAAGCCCTGCGTTTCGGAAAGGGATACGACAACTGCTGGCTCGTCGACGATTATGACGGAACCCTCCGCGAGGCCGCGATTCTCTGCGACCCCCAGTCGGGCCGCACGCTGACGGTCATCACCGACCAGCCCGCCGCCCAGGTCTACAGCGGCAACTGGCTGGAAGGATGCCCGGTAGGGAAGGGTGGCGCCGTTTACCACGATTATGCCGCCGTAGCGATAGAGTGCCAGGGTTGTCCCGACGCTCCCAACCATCCCAACTTCCCTTCCCAGCGTCTCAACCCCGGCGAAACCTACCGCCGCCGCATCCGCTTCGCCTTCTCCGCCGAGTAACTCTCCTGCTTCCTTTCCCGTCCGAGTAACCCTCCTTCCCCGCGCAGCCTGTCGGGTGGAGCGAGCTTTAGCGAGCGGCGCGTCTCCTGTCGGCCGCTCTCTCCGAACGGGTTCTGTTCCCGGTGAGAGGGGCCGCTGCCCCGAAGCGAGCGTAGCGCCTCCCCTGCGTTTTTCAAAAAGGAAGCAACCCCTCTAAATAAAGAAGCCTCCCGGCGATTTCGCCGGGAGGCTCTTGTTTGTCAGGTCAGCAGACCTCAGGCGTTTTTCACCTTGTCGACAACCGCCTTGAAAGCGGCGGGGTTGTTGAGGGCGAGGTCGGCCAGGACCTTGCGGTTGATCTCGATACCAGCCTTGTGGATGAGGCCCATGAGCTTGGAGTACGAAAGGTCCTCCATGCGGGCGGCGGCGTTGATACGCTGGATCCACAGAGCGCGGAAGTTGCGCTTCTTATCCTTGCGGTCGCGGTAAGCGTAAGTCAGACCCTTTTCCCAAGTGTTCTTGGCAACGGTCCATACATTACGGCGGCAGCCAAAGTAGCCGCGGGTGAGTTTCAGGATTTTTTTACGACGAGCGCGTGAAGCGACGTGGTTGACTGATCTTGGCATTGTTGTTCGTTTTTTGAATGTCAGCGGCCGGAAACGGTGTCCGACTCTTTGTGCTGAGCCACTCGGTTAGAAATTGTTTGTTGAACGGGTTTCGGAGAGGGAGGCGGTCAAGCCTGGGCTTGCTTTGTCAGAGAGCGTTGTTTCTCGCTTATTTCAGGCCGAGAAGGGCTTTAACGTTTCCTGCGTCTACGCGGTTAACCGTGCCGAAGTGGGTCAGGTTACGTTTCTGCTTCTTGGTCTTCTTGGTGAGAATGTGGCTCTTGAAAGCGTGCTTTCTCTTGATCTTTCCTGTTCCGGTAAGGGCGAACCTCTTTTTGGCACCGGAATTAGTCTTAATCTTTGGCATTTTGTTTGTTAATATATTGATTATTAATGTCCGTGGCCGACTCGCGGCCGGGAATCTCTTTCTTTTTGTTTTACCCGGATGGGTGGGCGTTGTCAGAGCGGTCCGGATGGCAGGAGCTTGGAGGAGAGGCCGACGGGAGCAATCTGAAGATTGTGACCGAGGCCGAGCCTTCAAGCGACGACCCAGACGGCCCGTTATGACCCGCCCTAAGGCCTCAGGCTTTTTTCTTCGGGGAAAGCATGATAATCATGCGCTTCCCTTCGAGCACCGGCATCTGCTCTACCTTGCCGTATTCCTCCAGGTCGGAGGCGAAACGGAGAAGCAGTACCTCACCCTGTTCCTTGAACAGGATCGAGCGCCCTTTGAAGAACACGTAGGCTTTTACCTTCGAGCCTTCCTGGAGGAAGCTCTGGGCGTGCTTGAGCTTGAAGTTGTAGTCGTGGTCGTCGGTCTGCGGTCCGAAACGGATTTCCTTGACTACGACCTTCGTGGCTTTGGCTTTCTGCTCCTTCTGCCGCTTTTTCTGCTGGTAGAGGAACTTCGAGTAGTCGAGAATCTTGCACACAGGGGGCTGGGCGGTCGGGGAGATTTCAATCAGGTCGAGCTCCAGCTCGTCGGCCATGCGCAGCGCCTCGGCTATCGGGTAGATGCCGTTCTCAACGTTGTCGCCGACGATGCGCACCTCTTTGGCGCGGATGCGGTCGTTGATGTTGTACGGCTCCTCCTTGCGGGGCATGCGCGGTCCCTGGACCATGCGGGGGCCTGCCGGACGGGGCCCGGAGAAACCTCCGGGACGCGGTCCTTGGAATCCTCCCGGGCGGGGTGCTCCTCCCGGGCGGGGACCCGAGAAGCCTCCGGGGCGCGACGAGCCTCCCGAGGGACGCTGTCCGGGAACGCCCTGCTGGCGCGGTGCTCCGCCGTTGTTATGGTGCTGGTAGGGAGCGCCGCTCCCCTGGGGGCGCTGGCCCCCCTGGTTGCCGGGGCGCTGTGCCCCCGACTGGTGCATGGGTTTGTTATCCATTAAATAGGTTAGTGGTTTTTATTTAAGCTCGGCCACCAGGCGGGCTATTTCGTCTGCAAAGGTAGCGATTTTCATCGTACCTTTGTCGCCTTCGCCCTGTTTTCTTACTGAAACTTCGCCGTTTTCAGCCTCTTTTTCTCCTACGACGAGCATGTAGGGCACGCGGCGCAGCTCGTTGTCGCGGATTTTGCGGCCGATTTTCTCGTTGCGGTCGTCGACGCTGACGCGCACGTCGACCTCTTCGAGCTGACGCTGCACCTCGCGGGCGTAGTCGTTGAACTTCTCCGAAATCGGGAGGATGATGGCCTGTTCGGGGGAGAGCCAGAGGGGGAACTTGCCGGCGGTGTGCTCCAGCAGCACGGCGACGAAGCGCTCCAGCGAGCCGAACGGCGCGCGGTGGATCATCACCGGACGGTGCTTCTGGTTGTCAGCCCCGGTGTATTCGAGCTGGAAGCGCTCGGGCAGGTTGTAGTCTACCTGGATGGTTCCGAGCTGCCAGCGGCGCCCGATGGCGTCCTTTACCATGAAGTCGAGCTTCGGGCCGTAGAAAGCGGCCTCGCCGAGTTCCTTGCGGGCTTTGAGCCCCTTTTCCTCGCACGCCTCGATGATGGCGGTTTCCGCCAGGTGCCAGTTCTCGTCCGAACCGATGTATTTCTCTTTGTTCTTAGGGTCGCGGAGCGAGATCTGCGCCTCGAAGTTGTTGAAGTCGAGCGCCTTGAAGATGTAGAAGATGATGTCCATCACCTTGAGGAACTCGTCCTTGATCTGCTCGGGAGCGCAGAAGATGTGAGCGTCGTCCTGCGTGAAGCCGCGTACGCGGGTCAGGCCGTGGAGCTCGCCGGTCTGCTCGTAGCGGTAGACGGTGCCGAACTCCGCCAGGCGCAGCGGCAGCTCGCGGTACGAGCGGGGCGACGACTTGAATATCTCGCAGTGGTGGGGGCAGTTCATCGGCTTGAGCATGTACTCTTCCCCTTCCTGCGGGGTGTGGATCGGCTGGAACGAGTCCTTGCCGTATTTCGCGTAGTGGCCCGAGGTAACGTAGAGAAGCTTGTTGCCGATATGCGGGGTGATTACCTGGAGGTAACCGTATTTCTTCTGGATTTTGCGGAGGAACTGCTCCAGGCGGTCGCGCAGGGCGGCGCCTTTCGGGAGCCAGAGGGGAAGGCCGGCGCCGACGTTGGTCGAGAACGCGAACAGCTCCATCTCCTTGCCGAGCTTGCGGTGGTCGCGCTTCTTCGCTTCCTCGAGAAGCTGCAGGTACTCATCGAGCATCTTCTTCTTGGGGAAGGTGACGCCGTAGACGCGCACGAGCTGGTTGCGCTTCTCGTCGCCGCGCCAGTAGGCTCCGGCGAGGCTCATCACCTTGCATGCCTTGATGACGCCCGTCGAGGGGATATGCGGGCCGCGGCAGAGGTCTGTGAAGTTCCCCTGGGTGTAGGTGGTGATATGGCCGTCCTCAAGCTCCGAGATAAGCTCGCACTTGTATTCCTCGTTCTTGTCGCCGAAGAATTTCAGCGCGTCGGCCTTGGAGATGTCCTTGCGGACAATCTGTTCGTCGCGGCGGGCGAGCTCGAGCATCTTGGCCTCGATCGCAGGGAAGTCGGCCGCTGTTATGTTGTGGCCGTTCGGGTCGATGTCGTAATAGAAGCCGTTCTCCACGGCGGGACCGATGCCGAACTTGACACCGGGGAAAAGCTCCTGCAGGGCTTCAGCCAGCAGGTGGGCCGAGCTGTGCCAGAAGGCGTGCTTCCCTTCCGGGTCGTCCCATTTGAAAAGCTTGATTGACGCGTCTTCGCCGATGGGGCGTGTCAGGTCCCACTCCTGGTCGTTGACAGAAGCGGCGAGCACGTCGCGGGCGAGCTGCGGGGATAGCGACTTAGCGATTTCGAGGGGCGTGACGCCTGCCTCGTACTGTTTCACCGACGCATCGGGAAATGTGATGTTAATCATTGCTCAAAGTTTTGTTTATCAAGACATTGCCGCCAACAACGCGGCAACCAAACACACTTTATCCGACCTTTGCCCGCCTCAGGCGCGCAAAAATCGCCACAAAGATACGAAATCGCCGCGAGATTAGCAAAATATTCACCGATTTAGTGTAATTTCGCGTTAACTTTTCAAACGCTTATGATACAAAAGCTTGCGCCATACCCGAAGTTTGCTCTCCCCCTCACTCTCGCGGCGATTGCCCTCTTGTTTTTCTTCCTGGCGTTATGGACTCCGCTGATGCAGGATGACCTGGTTTTCATGGCCCAGGCGGCCGACCTCCGGCGGATTGACGACCCCTCCGCTGTCCCCGGCTTCTCGTTTGACGCGTGGCTCGGCCATATAAAGCTGATGTATCTGGAAAACAACGGCCGTCTGGCAAACATCCTGGCTCCTGTCGGAGCGTGGCTCCTGCCGCAATGGCTTCGGACGCTCCTGATCGGCCTGTGCGCCGCCTGGATTTTTTATATGGTGGCGGCGATAGCGTCCGATGGCCGGCCGCGGTGGAGGGGTGTGCTGGTCCTTTGGGCCTTGTCGCTTGTCGCGTGGCCCTGGCGCGACCGCCTGATGTTCTGGGACTATGCGCTTAACTATCTCTTTGCGAGCGCGCTCCTGCTCCCGTTTCTGTATCTTTTCTGTAAGAAGCGCTTGTCTGACGGCATGGTCGCTGCCGGTGCTCTTTGCGGCTTTTTCGGCGCGTGGATGCATGATGGTAGCGCCGTCTGTATGGCGGCCGCGGTATTTTTCCTCGCCCTCATGCGCCGTTTCCGCCTCTCCCGCGGCCAGTGGGTCATGGCTGTCGCGCTGCTGCTCGGTTCGGTCGCCGTCCTCGCTTCCCCCGGAGAGTGGCAGCGCGCTTCCGGCGAGGTCGGGAGCGTCTCCTTGCTTCGCAACCTGTTGATTTCCCTGCGTATAGAGCCGCTGGTATGGCTTCTGTTTTTTATCCTGGGTTATCTCGCCGTTTTCCGTCGGGGCCTGTTGCGGAGGTTTCTCGGAGAAGAACTGCTCGCAGGTGCGGCGCTGATGGCGTTGTTCTCGTTCCTGATGAGCGTCCTGCTCGACCCTTCGGGGCGCTACGGGTGGCAGGCGGAGGTGTTTGTCTCCGCCGCGCTGTTAGGCTTGTGGAATATGGCCGGACATAGACTTTCACCCTCTTTGAAAACAACTTTGGCGGCGGTCTCGGCGCTCTTAGCAGGGGTAGTGATGGTGAGTGCGGTTCTTTTCCAGCACCGCCTTTGGGTGGAAAACAACGAGATTCTCGCCGAAGCGGAATCCTCCCCGACCGGCACGGTGTTCCGCGACGTGCTTTCCAAGGCGGATGAGCCGATAACAGCGCTCCGCCTCCCGGCGACCGGGGTATGGGCCAATTCGTTCCAGATGGCGTGCGCCAACGCTCTCCGTTCCCCGCGGGGGCGCATGGTCGCTGTCGTACCCGAACGCTTCCGCGATTTCTCCGTTGATTCCCTCAGGATGCTCGAAGGAGATGCCGGGGTAGGGGTGTACGGGGGGTATCTTGTCGGAACCGACACTGTCGCCCCCTTCGATGAGCCGGGCTTCCTTTGCGGCGCGCAACGCACGGCTGTGCGCACCCTTCTGCTGACCGATTCGGCGGGTGTGTCTACTCCTGTTACATTCTGGCTTTACAAGTTCCGCGTGCCTCGCTCCGGGGGTAGGGCGGTAGTGTTGTGGGGGCCGGTTAAAGATGGTGTGCGCGGCGCCTCGCTGCCGCGATAGGGGCGCGCAGCAGGCCGATTCCCTGCAATTTCATCAGTATCCGCTCCTTGACAGGCACGTCAATCCCCTCTTCTGAGCAGAAGGAAAGCAGCTTGTCGCGGCGTGCGTGGTAATTCTCGATAAAGGAGATTCCGAAAAGGTAGGATGTCATCCCGTCGATTCCTTTTTGAAAAATCTCCCGCGGGATTCCGAGGGCTTCCGCGATTCGCAGCCGCAGCCTGAGGGTCGCGAGCGTGAAGTCGAAACTCTTGGCGAGGTCTTTCGAACCGCTGACGGTGTCGCCCCCCGTGCGGTAGTCGAGCGTGCTGTCGGGAATAAAGGCGACCTCCCCCTTGGCGGCGAGCGCGCACATCAGTTGCAGGTCTTCGCAGGGTAGCCAGTCCGCCTGAAACAGTTCCGGGTATCGTTCATATGCCTCCAGGCCGTCGGCTCGGCGGTACATCGCCGTGCAGGAGTGGACCAGGGGCTTTCCCTGGCGGCAGAGCAGTTCCCCGACGAGCTTTCCCGCCGGAACAATCCCCTTCAGCGCGGCGTCTGCGGCGGCATCGGGGTTCCCCGGTGTGCGCTTGCCGGTTGTCGCGTCGAGCCAGTGCCAGTCGGTGTGTACCAGGGTCACTTCCGGGTGCCGGTCGAGCAGTTCGGCCTCCTTGAAGAGCTTCAGCGGGTCGGTCCAGCGGTCGTCTCCCGCGCAGTCGGCGATATACTCCCCTCGGCAGAGTTTCAGCGTGTCGTAATAGTGCTTTACCAGGCCGAGGTTGGACGGGGTCTGGCGGAACCTGATTTTGTCGGGATAGAAGTCGGCGTAGTCGCGGCAGATTCGCGCCGTGCTGTCGTAGGAGCAGTCGTCCGAGACAACAATCTCGTACGGAAACGGCGTCTCCTGAGCGAGTATCGAGTCCAGCGCCTCCCCTATGGTGTCTTCCTGGTTGTACGTCAGTACGATAACCGATACTTTCGGCGTTTTCTTTTCTTCCATGGATTATTGGGTAAGGCGCGAACGGCGAGAAGCGTCGATACGCAGAAGGATGAACAGCAGGATTGTGAAGCCCCAGAGCGACGAACCTCCGTAGCTGAAAAACGGCAGCGGGATGCCGATTACAGGGCATAGTCCGATCACCATCCCGATATTGATGCAGAAATGGAATATCAGATACGAGGCCACGCAGTAGGCGTAGACTCGCCCGAAGGTCGTAGGCTGGCGCTCGGCTATGGATATTACTCTCAGAATCAGTATCAGGAACAGGAGGATGACCCCGGCGGTCCCGACGAACCCTTCCTCTTCCCCAATCGTGCAGAAGATGAAGTCGGTATGCTGCTCGGGCACATATTTCAGTTTGGTCTGCGTCCCCTTGAGGAACCCTTTGCCGGTGATGCCCCCGGAGCCGATGGCTATTTTCGACTGGTTGACGTTGTAGCCGTCGCCGCGGGGATCGTCGATTACCCCGAAGGCAACCAGGATGCGCTTCTGCTGGTGGGGCATCATGTGGTCGAACACCATGTTGACCGAGAACAGGAACCCGACCGAGAGGCAGACCGTCAGCAGCGTTATGATGATTTTCCGCGACTGCGACCGCAGCATCTCGAAAAGGCAGTAGCCCACCGCCGCGCCGATTACCGTCAGAAAATACGCGTAGCCGTTAAGACCCCAGCCCCATATCGACAGAATCCCCTCGACAACCGCCGTCCCGACGAACCAGAGCAGCACGTTTCTCGCGACAATAATCCGCTTGACGTAGAACGCCAGCATCGCGACCATGATCAGCATCAGCATCACGAATACCCAGAACTGCCCCGACGGGATGCCGAGTATGAGGCTCTCCGTGAATTTCAGCGACACGATGAAGATAACGACCGCCAATAGCGCCGCCCCGAGCACGAGCCCGCTCATCCCCTCGCGGTAGAGCACGAAGAAGAGCGACAGGTAGACCAGCGCCGAACCAGTCTCCTTCTGCGCCAGAATCAGTAGCACCGGCACGAAGATTATCGCCAGCGCCTTGACGTAGTTCATCGGCTGCGCGTTGAGATGGAAGCTGTAGGAGCTGAAAAGTTTGGCGAGAGCCAGCGCCGTCGCGAACTTGCCGAACTCCGCCGGCTGAAGGCTCATCGGGCCCAGCACGAGCCACGACCTCGACCCTTTGATGTCAGGCGCTATGAATATCGTGACGAGCAGCAACAGCAGGACGGCGAAGTAAATCGGGTAGGCGTAGGTCTCGAACATACGCGAGTCGATCGTCAGCAACGCCCCTCCCAGGAGCGCCGCCAGGCCGATCCAGCGCAGTTGCTTGCCGGAAAACTCGCTGAAAGAAAATATGCTGGCATTGTCGAAATCGTAGCTCGCGGCGTAGATGCTCACCACCCCGGCGAATACCAGGATGAAATAAAGCGCGACCGTGAGCCAGTCTATGTGGCGCAGCAGCGACTCGTTGCTGTTGTTGGAGCGGTAGGTGGTTCTCATCGCTGTCAGTGCTTTTTGACTCCGCTATATAATATGGTGTTGGAGGTGAGCATGCGCTCCTCGATATATTTTCGCGACGGGTCGATTTTCCCTTTCAGGTAGCGCTCGATCAGAAGCGACCCGATCGGCACTCCGAACGTGGCTCCGAAACCGGCGTTCTCTACGTAGACGCAGACCGCGATTTTCGGGTCCTTGTACGGCGCGAACCCTATGAAGGCCGAGTGGTCGCGCCCGTGGGGGTTCTGGGCGGTTCCCGTCTTGCCGCAGACCTCGATGTCGGGAAGGTTGGCCAGGCGGCAGGTACCCCCCGTGACGGCCATGCGCATCCCTTCCGCGATATCCTCGAAATAGTGCTGGTCGATGGTCGGAATCCTCTTGGTGCGGTATTTCTCGTCGATTACCGTGTCCTTGATTTCCTTTACCGTGTGCGGGGTGATGAACCAGCCGCGGTTGGCGACCGTGGCGCACAGGTTGGCGATTTGCAGCGGTGTCGCCAGGATTTCCCCCTGGCCTATTGATACCGAGATTATCGTGTTGGCGCTCCAGTGCCCCTTGCCGTAATACTTGTTGTAGGTCTTGGAGTTGGGGATGAAGCCGCGGCTCTCGCTGGGGAGGTCGACCCCGAGTTTGTAGCCGTAGCCGAGCGATACGAGGTGGTTCTTCCATACCTCGAACGCGTCGGCCGGGGTCCCGTACTTCGACCGCTTGTCGATCATCGCCTTGAATCCCCAGCAGAAAAACGCGTTACACGAGGTCTGCAACGCCGGTTTGAGTGTGATGGGGGAGCCGTGGCCGTGACACCCTACCCGCAGTCCGCCGTTGATATAACCGTGGTAGCAGGGGTAGGGGGTCGCCAGGTTGATTATCCCCTCCTGGAGAAATATCAGTCCCTGGGTGGGCTTGAACGTCGAGCCGGGAGGGTAGGCGCCCTGCAGCGCCCGGTCGTAGAGAGGCTTGCGCGGGTCGCGGACGAGCGAGCTGTAATTCTTGCCGCGCTGGCGTCCGACGAGCATCTTGGGGTCGTAGGTGGGGCTGGAGACCATCGCCAGGATTTCCCCGGTAGAAGGCTCGATCGCTACCACGGCCCCGATTTTGTTGACCATCAGGCTCTCGGCATACTGCTGCAGCCCTATGTCGAGGCTCAGGCGAAGGTCGCGGCCCGAGATAGGCGCTATGTCGTGCGCCCCATCCTCATATCTGCCGCGTATGCGTCCTCGTGCGTCGCGGATAAGGATTTCCTTACCCTTTATGCCGCGGAGCACCGCGTCGTAGCTCTTCTCGACTCCGAGGTCGCCGCAGTAGTCGCCACGCTCGTAATACGGGTCGCGCTCGATGTCGGCCTGCGAGACCTCGCGGATGTTCCCCAGGACGTTCGCCGCCGCCGAGTAGTTGTACTGCCGCAGGATGCGTTTCTGTATGAAGAAACCCGGGTAACGGTACAGCTTCTCCTGGAGCCTTCCGTAATCCTGGGCGGAAAGATGGGTTATCAGTGTCTGCGGGGTATAGGCCGAATAGTTCGGCGAGCTTTTCATCTGCCTTACCCTCTCGCGGAACGCATCGATGGAAATCTGCAGCGTGTTGCAGAAGTCCAGCGTGTCGAAGTCGCGTATGTCGCGCGGAATCATCATCACGTCGTACGCCGGCTGGTTGAACACTACCAGCGAGTCGTTGCGGTCGTATATCAGTCCGCGCGACGGGTAGACCGTCTTTTTCAGGAACGCGTTCGAATCGGCGCGGTCCTTGTAGCGGTCGTCGGCGATCTGTAGGGTGAACAGGCGTAGCAGGTACGCGAAGGCGACTGCCACGAGGAAGCCGCCCACAACGTATTTCCTTTTTTCTAATCTGTAATCCTTGCGCATTTGTGGTCAGTGTGGGAGAGGGGGATGGGGGAGGAGGTTAATAGCGCTTTGAGCCGGGGATTGAATCGACGGCAAGGATAATCACGAACGTCAGCAGCGACGAGGCTCCGATGCGGAGCAGCATCAGCCCGATGTTGAAGAACGCGAACGATTCTATCAGGAAGTAGAGCGTGCAGTAGAGCAGTACGCATGTCCCCAGGTATTTCATGAATACCGCCGGGCCGAGGGTGCGGCTCGAGGGGGACGGGTTGGAAAGCTCGTCGTCGCGGGGGAAGTAAAGGTGGAGCACCGGCATGCGCAGCGCGCCCAGTATCGTGCAGGCCAGGGCGTTCATTCCCTGCGTGTTCGAGAAGATGTCGATTGACAGTCCGAGCAGGAACGAAAGCGTCATGACCCAGTTGACGCTCAGCGTCACGGGAAGTTTGATTATGAAATATATGAATACCAGCGGGATCGCGACATTGAACAGGCACAGGTTGTTGAACACTATAACCTGCGCCGCGACAAGCCCCGCGAACCAAAGTATGTATTTCAGAATCTCCTTCGCCATTGCTTTATACGCTTAAACAGCAGTTTACGCTCCTCCCGTCGGTTTCGTCGCTTCCTCGTCTACCTCTACCTCCTTTATGTCGGCAATCTCGCGGTTGGAAATAACCTTAACCGTCGAGAGGGCGGTGAAGTCGGTCAGGAGGCGTATGCGCAGGGTGAAGAAGTTGTCGTCCTCCCCGCGCGCCGAGCCGATGATGGTCCCTACCGGGATACCCTCGGGGAACATCGCGGAGTAGCCGGAGGTGATGATCGTGTCCCCTTTGTGGAACCGCGTGTGCTTCGGAAGCTCTTCGAGCAGCGCCTCGCGGGGCGATTTCCCGTCCCATACGAGCGAGCCGAACGCGTCGCTCCCGCGCAGTTTGCAGGAGAGCCGGAAGTTGGGGTTCAGCAGCGAGATTACGCGGGCGTGGTGCTTCCCGGTTACGTTCACGACCCCGACAACCCCGTTCTGGTCCATTACCCCCATCTCGGGCTGGAGGCCGTCGGCCTCCCCCTTGTCGAGGGTGATGTAGTTGTACGGGCGTGTGACGGAGTTGCTGATCGCCGTGGCCACTATGAAGCGGAACTGCCTTACGGAGTCAATCGCCGCCAATGAGTCCTGGGCCAGGGCCTCCCGGGCTGTCCGAAGCTGCGTGCGCAGCGCCGCGACCTCCTCCTCCAGGTCGGCCTGACGCCGCTGGAGGTCTTCGTTGATAGCGCGTAGGCTGAAATAGCCTGTGACGTTGTTCGACACGTCGTAGACCCCCGCCGCGACCGACCCGGCCGATGTCAGCCAGACGTGGTGCTGGTAGGGGTTGCGGTCGAACAGCAGCGCGCAGCTCACCACCGCGTAGAAGGCGAACACGAACCAGGAGCTGAACCTGACGATGAAGTCCAACAGATTTCTCACTCTCCGATGCGGGCTGCGGGGTTAGCGGATGAGGAACGAGAAGTTCTGGATATTCTTGAGCGCCACCCCGGTACCCTTGGCTACCGCCAGCAGTGGGTCCTCGGCTACGTGGAACGTGATGCCGATCTTGTCGGTCAGGCGCTTGTCGAGGCCGCGCAGAAGCGCTCCGCCACCGGCTAGCCAGATACCATTCTTGACGATGTCGGCGTAGAGTTCCGGAGGGGTCTGCTCCAGGGCCCCGAGTACCGCCGTCTCGATTTTGGAGATGGACTTCTCGATGCAGTGCGAGATTTCCTGGTACGACACGGGGATTTCGAGCGGCAGGGCGGTCATCATGTTCGGGCCGTGGACAACGAAGTCCTCCGGCGGATTCTCAAGCTCCGTCAGCGCCGAGCCGACATGCTTCTTGATTTCCTCGGCGGTGCGCTCTCCGACCTTGACGTTGTGGGCCTTGCGCATATGGTTCATGATGTCCTCCGTCAGGTCGTCGCCCGCGATCTGGATGCTCTTGTTGCTGACGATACCGCCAAGCGAGATTACGGCGATTTCCGTCGTGCCGCCGCCTATGTCGACAATCATGTTGCCTTCCGGCGCTACCACGTCGAGTCCGATACCGAGGGCTGCGGCCATAGGCTCGTAAATCATATAGACGTCGCGGCCGTTGGCGTGCTCCGACGAGTCGCGTACGGCGCGGATTTCAACCTCGGTCGAGCCGGAGGGGATGCCGACTACCATGCGGAGCGACGGCGAGAACCAGTTGCTCTTGGCCGACGCCTTCTTTACCAGGCCGCGGATCATCAGCTCGGCGGCGTTGAAGTCGGCGATCACGCCCTTGCGGAGCGGGCGCACGGTGCGGATTCCTTCCGGCTCCTTGCCGTACATGCGCTGCGCCTCGATACCGACAGCGATCAGCTTGTCGGTACGGCGGTCGAGGGCCACGATCGAAGGCTCGTCGATAACGATTTTGTCGTTATGGATGATTACGGTGTTGGCCGTGCCCAGGTCGATGGCTATTTCTTTGGTGAGAGAAAATAATCTCATTTTTGTTTCAGGAACAGATTCTTAATTTAAAATATCCTTCCGGCTCTCTTGTGTTGTCCGAAAGTATAGAGCCCGAATAATCGGTAATTCTATCAGTAACTGTCGAATAAATTTCGACTGGCAGAATCGCGTTGTTAGAGTGGTTCGGATGGTAGGAGCCGTGGTCCGAGCGTGATGGGAGCGGTCTTAGGACCGTGACCGAACGCGAGAGGCCGCGGCGGCGACCCAGACGGGCCGCTATAACGGCGCGATTTAATGTCTAAAATGTCTAAATCCGGTCATAACCATCGCGATCCCGTTGGCGTTGCAATAGTCGATGGACTCGTTGTCGCGTATCGAGCCGCCGGGCTGGATTACCGCGTCAACTCCGGCCTTGTGGGCGATTTCAACGCAGTCGGCGAAGGGGAAGAACGCGTCCGACGCCATGACCGCCCCGTTAAGGTCGAACTCGAACGAGCGGGCCTTGTCGATTGCCTGGCGCAGCGAGTCGACGCGCGAGGTCTGGCCTACACCCGCGGCGCAGAGCTGGCGGTTCTTCGCAAGCACGATGGCGTTGCTCTTGCAGTGCTTCACCAGCTTGTTGGCGAACAGCAGGTCGTCAATCTGCGAGGGGTTGATGGCTGCATCGGTAACCTGGCGCAGGTCTTCGGAGGTTTCTACCTTCGTGTCGCGTTCCTGCACGAGCGCTCCGTTCAGAATCGAGCGGAACTGGCGGGTGGTGTCGAGCGGCTTCTTCTGTACCAGGATGATACGGTTCTTTTTCTGCTCGAGGATGCCGAGCGCCTCGGGTTCGTAGGCCGGGGCGATGATAACCTCGAAGAAAATCTTGTTGATTTCCGCGGCTGTCTCCCCGTCGATTGTCGCGTTGGTGACCAGCACGCCTCCGAAAGCCGATACCGGGTCACCCGCAAGTGCGTCTACCCAGGCCTCTTTTACAGTCGGGCGCGATGCTACTCCGCAGGGATTGTTGTGCTTCAGGACGGCGAAAGTCGTGTCGCTGAACTCCGCGATCAGGCTTACCGCCGCGTCGATGTCGAGGAGGTTGTTGTACGAGATTTCTTTGCCGTGGAGCTGCTCGAACATCTCGTCGAAACGCCCGAAGAAGTAACCCTTCTGGTGGGGGTTCTCACCGTAGCGCATCGTCTTCTCGCCGTCGATGGCCAGGCGCAGCGCCGTCGGGTGCTCCGCCAGGGAGTCGAAGTAGCTGAAGATAGCGGAATCGTAGGCCGAGCTGACGGCGAACGCTTCCTTGGCGAAGAACAGGCGCTCGGCCAGTGTGGTCCGCGCTCCGTTCTCGGCGAGAATCCGGCGAAGGGGCTCGTACTGGTTCTTGGAGGCGACGATTACTACGTCGTTATAGTTCTTGGCGGCGCCGCGGATCAGCGAGATGCCGCCTATGTCGATTTTCTCGATTATGTCGGCCTGGGACGCCCCGGAGGCAACCGTCTCCGAGAAGGGGTAGAGGTCGACAATCACCAGGTCGATTTCGGGTATTTCGTATTGCTGGGTCTGGAGCTTGTCCTGCTCGTTGTCGCGGCGGGCGAGGATGCCCCCGAAAACTTTGGGATGCAGGGTCTTTACTCTGCCACCGAGTATTGACGGATAGCCGGTTAGGTTCTCGACTGCCGCGCACGGGTAGCCGAGCTGTTCGATAAACTTCTGGGTTCCTCCCGTGGAGATAAACTCCACTCCGTTTTCGTGGAGGAGCTTGAGGATTTCGTCGAGACCGTCTTTGTAGAAGACAGAAATCAGGGCCTTTTTGATTTCTTTTGTTTCGCTCATTGTTGGGTGGCTGGATTATATAAGTTTGTCAAGCCGCGAAGTTACGAATTTTCCCCCGCATTTCCTCCTCTAATATCCTCTAAAAAAACAACGACCTCTAAAAAATCTTAAAAATTCCTTACCGCCCCTTTTCCCTCGTTTCCCTTATTCCTCAATCCCCCTCCTCGTTCCCCTCCTGCTTCGTTTTCCCGGCGCCTCGTTTCCCTCCCTGTCTTTTCCCCACCCCCCTCGTTTCCCCTCTTTTCTCCCGGATGGGTTCTGTTCCGGGTGTGAGGGGCCGCGGCCCCGAAGCTGCAGCTTGGTGCGCGAGGCGTAAGCCGAGCGAAGGAAAGGCGCTCCCCCTCGCTCCCCTTTATCTCTTATCATTTCTTCCTCCTTCTCCGCTTCTCCTTTCCCCGCGCAGCCTGTCGGGTGGAGCGAGCTTTAGCGAGCGGCGCGGCCTCCCCCTCGTTTCCTGTTCCTCCCGCCTTCTCCCGGCTTCCTTTCCCAAATTGCAACCCCGCCATAGGCCGCACTGCGGCTTGTAGCGGGGTTGTCATTAAGGAAAGGGCTTCGCCCGTTATAATGCTGCGCGGATAGCTTTTACCATCTCGTTGTATTCCTCATCCGAGAGATAGACCTCTCCCGGATTCATGCGGAACGTCCCTCCGTAGTCCGGCCCCCCGACATATTTCGGAGCCAGGTGGAAGTGTAGGTGCGACAGCTTGTCGCTGTACGCCCCGTAGTTGATTTTCTCCGGGTGGAATACCTTGTCCATCGCGCGGGTAACGCGGGTAACGTCCTTCATGAAGGCGTCGCGTTCCTCGTCGGTCAGTTCGAACAGGTCGTTGACGTGCTTGTTGTAGGCAACCAGGCAACGTCCGCGGTAGGTCTGCTCCTTGAACAGGAACACTCTCGAAACCTCCAGGGGCGCGATTTCGATCATCAGGTCGCGGAGAGTCTCGTTATTGGTGCAGTAAAGGCACTCTTTCGGGTCGCTGTGCATAGCTTGCGTTTTATTTGATTATAGTCTTTGTAACCTTCGAACCGCGGCGCTCGATCACGAGTTCGCCAGCCCGCGGATTAGCCACGCGGATACCCTGCAGGTTGAAGTATTCCGCCGGCGCGTATGCCTCTCCTGTCGCGTCAATTTCTTCGACCGCGCCCTGTCCCGGCGATATTACGACGATGAAATCCTGACCGATTTGGAAATGATATTCCCCGTTGTCGTACTCCTTCTCGGCGAACATCAGGGAGCCGTCAGGCATCGTGATGATTGTCTCGCCATCCTCCTCCGCGAGTCTGCCGAAAAGCCCGTTTTGCGCGGCTGTCGCGCTCTGGCCTCGGTCGACATACAGGCCGGCCTGTGAGTAAATCATCGCTTCTCCCTCGGAGTTGATACCGAGAGGGGAGGCTTCGATATATACTTTCGCGGGATCAGTCGCGTTGATGTAGAGATAGTGGTCGTGTTCGTGGTTGATGACGAAGTCGTCGTATGATTGTGCGAACGTGTGCCCGGCATAGGGGTTCTTCAGGCGGTAACGACCCGGCTGCGAAACGCTCTGCTCTGCCTCGCAGGTGAGAATTTGGGGCGTCGCGGTTTCATACACTGTTGTCAGTATCGCCTCGTTCATTCTGGCGGTTCCGGCCGGAGCCCAGTCCGAGTTGTCCCGTTCGCCAAGATGCGAGTAAACACACCGCGAGCCGACTATGGCGTTGTCCGCGCTCAGTGCGACCGCGATCGTGCTGTAAAGACCTGTGGGGGCGTTATCTCCTGGAGCATAGACCATATAGCCCTTGGCCAGGTCGAACTCCGCTCCCTGCGTGGCTACCGCCCGGTCGTTGTTGGCGCTCGAGGCGAAGTAACCCGGGCTGCTGATCATTTTGACTTTGGCTATATCCTCTCCGGCGGTGACCGATACGGTCATTTCCCCGTTGTCGTCGCAAGCCGGCATGTCTACCTCGAACAGATAGTCTTTAAGCTCACTCCCCGGCAGCGCGATCTGAAAATATCCCTTTATGTTGCAGTAGTCGTATTGGCCTGCATCGTAAGTCGCGTAAGCGAACGACTTGGAGGGGAAGGTGATGCATCCGTCTCTGAGGGTTCCGTACTTCGAGTCGCTCTTCCAGCCATTTTCAGGCACCAGGTCGGCTACCAATATGTGCCCGAACGCGAAAAACTGCTCGATATATACCCTCTCCGGGTTAGTCGCGTTGATGTAGACGTAGTTCTCGTTATCGGCTTGTCCGAGCATCTCCGCCATCGGCGTCCCGTCGCGGTAGGGCAGGGCGCGGTAATAGCCCGGATACTCCTTGGCTTGTTCTAAACTTACTTCCCAGGCGCTTCCGACGGCCCCGGCGGGTATGAGCTTGTCAAGCAGTGCTTCTTTCCACATCCCCGTACCGGCCTCCTCCCAGGTAGCGTCAGCCGGCGCGGTGGCCGAAATCCGATTGGAAAGCGTTTTTGCCCCCTTGCTGAGGGCTTCCGGGGTAATCCGTTCCAGGGAGAGACCTTCTCCCGCGGCCTGGAAAGCCAGTCCTATTGCCGCCGATAATATAAGATAGATTCTCTTCATTGATTTGATATTGAAAGAGTTGGCGCGGCTGCCGCCGCTAAGCGGCGATTCGGCCGCTCTCAAAAGGCAAAATTAGCGTTTTCTAACGTTAATTGCAAATGTTTCACCCGAAACCTCGATTTTCCGCCCGCGCGCTCTTTCCTAAATCTGTCAATTCGCCAATTAAAATTAAAATTTCGGCGTTTTGCTTGCCAATCAGCCGCGGAGGTGTTATCTTTGTGAAAAGAAAATCTACATCAAACACCTTATAAAACTATAAATGGAAAACAAAGAACTGCTCAAAACAGTCAAGGAACGCGCGATGGGATGGCTTACCGCCGACTATGACGAGGCCACCCGCGCCGAAGTGAAACAGATGCTCGAAGCAGAGGACACGACTCCCTTGGTCGAGGCTTTCTACCGCGACCTCGAATTCGGAACCGGCGGTCTCCGCGGCATCATGGGTGCCGGTACGAACCGCATGAACATATATACCGTCGGCGCCGCTACACAGGGCCTCGCGAACTACCTCAAGGAGGCGTTCCCCGACATGCCCCAGATTTCTGTCGCCGTGGGCCACGATGTCCGCAACAACTCCCGCAAGTTTGCCGAAATCGTTGCCAACATCTTCTCTGCCAACGGAATTAAGGTCTATCTCTTCGACAACTTCCGCCCGACTCCCGAACTCTCCTTCGCGATCCGCCATTTCGGATGCCAGAGCGGCGTGAACATCACCGCCTCCCACAACCCGAAGGAATATAACGGTTATAAGGCTTACTGGGCCGACGGCGCTCAGATTATCGCCCCCCACGACGTTAACATCATCGACCACGTCAACCGCATCAAGAACGTCGGCGAAATCAAGTTCCAGGGCAACCCCGAACTGATTCAGATTGTCGGCCCCGAAGTCGACAAGGCCTTCCTTGACGCGATCAAGGGCCTCTCGCTCAGCCCCGACGTAATCGCCCGCCACGCCGACCTCAAGATCGTCTACACCCCGATTCACGGCACAGGCGTGAAGCTCGTCCCCGAATCCCTCAAGAACTACGGCTTCACCAACATAATCCACGTTCCCGAGCAGGACATCCCCGACGGAAACTTCCCGACCGTCGATTCCCCCAACCCCGAAAACGCCTCCGCCATGGCTATGGCTGTCGCCAAGGCCAAGGAGGTTGACGCCGACCTCGTTGTCGCTTCCGACCCCGATGCCGACCGTATCGGCTGCGTCGTCCGCGATACCGACGGCCAGTACGTCCTCATCAACGGCAACCAGATCTGCCTGATTCTCCTCAACTACCTGATGACCCGCAACGCCGAGCTGGGCCGCCTCACCGGCAAGGAATACATCGTCAAGACCATCGTTACCACCGAGACCATCAAGTCCGTGGCCGATGCCAACAACATCAAGATGTACGACTGCTACACCGGCTTCAAGTGGATCGCTTCCGTAATCCGCGACCTCGAAGGAACAGCCCGCTACCTCGGCGGCGGTGAAGAGAGCTACGGCTTCCTCGCCGAAACCTTCGCCCGCGACAAAGACTCCGTTTCCGCCATCTCCCTCATGGCCGAATGCCTCGCATGGGCAAAGGACAAGAACATGAGCTTCATGGAGATGCTTATGGACATCTACGTCAAGTACGGCTTCTCCCACGAGACCGGAGTTTCCGTAGTTCGTCCCGGAAAGACCGGTGCCGAGGAAATCCAGGCCATGATGAAGAACTTCCGCGCAAACCCGCCCAAGCAGCTCGCCGGAAGCCCCGTCGTCCTCGTCAAGGATTACGCCGACCTCAACATGACCGACCTCCGTACCGGCAAGGTCGAGAAGATGGACTTCCCGACTACTTCCAACGTCCTCCAGTACTTCACCGAGGACGGCTCCAAGGTTTCCGTCCGCCCGTCCGGCACCGAGCCCAAAATCAAATTCTACATGGAAGTCCGCGGCAAGATGAACACCGCCGCCGACTACCATGCCGCCGATGCCGCCGCCAAGGCCAAAATCGACCTCCTCAAAAAGGACCTCGGCATCTAATCCCATCCCCCCGGCCTTAACCCTCCGGTTTGGTCCTCCATCCCGCTTAAGGCCGGTTTTAAAAGCTAACCCAAGGCTCCGCGACCCCGTCGCGGAGCCTTCTTTTTCCCTCTTTCTTTCTTCTCCCCCTTTTCTTTTCCTTCGTTCTTTCCCCTTCCCCCTCTTTCTCACCGCAGGGCTTTTGTCCCGGTGAAGCCCCCTTGGGGGGCGTTCCGCTCCCCGCCTTTCTCGCCGAATGGGTTCTGTTCCGGGTGTGAGGGGCCGCGGCCCCGAAGCTGCCTCTTGGTGCGCGAGGCGTAAGCCGAGCGAAGGCGAGCCTCCCATCCCGGTAAAGACAAGCGCCCCCGCGGTCCGGTCCGCGGGGGCGCCTCAGTAATAGACCCTTTCGTCCGTTATTTGACTACAACCTTGACAACCGCCTTTCCGGCTTTTACCAGGTATACCCCCTGGTTCGCGGCGACCTTGGCGTCCCCGTTTCCGGAGTAGATAGTCTTGCCGTCGAGGGTGTGGATCGAGGCCGTGGCGGTGCCGATACCGCTTATAACGATATGCCCGTTGGCGGCGTAGATTTCCGCGTTGACCGCGATTTCCTCAATCCCCGAGTTCAGCGACGCCTCGTTGGAAGCGCCCGATTCCCCCTTGCCGTCGTAGACGGCGGTGACAACATACCTGTGTTCAGCTAACCCTTCGTTGTCGAGGTAGGTCGGGTCGCTGACCGGGCTGAGGTTGAGCTTCTCCCCTTCGCGGTAGATGTTGTAACCGGCCAGGGTAAGGTTCATCTTCTTCGCCGCCGGAGTGAAGGTCAGGTCGTCGATCATAAGCATGAACGATTCCTCGCTGCTCGAACGTATGGCAAACCGTTTCGCCCCTGCGGGAAGTGTCACGGAAATCTGGTTCCAGCTTGAGGGGAGCGTTGTCAGTTCGCCGAGCGCCTGGAAGCTCTTAGTGTCGGTCGAGCCGGTGGAGTAGAGGACCTGGATTTTTTCGGGATACGACGCGGAATAGCTCTTGGCGAAGAACGAGACGGTCTGTGCCGAGCCGTCCAGTTCAGGCGAAATAGCCCAGTCGTCGGTCAGCCCTCCGTCGAAGCGGAAGAGCGCCGCCAGGTACTTCGTGCCGGAGTGGGCCGCGAAAGTCTGGCCGCTGAAGCGCTCAACCGACGTGTCGAAGATGAGGAACGAGCCCTTTGTGCTCCCCGGGAGTATGCCGGGGATAGGAATTGGATTGTCGTTCATATCGTTGAAACCTCCGACTGCCGACCCGTCGACATCAACAAACGTCCATCCTTCCAGGAAGTGGGCAAACGATTCCGCGTCCTCGAAGTCAAGCGTCACCTCCTCGGCGACCGCCTTGTCCGTGTCGGGCGCGTTCCAGTCCAGGCGCATCCCGCCGTTGCCCTCCTGGCTCACTTTAAGCTGTTCGGGGGCGGGCAGCGTAGACGCTTTCGGACTCACTGTCGCGAACTTCGACGTATTGTTGGCCGGAATCTCGTCCGCGGAGTAGTTGACGACGGCGTAATACTCGACGGGAGCTTTTGCCAGCGCGTGCATCTCGCAATCGAAATCAAACGTCGCTTTCTGCCCGGCGGCCAGGGCGTTTCCGCTCTTGCTGTCGGCCTTCACCCCGTTGGCGAAAAGGTCAACGCTGTATCCGTCGGCGTTCTTGATTCCCTCGTTGGCTACCGTAACCGTGACGGTGAACGGGGTGCCTGTTGTCGCGGTTTCTGGTGCCGCGATACCGGTTATGGCGAGGTCATTGTCAATCATCGTGCCGATTTCGATATTGTCGAGCAGGATGACCGGGTGTGACAATACCGTCATCAGCAACTGCACCTGTATAGTCTTCCCGGCATACGCCGTCAGCGGTACGTGGATTTTGCCCCACTGGTCCGGCTCGCTTACCTCGTTGACTTTGATGGTCTTTACAGTCGTGTAGTCCGCTGCTCCGATTTCCCGGACCCCGATTTCGATGTCGTTGATGTTCTCGTCGGAAACGTTGAAAGTGAAGAAGCTCAGGCCCGGATTCTGGATATTGGCCAGGCTGACCTTACCGCTGAAGAACGCTCCGCAGTCACCGATTGTTTCGCCGATCATGCCTAAGAAGCCGTTGTCGCCGTCCTGCGAGCTGATGCCGCTCTGGTCGTCAAACAGCGAGAACTGGGCGTTGCGGATAGCGCGGGTGCCGAACAGCGTTGTCGTTGTCGCATTGGGGAACGATTCCTTCCACCCCTTGAACGGTACGCCGACCGGGATGAGGTCGGTCAGCGCTCCTTCGCCGATTCCTCCTTCCGTCTGGGCGAAGACAGCGTACTGGACGAGGTCCTGCGCGCCGGTTGTGGCCCGGAAGGTATGCGACGTTGTTGTCAGCCCCTCGAACAGGGGTACCCACCCAAGGCCGTTGTTTTCGGCAATAGTGTAGGTGATTTTGTCGGAGGAAACCGCGTTCCCGTCCTGGTCGGTGGTGACAGCGCTCCAGCTTACCGTTACCTCACCCTCGTTGGCGGTCTCCACGACCGACGCGCTCGCGGGCTTGGCGGGAATCCCCGTGCCTACATATACCTTGACGGTCGCGGGCATACCCTGGCCGAAAAGGTTGTATGCGTAGACGGTATATGTATAGGTACCCGCGGCGCTGAGGTTGTCTGTAAAGCTCAGGGCCGAGTTAGTCTCCGCGTAGCTGAACGACTTGCAAAGCTCCCCGTCGCGAAGTACCTCTACCTTCTTCAGCGACATCAGCGCTCCTCCGGCGATGCTTGTCCCCGGGGTGGTGAAGCTGATGGTTGCCTTGTAGGCTCCGCTCGGGTCGGCGACGGCCGTGAGGTTGGTGGCAGCCGCCGGAGCACCCGTGTCAAGGCCGCTCTCGATCGTTACGTTGTCGAGGTTCATCATATAGCTGTCCGCCGACGAGATGCCGTGGAAACCGATGAAATATGTACCAGATTCTTCGGGGGTGATTTCGGCGGTGACGGTCAGAGGCGCGTCGTAGGTCGCCGTCACGGTTGTCGGCGCTACTACTGTCGTCGCCATTGCCGCCGCGGTGTTTGCCGCGCCCATCTTTACCTCTATCCGTTCGGGATACATCGGCGCGTCGCAGAATACGTCAAAGCTCATGCGGTAGACGCGCCCCGCTTCCAGGCGCAGGGCAGGGGTGATTACCCAGTCGTCCATCGCCTGCGAGCCGTTACCCCCTATGCGGAGGTTCTGCATCGTGCTCCACATCCACATCCTGCGGTCCGCGTTGACATCCAGGATGGTCCATCCGCTGAGGCTCGCTTCCGTGTCGAAGGTCTCGCGGAGGGGAGGCGTGATTTCTCCGAGCGCGATTCGGTTCGACAGTGCCTCTTCCGAAACCTTCCCGTTGTATTTCGCGGTCACACCATAATAATATGCCGTGAACGTGTCGGGAACGGGCACCGCCTCGCTGTACGCGGTGGTCGCCTGGTCGGTCGATACCGTCATCCCGTCCGGGTAGCGTTTGATGGTATAGGTCACCCGCGCCGGGTCGATATAACCTCCGTCGACGCTCGCGTCAACCTCGGTCCAGGTCAGCAGCATCGTCCCGTTGCGGTAGGAGAGGGTAGCGTAGGGCGTCGCGGGAACTCCTGTCCCGATATACAGCGTCGTCTTTGCCTCAGGACTTTTGCCCGCGCTGTTGCTTACGCTTGCCCCGATTCTGTATTCGCCTGCCTCAGTGAGGGTAACGTCAGCCTCGACGCTCCCTCCGTAGGTGGTCGTGCCGCTCGCGACGGTGGTGCCGTTGGCGGTAATCTCATAGCTGAGGCTTCCCGTCGCGGGGGTGCCGTCGTACAGCGCGGAAGGGGCGGTGAACGATACCTTCCCCGTCAGCGAGCCTTGCGGGAATGTAGCGGTCAGGTTCTCGACCTTCCCCGGAGCCCCTTCGGTTGCCGCGGGGGAGGGGGCGTATAGCCCGACAACCTCCTCCGAGTGGGCGAAAGTCTTGAGTACGGTGGCCTCCCCGGTAGTAAGATTTACCTCGGCCAGAAGCCCGGAACCGTCGTCGGGACTGATAGTCCAGAACATTCTGCCGCTCTTCTTGTCGATTGTGGCCGATGTGAGAAATTCGGGCCGCTGCCCGGTCTCGCCGATTGGCGTGATCGCTCCGGTCGCCTTGTCGATTTTGTTCAGTGTCGAGCCGGAGCATACCCAGTAGCCATCCTCGACGACGTTTGTCTTGCTGATGCCGTAGAGCTGCCCCTCGGCATCAAACGCCAGCGCGTTCCAGTTCCCGCCAAGCCCCGCGACAAGCGTCGAGGTAACGTCCGTGTCGCTGAAAGTCAGCTTTGACAATTGGTAGCTCTCCATATTCTTGTCGAAGGTGATCGCGTAGACCTCCCCGCTGACAGGGTCGATATCCATGTCGGCCGGCATGATTGACCAGTCGGTTCCCGTCTGGTAATTCTTGTAGAAAAGCTCCTCGCCGGTCTCCGCGTCGTAGATTGTGTAACGGGGATAGTCGATGTCGAGCATCTCCATCGTGACGCGGTTGATTGTGTATATACGGTCGTCGATTACGATGCTGCTCCCGTTAGGTCCGGCGACAAGCATCTCGAAATCGCTCCCCGCGGTCGTAGGCAGGGAATATATGCCGGTCTTGGCATTATACCCCCAGTTGTCGGCATAAACGACAACCCCGTTAAGCTGCGGCAGGTTTTCCCCTGCGGTAAGGCTCTTTCGGGGCGACATACGGGCATAGCTCCGGGCCGCTTCAAGCCCCTTGACGCTTTTGACCCCGGCTGTGCGCGTCCTTGTCGGAGCGATTCCTTTGGACACCCTGTCGCCAAGCTCGGCGGTCGCGGTTACCCTGAGCGAGCCGCTGGTGCTCATCCCTCCGTTTTTCCGAACCGCCAGCGGGGCCGACGTCGCCGCAAGGGCCGTAGTCGCCGCTATCGCGAGAGCGGAAATAATGTTTAAGGTTTTTCTCATTGCGATTGGTTGTTATGATTAGAAAATTTTTTGTCTAAGCTGTGGTATTGCGGCCTATGACTGGTAGTTTCAATTTGACCGGATTTTCAGTATCTCATCGACCACAAAGATACACATATTTTATAAATATACGCAAAATATCCGATAAAATCCCCGTATAATTCCATCTTGCTTCCCCTTCCCCCCTCCTTCTTTTTCTTTTCCTGATTGTTGGGTGGAGCGAGCCGAAGGCGAGCGGCTTCCCAGCCTAAAGTAACTCCTGTTCGGTGCGGCGGCCGGAAGGCGGTCGTCTCCTTCTTTCCCCTCCTTTCCCGCCGAATGGGTTCTGATCCCGGTGTGAGGGGCCGCGGCCCCGAAGCTTCCTCTTGGTGCGCGAGGCGTAAGCCGAGCGAAGGAGCAAAGCCCCTCCTCTCCTTGCCTGTCTTATAGGTTGGAATTGTAGTATCGCCGATCCCCCGTAACGTTCTCCCCCACAAACGGCGGCAGCTCGACCTCCGAAATCGCGATTCCAGCGTCCGGCAGCTCGATTTCCGCGACCGTCAGCCCCTCATGTCCCCCGTGGAACTCGTCAACCTCCCATATCCGCCCTCCGTATGGCACAATCCACCGCGTCTTCCTGATAACCCCCTCCAGGCAAACCCTCTCCAGCATCTCCCGCGCCTCTGAAACCGGAATCCGGTACTCCCATTCGTCCCTCGTCGCCCCGCGGTTGGCGCCTTTGACCGTCAGGTACCCCTCCTCATCCCTGATTCTCACCCTCACGGTCCCCTCTTTCCGCCGGGATATGTACCCCTGCTCTATGCGGCTGCTTCCCGTCGCGGTTTCTTTATAGCTTTCGTTTATAACGAGGAATTTGTATTCAGTTTCTTTTGCCATAATTAATTATATGTTAACAACCCTAAGTTGGCAGATTAACAGAATATAGCTAACTTCGCGAAGTTAAAAAAAGATAGTGTTAATTCCCAACCCAAGCCATATTATCTCGCTCCGGGCGCTGGTGCTCGCGCTCCTGGCTCTTCTTGCCTCGGTATCTCCCGCTTTCGCCCGCAAGGTGTCGGTCGCGGTGACTGATTCCGTTACCGGCGAGGGGGTCCCTTATGTCGCCGTCTATGTTGTCGGGACAGGGCAGGGGGCTCTTACCGATGACCACGGAAAGGTCGTCATGAACATCCACACCCCCGAAGCCCTCCTGGAATTTTCCGTCATGGGATACGACAAGCTCCAGGCTCCGCTCCCTTCCGGCCAAAGCCGTGTCGCGGTCTCTCTCCCCCCCTCCGGCCACCGCCTCGACGAAGTCGTCGTCCGCCGCGGCAAGGAAAAGTATTCAAAGAAGAACAACCCCGCCGTGGCCTTCGCCGAGCGTCTTCGCAAGGCCGGACCCCTTACCGACCCCCGACGCAACCCCCGCTTCAATTACCGCAAGTACGAGCGCATTACCTACGGCCTTAACGATGTCTCCTTCGGCGCGGAAGCCGTTCCCGAAGGGGGCAAGAAAGGGCGCTTCGACTTCATGCGCGAGCATATTGACACCTCCGACGTCACCGGCAAACGTATCGTCCCGATGGCCGTCAAGGAAAAGCTCTCCGAGGTGCTCTACCGCCGCGACCCGGAGTCATCGAAGGAATACCGCCTCGGAGTGCGCCAGCAGGGTATCGACGAGGCGTTTGACGCGGCCAACCTCCAGACCCTCCTCGACGACGCGTTCCGCGAAATCGACCTCTACCAGAACGATGTCGCGATTCTCCGCAACCGCTTCGTCAGCCCCCTCTCCTCCATCGCCCCCGATTTCTACAAGTTCTATCTTACGGATACCGTCTTCCTCCCCGACAGCACCCGCTGCGTGGAGCTGAGTTTCGCCCCCCATAACCCTGCTACATTCGGCTTCACCGGCCGCCTCCTCGTCGAGGACGATTCGACGATGTTCGTCCGCCAGGCCCGTATGAACGTGCCCCCCTCGATCAACCTCAATTTCATCGATTTCCTCCAGATTAGTCAGAATTTCGACAAGGCCCCCGACGGCTCCCGTCTCAAGACCCTCGACGACTTCTATGTCGAGATGTCCGTCATGCCCGGTACGCCGAGCGTCTTCGCCCGCCGCGTGGCCGCCTACGATGACTTCTCCTTCGGAGAGACTCCCCATGACGAAATCCTCGACGAACTCGGCGCGGAGTATTCCGACCCCTTCGTCTACTCCCGCGACGACGCTTTCTGGAACGAGACGCGCCTCGTCGGCACCTCCCGCGGCGAGGACCGCGTTGGCTCCATGATGCGGTCCCTACGCCGATGGCCCCTCTTCTACTGGGGAGAGAAGTTCGTTAACCGCCTCTTCCAGGGCTACGTCCCGACCGGCAAGAACTCCAAGTTCGACATCGGCCCTATCAATACCTTCATCAGCCATAACTCCCTCGAAGGATGGCGACCCCGTTTCGGCGGAATGACTACCGCCTCCCTCAGCCCTCACTGGTTCTTCCAGGGATATGTTGCCTACGGTATTGACGACCGCCGCTTCAAGTACGGCGCCGAGGTCGAATATTCCTTCAATAAAAAGCGCCAGCACCCCAAGGAGTTCCCGATTCATTCAATCAAGCTCTCCGAGAAATACGACCTCGACCGCCTCGGGGCCAACCTCGTCAACGGCAACCAGGATAATTTCTTCAACTCCTTCAGCCGCGGCGGAAACAAGCTGATGACCTACCGCCGTCAGACACGCCTCGACTATACCCTTGAGCTTGACAACCACCTCTCCTTCAATGCCGGGTTCAATTTCGAGCGCCAGGAGACCTCCCCCTGGGTCCCCTTTACCCTCGGCGACGGCTCCTCTATCAACCATTACGACGAGGCCTGTTTCTCCTTCGGCGTGCGTTACGCTCCCGGCGAGAAGTTCCTGGAGCGCCCCAAGGGTAGGCTCAGTATCGGCAACGACCGTATCGTGCTCGAGCTGAATCATCTCTACGCCCCCAAAGGGCTCTTCGGCAGCCGCTTCACCGTCAACCGTACCGAGCTTTCCGTCTCCCGCCGCATTTGGCTCTCAGCCTTCGGATTCATTGACGCAAAGGTAGGCGCCGGACATCTCTGGAGCCGCGCCCCGTACCCCAATCTCCCTCTCGCCAATTCCAGCCAGTCCTACATTATCCATTCCCAGACCTTTACCCTCATGGACCCTATGGAGTTCGTGGCCGATACATACGCCGAATGGTTCATTTCCTACCAGGCCCGAGGCGCGATATTCAATTACATCCCGTTGCTGAAAAAACTGAAACTCCGCGAGGTCTTCTGCTTCCGCGGATGGTGGGGCGCGCTTTCCGACAACAACCGTCCCTGGCTCCATCCCGAGCTGTTCGCCTTCCCCCGCCATGCCAAGGCCAAGATTCTCGAAGGCGCGCCGTATATGGAGGTATCTGTCGGGGTTGACAATATCTTCCGCATTCTTCGCGTCGATTACGTCTGGCGCGTTTCCCAGCGCCGCGGCGTTCCCGCCTCGATGCGCTCGGGCCTCCGCCTCGGCCTACATGTGACCTTCTGACGCTCCCCCTGTAAACCGTCGGAATCTCTCCTCGTCCCCGTTGAAAACATTGAGGTCCACTGTCCCCTCGACCCCTTCGAGCCGTCCCCGGTGGCTGTACTGCCAGATGACCCAGCGCGTCCTCGCCCCTTCGAGGGGCGGGTCGGTAAAGGAGCATATCCATAGCGGATAGTTGTCGAAATTCCCCCTTACGAAACGGTAATACCCGTCCTTGTTCGTGTAGAGCACCGGGCGGTACCCCAGCCGTTCGAGCGTCTGCAGCATTCGCCGAAGCCGCTCTACGATTTTCGCTGTGTCGTGGCCGTCGGGATTCCCCCATTCCTCTATATCTATCGCCGGGGGAAGCGTGAAGCCTCTTCCTCTCAGGGCGTTATGGAAATTCAGAGCCTGAAGCTCCCCGTCGGAGTCGAAACGGAAAAAGTGGTATGCCCCGCAGGGGATGCCGCTCAGGAGCGCTCGACGGGCGTTGTCGAGGAAATAGCGGTCGGTGAAGTCTGTCCCCTCGGTCGCTTTCTGATATACGAAGTCTATCCCCTGCGCCGGAAGCAGGTCAAAGTCTACCGCTCCGTTATGGGCCGAGAGGTCGATGCCGCGGATAGGGTAGGCCTCTTCCGACGGCTCCGGCGCTTCCCCGAAATACCGGCCGTAAAGAAACAGCCCGGCGAACGCGCCCCCCGCGAGCAGCAGCGCCGTTGTCAGTATGGCTATCCCTTTGCGATGTTTCATGCCCGTCTGGTGCTTTTGGTGAACAACCCTTTCCCGACTCGGCAGATAAAGTACGCCCCGCACATGACCCCGACAATCAGCGCCGAGCAGGGAACATCTACCATCGTCGCCAGCGTGAGCCCGCAAAGCCCGCAGACCAGCGATATCCCCCCCGACAGAAGCATTATCCCCTTGAACTTCCTGACGAATACCTCCGCCGTCATCTGCGGCAGAGAAATCATCGACATAAGAAGCATAATCCCTACCAGCCTGATAGTTAAAACGATGCACAGCGCTACAAGCACCGTCATCGCCATATTTATCCATTTTACCGGCAGCCGGTTGACACGCGCGAAATCCGGATCAAACGCGCAGGCAACAATCTCCCGGAACTTCCAGGCGAAGAACGCCCCTAATATTATAGTGTATATGGCAAACGCCGCCAAATCCCCTTTGCTGATTGTCAGTATGTTGCCGAACAGGAAGGTGTTAAGCTCCGGCACGAACCCCGGCGTGAGGAATACCAATAGCACCCCGACCGCCATCCCGACTGACCAGACTACCGCGATCGCGGAATCCTCCCGCACCCGGTGCTTCTCCGACAGCCATTCGACCCCTAACGCCGACGTTACGGCGAATACCGCCGCCGTGGCGATCGGGCTGATTCCCAAGAAGTAACCCAGCCCGAGCCCTCCGAAACAGGCGTGCGTGATACCCCCAGAAATCGCGACAAGACGCCGGGCTATTATATATGTGCCGATCATCGCCGCCGCGACCGATATTATGGCCACCCCGGTGATAGCGTTCTGGAAGAAGCTGTAGCTCAGAAATTCAACCATGGCTCCTCTTGCTCCTTTCCTCGGCTACAATCATCAGCAGCTCCTCCCTGACCTCGGTCGGCAGATTGATACCCCGGAGCTGGATGCTCCGCGCCCACGGCGCTATATCATCCGGCAGCAGTGTCAGAAATACCTCCCTGAACTGGTCAGCCTCTTCCTCCGTGTAGCTGTCGGCCTCCCGCCCGGCGTAGGCGTCAAGCTCTTCGTCGTCGAAATATTCAACATCACGGCTCACACCCGCCAACAGCGAGTCGCGCTCGCAGGTGATGTGCATTCCGCAGCATACCTCCTCGTCAGTCGGGTCTGTCGGCAGCGGCGGATCGCTGACGGGGGGCAGGGTAGGGGCCGCAGCCTCACCCCGCCGGATGTCCCTCCGATGGAAGAAATACAGGATTGCTCCTACTGTTACGAGCGCCCCTAATATGATTAATGAGACCTCCATCAGTCCTTCGTGAATACCGTGGTCAATAGTTTCTTGCCCGCTACGCTTCCGTCTGCCCAATATGCGGTGATTTCAACCTGGTGCGCCTTTCCGTCGCAATAGTCGGCGATATTCGGGAAATGGGCTATATAGGTGTGCGTCAGCGCATCGCTCAGCGGAAATTCCGCCAGCGAGAATCCGCTCATGGCCGGGTCCGTGTAGGTGACAGTCCCTCCGGTGCGATCCGAAAGAAGCCGTGCGGGTTCGCTGATGAGGGCAATCCATTCCGTAGGTTCCTCGGCAGAATAGACTGTGTGAACCTCACCCATGCGCCGCTCCCAGTTGTCAAGCAGCCAGTCCGCCGAATACTCTGCGTTGCCGTAAGGCTGGTTCGGCTCGTCTGTGAAACTGATATAGACGCGCTCCGCGTCCTCCCGGAACGATAGCTGCTCGTCGCCGAAACGAAGCGCCAGCATGCAGCATTCAGTGTTGAGGGTAGGGTACCCCTCCGCTTCCCGCTGGAGCCGGTCGCTCCCCGGGCCGCTGAAATGTGCCGTCCTGTCCCTGCCGCTGCGGTAGTTGAAGAACGCCTCTAAGTTCTCGGCGGTCGAGAAGTCGGTCGCTCCGTTGATGGTTCCCTCCTCCGAGTGCCCGACAGCCGCGTAGCGGATGTCCAGCTTATCGGATGATAGAGCGGCGGTCCAGTCTTTGATGCCCGCCGCGATCGCGTCGTTCTCCTCCTCCATGGATTCGGAATTGTCGACGAGCAGCGCTATGTCTGCCTTGAATACCGTGGCATCAGGGTCGTCTGAATTGATGAACTCTGCCTTGGTCTCCTTGCCGTCAATCTTGACGCGGGCGTTCTGCCCGGCGCTCCCGCTCCCGATGAGCCGCAGCCATTCCCCGTTGTCTGGGTTCCGCAGTCCCGTCATATAGAAACGCAGGTCGTAGCTAACAGGCTTCCCGGGCTTGTCGTCTCCCCCGTTGTTCCCGCCGTTACCCCCGTTGCCTCCGTTCCCTCCCTGCGCGGGATCGGCCGGGTCCACCAGGATAGTGTTTACATCATCCTCAAGGCACGAACTGGTGGCCACACCCGTGGCCGCCGCTGCCGCTATGGCTAATATCTTGATTCCTTTCATAAGTTGCTTAAAATCAGTAGTCCAGAATTTCAAACTCGACGCGGCGGTTCAGCTCGCGCCCCTCAGGTGTCTCGTTTGTGGAAATCGGGCGGCTCATCCCGTAGAAAGAGTAGGTGAGCTTCGCCGGGCTGACACCCCGTCCAACGAGGTAAGTCATCACAGCCAGTGCCCGCTCTTCCGACAGCCGGTTGTTGACCTCCTCCGAGCCGATATTGTCCGTGTGTCCCTTGATTTCAACCCGCGTGTTCGACCGGGAGATAAACCGCGCCAGCTTGTCGAGGAACGGGAACGACGCCGGGCTGATTTCGCTCTTGCCGAACGCGAAATTGATGTCCGAAATCGAGCAGATTGTCTTCCCCTCGATTCTCTCCCCTTTCGCCATAAGCGAGATAATCTCGTCAAGAGTATAGCATCCGTGCTCCCTCGCCGGGGCCGGCAGCGAGCTGACAGGCTCCTCCTCCCTCGCGGGAATCGGCTCAGGCTTCGGTGCGGGTGCCGGAACAGGCTCCGGCTCAGGCCGCGCCGCGACAACGACTGGTACCGCCGCTGCCTTCTTCTTCCCGAAAACACTCAGCGGAATCCCGAACGTTGCCTTGATTTCAAGACCGTCGAGATGGCGCCAACCCTTCGCCCGCTTCCCCGACGCGGGATTCTCCGGGTCGTTGACAATATACGCCTCCCCGTTTTTCTCCTTCGAGCCGAAAGTGTCCGTCAGTCCGAACTCATAACCCGCCTCGATGCCCGCGAAAAACGGACACCCCGCGATGTCGAACTGGAATTTAGCCCCAGCGCCAAGCGCCAGAGCCAACTCCGCCCCCTTCATGTTGGAAGTGTTCAGGTTAACCCGGTAACCCCCGTATTCCCCCTCCGCGTCATAAGCCCGCAGAGTAGCGGTGCCCCCCGTCGAAAATCCCAGGATAGGCGCTGCGAAAACATACGGCCTAACCCTCGACTCCCGGCCCAGGAGCTGGTAAGCGACCGGGACCCGTATATCAATATAATGGCTGAACAGCTTGTAGCGGATTTCCCCCACGGGAGCTGCCACCCCGTCACCTTTGTCAAACGTCAGCCCCGGCCTGGTGTTCGACAGCGTTCCCCCCCGGTTGAGGAACGAAACCTCAGGCCTCACCGCCAGCCGCCCCTCATCCAGAAAATCATACTCGAAAAACACCGAGAACGCCCCGGAGCCCATCCACCCGTTATCAGGGAACACCCCCCGGCTCAAATCCGAGTACCGCAAATGGCTCCCGTGCCATCCCCCCGCGACCCCGATCCACGCCCGGTTCTCTCCCTCTCCTCCAAAATAATCCCCTTCAATCGCCTTCCCTTCCCGGTAGTCTCCGTCCAAAGCCTGGTAGCCTCCGTTCCCTTCCCCGTCCTGGTATCCTCCGTTCCCGTTCAGAGCCTCCCTGTTTCCGCCGAAATTATTCCCTTGTGCGGCCAATACCGCCGTCAACAAAGTCGCTGCTACTATCGTGTATTTATTCATCTTGCAAAACTAATTCTTTTTCCACCGCAAAAATACAAAAAAACTCCCTCTCCCGCAACCCGCCCCCCTCCCGTCCCGTTTCCCTCTCCCGTTCCCCGTCCCCCTTGTCCCCCTCCTCCCTCTTTCCCCTGAATGTTGGGTGGAGCGAGCCGAAGGCGAGCGGCTTCCCAGCCGAAAGTAACTCCTGTTCTGTGCGGCCGCCGGAAGGCGGGTGTCCTCCTCGCGCCCCTCCTTCTCCTCCCTCTTTCCCCCTCCTTCTCCCCGAAGGGCTTTTGTCCCTGTGCCGCCCCCTTGGGGGCTCTCCCCCTCCCAGGCTTCCCGCCGAATGGGTTCTGGTCCCGGTGTGAGGGGCCGCGGCCCCGAAGTCCCCTCTTGGTGCGCGAGGCGTAAGCCGAGCGAAGGGAAAGCCCTCCTTTCCCGCGCAGCCTGTCGGGTGGAGCGAGCTTTAGCGAGCGGCGCGGCCTCCCCCCGTCCCTCCGCCAGCCCTTTCCTTTCCCCCTCTTTCTCTCCGCAGGGCTTTTGTCCCCGTGCCGCCCCCTTGGGGGCGCCCCGCTCTGAACCCATTCCCCGCCGTTTCCTCTCTTAGCCTCCTATTCTTTCTTATAAGCCGAAAATTGCAAACAAGTCTTAAATTAGCCCCTCAAATCGCCTTAAATTGAAAATTGTTGTTAAATTTCGCCCTTTTCTTCCCTGAAAATTATGTTATAAAACATATAATCTCTACCTTTGCATCAGTTTTTCATGGTATTAGATTTAAGGTAAGAAGATTATTCGTCGGGATGACGGATAATTTTTTTTATGCCCCTCCGTTTCAAAGATATGAAGAATACCAACTACGTACCCCGCCTATACAGCTTCCTTGAAGAGCTCGGCCGCCGCCAGGACCGCGATTGGTTCAAGGCAAACCGCACCGAATACGACGACCTCCGCGCCCTCTGGCTCGCCGACGTCGACCGCCTCCTTGCCGCAATCCGCCAGTGGTGGCCCTCCCTCCGCCCCGCGACCGCCAAGGAAGCCGCCTACCGCATATACCGCGACACCCGCTTCTCCCTCGACAAATCCCCCTTCAAGAATTACTTCTCCGCCTCCTTCGGCCCCTACGGCCGCGGCACAGGCTCCGCCCACCTCCCCGGCCTCTACCTCCACATGGGCCCCGGCCTCTACGAGGGGCAGGTCGAGGGGGGCCTCTACGGCGGCGTCTGGTGTCCCGAAAGTTCCGTGCTCAAAAAGCTGCGCAAAGCCATCGTCGACAACATCGAGGAGTTCGAGGAAATCATCTCCGCCCCCGACCTCAACAAACTCTATCCCGGCTGGTACGGCGACCGCCTGAAAACCATCCCCAAAGGCTACGACCGCGACCATCCCCAGGCCGAGCTCCTGCGCCTGAAAGAGTACGGTCGTTTCCGACCCTGCGGCCCCGACTACTTCTCCGACCCCTCCTGGCCCGACCGCGCTGCCGAAGACTACCGCCCCCTCCGTCCCCTCCTCGACTTCCTCGCCTACTCCCTCACCGAAGAACCCTGATTCCCCCTCCTTTTCCCTCCCTTTCCTCTCTTTTTCCTCCTTTTCCCCTCTTTCCCCGCCGAAAGTATCTCCCGTTCGGTGCGCCCGCCGGAAGGCGGGTGTTCCCCTCTTTCTCCTAACTGTCGGGTGGAGCGAGCCGAAGGCGAGCGGCTTCCAGCCTTTTCTTCCGCTCCTATTTCTCCGTCTTTCCGGATGGGTTCTGGTCCCGGTGTGAGGGGCCGCGGCCCCGAAGCCCCCTCTTGGTGCGCGAGGCGTAAGCCGAGCGAAGGGGGAAAAACACAACAAGGGCCGAACATATACCGCTATGTTCAGCCCTTGTTGTGTGGGAGGCTCTTTTATGCTTTAACTATGTCAAAGGAAGGATTTGCTCCATTTTCTTTCTTAATCCCTAACTGCTGTTCAAATGCTTCGAATATCTGAGCAGAGGTAGGCTTGTTTGTTCCCGTTCCCACAACTTGCACTGTGAGCCCCTTGGCGAATTTCCTCCAGGGAGATTTTACTGTCACTTTCCATGTCTGTGCCATAGTAACATTTTGGTTTTAAGTTAAACATTGAGTTGGTATGTGTCTGAAACACGTTCCCAGACACACATATTCTTTTCTTTTGAAAGTTCGGGGTTGATATGAAACACACCTACAAAATCGTATGCTTCCAACCCGCCGTAGGCAAAGTGTTTCATAAAAGTGATACGCTTCTGCCTGGAGTTTATCCATTTAGCGATATGCTTGGCTCGTTCCTCATCCGATTTCTTGTTGTACTCATAAATGTACATTCCGTCCTCTGATAGCTCATTGCTCCATATTCGGTGATTCTGTTGAGGCCACCAGACAATTTCATCCGTTTTGCCCGGAACGGCCACGCCCGATGCCCGAAGATAGCCTCTGTGTTTCGGCTTGGTGCCGAACACCGCCGCGATGTCATCAACATTGGTTAGCCAATCCTCTGTCGAGACTTTGAAATATCCTCGTGATTTGTAGTATTCGGGCGTGCTGCGGGTAATGGAATAGTCGCACGGCAGGAAACCCTCTCCTTGCTCCTCAATCCTCTTGCGGATTTCTGCCACAATATCATCTACCTGCTGGTGGATTTCATCAAGGTTTCCCGATGCCTTTATTACAAAGACGTCTGCCTTTGTTGCGTCCCTTACTTCTTTATTGCGGATTGCGTCACCCAGCTTTTGTTCGTCTGTTTCATGGTACCCCTCGTTAACCTCAACTATCATATTGAGTTGAGGAAGATAAAGGTCAGCAAGGGCATACCCCTTGTCTCGTTTTACATACTGCTGGAGAACGAAACGTACCCGAATGTCGTCAAGCCGATGCCATATTCTATTGATAACGTATGACTCTGTCGGTTTGTGAGCCAACTTCGCCAGCATTTGTGTTATGATTATTCTTTGAAATTCTTTCATATTCTCTGTAGGTTTTACCAAAACAAAAAAGAGCGACAGTCTGAACTTTTTCCTCATTTGCTTTCGTGGGTTCTGGTAAACCTTTTGCCCAAATAAGTAAAAAGCAGTCTGCGCCCTTATCGGGTACAAACCTACCTTTCGACTTAACTATTTGGGGCTTTGAAATTTACCAGATTTACGAAAGCCAAATAATTCGTCTAAAAGTCGTTTGAAATATGTCTTGTTATCTTATGTTTCTGTTTCTGTTTCTTGCTTAATTTTTTTAAGGTTCTTAATCCACAAAGTAAGCAATAATTTTTGAAACACGCAAGAGCATATCGCAGAACCGCTTGAAAACACGTTGTCTAATCAGGCAAATCAGGTAATCAGGTATAACCCGGTATAATCAGGATATAATCTGGTTCCATTATCATCTCTTCTCATTGCCTTGTATTTGATTATGCGGAATTATACCGGTCAAATGCGGATTTGTTAAACTTGAAATGTTAAAATTTTCACCGTAGACAAAAAAACTTTTCAGCTCAAAGCTAAATTATGCGCCAGCAATAATAGCAACCTGTAAACCCCAACAAACTAATAGGTAACAGATATTGGCGAATAGGAATAGGTGTGTTATAATAACGAACGGCGCGGTATCGGGAGGGATACCGCGCCGTTCGTTTTATTGAGGGGGGAATGGCCGGGGGTTAGACGTAGCCGCGGACGATGCCGCGCTTGGAGTTGCGGATGAACTCGATGATTTCGTCACGCTCGCGGGTCGCGGGGAGCTCGGCCTCGATGCGGTCGACGGCGTCGGAGACGTTCAGACGCGACAGGTAGAGGTAACGGTAGATTTCCTGGATGTCGCGGATCTGGTCGTTGGTGAAATTGCGGCGGCGCAGGCCGATGGAGTTGACGCCGGTGTAGGCGATGGGGTCACGGCCTGCCTTGACGAAGGGGGGGATGTCCTTGTTGACGCGCGAGCCACCCTGGAGCATCACGTGGGAGCCGATGTGGCAGAACTGGTGGATCAGCGAGCCGCCGCCGATGACGGCGAAGTCGTCAATCTGGACCTCGCCGGCGACCTGCGTGGCGTTCGACATGATGACGTTGTTGCCGATCTGGCAGTCGTGGGCGACGTGGGAGTATGCCATGATCAGGCAGTTGCTGCCGACGATGGTGTGCCCCTTGGAGGCTGTGCCGCGGTTGACGGTGACGCACTCGCGGATGGTCGTGTTGTCGCCGATGATGGCGACCGTCTCCTCACCCTTGAACTTCAGGTCCTGGGGGATGCCTGAGATGACGGCGCCGGGGAAAATCTTGCATCCCTTGCCGATGCGCGCTCCCTCCATGATGGTGCAGTTGGAGCTGATATGGGTTCCCTCGCCGATTTCCACGTTCTGGTCAATCGTCACGAAGGGGTCGATGACTACCGAGGGGTGGATTTTTGCGGCGGGGTGTATGTAGGCGAATGGCTGTTTCATAACGGTTTGGGAGAGGGATTATTTGTTTTTGATAATCTGCGCCATAAACTCGCACTCGCAGACTACCTTGTCGGCGACGAAGGCTACGCCTTTCATCATCGCGCATCCGCGGCGCAGCGGCGACATGAAGGAGACGTGGAAGATGAGCGTGTCGCCGGGGACGACTTTCTGGCGGAACTTCACGTTGTCGATTTTCATGAAGTAGGTCGAATATTTCTCCGGTTCGTCGACCGTGCCGAGCACCAGCAGGCCGCCGGTCTGCGCCATGGCCTCTACCAGGAGCACGCCGGGCATGACGGGTTCCTGCGGGAAGTGGCCCATGAAGAAAGGCTCGTTGCCGGTGACGTTCTTGATGCCGACGATATAGGAGTCGCTCTTGTCGATAATCTTGTCGACCAGGAGGAAGGGGTAGCGGTGGGGGAGGTGCTGGCGGATCTGGTTGATGTCCATCAGCGGTTCCAGGCCGGGATTGTAGACCGGGGCCTGGAGCTCCTGGCGCTGGATTTCCTTGCGTACCTGCTTGGCGAAGGTGGTGTTGATCTTGTGGCCGGGACGGCAGGCGATGATGCGCCCCTTGAGGGGACGGCCGATCAGGGCGATGTCGCCCATGACGTCGAGGAGCTTGTGACGCGCCGGCTCGTTCTCAAATTCGAGGGGACGGTTGTTGATGTAGCCGAAGTCGGTGATTTTCTTGCGCTCGCAACCCATCGTGTCGGAGATGTGGTCGAGCTGCTCCTGTGTCATCTCGCGGTCGTAGATGACGATCGCGTTGTCGAGGTCGCCCCCCTTGATGAGGTTGGCCTTCACCAGCGGCTCGATTTCGCGAACGAAGACGAAGGTGCGGCTCGACGCGATTTCCTTCTGGAAGTCGGCGACGTTCTCCAGGCGCGCGAACTGGTTGGACAGCACGGGAGAGTCGTAAGAAATCATGACGTCGATTGAGAAGTCGTTGTCGGGGAGCACGGTCAGGTGGGCGCCGGTATGCTCGTCGCGCACTTCGATTTTGTGCTTGACAACGTAGTAGTTCTTGTCGATAGTCTGCTCGGCGAGGCCGACGGCTTCGATTTTCTGGCAGTACTCGCGGGCGGAGCCGTCGAGAATCGGCATTTCGGGAGCGTTGAGCTTAATCAGGGCGTTGTCGATACCGGCGGCGTAGAGGGCGGCGAGGGCGTGCTCGATAGTCGAGATGCGGACGTCGCCGCGGGCGATGGTGGTGCCGCGGGAGGTGTCGACGACGTTTTCAGCCAGTGCGTCGATCACCGGTTCGCCGGGGAGGTCGACGCGCTGGAACTTGTAGCCGTGGTTTTCGGGAGCGGGGAGGAATTCGGCTTCGATTTCGAGGCCGGTATGCAGACCTTTGCCTTTGACGGAAAACTGTCCGTTGAGTGTCTGTTGTTTCATTCTATGTTGTGATAATGATGATATTCGGTGAGGGGCAGGGGGTTACTCGGCGGCGGAGAGTTTCGCGACGGCCTGCTCGAGCTGCTGCAGGCGGCGCATCAGGTCGGGGAGGTTCTTCTGCGCGACCACCATCCGGGCGAAGTTAGGGGCCGGGATGGCGGGGGAGCCCATCATGCGCTTGTCGGAGGGGATGCTGTTGGGCACTCCCGACTGGGCGCCGAGCTGCACGTTGTCGCCGACGGTGATGTGGCCGGCGAGGCCGACCTGGCCGCCGAACATACAGCGGCTCCCGACGTGGGTCGAGCCGGCTATTCCGACCTGGGCGGCCATGACTGTCTGCTCGCCGATTACGCAGTTGTGGGCCACCTGGATCAGGTTGTCAAGCTTCGTGCCGCGGCCGACGCGGGTCGAGCCCATCATAGCGCGGTCAATGGTTGTGTTCGCGCCGATTTCGACGTCATCCTCCAGGACCACGTTGCCGAGCTGGGGAATCTTTTCGTAGCCGTTCTCCGTCGGGGCGAAGCCGAAGCCGTCGGCTCCGATCACGGCGCCGGAATGGATGATGCAGCGCTCGCCGATGACGCAGCCGTGGTAGACCGAGGCGTTAGGCTTGACGACGCTTCCGGCACCGACCTTCACTCCGTCGCCGATATAGGCTCCGGGGAAGATCTTCACCCCGGGGGCGAGCTTCGCTCCCTTGCCGACATAGGCGAACGCGCCGATATACGCGTCAACCGGGACCTCCACGCCTTCGGCGATGAAGCATGGCTGCTCCACTCCGACGGGATTCGGCTCGAGCATTTTCGAGGCCATCTGCATCAGGGAGGCGACGGTCGCATACGGGTCGTCGACGCGTATGAGCGTGCATTTTAGCGGCTTCTCGGGGGAGAAGTCGCGGCTGACGAGGACGGCCGACGATTCGGTGTCGTAGATGAAGTGGGTATATTTGGGGTTGGCCAGGAAAGAGATGGCACCAGTGTGTCCCTCTTCTATTTTGGCGAACGAGTCGATAATAATGTCGCCGTTACCTTCAACGGAACCTCCGCAGAGGGAGGCAATCTGGTTTACGGAAAATTGCATCAGTTTCGATTTGTTACCCGCGGGGCCGTCAGAGAGGCGGTCAGGCGGCTATTTTAAGAATCTTTAAGCGCACTATATCGCTAAGATTCTGCAAAGTTCGCGAAATTTTTCGGAATATGCCCCATATTTGTCGAAAAACTTCACATCGCGGGGATTTCTGCGCGGAAACATCGCTTTTTCAGGGGGCGCCAACGCTGCTCCCGGCAATAAAAGGGCGTTATTTTCCGTTATAAACATATATCTTACTTGCATAAAAAGAACAGAAACCTTAACCAATGAAAAGACTGATGATCGACCTTTGCGCCGGCACGCTCTTCGCTTCTGCGGCGCTCTGCGGGGCCGCTCCTGCAAAAGCGGCGGAGAACGGCGGCTATGACGCCCGCTTTGCGGCATTTCCCCATTACGAGGGTGACGACCTCGGACTGACAATCACTCCGCAGGGCGCGGTGCGTTTCCGTCTCTGGTCGCCGGAGGCGGCGCAGGTGAAGCTGCGGCTGTATAAGAATGGCCGCGGGGGTGAGCCGCTGCGCACTATCGATATGCGGCGGGCCGAGAACGGTACCTGGACCGCCGAAATCAACCCCGCGCCGATGGGGCAGTACTATACTTTCCAGGTGCTTCACGACGGCAAATGGCTTGACGAGACCCCGGGGGTCTGGGCCAAGGCTGTAGGAGTCAACGGCGGCCGCGCCGCGATTATAGATTTCGCGGGGACCGATCCGGAGGGCTGGAAGGAGGACAAGGGTCCGAAAATCGAGAATATAACCGACGCGGTGCTCTACGAGATGCACCACCGCGATTTCTCCATCCACCCCACGTCGGGGATTGCCAACAAGGGTAAGTTCCTGGCTCTTACGGAGGAGGGAACGGTTACGCCGCTCGGCGACAAGACTGGAATCGACCACCTCAAGGAGCTGGGAGTGACGCACGTGCATATCCTTCCGAGCTATGACTTCAACAGTGTCGACGAGACGCAGCTCCCTTCCAACGGGTACAACTGGGGGTACGACCCGCAGAACTACAACGCGCCGGAGGGTTCTTATTCGACCAATCCGAACGATCCGGCTGTCCGCGTCAACGAGATGAAGCGGATGGTGAAGGCGCTCCATGACGCCGGAATCGGGGTGGTGATGGATGTCGTCTACAACCATACGGCTCAGAACGACGACAGCAATTTCTCGCTGACGGCTCCGGGGTATTATTACCGCCACCGCGCCGACGGCTCCTATTCGGACGCTTCGGGATGCGGCAACGAGACGGCTTCCGACCGCCCGCAGGTGGCCGACTATATTGTCAATTCCGTCAAATACTGGGCGAAGGAGTACCATATCGACGGTTTCCGCTTCGACCTTATGGCGATCCACGACACGGAGACGATGAGCCGCGTGGCCCGCGAGCTGAAGGAAATCAATCCTTCGATATTTGTCTATGGTGAGGGTTGGACGGCGGGGGACTCGCCGCTTCCCGCCGAGCGCAGGGCGCTGAAGGAGAATGTCGCCAAGATGAAGGGAATAGCGGTGTTCTCCGACGACATCCGCGACGCGGTCAAGGGACATTATTCCGACGCTGCCGACCGCGGGTTCGCCACGGGGAAACCGGGAAACGAGGAGACGGTTAAAATCGGCATTGTCGGGGCTACGGCCCATCCGCAGGTCGATTACTCGAAGGGGAACAACTCCAAGTTTCCCTACGCGGCCTCTCCGGCGATGGTTGTCAACTATGTGAGCTGCCACGACGACCTGACTCTTACCGACAAGCTCGCCAAGTCGATGGCGGGGAGCACGCCGGAGGAGCGGCAGCGCGCGGCGCGGCTCGCGCAGACGATTGTGTTTACCTCGCAGGGGACGCCGTTCATGTTCGCCGGAGAGGAGGTTTTCTGCGACAAGAAGGGGGTTCACAATTCCTACAAGTCGCCGGACAGCGTCAACGCTATCGACTGGACGCTCAAGCACGCCAACGCGGAGCAGTTTGCCTACTACAAGGAGCTGATCGCGCTTCGCAAGGCGCATCCTGCGTTCCGCATGACTGACGCGGCGGAGGTCGCGCGCCATTTGCGATTCGAGAAGGTCAAGGGGGACAATCTGATCGCTTACCAGCTTCTCGACAACGCCAATGGTGATGATTGGAAGAGCATCTTCCTCGCGTTCAACGGGGCGGCCTCCGGGCAGAGCGTCAAGCTCCCCAAGGGGGAGTGGCTGGTCGTCGCCTACGACGGGAAGCTCAGCCACGAGGGGCTGACTTCCGCACGCGGTCTCGACGGGGTTGTTTCCGCCGAGGGTGAGCCGGTCGTTATCAAGGGGGGCCGGACTATCGAGGTTCCCGCCACGAGCGCCTTCATCGCGGCAAGGCTCAGGTAAGGGCCGCGGCTCTTCCGCTTCAGGGTTGTTGTCTGAAGAACGATAGCTGGCCGCCAGATAATCGGCGGCAATCGGGAAACGACCGTTTGCTCTGAAAAATGCCCAAGGATCCATAACTTTTTTTTTATCGCAAAGATAGGGGCGCGGAGGCGCCCCGCGGATGCGATAATGCAACTCTTCGCCAAATGCTGGAGCCGGCCCTGTCGCGGACAGGGCCGGCTCCCGGCTTTTGGCGAAGTTTAAGGTTTGGGAGATACTTCCGGCGGGGAAAGGCTGCGGGAAGCCCGGGAGCGGGAGAGCCCCCAAGGGGGCCGCACAGGGACAAAAGCCCTGCGGGGAACAAGAGGGGGGAAGAGCAACAAAACGACTGGGGCGCGACCGGAAGGAGGCCGCGCCGCTCGCTAAAGCTCGCTCCACCCGACAGGCTGCGCGGGGAGGGCTTTTCCTTCGCTCGGCTCACGCCTCGCGCACCAGGAGGCGGCTTCGGGGCCGCGGCCCCTCACACCGGGACCAGAACCCATTCGGCGGAAAGCCCGGGAGCGGGAGAGCCCCCAAGGGGGCCGCACAGGGCAAAAGCCCTGCGGGGAACAAGAGGGGGAAGAGGGGGACAGCCGCCTTCCGGCGGCCGCACAGGACAGGGAATGCTTTTAACGGGGAGAGGAGGGAAAGGGGGATAGGAGAGAGAAGGGAGGGGGAAAGAGGGAGGGAGAGGAAGAGGGAGGGGGAAAGAGGGAGGGAGAGGAGTGGGAGTGGGGAGGGGATTAGCGGGAGGCGAGGAGGGAGGACTGGACGGTGGCGCGGTAGGCGAGGAGGCCGGAGGGGGAGAGCTCGGTCAGGCGGGGGGTACCGTCGGGGGTGGGGAGGAGGACGTGGGTGTCGTCAACGAAGGTCATCAGTTTGTGGGTCGAGCCGTCGGGGGCGACGAGGTTCCAGGAGCGGTCGTCCTGGTGGAAGTCGAGGCGGATGGACGCGCCGCCGTCCTCGGGGGTTATGGTGTAGCCTTTGCCGTCACATTCGACGAGGTAGCGGCCGTCCTGCCCGTCGATTACTGATTTTCCGACGGCTACGGGGTTGCTGCCGCTCCAGAATTCGATGGAGTTGATTACGACTACGTCGGCGAGGGCCGCTACTTCGTAAACGGGAATCACCCAGAAGGCGAAGAATACCAGTTCGTTGACGAATTTGTTGCTGACCTGCTTGTTCCAGCTCAGGAGTTTGTTTGTCAGGGCGAAGCTGCCGATGCAGGATGTGCAGAGGGTAGAGGCGGCGACTGCGGAGATGAGCGCTACGGAAAGGAAATGTTTCTTCATCGTTCTGTATGTGGTGAAAAAATAGTTGAAACTTGGTAGAGTTGAGAGTAGTTGAAACTTATTATTATAACCGCGGGGAGGGGTTTATAGTTTAACGGATTTGCGGGCTTTTTCGTATAGGGCGAGGACTTCGCGGACGTAGGCTACGGTCTCGCGGCCTCGGAAGTAGCCGGAGCGCACGATGGGGTCTGTATAATACTCGGGCTTGGCCTTCATCAGGAGGGCGCTCTCGACGTTGCCTTCCCAGAGCTGTGGGTTCTTGCCGTATTTGGCGGCGAGGGCAATCGCGTCGAGGATATGGCCTATGCCGGAGTTGTAGGCTCCGATTACGAATTTGCGGCGCTCGACGGGGTCGGAGACTTTTTTCGCGAGGATGCGGTCGAGGTCGGCCATTATGCGGGACGCGGCGGCGATTGATGCCTCGGGGTTAGTGATTTTATTGGCGGGGAGGCCGTAGGCGCGGGCTGTGCGGGGCATGATCTGCATCAGTCCGCGGGCGCCGGCCCAGCTTACGCGGGTTGTGTCGAAGTTGCTTTCCTTGTATGCCTGGGATGCGAGGACGCGCCAGTCCCAGCCGATTTCACCGGCGTACCGGCGGAAGAGGTCGTCGTAGGGGGATATTCGCCCCTTTGAGAGGTCGAGGCGGATGGAGGGGGAGGGGCCGTCCTTGCTCATCTCGAAGTAGTGTTTGAGGAGCTGAGCCCGGCGTTTGCGGGGCGTTTCCTCGGCGAAGTAGGCGTCGATGGAGTCGCCGAGCCAGCTCATCGCTGGGGCGACGGCCCACCGGGCTTTCTGGGGGAAGCTGACGGCGAGGGAGGTGTCGAGGCCGGGGTAATATTTCCGGTTCATGGCGGCGATATCGCTGTCGACGACCGTCAGGGGGATTTCGCCGCCGGCGACCATTTCGATGAGGTCTTCGGTGATAAGGGTATCGCGGTCGACGGAGGTTATTTTGAGGCCGCCTCCCAGTTCGTTGTCGAGATTCTCGAGGCGGTGGAGGTATTTGGAGTGGGCCTCGACGCAGATTTCGCGGCCTACGAGCTGGGTGACGTCGGTTATTTCGGGCTTGCCGTTTTTAAGGGGCTGTACGAGTACCTGGTGGGTCAGGGTCTCGGGCCCGCAGGGAACGACCTGGGAGCGGTATTCGGCTGTCACGGGGACTTCGTAAGCGGCGAGGTCGACGAGCCCGCTGTCGAGCATCTCGACCATGGCGCGGAGGGATGGGGCGACGGTCAGTTCGAGTTCCATTCCCTTGTCGCGGGCGAACTGGCTGACGAGGGAGTAGTCGTAGCCCATCGGTTCGTCGCGGTATAGGAAGTAGGATGAGGGGCTGTAGAGTGTCGCGACGCGGAGGGTGTCGGGGAGATGGCGGGTTTCGGTTTCCTCGAGGATGGTTTGCTCCTGGCGGCGGTTGCGCTGGAAGGTCGCGAGGCATACGGCCCCGATGATTACTATCAGGACAAAAGGGAGGGCTTTCCGAAGCCTTGGGTCAATATTCAAAGAGGCCATGCTCCGATTTGATGGTCAACCGGTTGGAGTCGGCAGCCTCAACGCGTCCGATAACCCGGGCTTCGATTCCGAAGGAACGGGCTACGTCCATTACTTCGCCGGCGCGGTCGGCGGAGGTGTAGATTTCCATTCTGTGGCCCATGTTGAATACCTTGTACATCTCCTTCCAGTCGGTGCCGGACTGTTCCTGGATGAGGCGGAAGAGGGGCGGGGTCGGGAAGAGGTTGTCCTTGATCACATGGAGGTTTTCGACGAAGTGCATGACCTTTGTCTGGGCGCCGCCGGTGCAGTGTACCATGCCGTGGATTTCGGGGCGCATGAGGTCGAGGAGGCGGCGTATGACGGGTGCGTAGGTGCGCGTCGGGGAGAGGACGAGCTTTCCGGCATCGAGGGGAGTTCCTTCGACGGGTGTCGTGAGGTCCATCGAGCCGCTGTATGCCAGTTCGGCGGGCATAGCGTTGTCGTAGGTTTCGGGGAAGAGCTCGCGGACGGATGCGGAGAATACGTCGTGGCGGGCGGATGTGAGGCCGTTGCTTCCCATGCCGCCGTTGTAGCAGTCCTCGTAGGTGGCCTGTCCGAAGGACGCGAGGCCTACGATTACGTCGCCGGGGCGGATGTCGGCGTTGTTGATGACCTGGTCGCGGCGCATGCGGCAGGTGACGGTGGAGTCGACGATGATGGTGCGTACGAGGTCGCCGACGTCGGCAGTCTCGCCGCCGGTTCCGTAGACGGTAACGCCGAGCTGACGGAGGCGCTGGAGAAGGTCCTCGGTGCCGTTGATGATGGCGGCGATGACCTCTCCTGGAATCAGTCGCTTGTTGCGGCCGATTGTCGAGGAGACGAGGATGTTGTCTGTGGCGCCGACGCAGAGGAGGTCGTCGATGTTCATTATCAGGGCGTCCTGTGCGATTCCGCTCCAGACGGAGAGGTCGCCTGTCTTTTTCCAGTAGGCGTATGCCAGGGCGGACTTGGTACCTGCGCCATCGGCGTGCATGATGTTGCACCATTCGGGGTCACCGCCCAGTATGTCGGGGATAATCTTGCAGAATGCTTTTGGGAAAATGCCTTTGTCGATGTTGCGTATCGCGGCATGGACATCTTCTTTGGCGGCAGAGACGCCGCGCATCATGTATCGTTCGTTGGACATGTCTATCTGGTTTTCAAATTAGGGCGTAAACGGCAATCGCGAGGAGGTAGGCCATGACGGCCGGGGAGACGAGGAGGAGGGAGTCGATGCGGTCGAGGATTCCACCGTGGCCGGGGAGGAGGCGGCCGGAATCCTTTACACCGATCGTGCGCTTGATGAGGGATTCGACGAGGTCGCCCCAGGTTCCGAAGATGCTGACCACGGCGGCGAAGCCGAGGACTCCGGCGAGGTTCATCTCGTGGAATACTCCGGGGAAGAGGTAGAAGCAGACGACTCCGCAGACGAGGCAGAAGGCGAGGCCACCGAAGAAGCCTTCCCAGGATTTCTTGGGTGAGACGCGCTCGAAGAGGCGGTGCTTTCCGAAGAGGGAGCCGACGCAGAAGGCGCCGGTGTCGTTGAGCCAGATCATTATGAAGAGCACGAGGACGACGGCGGGGCTGAAGCTGTAAAGGGCTGTCAGGAGGCCGAGGGGGAGGGAGATATACAGTTGGGCCATGAGGGACACGGCGTAGTGGCGGAGGGGGTTGCCGTCGGAGATGTAGAGCTGGCTGACGAGGCGCGCGACGAGATAGACGAGGGTACAGAAGATGCCTACCGAGAGGAGCCTGGGGTTGACTGCCCGTGCGGCGAAGAGGGATATTACGGAGGCGGAGCCGATTACGTCGAGGAGGATTGTCGCGGCGGAGAGCCTTTCGGGGTTGGCGAGGCGGTCGAACTCGGAGACGGCAAGGACGCCCAAAAGGAGGGCGAGGGCATAGAACCAACCGGGACCGCCGAGGATCGCGCCTACGATGAGGCCCACATATATTATACCGGTAATTGAGCGGGTTACAAGGCTCTTCATATTTGGGGAATTGATGATGAAGCGGTCAAAAGGGAACCGCAGGGCAAAAGTACGAATTTTTTTTCAAACGAATGGAAGGGAGGGGGGAAAAAGGGAGAGGGGGGAGGACGCGCTACCCGACAGGCTGCGGGGGGAGGCTTTTCCTTCGCTCGGCTTACGCCTCGCGCACCAGGAGGCAGCTTCGGGGCCGCGGCCCCTCACACCGGGATCAGAACCCATACGGAGGGAAAGGCGGGGAAGGAGGCAGGAGAAGAAGGAAGAAAGGACGGAGGGAAAGGTTTTTTAGAGAGGAAAGGGAGGCGGGAAGATAAGCCCGGGTTTAGGGGGCGGGGAGGAGGAAGCGGGCGGAATGGCGGGAGCCATCGGAGAGGAGGGCGACGGCGATTATTACGGGGGAAGAGGAGGGGAGGGGAAGGGAGATTTTGGAGGACTTAGAGGCGGAGGCGAGGAGGCGGCCGTCGGGGGCGTAGGCGGAGAGGGAGAGAAGGGGGGCGCGGAGGGGGGTACAGAGGAGGGTTGTCCCCAGGAGGCGGAATTCGGCGGCGGGGGGCTCGGCAGTGACTGAGGAGAGGGAGGAGGCGGAGAGGATCGCGCAGAGTCCGGCGAGGGGGTCGATTATTCCGGCTCCCCAGCGGGGATCGGCGGGGACGGAAGGGGAACACCCGCCTTCCGGCGGGCGCACCGAACAGGAGTTACTTCCGATAAGGGAGGGAGAGGGTGACGAGAGGGAGGAGCCGGGGTCGGAAACGGAGGAGGGGGAGGAGGCGGTTTCGCGGGCGACGCGGAGGAGGTCGGCGGGGGTGAGGGAGGGATCGGCCTGGAGCCAGAGGGCGAATACGCCGGCGGTGAAGGGGGAGGACATTGAGGTCCCGGAGGCTTCGCCCCAGTGGTGGGCGCGGCCGGAGGCTTCGATGCGGGCGCTGTATTTGTCTTCGGGGATTTCTTCGGCGATGATGTATGGCTCGGAAACGGAGGAGATTATGGGTGCGCCGGGGGCGGATATGTGGGGGAGGGCGCCGAGGGGGGTGTCGCCGAAGCTGGTGAAGGAGGCGGGGTCGCCGGGGTTGGAAGTGGTTACGACGCGGAGGAGGTCGGAGCCGATGACGGGGACGGATGAGCGGGTACACATGGCGCCTACGGAGATGACGCCGGGGCTACAGCAGAGGTCGTTGATGGTCAGGAGGTTTGAGAAGGCGGGGGCGGTTGAGCCGGCACAGGACATCATCATCAGGGAGGAGGAGACGTGGCAGTCGATGGCGGCGTTTTGGGGGGCGGAGACGCGGAAGCCGATGTGGTAGCGGGATTTGGCTGGGTCGTAGGGGCCGGGGTAGTCTTCGCCGTTGTTGTTATGGTATTCGATGCCGAGGGCGGTATTGAAGCGTTTGTTTTCGGGGTTTAGCTCGCAGGTCAGGATTACGCGGGCGGTGAAGTCTCCGAGGGAGGAGAGGGCGGGGGTGTCGGCGGAGGAAAATTCGAGGTAGTCGGTTCCGGCGTCGGGGTCGAGCGAGGGGAGGGTGAGGCAGATTTTTTTCTCGAGGTCGTCCCAGATGAAAGGCTGGACGGAGAAGGGGGCGCTGTCGGCGCTCCAGAGGTCGGCTACGCCGGCGACGTTTATTGCGCTCCAGTCGCTGCCGAGGACGCGGGCTTCGACGAGTGGACGGGAGTGGGAGGGGGTGAAGCGGAAGTAGCCGGATGAGCGGTCGCCGTCGTTCCCGGCGGAGATGCAGACGGCGGCTTCGTCGGCGACGCGGGCCATGTACTGGTTGAAGAGGGTCGATCCGTCGCGGGGTCCGGTGAAGGAGGAGATCGACATGTTGATTACGGCGGGCTTTCCCTGGGATTTGGCGTAGTCGATCACGCGGTCGCAACCGGCGAGAAGGTAGGGGGCGTTGAGGGAGCTGGTGGTTCCGACGATTTCGGCGGCGGGGGCGACTCCGATGTAGGGGGCGGCGGGGGCGTTGTAGCTGCCGGCGAGGATTCCGGCGACATGGGTGGCATGCCATTCGGAGGAGTTGTCGGTTTGCCAGGCGGCGATTTCGGCGGGGGTAGAGGCTGTTTCGGGGAGGGGAAGGGAGGGGTTGTAGTTGTAGAGGAGCTTGACGCGGGAGGAGCCGTCGGCGGGGTCGGAGAAGTTGATATGGGCGGGGTCGAAGCCGATGTCGGTGAAGCCGCAGACGACTCCGCTGCCGTCGAAGGAGCGGGGGAGGCCGGAGGAGCCGTCGCGGACTTCATCGAGGCCGCAGTAGGCTCGGGCGAGGTCCATCGCGGGGAGGGCGCAGACACCGGACTCCATGCGTAGGATGCCGGGGGCTGAAAGGAGCTCGGAGACGCGGGGCGCGGGGACGTTGACTATGGCGAGGTCGCCGCGGCGGGAGAGGAGATGGACGAAGCCGGGGATGGGGTCGGGGGCGCTCTCGTCGAGGCGGAGGATTACGGGGATGTATTCCTCTTCCTCGGTTTCGGTTCTTGAGCGGCTTTCGGCTTTTTCGGCTTCGCGGGCGAGGAGGACGCGGGTCAATGGGGAAAGGGAGGCGGGGGAGGCGCTTTCGGCGGCTCCCAGGATGAGGAGGAAAAGGAGAGGGATTTTTTTCATAAGGGGGAAGGGGAAAGGGGGGACGGCAGAGACAGCAGGGAGCGGGGAGCGCCCCCAAGGGGGCGGCACGGGGACAAAAGCCCTGCGGGGAGAAAGAGGGAGAGACCCAACGGAGGGCCAGGCTGCGCCGCTCGCTAAAGCTCGCTCCACCCGACAGGCTGCGCTGGAGAGGGCTTTCCCTTCGCTCGGCTTACGCCTCGCGCACCAAGCGGCAGCTTCGGGGCCGCGGCCCCTCACACCCGGAACAGAACCCATTCGGCGGGAAAGGAGGGGAAGAGCCCCCAAGGGGGCTGCACCGGGACAAAAGCCATTCGGGGAGAAAGAGGGAGAGGGAGGGAGATTTCGGGAGAAAGGGAGGGCTTAGAGGGGGGAGGGGGACTGCCGCCTTCCGGCGGGCGCACTGAACAGGGGTTACTTAAGAAGGGGAAGAGGGGGAAGGAGGCCGCGCCGCTCGCTAAAGCTCGCTCCACCCGACAGGCTGCGCTGGAGAGGGCTTTTCCTTCGCTCGGCTTACGCCTCGCGCACCAAGAGGAAGCTTCGGGGCCGCGGCCCCTCACACCCGGAACAGAACCCATTCGGCGGGAAAGGAGGGGACGAGGGACGGGCGGGGATCAGAGGAGGAGGCCTTTGAGGAGGACCTGGGAGAGGTAGGGCTCGGTGTAGGCGTAGGGGATGTAGGCGAGGGAGGGGAGGGGGCGGGTTATCAGGAGGGAGGCGGGGGCGCCGGGGGCGATTGTGCCGAAGCCGGAGGGGAGGAGGCCGAGGGCGGCGGCGGTGTTGACGGTCATGGCGTTGAGGGCTTCCTCGGGGGTGAGGCGCATTTTGACGCATGCGAGGGTCCAGACGAAGCGCATGTCGCCGGAGGGGGAGGAGCCGGGGTTCCAGTCGGAGGCGAGGGCGAGGGGGAGGCCGGCGTTGACGGCCCGGCGCGCGGGCCCGTAGGGCATGCCGAGGAAGAAGGAGGCTCCGGGGAGCATTGTGGGGATTGTGCGGGTAGAGCGGAGGGCTTCGATTTCGGCGTCGGTTATGCGCTCGAGATGGTCGGCGGAGAGGGCTCCGCGGCTGACGGCTACCTGCACGCCGCCGGAGACGGCGAGCTCGTTGGCGTGGATTTTTCCGGGGAGGCCGTAGCGGGCGGCGGCGTCGAGGATGCGGGCGGTCTCTTCGGGGGTGAAGAAGCCTTCGTCGCAGAAGACGTCGACGAAGTCGCAGCCTCCTTCGTCGGCGATGGCGGGGAGCATGTCGGAGATTAGGTAATCGACGTATTCGGCCTGTCGGCCGGCGAAGGCGCGGCCTACGGCGTGGGCTCCGAGGAATGTCGCCTTGATTTCCATCTGAGGCATGGCGTCGCGGAGGCGGCGGATCACGCGGAGCATTTTCAGCTCTCCTTCGAGGGTGAGGCCGTAGCCGGTTTTTATTTCGATCGCGCCAGTGCCGCGGGAGGCGGCGAGACGCAGTCGGGTGAGGCTTTGGGCGAAAAGCTCGTCTTCGGAGGTAGCGTTGAGGCGGTCGGCGGAGTTTAGTATTCCGCCACCCCGGGCCGCGATTTCGGCGTAGCTGAGTCCGGCGATTTTGTCGCGGAACTCCCCTTCGCGGCTTCCGGCCCAGACGATGTGGGTATGGGAGTCGCAGAAAGCGGGGAGGACCATGCCCCAGCGGGCGTCGATCACGCGTTGGAAGTCATCCTCGGAGGGGCATGCATCCATGGGGCCGAAATCGGCCACGCGCTCGCCGTCGATTGAGAGCCAGGCGTTTTCGAGGGAGGGGACGGAGGCCATCGCGGCCCCCGCCAGGGGCTTGGAGAGGAGCTCCCGGCGGGCGCCGAGTATGGCGGCGATATTTTTGACGAGGGTCTTCATCAGTCGGGGAAGTTATAGGAGGCGACGAACTTTTCGGAGGCGGCGATGAGGGGGTACATGACGGTATCGACGTCGACGAAGGGAACGGTTTCGCGGTATGCCTTGTGGAGCGCCTCGACGACTGGGGAGCTTTTCAGGGGGCGGCGGAAGTCGAGGGCCTGGGCGGCGTTGAAGAGCTCGATGCCGAGGACGCGGCGGGTGTTGGCGGCGACGCGGCAGAGCTTTGTCGCGGAGTTGCCTCCCATGGATACGTGGTCTTCCTGTCCCTGTGAGGAGGGGATGCTGTCGGCGCTGGTCGGGTAGCAGAGGGCTTTGCTCTGGTTCACGATTGAGGCGGCGGCATACTGGGGAATCATGAAGCCGCTGTTGAGGCCTGGCTTCGCGACGAGGAAGGAGGGGAGGCCGCGGGTGCCGGAAATCAGTTTGTAGATTCGGCGCTCGGAGATGTTTGCCAGCTCGGAGAGGGCGATGCAGAGGTAGTCCATCGGGAGGGCGATCGGCTCGCCGTGGAAGTTACCGGCGGAGACGATTGTGTCGAGCTCGGGGAAGATGGTCGGGTTGTCGGTCGGGGCGTTGATTTCCTCTTCCATTATTCGGGTCGCGTAGGAAATTGCGTCTTTTACGGCGCCGTGGACCTGGGGGATGCAGCGGAAGGAGTAGGGGTCCTGGACGTGCTTCTTGGGCTGGGCGATCATTTCGCTGCCTTCAAGGATGCGGCGCATGGCGGCGGCGGTGGCGGTCTGTCCGGCGTGGTTGCGGACCTCGTTGACGGGGGCGGCGAAGGGCTCGATACGTCCGTCGAAGGCATCGAGGGACATGGCGGCTACGCAGTCAGCGGCGGCGCTGAGGTGACGGGCCTGGATTAGGGCCCAGACGGCGTGGGCGCTCATGAACTGGGTGCCGTTGAGGAGTGCGAGGCCTTCTTTCGACTGGAGGGTCATCGGTTCCCATCCGTGCTCGGCGAGTACTTCGGCGGCGGGGCGTACCTTTCCGTCGACCTCGACTTCCCCAAGGCCGAGGAGAGGGAGGCACATATTGGCGAGGGGCGCGAGGTCGCCGGAGGCTCCAAGGGAGCCTTGGCGGTAGACGACGGGAAGGATGCCGGCGTTGTAGAAGTCGAGGAGGCGGCGGACGGTCGCGAGCTGGACGCCGGAGTTGCCGTAGCTGAGGGACTGGGCCTTCAGGAGGAGCATGAGGCGCACGATTTCAGAGGGTACGCGTTCGCCGCAACCGCAGGCGTGGCTCATGACGAGGTTTTTCTGGAGCTGGGAGAGGTCGTCGGCGGGAATCGAGATGTTGCAGAGGGAGCCGAAACCGGTTGTTATGCCGTAGATCGGTTCTTTCTGCGATGCCATTTTCCGGTCGAGGTACTCGCGGCAGGCGGTAACTTTTGCTTCGGCTTCGGGGCTGAGGGTGACGGGGCATCCGCTGATGAGAATCTGCTCTACGCGGTCGATTGTGAGCCAGTCGGAGGAGATATGATGATGGTCCATAATTTTAGAAGGCTGAATTAATTATTGAATCGTCGACGAGGTTGGGGAGGGTCACGCGGAGGCCCGGGGTGCGGTCCATTTCGCGGCGTATGGCGTCCATGGCGCCGGGGTTGCGGCCCCAGGAGCGGCGCGCGATGCCGTTGTTGACATCCCAGAGGAGCATTTCGGAGATTCGGCGCGAGGCTTCTTCAGAGCCATCGATTACCATTCCGAATCCGCCGTTAATAACCTCGCCCCATCCGACACCGCCGCCGTTGTGGAGGGAGACCCAAGTGGCACCGCGGAAGGAGTCGCCTATGACGTTGTGGACTGCCATGTCGGCGGTGAACTGAGAGCCGTCGGTAATGTTGGAGGTCTCGCGGTAGGGGGAGTCGGTGCCGCTGACGTCGTGGTGGTCGCGGCCGAGCACTACCGGGGCGGAGATTTCGCCGCGGCGGATCGCGTCGTTGAAGGCCTGGGCGATACGGGTGCGTCCTTCGGAGTCGGCGTAGAGGATGCGGGCCTGGGAGCCGACGACGAGATGGTTTTCGGCGGCCTCGCGGATCCAGTGGAGGTTGTCGGCGAGCTGTCCCTTTATGTCGTCGGGGGCTTCGGCGAGCATAGCGTCAAGCACTTCGGCGGCGAGACGGTCGGTTACGGCGAGGTCCTCGGGCTTGCCGGAGGTGCAGACCCAGCGGAAGGGGCCGAAGCCGTAGTCGAAGAATTTCGGGCCCATTATGTCCTGGACGTAGGAGGGGTAACGGAAAGCCTTGCCGTCGGGAGCCATAATGTCGGCCCCGGCGCGGGAGCTTTCGAGAAGGAATGCGTTGCCGTAGTCGAAGAAGTACATCCCCTTGTCGGCCAGTTTGTTGATCGCGGCGACCTGGCGGCGGAGCGACTCGCGGACGGCTTCCTTGAAGCGTTCGGGCTCTTCGGCCATCATGCGGCGCGACTCCTCGTAGGAGTAGCCGACGGGGTAGTAGCCTCCGGCCCAGGGGTTGTGGAGGGAGGTCTGGTCGGAACCGAGGTTCACGGGTATGTTCTCTTCGGCGAGGCGCTCCCAGAGGTCGACGACGTTGCCCTGGTAGGCGAGGGAAACGACCTCTTCGGCTTCGACGGCCTTGCGGATGCGGGGAATCAGTTCATCGAGGGAGGTATGAACCTCGTCGACCCACCCCTGTTTGTGGCGCTTCTCGACGGCGGCGGGGTTGATTTCGGCGGTGACGCTGACGACGCCGGAGATGTTGCCGGCCTTTGGCTGCGCTCCCGACATGCCGCCGAGTCCGGCGGTCACGAAGAGCATGCCTCCGATTCCGGGTTTGCCGGGGCGCTGGTGGGAGCGGGCGGCGTTGAGGACGGTTATGGTTGTCCCGTGGACGATTCCCTGGGGGCCTATATACATATAGGAGCCGGCGGTCATCTGTCCGTACTGGGAGACACCGAGGGCGTTGAAGCGCTCCCAGTCGTCGGGTTTGGAGTAGTTGGGGATTACCATGCCGTTGGTGACGACGACGCGGGGCGCTCCGGGATGGGAGGGGAAGAGGCCGAGGGGATGGCCGGAGTACATGACGAGGGTCTGTTCGTCGGTCATCTCGCTGAGGTATTTCATCGCGAGGCGGTATTGTGCCCAGTTCTGGAAGACGGCGCCGTTGCCGCCGTAGGTAATCAGCTCGTGGGGGTGCTGGGCGACGGCGGGGTCGAGGTTGTTCTGAATCATCAGCATTATCGCGGCGGCCTGGCGGGAACGGGCGGGATACTGGTCGATCGGGCGGGCGTACATGTCGTAGCGCGGGCGGAGGCGGTACATATATATGCGTCCGTAGTCGGCGAGTTCCTTGGCGAACTCGGGGGCGAGGACTGCGTGCTGCTCTTTGGGGAAGTAGCGGAGGGCGTTGCGGAGGGCGAGTTTCTTCTCTTCGGGAGAGAGGATGTCCTTGCGCCGTGGCGCGTGGTTGACGGAGGGGTCGTATTCGCGGGGCTCGGGGAGTACGGCGGGAATTCCGGCTCGGATGTCGTCCTGGAATTGCTGGATTGTCATTTCCATATGCTGAAAGAGATTAACCGATTTTGGAGTTGACGATTTCGAGAATCTGGGTCTCGCGGGCGGAAGCGTGGCAGGCGATTTCCTCGGCTTCCTCGCAGAGGGCCTCGGCCATGGAGCGGTCGGTGAGGCCGGCGGCGTTGATGCGGACGTTGAGCTGCGCGCCGAGGACGGCGGAACGGGCGGCGAGGGCTCCCACACCGGCATCGGAGACGGAGGCCGGATTGCCTTCGCGGGCCATTGCTTCGAGGAGGTCGAAGGCTTCGGCGGCGGTTTTCATTGTGCGGAGGGGGACTTCGGTGGCGTATAGGGTCGCTTCCTGGAGGGCCTTGGCGCGGGCGGCCTTCTCCTCCTCGGTGCCCTTGGGCATCGCGAAGACACCCATTATGCGGTTGAAGGCGGCGGTGTCCTCGTCGACCAGGCCGATCAGGCGGTCAAGGATGTCGCGGCCGCGCTCGGCGTAGTCGGAGAACTCTTCCCAGCGCTCGTCCCATCCGGCCTTGTGGGCAGAGAGGTTGGCGACCATCGTGCCGAGGGCGGCTCCGAGCGCTCCCATATACGCGGCGATCGAGCCTCCGCCGGGAGCGGGGGACTCGGAGGCAGTCTCGTCGGCGAACCCTTCGAGGGTCATGTCGACGAGCTTTCTGCCGCTCTTGTTCTGCCCGGCCTCGAGGAGGTATTCGATTACCTTCTCCTCGGGTTTGAAGGGTTTCAGCTCGTCAAGCCCCATGGATTTGACGGCCATGCGGATAATGTCAGCTTCGGGGATGCCGAGGGAGCGCTGCTGCTTGCGGAGGAAGTATTTTCCGGCGTCAATCAGGGCGCGTTTGGGTATGAGGCCCACGATCTCTGTGCCGGTGACGCGGATTCCGCGCTCGTTGGCGGCGCGGCATACCTCGTCGAAGGCGACGTGGAGGGGGGTGGTGTTAATGTCGGTTATGTTCATCGACACCTGCGCGATGCCGTATTCGTCGATGTACCAGCCGATTGCCTTGGTGCCTTTGAGGGTGCCGGGAATCATCAGCGGCTTACCGTTCTCGTCCTTGAGGGGTTTGCCTGTGACTTTGCCACCCTCGCGCTGAGGACGCCCCTTTTCGCGGACGTCGAAGGCGATCGCGTTGGCGCGGCGGGTGGAGGTGGTGTTGAGATTGAAGTTGACGGCAATCAGGAAGTCGCGGGCGCCGATGGTGGTAGCGCCGGTGCGGGCGGCGCCCTCGTCGAAGGGGCGGTCGCCGAAATCGGGGCCCTTGCCGGGGTGGTTCATTTTCTCCGGGAGCGCCTCGTATTCCCCGGCGCGGCAAACCGCGAGGTTCTTGCGCTCGGGAGTGAATGCGGCGGCTTCGTAGCAGTAGACGGGGATTCCCAGTTCGTCGGCAACCCGCTTCGCGAGGACGCGGGAAAGCTCGGCGCACTCTTCGAGGGTCACGCCGCTTACGGGAATCAGGGGACACACGTCGGTCGCTCCCATTCGGGGGTGGGCGCCGTGATGCTTGCGCATGTCAATCAGTTCGGCGGCACGTTTGATTCCGGCAAAGGCGGCTTCGACAACATCGTCGGGAGTGCCGACGAAGGTCACGACGGTGCGGTTGGTAGCTTCTCCGGGGTCAACGTCGAGGAGCGCCACAGGCGCGGCCGAGGTAATCGCCGATGTGATGGCGGAAATCGTTTCCTTGTCGCGCCCTTCGCTGAAATTGGGCACACATTCGATAATTTTCTTCATGGCTTGCGATGATTAGGTTAGTGTATGAAGCCTGATTCGCTTATTTGGTTAACGGAGAATAGTCGGAGGAGTAGCGGAACATCTGGGGGAGGTAGTCTTCCTCGTAGGTTACCTTGATGTCGGTGATGTTTCCGTCCTTGTCGGTCACGGGGGTGTAGACCGGGTTTACGAAGCCTTTGTAGGGGGCAATGTCGAGGGTCGCGTAGCGGTCGAGCACCTCTTTGTGGAGGGCGGGGTCGACTTTTACGGCGTATTCTTCGACGAGCTTCTCGCCGGCGGGGTAGTCGCCTTCGCTCTTGATGCGCTGGATTTCGGCCAGGAGCTGCCCGAAGAGGTTGCGGAGGGCGGGGTAGTCGTTAATCTGAATGAAGGTCTTGCCGTCGCGCTTGACCATTTCGACGACCTTGTCGGGAGAGCCTTTCTCCAGGACCCAGCGGGCGATGAGGGCGCGGTTGCGCATGTGGGCTTCCTCGATGTCCTTGCCAGGCTCGATACGCATGAGCTGTGTCATCAGGCCGTTGAGCATGTATTTGTAGTATTCGGCCTTGTAGGCGTCGGGGTTGTCGAGGAGTCCGAGCTCGAGGAGCTTCGGGTCGGCGAGATAGTAGAGGGCGAAGAGGTCGGCGCGGGTCTCTTCGAGGGTCGAGCCGTGGGCTTTCAGCGCGTCGGGGTCAACGCCGGGGAGGAGTCGGCCCGAGCCGTGGCCGAGGCACTCGTGGAGGTCGGTGTGGAGGTTGTCGGTTATGAAGAGGTATTTGTCGAGGAGGTCGCGGGTTGGCTGGTCGATTACAAATTCCTCGTTGAATCCGTCGCCGTGGGAAGCGTCGTCGTAGGCTTGGGTAATATTCTCGATTGTGACGGACTTGGAGCCGTGGGCGGCGCGGATCCAGTTGGCGTTCGGGAGGTTGATGCCGATCGGGGTCGCGGGGTATGAGTCACCGGCGAGTACCGCGGCGTTGATTACTTTCGCGGAGACACCCTTGACCTGCGGCTTGCGGAAGCGGGAGTCGACGGGGGAATGGTCCTCGAACCACTGGGCGTTCTGCGAGATAACCTCGGTGCGGTGGGAGGCGGCTTCGTTCTTGAAGTTAACGATCGACTCCCAGTTGCCGGTCATTCCGAGGGGGTCGCCGTAGCTTTCGATAAATCCGTTGATGAAGTCGACCTGGGAAGCGGTGTCCTCGGTCCACATTATGGAATAGGAGTCGAAGGTCGCGAGGTCGCCGGTTTCGTAGAATTTGATGAGCTCGCGGATTACGTCGGCCTGTGCCTTGCTTTCAGCGTATGGAATTGCCTTTCGGAGATTCTCGACGATGCGCTCAATGGCGGGGGAGTAGAGGCCGCCTACCTTGTAGGTGTTTTCAACGAGTTTGCCGTCGGGGGTCTTTTCGAGGCGGGAGTTGAGGCCGTAGGATACCGGGGTGAGGTCGGTGGTGTCCTTCAGGGCGGCGTAGTAGGCTTCGACTTCGGGCTGGCTGACACCGGGGCCGTAGAGGTTGTTGGCGGAGGTCAGGATAAGGTCCTGGCCGGCGGCCTGGTTGGTGCGCTTGGCCATGAAAGACGGGTCGAAAATCAGGCGGGAGACCTCGGGGGAGGGAGCGGGGAGGCCGGCCTGGGAGAGGGCGTTGTCAAACCATTCGCGGGTGAAGCCGGGGATGAATTTGTCGGCGGAATAGTGGTGGTGGGGGCCGTTGCCGAACTCAACCTGTTTGAGGTATTTCTCGAAGGCGAGGAACTCCGGGGAGCGGCGGTCGCCTTTGTAGCCGCGGTAGAGGGATTCGAGGGTCTGGCGGAGCTGCAGGTTATAGCGGCCGTTCTGGTCCCAGAGGATGTCGCGGCCCTGGAGGGCGGCTTCGGTCAGATAATATATAAGGAGTTTCTGCTTCGGGGCGAGTTCGTTGAATCCGGGGACCGTGTAGCGGAGTACCTGGATGTCGGCGAAGCGGTCAACGGTGTTGCCGGAGGGGTTGTTTGGGTCGAGGTTGTTTGCCATTGCTGATGCTGAGGCCAGGATGGCGGCGGAAGCCGCGGCGAGGATTGCTTTCATCTGAGTTAATTTTTTTGCTTTCGGGAGGGGAGAGGGAAGAGGGAAGGAGTAAGGCCCCCAAGGGGGGAGCACCGGGACAAAAGACCTTCGGGGCGGGGGCGCCTCTTCTTCGCTCGGCTTACGCCTCGCGCACCAAGCGGCAGCTTCGGGGCCGCGGCCCCTCACACCGGGATCAGAACCCATTCGGAGGGGAAGAAGGAGGGGAGAGGCGGAGGCGGGCGGACGGCTAAGAAGCGGAGAGGGGGCGGAAGGGGAAAAGAGCTGGGAAGGAGGGAGCGGCGGGGTTATTCGACGTAGAGGATGAGGCCCTTGAGGTATTCGCCTTCGGGGTGGTAGATGTTGACGGGGTGGTCGGCGGGCTGGGTGAGCTGGTGGAGGATGCGTATTTTGCGGCCGCTCTGGGCGGCGGCGGAGAATACGGCGAGGCGGAACTGCTCGCGGCTGACGGCCTGGGAACAGGAGAATGTGAAGAGGATTCCCCCGGGGGCGATTCGCTCCATAGCGCGGAAGTTGAGGCGCTGGTAGCCGCGGAGGGCGTTGCGGAGCGCGCTGCGGTGCTTGGCGAAGGCTGGGGGGTCGAGCACGATCAGGTCGTAGGCTCCCTGCTCGGTCTGGTCGAGGAACTTGAAGGCATCCTGCGCAAAGGATTTGTGGCGGGTGTCTTCGGGGAAATTGAGCCGGATGTTGGCGTCGGTGAGGGTAATCGCCTTTTCAGAGGAATCGACGGAATGTACCAGCTCAGCGCCTCCCCGCATGGCGTAGACGGAGAAGCCGCCGGTATAGCAGAACATGTTGAGTACGCGGCGCCCTTTGGCGTAATGCTCGAGCAGGGAGCGGTTGTCGCGCTGGTCGACGAAGAAGCCGGTCTTTTGGCCGCGTAGCCAGTCGATGTTGAATTTCAGGCCGTTTTCGGTAGCCACGGCTGTTTCAAAGCCCCCGATCAGGTAGTCGTTCTGGGGGTCGAGGCGCGCCTTGTAGGGGAGGGTTGTCTCGCTCTTGTAGTAGACGTTGCGCACGTCGAGCCCTTCGAGAGCCACGAGCTGCCGTGCGATGATTTCGCGGGCGTAGTGCATGCCGGGGGAATGGGCCTGGACGACGGCTGTCGGGCCGTAGATGTCGACCACGAGTCCCGAGAGGAAATCACCCTCGCCGTGGACGAGGCGGTAGGCGTCGTTGTCGGGGCGGGCAAGGCCGAGAGCCTGCCGCAGCTTCAGAGCGTGGCCGAGACGTTCGCGGTAGAAGTCGTCGTTGATTTCGCGGTCGGAGAAGTCGAGGATGCGTACGGCGATGGAACCGATCTGGTAGTGGCCGACGCCGATTACCCGGCCGTCGAAAGTTTCGATTTTGACAAGGTTTCCTTCCTCGAGGGATTCAGGGAGGGGGAGCTGGAGCGCCCCGGAGAACACCCAGGGGTGGAAGCGGTCGACACTCTCTTCCTTTCCGCGCCGGAGTCTCAGCACGGGGAGGTCGGATGTATGATGGTCGGGCAGTGTCATTTTATCAGGAAACGGTAAATATCGTTTGAGTTAGCGTATAGCAGGAGAATGAGGAGGAACATCATTCCGGCAACCTGGGCCTTTTCGAGCAGTTTCTGCGGCACGGGCTTGCGGGTCACCACTTCCCAAAGGAGGAACATGACGTGGCCGCCGTCGAGAGCGGGGATGGGGATAATGTTCATGAACGCCAGGATAATCGAGAGGAAGGCGGTCATTTCCCAGAAAGTGCGCCAGTTCCATCGTTCGGGGAACATGCTGCCGATGGCTCCGAATCCGCCGAGGCTCTCTGCGCCCTCCTTGGAGAAGAGATGTTTCAGGGAGCCGACGTAGGTTACGAGAGTTCCCGTGCCGTTGGAGATTCCGACCGGGATTGACTCGAAGAACCCATATTCCTTGGTTTGGAAATCAAAGAGTTCGAGGGGAGGGGTGAGTTCGAATCCGAGTTTGCCTGTCTCGGAGGGGGTCGCGGAGACGGTTATGGTGTCGTTTCCGCGGATGAGGCGCAGGTCGACCGGTTTTCCGGCATGGGCGAGAAGCGCGGGGGAAAATTCGGAGAAAGCCCTGGTTTCCAAGGAGTCTACCCCAATCATGCGGTCGCCGGGGAGCACTCCGGCTTCGGCGGCGGCCGAGCCGTTCATAACCTTCTTTACCACTACGGGGATTCGGAAGGCCATAAATCCTTGCTCGGGGTCGAGGCGCGTCACGGCGTCTTTCGGGATTGAGATTTCGACGGTGTCCTTATGGTCGCGCAGGACGGTCACCGATTTTGATTCCAGCATCTTGTAGAGATGGGAGCGGTCGGTCTGGTCGATGGGCTTGCCGTCGGCGGCGAGGATTATGTCGCCGTTACGGAAGCCCATTTCCTGAGCTTGGGGCGCGAAGTCCATGCCTTCGTAGGCGCTGGAATAGGGGATTGAGCGGTCGCCCCAGTAGAAGGCGATGCCGGCGTAAATCAGGAGCGCGAGGATGAAGTTGTTGAGGACACCCCCTGTCATCACCAGGAGCCGCTGCCATGCCGGTTTGGCCCGGAACTCGTCGGGTTTGGCTGGCTGGGCCATCTGCTCGGTATCCATCGACTCGTCGACCATTCCGGCGATTTTGACATATCCGCCGAGGGGGAGCCATCCGATGCCGTATTCCGTATCGCTCCCCTTCGGCTTCCATTTGGCGAGGGAGAACCAGGGATTGAAGAAAAGGTAGAACTTCTCCACCCGTATCTTGAAAACGCGGGCCCAGAGGAAATGGCCGAACTCGTGGATTATGACTAACAGGGAGAGGGCCAGTATTAGCTGGGCGGCTTTAATGAGGAAACTTTCCAATTGTCTGTGTTTTTAGAAATTATTAGCCGTTCAAGCCATTACCGGGGCACCGAGGAGCTCGGAAGCCACAGCGCGGGATTCGGCGTTGCAGGCCACATAATCGTCGTAGGACGGGTGGGGAATATAGGGTATCCTGGCGAGGGTTTCGGAAATCACGCGGTAGATTCCGGGGAAGGAAAGCTCGCCGCGGAGGAACGCCGCTACGGCGATTTCGTTGGCGGCGTTGATGACGCACGCGGTGTTGCCCCCCTGGCGCAGTGCGTAGTGGCCGAGGGAGAAGCAGGGGAATCTGTCTGGGTCGGGTTCTTCGAAAGTGAGGCTCGACATTTCGGCGAGAGTCAGGCCGGGGCGGTCGGTCGGGAGGCGGTGTTCCGCTCCGAGGGCGTAGGCGATCGGGATGCGCATGTCGGGTACTCCGAGCTGGGCCTTGACGGCGCCGTCGACGAACTCCACCATCGAGTGGACGACCGACTGTGGATGGACCATCGCGGTAATCTGCTCGGGCTTCATGCCGAAGAGCCAGCGGGCCTCGATAATTTCGAATGCCTTGTTCATCATCGTCGCGGAGTCGATGGTGATTTTCGCTCCCATGTCCCAGTTGGGGTGGTGTAGGGCGTCGGCCGCGGTCGCGGTCGCGATGCGCTCTTTTGACCAGGTTCGGAACGGACCGCCTGAAGCGGTTATAATCAGTCGGCGGACGCTCTCGGGCGCCTCGCTGCGGAGGCACTGGAAAATCGCGGAGTGCTCCGAGTCGACGGGGTATATTATCGAGGGGGAAAGGGCGAGGCGGCTGGTCACCAGGTCGCCGGCGACAACGAGGGTTTCCTTGTTGGCGAGGGCGATTTCCTTTCCGGCGGCGATCGCGCGGAGGGTGGGGGTTAGGCCGCTGTAGCCTACGGTCGCAGTTACGACAGTGTCGAAGCAGTCGGCCTCCATCATGTCGTTGACGGCGTTCTGCCCTGCGGCCGTGCGGATTCCGAGGGGTTCGAGGGCTTCTTTGAGGGCGGGGTATTTCGATTCGTCGACGATGACGGCCCATGAGGGGCGTACCCTGCGGGCCTGTTCGATCAGTTTTTCGACGCGGCTTCCGGCAATCAGGACTTCCGCCTTGAAGAGCCCGGGGTATTCGGCAATCACGTCCAGGGTCTGGACGCCGATGGAACCGGTAGAGCCGAGCACAGCCACCCGTTTGGGGGCATTTATCTGAGTTGCAGCTATATTCACGCTTTGCTTAAATTCGTTACTAACAGGCGAGGGTGTATCATAACGGCCCATCTGGGTCGTCGCTTGAAGGGTCGGCCTCGGTCACAATCTTCAGATTGCTCCCATCGGCCTCGCCTCCAAGCTCCTACCATCTGGACCATTCTGATAGCACCCTCCCATCCGGGTACAAAACAGGGTGTATCAGAATTTTGATACAGTCTCTTCAAAGCGCAAAATTAAAGAAAAAACCGCATATATGCAACCTTTGGGGGTTAGGGTTTATGGGTTAAGGTTTAGGAAATAGTTTGGTTACGGGGGGGAGGGGGAGGCGGCCGCGCCGCTCGCCTTCGGCTCGCTCCACCCAACAGCCTTCGGGGCGGGGAAGCCGCTCGCCTTCGACTCGCTCCACCCAACATCCTGCGGGCATTGGGGGAGCGGGAGCTTAGGGCATTGGGGGAGCGAGGGAATTAAGGCTTCGGAGGCGCCGGGGAGTTTTCGGAAGAGGGGCTGGCTTCGGGAGAGGAGGGAGCCGGGGAGGGGGCGGGAGCGGCGGGGGTCTCGCTGGAGGCGAAGAGGCCGGAGAGGTAGCGCTGGCGGAAGTGCTCGAAGAGCTCCCAGAAGTTAGGGACGAAGAGGGTTCCGACAATCGCGTTGACGGCCATGCCGAATACAACGGCGGTGCCGAGGCTGACGCGGCTTTCGGCTCCGGCGCCGGAGGCGAAGAGCATCGGCATGACGCCGAAGACGAATGCGAGGGCGGTCATCATAATCGGGCGGAAGCGGACGATGCCACCCCGCAGGGCGGCCTGGCGCACGGGGAGCCCGGCCTTGCGGTAGTCGATGGCGTACTCGACAATCAGGATGGCGTTCTTGGCCGACAGTCCGAGCAGAAGGATGATACCGATCTGGGTATAGATACTGATGCTCTGCGACATAATCCAGCAGCCGAGAATAGTTCCGAGAATCGCTGTCGGCATGGAGATGACGACGGCCAGGGGGTCGGTCCAGCTCTCATACTGCGCGGCAAGGACGAGAATCGTGATGATAATCGCGAATATTAGCACCATCGAGATTGTCGTTCCGGCCTGGGTCTCCTGGTATGCCTCGCCGGTCCAGGCGTAGGAGTAGTTTCCGGCACCGACGCGGTTGACGATTTCCTCCATCGCCTTGATGCCCTCGGAGGAGGATACGCCGTCGGCGGGAGTGGCGGTAAGAGCCGCGGTCTGGTACATGTTGTAGCGGCTGACGGTCGGGGAACCCATCACGGGGACAACCTCGGCGAATGAGGCGAATGGTACCATGTCGCCGGAGGAGTTGCGCACGCTCAGGCGCAGCACGTCGCTGGCGGTAGCCCTGGCGCTTCCCTGGGCGGCGATGTTTACCTCGTAGACGCTTCCGAACTCGACGAAGTCGTTGACGTAGCTGCCCCCCATGAACGAGGAGAGCGAGGAGTAGACCTGGTCGAGTGTCAGCCCCATCATTTCTACCTTGTCGCGGTTAATCTGGACCTTGTACTGCGGCACCTCCCCCTCGTAGAGGGAGCGGATGGATTTGATGCGTGGGTCGGCCGCGGCGGCTTTCTCAATGTCGGCGAGCGCCTGGGCCAGCTCTTTCGGGCCGCGGGCGTCAATGTCGAGTAGCTGCATCTCCAGTCCCGAGCTCATGCCGAGGCCCGGGACAGCCGGGGGATTGATCGCGAAGACGAGCCCCTCCTGAATGGAGGCGCACTCGGCGTTAATCCGGTCGATTACGCTGAAAACGCTGCCGTCCTTCCCCTTGCGTTCCTTCCAGGGTTTGAGCATTACGAACATCGAGCCGAGGTTGCTTCCGTTGCCGCCGGCGAGGAAGGAGAAGCCCGACATCTCGATCACGTCCTCTACCTCGGGCATCGCGAGGAGCTTGTCGGCAACTTCGCTGACAATCTTGTCGGTACGCTCCAGGGAAGCGCCGGCGGGGAGCTGCACGGAGCCCATGAAGTAGCCCATATCCTCCTGCGGGATATAGCTCGAAGGCCATTTGGCGAAGCCCCAGAAGGCAATTCCGCACAGAATCAGGTAGCAACCGATCGCAACCGCGGGGTGCTTGAGGAAGCGGCCGATAATCTTGGTATAGGCGTCGAGGGTCTTGGCCCATCCGGCGTTGAACCAGCGGTAGAGGATGAACTTCGAGGGCTTGCTCTTGCGGAGGAAGAGGGCGCACATGGCCGGGGTGAAGGTCAGGGCGTTGAATCCGGAGAAGGCGGTAGAGACGGCGATTGTGAGCGCGAACTGTTTGTACAGCTCGCCGGTGATGCCGGAGATGAAGGCGGTCGGGATAAAGACCGAGAGGAGGACGAGCACCTCGCCGACAATCGGGCCTTGCAGCTCCTTCATCGCCTTTTCCGCGGCCTGACGGGGGGAGAGAGTCCCCTCGTCGACCAGTCGGGCGCAATCCTCGACGACCACTATCGCGTCATCGACCACTATCGCTATCGCGAGCACGAGGCCGAAGAGGGTCAGGGTATTTAGCGTGAATCCGAGGAGCTTCATGACGGCGAAAGTCGCGATGAGCGATACCGGGATGGTAATCATCGGGATAATCACGGCGCGCCAGCTCTGGAGGAAGAAGAGAATGACAATCATCACGATAAGGGTAGTCTCGCAGAAGGTCACGAGCACCTCGTCGATCGACGCGGATACGAAGTTTGTGGTATCCATCAGGATGCGGTAGCTGACGCCGGGCGGGAAATACTCCTTGAGGTTTTCCAGTTCCGCCTCGACCCCCTTGGCCACGTCGATCGCGTTGGCTCCCGGAAGCTGGTTGATGCCGATCAGTCCCGCCTCCTTGCCGCTCACCCGGGAGACGGTGCCGTAGCTGTTGCTCCCCAGTTCGATTTTGGCGATATCGCTGAGATGTAGCACGGAGCCGTTCTCGCCCGTCCGTAGAATTATGTCGCCGAACTGCTGGGGGGTTGTAAGGCGACCCTGGGATGTGAGGGTGAACTGGAAGGGGGTGTTTGTTTTAGAGGGCGCGGCCCCGGCAGAACCGGCGCTGACCTCCATGTTCTGCGCCTCGATCGCGGCCATCACGTCGGCGGGAGTAATCCCGCGGGCCTGCATTCGGTCGGGGTCGAGCCATACGCGCATACTATATTCGCCGGAGCCGAAAGCCTGGGCCTGGCCTACGCCGTCGACACGCGACAGGGGGTCGATGATATGGAGCTGGGCGTAGTTCGTGAGATAGAGAGCGTCATAGCGTCCCGGGTCGTCGCTTTCGAGGGCGATGAACAGGAGGATGCTCGAGGAGCGGGAGCTTACGTCGACTCCCTGGCGGGTGACCGCGGAGGGGAGCTGCGGCTCGGCGCGGTCGACGAGGTTCTGGACCTTGACGGTCGCGTCGTCGAGGTTGACGCCGTTCTCGAAAGTCACTGTAAGGCTGTAGGAGCCGTCGGATCCGGAAGAGGAACTCATATACATCATTCCCTCCACGCCGTTGACGGCCTGCTCGATAGGAACTCCGACAGTTTCGGCGACGGTCTGGGCGTCGGCTCCGGGATAAGTGGCCGATACGTTGACGGTAGGGGGCGTAATGTCGGGGTACTGGGCCACCGGCAGGGATTTGACGGTCACCAGCCCGACGAGAATCATCATAATCGCTAGGACGGTGGCGAAAATCGGGCGGTCTATGAAGAACTTCGAGAACATAAGGCAGCGGGTTTACTTGGATTCGGGGGTTGTCTTCGCGGCATCGCCGACAGGCTTGACGGTCATACCGTCGCGCACTTTGAGGAGGGCGCGGGTGACGTATCGGTCAGAGGGGGTCATTCCCTTTGTGACGATCCGGAGTGAGTCGGCAACCAGTTCGCCAACCTCGAGGGGGGTGTAGACAATCTTGTCGGAATCGTTGACGAGATAGACGTATTTTCCGAGCTGGTCAGTACCGATCGCGGCGTCGAGAATCATCATCGCGCGAGGGTCTACCGCGACCGGGAGATGGACGGAGCAGTACATTCCCTGGCGCAGCTCGCGGTTGCGGTTGTCGATGTCGAGGCGCATGCGGATAGTGCCGGTCGCCTGGTCGACCTCGATGCCGGAATAATTGAACTTGCCGTAGAAGGTCTTGGCAATGGAGTCTCCGAATGTTACCGGGACACTGTCGAGGCGTACGCGTTTTCCCTCAGGGGTCTCGGTAAGCTGGAGGAAACGGTTGTCGGTGACGGAGATGTTTGCCCGGACGATAGAGTCGTTGACGATAGACGCGACGGTAACAGGGGCGCCCTCCCCGCCGACATACGCCCCGATGGTGTATGCCGGCGCGGAGACCTGTCCGGCGAAGGGTGCCCTGACGGTACACCATCCGAGCATCTGGCGGGCGTTGGCGACAGCGGCGCGGCAGTTCTTGATCTGTGCCTGGGCCTCGCGCCAGTTGCTTTCAGCCTGTATAACGTCCATTTTGCTGACAGCGTCGCTTTCGAGGGCCTTCTTCATCGCCTCGTACTGGCGGGAGGCGAACTCCTCGGAGGCGGTCGCGCTGGCGAGCTGCGCCTCGGCCTGCTGGAGCTTGTTGCTGTAAGTCGTCGGGTCGATTGAGAGGAGCGGCTGGCCCTGGCGCACATAGTCGCCGTCGTTGTAGTGCTTGGCGATGATGTTTCCGCTGACGCGGGCCACAATGTCGGCCGAACGGGAGCTTTTGAGATAGCCGGGGAATGTCTGGTGGATTACAACCGAGTCGATTACCGGGCGCGCTACGGTTACCTCCATCGGGCCTTCGGCGGTAGTGGAGCTTTTATGCGAGCAGGCCGCGGCAGTGCCGAGGAGCCCGAGAAGGGTCAGAGGGATGATAGCTTTCATATGATTATTCTTCGTTATAACCTCCGCCGAGAGCCTCGTAAAGGGATACGAGGGCCTGGAGGGAGGTGGCTTTCGCGGTTACCAGGTTGTTTTCAGAGGATAGGGCGTTTAGCTGGGCGGTAATGACGTCGCTCATGGGGGAGAGGGAGTTCTTGTAGCGGTCGAGGGCGAGGGTCAGTGCCTCGTTATTCTGTTCGATGACTTTCTGGATTATGCCCTGCTGTTCGAGGGAGGAATAGTAGGTGGAGATGGCGTTGTCGGCTTCCTGGACGGCGGTCATGACGGTAAGCTGGTATGATGCGGCGGAGGCTTCCAGGTTCTCCCGTGCGCTCTGCACGGCATATTTGCGGTTCAGTCCGTCGAAGAGGGTCCAGGAGAGGGTCGGGGCGATTTCGTAGGTGAAGGAGTCAGAGGTAAACAGGTTTGAGAACTCCCTGGCGGAGGTCCCTATTGAGCCGTTGAGGGTGAAGGTCGGGAGAAATTCTTTTTTTGCGATTCCGGCCTGGGCGGCGGCCGCGGCGAGTTCCGCCTCGGCCTTGGCTATGTCGGGGCGCCGTCGAAGGAGGTCGGCAGGGACCCCCATCGCCACTTCCTCGCGGCTTTCGGGAAGGGGTCCGGGGGCTGAGAGCCACGCCTCGACCGCCTGGGGATATTCTCCGACGAGAATGGCCAGGGCGTTGATGGCGCGTCGGATCGAGTTGCGGAGCATCGGGACGGAGGCCTGGGTGGAATAGTAAGTTCCCCAGGCCTGGGCGACGTCGAGCTTCGAGGCGAGGGTGGTTTCAAAACGGGCCTCCGCGATTTTGACGGTCTTCATCTGGCGCTCGGAATGGGCGGTCGCGATGGCGTATTGCTGCTGGTACTGGCGGAGGGTTATGTAGGTGGAGGCGATCTGGGCGGCGAGGCTGACCATCGTGCCGGCATATTCGGCGCGGGAGGCTCGGTATTCGGCCTTTTTCTCGCTGACACCGGCGGCTACCTTGCCGAAGATGTCGATTTCCCAGGAGGCGGAGAGTCCGGCGTTGAAGAATGATGCCGGTTCGGGGCGGTATGATTTACCTTTTCCCAGGGCGCCGCTTGAGCGCGAACGGCTCCAGCCCAGGTCGAGGCCCACCGATGGCATCCATCCGGAACGGGCCTGCCCGATGGCCGCACGGGCCATTTCGGAGCGGCGATGGGCGATTTCAAGGTTGTAGTTCCGCTCCATTCCGAGGGTTACGAGAGAGTCAAGAACGGGGTCGGCGAACTGCCGCCACCACTTGTCGGAAACTTCGGGGGCCTGCTGGATGTGGGCCGGTTCCCAGGCCCATCGTTCGGGTATTTCCGGGGCGCCGGCTCCGGGAGATTCTGCCAGCGCGCCCGCGGCGGCCAGCGCAGTCGAAACGGTAAGGAGGGCAAATCGTTGAAACATCATTATTCGTGGTTCTAATCCCTTGGATTGCCAGCGGGGAGCCAAAGCCCCCGATACGGCTCTTAATGATTCTAAAACGCCCTGCGGGAGCGGTTGGTTCGATAGCGCGGCGAGCGTTTTTTATCCAAAATTTTGCAAATATTGGCGGAAACAATTAACTTTGGGACATAATATTATATGGTATAAATCAGATGAACCAGTCTATATTTCACAAATTCGGCCTGGCGGCGGTAGTCGCTTTGGCCGCCGGAGGGTTTGCCGGAGCGCAGACAACCCTCGGAATACTTGACCGCGGGCGCCTCGCCGAGACCCGCGCCAGGATATCGCAGACCCCGTCGCGCTCGGGAGAGGAGGCGGAAATCAGCGTCATGGTACGCTATGCGTCGGCCGACGCTTTGGCGGCGCTCGAGGCTGCAGGGGCCAAGGTGCTCCATTCGGAGAAAACGACGGCCCTGGTATCGATGCCGGCCGACCGGGTAGAGTCTCTTTTGCAGACACCGGGAATCAGTTCCGCGTCGCTTTCGCGCCGCGTCAGGAAACTCAACGACAAGGCCCGCGCGGCATCGAATGTCGACGCCGTACACGCAGGCGAGGGGCTTGACCGCGCCTACAAGGGGAAGGGGGTAATCGTCGGGATTTTCGACATGGGCTTCGACCCGAACCATATCATGTTCCAGGGTAGCGACGGCAACAGCCGCGTGTCGCATATGAACACGTACATGAAACGTTATGAGGGTGTCGCGCCGACGGTCAGCCGCAACGAGACCCCGACGGCGATTGCCCGGTTTACGACTGACTCGTCGGACGACACGCACGCGACCCATGTGATAGGCACTGCCGCCGGTTCCTTCTCAGAAGGCCCGAATGCAGACTATGCCGGGGTGGCTCCCGAGGCTGAAATCTTCATGTGCGGCGGCTACGGATATACCGACGAGATGATGCTCGCGTTTGACGATATGACGAAGTACGCGGCCAGCGTCGGGAAGCCGCTTGTCGTGAACCTTTCGCTTGGCGACAACGAGGGGGCTCACGACGGGACGGACGAGTTCTCGGTCATGCTCGACGAGGTAGCCGAGCGCACGGGAGCCCATTTCTTCTTGGCCTCGGGCAATGAGGGGGACTATGGAATCGGCCTCTACAAGGAGTTTGGCGCCGACGACCTGACGCTCCGCACATGCCTGGCCCCGGATGACAGCTACGGCTCGTCATATTACTCCCTTCCGACAACAGGCAACATCGAGATATGGAGCGAGGACGCGACTCCGTTCAAACTCTACATCGACCTGGTTGACAAGACCGCGCCGTCGGCTCCCGTGACTTCGATTGAGATTCCGCAGGGCGGCGGGATGTATTTCGCCAACGGCGCGACCCCGACGGGCGTAAGCGCGGGGAAAATCAACCGCGCCGACACCCAGTTCAATTCGGTTTATTCTCAGAGCTATATCGGTGCGGAAACGGAGGTGTCGGTGCAGAACGGGCGCTTCTACTCGGTCGTTTCGTTCGACCTTACGGCGCGTTCCGCCTCGGCTAAGCGCAACTACAATATGGCGCTCCGCGTCGAGGGTAAGGCGGGGCAGAAGGTCTATGCCTATGTCAACACGGCCTATGATGATTACGGCCAGGCTTATTTCCCCGTATCGTTCGAGAGCTTCAACCTGCCGGGCTATACCTCGTCGGACGGCAACGGTTCGATTTCCGGGATGGCGTGCGGCCACAACACTATCGCCGTCGGCGCTTACACGACCCGCAACATCGCCTCGGACGCTTTCTATGAAAAAGACCAGCCGATCGGGGAGCCGGTATATTTCTCCTCGTGGGGTAATATACCCGGAGGCCGGGTGAAGCCGGACATCAGCGCTCCGGGCTTCCTGATTGTAAGCTCCATGTCGGGCCCGTATGTCGCAGCCAACAACCGCGAGCTTTCGTCTTACGGCACTCCTAAGTATTACCAGTACACCGACCCTGCTACTTCCAAGACCCATTACTGGACTTATATGGCCGGTACGTCTATGGCTACTCCCTTCATGACCGGCGTCGCTGCCCTCTGGCTGGAGGCCAACCCGAACCTCACTACCGAGGATATCCGCACTATCGCCCGCGAGACGGCGATGATGTCGGAAGCTCAGAATCCTAAATGGGGTACGTCCGGGAAGGTAGACGCTCTTGCCGGGCTGAAAATGGCGATCGGATATTCCGGTGTCGCCAACGTGGAGGCCGACGGGGAGAAAGAGAGCATCGTTGTCACTCCCAAGGGGGGCGCTCTTTACGAGGTCTTCGCTCCCGCCGACGAAGCGGTTTCGGCCGAGGTCTACGACCTTTCCGGCGCGCGTCTGATGACGGTAGAAGGGACTGGTACGGTTGATGTCGACCTTTCGGCGCTTCCCTCGGGGATTTGCCTGATGAGGGCCTCGACCCCTCGCTCGACCCGCTCGATGAAAATCGCGATTTAAAACAGGAGGGTTAGACCCCTCGCCGCCGCGGTGGCTCGCACCGAGAACAGAACAACCGCCATTTCCGAAAAGGAGATGGCGGTTTGTTTGTGGCTGGACGAGCGTTTCTTGCCGGAGGGTAGCGGCCCGGGTCAGCGGCCCCAGCGGGAGCGCTGGAGGTCGGCGAGGCGGCCTTCGGCGGGGTTGTCGGCGGGGTTCCAGAAGCGGGCGCCCTCGAGGCGGTCCGGGAGGAACTGCTGGCGGACGAAATGGCCGGGATAGTCGTGGGCGTACTTGTAATCGGCTCCGTAGCCCATCTCCTTCATCAGAGAGGTAGGGGCGTTGCGGATATGGAGGGGGACGGGAAGGTTGCCCGACGAGCGCACTTCGGCCAGCGCGGCGTCAATCGCCAGGTAGGCCGAGTTGCTTTTTGCCGACGTAGCGAGGTAGACGGTACATTCGGCCAGGGGGATTCTTCCTTCCGGCATTCCGATTTTCTTTATTATGTCGTATGTGGCGTTCGCGAGGAGCATGGCGTTCGGGTTCGCCAGGCCTATATCCTCGGCGGAGAGGATTACGAGACGGCGGGCGATAAACTCGGGGTCTTCCCCTCCGTCGATCATGCGGGCGAGCCAGTAGACCGCGGCGTCGGGGTCTGAGCCGCGGACGCTTTTTATGAAAGCGGATATGATGTCGTAGTGCATGTCTCCCTGCTTGTCGTATGCCGCGGGGTTCTGCTGGAGGGAGCGCGTCACGAGTTCGTCGGAAATCAGGAGGGGCTCTCCGGCGGGGGTCGACTGGTCGAGGAGGTCGAGGATGTTCAGAAGTTTGCGGGCGTCTCCGCCGGAGAATCGGAACAGGGCGTCGGTCCCCTCGACCTTAACGTCGCGGGTGGAGAGGATTTCGTCCTGAGACAGGGCGCGGTCGAGGAGGGTCTGCAGTTCCGGGGCCTCGAGGGGTTTGAGGGTGTAGACCTGGGCTCGGCTGAGGAGGGGGCGGATTACCTCGAAGGAGGGGTTTTCGGTTGTGGCGCCGATGAGGGTCACTATTCCCTGCTCGACGGCTCCGAGGAGGGAGTCTTGCTGGGATTTGCTGAAACGGTGGATTTCGTCGATGAAGAGAATCGGGCGTCCCTGGGAGAACATCGAGCGTGCGTCGGCCCGGCACCGGTCGATAACCTCGCGCACATCCTTTACCCCGGCGGTTACCGCCGAGAGGGTGTAGAATTGCGATTTGGTGGTGTTGGCTATGATGCGGGCGATGGTTGTCTTCCCGACTCCGGGAGGGCCCCATAGGATGAAGGAGCTGACGTTTCCGGAGTCAATCATCCGGCGCAGTATTCCGCCCGGCCCGACGAGGTGGGTCTGGCCGATATATTCATCAAGGTTCTTTGGGCGAAGCCTTTCAGCGAGAGGTGCGAGCATAATATATTTTATTTACTACAAATTTACGGCTTTTGGTGACGCGGGGCGCGGGCGGGGGTGTTAACATTGCTTAATTCTCCGGCGGAGAGGGTCGGGGAGGGGTCGAAGTGTCGGCTATTTTAGTTAATTTTACAAACTGAACAAAGCGCCCCCGCGGAGTGTTCCCCAATAAACAACAAATCAACTATATTATGGCAAACCAGGACAACGGAAGAGGGATACCTTCCACGATGAGAACCGTCTTCGGTATTTTCATGATCATAATCTACGTCGGGATGGGCATACTGCTCTTCATCGACTTCTTCGACTTTTCCGCCGGATGGCAGTGGCTTCGCTGGGTCGGCGGCTCGCTGTTCGTTGTATACGGGCTGTGGCGCGCGTACCGCCAGTTCTCCGGGATAGATTCCTCGATTTGAAAGGGTAGTCAGGCGGATGCCTCGCGGCGGCGAAATTAATATGAATTAATAGTAAAAGTTTCCTTTTTTGAGAAACTTCTGTTAACTTTGCTTGTCGTTAGCAGTCTAACGTATAAGAATCCCGCCGCGGAGCTCCGCTAACCGGCCCGGACGGTCTTCCGACAACTATCTTTCTTACCTGAAAAATGAAATTCGGCAACATATACGCAATGGCGCTCGCCGCGGCCCTGGTGCTCCCCCTGGGGGCGTGCGAGGGTAAGGGTGGCAAGCGGCAGCTCCCGACGGGCAACACGTCGACTTCCGGCACGGTGGTAATCGCCGCCGACGCCTCGTTCCAGAACATCGTACAGGAGGAAATCGACGTTTTCGAGTACTGCTATCCGGGGGCGTCGATACTCGCCCGGTATGCCGACGAGCACGCCGTGGTCGACTCGCTGCTGTTCGGCTCGGCCCGTTGCGCCGTTATTTCCCGCGAACTGACCAAGGACGAAATCTCCTTCCTCCGCGACAAGCGGCATATCGCCAAGACAAAGAAAATCGCGGTCGATGCGATCGCCGTGATCGTCAACGACGAGAATCCGGTCGAGAACCTCTCGATCAGCGAGCTGCGTGAGATTCTCAGCGGCGAGGTGACGGAGTGGGGGCAGCTTTCCCCGACCAAGCTGGGCAAAATCCAGGTCGTGTTCGACCACAGCGGGTCGTCGGTCGTGAAATTCATGGCCGATTCCGTGCTCCGCGGCGCGAAGTTCGCCCCGACGGTAGCCTCCGCGGAGACGATGCCGGCTGTTTTCGAGGCCGTAAAGGAGCGTAAGAACGCTATCGGCCTCGTCAGCGTAAGCTGGATTTCCTCCGACCTCAAGAGCGCCGACCTTTCGACGGAAGAACGCCTGAAAACCCTGGAAGTCGACGACACGACGGCCACATCGTTCACCGACGAGGTAAAGGTGCTCCCGATCCGCCGCGACAATTCCCTTACAGCCTACAAGCCTTACCAGGCGTATATCTTCGACGGGCGTTACCCGCTGTTCCGTTCGATTTGGATGGTTAACACCGGCGCCGCCGGCTCGCTCGCCTCGGGCTTCTTCTCGTTCGTGACCTCGTTCCGCGGCCAGAAGCTCATACAGCAGACGGGAGTGCTTCCCGCTACAGTCCACCAGCGGATGGTCGAAGTCGAATAAGCGGCCCCGCTCCCTCCAATCCCAGTGCAAACTACAAATAGCTTAAACATAACAGACAAATGAAATCAAAACTCCTTCTCAGCCTGCTCTTAGGCTCGGCCCTCGGCCTGTCGGCCCAGGGATTCAAGGACGGCGTGGAATACTACCGCGCCGACCAGCCCGAGGAAGCTCTGATTATCCTCACCAACACCCTCAACCAGCCCGGCACCGAGCAAGCCACTTCCTACTACTACCTCGGCCAGATTGCGATGCAGAAAGGCGACCAGGCAAAGGCCAAGGAATACTTCGACAAGGGTCTCGCCGCCGACCCCAACAACGGCTACAACTATGTAGGCCTCGGCGCGCTCGCGCTCGCCAACGGTAACGCCGGGCAGGCCAAGGATTATTTCAAGGACGCCAAGGGTAAGGCCAAGAAAGACGCCGACGTGCTGACGGAAATCGCACGCGCCTACTTCATCGCCGACCCTGTCAAGTATGCTACCGAGATTGACAAGGCTCTCGCTGACGCCAAGAAGGCCGACAAGCGCGCAGCCGCCCCCTTCATCCTCGAGGGTGACCGCCTGGCTCCGACCAATGTCGGCGACGCCGCCGGTATGTACGAGATGGCCGCCCAGTTCGACCACGACGCGAAGGTGCCTGACCAGCATCCCGAGGCATATGTGAAATACGCCCGTACTTACTTCCGCGTCAACCCGCAGTTCGCCATCCAGAAGCTGAAGGACCTTCTGTCGTACCAGCCTAACTCAGCCCTCGCCCAGCGCGAACTCGCCGAGAAGTACTACGACAACAACCAGCTTACGATGGCCGCCCAGCAGTACGAGCAGTACATCCAGAACCCCAACTCCTTCAAGAAGGACAAGCAGCGCCTCGTAGGCCTTCTCTTCTTTGCCCAGCGCTACCCCGAGAGCTACGCGCTCGCCGGAGAAATCCTCAAGGAGGAGCCCGCGAACTTCTACATGCAGCGCATGCAGTTCTACAACAAGAAGGCCATGGGCGAGAAAGAAGCCGCCAAGGCTGCCGCCGAGACCCTTATGAGCAACCCGAAGGCCGAACTTAACTCGCAGGACTACACCCAGTACGGCGAGCTGCTTCAGGATATGGGCGACGACTCCACCGCCGTGCTTATGTACGAGAAGGCCGTCGGCGCTTCTCCCGAGAAGTTCTCCCTGCTGAAAGACCTTTCGAGCGCCTACAACCAGGCCCATATGTTCGACAAGGCCGCCGAAGCGATGGAGCGCTATATGGCCGCATCGGGCGACGACAACCTGAACGACCAGCTTCAGCTCGCCCTTCGCTGGAACGCTGTCGCGGCTTCCAAGATGGAGACCGACTCCGTAGCCTCCCAGGCCGCTTCGCAGAAGGCTCTCACCGCAATCGAGAAGGTAAAGGCTGAAATCAGCGACAACCCCATCGTGCTCAACAACTACGCCCGCATCCTGATGACTGCCAACCGCAATGTCTACGACCAGGCTGTATATGACGCCGACCTCGCCACCCTGGCATGCCTCGACGCCGACCCCACCAACCTGGAGAAGCGCAAGTCGATGTACACCCAGGTGCTCGGCCGTCTGGGCAACTACGAGATTTCAAACCTCAAGGATGTCGACAAGGCCCGCGCGACCTTCACCCGTTTCTATGAGATTTCCCCCTCGGAAGAGCTGAAGGCATATCTCGAGACCCTCGCTCCCGCCGAAGCGAAATAAGGCTTAACGCAACGAACTATAATGACCGCGCCCCGGTTTCGGGGCGCGGTTTTTTGTCGGCAAATCAGGAAGAGAATGAACAAAATATGTTAAAAATGCTTTTTAGTAGTATAAAAGGAAATTGAATAACGACTGACAAAAGGAGCTATCATATGAACAAGACAGGGCGCTCGCTATTCTGGGCGGGATTCATATTGACAATCGCGGTTGTCGCGGGATTTATCGTGATGATGATTATCGGGGTCGCTCCGTTCACGACGTGGGTTTCGGCGCTGACGCTCTGCGGGCTGGTGCTTGTCGGGGCGTTGCTTATGTATCTCGGGCGCGCTTTCGAGCGGGGTTCGGGGCCGGGGGCCGACAGCGGCGATGATTGAAAGTGTAGGGAGGATGTGTCGTAGATTACGACCTGCGGCGGGGGACGTGATTTGGTTTTCCCCGCAAAAGCGCGTAAATTCGCGGTTATGGAAGTGATTTACGAGGATAACCATATAATAGTTGTCAACAAGGCTCCCGGCGAAATCGTGCAGGGGGACAAGACAGGCGACGAGCCGCTTGTCGAAATTCTGAAACGATGGATCAAGGAGAAGTACGCCAAACCGGGCAATGTGTTCTGCGGAGTAGTACACCGTCTTGACCGCCCGGTAGGGGGGCTGGTGGTTTTCGCCAAGACCTCCAAGGCGCTCGAGCGGATGAATCGTCTTTTCCGCGACGGGGAGGTACACAAAACTTACTGGGCGATAACCCGCGGGATTCCCAAAGAGCCTGCGGCGGAGCTGCGCCACTGGCTTCGCCCGGTAGAGAAGAACAATAAGTCGTATCTGTCCGACGAACCCCGCGAGGGGGCCAAGGAGGCGCGTCTGCGCTATCGCCAGATTGCTTCCACGGAGCGTTACCGCCTGCTCGAAATAGAACTGCTCACGGGACGCAAGCACCAGATCCGCGCGCAGCTCGCCTCGATAGGGTGCCCGGTAAAGGGTGACCTGAAATATGGCGACAAGCGTTCGAACCCCGACGGCAGCATTTCCCTCATGGCGCGCCATATAGAGTTCGTCCACCCCGTAAGCGGCAAGAAAATCTCCCTTACCGCCCCGGTGCCGGAGGATAACCTCTGGAAAGCGCTCGAGGCGGACGCCCTCGGGAGTGCTCCCGCGGAAATCCAGGAGGAAGTAAAGAAGGATGTAAGGAAGGAGGATTGAGCGATGGAAAAGAAAGACCTTAGAATCGTGTTTCTCGGAACCCCCGACTTCGCCGTTGAGAGTCTGCGGCGCATAGTCGACGAGGGGTATAACGTAGTCGGCGTGGTGACGATGCCGGACAAGCCGGCCGGCCGCGGCCACAGGATGTACCAGTCCCCTGTCAAGGAGTTCGCCCTTGAGCGCGGACTGAGACTGATGCAGCCCGTTAAGCTGAAGGACCCGGAATTTGTAGAGGAGCTGCGCTCGCTTGATGCCGACCTGTTTATCGTGATCGCGTTCCGCATGCTGCCGGAGGTGGTATGGAAGATGCCGAGGCTCGGGACTTTCAACCTCCACGCCTCCCTGCTTCCGCGCTACCGCGGGGCCGCTCCCATCAACTGGGCGGTAATCAACGGCGACCGAGAGACCGGGGTCACGACCTTCTTCCTGAAACACGAAATCGACACGGGGGACATCCTGCGCCAGGAGCGGATCGAGATCGGCGAGGATGAGAATGTCGGGTCGGTGCATGACCGCCTGATGGTTCTCGGCGCGGAGCTGACGCTCGACACTATCAGCCATATTCTTGCGGGGGACCTGAAACCGTGCCCTCAGGACGAGCTCACAGGAGGCTCGGAACCGACCCCGGCCCCGAAGATTTTCCGCGACACCTGCCATCTGGACTTCTCCCGTCCGGCGGAAGAGGTAAGGAACCTTGTCCGCGGCCTTTCGCCATACCCCGCGGCGTGGTTCGAACTGCGCGACGCTGAGTGTGACTCGGAGAGCGCCCCCCTGTCGGTGCTGAAAGTATTCGAGAGCCGCCGCGCGGGCGCGAGCTCTCTCGCGGCCGGAGAGGTGTCGGCCGAAGAGGGTAGCCTGACTGTCGGCTGTGGCGACGGGGAGGCCCTTGAAATAACCGAAGTGCAGCCGTCGGGCAAACGGCGCATGACCGCCGGGGAATTTCTCCGCGGGGCGCGGCTGCCGGAAAAGCTCGTCGCAAGGTAGGCTCTATGGAGGTTAAGATTAAGAATATGGTGTGCCAGCACTGCGTGCGGGCCGTAGAACGGGCGCTTAACGACGCCGGATTCGAGGTGCTCGACGTGGAGCTTGGAAGAGCGAGAATCGGCGGCGGACAGCTTTCGGAAAAAGCGCTTGCGCGGATTGACACAGCGTTGCGCTCCGAGGGTTTCGAGCGGGTTACCGACCCGCGGGACGCGGTGGTCGAGCGGGTGAAGCACGCGATCATGAACCACGTCAGGGAGGAGAACTGCAAGTTCAACCTGTCGGCTTGCCTGGCGGACCATGTCGGTATCGAGTATGACACCCTGAGCCGTATCTTTTCAGCCCGGGAGGGGCGCACGATAGAGAAGTATTTCATCGCCCAGCGCGTCGAGCTGGTCAAGGAACTGCTCGGCTACGGCACTCTGACGCTTACCGAAATCGCCGACAAGGCCGGATATTCGAGTGTGGCCCATCTGTCGCGCCAGTTCAAGGCGGTCACCGGCCTTACCCCGACGCAGTATCTCGCCGATATGGCGGCATCGTCGAGGATTCCTTTATCTGAGGTGTAACGCGGGATTGTGCAACGCGGGCGCGGAAGCGTGTAACGCGTCTGAGGGAAATTGGTCGTAACTTCGCGGTATAAGAATTACGACCTATGGATTTTACGCATTTCCTATATTCATTGATGGCGATTGTCAACGCGATGTCGCCCTACGTCCTGCTCGGATTCCTGGTTGCGGGGCTGCTGCATGTTTTCGTGCGCCCGGAGGTAATGGCCCGGCATCTCGCCGGGGGAGGGTGGAAGCCCGTCGTCAAGGCGGCGCTGTTCGGCATCCCCCTGCCTCTCTGCTCGTGCGGGGTACTCCCCGCGGCTGTGGCGCTCCGTCGCCGCGGGGCGTCGAAGGGGGCCGCGACCTCGTTTCTGATTGCCACGCCGCAGACAGGCGTTGACTCTATCGCCGCCACATATTCTCTTCTCGGCCTCCCGTTCGCCATAATCCGCCCGATCGCGGCACTGTTTGGCGCGGCCGCGGGAGGAATGGCGGTCGACCGCGCTGACCGCGATGGCGCGACCGACCCCGGAGCCTTCGAGGCGGAAAAGGCGGAAGAGATGCCGCGCACCTTCGGCGGAAAACTCCTGGAGGCGGTGCGTTACGGGCTGGTTGACATGGTGGCCTCCGTCGGCAAATGGCTGGTTATCGGCCTGGTCGTCGCGGCCCTGATCACAGTCTTCGTCCCTGACGAGCTGTTTGTGCGCCTGAGCGCCTATCCGGTCATCGCGATGCTGCTGATGGTTCTTGTCGCCGTCCCGATGTATGTCTGCGCGACCGGGAGCATACCTATCGCCCTGTCGCTGATGCTGAAAGGGCTGACCCCCGGAGTGGCGTTCGTGCTGCTGATGGCCGGCCCTGCCGCCAATTTCGCGTCGGTTATGGTTATAGGGCGCGCCATGGGGCGGAAGGCGACAGCCGTGTATGTCGGCTCGGTGGTGCTTACCGCATTGGTCTTCGGAATGATAATCGACTACCTGCTCCCTGCCTCCTGGTTCCTCCCGGCGGTCACGAGCCTTGACCCCGCGTGCCACCACGGCCTCGGCATATTTGAGACACTCTGTTCCGCGCTTCTCGCCGGGCTACTGATTTACGCGGCGGTAAGGAGCCGCCGACACAAGGGGCATCCGCACTGCGCGTGCGGCGATGCCTGCTCCTGCGCCACTTGCGACAATAACTCAAAAAACGATACAGAAATGATACCTACAAACACTTACAAAATCGACGGCATGGCGTGTGCCCACTGCCGCATGACAGTTGAAAAAGCCCTTTCGGCGCTCCCGGGCGCACAGGAGGTCAGAGTGGACCTTTCCAAGGGTACCGCGACCGTTACCGGCTCGGTCGAGAAGGCCGCGGTCGAGAAGGCCGTGCTGCTTGCCGGATTCAGTTTCGGAGGGGTTCTTCCCGGCTGACAAATTCTTTTCGCGACAGTAATGGAAGTTTCGGGGATTTTGCGTAACTTTGTTGGCAAAATAATCCCCCCGAACCAATGAACACCAACAGTCTGGTTTCTATCGCCGACCTGGGAAAGGAGCAGATTCTGCGCCTCCTGGAGTCGGCTCGCTTTTTTGAGGAGCACCCCAACCACAAGGTGCTTGACGGCAAGGTAGTCGCCACGCTCTTCTTCGAGCCGTCGACGAGGACGCGCCTTAGTTTCGAGACCGCGGTCAACCGCCTGGGTGGCCGAGTGATAGGCTTTTCCGACGCTTCGACGACCTCCTCGTCGAAGGGTGAGACGCTGAAGGACACCATCAAGATGGTGTCGAACTACGTCGACCTGATTATCATGCGCCACTATCTCGAAGGGGCCGCCAGATATGCGACTGAGGTCACCGATACCCCGATTGTGAACGCGGGGGACGGCGCCAACCAGCACCCCTCGCAGACTATGCTCGACCTTTATTCGATTCTGAAGACGCAGGGCACTCTCGAGAACCTGACGATTACTCTTGTCGGGGACCTCAAATACGGGCGCACGGTCCACTCGCTCCTTATGGCGATGAAGTATTTCAAGCCCCGGTTCCGTTTCGTCGCCTGCGACGAGCTGCGGATGCCCCGCGAGTATGTCGAGTTCTGCCGCGAGCAGGGGATTCCCTTCGAAGAGCACACGGAGCTTACCCGCGAGGTAATCGACTCGTCGGACATTATATATATGACCCGCGTGCAGCGCGAGCGCTTCGCCGACCTGGAAGAGTATGAGCGCGTGAAGGACTTCTACACCCTCCGCAATTCGATGCTCGAGACCTCGAAGCCGAACCTGAGAATCCTCCATCCGCTCCCCCGCGTCAACGAAATAAACCAGGATGTCGACGACAATCCCAAGGCCTACTATTTCGACCAGGCGCGCAACGGCCTCTTCGCCCGCGAGGCGATTATCTGCAACGCCCTGGGCATAGATGTCGAGCAACTCAAAAAGGAAACGCTAAACACCCTCTAAATGAGCAACAGCAAGAAAGAACTGGCGGTAGCGGCCCTGCGCAACGGCACCGTCATCGACCATATTCCCTCCGACGCTCTCTTCAAATGCGTCAAGATACTGGGGCTTACAGAGATGAGCCACCAGCTCACTATCGGCAACAATCTCCACAGCGAGCGCCTGGGGCTCGGCACGAAGGGTATCATCAAGGTCGCCGACGTGTTTTTCCCGGAGGATATGCTTAACAGGATCGCGCTCGTGGCCCCGACCGCCGTGGTCAATACAATCCGCGACTACGAGGTTGCCGAGAAGCGCCCGGTTGCTCTTCCCGCGACAATCCGCGGCATCGTGAAGTGCGACAATCCGAAGTGCATCACCAACAACGAGCCGATGGCCACGCGCTTCGACGTCGTCGAGGACAAGCCCGGATTCGTACGCTGTTACTACTGCAACCACACGGTTGCCAACTCCCAGGCGACACTCATCTGATGGCGAAGGAGAAACGCCCGCTGAAACCGGGCACGATGATCTATCCGCTTCCCGCGGCGCTCGTTTCCTGCGGCGTCTCGCCGGAGGAGTCGAACATGCTGACCGTGGCGTGGGTAGGGACGGTCTGCACCAACCCGCCGATGTGCTACATATCCGTGCGTCCCGAGCGCCATTCCTATCCGATTATCATGGAAAACATGGAGTTTACCATAAACCTGACGACCAAGGAGCTTGCCAGGGTGACTGACTGGGCCGGAGTGCGCAGCGGCGCCGACTACGACAAGTGGAAGGAGACGGCGCTGACCCCGCGGCCCGGTCGGATGGTGCGCTCCCCCTATATCGAGGAGTCGCCTCTGAACATCGAGTGCCGGGTCAAGTCGGTAATCCCCCTGGGGAGCCACCACATGTTCCTGGCCGACGTTGTCAACGTCCTGGCCGACGAGGAGCTTTTCGACCCCGCGACTGACGCGCTGAACCTCGAGGGAGCCGGGCTGGTGAACTACACCCACGGCCACTATTTCGAGCAGGGACCCGAAATAGGACGTTTCGGCTTTTCGGTGAAAAAGAAATAAGCCGGTAATGATTAATTTTTAGAAACCAACACAAAAATCACATATCAAAATGAAACGCGACGACGCTATTTTCGACATTATCAACCGCGAACACCAGCGCCAGAAAAAGGGCATCGAGCTGATTGCTTCCGAGAACTTCGTGTCACCCCAGGTTATGGAGGCTATGGGTTCCTGCCTGACGAACAAGTATGCCGAAGGGTATCCGGGCCACCGTTACTACGGCGGTTGCCAGGTTGTCGACGAGGCCGAGAACCTCGCCATCGAGCGCCTCAAGGAGCTTTTCGGAGCGGAGTATGCCAACGTGCAGCCCCACTCGGGCGCACAGGCCAACATGGCTGTGTTCATGTCGGTGCTCAACGCCGGGGACACCTTCATGGGGATGAACCTCGACCACGGAGGCCACCTCTCCCACGGGAGCCCCGTCAATTTCTCCGGTCTGATGTTCAACGCGATCGGCTATAACGTCGACGAGGCTACCGGAAAGGTCGATTACGACCAGATGGAGGCCCTCGCCCGCGAGAAGCGTCCCCGCCTGATTATCGGCGGCGCGAGCGCCTATTCGCGCGAATGGGACTACGCTCGCATGCGCCGCCTGGCCGACGAAATCGGCGCCATCTTCATGGTTGACATGGCGCATCCCGCCGGACTGATCGCGGCCGGGCTGCTCGAAAACCCCGTGAAGCACGCCCACATCGTTACCTCCACGACCCACAAGACCCTCCGCGGTCCCCGCGGCGGCGTGATTCTTATCGGCAAGGATTTCGACAATCCTTTCGGCAAGACCACCAAGAAGGGGGAAATCCGCAAGATGTCGTCGCTGATTGACTCCGCCGTGTTCCCCGGCGTGCAGGGCGGTCCGCTGGAGCATGTCATCGCCGCCAAGGCTGTCGCTTTCGGTGAGGCCCTCCAGCCGGAATACAAGGAGTACCAGACCCAGGTCAAGAAAAACGCCGCGGCTATGGCCCAGGCGATGATGGACAAGGGGTACAAGGTGATTTCCGGCGGAACCGACAACCACTGCATGCTGATCGACCTCCGCACCAAGTTCCCCGAACTGACCGGCAAGGTCGCAGAGCGTGTGCTCGTCGAGGCCGACATCACCGCCAACAAGAACATGGTCCCCTTCGACTCCCGTTCCCCCTTCCAGACCTCCGGCATCCGCCTCGGCACTCCCGCCATCACTACCCGCGGCCTCCGCGAGAACGAGATGGGAGAGATTGTCGAGATGATCGACACCGTGCTCTCCGATCCCGAGAACGGCCAGACCATCGCCGCCGTGCGCTCCAAAGTGAACGCCATGATGGAGGACCGCCCCATGTTTGCCTGGTAAAACACCCCCCGGCACAACAACCGACCCAGTTATTCCGTTATAGGATAGTTAAAATGCCTATTTGAAAAGATGAAACTGATTCTCTACCGCGTATACCAGGTGCTGATTATGCTCCCGCTGCTGCTGGTGCTGACTGTCTTGGCGGCCACGCTGACCATCGTCGGGTGCTTTTTCGGCCTGTCGCGCTGGTTCGGCTACTGGCCCGCCAAAATCTGGGCCATGCTCTTCTGCTGGCTCTCCTTCGTCAGAGTGACGGTGAAAGGGCGGGAGAATATCGACAAGGATACCTCCTATGTCTTCGTGGCCAACCACCAGGGAGCCTACGACATCTTTTCGATATACGGCTTCCTCGACCATAACTTCCGCTGGATGATGAAGGTAGGGCTGCGCAAGATTCCGTTTGTCGGCCGCGCGTGCGCCGCCGCGGGCCATATCTTCGTCGACAATTCCTCTCCGGCGGCCATCCGCCGGACGATGGAGAAGGCCGAGAAGACCCTCCAGGGCGGTATGTCGGTTGTCGTGTTCCCCGAAGGTTCGCGCACGAAAACCGGCCATATGGGCGCGTTCCACAAGGGAGCCTACCAGCTCTCGATGGAGTTCGGCCTGCCGGTTGTGCCCGTCAGCATCGACGGCGCTTATGACGTGCTCCGCCGCGGAGACACCTTCCCGCACTGGGGACACATCCGCCTGACAATTCACAAGCCGATTCCCGCTCCCGTCGACGAGGCCGACCGCCGCCGCGTCATCGACGCCTCCCGCGCCGCCGTCGCCTCCGCCCTCCCCGAGCGCTTCCGCTGAAATAGTTGAAATAGTGGGCTGAGTGCCCTTGATGTTAGCAACCCCGCCATAAAACTTGCATATTTTATGGCGGGGTTGATTCGTAAGATTGATGCGAGTCTTTACGCTCTTTTAAAATAAAGTGTCTTCGTACGCGTAAGAAGATAAATCAACTGGTTGTCGTTCTTTTATCATCTTTACTATTTTTGACACATCTTTCGCTGATATATTTTTAGGTAAAAAACGAAAAACAGAACCGATTATGTAATCAAGCTCGATTTCAAAACATTTCCAGTTTCTCCCTAAACGTTCACAGACCTCACCTGTTGTACAGCTTCCGCCAAATATATCCACAACAGTATCTCCTTCATCCGTCAGCAATTTAATGAAAAACTCCGGCAACTTGGACGGGAATCTGGCGGGGTGAGCTTTGATTCCAGTATCCTTACAGAGTGTTAAGTATTTGCCATTGCTTTCAGAATTGCTTATTTGCAGGAGGTTGGATGGTATCGCCCCGCCATTGTCTGTGCCAAAACTGGCTGAAATATCATGCCCGGACGGACGTTTTTTAGGCGTGTAAAATTTGTCGGGATTTTCTATGAGCTTCTTCATCCTGTCGGAGTACGGAGCCAGTACCTTGGTGACATCTGCCTTGGGAAAATCGCTCTTGCAGAACCACCATATGGTGTTGACGCTGTCTTTTGACCTGATTTTACGCTTGTTAACCCACTCTATGGGTGACGGTAGTTTAGATGGATTAAACCAGAAAAATTCTTCGGCCAATTTATAGCCGAGGATTTCGCAAAAGTATATTAGTACTTTGTAGTTATACAGGCTTCTGATCGGTTTGCCTTTTTGATAAGCACCGCCCAAATCAATCACTAAGGATCCCGTTTCTTTTAGTTTGGGGTGAAGTTTGGCGGCAAATTGTCCCAGCCACTCTACATATTCAGTTTGTTCCTCATTCCCATACTCTTTTTTGCGCAAAAGTGCGAAGGGCGGCGAGGTTACGACTAAATCAATTGAGTCGTCATCCAATTCGTCTATAAGATTTAAGGAGTCGCCATAGTAGGTGGCTCCTAAATTAGTGGAGTATTTAGGAATTGTGTTCATCGCTAATTGTGGTATGCAAAGGTACGGATAATTATGGAGCTGGCAAAATCAATTCCGAATATAATCGGAGCGATATATTGGAGAACATCTGTAATTTTGTGTTTGTGGAATATACCGATAAAGAGCTTTTAGAGAAAATAGGCTTAAAAATAGCAACCAGACGTAGGGAACTGAATCTTACTCAAGAGGATTTGGCTTATACTGCTGATATAGATAGAACTTATATCGGATATGTAGAAAACGGTAAGCAAAACATTACAGTGTCAATGCTTAATAAGTTTGCTAAAGCTCTGCAATTAGAAATTAAAGATTTTTTCCAATGACTAACGAAGAAGCAATTTCAGAATTAAACAGACTTTTTCCTTATATTAGAGAGTACCAGAAATTAGCCCGTGAGGTGGCTCATATACAGGATATTTTTCAAGACAATGGAGGTAAATTACTCCAAGTGCTTTTAGTAACCGCTTTGAAGAATTTGGATAAGAGTAGGGAGGGTAACGATGCTGTTGATGCTAATGGTAATGAATATGAGCTTAAATCAGTGAACATTCAGCTCACTAAATCTTTTAGTACACACCATCATTTAAACCAAGCCATCATAGAAAAATATCGAAAAGTAGATTGGTTATTTGCTATTTATGATGATATAGAACTATTGGAAATTTACCTGCTTAAACCGAAAATGTTGGAACCATATTATCAGAAATGGGAAAGACAATATAATGAAACTGGGAAAGCCCTAAATAATCCCAAAATACAGGTGAAATATGTTCGGCAAAATGGTATAAAGATTTTTACTCATACAGATGATTTTAAACTGTACCAGTCTGTAATAAACGGACCGCTAAAACCGACTTCGTCAAACTGAATATTTAAGCGTCACATCATATATGCGATATGGCGCTTTTGTTTTCTGTATTTTTCATCAGAGTAAATATAGCAGAATGATTTTTCCGGCGGCGGGGTGAACCCGGTGGGGGAGATGATTGTTACAAGGGTGACAAAACAGGCAGAGGGCCGAGGGGCCGCTGTCAGTTTGTCACCTTTTTTCGTGCCAAGTTGGCGGGGCGGGGTACCGGACGGCGGCGCTCCGGGCCGCAGGAGGCGGAACCGCGGAGTTTGGCACGGATTATGCAGTATCTGTATTTCGGACGGCGGTTCCCTCCGACGCGGCCGCGGTCCGATGAAAAGAGAATGCGGCCCCGGCCGCGAACCTTAGAAATAACTAAAAACATATACCACCAATGAAAATCAAACCGCTTGCTGACCGGGTACTCATCCAGCCGACCCCGGCCGAGGAAACAACAATCGCAGGTATCATCATCCCCGACTCCGCCAAGGAGAAACCCCTCCGCGGGACCGTGCTCGCCGCCGGCGAAGGCACCAAGGACGAGGAGATGCAGGTTAAGGAAGGGGACCAGGTACTCTACGGAAAGTATGCCGGAACCGAAATCGAGGTTGAAGGCGAGAAGTATCTGATAATGCGGCAGAGCGACATCCTCGCCGTAGTTGAATGAGGGCGTATCTGATAGCACCCTCACCATCCGGGCAAGCATCTTTCCGGTGCTGCTCAAAACGATAAATTTGATAATAATTAAGCACAGAAATGGCTAAAGAAATAAAATTCGACATAAAGGCTCGCGAAGAGCTGAAAAAGGGTGTTGACGCTCTCGCCGACGCCGTGAAGGTAACCCTCGGCCCGAAGGGACGCAACGTTATTATCGAGAAGAAATACGGCGCTCCGCATATCACCAAGGACGGCGTTTCCGTAGCCCGCGAAATCGAGCTTGAGGACGCTTTCCAGAACATGGGCGCGCAGCTCGTCAAGGAGGTTGCCTCCAAGACCGGCGACGACGCAGGCGACGGAACAACCACCGCCACAGTGCTCGCCCAGGCAATCATCACCCACGGACTGAAGAACGTTGCCGCCGGGGCCAACCCGATGGACGTTAAGCGCGGTATCGACAAGGCTGTCGCCGCTATCGTCGAGGGCGTGAAGGCCCAGGCCGAAGAGGTAGGAGACGATTTCAAGAAAATCGAGGACGTCGCCCGCGTGTCGGCCAACAACGATGAGGCTATCGGCCACCTGATTGCCGAGGCCATGAAGAAAGTGAAGAAGGAAGGCGTGATTACCGTCGACGAGGCCAAGGGTACCGAAACCACCGTTGACATCGTGGAAGGCATGCAGTTCGACCGCGGCTATATCTCCCCCTACTTCATCACCAACGGCGAGAAGATGGAGTGCGTAATGGACTCCCCCTACATCCTTCTCTACGACAAGAAGATTTCCAACCTCAAGGATATGCTCCCCATCCTCGAAGCTACCGCCCAGAGCGGCCGCGGCCTTCTGATTATCGCCGAGGATGTCGACCAGGAAGCTCTCGCAACCCTCGTGGTGAACCGCATCCGCGGCTCCCTCAAGGTCTGCGCCGTCAAGGCCCCCGGCTTCGGCGACCGCCGCAAGGAGATGCTCGAGGATATAGCCATCCTGACCGGCGGCGTTGTCATCAGCGAGGAGAAGGGCATGAAGCTCGACGGGGCTAACATCCAGATGCTCGGAACCGCCGAAAAGGTGACCGTCAACAAGGAGAACACCACAATCGTAAACGGTGCGGGCAACAAGGACGCTATCGCCGCACGAGTAGCCCAGATCAAGGCCCAGATCGAGCAGACCAAGAGCGACTACGACCGCGAGAAGCTCCAGGAACGCCTCGCCAAGCTGGCGGGCGGCGTCGCAGTGCTCCACATCGGCGCTCCCTCCGAGGTAGAGATGAAGGAGAAGAAGGACCGCGTCGACGACGCCCTTAGCGCTACCCGCGCCGCGATTGCCGAGGGTATCGTCCCCGGCGGCGGTGTGGCCTATATCCGCGCCATCAAGAACGCCGAGGGTCTCCGCGGCTCCAACGAGGACGAGGATACCGGTATCCATATCGTGCTCCGCGCCGTTGAGGAACCGCTCCGCCAGATTGTGGCCAACGCCGGACTCGAAGGCGCCGTCATCGTCCAGAAGGTCAAGGAGGGTAACGCCGACTTCGGCTATAACGCCCGCACCGACCAGTTCGAGAACCTCATGGCCGCCGGCGTGATTGACCCCACCAAGGTAACCCGCGTGGCTCTCGAGAACGCAGCCTCCATCGCCGGGATGTTCCTCACAACCGAGTGCGTCATCGCCGACAAGAAGGAGGAGACCCCCGCTCCCGCGCCCGCCGGCATGGGCGGTATGGGTGGCATGGGCGGCATGATGTAATCCCCCGCTTCCCGACAAATTTAACATCCGCTATAAAACAATCGGAACTATCCCTGTCCGCAGAGTGGTTCCGATTGTTTTTCTATAATCTGCCATACCAATGCCTGATTAGAGAAAGGAGGCTGTTTAGTCAATGAGTGTTTTGCTAAATCGAATTTTATTGCTAATTTTGCAATGGAATGCAAGTTTTTTTATAATGAGGATATTCACAGAAAAGCCATTGAAACAATACGCCGACCGACATCCTGAGGCGAGGACTGCGATTCAGGATTGGGTTAGGAAAACCAAGGAATCCAATTGGCGGACGTTGGCCGACATCAAGCAGACGTTCAACTCGGTTGATTATGTCGGTAACCAGCGTTATGTGTTCAATATCAAAGGGAACGATTACCGATTGGTGGTTGTTATTCAGTTTAGGCCCGGCTTTGTGTATGTCCGCTTTATAGGCACGCACGCTGAATATGACAGAATTGATTGTTCCACCATTTAACGAAAACCACATATGACGAAAATAGAGAATGACGACCAGTATAACTGGGCTGTCGCGAGGGTCGAGAAGCTGCTTCCACTCGTTAATGATGATACGCCTGAGGATGATGCGAGTTATATAGAGCTTGTGCTCCTCTCAAATCTTGTCGCTGACTATTCGGAGGCTCATTATTCCGTCGGCAAGCCGACGCTTGTAGATGTGATAAAGCTGCGCATGTACGAAATGGGGCTTACCCAGGCATCGCTGGCAAAACTCATCGGAGTAAGTCCGTCGAGAGTGTGTGATTATCTTTCCGGCAAATCGGAACCGACTCTGAAAATCGGACGAGCCATCAGCAAGAAACTGGATATCTCTCCCGCTATTGTCCTCGGGGTATGATTTTCGGTCAGATTGCGAGCTGACGGAGTGACGGGCCGGGGCGGCTGAGGATGAACCCCGGGCGGTTTAGAGGCGTTACTATTATAGTAACTAATACTTCTGTGTTATGGCATACAAGATTATAGAAGTCGAGGGTATTGGCCCGGCTTATGCCGCCAAGCTCGAAGAAGCCGCCATCGCGACTACCGACGACCTGCTCAACGCCGCCGCCACGCCGAAAGGGCGCCAGGCGCTTGCCGAGGCTACGGGGATTTCCCCGGCCTTGATTCTCAAATGGGCCAACCATGCCGACCTTTTCCGCATAAAGGGGGTGGCCGGACAGTTCGCCGAGCTGCTCGAAGCTGCCGGGGTTGACACGGTCAAGGAGTTCCGCCACCGCGTAGCCGCCAACCTGCACTCCAAGCTCGTTGAAATCAACGAGGCCAAGCATCTCTGCGGCCGAGTGCCTTCCGAGGCCGAAATACAGCGCATGATCGACCAGGCCAAGGAGCTCGCGCCTGTGCTGACTTACTGATAACACCCTCTCATCCGGATGTAAACGGCGCCGTGTCAAATACTTTTGACACGGCGCCGCTGTTTTTGCGGGCAAAATGAGCGATGGTTCGTTAAATTTTCGTAACTTTACAAAAATTTTTGCATATTGCGATTATAGTGCTTTTCTGCCAAGAAACAGAATGAAGAAACGACTATTTTTAACGCGCGCTCTGGGACTGCTGATTGCCCTGTTCGCCGGCTCGTCGGCGGCCGAGGCGCAGGTAGAGTTCAAGCGCGGCCTGGAACAGATTTCGTTCATTCCCAAGGGACAATGGATTACCGGGGTCAGCGTCAGCTTCTCGCAGTCGGACCAGGGTAACTACCAGTTCCTCGTGATCGAGAACCTGTCGGGCGACTCATATTCCTTCAAGGTCAGCCCGATGCTGATGTACTGCTTCAAGGACAATCTCGCCGCGGGGGGCAAGATGGCTTATTCGCGGACCCGCACGCGCCTCGACCGTACCGACATAGTAGTCGGGGAGGGCACGGAGTTCTCGCTGGAGAACCTTTACAACATCTCCCACAGCTATTCGGCAATGGCGGCGTTCCGCAACTACATAAGTCTCGGCCACAGCCGCCGTTTCGGCTTTTTCAACGAGGTGCAGCTCCAGGTCGGAGGCTCGCAGTCGAAAATCGCCAACGGCAGGGGGGATGACCTCACGGGCACCTACGAGACCTCCTGGGACGTTAACATCGGCCTCGCGCCGGGAATGGTGATGTTCCTCAACAACTATTCGGCGCTGGAGGTAAACGTCGGCGTGCTCGGTTTCTCCTACAGCCACACTACCTCCAAGACCGACCAGATTTACCGCGCGGAGCGCGACAGCAAGTCGGCCAACTTCCGGGTAAACCTGTTTTCGATAACCTTCGGCGTGGCCTTTTATCTCTGAGCGAGTATGAAACACAGAATATTATCCGCACTGCTCGCCCTCGCGGCGCTCGCTCTGGCCGGAGGGTTCCGGGCCGGGGCACAGGAGATACTCTCGCTTGACCGCCTCCCGATACTGCGCAATATGGCGAAATCGCCGAAAGTGCTGCTCGACTCTGCAGCCCTGAACGACCCTTCGCTCAAAGAGAAGGTGATTGTCGGGAAAGACACCGTCAGCGTCATCCTGCCGGAGAACAACTACGGGCGCTACGACCGCGGCCTGTACAACTACCTGTTTATCCCGAAGGGGCAGTGGTCGTTCGGCCTCATGGCTGCCTACGGCGAGTTCAATACCGACGACGTGCAGATTCTCGGCATGATCAAGGACCTCGACATAAAGCTGAAAGCCTACTCGCTGCAGCCCTCGATTTCCTACTTCTTCTCCAACAACCAGTCGATGGGGTTGAAGTTCAACTACGTCAGGATGGAGGGAGACCTCCCGAGCTTCTCGGTCGATTTCGACGACGACATCAATTTCTCGCTTAAAGACGTAAGCTATTACCAGCAGAGCTTCTCGACGTCGCTCGCCTACCGCAACTATATCGGCCTGGGGAGCACGCGCCGCTTCGCCGTGTTCAACGAGGTAGACCTCGCTTTCGGCTCCGGCTCGTCGCGCTTCCGCCGTTACTACGCCGGAAAGATGAAGGACACGCGGACCAACTTCGTTACCGCGTCGCTGAACTTCTCGCCGGGAGTCTGCGTCTTTATCATGGACTATATCAGCTTCAACGTATCGTTCGGCGTCTTCGGCCTGAACATACGCAACGAGCGCCAGTGGACCGACGGGAAAGAGGAAGGCTCGCGCTTCACTTCCGGCGCGAATTTCCGGTTTAACATCTTCAATATCAACTTCGGCATGGCCGTTTACATCTAAGACGCGATATGAGCGATAAGAAACGCAAACAGAAAGAGTCTCTCGCGATGGTGCGTCGGCAGCGGATTGTGGTGGCGGTCGCCGCCGTGATAGCCGCCGCATTGCTGGCTGTTTTGTCGCAGTCGTGCATCAAGAACGACATACCCTATCCGCGCATCCAGGCCAATTTCACCTCCTTCGAGGCCGAGGGGCTTGTCTCCCCGGCGAAAATCGACGAGCAGAACCGTTTTATCGACCTCGTTTTCGACGAGACAGTCAATCTCGAACAGGTAAACGTCACATCCTATATGATTGGCCCGGAGGGCGCGAAGCTCGTCGACGGCAATCTCTCTGAGCCGGTCGACATGACCCGCTACCTGATTCTCACCCTGCGCCTTTACCAGGATTACGACTGGGTAGTGCGCGCCTCGCAGCCTATCAGCCGATACTTCACTGTCGAGGGGCAGATAGGTGAGGAGGTTATCGATGTCGCCGGAAAGCGCGTCGTGGTGACCGTTTCGGAGAGCATGGGGCGCAAGGCGGTCAAAGTGCTGACCGCCAAGCTCGGCCCCGAAGGCTCGACAATGACCCCCGATCCGGTCGGCAACACTTACGACATGACGATGCCCTTGGAAATCAAAGTCAACGTCCACGGACACGAGGAGTTGTGGGAAGTTTTCTGCGAGACCGCTGCAGGGAGCGTGAACACCGTCCGCGCCGATGCCGGGTCGCAGGTCGCGTGGATCTACGGCTCCTGCATCGCAGACTCCGAGGGTGGAGTGGAATACCGCGCCGCGGGTACGCAGCAGTGGAACCAGGCACCGAAATCCTGGATTACGCAAACCGGCACTACCTTCTTCGGATGCCTGAGAAATCTCCAGCCTGAGACCGAGTATGAGGCCCGCACTTTCGCGACAGCCTCCGACAAGACCGATTACGGTTCCGTAGTCAAGTTCACCACCGGCGACCTCCGCCAGCTCCCCAACAGCAGCTTCGACGAATGGTGCAAGGTAGGCAAATACTGGGCGCCGTGGCCCGAAGGGGGCGAGCAGTACTGGGATACAGGAAATCAGGGTGCTGCGACAATCGGCGAGGGGAACGTGTTCCGCAGCGACCAGACTTCGACCGGCACGGGATATTCTGCTGAACTGCGCACCGAATGGGTTGTAATCAAACTTGCCGCCGGAAGTATCTTCGCCGGAAAATATCTGCGTACCGACGGCACGAACGGCGTGCTCAGTTTCGGCCGTCCTTACAACCAGCGGCCGACAAAGGTCAGAGGTTATTTCAAATACAACTGCGCAAAGATTGACAAGGCGAAAGGATTCGAGCATATGCTCGGAGAGCCTGATACCTGCATCGTATGGTGCGCCCTGATTGACTCCGACGAGCCGTTTGAAATCCGCACGAAGGAATCAGACCGCCACCTCTTCGACCCGCAGGGCAGCTACGTCGTCGCCTACGGTAGCATGGAGTGCGCGCAGACCATTCCTCAGTTTACCTCCTTTGAGTTCGAGTTGGCATACCGCTCGACGCAGCGAGTGCCGAAGTACATACTTATGGTAGCCTCCTCCAGTAAGTACGGCGACTACTTCGTGGGTGGTGTCGGCTCGGTTATGTGGCTTGACGACCTCGAATTGTTATACGATTATTAATATTACCAACATAAGAAAGACAATGAAGACTTTACGTAATATCGCGGTAGCGGCTCTGGCCTCTGTCGCATCGGTGGCGGCTTCGGGGGCATCCCTGGCGGTTGACAATCCCGACAACAAGGCGTATCTCGGCGTGCGCGCCGCGGTCGACATCAGTTCCGCCGCCAACGGAGGAGCCTATTACAGCAGCAAGGCCGGTTTCAGTATCGGCGGCATCTACAACCTCCCGATTGTAGCCAACTTCTACTTCGAGCCGGGGCTGTCGATTTTCTATGACACATTCGGAACGATGCATTTCCAGTCGGAGGAGATTATGCCTGCTCCCAATCCGGACGCGATTACTGCCGCAGAGCCTGAGGAGCCGGAAGAAGTCTTTTACAAGGTCGACGGGTCGATGCGCAACCTCGGTTTCCGTGTGCCGTTGAAGTTCGGCTACCACTTCGACCTGGCCGAAAACCTCAAGGTACACGTTTTTACCGGTCCGCAGGTCAATCTCAACCTCATGGCGCGCTACCATCAGGGGGCATATATCACACCCTCCGGCCATCGCGTCGCTTCCCATTCCGAGAGCATCTTCGGCACGGGCGGCTTCAAGCATGTCGATTTGCAATGGAACTTCGGAGTGGGCCTGCAATATGACGACTACTATGTTGCGGTAGAAGGCTCGCTCGGCATCACCCGCATGAAGGACCAGGCAGACTACCTCCAGCGCAACCTCCGCCGCGACCTCTTCACCATCACCCTCGGCTATAACTTCTGATATTTTCGCAATATCTAATAACGTTAGTAGCCCCTCCCTATGCCACATGAATGGCTGTTGGAGGGGCTACTGACATATCAGGTCTTTGATCCGCTGAAGGGAGCGGGGATTATTTGGTTTTGGCGAGTTCGAAGCCGCAGTTGAGGCCGTCGTACTGGTTCAGGAGGTTCGACATGGCCTGGAGGGAGGACTGGCCGCTTACCTTGGCGATAGTCGAAACGAGGGTTATCAGCTTGCTGGCGTCGAAGGTGAGGGTCATGGTGTTGATTTGTTTCTCGACGTGGCCCTTCATTTTGCCTATGGGGATGCGGCCAACGGTAAAGTTGAACCAGAAGGCCCCGTCGGGGTTCTTGGCGTTGGCTACCTCGTATGTGCCCTTGAGGGTTACGCGGTTGAGCTTGAACTCGAAGGTCTTGTCGTCGTTGAACACGCAGGTCATCTTGTCGATGCCTACTTTTTTGTAGTAGGGAGCGATTTTGTCGGCAATCACGCCGGCGGCAGCGGCGCCTCCGGCTTTTTCCAGGAAGTTGCCACCCTGGAAAGCTACCGCGGGCCCGGAGTATTTCCAGGAGCCGACGAGGTCTTTCTCGGTGATTTTGCTGTTGGAAAGGAGCCCTTTTACCAGCCCTTCGAGGCCGGAGGCGGCAGTGCTCTGCGCTCCTTCCGAGGAAGCGGCGCTGCCGAGCCCTTTGAGCAGGTCGGTAATGTCGGCGCTGGCGTTGAACGAGCCGAGGCTGACAGCGGCAATCAATGCGATGAATATTTTCTTCATGATGTCTGGTTGTTTCAGAACAGGGGGAAAGTGGAGTTGGAAGCCACGAACTTGTAGTAGAACTCCTCGTTGGACTGGTTCCAGAGGATTATGATGCCCTGGAGGAGGGGGATGATTGCCCACGCGCCGCAGGTGATAAGCGTCAGCAGGATAGTGATGATGCCTCCGGCTGCTTTTCCGGCGTAGAAATAGTGGAGACCGATTGAGCCGAGCACGAGGGCGAGGAGGCAGAAGATGCCGCGGCTTTTCCCTGTCGGGCCGCAGTTGAAGGGGTTGTTGAAGGCGGAGTCAGCGTAAGGCTGGGGCTGACCGTAAGGCTGCTGCCCGTAGTTGGGCTGGCCGTAGTTTTGCTGTTGATAATCCATAGTGAATATAGAGATTATAAATATATTTGATGTTTGACGCGTTCAAAGGCCGAAAAGTTGCAAGGCGTTGCGGGTTGTCGTTTCCGCCACGGTTTCAAGCGGGATTCCTGTCGATTCGGCTATGTGGCGGGCGATGTCGGGAATGTAGGCTGAGGTGTTCTGCTTTCCGCGATGCGGTACGGGGGCGAGCCATGGCGCGTCGGTTTCCAGCAGAATCCTGTCGAGGCCGATTTCCGGGAGCACGTCGCGGATTTTGGCGTTCTTGAAAGTGACGATTCCGTTTATGCCGAAAAAGGAGTCCGGGGAAATCTCTCTTATCCGGGCGACGTCGTCCGCGGTCCCGGTAAAGCTGTGGAAGACGTTCCGGGGAATCGCGGGAAGCGACGAGAGCACTTCGAGCACTTCCGAAAGCCCTTCGCGGCAGTGGATGATTACGGGAAGATCCAGCTCCAGGGCCAACTCGCACTGGCGGCGGAATACCCGCAACTGCTCGTCGCACCGCGAGGTGTCCCAGTATAGGTCGATGCCGATTTCGCCGACAGCTACATATTTGTCGCGGTTTTCGCGGAGTTCCCTTTCGATCGCGGCGACATCCGCGTCGGGGTCTTCGCCAAGTTCGGTCGGGTGTACCCCCGCTCCGAGAAACACCGTGCCGGGGAATCGCGCGGCGAGCGCTTTCCGCGGCTCGAAGTCCGAGGGTTCGGTTCCCGGGAACACCAGCCGGGTCACTCCCGCCTCCACGGCCTTGCGAATTTCGGCCGCCGGGTCGGGGAACTCGGCCATATAGATATGCGTGTGGGTGTCTACGAACATATCGTGCTCGTCAGTTGGCGCGGTCAGCCGCCTTGCGGGCGAGCGAGGTGAAGTATTCGCGGGCGGCCGCGGGTATGTCGGTTCCGGCGAGTGCGTCGACAGCCTCCTCTGTATAGCGCTCAATCAGGCGCCTCGACTCGTCGGCGAGGGAGAGGGAGTCGTAGATTTCCGTGATTTCGCGGATTTTCAGGTAGTCGGTGAGCTTCTTGTCGAGCACCTGGCGCATGCGCTGCGGCTCGCGCTCCATAGCGTTGATCCAGAGCCACGTCTTCTTTTCGTTTATAATGTCGCCGCCGATTTCCTTGCCAAAGAGGGCGGGGTCGCCGTAGGTGTCGAGCAGGTCGTCTTTCAACTGGAATGCGAGGCCGAGCAGCTCGCCGTAGCGGTACATCGCCTTCTGGCTCTCCTCCGAGGCTCCGGCCAGGAGCGCCCCCATCCGGCACGCGCAAGCGAGAAGCACTGAGGTCTTCAGACGTATCATCTCGATATACTCCTCGACAGTCACGTCCCCGCGGTCCTCGAAGTCCATGTCGAGCTGCTGCCCGGCGTAAACCTCCATGGCGGTTGTGTTGAACAGTTCCATAACCGCGGGAAGCAGCGATTCGGGAGCCTTGGCCATAAGCTGCGTTGCCATTGTCAGCATCGCGTCGCCGGAAAGAATCGCTACCGACGCGTTCCAGCGGCGGTGGACCGCTGGGCGGCCGCGGCGCACGTCGGCGTTGTCCATCACGTCGTCGTGGAGCAGCGTGAAGTTATGGAATACCTCGATGCCGAGCGCCTGGTCGATCGCCTTTTCCGGTTCCAGCCCGAAGGCTTTCGCGGCGGCTAACAGGAGCACGGGGCGCAGGCGTTTTCCCCCGCCGCTGAGGGTGTAGGCTATCGGAGCGAAAAGTGTCGCCGGGGTCTTCGACTCGGTAAGCGAGGGGAGCTTTTGCTCGACCATTTCGGCGAAAATATCGGTAGAAAACATCTTGTCAGTAACTTTTAACTGCAAAGATAGGCAAATCCGGGCTATTATGACTAATTTTGTACTTAAAAAACCAATTAGCCGCTCAACATGGATTTGCCCAACGACCCGGTGATGCTCCTGAGCACCATCAATATGAAACTGCGCGACACCTACAAGTCGCTTGACGAGCTGTGCGACGACCTGCAGCTCGACAAAGCCGCCCTTTGCGAAAAGCTGGCGGCAATCGGGTATTCGTATGACCCCGCGGCCAACCGATTCTATTGAACCGAGTATGGAAGATTACCTCCAGCAGCTTAACCGGCAGCAGCGAGAGGCCGTCACCTATATGGACGGCCCGCAGCTTGTCATCGCCGGGGCGGGTTCCGGCAAGACCCGCGTGCTGACCTACAAGATAGTCCACCTCCTGGCCCACGGCTATGAGCCTTACCGCATCATGGCCCTGACGTTCACGAACAAGGCGGCGCGCGAGATGCGCGAGCGTATCTGCAAGCTGGCCGGCCCGACGGTCGCCGGGCGGCTGTGGATGGGCACGTTCCACAGCATTTTCGGCCGTATGCTGCGGCAGAACGCCGAGCGCATCGGTTTCAAGCCGAATTTCACGATTTACGACACGGCGGACTCCAAGGCCCTCGTCAAGACAATAATAAAGGAGATGAACCTCGACGACAAGGTTTACAAGCCGTCGACGGTGCTTTCCGCGATTTCGATGGCGAAGAACGCGCTGATTTCCCCGCTGCAATACGCATCCGACAAGGACCTGATGGAGGCCGACCGCCGGGCGCGTCGCCCGCTGACGTGGGAAATCTACAAGGCGTACCGCCACCGCTGCTTCGTGGCAGGGGCGATGGACTTCGACGACCTCCTGTTTTATACCAACGTGCTCCTCCGCGAGAATCCCGACGTAAGGAACCATTACAGGGGATTCTTCCGCTATGTGCTTGTCGACGAGTACCAGGATACGAATTTCGCCCAGCACTGCATCGTCTCGGAGCTGTGCCGGGAGTCGAACGCGCTGACGATGGTCGGGGACGACGCGCAGAGTATCTACTCGTTCCGCGGCGCCAATATCAAGAACATCCTGAACCTGCGCAACGCGTACCCCAACCTGCGCGTCTTCAAGCTCGAGCAGAACTACCGCTCGACGCAGAATATCGTCAACGCCGCCAACTCGCTGATTGCCAAGAACAGCGAGCAAATCCGCAAGGAGGTGTTCTCGGAAAACGAGGCGGGGGAGCGCATCGAGGTGCTCCACTGCCATACGGAGTTCGAGGAGGCGACGCTCGTGGCCTCGCGCATACGCCAGGTGAAGATGCGCTCCAAGGACAGCTACGACGAGTTCGCCGTTCTCTACCGCACGAACGCGCAGAGCCGCCGCCTGGAGGAGTCGCTCCGCAAGGACGGCATCCATTACCGGATTTACGGGGGGCTCTCGTTTTACCAGCGGAAGGAAATCAAGGATGCGATCGCGTATTTCCGTCTGGCGGTCAACCCGGACGACGACGAGGCGCTCCGCCGCGTAATCAACTATCCGGCCCGCGGAATCGGCGACACGACGGTGAGCCGCGTGACCCGCGCCGCGATGGACGGGAATGTCAGCATCTGGACGGCGATTTCCGATCCGGCCGCGTATCCCTCAGGCTGCAACTCGGCGGCGTTAAAGAAGCTCGCCGGGTTCGAGGAGATGATCCGGGAGTTCAACGTACTGAACTCGCAGGGGGTGAACGCCTACGAGCTCGCGTCGCGGGTGTTTTCCCGGACGCGTATCCTGGCGTGTCTCGTCAGCGACACCACCCCGGAAAGTATCTCGCAGCAGGAAAACCTCGAGGAGCTTTTGCAGAGCGTCCGCGAGTTTGTCGACGAGGCTGCCGAGGAGGGGCGCGAGGATGAGATGACGATGTCGCATTTCCTCGCGCAGGCATCACTCGCGACCGACATGGACCGCCAGGAGAACGCCGACGAGCCTGCCGTGACCCTGATGACCGCCCACGCCGCAAAGGGATTGGAATTTAACAATGTGTTCGTGGTGGGGGTGGAGGAGGACCTTTTCCCCTCCGCCATGTCGCAAGGGTCTCTCAGCGAAATCGAGGAGGAGCGCCGTCTGCTTTATGTCGCGATCACCCGCGCCCGGCGTTTCTGCATGATCACATATGCCGGGTCGCGGTTCCGCAACGGACAGCCCGTGATTTGCCAGATGTCGCGCTTCATCCGCGACATTGATCCGAAGTATCTGAAACTGATGCAGGGTACTTCGATTGACGATACCTCCCGCCGGGGCCACGACCCGTACGCCTCCTACCGCAACTCGTTCCATTCGCCGGCGGCGACGCTCGGAATTATCGACCCGTCGCCAAAGCGGCCCGAACAGCGCTCCAACTGGCAGCGCCGCGAGGAGACCCGCAAGATTCCGGCCCCGGCCCCGGCTCCCGCTGTCTCGCCATCCGGGTGCTCGGTACACGGAATCTCGGAAGTGCGCCCGGGGATGTCGATAGTCCACGAGCGGTTCGGCTCGGGGCGAATAGTCGACGTGCTCGACGACCCGACAGGCCCGAAAATCGTAGTGCGCTTCGCGGGAGCCGAGCAGCGCACCCTTATGCTTAAATACGCCCGTTTCAAAATAGAACCGCAAGAATGACACCCAACGAATTTCCCACTCCTTATTATATCGTCTACGAGGAGCGTCTGCGCCGCAACCTCGATCTGATTTCCTCTGTCTCCCGCGAAGCAGGGGTAGAGATTATAATGGCGTTCAAGGCCAACGCCCTCTGGAAGACTTTCGGGGTGATGCGCGAATACGGGGTAAAGTCCACCGCGTCGTCGCTGAACGAGTTGCGGCTCGGCAACGAGGAGCTGCGGTCTCTCGTCCATTCCTACTGTCCGGCTTACACTCCGGCCACTATCGGGGAATACCTTGCCGGAAGCAGCCATATAACCTTCAATTCCCTGGCGCAGTTCGAGCGTTTCCGCGGCGATGTCGAGGCCTATAACGCCGCGGGGAAAGGTCACAGGGTCTCGCCGGGGTTGCGAGTTAATCCGCAGTGCTCCGTCATTGAGACCGACATATACAATCCGGCGCTTCCCGGCTCTCGTTTCGGAGCGACGGCTGATGAAATCGGGTCGGCTGTTCCCGAGGGGCTGGAGGGACTGCATTTCCACGCCCTTTGCGAGTCGACGAGCTACGACCTGGAGAAGGTGCTTGCGGCGTTCGAGACGCAGTTCGGCCATCTGCTGCCTCAGATTAAATGGGTTAACATGGGGGGCGGCCACCTGATGACCCGCGAGGGGTATGACACGGAGCATCTCGTCCGTCTCCTTCGCGGTTTCCGCGAGCGGCACCCGAACCTCCGGGTAATACTCGAACCGGGGAGCGCGTTTACCTGGCGCACGGGCGACCTGGTGGCTTCGGTCGTCGACGTTGTCGAGAACCAGGGGGGCAGGACGGCCATAATCGACGCGTCGTTCGCCTGCCATATGCCCGACTGCCTGGAGATGCCATACCAGCCCGCGGTCAGCGAGAGCGTGGAGAAAGCTCCCGGGCTTGCGCCATACCGCCTCGGGGGCAATTCCTGCCTGAGCGGCGACTTTATGGGGGACTGGTATTTCCCCGTGCCGCTCAAGGAGGGTGACCGCCTGACCTTCGAGGATATGAACCACTATACCACCGTGAAAACCAATATGTTCAACGGCATACAGCATCCGGCGATCATTTACCGCCGCCTCGACGGCTCAACGGAAATGCTACGTGAATATACTTACGAAGATTACAAATCGCGTATGGATTGAAAATAGCCGGCGCAACGCATACCTATGACATGTCACTTATGAAAACGACACTTTCGCTTGCCGCGGCTTTGCTATGCGCGGCGGTTGCCTCCGGGAGCGAAGCCCGGTTCTCCCATTTCAGCTATCGGGGCGATGATGACTATTGCCGCGAGGAGCTTACCGGGCCGGGAGAGTATTACAACCCGGTCATAAGCGGATGGGCTTCCGACCCGAGCATAACCCGCAAGGGGGAGGATTACTGGCTCGTTACGTCGACGTTCGGATATTTTCCGGGGGTGCCTTTATATCATTCCCGCGACCTGGTGTCGTGGGAGCATGTCGGCAACATCCTCTCGCGTCACGGACAGCTTCCGCCGCTCGACGGGCTTTCCCTTGACAAAGGTGGTATCTATGCTCCGGCGATTACCTACAACCCGCATAACGACCTCTTCTATATGATTACCACCTGCGTTAACAACGGGAAGGGTAAGGATGGGGGTTCGGTCAATTTCTACGTTACGGCCAAAGACCCGGCGGGGGAGTGGAGCGATCCTGTCGTGCTTGACGGGATGACGGGAATCGACCCTTCGTTCTTTTTCGACGAGGACGGGAGCGGATATATCGTTTACAAGTCGGGCGAACATTCGCCGGTAAAATGGAGCAACCACCGCGCTCTCAGTATCGTCCGTTTCGACGCGGCTACCGGGAAGACTGTCGGAGAGCCGCAACCTTTCCGCGAGATGGGGGTCGGACCGGAAGAGCGCCTGGAGCGCGACGAGGGTCCTCATATCTTCAAGGCCAAAGGGAAATACTACCTGATCGCCGCCGAGGGTGGCACGGGTATCAACCATTCAGAGATTGTCTACAAGGCGGATTCCGTCATGGGACCGTATGAGCGCTGGGGGCGTAACCCGATGCTAACCCAGCGGCTTCTGAAGCCGAACCGGAAGAATCCGGTTACCTGCGCGGGGCATGTCGATGTGGTCGAGACCCCGCGGGGCGACTGGTACGCCGTGTTCCTGGGTTGCCGCCCCTGGAACGACGGGGAAGACCAGCTCGGCCGCGAGACGTTCCTTATGCCGATTGAATGGAGCGCCGACAGCTTCCCGCGGATAATCCACAACTTCAAGGACACCGTGGCCCTGTGGTCGCGGATTCCCGGACTTGACGCTCCGCAGCGTCAGGGACAGGCCGGGAATTTCGGCTGGACCGACCGTTTCGACAGCGACCGGCTCGCGCCCCGCTGGATGTCGCTCCACGGCAGCGCGGAGGATTTCTTTAAGACCGGCGACGGGCTTTCGATGGAGTGCGCGCCCATTGACCCGCGCCCATCCGGCACCCCGGCGTATGTCGGGTGCCGCATACAGCATCACAAGTTTGCCGCCGAAACCGAGGTTTCCATTAAGCCGAAAGGTAATGAGGCGGCGGGGATGCTGCTTGTGAAAAACGAGCAGCGGCAGTATTTTCTCGCTGTCCGCCCGGGGGAGGTAGCCCTACTGCTTTTGGGCAAGGGAAAGGCCGAGGTTTTAGCATCGACCAAAACAGAGACCGACGGCGGAAAGCCGGTCGGTCTCAAGGCTGTATCGAAAGGTACGACTTACGATTTTTACTACCGCGACGCGTCCTCTTATGGATGGCGGCTCCTCACTGCCGACGTACCCGCCGCCCACATCGCCTCGCAAAGAGGCGGCTTCACCGGCTCGACCATCGGCCTGGCTGCCACCAGTGCGCCACTATAATCACCTTTATTTGACGCCGTCGGGCCAGGGGAAGGGGGCGCCGACCTGGGTGCCGGATTTCGGGGAGGGGCGCTGGGCGTCGCAGCCGCGGAGGAACTCGCCGAGCTCGCGGCTCAGCTCTTCGACCTTTTCGGGCATCTCGGCCGCAAGGTCGCGGGTCTCGGCGATGTCGTCGGCGACGTTGAAGAGTTCGCGGGTGCCGTCCGTGTACCAGTAGACGAGCTTGTAGTCCCCTTTGCGCACGGCGCATGTCTGGCCGAGGCCGAGGCGGCGCTTCTCCTGCGGGCTGACGCAGTTAGTCCAGTTCTGCGGGGTATTCCAGAAGAGGGGGCGTTGGTTCCAGGCGCTGTCAGCCGTGCCTTTCAGAAGGGGGACGAAGCTCTTGCCGTCGACTTTCTGCACGGTCTCGTAGTCGTTGACCCCGGCCATTTCGAGAATCGTCGGGAAGAAGTCCTCGATAATGAGGTAGTCGTCGCAGGATGTGCCGGGTTTTGTGACCCCGTTCCAATATACCATCATCGGCTCGCGGACGCCACCCTCATAGACAGAGCCTTTGCCGCTTCGCAGGGGGAAGTTGCACTGCGTTCCGGCCCCGTCGGGCATCTGCCCGCGCGCCTCGCAGTCGAGGCCACCGTTGTCGCTCATGAATATGACAATCGTGTTGTCAGCCAGCTTGTTCTTTTCGAGATAGTCGAGAATGTCGCCGAGGCTCTTGTCCATGCCTTCGATGAGCGCGGCATATTTACTTTCCTTGCCGTCGAGGGTCTCGTAGTTGTCGATAAAGCGGTTGTCGGCTACGAAGGGGACGTGGACAGCGTAGTGCGACATATAGAGATAGAAAGGCTTGCCGCTGTCGCGCGATTTGTCAAGCTCTTTCAGCGCCTCGAGAGTGAGGGCCTCCGTAAGGAACACGTCCTTGCCCCAGTACTGTTCAAGCCCCGGGGTCGCGAACTTGCTCGCAGGGGTGCCGTCGGGGTTGTGGCCGTAGCGGTTCTGTCCGAGATAGCCCCCTCTCGCCGGTCCCCCGGCGGGTCCCCCGGCGATGTTCACGTCGAAGCCCATCGTCAGCGGGTCGGCCGACGGGGTGTCAATGGCCCCGAAATGCGCCTTGCCGACATGGATTGTGTGGTAGCCGTTCTGGCGGAGTATTTCGGGGAAGGGGGTGCAGTAGGCCGTATTGTTTATTGTGTCGACGGGCTGGATGCCGTTGCAGTTCCAGTCGGGAATCTCGACGTCGGGAAGCGGATGGTCGGTCTTGCGGTCCTTTTCGAGCGTCCAGTTCGTGACCCTGTGGCGCGCCTGGTTCATGCCGGTCATAAGGCTTGCGCGGGAAGGGGAGGAAATCGCGCAGGCGTATGCCTGGGTGAACTTCACGCCCATGGCCGCGAGGCGTTCCATATTCGGGGTGCGGTATCTGTCGTTAAGCGGGGTGCGCTCCTTGTAGAAAGGAACAGAAGTGTCTTGCCAGCCCATATCGTCGACCATGAATAACACGATGTTGGGGCGCTGGGGCGCTGTTTCGGCAGCCCCGACAGAAAGGGCTGAGGCCACGGCCGCAGCTGTGGCTGAGATGAACTTGTTGGTTTGCATTTGATGGTTACCTGAATTTGGTATTTTTGGTTAGTATCGCGAAGTTAAGAAAAAGTCGCGGATTTTAATTACTTTTGTAGTCGCAAACCAATCACAAACGCAATGTTCTTCTCCGTAATAGTGCCGGTCTACAACCGCGAGGACGAGGTGCGCGAGCTGCTGGAAAGCCTCTCGCGCCAGACGCGGCATAATTTTGAGGTGGTGATTACCGAGGACGGGTCGTCGCGTCCCTGCGGGCATGTCGTCGAGGAATATGCCGCCAAGGGGCTTGATGTCAAATATTTCTTTAAGGAGAACGAGGGGAGGTCCATAGCCCGCAACCATTCGATGGAGCGGGCGATGGGCGACTATTTCGTGTTCTTCGATTCGGACTGCGTTGTCCCGGCCGATTATTTCGAGAAGCTCGAGAAGATGCTCGCCGAAAAGCCGCTTGACTGTTTCGGCGGACCGGATGCGGCCGACGAGTCGTTTACCACGACGCAGAAAGCGATCAACCACGCGATGACCTCCTTCCTTACCACCGGGGGAATCCGCGGGGGAAAGGTCAGTCTTGAGAAGTTCACTCCGCGCACTTTCAATATGGGGTATTCACGCCGCGTATGGGAGAAAGTCGGCGGTTTCCGCGAGATGTTCTCCGAGGATATAGACATGAGCACCCGCATACGCCTCGCCGGATTCACAATCGGGCTTTATCCCGACCTCCCTGTCTATCACAAGCGGAGGGTCGATTTCCGTAAATTCTTCCGCCAGGTCTACGTGTTCGGGATGTCGCGCATAACCCTGAAGCTGCTCTACCCGGATTCGCTCAAAGCGGTTCATTGTCTACCGGCGCTGTTTGTCGTCGGGGTTGCGGCGATGGCGGCGATGGCGATAGCTGTCAGCCCGTGGTGGCTCCTGCCGTTGGGTGTCTATCTGCTGGCGATTTTTATCGCCGCGCTTGTTTCGACTCGTTCTGTTGTGATCGCGGCAAAAGCGGTTCCCGCCTCCGTCATCCAGCTCGGAGGGTACGGCTGCGGATTCCTTAAGGCGTGGTTCGTGAAAATCCTTCTCGGCCGCGGCCGCGACGAGGCGGAGGAGGTGGCGCTCCGCAAAGGCAAATGAATTTAACCGGTTAATAATAAGGCAAATGTCTGACGTAAACCTGCTTGAAGGAAGCGGAGTGGCCGAAGAGGAGTTCTTCCTGCCTGAGAGTTCCCCGATGATGAGAGACCTCGCAGAGGATGAGAAGCCCCGCGAGAAAGCGATGCGCCTCGGCATAGACGCTCTTACCGACGTCGAGGTGCTCGCTCTGCTGCTCGGTTCGGGCGTGCCGGGTAAATCGGTGCTCGACTTGGCACGCGAGATTCTGCGCGACAACGACAACAAGCTGCGCCACCTGGCGAAGCGCTCCATACCCGAACTCGTCAAGCGCTACAAGGGGATGGGTCCGGCGAAAGCCACGCTGCTTGTCGCGGCGATGTCGTTCGGGGCGCGCTGCCAGGATGACCTCGGCGTCAAAGATCCGCAAATCGCATCGAGCCGCGACGTTTACGCCTATATGCGCCACCGCCTCGAGCGCCTGAACTACGAGGAGTTCTGGGTGCTTCACCTCAGCCGCGCTAACCGGGTTCAGTTTGCCGAGCGCGTCAGCAAAGGGGGAGTGGCGCAGACGGCTGTCGATGTGCGCCTGATTGCTAAAAGCGCCATTGACCATATTAGTTCCGGCCTTATCCTGGTACATAACCACCCGTCGGGAAATATGCGCCCTTCACCTCAGGACGACGCGTTTACGCGACGCATTACCGAGACTGCCAAAATCATCGATGTGGTTGTCCAGGACCATATCATCATCGGGCCTTCGGGGTACTACTCCTATCGCGACGAAGGCAAACTCTGAGGGCGCAAAGAGGGCGCTGTGATAACGGCCCATCTGGGTCGTTCTGACAGCGCCCTCCCATCCGGGTGCCAAAGTAAAGCCTGGATAGAGGGATTATTTGCGGATGACGCGGGCTGTCGCGCCGCGGCGTTCGATGAATACGCCGTTGGCGGGGGAGGCTACGCGTATGCCTTGCAGGTTGTAGTATTCGGCGGGGACGTTCTCTGAATCGGTTATGGTTTCGGCCACACTTGTTTCGGGGAGGTAAATCGAGAGGGAGCCATCGGAAGCGCCGTTGACCGAGAGGGTCCCGGGAGAGAAGGATATGACTCCGTCGGACATCTTTCCAGCGGTATGGTCGTATTCGCCGGTATCGCGCTCGCGGTTATCCCACATTTGGGCGAACATGGCGTTATAGGTCGGTTCCAAATATACGGGGCTTCCTTCCGTTTCCAGGCCGGTGGCAACTGTCAGGCGCGTTGCCACGCCACCCATCGCTATGTCGGCCATTGTCACGAGCGCGGGGTCGGTCGCGTCAATGAATAGCTGAGAACCGCTGTCTGGGTGGGTGATACCGTTGACCTGTTCAGTCAGGCGGGCGAATGGTGCTTCGATACGGTAGTAACCTTTGAGGTCGGGACATTCATAAATGTCGGCTTGGGAATAATATGTGCCTTCGAGTCCGAGTTGTTTAGAGACGAGGTTATCTTCAATCGTGCATTTTCCGAGATGGTTCCAGCGGTCGAGTTTCATATTTCTCGCGAGCGCGCCGGCGTTTGCCCCCATATGGTGCTTCCCTGCCGCGTCTTTCGGAACTATAATGAAGAAATAGCGGCCCGAGCCTGCGGAGAAGTCTTTGGGGGAGATTGTCATTCCCTCGGAGGCGGGATATTCACGGATTTCAAGGCCCGCTTCCTTGTTCGCGATTCTGTCATAAACGTGCTCGAAGAAATATCTTTCGGCGTCCCGCTCCTTTTCACTGACGAGAGCGCAGTCGAACGAAGCGATATTAGGGCTTATGTTTTCAATCTTATAGTTGAGGAGGCGACCTTCCTCGGTAATCTTCGAGAGGTCGAAGCCATAATCGACATAACCCGGCATTTCGAGTACGATGTCGTCTACGTTATCTGAGCTTTCAATCCAGGAGTGGTCTATGTAGACCGAATTATGGGGCATAACAATCTTGTTGTCAAAGAATTTCCCCCACTCCCAGGCGTAAAACCTGTCGATGTCGTCGCGGGAGTATTTGTCCCAGCCCGCGAGGTTGTGTGTGCCGGAAAAAATCATGCCTGACCATTCGAGCCAAAGTCCCGACTGGCTGTAAGGAATCTCTACCCGCGACGGGTCTGTCGTGTCGAAAACGAGGTAATAGTCATCCCCCTGAAGTGAGGGGAAATAAGCCATAACCGGGTTGCGGTCTATATATTGCAGGTTTTCGTGGTTCGGATGGGACTGCCCGAACGGGTTCTTGACGCGGAACACGGCGTTATTGTCGGCCCTTGCCTCGATTTCAACCTCGTAACTGTATGCGTTTTTGGTCGCGTCGCCGCCGGTTGCTGTTCTGTCGGCAACCCTGCTGACGTTCTCTATCATACGGCCTTTCCCAAGGGGGAGCCATTCGGCCTCACCCTGGTAGTTGCTGTGGATGTATATGTATTCGGGGCCTCGCATGAGCTGGTTTTGCGCGTCGAAGGTCGCGTAGACGATTTTGTAGCGGTAAGGTTTCTCGAAATCAACGAGGAAGGACTTGTCGTCGCGGGAGAATGTCCGCGTGCGGTTTTCGAAGCCGTCGCCGAAAAGGAGCTGATGGGTTGACGGCCAGAGGATTTCTTCCTCGTATGACAGTACGGCGACGCGGATAGAGGCTGTTTTCTCGTCGAGATTCAGCCCGACCTGTCCCTGCCGGGTTGTGGAGCCGTAGATGAATTGAACGGAGAGAACCGGTTCTGTCTCGTTGTCTTCTGTCATAAGAGCCCGAGGTGCCATCGGACGGCTTTCAACCGCTCCCGGGAGGGCCGGGATGCCACCGGGAAGAGAGATGGGGGAGGACGCTGTCAGCAGGTCAAACGAACGGTCATCGTAATTGTCGGCGGCAACGCCGAGGCTTCCGAGAAGCAATGAGAGAAAAACGGTTGTGTTTTTCATAGCACTGTTTTTTTGATTAGTATGAAAGAAGTTTAAAAGAAAAAGAAAAGCCTGTTTTTTGATTCCCGAAGGAATCGTAAACAGACTTTAATAGTCCGACACCGCAAAATTACGCAAATAATTGGTAATTGCAAATAAATCTGATATTTGCTGATGCCGATATGTAGGGGCAGATGTCCCGGTCAGTTCAGTTGAGGCTCAGTGGCGAGGCAGGAGTCCTTTTTTTTTGTGTAGACGCGGACGGGCTGGTCGCCGTTGAGGGCGTCGAGGGCGTTGTTGGCCAAGGCTTTCAGCTCATCTTCGCCGGGATAGACGCGGACGGGGGCGAGATACTCGACACGCTCGACGATGCGGGGCACGACGTATTTCGAGTGGGCGATACCTCCCGTGAGAAGTATGGCGTCGACTTTGCCGAACAGGGGCGCTCCCTGGGCGGCGATCGCTTTGGCTACCTGGTAGCACATCGCGTCGAGGACGAGGCGGGCGTGCTCGTCGCCGTTGGCGATGCTCTCTTCGATTTCGGGTACGGAGACCGTCCCGAGGTGGATAGCCAGTCCGGCTTTGCCGGAAATGCGCTTTTTAAGCTGTTCGCTGGTATAGCGGCCCGAGTAGCAGAGGTCGATCAGCGCCCCGGTGGGGAGGGTCCCGGCGCGTTCGGGTGAGAAGGGGCCTTCGCCGTCGAAGGCGTTGTTGACGTCGATGCAGACTCCGTGGTCGTGAGCGCCGACGGAGATTCCGCCTCCGAGGTGGCATATTATAAGGTTGAGGTCTTCGTATTTCACCCGTTTGCCGGTCTCGGCGGAAAGCTCGGCGGCGAAGCGGCGCCCTATGGCGCGCTGGTTGAGGGCGTGCCAGGTGGTTATGCGGGGCATTATGGGGGAGCCGGTTATGCGGGCTATGTCGGGCATCTCGTCAACGATTCCGGGGTCGGCGATATAGGCCTTGCATCCGGGGAGCTCGTCGGCGAGGTCGCGGGCGATGAGGCATCCGAGGTTGCAGGCGTGGTCGCGGTGGGGATGGGTCATCTCGTCGACCATGGCGTCGTTGACCTCGTAGATTCCGGCGGGGATGGGGCGCAGGAGCCCTCCGCGACCGATAATCGCGTCGAACTCGAAGGGGATTCCGTGCTCGGCGAGGGTGTTGAACACCAGGTCGCGGCGGAATTCCTTTTGGTCGATCACGCGGGGGAACCGGCTAAGCTCCTCTACGGAGTGGCGGATTGTATGCTCAAGCGTAGGTTTTTCGTCTTCGTATACAGCGATTTTGGTTGAGGTTGATCCGGGGTTTATGGCGAGGATTTTCTTCATCTTTCTTCGGGGTTTTGAAAACGTTTGTTGTCAGGGGTATATACTTAAACGCGGCTATGCGTGTTCCGCTGGGACGGAAAAATCAAGCTCCGAGGACGGCCATCGCCAGGGAGTAGAATTTCGACAGCCCGGTATCGGCGCGGGAGGTTAGCACAACGGGGCATTTCGGGCCGAGCAACATTCCGGCTACTTCGGCGTGGCCGAAGTAGGTAATTGTCTTATAGAATGTGTTGGCCGATTCGATGTTCGGGAAAATCAGGAGGTCGGCTTCTCCGGCGACCTCGGACTCGAGGTGTTTCACCTGGGCGGAATGGTGGTCGCAGGCGGTCTTGACATCCATCGGGCCGGCGAGGGCCGCGTTTCCGAAGGCTCCTTCCGCGGCCATCCCGACGAGGGTCTGCGAGTCAACGGAGTTGGGAAACTTCGGGTTGACCTTCTCCGTGAAATGAATCAGGGCGACTTTCGGGCGGTCGATTCCGAAATGGCGGAGCATCGCGAGGTCGAGCGAGATTACGCGCTCTTTCTGCTCCAGGGTGGGATAGGGGATTACGGCCACGTCGGAGAAGAAGAGGAGGCGGTTCATACCGGGGACCTGAGCGGCGGTCATGTGGGTCAGGAGGGAGCCTTGGGGCAGGATGCCGGTCTCCTTGTTGAGAATCGCGCGCAGGAAGTTATCCGTGTTGATGATACCCTTCATCAGGGCGCCGGCGCGCCCCTCGCGGGCGAGCTCTACAGCGCGGCGGGCGGCGGTGTCGGAGTCCTTTTCGTTGAGGATTTCTATTCTGTCGGCGAACTCCTCGACGAATCGCACACCTTTCAGCTTGCCGCTGTCACCAACGAGGATGAAGTCGGCTATGTTTTCTCGGAGAGCTCTCTCGACGGCGTACTGTGTTTCGGGGTCGTCGGCGCAGACGACAGCGATTTTCTTGCGGTCGGCACGGGCGCTGAGGTGCGCGGTCAGCTCTTGGAAATTTCTGATTTGCTCCATGGTAAAGGGTATGCTTGACGGATTTTCTGCAAATATCAGCAAAAAAATGCACATATACGCATAATCAGTGCAAAAAAATAGTTAACAGGGCTTATTTTTTATGCGAATAACGCCGTCAAAAAACGTAATTTATTATGTGTTTTAAAACATACTTATTAAATCTGTAAGCTGATGTTTGTTGTATGCGGTGAATATCAATCGAAACGGGTCGCTGAGGCTGCACAAACAGCGGTAAAATGCGCGGATTCTTAAAAAGTCTTATTAGCGCCATAAAACAGCGTTTCGGCCAAAATAATGCGACAAAAAACCGGAGATACCAACCAATGGCGTCTCCGGCGGGAATATTAAATCAGATGAAGAGAATTCCCAAAGTATGCTTAAAATTTGGTTTTACTGAAAGGTAATATGTAAAATGTGTAATACAACTGATTGATTAGTTCTGGCACTATTGCCATTGTTTCTCTTTGTTATGTTGCAAAGTTAACGAAAAAATCGTTAATTCCAAACATTTCGTCAATATTTTTTCAAAAACGCTGAATTTTTGGGAAAACGGGCCTTTTGACGCACTCTTGTCGCATTTATCCGGTTATTCGGAGCGTCGATAGGCAAAAGGCGCCGCGTCATAACGATTTGACGCGGCGCCTTTCGTATCCGGATGGAGGATTGGGTCAGAGGAGCTGGACGGAGCGGGCGATGAAGCGGGAGAGGTCTTCGCCGCGGAGGAGTCCGTTGCCGAGAAGGGCGAGGTCGAGGAGCTGTTTGACTACGGGCTGGGTCGCGGCGTAGTCGCTGACGAGCTTCGTCTGGCGTTCGCGGGCGGCGGTTACTTCGGTGCTGAGGGTGTCGGCCTGTTTTGCGGCTTCGGCGTCATCCTTCTTCTCGCGGAGCTTGGTAATCTTGGCGTTCTTGGCCTCGATTTCTTCCTCGATAGGCTTTACCTGCGCGGCGAGGGCTTCGTCGGCGGCCGCGGTGACGCGCTTGACTACGGGCTGCTCCGTGTTGACGATAAGCTGGTAGCTGTCGGGCATGTCGCCGTAGAAGTTCATGCCGGGCTGGAGCGCGGCCATCTCTTTCATGCGGCGCATATACTCGTTCTGGGTTACGACAACCGGCGCGTCGGTTTCCTTCATAGCCTCGAAGGAGATGAGGAACTGCGCCTTGTCGACCTTCGGAAGCTGGGAGTTGAAGAGGGTGGTCAGAATGTCGCGCTGGGTCGGGGTCAGGTCGGCAGTCTTGCGGTCGGCCTTGGGGATGAGGTTGTCGATCACGTCGGAGTCGACGCGCACGAGGCGGCACTTCTCAATCTTGTGCTCGAGAAGTCCTACGAAATGGCTGTCGAGCTGGCCGTCCATGACGAGCACGCTGTAACTGCGGTCGGTCGCGGCCTTGATGTAGGTGTACTGGGCGGTGGGGTCGGTCGCGTAAAGCATCACGATGTCACCCTCCTTGTCGGTCTGCTCGGGGGAGACGAGTTCCTTGTATTCGTCGATTGTGAAGTAGCGTCCCTCGGTGTCCTTGAGGAGGTCGAACTTCATCGCGGCGTCGCAGAACTTCTCGTCGGTCAGCATTCCGTATTCGATGAAGATCTTGATGTCGTCCCATTTCTGCTCGAACTCCTTGCGGTCGGCCTTGAACAACTCTTCGAGGCGCGAGGCAACCTTCTTGGTGATATAAGAGGAGATTTTCTTAACGTTGGAGTCGCTTTGGAGATAGGAGCGGCTGACGTTCAGGGGGATGTCGGGGGAGTCAATCACGCCCTGAAGGAGCATCATGAACTCGGGCACGACGCCTTCCACAGAGTCGGTGACGTAGACCTGGTTGCAGTAGAGCTGGATGCGGTTCTTCGTGATCTCGAAATTGTTCTTGATTTTCGGGAAGAAGAGGATGCCGGTAAGGGTGAAGGGGTAGTCGACGTTGAGGTGAATCCAGAAGAGGGGGTCGTCCTGTCCGGGATACAGCTCATGGTAGAAGTCGCGGTAGTCCTGGTCGGTCAGTGCGGCCGGCTTCTTGGTCCAGGTCGGTTCGGTAATGTTGATTACCTTGTCGCGGTCGGTGTCGACCATCTTGCCGTCCTTCCATTCCTGTTCCTTGCCGGAAATGACGGGAACGGGGAGGAAGCGGCAGTATTTTTTCAGCAGGGCGTCTATGCGGCTCTGCTCGAGGAACTCTTTGTTTTCCTCGTCGATATGAAGGATGATGTCGGTTCCGCGCTCTGCTTTCTCGGTAGGCTCCATCGTGAACTCGGGGGAGCCGTCACATTCCCAGCGGACGGCTTCTGCGCCTTCCTTGTAGCTCAGGGAGCGTATTTCTACTTTCGAGGCCACCATGAAGGCGGAGTAGAATCCGAGGCCGAAATGGCCGATGATGGCGTTGGCGTTGTCCTTGTATTTCTCGAGGAACTCCTCGGCGCCGGAGAAGGCGATCTGGTTGATGTATTTGTCGATATCCTCGGCGGTCATGCCTATGCCGTGGTCTGAGACGGTGAGCGTTCCGGCTTCCTTGTCGACGGTGACGCGGACGGTCATGTCGCTAAGGTCACCCTTGAACTCGCCGAAGGAGGAGAGGGTTTTCAGTTTCTGAGTCGCGTCGACGGCGTTAGAAACCAGTTCGCGGAGGAAGATTTCGTGGTCGCTGTAAAGGAATTTCTTGATTACCGGGAAGATGTTCTCGGTAGTAACTCCGATTGTGCCTTTGGTCTGTGACATATCTTATCTTGTATGTTTGGTTTGATTGCTTGGTAAGCGAGGGGGATAGGAAATCCCGCCTTCCATTATAACAAACGGCAAAAAAAATGCCAGTCGCTATGACCGGCATTTTCAATATAAAGTAAGTTAAAAATCTGTCTGATGGCAGGGAGGGACTGACAAAATTACTGCTTGTCTGCCTCGGCGCTGTCAGTCGCGGCGGGAGCGTCAGGGTTTTCGGCGGGAACCCCTTTGACCACGGAGGTTGTGATTTTGGCGTTCTCCTTGTCGAACCCGATGGTAATCGTGTCGCCAGCGGCGGCCTCCGAGTTGATAATCAGCTCGGCGAGGGGGTCTTCGAGATACTTCTGTATCGCGCGCTTGAGGGGACGGGCTCCGAACTGCTTGTCGTACCCCTTTTCGGCGATGAAGTCCTTAGCCTCGTCGGAGATTTCGAGGTTGAGGCCGAGGGCGTCGATACGTTTGCGGAAACCTCGAAGCTCGATGTCGATAATCTTGAATATCGCCTCGCGGGAGAGCTGGTCGAACATCACTATGTCGTCGATGCGGTTCAGGAACTCGGGGGCGAAAGCCTTGTTGAGGGCTTTCTGAATTACGGCCTGGGAGTGTTCAGAATCGTTCTCGCGGGTGGCGAATCCGACGCCCGAGCCGAAGTCCTTCAACTGGCGGGTGCCGATGTTGGAGGTCATTATAATGAGCGTGTTCTTGAAGTCGATGCGGCGGCCGAGGCTGTCGGTCAGCCGCCCTTCGTCGAGCACCTGCAGCAGGAGGTTGAACACGTCGGGATGGGCCTTCTCGATTTCGTCGAGCAGGACCACGGAGTAGGGGCGGCGGCGCACTTTCTCGGTTAGCTGGCCCCCCTCCTCGTAGCCGACGTAGCCCGGAGGCGCTCCGACGAGACGGGAGACGGTGAACTTCTCCATGTACTCGCTCATGTCGACGCGAATCAGCGTGTCGGCCGAGTCGAAGAGGTATTCGGCGAGCTTCTTGGCGAGATGGGTCTTGCCGACGCCTGTCGGGCCGAGGAACATGAAGGTGCCGATCGGCTTGTTGGGGTCTTTCAGCCCGACGCGGTTGCGCTGGATTGCCTTGACGATTTTGTCAATCGCGGAGTCCTGGCCGATTATGTCGTTCTTCAGGCGGGGTGCCATCTCGCGGAGGCGGCTCCCTTCGGCCTGGGCGATGCGCTGGACAGGTACGCCGGTCATCATCGCCACGACCTCGGCGACTTTTTCCTCGTCGACGGTCGCGCGGTCGGCGAGAAGCTGCTTCTCCCATTTCTCGTTGGCGGCGGCGAGACGTTCTTTGAGTTCCTGCTCCTTGTCGCGGAACGAGGCGGCTTTCTCGAAGTCCTGGGCCTGGGCGGCGGCGAGCTTGTCGGCACCCGTGCGGATGATTTCCTCTTCGAGCTGCTCGATTTCCTCGGGAACGGCGATGTTGGTGATGTGGGCGCGCGAGCCGGCTTCGTCGAGGGCGTCAATCGCCTTGTCGGGGAAGTTGCGGTCGCTAAGGTATCGCTCCGTGAGGTTCACGCAGGCCCGGAGCGCTCCGTCGGTATAGTTTACGTTGTGGTGGTCCTGGTATTTGTCCTTGATGTTATTGAGAATCTGCAGCGTCTCCTCTGGGGTTGTCGGCTCGACCATGACCTTTTGGAAACGGCGTTCGAGAGCGCCGTCCTTCTCGATGTTCTTGCGGTATTCGTCGAGGGTTGTCGCGCCGATGCACTGGATTTCACCGCGGGCGAGGGCCGGTTTGAGGAGGTTCGCGGCGTCCATCGTTCCGGCCGCGTTACCGGCTCCGACGATGGTGTGGAGCTCGTCGATAAAGAGGATTACGTCGGGGCTTTTCGACAGCTCGGTCAGAATCCCTTTGATGCGTTCCTCGAACTGGCCGCGGTATTTCGTTCCGGCCACGATGGAGGCCATGTCGAGGGATACCACGCGCTTATCGAAAAGGATGCGGGGCACCTTGCGCTGCACTATGCGCAGCGCGAGACCTTCGACAATAGCCGATTTGCCGACACCCGGCTCGCCGATGAGCACGGGATTGTTCTTCTTGCGGCGGCTGAGTACCTGCGCGAGACGCTCGATTTCCACCTCGCGGCCCACTACGGGGTCGAGGCGGCCGTCCTCGGCGGCGCGCGTCATGTCGATGCCGAACTTGTCGAGTGTGGGGGTGTCGTTGCCCGAGCGTCCCCGGACGGTGGTTGAGCGTCCGCGGTTCTCACCCCCCTGGGGGCGTTCCTGGCGCGGGGCGCTGCCGGACGACGGAGCGTCGTCCTCCTCGTCCTCGTCGTCATCTTCGGTGTATCCTGCGCCGGCCTGGGGCGCGTCCTTGACGTTGCCGAGCAGTTTGAGCATCGACTGGTAGTCAATGCCCGCCTGTCGGAAGGGGATGATGAATTTCATGTTCTGTATTTCCGGATTGTGGAGAATCGCCAGCAGGAGGTGTTCGGTGTCGACTACCTCCGAGCGTAGCATCCTGGCCTCGAGGACGGAGAGCTTCACGAGCCTGTTGGCCAGGTCGCTGACGGCTACCTCCTCGGTTCTCAGAGGGGATGTGGAGTCGTATAGCGAGTCGTCCAGTTCCTGCCTTAGCTGGTAAACCGAGACGTTGCGGGAAACCTTCTCCATGAGGGAGAATACCCGCGAGCCGGTGTCGCCGAGGAGCGCCAGGAAAAGGTGCTCCGGGGTTATGACGTTGTTGTTGTGGCGAACAGCCTCGTTACGGCTTTTCTCCAGAACAGTCTTGAGTTCGTTTGAGAAATTGATTTCCATGCTGATTGTCTGCCTTTCTTCTTTCGTGGAAAACCTGATTGATTGTCTAAGAATTAGGACAATCTCTGAGAGCCTGCCGCGCATGGCGCTTTATGCTTTTATTAACATTTAGGCGCAGCTATTTGTTGCGGCGGCGCTCGAATGTAATTAATAACGGCAAATAGCGTGCCAAGATTATGCGGCGCGCACGGGATAATCATTAAAAAAGATTAAACACCTCCCGTGCCTGTTTTCTTGGGGGCGGATTTGGCGATGGTTTGCCGAAATTTTCGTATCTTTGCTGATATTTTTGGCGAGCGCTCCGCCCCGCCGGGGCTGTTGCGGCCCAAAGCCGCGTAAAGGCGCTGAGCCTCACATCGTTTCACATATACTCTTACAATGCTGGAAGACGATCGGATAATTAAGATCAATATCGAGAACGAGATGAAATCGGCCTACATCGACTATTCGATGTCGGTTATCGTCTCGCGAGCCCTCCCTGATGTCCGCGACGGCCTCAAGCCCGTCCACCGCCGCGTGCTCTACGGAATGAACGAGATGGGCAACACCTCCGACAAGCCCCACAAGAAGGCAGCGAACGCCGTCGGCGAGGTTATGGGTAAATACCATCCCCACGGCGACTCGTCGATTTACGGCACCATCGTGCGTATGGCTCAGTCGTGGGCTATGCGCGAGATGCTCGTCGACGGACACGGCAACTTCGGCTCCATCGACGGCGACGGCCCCGCGGCCATGCGTTATACCGAGGTTCGCCTGCAGAAAATCGGCGAGGAGATGCTCCGCGACATAGATTCGGAGACGGTTGACTTCGTTCCTACATACGACAACGCCCGCAAGGAGCCGGTAGTGCTACCGACCAGGATTCCCAACCTGCTGGTCAACGGTTCGTCTGGTATCGCTGTCGGCATGGCGACCAATATGCCGACCCACAATCTCGCCGAGTCAATCGACGCTTCGGTCGCCCTGCTGGAGAATCCCGAAATCACGATTCCGGAGCTGATGCACTTCATCCCGGCTCCGGACTTCCCGACCGGGGGCACCATCTATGGCTACGCCGGGGTGCGAGAGGCTTACGAGACCGGCCGCGGCCGTATCGTTATCCGCGCCAAGGCCGACATAGAACAGGAGAAGGAACACGAGACCATCGTTGTCCACGAAATACCCTACGGCGTCAACAAGGCCGAGCTTATAAAATATATTGCCGAACTCGTCACCGATAAGAAAATCGACGGAATCGCCGACATCAACGACGAGAGCGACTACAAGGGTATGCGCATCGTAATCAAGCTGCGCCAGGACGCTAACTCCAACGTAGTCCTGAACAAGCTCTACAAGATGACCCCGATGCAGAGCGCTTTCGCGGTGAATAACGTCGCGCTCGTCAATGGTCGTCCGAAGCTGCTCAACCTTAAAGAAATCGTCCAGGCGTTTGTCGAACACCGCCACGAGGTCGTTATCCGCCGCACGAAATACGAGCTTGCAAAAGCCCAGGAACGCGCCCATATCCTCGAGGGTCTGATTATCGCGTCGGACAATATCGACGAGGTAATCCATATCATACGCAACGCCGAGTCGCCCGAGGCCGCCCGCCAGTCGCTTTCCGAGCGTTTCGGCCTTAGCGACGCGCAGACCCAGGCCATAGTCGAGATGCGCCTCCGCCAGCTCACCGGCCTGGAGCAGGACAAGCTCCACGCTCAGTACGACGAGCTGCAGAAACTTATAGCCCACCTGAATCTCATACTTACCGACGAGGCCGTGTGCCGCGACGTCATCAAACAGGAGCTTCTCGAAGTAAAGGAGAAATACGGCGACGCCCGCAGAACCGATATCGAGTACACCGCAGGCGAGTTCAACGCCGAGGACTTCTATGCAGACGACGAGATGATCATCACCATCTCGCATATGGGCTACATCAAGCGCACGCCCCTTACCGAGTTCCGCGCGCAGAACCGCGGCGGGGTAGGATCGCGCGGCAGCAACACCCGCGAGGAGGACTTCATCGAGTACATCTATCCGGCCTCGATGCACAACAACATCCTCTTCTTCACCCAGCGCGGCATGGTCTACAAGATGAAGGTCTACGAGATTCCCGAGGGTGCGAAGAACACCAAGGGACGCGCGATTCAGAACCTGCTCAACATCGAGCCGGGGGACGCTGTCAACGCCTTCATCCGCTGCAAGAACCTCGACGACGCCGAGTTCACGGCTTCCCACAACCTCGTGTTCGCAACCCGCAAGGGTGTCATAAAGAAGACCTCGCTCGCCGAATATGCCCGCGTCAACATCAAGGGCAAGAAGGCCATCGTAATCCGCGAGGGTGACCAGGTAATCGGCGTAGAGCTGACCGATGGCAACAACGAAATCCTCATGGCCAACCGCGAGGGGCGCGCGATACGCTTCAACGAGAAGACCGTGCGCCAGATGGGCCGCGTCTCGACCGGTGTTCGCGGCATGACGCTCAACGGGCCTGACGACGAGGTTGTCGGAATGATCTGCATGGACCCTGAAGATTCGCGCAACGTGATGGTTATTTCGGAGAACGGCTACGGCAAGCGCTCGCTGCTCGAAGGCTACCGTATGACCAACCGCGGCGGCAAGGGCGTGAAGACGATGAACATCACCGAAAAGACAGGCAAGCTCGTCGCGATCAAGAGCGTCACCGACGACAATGACCTGATGATCATCAACCGCTCCGGCATCACGCTGCGTATCCGCGTGGCCGACATCGGTGTCTACGGCCGCGCCACCCAGGGTGTCCGCATCATCAACCTTTCGGCCCGCGGCGACGAGATCGCTTCCGTATGCTGCGTTGACACAGACCCCGAGGAGGAGGCTGTCGAGGCTGTCGAGAATCCCGAAGTGCTCTCCGGCGAGCCGGACGACAACTCGCTCGACACGGACGACGAAGTTGTTGACGACGAAATCGAGGCAGACGGTGCTGACGACGCCGGCGACACCGAGGAATAAATCTAAAAGCTATCTACTCACACCTTAATTATATAACGAAAGTTATGAAGAAAATCACCTTCCTGGGCATCTCGTTGACCTGCGCCCTGACCGCCTTCGGGCAGATGCAGGTGGTCAAGGATGCCGAACGCGCCATGAAAGCGGCTCCTGAAAAGTACCCCCAGAACATCGAGGCTCTCAAGCCCGCGATGACCAATCCCGAAACCGCCGAACAGGCCTACACCTGGTTCGTTGCCGGCAAGGGCGCTTTCGACTTCTTCGACAACCAGCAGGTTGTGGCCCAGATGGGCAAGGAGGTCGACAAGAAGGCTCTCGGCCACTCCCTGATCGACGGTTACGGATATTTCCAGAAGGCCCTTCCCCTCGATACCGTTGTCGACGCGAAAGGGAAGACCAAGACCAAGTATTCCAAGGACATGGTCAAGATGATCGTAGGCCACTACAACGACTTCTCCAATGCCGCCCTGTATCTCTGGGAGGTTGAGGATTATGCCGGAGCGGTCGAGGCCTGGGACCTCTTCGTTGAGAACAGGAACAACCCTGTGCTTCTCAAGCACGGCCTGAAGGCCCAGCCCGATTCAATCTACGGCGAAATCCTCTTCAACATGGGTATCGGCAACTCGCTGCTGCAGAACAACGAGGGCGCTCTGAAGAACTTCAAGGACGCGATTTCGATGGGTTACACCAAGAAGAACGCCTTCGACTATGCCATCTCCGCCGCTTCCTCGATGAACAACGCCGCCGAAATGGCCGCTATCGCCGAACAGGCATATCCCATCTATGGCGCGGAGGACAGCCGCTATATCGGCTACATCATCAACAACTACCTTGACAAGAAGGACTTCGCCGCTGCCGACGCGATGATCGACAAGTATCTCGCCGCTGACCCCAACAACGGCCAACTCTACTTCGTCAAGGGCGTGGTGCTCGAGACTGAGAACAAGAACGCCGAGGCCAAAGAAGCCTACAAGAAGGCAGTCGAGCTTGACCCGAAGAACGCCAACGCCCTCTTCCGCATCGGCTACTCCCTCTACCAGGAGGCTTGCGCCATCGACGAGAAAGACGGCGGCGGCCTGAGCAACGAGGAGTACAAGAAGCTTCGCGAGACCCGCATCGACCCCCTCTTCCGCGAGGCCAGCAAGTACATCGAGGAGTCTTACAAGCTCGACGACCAGAACTCCGACGCCCGCAGCGTCCTCCGCTCGATCTACTACAACCTCAACGACGAAGAGAACCTCAAGCGCGTCGAGGCTATGTAATCTTCCCGCTTCAGTTCAAAAACATAAACAAGCCGCGACCCCATCCGGGCCGCGGCTTGCTTTTTCTTCGATATTTATAATCAAACTTATGCGTATCTCGTTTTGTTTTTGATATTAAATTTGGTATCTTTGCGACGTATAACAAACATACCAGATGAGTAAGAAAGAAAAGTTGGTTGCAAGGCTTCTGGCTATTCCGAGGAACTTCACCTATAATGAGGCAAAGACATTAATGGGAATACTTGGTTTTGAGGAAAGCAATAAGGGGCATACCTCAGGCTCGAGAGTTGAGTTCTTTAAAGGAGATTATTCTGTTATTCTTCATAAGCCACATCCGGGCAATGAACTAAAACCTTATCAGGTGAGACAGTTAATAGAATATTTGACAAGAAATAATTTAATTTGATTATGGGACTTTTAAAATACAAAGGATATACGGGGTCGGTAGAATTTAACGAAGAGGATAATTGCCTTTACGGGAAAGTACAGGGGCTGAAAAAGGTACTCATTTCCTATGAGGGTACAACAATAATGGAAATCAAACAGGATTTCGAATCGGCGGTGGATGGTTATCTTGCGGGATGCGCTGCCCGCGGAATCGAACCGGCTAAGCCGTATAGCGGTCGTTTTGTCGTCCGTATGCCGTCAGAGCTTCATAGTCGGATAGCTGGAATCGCAGCTGCAACAGGAACCACAATCAACGATTTCATAAATCGTGCGATTGCTAATGAGGTTAACCATTCAGCTCTATGAGGCAGTGTGGCCGAGTGCGTCTGTCAGACGAAAGGCGGCAGAGATATCTTTATGACATACCCTGACTGTCGCGCAAAGATGTCACTTTTATTCTTGCACTATAACTAACTGCAGACAAGCTGCGACCGTTTGGGCCGCGGCTTGTTTTATGTGACAGGTTTGTCAATTGTTGCGGTGGAGGAAGGAGGTGGTGGAGGAGACGGAGTGGTTGAAGGCGGCGGGTTGGCCGGGGACGGTGATGAATAGGTGTACGGAGCCGGGAACGAGGTGGTACTCGACGGGAATGCCGAGGAGGTTGAGGCGGTCGGCAAATTCAGCGCCCTGGTCGCGCAGTATATCGCGCTCGGCGGCGACAATCAGTGTCGGAGGCAGGTTGCGGAGTGCGTCGTCCGGAGCTTCCATCGGGGAGACGAGCGGATTATGGATGTCGGTCGTATAGGCGTCGTTGAATGCTTCCATCAGTTCGCTGTCGAGTCCGTATCCCAGGCCATATTTTTCCCAGCTTTTGGAATTGTCAGGGTATGCGCGCGTGACGGGATAGAAGGCCGCGAGAGCGTCAAAGGTCCCGGCCGGGAAACTGAGGGCAGTCGCGATCGCGAGATTGCCGCCGGAGCTGTCTCCCCCGAGTGAGATTCCTCGGCATTTCCAGGTCTTCAGGCTGTCGAGGGCTGTCCGAACTGCCGAAACGCAGTCGTTCAGTCCCGACGGAAATCCGTGTTCGGGAGCGAGCCTGTAATCAACAGCGAGCACCGCCACGCCGTTCAGCGCCATTGCCGCGCAAAAACGGGAACAACTGTTTATGCTGCCGATAGTCCAGCCCCCGCCATGGAAATAGACCAAGAGGGGAATGGTGTCGTTAGCATATTTGTCGGAACGGAAAAGAGCGATGTTGTCTCCCGCCGGAATGCGGCGCACCCCTTCCGGGAGTTCGGGTACGGCGTCGCGCGACTTCCTGACGGCTACGAGCGTGACGGTGTCGCCGGCGATAGCCTGGCGGATCGCGTCGGTTTGTCGGGATTGCAGGCCTTCCGGCAGTCCGGCGAGGAAAGAGTCGGCTTCGGACCGATAGATGTCATCAGCGGCATAAGCGCCGTTAAACGGGAACAGGGTGGCAATTGCGGCTATTGTCCATCGGCGGCCGAGGCACATCAGTCTTGTAGCGGTCAATGGGTGGCGCATACAGGTCGCTGGGTTATTGGATTGGGGAGTGAGTTATGGTGTTAAGGGAGGCGCAGCGGGCCTGGGAATGCTGGAGGGACCGGGGGATGTTGTAAAGACGGCCGTCTTTAAGGAGGTGGGAGCCGGTCTGGTGGAAACAGAAAGGGATGCCTGCGGCGAGGGACTGGCGGTGCAGGTCGAGGACCCAGTCGAAGTCGAGCGTGCGGGCGTATTTGCCGGATTCGCCGCCGACAGAAACCTCCTCAATCAAGGCGGGGTCGAGATACGGGGCGAGGTTTATGCTGCCGAGCAACGGGGCCGCGATGATAAGTCTGTGTCGTATCGGCAATGAGAGGAAGACCGGGAGCCGGGTGTCGGCGCGCTCCTGGTTCTCGACCGTGCACCCCACGGCAACGTTCTCGTAGCCTTCGCCCCAGTCGGGTGGGAGGCATAGCGCCAGGCGTTCAATCCGTTTTGTGAAAAAGAAGAAAGCGCAGTCGGAGCGTTGTCGGATTATTTCCCATATTTCGGGACGCCATTCGTCGGCTTCGTCTATCAGGAAGTCGGAGGTAAAGCAGAGGGCGAACTCGGTCCCGGCGGGGAATTTCAGGTTCTTTTGCCTGTCGCAGCGTAGCGGGAGGTTGAACGAGGCGGTTCTCCGAACCTCGTCGGGCGGAATAGCGGTTCCGAAAGCCGCGTCTTCGCGGTAGACATAGCAGTGCTTGCATCCGGCGCTGATTTTGTGGCATCCATGCCACGGATTCCACATCGGCATACGCGGTTTATTCTACAACAGGCAGCAACGAGCCGGGTGAAAGGTAGACGCGTCCCGGGCCGGTCACGGAGAGCATAGAAAAACCTTCTCCGCCTAAGAAGTTGTCGGCGGATACGTTGGCCGACATCCGGCTCTCGTCGATTCCGTGGAGTGCTATGATATGGTTTTCGTCAATCTCGATGGTCTCTCCGGGGCGCAGGTCGAGCGCCATCGGGGTGTCCTTGGTGTCGAGGTAGACGGTGCCGCGCCCTGCGATTTTCTGCAGGAAGAGCCCCATTCCACCCATGAAGCCGCGTAAGGAGATCTTGGAGCTGATTTCCATGCGGCTGTCGGCGGCTACGAACACCCCGCTGTGACATAGGAGCGTCTCGCCTGAGAGCTGTACGGGAAGCAGCCCGCAGGAGCTGCCAATCACGGCTTTGCGGGGCATCCCGCAGTCGTTGAACAGGCGTATCACGAACAGCGACTCGCCGGAGAGCTTCGCTTTCAGAATCCGTTTGAGTCCCGAGCCGTTGAGCCCTACCTCTTTCCTTAGTCCGGCTTCCAGATAAATAAGCGCCCCCTTCTGGGCGAAGAACTCTTCGCCCGGAAAGAGGGTCACTTCAAGATGCTGGATGAAATTGCCGGAGAGTCTGCAATCCATACGGTTCGTTAATTTTCGCGGATGATTGTCTGGGTGCGGTCGGGGCCGACGGAGACAATGGTTATCGGGGTCGCGAGTTCCTTTTCGAGGAAGGCGATATATGCCTTGAAGTTGGCGGGGAACTGCTCTTCAGAGGTTATCGCAGTCATCGGTGTCTTCCAGCCGGGAAGGGTGGTGTAGACCGGTTCTACGGTTCCGTCGGCAATGGAGTAGGGGAACTGGTCTGTTTCCTTGCCGTCGATTTTGTAGGCCACGCAGGCTTTAACCTCGTCGAAATCGTCGAGAACGTCGCTCTTCATCATTATCAGCCGGGTCACGCCGTTGACCATGATGGCGTATTTGAGAGCTACGAGGTCGATCCATCCGCAGCGGCGTTCGCGGCCTGTCACGGCGCCGTATTCGTGGCCGAGGTCGCGGATGCGCTTGCCGGTCTCGTCGAACAGCTCGGTGGGGAAGGGACCGCTGCCGACGCGGGTGCAGTAGGCCTTGAAAATGCCGTAGACTTCTCCGATGCGGTTGGGGGCGATGCCGAGACCCACGCAGGCTCCGGCGCAGACGGTGTTGGAGGAGGTGACGAAGGGATAGGAACCGAAGTCGACGTCGAGCATCGTTCCCTGAGCGCCTTCGCAGAGCACGCTCTTGCCGCTGTTGAGCAGCCCGTTGACGAGGTATTCGCCGTTGACAATCTCATATTCGGCGAGATACTCTATCGCTTCCATCCATTCCTTTTCGAGCCGTGCGAGGGTGTCGGAATCCGGGGTAGCTCCGAGCGACGCGAGACGGCTGAGGTGGAGGGCTTTGAGAGCGGCGTATTTCTCCTCGAAATTGTCGGCGATGTCGCCGACGCGGAGACCGTTGCGGGCGGTCTTGTCGGTGTATGTCGGGCCGATGCCTTTGCCTGTGGTACCGATTTTCGCGCCACCTTTGGCTTTCTCGCTGGCGGCGTCGAGGAGGCGGTGGGTCGGAAGGATCAGATGGGCCTTACGGGAGATTTTAAGGTTGTCTTTCAGGGGGACACCGGCGGCTTCGAGGTCTCGCGCTTCCGACGCGAAGAGAACCGGGTCGAGCACGACACCGTTGCCGATGATATTCAGGCTGCGGTTCTGGAACACGCCGGAGGGGATTGAGCGGAGCACGAATTTCTTGCCGTCAAATTCGAGGGTGTGTCCGGCGTTGGGGCCTCCCTGGAAACGGGCGACGGCATCATAGCGGGGGGTCAGCACGTCGACTACCTTACCTTTTCCTTCGTCGCCCCATTGGAGGCCGAGCAAAACGTCAGCTTTCATTTTTTCTATTCTTTCTAACAGTTTATGTGATATGAGGAAATTCTTACGATGGTTTGTGGGCGCTTCCTGGGGTGCCCTGTCGGCGCAGCTTGCGCTGGCATCTGGAACAGATGCCGTAGACGTAGAGGGAGAAATGGGAGGGCTGGAAGCGGGGGAACTTGTGGGATGTGATTTCGGGAGGGAGGGCCGGTTCGCGCTGTTCCCTGACGCGGCCGCAGGAGGTGCACACGAGATGGAGGTGGGGTTCCTTTCCTCCGAGGGTAGCCCGCTCGTATTGCGCGGGCTGGTTGCCGAACTGGTGGCGGAGGAGCAGCCCGGCGTCTACGAGAACCTGCAGCGACGCGTAGAGCGTCGAGCGGCTCACGTGGTATCCGTCATTTTCGAGTATGCCGTACAACTCGTCTGCAAAGAAGTGTTTCCCGGTAGAATATGCTTTCTCCAGGATGGCGAGCCTTTCCGGCGTCCGGCGCATTTTCTGTTTTTTCAGGAACTCGGCAAGCCGCGCCTTGGCCTGCAGGAGCTGGTCGTTGTTGTTTTCAGCCATATCAGACGAATGGATGGCGATTCTTCCGCAAAGATACGCAAATTTCCCCACATTCGCGCTCCCGGCGGCTACTTATTTGCGGCGGGAGATGCGGAGCGGCTCGTAGACGCGCTCGCCGATATGCTCGGCCAGGGCGGCGCAGAATGCCTGCCATTTCTTCTGTTTGTCGAGCAGTTCGTAAATTTCAGCGATATTGTAGCCCGGCTGGCTCTGGATTCTTCTTATTTCCTGCTTTATGTCGTCGAAGTTGCAGCGGGCAACGTCGTATTTCAGCGCTATAAGCGCTTGTGGCACAATCTGGTCGAGGCGGTCTTCCTCAGTCTCGACCTTGGTGTTGTTCTTGAAGTAGATTTTGCTGAGCTGGTGCTTCTCGACAACCAGGTCGGTAGTGACCCGGCGTACATTGTCGTCGGGAGAGGACGCGAGGTGCTTTTCGAGGAATGAGAGCGCGAAGTCGCGGAGTTCGCCGAGGTAGAGGTCGTCGGCCTGCTGGCGCAGCCGTTTCTCCCGGATTGTTATCTCGGCCATATCGTTGGCGGAGTCGCGGATGTCGTTTATCCCGGCAGCGATAAATTCCTCCCTTCTGGCGGCTGCCTGTTCGGTAAAGTCGGCCATTGCGCTTTCCCACCTCCGCGCGCGGAGTTCGGTCGCCTGGTCGAAAATATTTTTGTAAAGTCCGTTGGAGAAATCTATACCGTCGGCCTCGAGGTCCTCGCGTACGAAATCAATCACTTTGACGAACTCTTGCGCGCTCCCTTCGGCATCAAATTTCTGCCCCAGGTCGAGCATACCGTATTTGAGCACGAGGCGCAGCAGTTCCCTTTCGCGCGGGGCGAGCATCGCCGCATGCGGGTCGGCAGCGACGGAAGTGATGGAGCCCGTCTCCTGCTTCTCTTCTCTGACCGGCTGCGCGGCGGCTTCGGCCGCTTCCGCCTCAGCGACTCCGGGACCGTTGGCTATGGAGTCTCTCGCCGCGTCGCGGCGTCGCTCGACGGTGCTTTGCTCCCGGCGCTTCGCCAGTTCGGCGGCAACGGCGCGGGTCAGTACTCCCTCGTCGATGCCGAACTGCTGGGAGCATTGCTGGATGTATATCGTGCGGGTAAGCTCGACGGGAATCGCCGCTATGGAGCGGACGATGTCGCCTATCGCCTTGGAGCGTTTTATCGGGTCGTTGGCGCAGTCGTCAAGGAGGATTCGGCTCTTGAAGTGGATGAAGTCAACCTCGTTGGCCTTTATGTATTCCTCGACTTCCGATGACGAATGGTGCTGGGCGAAAGAGTCGGGATCGTCTCCGTCGGGCAGAAGCAGTACCTTGATGTTCAGCCCTTCGGCGAGGAGCATGTCGATTCCGCGTAGCGATGCCTTGATGCCGGCCGCGTCGGAGTCGTAGATGACGGTCACGTTCTCCGTGAAGCGGTGAATCAGGCGTATCTGTCCTTCGGTAAGGGAGGTGCCGGAGGATGCCACGACGTTTTCGATGCCGCTCTGGTGCATCGAGATAACGTCCATATACCCCTCGACGAGTATGCACTTGTCCTGTTTTACTATCGCCTGTTTGGCCTGGTAAAGGCCGTAGAGCTCGCGGCTTTTGGAATAGATTATCGACTCGGGGGAGTTGACGTATTTCGCGACGGATTTGTCGGAACGGAGGGTGCGGCCGCCGAACGCTACCACTTTTCCCGACATCGTGAACACGGGATAGATTACCCTTCCGCGGAAGCGGTCGTAAATTCCGTGTTCCCCTTTCGAGCAAAGTCCGGTGTCGAGCAGGAATTTCTCGTTGTAGCCTTTCGCGATCGCGGCGTCGTAGAGGTCAGTGCTCTTCTGAAGGGCGTAGCCGAGGTGGAAGCGCTTTATCGCCCAGTCGTTGATACCGCGTTCGCGGAAGTACGCCAGGCCTATGTCGCGCCCGTCGGGTGTGTCGGCCATGACGCTTTCGAAATGGCGCATGGCGAAGTCGTTGACCTCCATCATACCCTGGCGCTCGGTCTGCTCGCGACGCTCGTCGTCGCTCATCTCGCGCTCCTGAATTTCGATGTGGTATTTCTTCGCGAGCCATCGGAGCGCCTCGTTAAAGGTCATCTGCTCCAGCTCCATCAGGAAGTTGACGGGGCTGCCTCCCTTGCCGCAACTGAAACACTTGCAAATCCCTTTCGAGGGGGAGACGGAAAACGACGGGGTACGCTCGTTATGGAAGGGGCATAGCCCCATATAGTTGGCGCCCTTGCGTTTCAGGTGTACGAAGTCCGACACCACCTCTACGATGTTGGCGGTGTCGATAATCCGTTGCACGGTCTCCCTGTCGATAAGGCCCTTGCTCATTTATACCTAAATGTTGTTTCAGTGGATAATTTAAAACTTGACAACCAGTTCCGCTACTATTTTGTCGTCCGCACCAACGGGAGCCTCTACTCCGGAATCGTAGAAATACTTCTCGTAGTTCAGGCGCAGGGCGACCCTCAGGGGGGAGCGAAGGTATTCAAGCGTAGTACCGACCGTTATTCTTTTGCGCGCGGGGTCGGTATATGCCAGTCCGTCGACGCCTGGATTGCCGTTGGAGTTGGCCGTCATGGAGTCGAAACGGCCTTGGAATGACAAATTGTCGAACACGGTCTTTTCCAGCGGTATGGCGTAGGAGGCGAAAACTCCCCACGCGTCGGTGGCGCCAAGAGAGGAGCGCTCGTAGTGCTTGTGCTGGTATTCGGCTTCGGCGGTCCAGCGGCCTCCGTGCCATCCGAAAGCGCCGTCGACTATGTTCATGCGCACTCCGTAGGGCTTCATCGTCAGATAGGATGCCGAAAGGAGAAATCCCCCCGGTTTCCATACGGCCTTTGCGGCGAAGTCCATCGCTCCCTGCCATACGTCGTGGTTGGCCATCGGTTTCGAGTTGAACACGCCGGCTTCGACTGTCAGCGGGAGGCCCGGACGACCGTAATAACCTCCCTGCAATCCGACTTCGCGGACGTTAGCGAGGTATCTGCCGATAAAGGAACGGTTGGCAAAGATGTATGTGCCGGGGCCGCGGAACACATCCACACCGAACGGTACCCTGAACTGGCCGGCCTTGACGCGCCAGGAGCCGGGGAGGGTCCATTGTGCCCAGGCGTCAAGAATTTTCATCGTGCCGCGGTCGCACGCGTCGACGCGGATGTAGTAGCCTAACTGTCGTATGACCTTTCCTTCGATTGACACGCGGGCGTTGCGGACCTGGAACCGCTGGCGCCAGCCGTCGCTGCCGCCCCATTCTCCTTCGTAGCGAGTGCGGAGCACTCCGTGGAACTTCGGGGTGACATCGACTTTTTCCGCCTCCCCGGCCGTGGCGGCCGGGGAGGCGGGCAAAAGCGACAGGGCTAACAGCGCGGCGCGCGCGATGCCGTTGACATATGACATCGGCAATCAGCGGGGAAGAACGTTTACTTTCAGTTTGTCCTGGGCGCGGCGGGCCTTGGCGCGGGCCTCTTCGAGGGTGTCAGCGGTGGCGAGAATGACGCCCATACGGCGGTGTCCCTTGATTTCAGGCTTGCCGAAGATACGCATCTGAACGCCCTCTTCCTCCAGAACAGCGTCGAGGTTGTCGAACTCCACCTTATCGGTATCCCCTTCGACGACAATCGCGCGGGAAGCGGAGGGGCCGTAGAAGCTGATTCCGGGAACCGGCAGCCCGAGCAGCGCGCGGGCGTGAAGGCCGAACTCGCTGAGGTCCTGCGAAATCATGGTCACCATCCCTGTATCGTGGGGGCGCGGGGAGACCTCGCTGAAAATCACTTCGTCACCCTTGACAAACAGCTCCACGCCGAATATTCCGTAGCCGCCGAGAGCGTCGGTCACCTTGCGGGCTATTTCGCGGGCGCGGTCGAGAGCCGCGGGGCTCATCGGCTGGGGCTGCCACGATTCGCGGTAGTCGCCGTCGACCTGTATGTGGCCTATCGGCTCGCAGAAAGTGGTGCCGGAGAGAGAGCGGACTGTCAGCAGCGTTATTTCGTAATCGAAATCCACAAATCCTTCGACAATCACGCGTCCGGCACCGGCGCGTCCCCCTTCCTGGGCTTCCTTCCAGGCGGCGTCAATCTGTTCGGGGCGCTTGATGGTCGACTGGCCGTGGCCCGACGAACTCATTACCGGTTTTACGACGCAGGGAAGGCCGATTTCCTCAATGGCCTTGTCGAATTCCTCGCGGCCCGAGGCGAAGCGATAGCGCGAGGTGGGGAGCCCCAGCTCTTCGGCTGCCAGGCGGCGGATTCCCTCGCGGTTCATCGTTAGCCAGGCCGCGCGGGCCGTGGGAGTGACGTTGTACCCTTCTTCCTCGAGCTTGAGCAGTTCGGGAGTCGCGATAGCCTCGACTTCGGGAATGATATGGTCGGGGCGTTCCTCCTCGACAGCCTTGCGGAGAGCTTCGGCGTCGAGCATGTTGAATACGCGCGACCTGTGGGCTATCTGCATCGCGGGGGCGCCGGCATATTTGTCGCACGCCACGACTTCGACGCCGTAGCGCTGCAGCTCGATAGCAACTTCTTTACCTAACTCGCCGCTGCCGAGCAACATGGCTTTGCGGCCTACTGGGGTCATTACTGATCCGATCTTGGTCATAATTGGGACATTTGAATTCTTCTACAAAATTACTCCAAATCCGCGACTACACCAAATCCGCCGGGAACAAACGCGGCAACTCAGGCGTTATAGTGACAAAGAGCGACGGACTGCGGCAGCAGGAAGGCTCTCAGACGTTTCACACATCAAATTGAGGGGTCTTTCAAGAGAAAGACGGGTTAAAAAGAGGAGCGCGGTGGTCCCGACCATCCGCGCTCCAAATCATTTTTGTAATATAAGCATTTCTAATCTACCATATAAGGAACAGTACGGCAGACGCCATGAAGAATATCAGGTAGCCTACCTGAAGGGTCCCTTGCCATTTCTTGAATTTTTCCATCTTTGCCGGGTCTTTGGCCGCGGCGGAGTTCCAGGCGAACATCGCGATTAACAGGATAAGTCCGGCTATTAGGCAGCCGATAGCAGTCCACATCATAGTTGTAACGTTTTTATGGCCGTAGGCCGTTAATTATATAATATAAACAACAATTGAGAGCGAATTGTTAGCGCGTCGGCCGGAGTCGGCGGGTGTAGAAAAGTATTGGGCGAAAAATTTTGGCAAGATTGTTTTTATGGCTAAATTTGTAAAAAATTAAACAGACATCTGAAATGGAAATTGTAGGACGCATAATTGTGGCGCTTCCCGAAATGTCGGGCACATCCAAGCAGGGCAATCCCTGGAAGAAGCGCGAATATGTACTTGAAACCCAGGAGAACTATCCGAAAAAGGTCCACTTTGACTTTTTCGGCGACCGCGCTGACCAGTATCCCCTTAACGTCGGCGATATGATCAAGCTGAGTTTCGACATCGAAAGCCGCGAATATAACGGACGCTGGTTCACCAGCATACGCGGTTGGAAGTCGGAACCCGCCACAATGGACGCTCCCGCCGGAATGCCGGCTCCGGGCCAGGCGTTCCCCGATCCTGTTCCTCCCGTAGGTTATGGCGCACCCGCGGCTCCCGCAGCAGGCGGATACCAGGCACCCGCGATGCCCGCTCCATCCCCTTCCGACGACCTTCCCTTCTAAAATACTTAGATAAAGAAAAGCGCTGTGTCAAACTTTTTTGACACAGCGCTTTTTCTTTCAAAGAGTGTAAGCAGATTGGAAGGGGACACAATGTAGGGACGCGGCGTGCCGCGTAAAACCAGAATAACCCAAATAGTTTGGTTAACTGAATTTTACGCGGCACGCTGCGTCCCTACATTTTTAGTTTGGCTATATCCCGATATTTTAGTCCGGCATTTATCCCAAACGGGGAAAATCAGCGGCCGATGAGGGTCATAAATTCCTGGCGGAGGGAGGGATTTTCGGCGAAAACGCCGCAGTAGTCGTAGGTGTCGGTGGTGGCAAGCTGCTTTTCGACGCCGCGCATCTTCATGCACAGGTGATGGGCGTTGCAGGCGACTATCACTCCCTTCGGGGCGAGGACGCTGCTTACGGCTTCGCACAGCTCCGCGGTAAGCCGTTCCTGTACCTGCAGCTTGCGCGCTACCGCGTTCACTACTCTCGCGAGCTTGCTCAGTCCGATCATTGAGCCGCCGGGTATGTATCCGATGCTGACGGTGCCGAAGAAGGGGAGGATATGGTGCTCGCAGAAGGAATAGAACTCGATATCCTTTACCACGACCATCTTGGAGCCCGCGTATTCAAAAATAGCTTCTGACAGCACGGCGGCGGGATCAGTGCGGTAGCCCTGGGTCGCGAACCACATGGCGCGGGCAGCGCGCATAGGGGTTTTCTGTAACCCTTCGCGTTCGGGATTGTCCCCTACGAGCCGGATGATTTCGCGGTAGTGGGCGGCAATTTCTTCGATTTTTGCGGAGTCAGAGGGGGATAGCGGTTTGCAGTCGAAATCCATGTCTTGCGGTTTGCGCTTGGAATAGGGGGGATGGGCTTTATGCGCGGGGCGTCAGCGTTGGTTTATGCGGTCGCGGATTACGCGGACCTCGCGGGCAAACGAGGGGAAGGCGCGCTTTATCTCGGCAGCCGCCTTTTCCGCGTCGTACTGCGAGCGGAAATCGCCGACGCGCAGGCGCCAGTAAGGCGACGCGTAAGTGACGTACGTGCCGTACTGGGGGAAAGCTCCGGAAATAACCCGTTCGCGCTGACGGGCGGTCGCCTTGGCGGTGCGGGCGTTGTTGTCGGCATAGACCTGCACCCGGTAGCCCACCGACTTTGTGCCTTTCGTCCTTGCCGGCTTATCCGCCTCGACCTCTTCCGTTTCGGCCTCAGAATCGCGGCTGTCGTCGGCTGTCGTCGGGGTTGAGAACAACCGTTCAAGCATAGCATTGGGCATTTCGACGGACACCGCGCTCGCGGGGCCGTTGATGCGCGCGACGATATTGTTTTCCGCGACGGAGTCGGATGTCGCCGCGGCTACGGCGTTGTCCTGTGCCGCTCCCGCGACGGATATGACGCAGGAAACTGTCAGCGATAGTAGGCTTCGGTAAGTCAAGGCGTATTCAGGTTAGTAGTTGATAAGCCCCGGCGGAACTGCTGCCCCGCCGGGGCTTGTAAGGGTATTCTGTCAGTCGGGTACCGACAGGATTAGAATGCGGTAACGATGCCCATGAAGGAGGCTGCGTCAAGTGCGGCGCCACCGATCAGGCCGCCGTCAACGTCGGCTTTGGCGAAGAGTTCCTTGGCGTTGGAGGGCTTGCAGCTTCCGCCGTAGAGGATGGAGCAGTTGTCGGCTACTTCCTTGCCATACTTCTCGGCGATGACGCCGCGGATGTGGGCGTGCATTTCCTGAGCCTGGTCGGCGGTAGCGGTCTTGCCGGTGCCGATAGCCCATACGGGTTCGTAGGCGAGAATCAGCTTGCCGAAGTCTTCGGCGGAGAGGTCGAAGAGGGCTTCCTGGATCTGCTTGGTCACAACGTCGAGGAAGGTGCCGTTCTCACGCTCTTCGAGCACTTCGCCGATGCAGAAAATCGGGGTGAGGTTCTCGGCAAGCGCGAGGTTGACTTTCTCTTTGAGAATCTCGGAAGTCTCGCCGTAGTACTGGCGACGCTCGGAGTGGCCGAGAATGACATATTTGGCACCGGTGGAAGCGACCATGGGGGCGGAAACCTCGCCGGTGTAAGCGCCTTTGAGGTGGTCGGCGCAGTTTTCAGCGCCGAGGCCGAGCTTCTCGTCGATAACGGCGGCAACGGACGCGAGGTGGGTGAAGGGGACGCAGATTACCACGTCGCACTTAACGTCGGCGGCGTTTTTGAGGGCTTCGTTAACGTCTTTTGCCAGGCCCACGCCTTCGGCGAGGGTGGTGTTCATTTTCCAGTTTCCGGCAACAATGTTCTTTCTCATTTCTTGTATCTATTGTTAAAAGATTTGTCGTACATATGCCTGTGGGCGACTGGTGGCTGCACACCATTTGGGCGGTATGGCCCGGAGTCGCTTTTGACCCGCAAAGTTAACTAAAAATCACGAAATAACCGCCGTCCCCCGGCAAAAAGAAACTCCCTACTTTTCATTATGCCCGGTGGAGGCCTTCGCAGCCAGTCGTTTCTCACGCCGACGGCGCGCCGCGGCGCGGATTTTGGCCCGCACGCCAAGAATCACGCCCTGGAAGAGGTACAGGACGAGCAAGCCGCCGACGCATATCCCCGACAGTGTCCTGAACGTGGATACCGGATTGAGCGCCAGTGTCCGCGGCATGTCGCCGGAAGCCCGGGCGGCCTCGATGCGTTCGAGGGGGATGGAGCTGAGCATCTCCTTGGAATAGACTTTCCCGTCGCGGAGAATGACGAGCGCCATCGTGCCTCTCGACAGCTCCTTCAACTGGGTATCGTCGACAGAATAGCAGGGGTAGCCGGCCATCGACAGGTCAAGCCACGTGTCAATGCCGCGCTGGTCGGTGGCGAGCAGTGCGGCCATAGGGATTCCGGCTGAATCGGCATACTGGTATATCTCGTTGGCCGCGTAGGTGTAGGATATGTCGGCCTTTCGCGGCTCCGGCAGAATAAGCAGGAACTGCCATCCATCAGTTGAGATGACGGACTCCGTAACGTCGTATTCTCCGTCGAATATGGCGAAGTCGGGGGTATCCTTGCCCGGGGCTCCGTCGCGGGGAACGCGGTCGACAAAGGTCCATTCATCCCCTTCGGGAATTGAGTCAATCGGGAACGAGCTGGTCTCGTCGCCTCGCTGATAGACGAAGAGATAATCCTCGTCGGCCTCCTCTTCCGGCGCGAGCGGTGTTCCGATAGGGAAGGGGCGGAAGTCGAGCATCGGCTGCACGTTGTAGCCGAAAAGCGCTACTATAATAAGGTATAAGCCGGTCCACACTCCGGCGACCCATTGGATCGCAGGTTCAAAAAGCCCCGAGCGCACTTTCGGATTCCAGAACAGGAGCGCCACTATTGCCGCGGTCAGCACCAGGTTTTTGACGAACGTCGCGGTGTTGGATATTATCAGGAAGTCGCCGAAGCACCCGCAGTCGCTTACCGGCGAGGCGATTGCGATGTAGAGCGACAGCGGGAGCATCACGAGCATCATCAGCGCCAGCCCCCATGGCGCGGCGCGCTTGAAGCACCCCGTCGCCAGGAAGAATCCGAAGAGGAACTCGTAGCCGGAGACGAACAGAGCCGTCATTACCATCACCGAGCGAGGCTGCGGGAATCCGAACGAGAGGGCGTATTCCTCGAGTTTGAACACGAATCCCCAGAGGTCTATCGCCTTGACGAGGCCCGACGTCACGAATACCGCCCCGACACACAGGCGGAGAAGCCAAACTGCGGCCGTGAACCAGCCGGAGGCGTAGAACGACCGCATCCTGGTGCCCATCAGTCTTCTTCCGTAAGTTTTATCACGCCGAAGAGGGCGTAGTTGACCATGTCCATATAGTTAGCGTCAACCCCTTCGGAGACCGCGGTCTGGCCGCGGTGGTCCTCGATTTCCTTTGTGCGCATCAGCTTCATCAGGATGAGGTCGGTATATGAGCTGACGCGCATCTTGCGCCAAGCCTCGTCGTAGTCGTGGTTCTTGGCGAGCATGAGTGAGCGTGTCTGCCCCATATATTCGTCGTACAGCTCGAGGGCGCGCTGAGGGGTGATGTCCTTCCCGGACGCGAATCCGAGCTGCAGCTGGATGAGGGCTATTATGCCGTAGTTGACAATCGCGATGAAGCCGTCGAGAATCCCCTCGTCGACTTTCGCCACACCCTTTGTCTCCAGGGAGCGTATGCGGTCGGCTTTAATGAGAATCTGGTCGGTCAGCGAGGTGGGGCGCATTAGGCGCCAGGATGCCCCGTAGTCGCGGAGCTTTGCTTCGTAGACGCCGCGGCAAAGGGAGATGGCGGCGTCGAATTCTTGTTCTGTGCGGGTCATTTTTCAGGCTGTTTTAGGTCGCCGGCGAGCGCTGTCAGGCGCGGGGTGTCGGCAAGATATGTGGCGGCGAGCCGGTTTATCTCTTCCGGGGTCACCGACCGCGCGGCGTCGAGCTGGCGGCGGAAATGAGTGAGCGGGAGTCCGAGAGTGTGAAGGGTGACAAGGTAGTCCGCGATGCTGAACGGGGTGTCGGTAACTCCGGCCATGGATGAGACCAGGATGTTGCGGGCCGAGTCCAGTTCTTCGATCGGAACCGGCTCGACTGCCAGTCGCCGCAATTCTTTTTCAATCTCGCTTATTACGGCGGAGGCGAAGCGGTTGTCGGTCTGGCACGCGATTTCTACCGCGGCTCCTTCGGGAGCGCCGTTCAGGGAAGCGGTGATGCCGTAGGTGTACCCTTTCTCTTCCCTGATATTCGTCATCAGGCGGCTTCCGAAATAACCTCCGAGAAGCATGACGGCCATACGGAGGCGTTCAAAGTCGGGATGTTCCCGGCCGATGGTGGGGATGCCGGTCTTTATGGCGGCCTGCATGGAGCCGTCGACCTGCAGCCGTACCTCCGCATCGGCTGTATGGAGCGGCGCCGGGACGATTGTCCTGACTATGGCATTTTCCGCCGGGACGAAACTGATTCCGCCGAGGGTTTCTATGGCAAGATTCGCTATGTCGTCGGTAATCTTTCCGGCCAGGAAAAACGCAGGAGTATTTCTGCGGAAAACACCGGCATAGGCGTTTCTCACCTCCTCGTCGGCAACCCCCAGGACATCTGCCGCCTCGTAATGACGTGCGAGCGGGGAGTCCGGGCCGTAAAATAGAGGGTTGTAGACGCTGTCGGCCTTGACGTTGACGCGGCGGTTCTTTATCTCGAGCTGTGCGGCGGTTTTTTCCCGCTGCGGTCGCAGCACCTCCGCCGGATATGTGGCTTCCGAGAGCATGTCGGCGATGACAGGGAGCACTTTCCCAAACGTTTTGTTGAGGGAGTGGAGGGTCAGGAAGGATGCATGGGGGTCGGCGTTGCATCGGAGCCACGCGCCATTGTATTCCAGCGTTTCGGCGATTTCTGCCTCGGAGCGGGTTGCGGTACCGCAGCGCATAGCGTTGGTCGCGAGCACTAATGCCGGTACGGAGGGGACATCGGCGCGGCCCACCTTCCAACAGGCTGTCAGGCGGCAGACCGGGATATCCCCACGGTCAAGCAGGTACAGTGTCGCCCCGTTGGGGAGCGCTATTTCTGCCGGGCGAGGTATGTCGAACTCTCCGAATCCGGCTATTTCCGGCGCCTTGGCGCGGTCGATGCCGCTCATAAGTTACCCTCCTTTTCGGCGAGGAAGCGGCGCGCGGCCTCGAGGTCGGCGGGGGTGTCGATTCCGATAGTGGGGCAGTCGGAAACCGCGACACGTATGCGGTAGCCGTTTTCGAGCCAACGCAACTGTTCGAGCGATTCCGCCAGTTCGAGGGGCGACTGGGGCAGGCGGGTTATTTCTTTCAATACTTCGGCGCGGTAGGCGTACAGCCCGATATGGGTGTAATATTGGTGCTTTGACGGCCAGTCGCTCTTTTCAACGCCTCTTAAATATGGTATGACCGAGCGGGAGAACAACAGCGCGTCCATGGCCGGGGAGACGGCTACTTTCGGGGAGTTCGGATTCTCGAGCGCCTCGAACGGCTTGTCGGCAGGGAAGGGCCTTACCAGGGTCGCGATTCCTACGCTCTTGTCGTCGAAGCATCCCATTAGCTGGCGAAGCTGCGAAGGGTCGATAAAAGGCTCGTCCCCCTGGATGTTGATTACAACGTCGGCTGTCGAGCCGAGATTTTCGTATGCCTCGCGGCAGCGGTCTGTGCCGCTGCGGTGGTGGCTGGAGGTCATGACGGCTTTTCCGCCGAATGCTTCCACTGCCTCGAAGATGCGGTTGTCGTCGGTTGCCACTGCGACTTCGGGGAGAGCGGATGAGGCTCTCCGATAGACGCGCTCGATGACGGTCTGTCCTCCGAGATCAGCCAATGGTTTGCCGGGGAAACGGGTCGACGCGTAACGTGCTGGTATTATACCTATGAATGATGTCGGCATATTCGTTTATTCTCTTTTTAAGGCCTCGATATAAAGTCTCGTTTCATTGGCCGGATCCTGGGCGGTGGCGATGGGGACCGAAACAGCGACTCCGGCCGCGCCCGCGGCGCGCAAGGCTGCTGCCGCGGAGGGGGTGAAGTCCCCTGAGGCTACCGCGTGGAAGGGGACGGCGGCTTCGTCGAGCGCCTGACGGAATTTCTTCCAGGCGTTTAAGGCAGCTTCTTCATCGGCCGGGACACCATATATAATATAGTCAACGTCGATCGCCCGGAGAGCGGCGGCCTCTTCAGCCGATGTCACCCGGACCCCAATTACTGCGTGAGCGCCGAGTGCTTCGCGCGTCTCGGCGACATGTTTCGGGTCGGCGGATGAAAGCGCCACGCCGTGTACCCTCAGTTCGTCGACAAGCCCGACGTTATCCTGCAGAATCAGGAAAATGTCCTGTCCTTTAAACCGTTCGACAAGGGTGCGGGCATCTGCTTCCATTGTCTCCCCGGAGGCGAGCTCGATCCAGGCGCACCCCCCTTCGACCGCTTTTTCGGCCTGGTCGACAGGGGGGAGGTTCCCTTTGGGAGATGTTATGAATTGTAGCATTTCGTTCTTATTATAATAGTATGGCAAAGTTAACGCTTTTCCTCCAAAAAGCCAAGAGGGGAGCGAGGGGACGTCGCTCCGTTGGGAAATACGGGCGGAATTTCGTAACTTCGCGGAAACAAATAAACCAACCTGAAGGAATGAAAGTATTGGTTACCGGGGCTAACGGCCAGCTCGGATGCGCTCTGTGCCGCCTTCTCGACCGCGAAATGCCCGGAGAAGCAATCTATACAGACAAGCAGGAGCTTGACCTGACGGATGCCGCGGCTGTTGAGAATTTCATCCGCGACAACGAGGTGACGCATATCGTCAACTGCGCCGCCTATACGGCTGTCGACCGCGCGGAAGAGGAGAAGCGCGAGTGCGCCCTGATCAATACCGACGCTGTCAAGAACCTCGCCGCGGCCGCCGACTTGCTGGGCGCCAAAATAATCCACATATCGACGGACTATGTTTTCGACGGCACGAACCACCGTCCCTACCGGGAATCGGACAAGGTCAACCCCATCTCGCAATACGGCACGACCAAGAGGAAGGGAGAGACCGCCCTGCTCGCCCTCGCGCCCGAGAGCATAATAATCAGAACCGCGTGGCTTTACTCCGACACGGGGCATAACTTCGTAAAGACGATACTCGCGCTCGCGGAAAAGCAGAACGAGATACGCGTCGTGTGCGACCAGATAGGAACGCCGACTTACGCCCGCGACCTGGCCGAGGCGGTTCTCGCGGTGCTGAAATCCCACCAATGGGTAGCCGGTATCTACCACTTCACCGACGAAGGGGCCGCTTCCTGGTATGATTTCGCGAAAGCGATTCTGAGGATTGCCGGGAAAAAGACGCGCGTGGTCCCGATTCCGACGGAGGACTATCCGACACTGGCGCAGCGGCCGGCGTACAGCATACTTGACCGCTCGCGCATAAAGGCGACATACGGCGTCGAAATACCCCACTGGGAGGATGCCCTCGCCGACTGCGTTAAACTGATACTCAACCAATAACGAACACTACTGTGAGCCTCACGGACGAAATACAGAAACGGCGCACGTTCGCGATCATTTCGCACCCCGACGCCGGTAAAACAACCCTTACCGAGAAACTGCTTCTCTTCGGCGGCGCGATTCACGTGGCCGGCGCGGTGAAGTCCAACAAAATTAAGAAAACCGCCACTTCTGACTGGATGGAGATCGAGAAGCAGCGCGGCATTTCCGTCGCGACTTCCGTAATGGGCTTCAACTACGGCGATTACAAAATCAATATCCTCGATACCCCCGGTCACCAGGATTTCGCCGAGGACACATACCGCACTCTTACGGCGGTGGATTCCGTAATCATCGTGGTCGACGTGGCGAAAGGCGTCGAGCAGCAGACCCGCAAACTGATGGAGGTCTGCCGCATGCGCAATACCCCGGTGATTATCTTCGTCAACAAGCTCGACCGCGAGGGGCGCGACCCGTTCGACATTCTCGACGAGCTTGAGGCTGAGCTGAAAATCAGCGTCCGCCCTCTGTCGTGGCCGATTAACATCGGTGCCAAGTTCAAGGGAGTGTATAATATCTACGAGCACTCTCTCGACCTGTTCAAGCCTGACAAACAGAAGGTTTCCGAACGAGTTGAAATCTCCGACCTTTCCGACAAGCGAATCGACGAGGCTGTCGGAGAAACCGATGCCGCGAAGCTAAGGGAGGACCTTGATCTTATCGAGGGGGTCTACCCGGAGTTCGATGTCGAGCAGTATCTCCAGGGTAAGCTCGCCCCGGTGTTCTTCGGCTCGGCGCTGAACACGTTCGGCGTGAAGGAGCTGCTTGACTGCTTCGTGAAAATCGCCCCCACGCCCCGACCCATCCAAGCTGAGGAGAGGGTGATCAAACCTGAGGAAGAACCGTTCACCGGGTTCGTTTTCAAGATTCACGCCAATATGGACCCGAACCACCGCTCGTGTATCGCCTTCGTTAAAGTCTGCTCCGGCAAGTTCGAGCGCAACGCCAATTACAAGCACGTCCGTTCTGGCAAAATGATGCGTTTCGCAGCTCCGACAGCCTTTATGGCGCAGAAAAAGAGCGTCGTAGACGAGGCTTATCCGGGCGACATAGTCGGATTGCCGGATACGGGCAGCTTCAAAATCGGCGACACCCTGACCGAGGGGGAAGTGCTTCATTTCAAGGGACTTCCCTCCTTCTCGCCGGAAATGTTCAAGTATATCGACAACACCGACCCGATGAAGTCGAAGCAGCTCGAAAAGGGGGTGCAGCAGTTGATGGACGAGGGTGTTGCGCAGTTGTTTGTCAACCAGTTCAACGGCCGCAAGCTGATAGGGACGGTAGGCCAGTTGCAGTTCGAGGTAATCCAGTACCGCCTCCTCCACGAGTATGGCGCGCAGTGCCGCTGGGAGCCGATTTCGTTGTATAAGGCGTGCTGGATCGAGAGCGACGACGCCGAGGCGCTCGCCGCGTTCAAACGCCGCAAGCAGCAGTTCATGGCTGTCGACCGCGACGGCCGCGACGTGTTCCTCGCCGATTCAAACTACGTCCTGCAGATGGCGCAGGCGGATTTCCCGAAAATCCGTTTCCACTTCTCCAGCGAGTTTTAACCGGGAGGGCTGTCTTGTGGCTTTCCGGGGGCTTTCCCGGTGGTTTTTAGGCCGTATTTTCACTCTGTTTAAGAATTATTTGCGTAGTAACGCGAATTGTGTTATTTTTGTTGGCGGAAAAGCAGCCGCCTGAATAATGCGGCTTTCGACGTTTCCGCCATACATACAGAAATTTAGCATGCTTAAAAAATATTTTATCTCTTTTCTTGGGGCGCTCACAGCATTCTGGGTGTCGCTTATGCTGCTGTTCATAATCGGGATTGTAATGGTTGCCGGTTCTGTTGTCGCCTCCCTCGGAGTCTCGCAGGGAGCGGTCGAGGTAAAGGACCATTCGGTGCTTGTGCTGACGCTTGACGACGTTATACAGGAGCGCTCGACAACCCCTGACTTCTTCCAGGTGATTAACGGAGAGAAGGGCGGCATCGCGCTCGACAAAATCATAAAGGCGCTCGCCGCTGCCAAGGAAGACAAACGGATTGAAGGCCTTTTCCTTGACTGCGCGGGTTCATCAGCCGGGGTCGCCACCCGCCAGGAAATCGCCGAGGCGCTCGCCGGGTTCCGTTCGTCGGGAAAGTGGGTTGTCGCATATGCCGACAGCTACACACAGGGAGAATATTACCTCGCTTCGGGGGCAGACCATCTCTTTCTAAATCCGGCGGGAATGGTTGAGCTCCGCGGTTTTGGCGGGGCTGTTACCTTCTACAAAGGGCTGCTCGACAAGGCTGGCGTAGAGATGCAGGTGTTCAAGGTCGGCACTTACAAAAGCGCTGTCGAGCCTTACATCCTGACCTCGATGAGCGAGCCGAGCCGCATGCAGACCCGCGTCTATCTCGACGCTCTATGGAACAACACCGTAAACGCGATTGCCGCCAACCGGGGTATCGCCGCCGGAGAAATCAACCAGTTCGCCGACTCGCTTTACACTCTCGCCTGGAACCCGAAAGAGTTCGTGGCCCACAAATATGTCGACGAACTCCGTTACCGCCATGAGGTTATCGACTTCATGAAGGAGCAGACCGGCCGCGAGAAGGACGATGACCTGCGCTCGGTAAGCCTGAAAGATTATCTCGCTACTGCCGCTATTCCCCACGAAAAATCTGACAAGAACAAAATCGCCGTATATTACGCCGCGGGCGACATCACTGAAAACGGCCGCGATGGTATCGCGAGCGAAAGGGTCGTGCCTGACATTCTCGATATCGCGGAGGACGATGATATTTCCGGTCTCGTGCTAAGGGTTAACTCCGGCGGCGGATCGGCCTTCGCTTCCGAACAGATTTGGGAAGCGCTCGAAGTGCTCAAGCAGAAAGGTAAGAAATTCTATGTGTCGATGGGAGATGCCGCCGCTTCGGGTGGCTATTATATCTCCTGCGGAGCCGACAAGATTTACGCGGATTCAACGACTCTGACCGGCTCGATCGGCATATTCGGCATGATTCCTTGCGCCAAAGGTCTCCTCGAAGACAAGCTCGGTCTGAACTTCGACTACGTCACGACCAACGCCAACAGCGCGTTTCCCTCGCTCGTCAAAGAGGTAACCCCCTTCCAGCGGGCGCAGATGCAGGCGAACATCAGCCGCGGTTACGAGCTGTTCACTTCCCGCTGCGCCGAAGGGCGCGGGATTTCCCAGGACTCCATCAAGGCAATAGGGGAAGGCCGCGTCTGGGCCGGCGTCGACGCTTTGAAAATCGGTCTTGTCGACGAGCTCGGCAATCTTACCGACGCTGTCGAGGGGATGGCCTCCGAGCTTGGTTTCAAGAAATACCAGGTAATCGATTATCCCAACCCGAAAAAAGACTTTATGGCGATTCTCGCGGAGCTTGACTCGCAGATGAAGCTCCGCGCGCTTAAAGAGGAACTCGGCCCTGTATATCCCGTTTATGACCATATGAAGAAGATCGCGTCGCTGGATCCGGTACAGGCCCGCGCCGCTCTTCCCGTTATTGAGTAATACTATTTAATCCCCCCTTCCTCAGTTGCCGAAAAATACCTTCCTATCGAATTTCGTGCTGCTCCCCCTTTCGAAACTTTACGGTCTCGGAATGGGGATGAGGAATCTTATGTTCAAATGGGGGGTGTTGAAGCAGCGTGAGTTCGGTGTGCCCGTCGTGGTAGTAGGGAATATCGCTGTCGGGGGGACGGGAAAGACACCCCATACGGAATATGTGCTCGACCTTCTGAAGTTCAAGTACCATATCGGGATGCTTAGCCGCGGATACAAGCGCAAGACAAAGGGTTTTGTGCTTGCCACGAGGAAGTCGACCCCCGACGACATCGGCGACGAGCCTTTCCAGATTTACAAGAAGTTCGGGCGCGACGTGACGGTGGCTGTTTGCGAGGACCGTTGTGTCGGTATCGAGGAGATGCTGCGGATTGATCCGAAAATCAATCTGATTGTGCTTGACGACGCGTTTCAGCACAGATATGTCAAGCCGACGGTCTCTGTCGTGCTCACGGAGTTTTCCAATCCGTTGTTCTACGACAAGCTGCTTCCCTACGGCCGTCTCCGCGAACCTGTCAACGCGATATACCGCGCCGACATGGTGGTGGTGACGAAATGCCCCCCGCAGCTCAAGGCCCTCGAATATCGTATTTTCAAGAACAACCTCAAACTTTTCCCATACCAGAAGCTGTTCTTCTCGACTTTTGACTACGGCTCGCTTCTCCCCGTATTCCCCGATGAGGCTCCGGCTCCCCCCCATCTCTCCTGGCTTACTTCCGCGGACTCCATAATGGTGATTGCCGGGATTGCGAACCCGAAGCCGTTTATTAGATATGTAAAGAGTTTCGCGGCGAAAGTCAAGGTCAAGGGGTATCCTGACCACCATGATTTCTCAAAGCGCGATATGGAGGTTATCGGGCGCCTGTTCGGCCAGCTTCCCGGCGACCGCCGGCTGATTGTCACGACCGAGAAGGATGCTGTGCGTCTCGCGTCAAACCCGTATTTCCCTCAGGAATTGAAAAGCCGGATATATTATCTGCCCGTAAAGGTCAAGTTCGACCCGCATAATGTCGACTCGTTCGATGTCGAGCTTCAGAAAGCGCTTCTGAACTCAATAAGGTAGGGGGAGCTTTTTTCAACGGCATCCGGCGCTGTCGCGCCAAACTTTAACACAAGATTTTACGTTTCAACATTGCGGTTGCTTTTGCCGCGTTAATACCTTGAACACGATGTTAGAAAAAATCAACCAGACTGCGGAATTCCTTCGTTCCAAGGTCGCCGACATGCCCAAGCTGGCAGTTATTCTTGGCACGGGTCTCGGCCCGATTGCCGACCTGATCGAGGATAAGATCGTCATTCCCTATTCCGAGATTCCCAATTTCCCGGTGTCGACCGTCGAAGGCCACAGCGGAAACTTTATTTTCGGCAATCTCGCCGGAAAGCGCGTGATGGCCATGCAGGGCCGCTTCCACTACTACGAGGGTTACGACATGAAGACCGTGACCTTCCCCGTGCGCGTGATGCGCGCACTCGGAGTGGAGACGCTGATTGTCTCCAACGCCGCCGGCGGAATGAACAAGGAGTTCCGTGTCGGCGACGTAATGGTGATTACCGACCATATCAACCTCTTCCCCGAGAATCCCCTCCGCGGCAAGAACTACAACGAGCTGGGAGTGCGCTTCCCCGCCATGACCGAGGCGTACAGCAAGAGGCTCGTCGCTATCGCAGACGACGTGGCGGCCGAAAAGGGAATCCGCCTGATGCACGGCGTCTATGTCGGCACCACCGGCCCCACGTTCGAGACTCCGGCAGAATATGAGTATTTCCGCATCATCGGCGGCGACGCTGTCGGTATGTCGACCGTGCCCGAGGTCATCGTCGCCAACCACGGCGGGATGGAGGTGTTCGGCCTTTCAGTCATCACCGACCTCGGCGGCAAGGATGTCACCCAGGTACCGACCCATGAGGAGGTGCAGATGGCTGCCAAGACTGCCGAACCTGTCACCAAGATGCTCGTTCACGAACTCATTGCCCGTCTCTGATTATGGAAGAGCAGGGTACTGAAATATCGACCCTCGGCGAATTCGGCCTTATCGATCGGCTAACAAAGGATGTCGAGCTGAAAAATCCCTCCACTCTGAAGGGTGTCGGCGACGACTGCGCCGTGCTGGAATTTCAGCCTGGACAGGAGGTGCTCGTCACAACCGACCTGCTGGTCGAGGGTGTCCACTTTGACCTTACCTATGTTCCCTTGAAGCATCTGGGCTACAAGGCGGTCGTTGTCAACCTTTCCGATATTTACGCTATGGGAGGGACTCCCCGCCAGATTACCGTGTCGCTTGCCATATCGCGCCGTTTCACGGTCGAGCATATCGAGGAGCTGTATGCGGGCATACGTCTGGCGTGCGAGGTCTACGGCGTTGACCTTGTCGGGGGAGACACTACCTCGTCGCGTTCGGGCCTGCTGATTTCCGTGACCGCTGTCGGGGAGGCCCCGAAAGGCGGGGTAATCTACCGTTCGGGAGCGAAGGACACAGACCTGATCTGTGTCTCCGGCGACCTTGGCGCGGCCTATATGGGGCTGCAACTGCTCGAACGGGAAAAGGTTGCCTCGGCCGGGCAGAGCGACTTTCAGCCCGAGTTCCAGGGAAAGGAGTATCTGCTGGAGCGCCAGTTGAAACCGGAGGCGCGTCGCGACGTTGTCGAGGCGCTCGCGAAGGCCGGAATAAAGCCTACGTCGATGATGGATGTTTCCGACGGACTCTCGTCGGAACTTCTCCATATATGTAAAGAGAGCAATGTCGGATGCCGCGTCTACGAGGACCGCATACCCATAGACTATCAGACGGCCGTGATGGCGGAGGAACTGAACATGAACCTGGTTACCGCCGCCATGAACGGGGGCGAGGACTACGAGTTGCTGTTCACGATTCCGCTCCATGCCCACGAGGAGATAAAGAAGGTGCCCGGGGTGAAAGTCATCGGACACATTACCGCTCCCTCGCTCGGATGCGCGATGGTTACCCGCGACGGCGGGGAGATTCCTATCCGGGCCCAAGGGTGGAACGCCCTTGTATCCGATGCCCCCGCCTCTCCGTCGGTCGCTCCCACATCCGATACGGACAGCTCCGACAAAGCGGAATAATCAAATAATGAGGAATCAAATAATCCGGGTTTCGCGTGGCGTTTCCCGGATTATTTTCGTACCTTTGCGTCGGATTTTGCGCTCTGCCGCGGCAGAACGCCACTCAACCTCTGATACAAGCAAGTAACAAGAAGATGGTAAATCGAATTTTGATAAGGATTAAAGTTGTGCAGATGCTTTATTCATATCTGCTGACACGCAATGATTTCCAGGTCGCCACGACTCCGACGAAGGACACGCGTGACGGGAAATACGCTCTTTCGCTCTACCATGACTTGCTGTTACTGATTCTCGAGCTTTCGGGATATAACGTCAAGGGCCCGGGTTCATCCTCGCCGATGGACACGCTCAAATATTCCAACATGCTCTCCGAAAACAAGCTCGCGAAGGCTCTTAGCGGCGACCTCGCGGTGCGCGAACTGATTGCCAAGGGCTCTGAGACGATTGCCGATTTCGATCCGGCGCTCGTCCGCCTTTACGGAGTGATAACGCAGTCGGCCGTATTCAGCGATTTCAATAAGAAACGCAAAACGGAGATGGCTGACGAGGCCCGCTTCTGGAGCGTCGTGCTCAACACGATTGTCGCCAAGGAGCCGCTGGTCCTCGAAGCCGCCCGCAAGAACGCCAACTTTACTATTGCCGGATTCCGCGAAGGGATTGATATGGCCGTGCGCACGATTGAGGAGTTTGTCGATGTCCGCAGCTCCCTCGCATCCGCGTCGAAATCCCTCGAGGAATCGCTTCGGAAGGCATACGACCTATATCACGCGCTGCTTTATCTGCCCGTGGCGATTACCGACTATGAGCGCGACCGCCTGGAGGCTGCAAAAGAAAAATACTGCCCTTCGCCTGAGGACCTTAACCCGAACATGAGGTTCGTCGACAACAGGTATGTGGAGGCGATTCGCAATAATCCCGACATGGTCGAATATCTGAAGAAGCACCCTGTCGGCTGGGAAGAGGATTTTTATCTGGTCAAGGACCTTATGGATAAAATCCGCGTTTCCGAGATTTACCAGGCTTATATGGATTCGGAGGATCCGGCCACGCTCGCGTCGGACTGCGACTTGTGGCGCCAGTTGCTGAAATCGGTCGTATTCCCCTCTGACGCGCTCGCTGAATCGCTTGAGTCGAAATCGGTTTACTGGAACGACGACCTGGCGATCATGGGAACCTTCACCCTTAAGACCATCAAGCAGATGGGGGCCAAGGGGAACCGCGACATAGAGCTGCTGCCGTTCTTCAAGGATGACGACGACAAGCGTTTCGGCCCCGACCTCTTTATGTATGCCGTCAAAGGCCGGGAGGAGTTCCGCGGGTATATCGACCGGTTCGTAAACGGCTCGCAATGGGATCCGGAGCGTCTGGCTTTCATGGATATCGTGGTGCTCCTGGCGGCGATTGCCGAGCTGGTACATTATCCGTCGATTCCTGTCCCGGTTACAATCAACGAGTATGTCGAGATTGCCAATTATTACAGCTCGCCCCGCAGCGGCCAGTTTGTCAACGGCATGCTCTTCTCGATAACCAATTACCTAAAGGAAACGGGGGTAATCAACAAGTAAAGTCATTTAATAACGAAAGATATGTTACAGAATCTTATCCCTCTTCAGGCCGACGCGACTGCCGCAGGCGGCGGTTGGTCTTCAATGATCATGATCGTTCTGCTAATCGCGATTTTCTATTTTCTGATGATCCGTCCGCAGCAGAAGAAACAGAAAGAAATCAAGAAGTTCCGCGACGCCCTGACCAAAGGGGACAACGTGATTACCGCCGGCGGCATCTATGGCCGCATCTGCGAGGTTAAGGACAACGCTTTCATAATCTCCATCGCCGACGGCGTGAAGATCAAAATCGACAAAGGTTCGGTTTATCCTTCCGCCGCTGATGCGCAGGAGCAGCAGGCTGCCGAGGGTAAGAAATAATCTTGCCTGACATGCGATGGCTCTGCGTCAACGTTATGATACTTTGAAGAAGGGGTTGCGCTCTACAATGGGGCGCAACGCCCTTACTTTTTTTGTGTTCCTGCTGATTTCGACGGTATTCTGGTTCCTGATGGCGCTAAACGACGAGGTGCAGCACGATTTCCGCCTTCCTGTCTCACTGGTGGATTTTCCGGAAGACGTCACTATACTTTCAGGCGCTACAAACACGCTGACCGTTACAGTCAAGGATAAGGAAAGCTCCCTGATGAAGTTCGCATGGGGCGGGATGCCTATGTTGCGGCTGAGCTATGAGGAGTTTCTGAAGTCGGGAGAGCACTCTCTGGTGTTTTCCGTAAACCAGCTCAATTCGTCGGTCAGGGGCGTTTTCGGTCCAACGGCCACTATTCTCGCCGTGCGCCCCGATTCTCTGAACCTCGTCTATACCCGTAACCCGGGGATTAAGACCAGGGTTAGGATGGATGTTGACGCGCATACCCAGCCCCAGTGCGTGCAGTACGGCTCGGTAACGATGTCGCCGGACTCGGTGATGCTGTACTCAAATTCCAATGAGCTGTACTCGGTCGCCGAATTGCGTACCGCGCCTGTTGTGCTACGCAACCTTGCTGATACGACTGTCGTAGAGGCGAAGCTCGTCGTGCCTGAAGGTATGAGGGCTATCCCCTCCACAGTCCATCTCACGGTGCCTGTCGAGCCCCTGGTCAGCAAGACGCGGCGGGTGGAATTGCAGGTTGTCGACGCGCCGGCGGGGCATCGCCTGGTGCCTTTTCCCTCTGTGGTCGAGGTCTCTTTCCTGATGCCGAAAAGCCTTTACAACAAGGAAAACTCACCCGTGGAGGCGTTTGTGGAGTACCCGAGAATGCCCTTCGCCATGTCTTCCTCGGATGGCAAATCTTCCTCGACGTTGCCGGTGCATGTTGGCGTTATGCCTCCGTATTACAGGAATGTCCAGGTTTCTCCGGCCAATGTCGAATACGTTATAGAGCGCGACTGACAGGCGGTCATTCAAAATATGCAGCCCTTCCCGATACTTTGCAGAGATACGGGAAGGGCTGATTTTTTCCCCTATTGTAGGATGCCTCGTTTCGAGATTGAGGATGGCTTTTGGATAGCGGAACTTTGCTCCGATTAGCTGGGGGTTGGAGAGAAGGATTGGAATGAATTGTCGGAATAAAAGACGACTATGTTGGTAATCGTTTTTCCCGCGAGAGTTGGGACGGATAGTGTGCCGCTGCTTGGTCGCGCCGTTTGCCGCGAGTCGTTGCCTTGTTCCTGGAAGGATGGATAACGGTCGTCAATGGCCCTATTGGGGCTTTCTGCGGGGTGCGGGTCCTCCGGCGGGGTGTTGGTGAATATGATTGATTCTGCCTCGCGTACGCTCCTTCTGAATGTCTCTGCTGAAGGTGTGTCGGAGGGTGTCGTTGCGTGGATTTCTGCGATTTCTCCTGCGCTGTCGGCCTGTCGCGGGTTGCTGCCGGCCTCGATTTCCTGCGTTGTCTGGTCTGTCTGGTTGAATATGGATGACGGCTGTTCGAAGCTGTCGTATGGAGTCGTGGCGTTGTACTCTCCAGCGAAATCGAGCTCCCCTGAGGATGTGGTGTGTGGGTATTGGCCCGGATTATTATGTGCGGCGGGAAGGGGCGACGATCCGTATGGGGTTTGCGGGGCGTTTTGTGCGGATTCTATCGGATTTTGCTCGTTATTTGGGCGAAATGATTTTTCTGAGTAGTTCGGACTGATTGGCAGATTGTTGTCTGCTGTCTCCGTATATAACTGGCCTTCAAGGCTCTGATCTGCGGGAGATGCGTCTGCGGCGGTGTTTTCAGGCTCTGAGATTCGCGTATTCGCAGTCGTTACCATATCCCCTTCGCCAAACATCAGCCATAACACGGATAAGTCGGGGTAGGCTTCGTGAATTTTTGAAATCAGTTCGTCTGATATTTTTTTATTGCGACCGTTGAGGATTTGGGAAAGGGTAGGACGGGGTATCCGGCACTTATCCGCGAATTGAGAGATTGCGATTTTATTTTCTTCAAGATAATATTTCAGTCGGTTTACCAGGTCCATGGTGTTGGGATAGGGTTGGTTTGTTTTTTGGGTTGCAGTAGGAGAAATACAGTGGAAATCTTCCGTGTGGTCAGTAAATCATCTTCCGAGAATCCTCTTTATTGCCCTGATAAATCAAGATAATAAGGAAGGGGTAGGGAAAATGGCGTTTTGTACCGTTCTAGAAATCTTGTCAACGAGTTATTTTGATGTTGCAAATGTAAAAAGTATTTTTCAATTTCGCAAATTTATGCGCTACTTTTGTTAATAGCGGGCGATTTGCAATCGAAGCTCGGGGTTCTCAAAGCAAAATTTTGTCGCAGTTGCAAATGAGAATTATCGGAGGCGGCTAACTTGGCTTGGGCTTTAAAATGTAAATTAAAGGTAAAATCGGGAATGGATGTATCTCGTCGTTTATATGTAGAAATGCAAATTTGAGGTTGCCATTTAAACGTCTTATTGCAGTTCTTAACGTATATTGATGGTGCATAGGTGTCTGTGGCGAGATATATGGCAGTTCTGTGACGCAGGGCTGGCTTATTGGGCGTAATGTTGTGTATGTATTTAATCGTAAATTTAGATTTTATGCGTATTGTGTATGGCTTATAGCGTGTTGCGTGTAATGTAAATATTAATTAATTCGGATTTTGGGTGCTTTGGCTGCTCGGTGGTGTGGACGTTAATCCGCTTGAGCGGATAATTGCGTCAATGTGCTGTCGTTAATTTTGGCTTTGCCCGGATACTCTTGGATTTGCGGTTGCAATCTATTTGCGTTTGCGTCGGATTGAATTTGTTTGATCGCTCTTGTTAATTAGATGCATATACAAATTTTCAAAAGGCAATCGTTTGCCATCGCAAATAGTGGAGATTGCTTTGCAAACTCGGCTTTTGGAATTTGCGGATGTAAACGGCGACTCTTCGTCGAGTGTTCTCGTTGGTGAATCGGGCGTGTGTCAACATTCTCGATTTTTGCTGGCGTTTGCGCTGTTTGCCCTTTAGCGTCAGCCAGCGCGATTTTTCGGCCCGTTGGCGGGCGCGTTTTGTAATATAACAATCTCAGCGGCTTAAATGAGGGGCGACAAGGCGAATATTTTAGGTTGATTTGATTGTGTTTAAGCAATTTAACATTGTGCGTAGCGGGTGTTTGTACGCAGTATGAGTGGTGGGCTGATAGATTTATCTTGGAGCTGTGTGCGGCTGCCATCCTTCGGCTGGGGTCGCGTATGGTGGGGCTCTGCTGTCGAACTTGCGTGGCGGAGTTGGGCCGCCCTATACGTTTCGGCGTATGCTTTTTTTTCGGCATTGTCCCGCCCGGTGCGTTGGCTCGCCCTGTTCTCTGTTCGCCGCTCATAATCTTACGTGCGTCGTGTGCCTGCGTGCGTGTTTATATATGTGTCGTGGTTCGTTCGTGGCTCGTAAATGTGTTTAAAAGCATAAAAAATCGCGATTTTGGTTGAAAAAGTCGCGGAAAAATTTGGCGGTTCCGGGGAAAGGGCGTAACTTTGCACTCGCTTTCGGGACGGAGGTCCCCGGCGCGAGGCCCCAAGGGGCTGTAACGCCGCGGAAGGGCGCCCGGTTCGCCGGGCGGGCGAAAAAAACGAAAAAACCGCCGAAAAATTTGGCGGTCTCGAAAAAAGCCCGTAACTTTGCAACGCTTTTCCGGCGCCCCGCGCCGAAGGCACCAAGGACATTGAAAACTTTGCAATAGACAGCATAAGGAAGAAGTAGTACGAGAGCTTGCCGCCGGCGACGGCGGCGAAGCCTCCGGAAGATTCCGAACACAGGTAATCCAACGGCCGGGCCGGGCGCCGAAAGGCGCCCGCCGAACTCCGATCGGTATGCCTCTTTGATTCTGAAAAGAAGAAAAGACAACATACAACAACGAAGAGTTTGATCCTGGCTCAGGATGAACGCTAGCGACAGGCTTAACACATGCAAGTCGAGGGGCAG